>FTCD01000721.1_pt1 | contig 219218 bp, 193 predicted proteins | sample 1639501 | NCBI WGS metagenome assembly FTCD01 (sample SAMEA3914864, study PRJEB12502) | metagenome | biome: forest; material: soil | place: USA | collected 2012-03-12 | depth 0.3 m
CTTGTTGTCGTTGGTGATGAAGATGTTGGCCGGCTTGATGTCCAGGTGCAGCATCTTGTGCTGGTGGACGATGCGCAGGCCGCGCAGGATCTCGTCGAAGAGGCTGCGGATGGTCGACTCGCGGAAGACCTTGTCGCGCTTCATGTCGCGCGCGGTCACGATGAAGTCCTGCAGGGTGTCGCCCTGCAGGTAGTTCATGACCATGTAGACGGTTTCATTCTCGCGCAGGAAGTTGAGCACCGAGACGACGCTGGGGTGCGAGATCTGCGCGAGCGAACGACCTTCTTCGAAGAAGCTCTTCAGGCCGAGCCGGTATAGCGGTTGCTTCTCGGGCTTGACGCGAGGGGTCAGTTCGCCGGGCGAACGTTCGGCCAGCGATGAGGGCAGATATTCCTTCAATGCGACCAGGTGATGGTCGGGATCCTCGGCGAGGTAAACCACGCCGAAACCGCCCGCCGCCAGTCGCTTGATGATCTGATAGCCCCCAACCACCGTGCCTGCGGGCAAGGGCGCCGGCTTCGGCTTGGACATAATCGCGTTTTGTCTGTTTTGCGAGATGCGAAATGCCAGTCTACAGCATGACCGGGTACGCCAATTCCCTGGCGCAACCCCCTAAAGCCGAGGACGGCATCAGCTCCCCGCAAGCTTCGGTCAGCGTCGAGTTGCGCTCGGTCAACGGCCGCTTCCTGGACCTGTCCATGCGCATGCCGGAAGAGCTGCGCGGCCTCGAGCCCCAGTTGCGCGAGCTGATTGCCGCGCGCTTCAAGCGCGGCAAGATCGAGTTGCGCATCAACACCCAGCGCGAGGCCGACGGGGCCTGGCCCCAGCCCCAACCCGAACAGCTCAACCGCCTGGCCAGCCTGGAAGCCAAGGTGCTCACCTGGCTGCCCCAGGCCGCGCCCCTGTCCGTCCACGAAGCCTTGAACTGGTGCAAGAGCGGTGCAGCCGCCCCCGCCCAACTGGACAGCGCGACGCTGGAGGCCGCCCAGGCCTGCGTGCACGGCCTGGCCGAGGCCCGCGAGCGTGAAGGCGAAAAGCTGGTTGCCATCCTGAACGAGCGCATCAAGCGCCTGCGCGAGCTGGCCGACGAGGCCGAGCCGCTGCTGCCGGCCGTCGTGCAACGTCAGCAGCAGCGCTTCCTGGAGCGCTGGCAGGAAGCCCTGACGGCCACCGGCGGCGCGAGCAGCGTGCCCAAGGAGGCCCTTCAGGAGCGCGCCCTGAACGAGGCTGCCGCCTTCGCCATCCGCATCGACGTCGCCGAGGAATTGGGCCGGCTGCGCGCCCACCTCGATGAATTGACCCGACTGCTCAAGAAGGGCGGCGAACTCGGCAAACGGCTGGATTTCCTGATTCAGGAATTACATCGGGAAGCAAACACCCTGGGTTCCAAGTCCGCGGCGCTGGAGTTGACCAATGTCTCGGTCGAGATGAAGGTCGCCATCGAACAGATGCGGGAACAGGTGCAGAACATCGAATAGGCGGTTGCTCAGGCGGCCATTCGTGCCTCGGACGGCGCAAACCCGCCGGTCCAGCGCGCCAGGCTGGGCCGGGACGGCTTGAACAGCTCCACGCAGGCCAGGGCCTGGGGCTCGGCCAGCAGACCGGCGTCGAGCACGATGTCCACGACATCCAGCGACAGCAACTCGACGTCATCGGCATGCGGCCCGGGCGGCAAGGCCAGCAAGGGCTCGTCCAACAGGGCCAACAAATCCCGGCAGACCGGGTGCGTGCCGAAGTACAGCAGGCCGGCGCCGCCGGCCGATGCGGCGAGTCGACGCGGTACGCGGTGGGTGCAGCGCAGCAGGAAGGCCGCCGCGCCCGCTTCGGCATCACGGATTGCTCGAAAAGCCTGGTCGTCGATTTGCAGATAGGCCGCCGCCTGCGCCAGATCGCGACACAGCAGCATGGCGGGCTGCTTCTCGTCGGCCCGGCGCATCAGCCTGGCCGCGGCGGCCTTGTCATCGAGACGGGTGGCCATCAAATAGCCCGCCGAGGTCGGCAGCGCAAGGACGGCGCCATCCCGCAGGCGCTCCGCGGCTGCCTGTAGCAGCCGGGCTTGCGGGTTGTCGGGATGGACCTCGTAGCGCTGATAGCGTGGCATCGTGAGACCTCGTCATGCCTTAACGACGATCCCAAGATAAGGATGACCGGCCGCCGGGCATGTCGGACAAGTCGCCACGGTACTGCCGGATCGAGGGCCGAAATCCGCGCCGGAATGCCAAAAATGCCGGACCTGCCCACCCTGGCCGAGGGGGCTGCAAGCAGCCTCAAGCTAAAGTCCGCACTTGATCAATCGTGGGGCGGAAAGAAAAACTGCTGGAGTGACAGGCACTTAGCCACTCCCCAGATCGCCCTTCAGCGTCGAATACATCCATGGAATACCCCGGCAATCTCTTCGTCGTCGCCGCGCCCAGCGGCGCCGGCAAGTCCAGCCTCGTGAAGGCCCTGCTGGAGCTGGACTCCCGCCTGGCCGTCTCCGTCTCCCACACCTCGCGCGCGCCGCGCGGCCAGGAGCAGCACGGGCGCGAATACTGGTTCATCACGCCGCAAGAGTTCCGCGCCAAGGTCGACCACGGCGACTTCTTCGAATGGGCCGAGGTGCACGGCAATCTCTATGGCACCTCACGCGCCGGCATCGAGCAGCGGCTGCAGCATGGCGAAGACGTCGTGCTGGAGATCGACTACCAGGGCGCCCTGCAGATCAAGCAGCTCTTCCCGTATGCGGTGCTGATCTTCATCCTGCCGCCGAGCTGGGACGAACTGCGCCTGCGCCTGAACCGCCGCGGCGACACCCAGCCCGAGGTCATCGCCACGCGCATGAACAACGCGCGTGTCGAGGTGGCCCAGGCCCAGCACTTCGATTTCGTCGTCGTGAACGCGGTGTTCGACACGGCCGTTTTCGACCTCAAGACCATCGTCCACGCACAACGGCTAAAATACGCGGCTCAGCGGCGCAACCGCTCTGCCGTCTTTCAGGCGCTCGATCTGCCCTGATCCGCTTTTTTCCAAGGAACACCATGGCCCGCATCACCGTCGAAGACTGCCTGACCAAGATCCCGAACCGCTTCCAGCTCGTGCTGGCCGCCACCTACCGTGCCCGCATGCTGAGCCAGGGCCACAGCCCCCGCATCGAGAGCAAGAACAAGCCGGGCGTCACCGCCCTGCGCGAAATCGCCGCCGGCGAAGTCGGTATCGAGATGCTGCGCAAGGTTCCGGTCTAAGTCAGACGCTGCTGAACATGAAACGGGCGTCCCAGGACGCCCGTCGTCATTTGGGCTTCGTATAAATTCGGGGCCCATATGGCCCAACGTTCCCTTACCGCCTGGTTTCTGCCCGGTCTGCGCGAGAAAGCTCCGCCGACTCAGGCGGAAGCGGCCTCCTTTGACGCCCTCGCCCCCAAGCTCGGCTACTTGAGCAAGGCGGAGGTCAAGCGGGTGCGCGAGGCCTACAAGTTCGCCGACGAGGCCCACCTGGGCCAGAAGCGCGCCACCGGCGAGCCCTACATCACCCACCCCATCGCCGTGGCCGGCATCTGCGCCGAATGGCGGCTGGACGCGCAGGCGCTGATGGCGGCCCTGATGCACGACGTCGTCGAAGACTGCGGCGTCTCCAAGGCGGAGCTGATCGAGAAGTTCGACGCGACGACGGCCGATCTGGTCGACGGCCTGACCAAGCTGGACAAGCTGCAGTTCTCCACCAAGGAGGAATCGCAGGCCGAGTCCTTCCGCAAGATGCTGCTGGCCATGGCGCGCGACCTGCGCGTCATCCTCATCAAGCTGGCCGACCGCCTGCACAACATGCGCACCATGGGTGCCATGGCGCCGCACAAGGCCCGCCGCATCGCGCGCGAGACCTTCGACATCTACGCACCCATCGCCCACCGCCTGGGCCTGAACCAGACCTTCCGCGAACTGCAGGACCTGTCCTTCCAGTATTTCCACCCCTGGCGCTATGCGGCCCTGAGCAAGGCCGTGGGCAAGGCGCGTGGCAACCGGCGCGACCTGGTGTCGCGCATCGAGGCCGAGATCCGTGCGGCCTTTGCCAAGGCCAGCCTGCGCGTCGAGGTGCAGGGGCGCGAGAAGACGGTCTATTCCATCTACAAGAAGATGCGCGAGAAGGGTGGCCTGTCCTTCGCCCAGGTCAGCGACATCTTCGGCTTTCGCATCCTGACCGAGGAGCCACTGCAGTGCTACACGGCCCTGGGCGTGCTGCACCAGCTCTACAAGCCGCAGGCGGGTCGGTTCAAGGACTACATCGCCACGCCCAAGGACAACGGCTACCAGTCCCTGCACACGACGCTGATGGGGCCGCTGGCCACGCCACTGGAGTTCCAGCTGCGCACCGAGGGCATGCACCAAATCGCCGAGCAGGGCGTCGCGGCGCATTGGATCTACAAGAGCCGCGGCAAGCAGGCCTCGGCCCTGATCGCCCAACAGGCCAATGCGCGCTGGCTGCAGAGCCTGATCGACATCCAGGACGAGACGCGCGACGCCAACGAGTTCCTCGAGCACGTCAAGATCGACCTCTTCCCGGACGCGATCTACGTCTTCACGCCCAAGTCCAAGATCATGGCCCTGCCCAAGGGCGCCACGCCGGTGGACTTCGCCTATGCCATCCACTCCGACGTCGGCGACCACTGCGTCGCCGCCCAGGTCAACGGCGAGGCCGTGCCGCTGCGGGCCGAACTGCGCAGCGGCGACATCGTCGAGATCATCACGGCGCCCGGCGCCAGCCCCAACCCGGCCTGGCTGAGCTTCGTGCGCACGGGCCGCGCGCGCTCCAAGATCCGCCACTACCTGAAGGACCTGGAGCAGGAAGAGTCGCGCGAACTGGGCGAGAAGATGCTGGCCCAGGCCATGCGCACCGAGGGCCTGGGCCTCCCCAGCCTGGAGCTGGACGACCCGGCCGCGCCGATCTGGCATGAGCTGGCCACCTGGGCCGGCAGTGCCAGCACCGAGCAGCTCCTGGTCGACATCGGCGCGGGCCGCAAGATCGCCACCATCATTGCCAAGAAGCTGGCCCGCCTGATGGCCGAGCAGGGCCAGAAGCCCGATGCGCTGGCGCTGACACTGGGCCGCTTCACCGAACAGCCGTCCGGCCAGGGCAGCGTGACCATCGACGGCAGCGAAGGCGCCTCCGTGCAGCTCGCCAGCTGCTGCCGCCCCATCCCGGGCGACGAGGTACGCGGCTATCTCGGCCGCGGCGAAGGTCTGGTCGTGCACACCTGCGAATGCGCCGTCGGCCGCCGCCTCTTCCAGCGCGACAGCGAGCATTGGATCCAGGTCGAATGGGCCGAGGAGCTGACGCGCAGCTTCGAGGCCGGCATCGCCTTGCTGATGACCAATGGCAAGGGCGTGCTGGCCCAGGTCGCCCAGGCCGTGGCCCAGGCCGAGGCCGACATCACCCACATCTCGATGGACGACGAAGCCCAGTTGCGCGAAACGGCCGAGATGACGCTGCTCATCGCCGTTCGCGACCGCCTGCATCTGGCCGACGTGCTGCGCGTGCTGCGCCGCACTGCGCCCGTGCAGCGGGTCTGGCGCGTCAAGCCGTGAGCCCCTCGCCCGACGAGCCGGCCAGGGAGCGGCTCGGCACTCGTCTCGAACAGGCTCAGACTGCTGGTGGTGCGGGGTAGCTGACCTCGACCACCTCGATCTTCTCGACGCCCACCGGCGTGACGAGGTTGAGTTCGTCGCCGACGCGCGCCTTCAACAGGGTGCGCGCGATCGGCGAGATCCAGCTCACCTCGCCGGCCAGGCTGTCGGACTCGTCGATGCCCTTGATCGTGATCGTCTTCTCCTCGCCCTTGGCGTTGGCATAGGTCACCGTCGCGCCGAAGAAGATCTGCTCGGAACCGAAGTGGACGCTCGGGTCGGCAACCTCGGCGATATCGAGGCGCTTGGTCAGGAAGCGCAACCGGCGGTCGATCTCGCGCAGCCGCTTCTTGCCGTAGAGGTAATCGCCGTTCTCCGAGCGGTCGCCGTTCTTGGCCGCCCACGAAACGATCTCGACAATCTTGGGGCGCTCGCCGTCCAGCAACTCCATGAACTCGGCGCGCAGCCGCGCATAGCCGGCCGGCGTCAGGTAGTTGCGCGTGCCCGCCGGCAGGGCCGGCAGCGACGGACCGTCGCCATCGTCATCGTCGGCCGCGTCGGATTCCTTGGTGAAGGCCTTGTTCATGCGAGCATTGTCCGATGCAAGCGCCCTCCTCCACCGGCCCGCTGGCCGGGCTCAAAGTCATCGAAATGGCCGGCATCGGCCCCTGCCCGCTGGCTGGCATGCTGCTGGCCGACCATGGTGCCGATGTCCTTGTCATCGAACGGCCGGGCGGCCAGGTGCTGAACATGGGGGCGATGCTGGACCGCGGCAAACGGCGCGTCTGCCTCGACTTGAAATCGGCCGAGGGCTTGACCGAGGCGCGGCGCCTCATCGAAGGCGCAGACGCGCTCATCGAGGGCTTCCGACCCGGCGTCATGGAGCGCCTTGGCCTTGGGCCCGAGGTCTTCCAGGCCAGCCATCCACGGCTGGTCTATGGCCGGGTCACCGGTTGGGGCCAGACCGGCCCGCTGGCGCAGGCCGCCGGCCACGACATCAACTACGTCGCGCTGACGGGCGTGTTGTCCGCGGCGACGCGCGCCGACGTTGCTCCCAGCATTCCCGTCACGATGATCGGCGACATGGGCGGCGGGGCGATGTTCCTCGCCTTCGGGCTGATGGCCGCGCTGTGGGAGACCCAGCGCAGCGGTCGAGGCCAGGTGGTCGACGCCGCCATGGTGGATGGCGTGGGCCTGCTGTCCACGCTGATGCACTCGCTGCGCGCGGCCGGTCGCTGGAGCGATGAGCCGGCGCAGAACTTCTTCCTGCACTCCTCGCCCTTCTACGACTGCTTTGAATGCGCCGATGGCCGCTTCGTTTCCCTGGGCGCGCTGGAGCCGCAGTTCTATGCCGAGCTGCTGCAGCGCCTGGACCTGGCCGACGTCGACCCGGCTGCCCAGCATGACCGCCACCAATGGCCGGCCTTGCGCGAACGCGTCGCCGCACGCATCCGCGAAAAAACGCGCGACGCTTGGTCGGCTTTGCTGGAAGGCACGAACGTCTGCTTCGCGCCGGTGCTGGGCCTGGCCGAAGCGCCCCTGCATCCGCATGCACAGGCCCGTGGCAGTTTTGTCCAGTCGGAGGACGGCCACTGGCAGCCGGCCGCTGCGCCGCGCTTCAGGCGCTGAATGAAAAACGCCCCGGAGCAGGCTCCGGGGCGTTCGTGGCGAGGGCGACGAAAAAGCGTGTCGCTCAGAAGTTCAGCAGCTTGGCCTGGCTGGCGCCGGACACGTTGTCCGGCATCAGCACCATGACGCCCAGGGCCGGCGTGTTGGCCAGTTCGGCGCCGTTGACGGTGAAGGTCGCCGCGCCCGCGCCGTTGGCCGACACCGTCGGCGCAGCACTGAAGCTGATCGCCGGCGAGAAGGCGTTGAAGCTGCCGATGCCGGGCATCTGTGCGCCCATGCCATCGGTGCCGAAGTAGCGCACCACATACTTGAAGCGCGGTTGGCCCGCGGTCAGGCCCAGGCCCGCCGCACCGGCGCGCGGCACAGGCAGCTGCAGCGTCGAGTTGTCCGTGGGCTGCGTCACGGTGAACAGCAGCGAGCCGCCGCCATTGATGTTGCAGTTGGCATCGGTCGGGAAGATCGCCGTCGCGTACTGCGAGACCGCCAGGCTGGTGCTGAGCAGCGAGCCGTTGATGCCGATCAGCACCTTGTTCGGCGTGAAGCCAGGACCGCCGCTGGTGTCGATGCAGATGTCGAACTCCTGATTGGCCAGCGTCGTCGATGTGCGGTTGTGGGTGTTCACGCCGAAGATGACGTTGGTGCCCGACAGTCGCGTGCCGACGGCCCGCACGTCGACCTGCTGAATGCCCTGCGGCGCCGGCTGCGACAGGCCCCAGGTGTAGAAGGTCGGCGCGGCGGCAATCGCGCCACCGGCATTGGTGAAGTTCATCGTGCTGCCGGTCACGCCGACGTCCAGGTTGGACCGGCTGTGGCCCACCATGTAGAAGGGCACGGACAGCTTGATGTTGGCGTTCATGCGCGAGTTCGCCGGGGTCAGCTGGATGTAGCCACCGACATCCTGGAAGCTCGTGCCACCACCCATCACGGTGGCGGGCACATCCAGGCGAACCGGCACCGTTGCGTCGCTGCCGGCATTGACGATCACCGACGCCGGCACCGTGACGACCGCACCGGCCGGACCGGAGTTCTTCACCACCGAGAGGTTGAACTGCACCGGCTTGGTCGCGGCGTTGTGCACCGTCATGGTCTTGGTGGCGCTGAAGTCGGTCAGCAGGTCGGCATAGCCGAAGCCCACGCTCTCGCTCGGCATGCGCACGACGGCTTGCGTCGCCGTGGCCGGCATGGCCTGGACCAGGCCGCCGCCCTCATTGCGCTGCAGCATGTCCTGCATCATGGTGGGCGCCGCGGTCTGCACGATGGCCGCACGCAGGTCGGGCTGCGACCAGCCCGGGTGGGCCTGCTTGGCCAGTGCCGCGACACCTGCCACCAGCGGCGTGGCCATCGAGGTGCCGGACAGGACCTGCGAGCTGTTGCCCGTGCCCGAGGCCGTCGACACCACTGCGACGCCCGGCGCCGTGACGCCGGGGCGCAGCGCGCTGTCGCCGATGCGCGGCCCGGCCGACGAGAAGCTGGCGATCTTCTCGAAGCCGGCGTTCGGATTGATGCCGAGGTTGGTTGCCAGCGCTGTGGCGGGAGCCGGCCCGCCGGTCGGTCCGGCGAGGGTGTTCGCATCGGCCAGGGCCACACCGAAGAACGGAATGGACACCGGTTCGTAGATGTTGCCGGAGTTCGGATCGGCCGCGCCACCCGGGATAGGCCCTTCGTAGGCCGGGAAACCGGCTGCGTTGTTGATCATCGCGGCCGCAGCGGCGCCGAAGTGCTGGGCAGCACCGGCGCGGAAGGTGCGGGCGCAAGTGCCGCGCGCCGTCACGACGATCTTGCCGGCCAGGCTGACGCCGGTCACTGCAGGGTCGTACTCATTGGGGTTGCACCCCAGGGACACGGTGCCGTCGGCGTTGCGCAGCACGCGGACCGCATAGCTGCTGCCGTTGCTGAAGCTCGCACCGTTGGAGTTCTGCACCGTGATGTTGGCGCCGCCGGCCAGAGCCAGCTTGGCAGTCGGGATGCCCGCCAGCGCGTCCGTCGCGGCCACCGAGAGAGCGCCCTCGAAGACGCCCGGCGCACTCGTGATGTAGGGCGTCGGCCCGGCATTGCCGGAGGCCGCCACGACGATGATGCCGGCCGCCGTCGCGTCCGCCACTGCCTGGGCTTCGGCCAGGCTGCCGCCGTCCATGTTGCCGACATTGCCGAAGTTGGACCCCAGCGACATGCTGATCACGTCCACGCCCTGACCCACGGCCCAGTCGATGGCCTCGGCCACGACGTTGGTGTTGCCGTTGCAGCCGAAGACGCGGGCGAAGTAGAGGTCGGCCTTGGGCGCCATGCCCGGGCCGATGAGGAAGCTGTTGGACGCGTACGCCGCCGCGCTGTAGCTGCCTGTGTAGGTCTGCCCATTGGTCAGCACGCCCAGGCCGGTCGCCGTGCCGGCGACGTGGCTGCCGTGGCCGACGGTGTCGCCTTCATTGAAGCGGCAGTCCAGCGGGTTGGGATCGGGCACGGGCGTGTTGCTGCCCGTGTAGGCGTCGCCCACCAGGTCGATGCCGCCCTTGACCTTGGGAGCACCGGGGCCGACGAGGCTGGGGTCGGGGGCCGCCGCACTGGTGGCGCGCGCCGTGTTGTAGGCGGCCACGGTGCCCGGGCCGCCGAAGTTGGCATGGGTGTAGTCGATGCCGGTATCGACGATGGCGATCTTGACGCCCTGGCCCTGGAAGGCGCCCAGCGTCGACTGCCAGGCGGCCGGCCCGCCGCCCAGTTGCACTTCGTTGGTATTCAGCCGGCTGTAGGTGCCGACGGCCTTGACGTCGACGACGCCAGGCAGGCGGCGCAGCGCGGCGATGCGGTTCTTCGGCACCTGGATCTTGATGCCGTTGATGGCGTTCTGCAGGCGCGCCAGCACCTTGCCACCGAGGCGCTCGATGTGCGGCCTGACCGTGTCCTGATCGGCCCGGCGGGCATTGGCGACGGCTTCGCGCTCGCCGCGGTCCATGCGCCGGCCGAGCCGGTGCTCCATCTTGACGACCGAGTCGCCTGACAGCATCACCATGACGGTGGTGAGCTGGTTGTCATTGCCTCGTTGGACGAAGCCCTGATCCAGGGTGGCGTTGCCACCGACAGGTTGGAATGCTTCCTGGGCCATCGACGCGACGCCGATGGTTGAGCCCAGCATGGCGATGGCGGCGCTGATGGCCGACTTGCGAACAACGCTAGTAGACATTTCTCGCTCCTGTTGGCCGTGGGATGCCCCACGGGCTTCCAAATCACCGAGCAGCAATCTGCTGCAGCCTGCCGCTCCCCGCCTGCTGGGGGCCACGGCACCAAAAGCAAAGCCGGGCGGAGAGCCCGGCGTCAGACCTGACGACCCTCAGGTGGACATGGTGGTCGTCTTGCGACGGCGCCCGGCGGCGATGCCGGCCAGGCCTGCGGCCGCCAGCAGCCCGATGCTGCCCGGTTCGGGCACGCGCACGTTGACCGAGTCCAGATCCCAGTAGGAATAGACCTGACCGAAATTGAAGGTCAGGTCCGTCGTCGCACCGGTCGCGACAAAGTCGAACTGGTACTGGGTGTAGCCGAAGGCCGAGACATCGGTCAGGGCCATCAGGATGTTCCCGTCGACGTCAACGCTGAAGCTGTTCGGCTTGTCAAAGCCCAGGTTGTCTTCCGCCGTGAGCCAGAACGACAGCTGGTACTTGTTGCCCGCGACCGTGGTCAGCGTCTGGCTGGCGGAGCTGTCGGCTCCACCAAAAAAGGCGGCGAACTTGCCCTCATGCACCGTCAGCACATCGACGCCGTCGTACAGCGGATCGAGTGAGGTGGTCCAACCATCGAATCCCATTTCGAAGCCGCCGTTGGCCACCAGGTTGGCATGCGCCGCGCCGGTGGCAAACAGTGCGGCCGCGACCCAACTGCTGGCAAGTAATCTTGTTGTTCGAGACGACATGATCGACCTTTCCCGAGAGGAGTGTTGGTTGAAACGCATGCGTACCCGCACAGCGCGATACGCCCTGCGAAATCTCGGAAGGAAGCTTCCGATGCCTTCTCGAAGCAAAAAGCGAGCCTCAAGGTGATTGATTCGTGAAATCAAGCACTTGCGGGTCACTTCAAACTGAGGTAGCAAGCCAGCTGTAAGGTCCGCCGACACGGGGTCTTCCCGAGGTTCGCAATGCGGCCGGACCGCCTGCACCAGGAAGCCGTCAAGCGCAACACACCGAGGTCAAGAACCACGGCGACGTGGTCGGCACCCGAGGCGCGACCACAAAGAAAAACGCCCCAGAGGCAGAACCTCTGGGGCGTTTCCATTTCTTCTTGTTTTTGGCGCGGCTGGCAGGATTCGAACCCACGACCCCTTGGTTCGTAGCCAAGTACTCTATCCAACTGAGCTACAGCCGCTGAAGCCTCACAGTATAACCAGATTTTTTGGGGTCCAGCAAGACTTCGAGGTTTTTTTGGAAATTGTTTTGAAGAAGCCTTTCAGGGCACGCGCGCAGCGGCCTCAAAGCAGCGCGCGCGACGGGCGTCGTCGCCCTCCTGCTCGGCCAGGGCGGCGAGCGCCAGCCAGCTGCGGCGGCGCGCAGGACCAGGCATCGTCACGTCATCCGCCGCGGCCTCCAGCATCAGCCGCGCCTTGCCCCAAAGCTGGCGCTCGGCCAGCGCATGGCCCAGGGCATAGGCCAGGGACCGCTCGCGCGGGAAGCGCGACTGAGCGGACTCGAGGCGCTGCAGCCAGTCAGGGCCGCAGCCGGCAAGTACGGGCACCAAGGCGTTGGCCAGGGCGGCGCGGTCGTCGGATTGCAGCTCGGCCATGTCGTCGAAGAAGGGCCGCAACCAGCCGCGGCCGTCGTCCGGCGCACCGAGCTGGCCGGCGCATTGGGCGGCACGAGCAGCGACGAGCGGGTCACGGCGATCGGCCGGGTCGAGTTGCTGCCAGACCGAACGCAGTTGGTCGACGTCGCGTGCGCCATCCAGGGCCTCGAAGGCCAGCGAGCGCAGCAGGCCCTGGGCCGCCACCTTGGAGAAGGCCTGGTGCTTGGCCAGCAGGCGCGCGGTGCGCAACGCATCCAGCGGTTGACGCGCCAGGCGCGAAGCCTGCAGGCGCAGGCGCAGGGCCTGGGTGCGGCGGGCGACGCCGGGGGCGAGTTCGCCCAGCACGCTGAGGGCGCGCGTGGCGTCGCGGTCGTCCAGGGCCCATTCGGCGGCCAGCAGGCGGGCGCCGTCTTCCTGAGCGCGTGCGCCGCCGGTGCGGTGCGCCAGGTCGAGGGCACGGGCCAGTTGCTCGTCGCGGTGGCGGCGGTCCTGCAGGCGGTGGGCGCTGGCGGCGGCCAGCAGATGGGCCAGGGCCATGAAGGACTGGTCGGCCGCCAGCTCGGGCGTGGCGGACTGAATGTTGAGCGCCTTTTGCGCCGCCTTCTGGGCACGGCTGAAGCGGGCACCGAAGAGTTCGACGAGAGCTTCGCGCAGGGCCAACTGGGCGCTGCGCTCGCGCTGGGCCAGCCGCCATTCGCGGGCGCGCTTGGGCAGGGTTGTCAGGGCCTCGAAGGCCTGGATGGCCGTGACCAGGGCGAAGCAGCTCGCGAAGAGCAACAGCAGGAAGAGGTTCAGCGAGATGTCCAGCCGCCAGCCGCCTGAATAGATGCTGACGAGACCCTCATTGCTGCCCAGGTACAGCGCCGCGACGACGGCGGCGACGAAAAGCAGAACCAGCCAGATGACCAAGCGCATGTCAGCGCCCCGCCGCTGCAGCCGTCAATGCGGCCAGCGTGTCATCCGGCCGCGGCACGCTGACCTGGCGGGCCTGCCCCGACACCTGCCGCAGCAACTCGGCCACGCCGGCCACCTTGCGCGAGCGCGTGTCGAAGTAGCGGTTCAGCATTTCCTGGCTGTCGCGCAGGTCGCTTTGCGCCGTATCGAACTGGCGGCTCAACAGGGCCAGGCGTGCATTGAGCAGGCGCAGCTTGAGGTTCTCGCGCAGGAAGAAGCTCTGGTCGGGCGAGATCAGCGCCGCTTCGGGATGCTCGATGCGGGTCACGCGCAGCAGGGTCTTGGCTTCGCCCCAGACCAGGCCGGTCCAGCTCGACAGCTGCTGGCTGGCCTGCCACCACCACAGGGCCATCTTGCCATCGGCCGCGGCCGCCGACTGCTCGCGCTGCAGCCGCGCGGCGCGATCGCGCTCCCTGGCGGCATCACCATTGCGCTCATCGCGCGGCTTGGGCGCGGCCTCGTTGCCCGACACCAGGGGCAGCTCATCCGCCATGCGAACCACTTCGTCGAGCTTGATGGTCAGCGTGGACACGTCGACGACGGCCACCGCCTTGACGCGGTCCAGGTCGCGTGCGACGGCACGACGCACACCTTCCATGCGCGGCTGCTTGTAGCGCAGCAGGCGCTCGTCGGCCTGCTTCAGCGTGGCGACGAGAGGCTCGGCGCTGCCGGTGATCTGGGTCTGCTGCAGGGCCACGCGGATGGCAGCCTCGATGTCGCCGACGACGTTCTCGTCGCGTGAGCGGGACATGGACTGGATCAGCTCCTCGAGCTGGCCCCGCTGCAGGGCCACTTCGGCCAGGCGGGCATCCAGCAGCGAAACCTTGGCGGCGGTGTCGCGCACCAGGTCGGCCGACTGCTTGGCGGCCAGGCGGGCCTCGGTCGCCTGGGCCTGGCTGGCTTCCTGCCGGCGCACCAGCTCCTGCTCCAGGGACTGCTGGCGCGACAGGCTCTGCCAGGCCAACACGACGCACAGCAGCACGGCGGCGCCCAGCAGGGCCAGCAGCCAGGGCAGCCAAGCTGGCAGCGCGGGAGGTGATGGGGGCGGCGGCGGGGCGACAGGTTCGCCCGCGGGGACGACAGCAGGGGGATTCAGCTCGGGCTCACTCACAGTGCGGGAGATTCTGTCAGACGGCTTTCAGGGCCCGAGTCACCGCTTCAGGGGCGGGTCGCGCCAAAACCACAGGATCAAAACCGGCCACGCGGGCGGCTTCGGCAATGCGCTCATGGGTGGCGATGGCGCGCTGGCCGGCCAGACCCAGGCCCCGCAGATGACCCACGGCCTCGGCACTGCTGAACAGCCACACAAAGCCTGTGGGCTCTGCCCGGACGGCGCCCAGCAGAGCCTGCTCGGCCGCATCGAAGCGCGGGCCGCTGCGGTGATAGGTTGTCACGGCTTCGACATGCGCGCCTTCGGCCGCCAGCTGCTCGGCCAACCACTCCCGGCCGCCGTCGCCCCGCAGCAGCAGCACACGCGCACCGGCCCAATCGCGGCGAGGTGACAGTTGTTGCCAGAGGTGTTCCGAGTCCAGGCTGGCTGCATCGGCGGCGGGCTGGACGACTTGCACAGCCGGCACACCGTGCTCGATCAGGGCCTGCGCACTGCCTGGTCCGACGCAGGCCGCCAGCGTGTGAACCGGCCAGGACCGGTCGGCATGCCGGAAGAACTGCTCGACGGCATTGGGGCTGACGAAGACCGCCAGATCCACATCCGCCAGCCCACCCCACGCTGCCACAACCGGCGCCGGGTCACGGGCCGGCAGGATCTCGATGAGGGGCAAGGCGACGGCCTCAACGCCCAGCTCGGCCAGTTGCGCCAGCCAGGCCGCGCATTGCGGCCGGGGGCGCGTGACGATCAGCTTCGTCATCCAGGCAGATAGGAGCCGGCGCCGAGTTCACGCAGGCGGGCAGCGGCCTGCTGGCCGAGGGCGCGGGCGGCGGCGACGTCGGTCACACCGGCCGTGACGCTGGCGCGCAGCAGCGGCGAGGTGTGGGCCTCGGCATGGCCGAGGGCCACGTCCAGGCGGAGCGTGCCCCCCTGCCAGCGTGCATGCGCTGCCAGCGGCAGGCTGCAGCTGCCGCCCAGGGCGCGTGACACGGCACGCTCGGCCTCACAGGCCAGCAGCGTCGGCGGGTGGGCCAGCTGGGCCATGGCATCTGCCAGCGCCGCGTCGTCGTCACGAATCTCCAGGCCCAGGGCGCCCTGCCCCGCGCAAGGCAGCATCTGGTCGACCTCGAAATAGCCGCGCACACGGTGGGCGAGGCCCAGGCGCTTCAAGCCGGCAGCGGCCAGCACGATGGCGTGGTAGCCGCCTTCGTCCAGCTTGCGCAGACGCGTGTCGAGATTGCCGCGCAGCGGTTCGACGCGCAGGTCGGGCCGCAGGCTGAGCAGCTGCGTCACGCGGCGCAGGCTGGAGCTGCCGACGACGGCGCCTTCGGGCAGCTCGGCCAGTGAGGCGTAGTCGTTGGACACGAAGGCGTCGCGCGGGTCTTCGCGCTCCAGCACGGCCGCCAGCACGAAGCCCTCGGGCAGCTCCATCGGCACATCCTTCAGCGAATGCACGGCGAGCTGGGCGCGGCCTTCGGCCAGGGCCGTCTCCAGCTCCTTCACGAACAGGCCTTTGCCGCCGATCTTGGACAGGGTGCGATCCAGGATCTGGTCGCCGCGCGTCGTCATGCCCAGCAGGGTGGCGGTGATGCCGAGTTCGCCGGCGAGGCGGGCCTGCACATGTTCGGCCTGCCACAGCGCCAGTCGGCTTTCGCGGGTAGCGATGGTGATGGAAGTGGTCATCCCGCGATTATCGAGGCGGGCTGCGGTAGGCCTGCGGCGGCCGGCCCACCAGGCGGCTGAAGTCGCGCGTCAGATGGGCTTGGTCGTAATAGCCGAGGCGCTGGGCCAGGTCGGCCAGGTCCAGTTCGGTGCCGCTGGCGAGCTGGTCGGCGGCCTCGTGCAGGCGGTAGCGGCGGATGACCCATTTGGGGCTGACGCCGACATAGTCGCTGAACCAGGCCTGCAGGGCTCGCATGCCGACGCCGGCGCGCTCGGCCAGTTCGTCCACGCGGGTCAGCGTGGGGTCGTTCTGGGCCTGGGCCAAGACGGCGTTGAGCCGGTCCACTTTGGGGTCGGGTTCGCCGAGCAAGGGGCGCAGCAGGGCTTCGGCCGCAGCGATCATGCCGGCGTCATTCGGCTGGCCAAGCACCGCGCGCTCGGCCTCCAAGTCGTCCAGCGGCAGCACGGCCGACAGCGGCAAATGGAGGTCAGTGATGGTGTGCAGCGGCCGACCGAGCAGGCCACGAAAGCCGCCCGGCCGAAAGCGCAGACCCAGTCCGCGGTTGGCACCGGTCAGGCGGTGCTCATACGACCCGCTGACGACGCCGAAGATGGCGGTCAGCTCGGTGTCGAAAACGATGTTGACGACCGGATAGGGCAAGGTGCGCTGCACGAAGTCGGGCTGGCCGCGCAGGTCCCATTCGACGATCCAGTGGTAGTCCAGAAACGGCGCCAGGTCGGGCGCAGGCTCGTAGCGGGCCAGGCGGAACGTGCGCTGCGCCATGGCCGGGTCGACGACGCCCTTGGCCCGGCTGGTCACGGCGCGCAAGGGGGCGGTGTCGGTCATGCGTGTTTTTCCAAGACGGCGGCGGGGGCCGCAGCCTACAACGGCACCCTCTTCCTCCACCCGACATCCTCATGAACCGTCTTGTCACCCTCTTCCACGCCCCCAACAGCCGCTCGGCCGGCGTGCGCATCCTCCTCGAGGAACTGCAGGCTGAGCATGAGCTGCACGTTCTCGACCTGACGCGGCAGCAGCAGCGCGAGCCCGCCTATCTCGACGTCAACCCGATGGGCAAGGTGCCAGCGCTTCTGCACGACGGCGTCCTCATCACGGAGCAGGCGGCCATCTACCTCTACCTCGCAGAGCTCCATCCCGAGCGCGGCCTGGTGCCGCCGGTGGGCGACCCGCTGCGCGGCGCCCTGCTGCGCTGGCTGGTGTTTTACGGCTCCTGCTTCGAGCCGGCCATGACGGACCGGGCCCTCAAGCGCGAGGACTGCGCGCCCTCCTGGTCGCCCTATGGCAGCTTCGACAGCGTGGTGCAGTTGGTGCAGCAGCAGCTGGCCGATGGCCGGCCCTGGTGGCTGGGCGAGCGCCTGACGGTGGCCGACTTCCTGTGGGGGCACGCGCTGGCCGACATGCTGGCCTTCCATATGATGCCGGCATCGCCGGCCGTGGAAGCCTATGCCGCGCGCCTTCGTTCCCGGCCCGCCGCCCAGCGCGCGCTGGCGCTGGATGCGGAGCTGGCCGCGGCGCAGGCTCAGGTCAGGGGCGAAGGCCCTTGAAGAAGGCGTTGACGGTCAGCCGGCCCTGGCCTTCGCGGTAGGCGGCCAGCGGCGCGCGGCCGACGTCGCCGGAATGGAAGATGCCGCCGTCGTAGAAGACCGCGCGGTTCCATTTCGCCGGCACACGGCCGATGACCTCGAAATAGCGGTTGCTCTCGGTCATGTAGCCGGGTGGGAGGTCGTATTTGTCGCCGAAGACGCTCGGGTCCAGCGTGCTGGCATCACGGTTGAACTGGGCCGTGTCGGCCGGCGACATCAAGGAGCGGAAGAACACCGTGCCGCCCAGCGTCTCGTCGCGGAACAGGTAGTGGACGAAGGCCGCCATCATCTCGCCGGGCGGCAGGCCGGAGTCGTCGCGATGGCAGATGCGCTGGCGGGCATCCAGCGTCGCGCCCTCCTGCATCACACGGCCGAAGCGGGCAAACATGCCGAGGAAGGTCTTGAGCCCCAGGCGGGCGCGCATCTGCTGCTCGAAGAAATGGCCGAGCTCTGCGGTGACGCCTTCCGGCAGGCCCAGCTGCGGACCCGGATAAGGGTGTCCCGGAATGGCCTGGAACTGCCCTGCCCTCTCCAGCGCGAGGGCGGCGAGCGCCTCGGGGTCCTGCACGAAGTCGTCGACGACAAAGACCTTGGCGCCGCCGTCCAGCGTCTGCGTCTCCAGGCGTGCCACCCGGTTGATGTGCAGGGCCGGCACGGCGGTCGCGCCGCCCACCTCGAGCTTGGGCGCCGGGCAGAAATGGTCGATGAACTGCTGGTGCTTGGGCAGCTTCATCAGCGTGCGCGCCACGTCCTTGCGGATGCCGCCGAGGAAGTCGGTCAGGGCCGCGTTGCTCATCTGGCGGGTGATGGGATGGTGGCTGGCCGGCTGGATGCCCTGCCCCATCATGACCTGCACCCAGGAGTTCTCGGCAAACAGGTCGCCCACCTGCGGTGCGAAGCGCGCCGTGTCGCGGAAGAGCTGGATGCGGTGTTTCAGCGAAGCCGGTACGTCCATGTCCCGGCACTCGCGCCAGAACGCCGAGTCCGTGCGGTGGGTGACGTGGTAGTGCAGGATGATGAAGTCGCGGATGTGCTCGATGGATTCGCGCGCCTGGTTGTTGTATTCGTCGATGTCGCTCTGGCAGATGCCGTCGGTCGGGAAGAGCTCGACGAGGCGGGTCAAACCTTTTTGGATCAGGTGGATGCTGGTGGACTCCAGCGGCTCCAGGAAACCGCTGGACAGGCCGATGGCGACGCAGTTCTGCTTCCAGACCACCTCGCGCTGGCCGGGCTTGAAGCGGATGACGCGCGGCTCGCGCAACACTTCGCCCTGCACATTGGCGAGCAGGGCCGCCTTGGCCTCGTCGTCGCCGATGTGCCGGCTGCTGAAGACGACGCCATTGCCGACGCGGTGCTGCAGCGGGATTCGCCATTGCCAGCCCCAGGGATGAGCGATGGAGCGGGTGTAGGGCACGGGCTCGCCGACGGACGTCGTCTGCACCGCCAGGGCGCTGTCGCAGGGCAGCCATTGCGACCAGCTCTCGTACTTGACGCCCAGGGCCTCGCCGATCAGCAGGGCGCGCATGCCGGTGCAGTCGATGAAAAACTCGCCGTCGACCTGAGCGCCGTTGTCCAGCGCGATGCCGGTGATGTCGCCGCTGCCCTCGGCGGTGTGCACCTTGACGATCTTGCCCTCGATGCGCTGCACGCCCAGGGCCTCGGAGAAGCGGCGCAGGTACTGACCGTAAAGCGTGGCGTCGAAGTGGTAGGCGTAGTTGATGCCGTTGTCGGGCAGCAGCGCGAAGCGGTTGTCCATCGCCGCGCGCAACTCCAGGCAGTAGTCGCCATAGTCGCTGGCCAGGCCGCGCTTGCGGGCCTCGAGCCAGAAGTGGTGGAAGCCCGCCGTCCAGTGGCCCTTGCCGGTCTTGCCGAAGGAATGGAAGTAGTGCTCGCCGACGTCGCGCCAGTTGTCGAACTGGATGCCGAGCTTGAAGGTGGCCTGAGTCGCCTGGATGAATTCCTTCTCGTCCAGGTCCAGGATCTCATGCATGAAATGCAGGGTCGGGATGGTGGCCTCGCCGACGCCCACGGTGCCGATCTCTTCGGACTCGACAAGGCGGATCTCATACTGCTGGCCCAGGCATTTGGCGAGGCCGGCGGCCACCATCCAGCCGGCCGTGCCGCCGCCGGCGATGACGATGCGGCGAATGGGTTTGGAAGCAGACGTCATGGCAAGGTCTATCTTTTGAGTCGGTTCAACAGCATGGAGCGGAGCTGCCGCGCGCTGTGATCGTTCATGGGCGCGAGCACGCCGCGCGCCGCGGTCGGGATGTGGGCCGCGGTCTCTTCATCGGCGTCGAAGATATAGTGATCGAACAGCGCACGCCAGGCGTCGCGCTGGGCCGGCGGCAGGTCGCGCAGCGACAGCAAGGCCATCATCAGCGTGTTGAGCGGCGTGTCCATGAATGCCGGTGACTGACGCCACCAGAAGTTGACCAGGCCGCTGATGGGCTCCAGGGCCTGCACGCTGTGCCACCACTGGCTGGGGATGAAGAGGGCGTCGCCCGGCAGCAGCTCGAAGGTCTGCGCCTGCTCGAGGGCCTGCGCATAACGCGGGAAGCGCTCCAGGTCGGGCTTGGTCACGTCGACCAGGCTGACCGGCTGGCCGGCAGGCGTGAGATCCAGCGGACCGATGTAGAGGTTGGCCACCTGGTCCGGCGGGAACAGCGTGAAGCGCCGCCGGCCCGAGACGACACAGGCGATGTTGTCGGGCAGGTCGAAATGCGTGGCCACCTGCATGCGGTTGCCCAGCCACAGGCTGACATGCGGATGCAGCCCGGTCAGCGCGGGCAGCGGGTTGTCGCCGCCCAGCCCGGGGAAGGCGCTGTCGATCTCGGTGGAGCCGAGGTAGAGGGCGTCCGGCGTGCCGGCCAGCAGCTGGTCCAGCAACTCGCCCAAGGTGTGGGTCTCGCGCTGGAAGTTGAAGCCGCTGAAATCGTCGTTGTAGAAGAAGCGCCCGCCAATCTCCGGCCCGCCGCGCCACAGGGCCAGGCGGGTCTGCGCGCCGAAGCGGCGCAGGTAGTCGCAGAAGTCCGCGTCCGAGCGCTGCGCCGCCTGCACCAGCGGCCAGTGCCGCACCAGGCCGCGCAGCAGCACGGGCTGGGTGGACTGCAGCACCTCGGCCGGGATGGCCTCGGCGCGGGCGTCGCTGCGCTCCAGCATCGGGCTCAGCCGGCCTCGCGGGCGAGGTGGCGCTTGATCATGGGCGTGAAGTTGGACAGCGAAGCGATGGCCATGTAGAGGGGCAGCAGGTAGTCGGCTTGATGCAGCAGCCCCAGCGTGCCGGCGTCGAGTGCGGCGATGCGCTCCTCGTGGACGATGTAGTAGCCCACCAATTGGCCACGCGTGCCGTCCGGGCGCTCGACGTCGAGGGTGAAGGGCTCCAGCAGCGCATGGTCCATCAGGGCTTGGACGAATTCGGTCGTCGCCTGCAGGCCCTCGTGCAGCGTGCGCAATACGGCGGTGGCGTTGTCGATGAAATCGGTCGTGCCGCCCTGGGGCATGAAGACGGCTTCGCCGCGCGCGCCGTCGCTGATGCGCCGGCTGTCCATGTCGACCATCACGCGCAGCTCGTCGTCGGCGATGCCGATGGAGAACGGCAGGCGCTGCACCGACAGCGGCAGATAGTCGGCGTCCCAGCCGTTCGTGGTCAGGAACAGGTTCTGGCCTTCCTGCAGCCCGAACAGCGCCGTCGGCACGAAGCCGCCCTTGCCGTCGGGCTGGAAGACGATGGGGTAATACGCCTGCGCCCTGCGGAACTCGTCCACCGTGACGGGCGCCGACATGAAGTCATCGCCCCACTGTGCGCCGCGCTCGGTGACGATGCGCAGGTCCTTGTGCGTGATGTTGTTGAGCAGTTGCAGCATGGATTCAGCAGTTGGGATCGAGCCCCGAAGAGTATGTGCCGAGCTTGCGGTCACGCGCCGCGGCAGGCCAAGCAGTTCCGCAAAGAAGTATGGCCGAGGCAGACGTGCACACGCCGGCCTCGGCCATGAAGGGAGGGGGCACGTCCACTCCCGAAGGAGCGGACGGCCGCGCACTCAGGCTAACGTTCAGAAGCGGTAGCGGGCACCGATCAGGTAGCGACGGCCGGTCTGGATGGCCGAGACCAGCATCTCGTCGGTGCGGCCATGCTGACGGATGTAGCCGTCGTTCATGTTCAGCAGGTCGAGTTGCAGGGTCAGGTTCTTGCCAAGCTTGTAGCCGATGGACGCATCCAGCTGGCCGTAGGGCTCGGTGTAGACCGGGTTGTTGCCGTTGCCATCGCTGGTGGCGGCCAGGAATTCGCCGCGCCAGTTGTAGGCACCGCGGATGGACCAGGTGTCGTTCTCAAAGAAACCGACCAGGTTGGCCGAGTCGCTGACGCCCAGCAGCGCGGCTTGCTGGTCCGTGCCCTGGTTATTGAACTTCAGGCCGGTCTTCACCTTGGTGTAGTTGCCCGACACGCCGAAGCCGCTGGTACCGAACATGTGCTGGAAGTTCAGCTCCAGGCCCTTGATGGTGTCGCCAGGCCCGTTGGTGAAGGTCGTGACCTTGAACGGGATGGGCGTGGCGCCCGGGACGGCGCTGGTGATGACACCGGCGACTTCCGCAGCGTTCAGCGGGCCGGTCGCCGTCACGCCCGGCTGACCGTTGTAGTTGCGGAAGATGTAGTTGCGGATGCACAGCGGCTGCGTGTTGCCGCCGCAGGCCGCCAGGGCCGCCTGGTAGTAGGTGCCGCTGGCCGGGTTGTTGATGCCCGCAACCGTCGTGTCGATGGTCGACGTGGTGACGAAGTTGCTGACCTTCTTGTAGAAGGCACCCACCGCCGCATAGCTCGACTTGGCGTAGTAGTACTCGGCCGACAGGTCGAAGTTCTTCGAGCGCAGCGGCTTCAGCGCCGGGTCGCCGGTGGAGCCGTTGCCGCCACCATTCGGGTTGGCAGTGCCGCCCAGGCTCAAACCGCCCTGCATCTGGTTCCAGCCCGGACGACCGATGTTCTCGCCATAGCTGGCGCGCACCTTCACGTTGTCGGCCAGGTCGGCATCCCAGTCGATGCTGGGCAGCCAGTACGAATACTTGCCGTCCTTGGTGCCGAAGGTCGTGCCACCGGAGGCCAGGTTGATTTCGTTCTGCGAACCCCAGGTCGTCGTGCCGGAATGGTCGACCACCTGCGACGAGGACTGCACCTTGGTGCTCTCGTAGCGCAGGCCCACCGAGAGGTTCATCGGGATCGACGAGTCGAAGGCGTGGTCCCACTGGCCATACAGCGAGCTGGACTTCTCCGTGGCGCGCCAGTCGTCACCCCTGGTGTAGTCGGGGGCAGCGGCGAAGTAAGCCTCGGCCTGCGCCTGGGTCATGCCCGGCGTGTTGGCCATCTTGACCTTGACGGCACGGTCGCGCAGGCTGGTGAAGTCCGCCATGTAAAAGGACGGGAACAGGCGCGAGTCGTCGTGGCCCGGGATGCGGTTGAACAGGCCGGCGAGGCCGTAGGTGCCCGTGCTGATGCCGGCGAACTGGCCCAGCGAGGGCGCGACGCCGCTCCAGTCGTTGTTCTGGTTGTTGTAGCTGGCAGAGCGGTTCTTGGTCTTGGTGAAGCCGAGGCCGGCCAGCAGCTTGTCGTCCGAACCCAGGCGGTAGGTGGCGCCCGTCTGGAACTGGTCGACCGTCTGGTCGCTCAGGTTGTTGCGGAACTGCGTGCCCGTCACGTTCAGCTTGGTGTCGTCGAACTTCTGGCCGGGCAGGCTCAGGATCGGGAACTTCTGGTCGTAGTAGGCCGTCGCGTTGCCCTGGTTGAACATCGCCAGGTCCATCGTGCTGTACGTGCCGAAGGGGCTGTCCGGCGTGGTCTTGGCGACCGAGTGATGGGCGTCGACGTTGATGCGCAACGCGTCGCTGAGCTTCCAGTCGGCGTTGAAGCCGGTGGAGTTCAGCTTGGCCTTCTGAGCGTATTGGCCGGTGTTGAGAGCCAGGTCATGCGTGCCGTCCCAGATGGCCGTCTGCACGATGGGCGCGGCGACCGGGCCAGTCGTGAACTGGGTCGCCGGGTTGCCCTTCAGGTCGCCGGAGAAGGAGTTGTTGAACCAGCTCGACATTTCGGCATTCTTCGAATGCGTCGTGTTGATCGCCAGCGTGTGGTCAAGGGTGAACTTCAGGTCCTTGCTCGGCGCGAACTGCAGCGTGGCCTGGCCATTGATGCGCTCACGCTCCATGCCCGTCAGCGAGTAGCGCAGTTCGCGCGAGGTCGCGTACAGGCCCGTCGGGTTGTTGACGATGTTGGACGTCGGGCTGACCGACTTGACCGCCGGATCGTTGGTACCCCAGCCGTTCTGCGTGTAGGCCTTGTTGAAGCCCGAATCGCGCTTGGAATAGCTGCCGCTGATGGCGATGCCGATGGTGCGGTCGGCAAAGGTGTCGCTGTAGATGCCGGAGACTTCCGGCGTGGTCTTGCTGCCTTGCAGGGGCTCGGGCAGGCGGCCGACGGAGGCGTCGTAGTTGGCCTTCACGCCGATGCTGGCGATGCGCTCGCGCACGTCCAGCGGACGGGCCGTCTTGATGTTGATGGTGGCACCAATGCCGCCGGTGGGCGATTCGGCGCGCGCCGTCTTGAAGACCTCCAGCGCGGAGATGGAGTCCGACGACAGGTTGGCGAAGTCGAAGGCTCGCGAGCCGTTCGCGCCGGCGCCTTCGAAGCCGATGACGGCCGAGGGCATCTGGCGGCCGTTCAACAGCACCAGGTTGAAGTCGGGACCAACGCCGCGGACCGTGACCTTGGAGCCTTCGCCGCTGGCAGCGCGGTCGATGGACACGCCGGCGATGCGCTGCATCGATTCGGCGAGGTTGGTGTCGGGGAACTTGCCGATGTCTTCGGCCACGATGCCGTCGACCAGGCCGCGGTTCTCGCGCTTCAAGGTGACAGCGCTGTCAAGGGACTTCCGAATGCCCGTGATGACGACCGTCTCGAGCGACTGCGTCGAAGCGGACTGGCCCGCTGCGGTCTGCTGGGCGTGGACAGCCGCAGCACCGGTCAACAGCGCGATCGACGAGGCCCAGGCCACCGGCTTGAGCTGCCGTGCGAACTGGGGCGCCCGCCCGGTCTTGGAAATCTGTGGGTGTTTCATTTGTCTCCTTACTTGCTTGGCCGGCTCTAGCGCCGATTGATGACGACTTTATGGCCCGCGGTTGTCAGCGCCTGGTAGCGTTACCAGCATCCCTCAAAAAAAGAGATGCCCCTTGCAGGCGCTCACGTACTGTACGTTTTGGCCTCCCCAGGAATGCTGGGGTTTACGCGAGTTGATCGCGCCATTTGCGCAATCCACAACACCTGCAAAAGCGACTCTTTCCGGGGTGTCCGGGCCCCGATTCATGCCGTTATGCGCAACCAATCGGGGCGAGTCTTGGTAGCGATCTCAGCCTCCATGCCGGAGATCACTTCTTTCCGCGAATCAATTCAAATTGACAACGCTGTCTACGATATCCGAACTTGGAAGCGGATTCAATGCGGCCGCAGTCTGGTTTACCCGAAATGGGGATCGAAGCACCGATCATGGGCGAGCGCGCCTCAGGGAAGTGCCCCCGGTTTTGGCTTCGGGCCGGCGCCCCTGGCAAGTTGCCCGAAAGCAACGGCTGGGTTGCAACCGGTACCGGTCAGGCCAGGTCCAGCCGGTAGCCCACGCCGTAGACCGAGGCGATGCATTCCTGGGCTGGCTCCAGCGCCGCCAGCTTGCGGCGGATGTTCTTGATGTGGCTGTCGACGACGCGGTCGGACACATCCCGGAAGTCCTCGTGGATGAGGTCCAGCAGCTGGGCCCGCTCGAACACCCGACCCGGGTGCTGCAACAACTGGCGCAGCAGGCGGAACTCCACCGGCGTCAGCGCCAGGGCCTGCTCCTGCCAGACGATGCGCTGGCCCGCCTCGTCCACCGAGAAGCCACCGCCGGCCGGCACCAGCGTCACCGGCGCCAGCCGCCCCTGGGCCCTGCGCAGCAGAGCCTTCACCCGCGCTACCAGTTCCCTCGGACTGAAAGGCTTGCAGACATAGTCGTCAGCGCCCAGCTCCAGGCCCAGCAGCCGGTCCAGTTCCTCGACGCGGGCGCTGTTGATGAGGATGGGCACGTCGCTGAAGGCGCGCACGGCGCGGCAGACCTCCAGGCCGTCAAGGCCGGGCAGCATGACATCCAGCAGCACGGCCGCAGGCATGGGGCCGGTCTTCAGCCGCTCCAGGGCCTGGCGGCCGTCGGCCAGCCATTCGCTGCGATAACCCGCCGCCTGCAGATAGTCGCGCACCAGGGCCGCCAGCTTGGGCTCGTCTTCGACGATGAGGACCAGATCGCTCACAAGCGGCTCTCCTCAGGCTTGAGGGGCAACGTCAGTACCATGGCCAGGCCGCCCAGCGGTGACGCCTCCGCCCTCAGCCGCCCACCATGGGCCAACGCAATGGCGCGGGCGATGGCCAGGCCCAGGCCGGAGCCGCCGAAGGCGCGGCTGCGCGAAGGATCAACGCGGTACAGAGGATCGAAAAGCCGATCCAGCTCGGCCTCGGGCACACCGGGCGGCGTGTCCTCGATGCGGATCTCGACAGCCGCCCCCAGCGAGCGCGCCGACACGTGCAGCAACCCGGGCGATTCGGTGTAGCGCAGGCTGTTTTCCAGCAGATTGGCCAGCAGCTGTGAGATGCGCACCGCGTCCCAGCGCGCCGCCGGCAGCACCTGCGGCAAAGGCGCCTCGACGATCAGGCCGCGCGCCTTGGCCCGGGGCGCGACGCGCTCGATGGCCGCCTGCAGCAGGGCCGCGGGCGCGACCGGCTCGAACTCGCAAGGCAGCGACCGCAGCTCCGACGTGGCCAAGAGATGGAAGTCCTCGACGAGGCGCGACAGGCGCTTGATCTCCTCCTGCAGCGATGCCAGGGCCGCGCCGTCCAGCGGGCGGATGCCGTCCACCAGCGCCTCCACCTCGCCGCGCAGCACTGCCAGCGGCGTGCGCAGCTCGTGGGACAGCTCGGCGATCCAGCGTTGGCGGCTGGTTTCCAGGCGCTGCAGGGCCTCGGCCATGCCGTTGATGTCGGCCTGCAGGCCGGCGATCTCGCTGGCGCCGCCACCGTCACGCGGCGCGGGCAGGCGCACGTCAAACTCGCCCGCCGCGATGCGCCGCGCCGCCGCCTGGGCCTCGGCAAGCGGCTGGGCCCAGCGCACGGCCAGCAGCCGCGCCAGCACCAGGGCGATCAGCAGCACGCCCGCGGCCACCAGGGCCAGGCCCGTGTACTGGCGGCGCAGGAAGCTCGCGTCCACGCCCTCGGCCGGGCCGGCGCGCTCGGCCAGGCGCAGCACCACCAGCGTCTGGCCATCGAGCTTGACGGCGCGCGTCTGTCCCGGCCGGTCCAGGGTCTCACGCCGCCCGGCCAGCGGCGTGACGCCGTCGGCGGCCAGCACCACGACGCGTGGCCCGAAATTGGAGGGATCGCGGCGCGGCGGCGGCGGATCACGGCGAAGTTCGGGTGGCGCAGGCCGCCCTTCGGGGTCGCCACGCTCGGGGGGCGGCGGGTCGTCCGGTCGGCCACCCGGCGGCGGGCCTTCGGCGGGCCCGCCTCGCGCCGTCGACACGCGCACCGCATCCAGCCATTCGCGCAACACCGGCCTCAGGTCCTGCGGCAGGCCGCCGCGCCGGGCCAGGTCGCGTTCGGCCGCCTCCATCAGCCGCGTCAGGTGCTCGCCGTCCTGGGCCTGCAGATAGTCGGAGAAGCCGGTGCGCAGATTCCAGACGACCAAGGCGGCCACCGCTGCAACGGCCGCCAGCGCAATGGCGATGAAGAGCAGGGAGAGCTGGTGGACGAGGCGCATGCGCGCATCTTGCCCGCCAACTGTGGAGGCGGCCTCCACAGTTTCTCCATCGTCGGCCCATGCTCGGCGGGAATGCTGGCGGCATCACAACAAGGAGACCGTCATGCCCCGCCGCCGCCGCCTCGTCGCCCTGCCCGCTGCCCTGCTGTTGAGCCTGCTCGGGGCCTGTGGCGGCGGCGGCAGCACGGCCCCCATGGCAACCGCCGCTGCCGACGAAGCCACGGCCGACGCCGCCGCCCTGCTTCCGCGTCCGCCCGCCCCAGTTCCTGCACCAGCTCCCGCACCGGCCCCGGCGCCGCGCACACCCGTGCCGACACTGGCCCAGGTCGGCGACCGCCTGTTCGAGGAGGTGAGCCTGTCGGCCAGCGGCAAGCTGGCTTGCGCCACCTGCCACGTCGAGGCCCGCGGCCATGCCGACGCCGCCGGCAGCTTCCTGCCCCTGGGCGGCGCCGACGGCACGCACCAGGGCCTGCGCAGCTCGCCCAGCGCGCGTTATCTCGACCAGGCCGGCGCCTTCGGCTTCGACGCCCAGGGCCGCCCCCGCGGCGGCCTGTTCTGGGACGGCCGCGCCAACAACCGCACCGAGCAGGCCCGTGGCCCGCTGTTCAACCCCGACGAGATGGCCAACGCCGATGTCGCCACACTGGCGACCAAACTGCGCGCCCTGCCCTATGCCGCCGACCTGCGCGCCGCCGCCAATCTGCCCTCCGCCGCCACCGACAACCAGCTCGTCGACGCCGCCGTCGCGGCCATCGCCCGCTACCAAAGCGACGACACCAAGTTCCATCCCTTCACCAGCAAGTTCGACGCCGTCCAGGACCGCCGCGCCACGTTCACCGCCCAGGAGCAGCGCGGGCTCAACCTGTTCAACGATCCGCAGCGCGGCAACTGCGCCAGCTGCCACGACAGCCGCCCGGCTCCAGGTTTGAACCGGGCCCTCTTCACCAACTTCAGCTATCACGCCCTGGGCGTGCCGCGCAACCAGAGCAAGGCCACGGCCGATGCCACGTTCTTCGACCTCGGCCTGTGCGGCCCGCAGCGCAGCGACCTCGTCGGCCGGCGCGACCTCTGCGGCATGTTCCGCACGCCGACGCTGCGCAACGTCGCTTTGACGGGACCGTACTTCCACAACGCCCGCTTCGCGACGCTCGAAGACGTCGTCACCTTCTACGCCACCCGCGACATCGATCCGGCGCGCTGGTACCCCACCGTCAACGGCCAGGTCCAGGTTTACAACGACCTGCCGGCCGACTACCGCACCAATGTGCAGCAGGGCGCACCATTCCGCCGCGCCGGCCAGCCGCCGGCCCTGAACGCCCAGGACGTGGCCGACGTCGTCGCCTTCCTGCGCACCCTCAGCGACGGCTTCACGGCGGCGCCGGCGGCGCAGTGAAGGGGGTTCGCTCCGTTGAAGAAACTGCTAGAGTTATAGAGAAGTAACTTGGTTACTTCTCCTATAGCAATTCCTTCCCGGACGACCCGCCATGCCGCCACGAGCCGCCCCTGCCCGCGCCGAAGCTGACAAGAACGAACCCCTGGTGGCCGACATCCGGCTGCTCGGACGCATCCTCGGCGACGTCATCCGCGAACAGGAAGGCCGCGAGGCCTACGAGCTCATCGAGCGCGTGCGCCAGCTGTCGGTGGCCTACCGCCACAAGCACGACAAGGAGGCCGGCAAGCGCTTCGACAAGCTGCTCAAGAGCCTGTCCGGCGAGCAGGCCGTCACCGTCATCCGCGCCTTCAGCTATTTCTCCCACCTCGCCAACATCGCCGAGGACCGCCACCACATCCGCCGCCGCGACGTGCACGAGCGTGCCGGCAGCCTGCAGCCCGGCTCGCTGGCCTACTGCCTGGAGCATCTGCACGAGGCGGGCATCCGCCCGACCGAGATCGCCGACGTGCTCAAGCGCGGCTTTATCTCGCCGGTGCTGACGGCCCACCCGACCGAGGTCCAGCGCAAGAGCATCCTGGACGCCGAGCGCGCCGTCGCCGGCCTGCTCGAAGCGCGTGACCGCCCCGGCACCGAACGCGAGTTGCGCGACACCGAAGGCCTGCTGCGCGCCCGCATCACCCAGCTCTGGCAGACGCGCATGCTGCGCTACTCCAAGCTGACGGTGTCCGACGAGATCGAGAACGCGCTGTCCTACTACCAGTCGACCTTCCTGCGCCAGATCCCCAAGCTCTATGCCGAGCTGGAGGAGCACCTGCCCGGCCAGCAACTGCCCAGCTTCCTGCGCATGGGCAACTGGATCGGTGGCGACCGCGACGGCAACCCCAATGTCGGCGCCGCCACGCTGAAGCGCGCCATGCAGCGCCAGAGCGAGGTGGCCCTGCGCCACTACCTGACCGAACTGCACGAGCTGGGCGCCGAGCTGTCCATCTCGCTGCGTCTGACCGGGGTGTCGCCCGCCATGCAGGCCCTGGCCGAGCGCAGCCCCGACCAGAACGCCCACCGCCTGGACGAGCCCTACCGCCGCGCCCTGACCGGCATGTACGCCCGCCTGGCCGCCACGCTGCACACGCTGACCGGCACCGAAGCCCTGCGCCACGCCGTCGCGCCCCAGGACCCCTACCGCACGCCCGAGGAGCTGCTGGCCGACCTGCGCACCATCGAGGCCTCGCTGAAGAGCCACCACGCCGAGGCCCTGATCGCGCCGCGCCTGGCGCCGCTGATGCGCGCCGTGCAGGTGTTCGGCTTCCACCTCGCCACGCTGGACCTGCGCCAGAGCAGCGACCAGCATGAACTGGTGCTGGTCGAGCTGCTGGCGACGGCCCGCATCGAGGACGACTATGCGTCCCTGGACGAAGAGGCCAAGCGCGCCCTGCTGCTGAAGCTGCTGAACGACGCCCGCCCGCTGCGCGTTATCGGTGCCCGCTACACCGACAAGACCCTGGGCGAGCTGGCCACCTTCGAGGCCGCCCGCGAGGCCCTGGCCCGCTTCGGCCGCGAGGCCCTGCGCCACTACATCATTTCCCACACCGAGTCGGTGTCCGACCTGCTGGAAGTGGCCCTGCTGCTGAAGGAGACCGGCCTGCTGCGCGGCACGCTGGACGGCTACGCGACCAGCGACCTCATCATCGTGCCGCTGTTCGAGACCATCGGCGACCTGCGTATCGCGCCGACCATCATGCGCGAGTTCTACGCCCTGCCCGGCGTGCGCGGCCTGGTCGACCGCTCGGGCAGCGAGCAGGACATCATGCTGGGCTACTCGGACAGCAACAAGGACGGCGGCATGTTCACCTCGTCCTGGGAGCTCTACCGCGCCGAGATCGCGCTGGTGGAACTCTTCGACGAACTGAAGAAGGTCGCCCCCATCACGCTGCGCCTCTTCCACGGCCGCGGCGGCACCGTCGGCCGCGGCGGCGGCCCGAGCTACCAGGCCATCCTGGCCCAGCCCCCGGGCACCGTGAACGGCCAGATCCGCCTGACCGAACAGGGCGAGGTCATCGCCTCCAAGTACGCCCACCCGGAGATCGGCCGCCGCAATCTCGAGACCCTGGTCGCCGCCACGCTGGAAGCCACGCTGCTGCACCCGACCCAGAGCGCGCCCAAGAGCTTCCTCGAGGCCGCCCAGGCCCTGTCGGACGCCAGCTTCGCGGCCTACCGCGGCCTGGTCTACGACACGCCGGGCTTTGCCGACTACTTCTTCGCCTCGACGCCCATCCGCGAAATCGCCGAGCTCAACATCGGCTCGCGCCCGGCCTCGCGCAAGGCCACCCGCGCCATCGAGGACCTGCGCGCCATCCCCTGGGGCTTCTCCTGGGGCCAGGCCCGTGTCGCCCTGCCCGGCTGGTGCGGTTTCGGCTCGGGCATCGAAGCCTTCCTCGGCGAAGAGCCGGCCCAGCGCGCCAAGAACCTGGCCTTGCTCAAGCGCATGCTCAAGGGCTGGCCCTTCTTCCGCGCCCTGCTGTCCAACCTGGACATGGTGCTGGCCAAGACCGACCTGGCCCTGGCCGAGCGCTATGTCGAACTGGTCGAGGACAAGAAGCTGGGCAAGCGCATCTTCGCGGCCATCCGCGAGGAGTTTGAGCGCACCCAGGCCGCCCTCAACCTCATCACCGGCGAAGACCGACGCCTGGCGGCCAATCCTTCACTCGCCCGCTCCATCGAGCATCGCTTCCCCTACATCGACCCGCTCAACCACCTGCAGGTCGAGCTGATGCGCCGCTACCGCCGCACCCAGGCCGACGACCCGGCCATGGAGCGCGTGCAGCGCGGCATCCACCTGTCCATCAACGGCATCGCCGCGGGCTTGCGAAACACGGGCTGATCCGGTCAAAGCGCACGCCCTGGCGCTGATCGACATCAACCACGTCGAGGCCGTCAACGACACCCACGGCCACCAGGCCGGCGACCACGTGCTCAGCCGGCTGGCCGAGCTGGTGCGCGGTCATGTGCGCGGCCAGGCCCAGGCCATCGCCGAAAGCTGCGCGGCCTGGCGGTCGACCGCGACTTCGGCGAGGGCCTCGCGCGTCACCGCCACCTTCGGCGTCGCAGCACTGGACAGCGAAAAGCCGCTGGAGCAGCTCTTCGCCGTCGCGACGCAGCCCTCGACCGTGCCAAGGCCGAGGGCCGCAACCGCGTCACCGCGGAGACCAAGACCGCCGCCTAGCGCGCCGCCAGCGTGTCGCCGACAACCCGCACCGAGTCGCCCGCGCGGAACGGTGGCGGATCGGCATAGACGACAGTGCGCTGCTGGCCGTCGTTCATGCGCACCAGCACCTCGTACTGGGTGCGCTCACCCTGGCGCTTCTGGATCTCGCGACCCAGCAGCGCGCCGCCGACGGCACCGGCCACGCCCGCTGCCGTGCGACCGTCCCCCTTGCCGAACTGGCTGCCCACCACCGCGCCGAGCACGCCGCCGGCCACCGTGCCCAGCACGCGGCCATTGCCGTCCACCTGCACGGGGTTGACGGACTGCACCGTGGCGCAGTCATAGCAGGCGGTCTCGATGCGGCGTGAACTCACGCTCACGCCCGCATAGGCATTGGGCACGCTGGTACGCACCGTGCGGTCGCCCAGGCGCAGCTGTGCCGACAGCGGCTGCTCGGTGTCCACCCAGGCGCCGCGCGGCAGCACATAGGTGCTGGTGTATTCACCCGGGCGGATTTCTTCCAGGATGATGTTGCGCGTCTCGCTGCCCTGCAGCAGCACCGAGGCCTGGCCGCCCGGCGTGCCACGCACGGTGTAGCGCAGCGCCTCGGTACGGCCGCGGCCCTCGCGTGCGACGCTGGCCGCCTGGATTTCCGGCAGCGCCGCCTGGCCGGGCACCGGCCAGCCCACCTGCAGGGCCTCGCCCAGCATGGCCGTCGTGACGCGGTTGTCGCGGCGCAGGTTGGCGTGCACGCGCGAGTCGGGGCCGATGCGGTCGGAGCGGCTGATGATGTAGCTGCCTTCGTAGCGGCCCGGGCTGGTTTCGTCCAGGCGCACTGTGCGCCGGCTGCCGTCGATCTGCAGCAGCACCGCCGCCCCCGGCGAGCCCCAGACCTTGAAACTCAGCTCGGCCCCGGGCTCGAGCCGGTCGACCTGCTCGACGTCGAAACCGGTCACGCGCAGCGCCGCCACCTGGGCGCTGCGCTGGGCTTGGACCGGTGCGGCCAGGAAAGGCGAGCCGGCCACCAGTGCGCAGGCCAGTGCCGTGGCCGAGAAATGCTTGGCGTGCTTCATTGCGCGCTCCTGTCTTGATTGGGGAGTCTCAGCCTAGGCGCCCACCCCCGCTGGCAGGTGTCGGTTTCCGGCGCAGTTGCGGGTCAGCCGCGGCCTACAGCGAGCGCGTTGAAACGATTGAAACAAACGGGCGCCTGGGCGCAGTCGGCTTGAAACACGGGGCTTCGACGATGCCGCCATCCCTGCTGGAGACCGCCATGACCGACACCACCGCCCCTCCCGTTGTCTGTCTGCACTCCAGTGCCGCCAGCGGCAAACAATGGCGCCGCCTCGTCACAGACGCCACGAATGCCGGCCAGGCCTGGCAATTCCACACCCCCGACCTCTATGGCCACGGCGGCCGCCCCGACTGGCCGGAGCTGATGCCCAGCCAATTGGCGGTTGAAGCGAACGGCGTGCTGGCCGGCCTGCCCTTCGCGGCCGACCAGGGCTTTCACCTGGTGGGCCACAGCTATGGCGGCGCCGTCGCCCTGCAGATGGCCTTGCAGCAGCCGCATCGCGTGCTGTCGCTGACACTGTACGAGCCCGTTGCCTTCGGCGTGCTGCCGGCCTTGGGGCCCAATGAGCCCGAGTGGGAAGAGATCACCGAGGTCGCCGCCACCCTGGGCGCGGCCCTGGACCGCGGCAACGACTTCGACGCGGCACGGGGCTTCTGCGCCTACTGGCAGAACCGCGACGTCTGGCCGGAGATGGACTTCGCGCAGCACATGCGCCTGGCCGAGGCCATGCCGACGGTGCGCCGCCATTTCGAAGCCCTGTTCGCCGCGCAATGGAGCGACAGCCTGCTGGACCTGCTGCGCATGCCTGTGCAGCTGATCTGCGGCAGCGCCACCCGCGCCAGCGCGCGTCGCGTGGCGCAGAGCCTGTCGGTGCGCCTGCCGCTGGTGAAGCTGCAGATGCTGGAAGGCGCCGGGCATATGGCGCCGATCGTCGAGGCGGCGCGTGTGAACGCGCTGATCCTGGAGAGCCTCGGAGCGATGCAGAGGGTGCCGACGGCCTGAGTCAGCTTTTCGGCGCAGACGCGGTCCGGGGCGGCTCCAGCACACTGCGGCCGGCGGCCTGACGCCACAGCGCCGACAGCTCCGCTTCGTTGGCCTTGGCCTCGCGCATCTCGGCGCGCGCCCCGACCCAGTCGTTCTGGGCCGTCATCTGACGCTGCAGATCGCGCATGCCGGACAGCGGGCCACAGCGCGACACCAGGGCGTCCTCGTCCGGGACCAGCTTCTGAATCACCTGCTGCAACACGCCCTTCCTCCATTGGCCGACGGCTTCATATTCCCGTGCCCGCCCCTCCCACAGCGGGCGAAGGTCGGGCCGCACTGGCAGCAGCGGCCGTGCCAACGCGACGGCCGTCCCGCGGTCGATCACGTTGTCCTGTTGCCACAGCAGATTGGCGGCAGTTTCACAGCGCTGCGCCACGCCGGACTCGGCCATGCCAAAACGGCAGCTGTCCAGCAGCGGACGCGCGGTGCGGACAATCCAAGACGCCACCATGCTGCTGAACAACTCGGCCTCGGCCTGGGCCGCCAGACCGGGCTTCTCCGTCTGGGGCAGGCCGAGCAGCAGGGCCTGGAACTCCTGCTGATAGCTGCGTGAATAGCGCGCCGCGCTGGCCGCCCGCTCCAGGATATAGCCCTGCTGGCTGCGGCTCGAGCCACCCGGCGCCTCCGCCAGCGCCAGCCAGGCCTGCAGATTCTCCGGCTCCAGCCGTGACCACTGCGAGGCCTCGACGTTGACGCAGGCGCCGATGGCGCACGGCCGCCGCAGCGCGAGGACGGTGACCAGGGGATCGACCGAACTGCGGGCGCGCAGCTGCAGGCGTGCCTTCGCCTCGGCGTCGCCGCTCAGATAGTCAGCCAGGGCCAGGGAGAGCGGATCGCCGCGCTGCATCAGCACGGCGATCCAGCGCTTCACGGCCTCCGCGCTGGCTTCGGCCAGCAGCTCCGTGCTCACCGCCTCTCTCAACAGCATGTCGGGATCGACAGGCGGCGCAACCGACCCCGCTTCCGATGCGGCATTCACCGCCGCCAGCCACTGCCGGCGCTGCTCGGCACCGAATCCGCACCAGTCCGCCTTCATCCGGCTCGCCAGCACGGCGCGCTTGTCGACGATGTTTGAGACGAGTGCCGGCGCTTGCGCTGCTGCCACGCTCGCGGACGCCGGCGTCGCCATCACACGCGCCAGGACGGCCGTTGCCGCGCTCGCCGACGCCGCCGGCGGCGTCATGGCCTCGGCATCCGCGGCGCTGCCGCGCCGGGCCGCCCAGATCCACAGCGCCAGCAAGGCACCGACCAGCAAGGCCGCAATCCAGGCACGACGTTTCCGTACAGTCATGGCGTCAGCATACGCAAGCTTGGCCCATGCATGCAGCGACGGTCAGCGCGGCGAAGCGGCCGGCGCGGCCTTCAGATAGGCCCTCATGCTGGCCAGTTCGCCTTCGCGGGCCAGCTTGACAAGTTGCCGGCCCATGCCGCTGACGTTGGCACAGCTGGGTTCCTCCAGCCAGGCCATGCTTTGTTCGCTGAAGACCTGTTGACTGCGACTGATGTCCTCGCGAGACAGGGCCTGAGGGCTGTGCGGCAGACCCAGCCTCTCCTCCAGGCTGTAAAGCGCCCCGGCGTCCATCGTTTCCGAGGCCATGGCGGGCAGGCGGCGTGCTGCCTGCTCGCAGAGCTGCCGGCGGTTGGCATCCTTCAGCGCCACGGGGCCGCAGGCCCGCCCCACGCTCGTGAGGGAACCGCGGAGGTGGTTGGACATGTCCGTGCCCACCGCGGCGATCAAGGCCCAGGCCTCCCCCAGCGTGGGCTCGGGACCGATCACTTCGGTCATCGTGGCACTGAGCAGCCGGGCACGGGTCGAGGCGCGGTCGCGCTGCGCGATCTGGAACAGGGCCTGCGTCACGGCCGCCTCGTCACTGCCCTGACGGGCTTCGCCCAGACGCACCAGCCAGGGCCAGGCGTCGCCGGGGTCCAGCATCTCCAGGCGCTCGAGGCTCAGGGCGGCACAGGCTTCGGCACCGGGCCGGGCGGCACCATCTCCGGCCTGACAAAGCCGCTGGCCGCGGGAGCTGTGGTGCGCGCCACCTGCTCGTAGGCATAAGCCCAGCGATAGTCGGCATCCTTGCGGCAGGCGCGAAAAGCCAGGCGGTAGGCCATGGCATCGTCGGTCGCCGCCGCCAGTTGAGCCGCGGCCTGTGTGTCGCCAAGCAACACCGCGGCCGCCGCGCGCTGCCTCAGCGATCCGGCCTGCATGCGCTTCAGCACATCGGCCAGGCCTTGTTCGCTCTGCCGGTTCAGCGCCTGGGACCAGGCCGGCTCGGGCCGCCCCTCGCCCTGCTCCATGTCGCTGCGACGCACCCGTCCCACGCCGCAGATGTCGACGAATTCCTTGTTGGCGTCGGTCACAGCGGCTGCACTCGAAGCCGCAGCGGCGACCAGGGTCGCCACCGCCGGTCGCAGGGCTGGCGTCGACGCTGCCGGGGCCGGCTGGTCGGGTGCAGAGGGCGAGTGCCCAGGCGCCTGCACGACGCCCGGCTGCGGCCGCGGTGCCTGCCAGACCAGCAGTCCCGCGCCCGACACCGCCAGCAGCAGCAGGCCCAAGCCCAGCAACCAACCGCGCCAGCGACGCGGAGTGCGAAGCCTCAAGCCTTCTGCCCCGCCAGCGCCTCGCGCACGGCAGCCACCTGGCGACGCGACACCGCCAGCCACTCGTCGACATGGACGATGCGCACCGCCCAGCTGTCTGAGGACTCGGCGGACTCGCCGCCGTCCAGGTCGCCAAAGGACGTCGGCGTGTGTCTTTCCAGCTCGCGCACCGCCCAGCGTGCCACCAGCGCGTTGCGGTGCACGCGCAGGAAGCGCTCGCCAAAGCGCTGCTCCAGCTCGGACAGGGCTCCATCCAGCACATGGCTTTCGCTGGCGGTGCGCAGGGTCACATACTTGAGCTCGGCCTTGAAGTACAGCACCTCGCTGATCGGGATGCGCAGCAGGCGGCCACGGTCGGTCAGGGTGACGAAATCGGCCGGGTCGGGCGCGGCGGGTGCCTCGGCGGGCTGCTGGGCATGGACGGCGGCCCGCTCGGACAGGCGCTGGGCGGCTCGGGCCAGGGCGGCCTGCAGGCGCTCGCGGCGCACCGGCTTGGTCAGGTAGTCCAGCGCATCGAGCTCGAAGGCGCGCAGCGCGTGCATGGCATGGGCCGTCACGAAGATGATCAGCGGCGCAGGCAGGCCGGGCGCCCGCTGGGCCAGGCTGTCGGCGAACTGCAGGCCGTCGGCGCCGGGCATCTGCACGTCCAGCAGCACGATGTCGCAGCCGTGTTCGCGCAGCCAGGCCGCCGCCTGGGAGCCGGTGGCCGCCTCGGCGGCGACCTCGCAGCGCGGTTCGGGGATGGCATCGACCAGGCCGCGCAGGCGCAGCCGGGCCAGGGGTTCATCGTCGACGATGAGGACGCGCAGGGCTGTTGTCATAACGGCACCAGGATACGCAAGGAAAAGCGTTGCTCGGTGGACTCGATCTCGAAACGGGCGGCGACGTCGTGCATCAGCTTCAACCGCTGGCGCACATTGCGCAGGGCCAGCCCATGTCCGACCGTGCGGGCCGGCGCACCGACGCTGTTGACGATGGTGATCTCGACCTCGGCGCCGCGCCGCTGCGTGCGCACTTCCAGCTCGCCGCCCTCGTCATTGGGCTCGACGCCGTGGCGCACGGCGTTCTCCACCAGCGGCTGCAGCAGCAGCGGCGGCACCTTGGCGGTGTTGGCCTCGGGGTCCAGGTGCCAGACGATGCGCAGCCGCTTGCCGAAGCGGATCTGCTCGATGGCCAGGTAGCGGCGCGCCAGCTCCACCTCCTCGGCGAGGTTGACCGAGGCGCTGGCATCGGCCAGGGCCACGCGGAACAGCTCGGCCAGGTCTTCCAGCACGCTCTCGGCGCGGGCCGGGTCCACCTGCACCAGAGCGATGGCGCTGTTCAGCGTGTTGAACAGGAAGTGGGGGCGGATGCGCGACTGCAGCTCGACGAGCTGGGCCAGGGCGTCGGCCGGCCGCTGGGTGTGCTCGCGCATCTTGAGCCAGGCCAGCAGCAGGGCCGCGCCGCTGGCGCCACAGGCGGCGATGCTGGCGATGCGCCAGGCGCTGGCGGGATCCTCGCTGGTCAGGCTCAGCAACGCAAAACCCGTCAGCGCCCCGAAGGCACCCAGCGCCATCAGGACGCCCCACTGCACGGGCTCGGGCAGGCGCGGCCACAGGCGCTTGGCGGCACAGACGATGAGCAACCAGGACAGCACGGCGAACATGGTCACCACGGTGCCATTGGCCGTCAGCGTCAGCCACTGGCTGGCATCGCGGGCGATGACGGCCACGCCCAGGCCCAGCAGCAGCTGCACGCCGAGGACGGCACGCAGCACCAGGCCGACATGGCAGACGTCAAAGGCCCGCGTCGGGTCCAGCAGCGGGGCCTTGCTCAGTTCGGGCAGTTCAGGCAGCTCGGTGGCTGCGAAACCCAGCCATTGGCTGAGCTGCATGGACTCGTGCCAGACGCTGTGGTGGGCGGGCGCGCGACGCTTGAAGAAGGGCATGGCGTTGGCTCGAGAAGGGTTGGATTTGTTGGCGTTTGATAATCCCGGGCTGCGCGTGCATTTTGCGCGCTGATTTCCCACGCCCGCCTGCTTCCGTCATGTCAGACAACCAACTCGCCAACAAATCCCAAGCCTGGTCCGCCCTGTTCTCCGAGCCCATGAGCGATCTGGTCAAGCGCTACACGGCCAGCGTGGGTTTCGACAAGCGCCTGTGGAAGGCCGACATCAGCGGCAGCCTGGCCCATGCCGAGATGCTGGCGGCCCAGGGCATCCTGAGCGCCGAGGACCATACCGCCATCCAGCGCGGCCTGAACGAGATTGCCGCCGAGATCGAGGCCGGCCAGTTCGAGTGGAAGCTGGACCTGGAGGACGTGCACCTCAACATCGAGGCCCGCCTGACCGAGCGCGTCGGCATCGCCGGCAAACGCCTGCACACCGGCCGCAGCCGCAACGACCAGGTCGCCACCGATGTGCGCCTGTGGCTGCGCGGCGAGATCGACGAGATCGGCGCCCTGCTGGTTGGGCTGCAACGCGTCATGGTCGAGAAGGCCGCCGAGCATGCCGACGTCATCCTGCCGGGCTTCACCCACCTGCAGGTGGCCCAGCCGGTCAGTTTTGGCCACCACCTGCTGGCCTATGTGGAGATGTTCGCCCGCGATGCCGAGCGCATGCTCGACACCCGCAAACGCGTCAACCGCCTGCCGCTGGGCGCGGCGGCCCTGGCCGGCACCAGCTACCCGCTGGACCGCGAGCGCGTCGCGCAGACGCTGGGCATGGAGGGTGTCTGCCAGAACAGCCTGGATGCGGTGAGTGACCGCGACTTCGCCATCGAGTTCGCGTCGGCGGCCAGCCTCGTCATGCTGCACATCTCGCGCCTGTCCGAGGAGCTGATCCTGTGGATGAGCCAGAACTTCGGCTTCATCGCCCTGCCCGATGCCTTCTGCACCGGCTCGTCGATCATGCCGCAGAAGAAGAACCCCGACGTGCCTGAACTGGCCCGCGGCAAGACGGGCCGGGTTGTCGGCCATCTCGTCGGCCTGGTCACGCTGATGAAGGGCCAGCCCCTGGCCTACAACAAGGACAACCAGGAGGACAAGGAGCCCCTGTTCGACACGGTCGACACCCTGAAGGACACACTGCGCATCTTTGCCGACATGCTGGCCGGCCTGACCCCCAAGCCCGAGGCCATGCGCGCCGCGGCGCTGAAGGGCCATGCCACCGCGACCGACCTGGCCGACTACCTGGTCAAGAAGGGCGTGGCTTTCCGTGACGCGCACGAGGTCGTCGCCCATGCCGTGAAGACGGCGACGGCCAAGGGCGTGGACCTGGCCGTGCTGACGCTGGACGAGCTCAAGGCCTTCGACGCCCGCATCGAGGCCGATGTGTTCGAGGTGCTGTCGCTGGAAGGCTCGCTGAACGCGCGCAATGTGCTGGGCGGCACCGCCCCCGCGCAGGTGCGCGCCCAGGTCGCCCGCCACCGGGCGCGTCTGGCATGAGCACGACCCTCGCCTGGAGCGACAGGCTGGTGCTGAACCAGCCGACGCTGGACCACACCCACCAGGAGTTCGTCGAGCTGCTGAATGCCTATGGCGCTGCACTGGACGCCGGCATCGACGCCCTGCCCGCCTACCAGGCGCTGCTGGCCCACACCGAGGCCCATTTCGCGATGGAAGAGGACTGGATGGCGCGCTGCGGCTTCGAGGCGCAGAACTGTCACGCCGGCCAGCACGCCATGGTGCTGAACGTGATGCGCGAAGCCCTGCGCTACGCCAATGAGCTGAACGACCGCGAGCCGCTGAACATCCTGCGCACCGAGCTGGCGGGCTGGTTTCCCCAGCATGCCGAGATGATGGACGCGGCCCTGGTGTTCACGATGGAGCAGCGCGGCTTCGACCCGGTGACCGGTGAGTGTCGCGAGCCGGCAACCGTGGGCGAGGCCCACAGCTGCGGCTCGGGCGGCAGCTGCGCCTGAGTGGCCTGGGCGGCTGCGGGAGTGGCATGCGCCGCTGCCGCTCAAGCCGAAGGGCCGGAAAGAGTTGCGCACGCCGATCTCGCCATAACGTCCGCTCGAAGCTGCAACTCGTTCCGGCGCGAGCTGCGCCCGCGGCCGTTCAGGCGCCCTACTTCTTCAGGTAGTCGAAGAAAGCCTGGGAGTTGCTCTCGCGGCCCAGGAAGTCCTTGACCAGCTCGGGCGCGGGCTTTTGCGCACCCTGGCCCAGCACCTGGTCACGGTAGCGCTTGCCGACGTCGGCGCTCAGCTTGTCGGCCGCGAACGCGGTGCGCAGGTCCATGGCGACGACCAGGCTCCACAGATAGCCGTAGTAGCCCGCGCCGTAGCCGCCGGCGATGTGGGCGAAGCCGGCCGGGAACATGGTGCCGTTCACATAGCCCAGCGGCGTAGCGCCTTCCATCTTGGCCCACAGCGGCAGGGGCTCGGGCTTGGACTGCTGGTGCAGGGTGATGTCGTAGCTGGCGTAGAGGTGCTGGCGGCCGAACTGCATGCCCTTGCCGTAGTGCTTGGCGGCCGTGGCCTGGTCCACCATCGCGTCGGGCACCGGCTTGCAGGTCGGGCAGACCTCCTGCATCAGCTTGAGCACCTTCTTGTCGTAGACCCAGTCCTCCAGCATCTGCGACGGCGCTTCGACGAAGTCGTGCATGACGCTGGTGCCGGCCGTCGACACATAGCGCGTCTTGGAAAGGTCCACGTGCACCGAATGGCCCAGCTCGTGCAGCAGGGTCTCGACTTCATCCAGCGTCAGGCCGTTGCGGTCGAAGTTGACGACCAGGGCCGCGGCCGGCGTGCGGTTGATGCGCGTGGCGCTGCCGCGCAGCGGCCAGACGGCGGCATGGTTGTACTTGCCGTCGCGCGGGTAGAGGTCCACATACAGCTGCGCAATCGCCTTGCCGGTGGTCACATCGCTGACAACATAGGTCTGGGCTTCGTCGTGCCAGAGCTTGTTGTCGATGCGGGTGTACTTCACGCCCATCACCTTCTCGATGATGTGCAGGGCGAACTCCAGGCTGGCCTGGGGCGGGAAGTAGGGGCGGAAGGCGTTCTGGTCGACGCTGTACTTGTCGCGCTTGACGCGCTCGCTGTAGAAGGTGGCGTCCCAGCGCTCGACCTTGGTCTGCTCGAGCGGCGTGCCCACATGCTGGGCCTTGGCGGCGCGCAGCTCCTGCAGTTCGGCCTTCTCGCGCTCGTTGACGGCGCCGGTCACCGAATCGAGGAAGCGCGTCGCCGTGGCGCCGTTCTTGGCCATCTGGCGGCGCAGGTTGAAGTCGACATAGTTGTCGAAGCCGAACAGCTTGGCGTACTCGCCGCGCAGCGTGACGATCTGGGCCAGCAGGTCGAGGTTGGGCTGGCCGCCCTCGTTGGTCTTGGCCAGCCACATGCGCTGGCGGGCCTCGCCGCTCTCGGCCAGGCGCATGACGGGCACATAGCTCGGGTAGTCGACGCCCAGCAGGATGCGGCCCTGCTCGTCGCGCTTGGCCTTCTCCCAGACGCTGGCCGGCACGCCCTTGAGCTCGGCCTCGGTGAAGGCGACACGGGTGCCGGCGTCGCGGATGTTCTTGTTGAACTGCTGGTCCAGCTCGGTCAGCTTGTCCAGGATCTGCTTGGCGCGCTCACGCTTGTCCTTGGGCAGGGCCACGCCACTGTCCTCGAACTGGCCCGAAGCCAGGCGCACGAGCTCGGCGTCGATGCCGTCCTTCTTGGGCGCCTTCTGCAGCGCGCGGTAGACCTTCTCATTCTGGCCGAAGCTGGAGCCGAAGTCGGCCCAGCGCAGCGAGCAGGCCTGGGCGGCGTCGCGCACGGCCTTGTCGGGGCTGACGTTGAGCACGAAGTCGTTGGGGCCCTGGTTGTCTTCCAGGTAGACGGTCAGGTCGTCATAGGCGGCCAGCCAGCCACCGTCGACCTTGCGCTTCTCCAGCGCCGTGACGCGCTGCTGCGCACCCTTGAGGCCGGTGTCGCAGCGGCTCTGCACTTCGGCCACGGAGCCGAAGGTCGGGAAATTGGGGGCGGGCAGCTTGGGTTGAGCTTGCGCGGCAACGGCGCTCAGCGCCAGCGCGGCCAGGGGAGTCAGGACGAGTTTCATGGCGTCTGTCGTGATGAAAAAGGGGCGATTCTGGCCTGCCCGGCCGCGCCAGCCATTCGCCATACCGCGCGGATCCACGCACGGCAAGGCGACGGCTGGCGCGCGGACTCAGAAGAAGCGGTATTCCGCGGCGAGGCGCAGCATGCGGCCCATCACGTCCTCGCGGTTGTCGGGAATGACGCCGCCCTGGCCGAAGTTGCGGTAGTCGATGGGCGGGCGCCGGCCTGTCAGGTTGCGCAGGTTGGCACTCAGCGTCAGCCCCTTCATCGGGCGCCAGGCGAGGTTGTAGTCCAGCCGGTTGTAGGTCGCCACCTTGCATTGGTCCGAGGTCAGATTCTTGTTCTTGGCGCAGTCTTCGACGTTCCAGGTGGTGTCGTAGTAGTCCTTGGTCAGCGTGGTGCTGGAAGCCCAGAAATAGGACAGGGTGTGCGTCCAGCTGCCCCACTCCTGGCTGGCACGCAGCTTGAAGTTGAAGCGGGCATAGCCCCAGCGGCCGGCCAGGTTGTCGCCGTAGCGCAGGTCCGAGGTGCTGTACTGCTTGTAGCTCAGCAGATAGGTCGAGTCGAAGCTCAGGCCCAGGTGTCCCAGCGGATCGCTGAACTGGCCGTTCATGCTCCAGTCGATGCCGCTGGTCTGGGTCTTGGCGAGGTTCTCGAACTGCCCGCTGACCAGGCTCAGCCGGCCTGCCAGGGGCTTGTACTTGGCCACCTCGGCGGCCGTGACGAAGGTCGGGTCGTTGTTGAAATCCGGCGCTCGCACGATGGTGCCCGGCGCTTGCTGGGCCTCGGCGCCCAGCAGGTCGGCCGTGCCCTTGGTGCCGATCTCGTTGGTGCGCGTGACGGCGTAGTAATCCAGCGTCGTGCTGAAGGACTTGAAGGGCTGGAAGGCCATGCCGAGGTTGACGATGCGCGAGGTCTCGGGCTTCAGGCCGGGGTTGTTGCGCACCACGTTGGCCACGCCGCGGCGGCATTCGTCGATGCTGTCGGCGCGAGCCTGCAGCAGGGTCTTGTTGGGGTCGCTGTCAGGCAATGCGGCGGCCTGGGCGATGAGGTCATGGATCAGGGCGCTGGCCGCATCGCAGCGCTTGGGGTCGCTGACGCCGTTGTCGAAGGCGGACTTGCTCGAAGTGGCGCTCTCCGTCAGGTTGGGCGCGCGAAAGCCCCCTTCCACCGAGCCGCGCAGCATGAACTCGGGCACCAGCTGGGCCCGCAAGGCAAGCTTGGGCGAGAAGTGCGCGGCAAAGCCGGGGAACTTGTCCAGACGGCCGGCCAGTTGCGCATTCAGCTGCTGGGTGACGGGCAGGTCGGCCTCCATGAAGACGGCGCTGAAACTGCGGCCGGCATCCGCACGCACGGTGCCCAGGCCGACGATGTCGCCCGAGCCGGACAGCGCGTCCGGCGCGATCTTCATGCTTTCGTGGCGCAGCTCGAAGCCGGCCGCGAGATTGATCGCTCCGCCGGGCAGGCGGCCGTATTCGCCCGAGACCTTGCCGTCAACAAAGGTCTGCGTGACCTTGGCGTCATAGCCGATGGAGGGAAAAAGCTTGTCCAGCACCGCGGCGCTGTTGGGCTGGCCGATCTTGTAGCCATTGGGCTTGTTGAAGAAGTCGGCGTCCAGCGTGTCCTTGTTGTAGTCGCCGATGACTTCCTTGAAGCCGCTGTCGCTGAACAGGCCGCGCTGGCGCTGGACGGTCTTGCCGCCCATCACGCCGGCCGCCGTCTCCCAGTCCCAGCCGTTCCAGTCGCCTTTCAGGCCGGCCAGCACGCGGAACTGATCGGTCTTGACGCTGTTGACCTGGCCGTCGTCCAGGAAGCGGTAGCGGAACTCGACCTCCTCGCCCGTCTGGTTCAGCGGATGCTGGGCCGGCAGCCCCCGGTAATAGAAGGTGCGGGCCGCGTTGGTGTTGGGATCGCCCCAGACGACGCTGCCCAGGCCCGCGCCGTAGTAGTTGTGCGCGTTCTGGTAGGTGTTCCTGGTGTTGGCATAGAGCACTTCGGAGAAGCCCTGCAGGTGCTCGGACAGCCTCAGCTTGGCCGACACGATGCCGCTGACGCGGTCCGCCGACGGCTGCACCGAGAAGCGGTCGTAGCGGTCGTACATGCACAGGGTCTTGGACTCATTGAAAAGCGTGCAACCGGCCACCGGGCCCTGGCCGATGATGTTGCCCGGGTAGCTGTAGCTGGATGGCGTGTCGAAGCCCGGTGAAAAGGCCTTGTAGGCCGGGTTGCTGTACTGCAGCACGTCGCGCCAGAAAAAGTCGCCGCGGTGGTAATAGTCGAGATTGGCCAGGACGTTGTAGCCGTCGGTCGCCAGGTTGCCGATGCCGCCCGTGATGGCGCCGGCCTGGTCCTTGAACTGGTGCGACTTCAGCGAGCGCTGCGTGTTGGCGCTGACGGTGAGGCCCTGGAAGCTGTTGCGCGTGACGATGTTGATGACGCCGGCCACGGCGTCGGAGCCGTACAGCGCCGAGCCGCCGCTCTTGAGCACCTCGATGCGCTCGATGGCGTCCACCGGCAGCGAGTCGAGGTTGGAGAACACCTCGTTGTAGTCGGCCAGCGGGTAGGCCGCGATGCGGCGCGAGTTCAGCAGCACCAGCGTCGACTGCTTGCCCAGGTTGCGCATGCTGGCGCCAGAGCCGCCGTTGCCGAAGGAGTTGCCGCCGTTGAGGTCGGACAGCGCGTTGTTGTTGAAGCCCGGCAGCGTCTCCAGCAGGTCGCGCGTGGTGGCCACGCCCGAACGCTGGATCTCGTCGCGCGTGATCAGCGTGATCGGCGTCGCCGTCTCGTCGTCGATGTTGATGCGCTTGATGCGGCTGCCGATGACTTCCACCCGCTCGATCTGCTCGGGCCGGGGTGCCTGGGCGGCGGCGGTCAGGGGAATCAGGCCGGCGAGGGCGAGAGCGCCGGCCAGCGGCTTGAGTGTGTTGCGTTGCATGCGAATTCCTGGACAGAAAGGGACGAGCGCCGCCACGACGCGGCCGCGAATGGCAGCGCCGGATGGCTTGGGATGAAAGGTGGCGATGACCGGACGCGATGAAGCGCTCAGGCCGTCACGGCGGCCATCAGGACGGTGGGGTCAAGTGCTTGCGACGGCACGGCATGGCAGGCTTTCCAGCGCGGGTTGAACGACCACGAAACAGCCAGGGGCGTGTGCCCCTTCGTTGTTTCGCGCCGCTCCCGCTGTCCTCGGTACCTGAGAGATTCACGCCGCCGGCGAAGATGCCCGGCGGCGTTTGCTCCTTCGGTGGGGACGTTCGCAGCCCCCTCAGGCTGCGCCGTCCCGCTCTCCAGCGTCGGCTCCTGTGACAAACCAGTGCTGGGCCTGAGCGTGCATGGGAGGTTGCGCCTTCGGCGGCGATCTGCAAAGACCGCGCTCTCCTGGGATGTCGGCTTGCACGATAGGCAGCGCCATCCATGCCGCCCCTCTGGTTTACGCGATTGGGGCAGGACCTAGCTTTGCAACAAGGCCTTCACCTGAGCAAGCGCACCGGGATCGTCCAGCGTCGTCAGATCGCCGGGGTCGCGCCCCTCCGCCACGGCCTGCAAGGCACGGCGCAGCAGCTTGCCGGAGCGCGTCTTGGGCAGCAGCGTCACGAAGTGGACACGCGCCGGCCGTGCCACGGCGCCCAGTTGCGAGTCGACATGCTTCATGACCTCGCCTTCCAGGGCCAGCGAGGCCTGGACGGGGTCGCGCAGCACCGCAAAGGCGATGGCGACCTGGCCCTTGAGCTGATCGGCCACACCGACGACGGCGACCTCGGCGACGGCCCTGTGGCCCGAGATGCACTCCTCGATCTCGCGCGTGCCCAGGCGATGGCCGGCCACGTTGATGACGTCGTCGGTGCGGCCGAGGATGAAGGTGTAGCCGTCGGCGTCGCGGGTGGCCCAGTCGAAGGTCGAGTAGACCTGCCGGCCCGGGACACTGCCCCAATAGGTGTCGACGAAGCGTGCGTCGTCGCCCCAGACCGTCTGCAAGGCACCCGGCGGCAAGGGGTGCTCGATGACGAGGACGCCCTTCTGGTCGGGGCCCTCCAGCGTCGCGCCGCTGTTCTCATCGAGCAGCTTCACGTCGTAGCCATACATGGGCACGCCGGGCGAGCCGAAGCGCGTCGGCACGGCCTCGACGCCGGGGATGTGGTGGGCCACGGTCAGCAGCGGCCAGCCGGTCTCGGTCTGCCAGTAGTTGTCGATGATCGGCACCCCCAGGCCCTCGGCGATCCAGCGCGCCGTCGGCTCGTCCAGCGGCTCGCCGGCCAGGAAGAGAGCGCGCAGCGACGAGAGGTCGTGGCGCTTCAGCAGGGCCGCGTCGTGCTTCTTCAACACCCGCACCGCCGTCGGTGCGCTGAACATCACCGTGACCCGGTATTTCTCGACCAGGCTCCACAGCACGGCGGCGTCAGGGTTCACCGGCGTGCCTTCGTACATCAGCGTCGCCATGCCGTGGATCAGCGGTCCGTAGACGATATAGCTGTGGCCGACGACCCAGCCGATGTCGCTGGTGGAGAAATAGGTCTCGCCCGGCTTGCCGCCAAAGATCCAGTCCATGCTGGCCGCCAGCGCCACCGCGTAGCCGCCGACATCGCGCTGCACGCCCTTCGGTCTCCCCGTGGTGCCACTGGTGTACAGCGTGTAGCTTGGCGTGTTGGACTCCAGCCAGGCGCAGGGCACGCGGGCACCCCAGTGCTGGCTGCGCAGTTCGGCGTGGTCCAGGTCGCGGCCGGCCACGCGCTCGAAGGGCACCAGGCCGCGGTCCACCATCAGAACGCTGCCCGGTTTGTGCGCGGACAGCGCGATGGCCTCGTCCAGCAGCGGCTTGTAGGCGATGCGCTTGCCGGCACGGCTGCCGGCGTCGGCGCTGACGACGAGCTTCGGGCTGGCGTCCTCGATGCGGCTGGCCAGGCTCACCGACGCGAAGCCGCCGAACACCACCGAGTGGATCGCGCCGATGCGCGCACAGGCCAGCATGGCAAAGGCGGCCTCGGGAATCATCGGCATGTAGATCAGCACGCGGTCGCCGGGACCCACGTCCTGGGCGACGAACAGGGCGGCCATGGCCTCGACTTCGGCCTGCAACTCGGCAAAGCTGTAGACCTTCTCCTGGCCCACTTCCGTCGACACCCAGATCAGCGCGCGGTCGCCGGGCCGTGCGGCCGCATGGCGGTCCACCGCGTTGTGGCAGAGATTGGTCGTGCCGCCGACAAACCAGCGCGCAAACGGCGGGTTGCTGACATCGCAGATCTGCTGGGGCGGCGTCTGCCAATCGATGCGGCGCGCCTGTTCGGCCCAGAAGTCATCGCGCTCGCTCAGCGAGCCTCGGTGGAATTCGGCGTAAGACTGGGTCATGGAGGAAGTGTGAAGCCCGGGCACTGACGTCAGTCTGACCTTTCGCAACATCCTGTCGTGATCTATTTCAGGGTTTTTACTGGGTTCGCCGTCGACCAAGCCGGGGTTTGCCCTGAAAATCGCGCGTTTTACGTCCGCATCGATTGACGGTGCCGGGGTGCCCCCCTAACCTCCGCGCCGCTGTCCCCCTCCGCTATCGCGACCGCCTGCGGTCCGCCCCTGGTTCCGGTTTTCTTCCCGCGAATGTCCCTGGTCTCTCCTGTCCTGCTGAATCGCATCGCTGCTGCTGGCCTGCTGGCCCTCGGTTGCGCTGCCGCGCAGGCGCAGGGCGTGGCCCAGGCTGCTACGGTGACGCCTCCGCCGGGCACGATGACGGGAGCCTATGGCCAGAGCCTGCAAAAGCAGCAGGCCACCGCCGACAAGACGGCCACGGCCCAGCAGCAGCCCACGGCCGCCAAGCCCGCGACGCCGCAGGACGCCGTCAGCCGCTTCCTCAGCGAGCGCGGCCTGCTGAACAGTGCCGAACAAGCCAGCGGGTCATCTCGCCTGCTGGCTAGCGTGCGCGACACGGCCTCCGACCTTGTGCTGTCGGCCATGAACTTCCTGGGCGTGCGCTACACCCGCGGTGGCAACTCGGTCGAGAACGGCTTCGACTGCAGCGGCTTCACCCGCCACATCTTCGAGATGAGCGTCGGCCTGGTGCTGCCGCGCCGCGCCGACGAACAGGCCAAGGACAGCAGCCTGCTGACCGTCCGCCAGAACGAACTCAAGCCCGGCGACTTGGTGTTCTTCAACACCATGAAGCGCACCTTCAGCCACGTCGGCATCTATGTCGGCGAAGGCAAGTTCATCCATGCCCCCCGCACCGGCAGCGCCGTGCGCGTGGAGGACATGCGCGACTCCTACTGGGCCAAGCGCTTCACCGGCGCACGCCGCGCGGATTTGAAGGCAGACGTCGCCGAGACGCGTTGACGCATCAATTCAAGTCGGGGCCGCAGGCAGCGGACCTGCGCCCACCAGCCTGACAAACTCGGTCACCGGCACCGGCTTCGAGAAATAGAAGCCCTGGAAGATCTGGCAGCCCATCTCGTTCAGGCACTGCACCTGCTGGGGGTTCTCCGTGCCCTCAGCCACCACTTCCAGTCCGAGTTCCATGCCCAGGCGGATGATGCCCCGCGCCAGGGTCCTGGAGGTCTCGTCGGCGGGCAGTTCGCGCACAAAGGACTGGTCGACCTTGAGCTGATCCAGCGGCAGCTGGCGCAGATAGCTCAGCGACGAGAAGCCGGTGCCGAAGTCGTCGAGAGCCAGGCGCACGCCCATGGCCCTCAGCGTGGCCATGCGCTGGCGGATCGCCTCGAAGTCCGACACCAGCATGGATTCCGTCAGCTCAAACTTCAGCGACTGCTGCTTGGCACCATGCCCGTCGACGACGTCCATCAACCGCTGCGCCGCGACGGGCGAATAAAGCTGGACGCCACTGACATTGACCGACACCGTCAGGGCGCCAAGCACGGGATCGGACTTCCAGGTTTCCAGCAGATCGCACACCATCCGGGTCAGCTGCTCGCCGGCGGGAATGATGAGCTCGGTGCGCTCGGCCATCGGGATGAATTCGGCCGGCGACACATAGCCCCGTTTGGGATGGCGCCAGCGCATCAGGGCCTCCGCGCCGCAGATCTCGCCGTCACGTGAGCACTGGGGCTGCAGGAAGAGTTCGATCTGCGAGCTGGTGATGCCACGCGCAAAGTCGAGGGCGAGGGCCGAGTTCTCCCGCAGCTCGTTGAGGATGACGCGCAGGCTCATGACGATGGCGACGCTGGTCAGCGCGGCAATCACCCAGGCACCCGAAGAGCGGACTTCATCCGGCAGGCGGGGCTGGAAGCCGAAGCTCGCGAGGCTGCCCGTGAGCGCGACGAAAGCCATCAGGATGACGCCGGCGAAGGCGAATCGCGCATGGCGGTTGTCATGCATCAGCAGGAACCAGCAGCAGATCACCAGGGGCAGCAGATAGAGCTGGATCAGCCGCGGTACCGCCGGCGTCGGCACATCCAGAACCACGGCCTGCGCCACCACCATCAGCACCGCCACGGTACAGAAGTAGTAGACGGCCGTTCGGGGAAGCTGCAGCCGCACCAGCGGCCAGGTGACAGCGCCCAGGGCGGCGATGACGAGCTGGAGCAGCAGCAGCTCCTGCTCGCCGGCGATGAAGTGATGGGCCGCCCAACCCAGGGCCGAAACGGTGATGAAGAGGCTGGCCAGGGCCAGCATCTGGCGGCGGCGGCGGTCGTAGGCCGGCGACTGCACGGCATAGCGCGCCTCGAATTGCCGCAACCAGTTGGCGCCGCTGGGCACCCCCCGGCCCGGCACCGCGGCCAGCATTGACTGATCGATCACGTTGCTCCCTCCACCCGCCTGGAGCCGTCAGTCATGTGCTGCCGGCACGTTGGCAACGAGTCTAGGGATTGCGCCGAATCGTCCGCAATTGGTGTCTTACCCGGGCAGCCCCCGACTCAGGCGCCCGACTGGTCCTTCCAGGCCTGGGCCAGCAGCTCCTTGACCCAGGCCGGTCGGGCCTTGGCCAGCGCCAGCTTCACGCCGCAGCGCTTGGCACCCCAGAACAGCGGCTCGACGACGCCCGCCTCGCGCGCGATCCACGCATCTCGGGCCGCATCGTCCTTGATGAAGACGCGCAACTCGGCGCCATCGGGTGTCATGGTCGCGAAGATCCTGCCCTTGGCGCCCGGCAGGCGGAAGGACGTCAGCTCGTGATGCGGCTTCTCGACCGCACCAGGCAGGCCCAAGGCGAGTACTCGGGCCTGTTGTGCGTTCATCCCGCGATCCGTTTGGCCACCAGCGTCAGGATCTCGTAGCTCGCGCAGAGCTCGCCACGCTGGTTGGTCACGGCCACGTCCCAGCCGATGACGCCCTGGGCGGGCTGGTCGTCGCGCGGCGGGCGGTCGATCTTGCGCTTGGCGGTCAGGCGGGCCTGGATGGTGTCGCCGATGGCGACCGGCGTCACGAAGCGCAGGTTCTCCAGGCCGTAGTTGGCCAGCACCGGGCCGGGCGCGGGGCTGACGAAAAGACCGGCCGCGGCCGACAGCACGAAATAGCCATGCGCAATACGCTGACCGAAAGGCGACTCTTTCGCAGCCACCTCGTCGAAGTGCATATAAAAATAGTCGCCCGACAGGCCGCCGAAGGCCACGATGTCGGCCTCGCCCACCGTGCGGCGGTGCGTCAGCAGGCTCATGCCGACCTCGACGTCCTCGAAGTAGCGGCGGAAGGGATGGATGTCGCTCTCGGTGACGGTGCCGCCGCGCTGGTACTCGCCGGTGACCGCGCTCATCATCGTCGGCGAACCCTGCACCGCGCAGCGCTGCAGGTAGTGCTTCACCGCGCGCAGGCCACCCAGCTCCTCGCCCCCGCCGGCGCGGCCGGGACCGCCATGCTTGAGCTTGGGCAGGGGCGAACCGTGGCCGGTGTTCTCCAGCGCGGCCTCGCGGTCCAGCACCAGCATGCGGCCATGCCAGGCGGCAAAGGTCGGCACGGCTTGCGCGGCCAGGGCCGGCGTCTTGGTGCAGACGGTACCAACCAGGCTGCCGCGGCCCAGGGTCGCCAAATGCAAGGCTTCCTCGTAGTCGCCATAGGGCAGCAGCGTCGTCACCGGGCCGAAGGCTTCGAGGTGGTGGGCATCGCTGGCCGCCGAGTCGCGCGCCAGCAGCAGTGTCGGTGCGAAGAAGGCGCCATCACTCACGCCCTCGCCCTTGGGCGCAAAACCGTCCTTGGCCGACAGCAGCAGCTCACAGTTCTGGGCCAGCTGGGCGACGCGCTCGGCGACGTCGGCCTGCTGGGCCTTGCTGGCCAGGGCGCCCATGCGCACGCCTTCGACGGCAGGGTCGCCCACCACGGTCTTGGACAGGCGGGCCTTCAGCGCCGTGGCGACCGCATCCACGAGCTTGGCCGGCACGATGGTGCGGCGGATGGCCGTGCACTTCTGGCCGGCCTTGGCCGTCATCTCGCGCGAGACCTCCTTGATGAAGAGGTCGAACTCCGGGTCGTCCGGCGTCACATCGGGCGCGAGGATGGCGCAGTTCAGGCTGTCGGCCTCGGCGTTGAAGGGGATGCTCTTCTTCAGCAGATTGGGGTGGGCCTTCAGCATCAGGGCCGTGTCGGCACTGCCCGTGAAGGTCACGACGTCGGCTTCGTCCAGGCGTTCGAACAGATCGCCCGTGCCACCGATGATGAGCTGCAACGCGCCCACCGGCACCAGGCCGGAGTCCACGATCATGCGCACGCAGGCCTCGGCCACATAGCTGGTCGCCGTGGCCGGCTTGACCAGGCAGGGCATGCCGGCCAGAAAGCTGGGCGCGAACTTCTCCAACATGCCCCACATCGGGAAGTTGAAGGCGTTGATGTGCAGGGCCACACCCCGCTTGGGCACCATCACATGGCTGCCGATGAAGTGGTTGTTGGCGCCCAGGCGCATGGGCGGGCCCTCGTGCAGCACATTGCTGCTCGGCAGGTCCTTGCCGCCGATGGAGGCATAGGCGAACAGGGTGCCGATGCCGCCCTCGATGTCGATCCAGGAGTCGCTGCGCGTCGCACCCGTGTGGGCGCTGATGGCGTAGAGCTCTTCCTTGCGCTCCATCAGGTAGGCGGCCAGCGCCTTCAGCACGCGGGCGCGGTCCTGGAAGTGCGAGCGAAGCAGGTTGGGCAGCGCCGTGCCGCGCGCGTAGGCCATGGCCTCGCCGAAGTCCAGGCCCTCCTCGTGCGTGTGGGCGATGACACGGCCGTTGATGGCGCTCGTCAGCGGCTTGGCCGCACGTTCGCCGACCCAGCGGCCGGCGATATAGCTCTGAAGCGTGCTCACTTGATCAACTTCCAGGTTCCGTTTTCGATCTGCACCATCACACGGGCGCGCTGGTCCAGGCCCAGGTGGTCGCCGGCCGACATGTTGAACACGCCATGCGCACCGGCCACGTTCTTGACGTTCTCCAGCGCATCACGCAGGGCGGCGCGGAAGGCAGGCGTGCCGGGCTGGGCCTTCTTCAGGGCCTCGGGCGCCGCAGCGGCCAGCAGCAGGCCGGCATCCCAGGCGTGGCCGCCGAAGGTCGAGACCGAGCCCTTGCCGTTGGCGGCTTCGTACTTGGCGATGTAGTCCTGGGCGCTCTTCTTCACCGGATGGTCGGCCGGCAGCTGGGCCGCGACCAGCACGGGGCCGGCCGGCAGCAGCGTGCCTTCGACGTCCTTGCCGCCGACGCGCAGGAAGTCGTTGTTGGCGATGCCATGGGTCTGGTAGATCTTGCCGGCATAGCCGCGCTCCTTCAGCGCCTTCTGCGGCAACGCGGCCGGCGTGCCCGAGCCGGCAATCAGGATGGCGTCGGGCCTGGCGGCAACCAGCTTGAGCACCTGGCCGGTGACGGAGGTGTCCGTGCGGTTGTAGCGTTCGCTGGCAACGATGTTGAGCTTCTTGGTCGCCGCGATCTTGTTGAACTCGCCCCACCAGCCTTCACCGTAGGCATCGGCGAAGCCGATGAAGGCCGCCGTCTTGATGCCGTTGTCGACCATGTGGGTCACGATGGCCAGGGCCATCATGATGTCGTTCTGCGGCGTCTTGAAGACCCACTTCTTCTTGGCATCCACGGGCTCGACGATGCGGGCCGAAGCGGCCATGGAGATCATGGGCGTGCCAGACTCGGACACGGCGTCGATCATGGCCAGCGAGTTGGGCGTCACCGTGGAGCCGATGACGATGTCGACCTTGTTCTCGGTGATGAGCTTGCGCGTATTGGCGACGGCCGTGGTCGTGTCGGAGGCGTCGTCCAGCACGATGTAATTGACCTTCTGGCCACCCAGGGTGGTGGGCATCAGCGCAAAGGTGTTCTTCTCCGGAATCCCGAGGGAGGCGGCCGGGCCGGTGGCCGACAGGGTGACGCCGACGTTGATGTCGGCGTGAGCCGCCAGGCTGAGCGTGGCGGCCAGGGCCAGGGCGAGTTGCTTGAATTGCTTCATGGGTCGTCTCCTCGGGTTTATTGAATGACGGCGGGCTGGCGCAGCTGCACGGCACCAAGACCACCAAAGAACAGATCGCTGACCAGGGCCGCGAGCGCCTCGTGCGACAGGTCGCCGTCGGGCCGCAGCCAGGTGAAGGTCCAGTTGATCATGCCAAAAAGCAGCATGGTCAGCGGCTTGTGCAGTCGGGCCTCGCGCAATTCCGGGCGCACCAGGCAGATGGCGGCGGCGAACTCGCCGACGACGCGGCGCTCGACGTCCAGCAGGCGCTCGCGCTCGGCATCGGCCAGGAACTTGATCTCACTGGTCAGCACGCGGTGCTGGGCCTGGGCGTCGGCGTAGGAGCGCGTGAAGCGCTCGATCAGCGCGCGCAGTTGGGCGTCGGCCGGCAGCTGCTGGGCCTTGATCTCTTCCACCAGGGCCAGCAGGGCATGCACATGGCTGTCGCAGATCTGGGCCAGCAGCTCCTGCTTGTCCTGGAAGTAGTGATACAGCGTCGGCTTGGCCACGCCACAGGCCTCGGCGACCTGGTTCATGGACGTGGCGCTGAAGCCCTGCTCGGCAAACAGGCGGGCGGCGGCGGCGAGGATGTCCTCGCGCTGGGCTTCGAAGCCGGGGGCGCGTTTGCGGGCCATCAGAAGCTGCGGACGGACTCCGCGCGGCCGAGCGGACCGTCGCGGCGTCGCCAATCAAGGCGCAAAGCGCAGCCGTAGCTGGGGCTCCGGCGAGCATTTGCAACGCCGCGTGGCGGCGTTGCGGCGGGATGAGCGGGCGTGTGGGGTTCGTTCACAGCTTCTACCGTTCGTCGAAGGAGATGACGACGCGCTCGGTGAGCGGGTGGGCCTGGCAGCTCAGGATGAAGCCGGCGGCGACTTCGGCCTTGTCCAGCGCAAAGTTCTTGTCCATGCGCACCTCGCCCTCAACCAGCTTGCAGCGGCAGGTGGAGCAGACGCCGCTCTTGCAGGAGAAAGGCACGTCCATACCTTCGCGCGCGGCGGCGTCGAGCAGGCTGGGGTCGGTGGAGAAGAACTCGATGACGCGCGATAGGCCGTCGCGGATCACCGTGACCTGGGCCTGGGCGGCGTCGCCGGCCTTGACTTCATGGGGCACCGGCCTGCCGCTCAGCGTCTCCGGCGTGCCAAAGCGCTCGATATGGATGCGCTCGGCCGAAACGCCCGCCCCCAGCAGCGCGGCCTCGGCCTGGTCGTTCATCTCGAACGGTCCGCAGACGAACACCTGGTCGATGCTGGCCGCCGGCACCGGGCCGGCCAGAAAGGCGCTGAGCTTGCCGGCATCCAGGCGGCCGCCGTACAGCGGCGCATCGACGGCCTCGCGGCTGAAGATCAGATGCAGGGACAGCCGCGTCATGAAACGGTTCTTCAGGTCTTCGAGTTCTTCCTTGAACATCGTCGACGCGGTGCGGCGGTTGGAATAGATCAGCGTCGCGCGGGCATTCGGCTCGCGCTCCAGCAGCGCCGTCAACAGGGCGATGATGGGCGTGATGCCCGAGCCGCCGGCGATGAAGAGCACATGGCGACCTTCGGCCTGCGCGGGCAGCACGAAGCGACCCTGCGGCGGATAGGACTCGATGACGTCGCCGGCCTTGAGCTGCTCGTGCACCCAGGTCGAGAAGGCGCCGCCGTCGACGCGGCGGATGCCGACCTGCAGGCGACGGTCGGAGCAGATGGAATAGCTGCGGCGCAGCTCCTGGCCACCGACGCTGGCGCGCAGCGTCAGGTACTGGCCGGGCTCGAAGCCAAAACCTTCAGCGGGCGGCTCGAAGCCGACCACCATGGCGTCTTCGGTGTCGCGCTCGACGGAGGTCACGCGCAGGGGGTGGAAGTGCAAGGCCATCTCAGTTTGAATCGACGTGCGGCAAGAGAACACAGCCACAGAGGCACAGAGACACAGAGAGACCTTCATCCCGCTGCCTCTGTGCCTCTGTGCCTCTGTGGCTTTGTTTGGTTTTCATCTCAGATCGGCTTGAAGTATTCGAAGGGTTCCAGGCACTCAATGCAGCGCCAGGTGGACTTGCAGGCCGTCGAGCCGAAGCGCGACAGCTGCTGGGTCGAACCGCTGTCGCAGCGCGGGCAGCGCAGACGTGGCACGACGCGAATCGCCTGCTCGGCGCTGCACTGCGGCGGCACGATGCCGTACTGCTGCAGCTTCTCGCGGCCCTCGGGCGTGATCCAGTCGGTGCTCCAGGCCGGCGCGCGTTGCAGGGTGACCGTCACGTCGCCGAATTCGGCCAGGGCCGCACGCACGTCGTCGGCGATCAGCTCGGTGGCCGGGCAGCCGCTGTAGGTCGGCGTCAGCACGACCTCGACGCCCGAGGCCGTCTCGCGCAGGTCGCGCACGATGCCCAGCTCCACCAGGCTGACCGCCGGGATCTCGGGGTCGGGCACGGCGTTGAGCTTGGCGCGGGCGCTTTCCAGATTCACCACGTGCCCCCGGGATACGTCCGCTGCAGGAATTGCATGGCGCCCAACATGTGGCCCATGTGCTCGCTGTGGATGCCGTCGATGCCGCGCGGCTGCATCGCGCTTTCGCGCGGCAGCGTCAGCGTGGCTTCCTGCATCAGCGTGGCCCAGCGGGCGCGCCATTCGGGCTCCAGCTCCTTCCAGGCCGGGCCGACGCCGTCGACGCCGTCTGCCGCGAACAGCTCGTTGAAATAGGGCCACAACACGTTCAGCGCGGCCTGCATGCGGGCCTTGGATTCCTCCGTGCCGTCGCCCAGGCGCACCACCCAGTCGCTGCTGTGCTGGCGGTGATAGCGCACTTCCTTCAGCGACTTGGCGGCGATGCCGGCGATCTCGGTGTCGAGGCTGGTCTGCAGGCGATCAAACAGCAGCTCCAGCCAGATGGCCATGGCCGCGTTGCGCAACGTGGTCAGCGCGAAGTCGCGCCCGCCGCCGCCGTCGCTCGGGCTGGCCGCCGCGTTGGGCAGCTCGACAAGGATGACGTTGCGGTAGTCGCGCTCCTCGCGCAGGAAGGCGAGCTGGTCTTCATCGCGGCCGGCGCCTTCGAGCTGGCCGGCATAGGTCAGCAGCGCGCGGGCCTGGCCCAGCAGGTCCAGGGCGATATTGGACAGGGCCAGGTCTTCCTCCAGCACCGGGGCGTGGCCGGCCCATTCGGACAGGCGCTGGCTGTGGATGAGGCAGGTGTCCGCCAGGCGCAGGACGTAGGTGGTCTTGGCGTCCATCACATGTGGTTGAGCTCGTCGGGGAGCTCATAGAAAGTGGGATGGCGGTAGACCTTGTCGTCGGCCGGGTCGAACAGGCTGCCCTTCTCGGTCGGGTCGCTGGCCACGATCTGCTCGGAGCGCACGACCCAGATGCTGGTGCCTTCCTGGCGGCGCGTGTAGACGTCGCGCGCCATCTGGATGGCCATGGCCGAGTCGGGCGCATGCAGGCTGCCGCAATGCTTGTGGTCCAGGCCCGCCTTGTTGCGCACGAACACTTCCCACAGCGGCCATTCGTTCTTCGGATCACTCATCACGCTGCCTCTTGTTTGACTGCTTGCTTGCGGGCATGGGCCAGGGCCGCGTCGCGCACCCAGGCGCCGTCGTCCCAGGCCTTGTTGCGGGCCGCCAGGCGCTCGCGGTTGCAGGGGCCTTCCCCGCCGACGACGCGCCAGAACTCGGCCCAGTCGATCTCGCCGAAGTCATAGCTGTCGCGTTCGGCATTCCACTTCAGTGCCGGGTCGGGCACGGTCACGCCGAGGATGTCGGCCTGGGGGATGGTGGCGTCGACGAACTTCTGGCGCAGCTGGTCGTTGGTGATGCGCTTGATGCCCCAGCGCATGCTCTGCTCGGAGTTGGGCGAATCCTTGTCCGCCGGGCCGAACATCATCAGCGACGGCCACCACCAGCGGTTCACGGCGTCCTGCACCATGGCCTTCTGGGCGGCAGTGCCGTGGGTCATCATCGTGAGCAGGCTTTCATAGCCTTGGCGCTGGTGGAAGCTTTCCTCGCGGCACACACGAATCATGGCTCGCGCATAAGGCGCATACGAACACCTGCACAGCGGCACCTGGTTCATGATGGCGGCACCATCCACCAGCCAGCCGATGACGCCGATGTCGGCCCAGGTCAGCGTGGGGTAGTTGAAGATGGAGCTGTATTTGGCCTTGCCGGACAGCAGCGCCTCGGTCATCTCGTCGCGGCTGGTGCCCAGGGTCTCGGCGGCGGCGTAGAGGTAGAGGCCGTGGCCACCCTCGTCCTGCACCTTGGCCAAGAGAATGGCCTTCCTTTTCAGCGTCGGCGCGCGCGTGATCCAGTTGCCCTCGGGCAGCATGCCGACGATCTCGCTGTGCGCGTGCTGGCTGATCTGCCGCACCAGGGTCTTGCGGTAGTGGTCGGGCATCCAGTCCTTGGCCTCGATGAACTCGCCGGCATCGATGCGGGCCTCGAAGGCTTCCTCGCGCTGCAGGTCTTCTGCGGACTTCACCACTTTCACCTTGGCCTCGCGGGCCATCAGGTCCATCGCTTGCGTGTACATCGCTCGCTCCTTACTTCTTGCGTTGATCGACGACACGACGGGCCTTGCCGACCAGCGTGCGTTCGATGGAATTGTTGGGCTCGACCTGGATGGTGGCCGTGACGCCGATCAGGTTCTTGATGCGCTCCGCGAGCCTACGCCCAATGCCGTCATCGGTGGCGCCCAGCGCCAGCTCGCAGCGGATCAGCAACTCGTCCAGATGGCCGTCGCGCGTGACGACGAGCTGGTACTGGCCGCCCAGGCCCTGCTCCTGCAGCACCAGCTCCTCGACCTGGGTCGGGAACAGGTTGACGCCCCGGATGATGAGCATGTCGTCGCTGCGGCCGACGATCTTGCCCATGCGGCGCATGCTGCGGGAGGTGGGCGGCAAGAGGCGCGTCAGGTCGCGGGTGCGGTAGCGGATGACGGGCATCGCTTCCTTGGACAGCGACGTGAAGACCAGCTCGCCCTCGCTGCCGTCGGGCAGCACCTCGCCGGTGTCGGGGTCGATGATCTCGGGATAGAAATGGTCTTCCCAGATGACCGGGCCGTCCTTGCTCTCGATGCACTCGCTGGCCACGCCCGGGCCCATCACCTCGGACAGGCCGTAGATGTCGACCGCGTCGATGCCGGCGCTGGCCTCGATGTCGCGGCGCATGGCCTCGGTCCAGGGCTCGGCGCCGAAGATGCCGACCTTCAGCGACGACTCACGCGCATCCAGCCCCTGGCGGGCGAACTCCTCGACCAGCACCTGCATATAGCTGGGCGTGACCATGATGATGTCGGGCTTGAAGTCGGTGATCAGCTGCACCTGCTTCTCGGTCTGGCCGCCGCTCATCGGGATGACGGTGCATCCCAGCCGCTCGGCGCCGTAATGGGCGCCCAGGCCGCCGGTGAAGAGGCCGTAGCCATAGGCCACATGCACCAGGTCGCCGGCGCGGCCGCCCGCGGCGCGGATGGAGCGCGCGACGAGGTGGGCCCAGTTGTCGATGTCCTTCAGCGTGTAGCCGACCACCGTCGGCTTGCCCGTCGTGCCCGACGAGGCATGGATGCGGGCCATCTTTTCGCGCGGCACGGCAAACAGGCCGAAGGGGTAGTTGGCGCGCAGGTCGTGCTTGGTCGTGAAGGGGAATTTGGCCAGGTCGGCGAGCTGCTTCAGGTCGGACGGATGCACACCGGCCTTGTCGAAACTGGCCTTGTAATGCGGCACGTGGTCGTAGGCGTGCTGCAGGCTCCAGCGCAGGCGCTCGAGCTGCAGGGCCTGCAGCTCATCGCGGCTGGCGGTCTCGATGGCTTCGAGGTCGCCGGGTGCGGGCGTTTTCACGGTCATGCTTCGAAAACCTTTCTTTCACCCAGGCGATAGGAACGACCCCGGAAGGCGGCGATCAGGTCGCCGTTCTGGTTCTTCACCGTGATGTCGTACAGCCCCGTGCGTCCGGCCAGCGATGTCTCCTCCGCCGTCGCCGTCAACACGTCATTCAATTTGGCCGACTTCAGGATGTCGATGCCAAAGCCCGAAGCCACCGTCAGCGCATTGCGGCTGTTGCAGGCGAAGGCGAAGGCCGAGTCCGCCAGCGTCGCGATCAGGCCGCCGTGGCAGATGGCAAAGCCGTTCAGCATGTCGACGCGCACGGTCATCGTCGCGACGGCACGGCCGGGCGAGACCTCGGTGATCTGCATGCCGAGCATTCGGCTCGCCGCGTCATCGGCCAACATCACGTCGCGGACCTTTTCGGCCGTTGCTTGCGCGTCCATGTTCAGCGGTCCTTGAACTCGGGCTTGCGCTTGTCCATGAAGGCGGCCACGCCTTCCTGGTAGTCGTAGGCAAAGCCGAGCTGGCTCTGCAGTGCGGCCTCGCGCTTCAGGGCCGACTCGTAGTCCAGCTTCAGCGCCTCGTCCAGCGCGCGGCGCGTCTCGGCCAGGGCGCGGGTCGGCATGCCGGCCAGCTTCTGGGCGATGGCCATGGCGGTGTCCTGCAACTCCGCATCGGGCACGACGCGCGAGATCAGGCCCACGCGTTCGGCCTCGGCTGCCTTGAGCTTGTCGCCCAGCAGGGCCATCTCCATGGCCTTGGCGCGGCCCACCAGACGGGGCAGCAGCCAGGTGCCACCGCAGTCCGGGATCAGGCCGATCTTGGAGAAGGCCTGCAGGAAGCTGGCGCTCTCACCGGCCAGCACGAGGTCGCAGCCGAAGGCCATGTTGGCGCCCGCCCCCGCCGCCACACCGTTCACGGCGGCCACCACCGGCACCGGCATGCTGCGCAGGCGCAGGGCCACCGGGATGTAGTAGTGGTCCAGCATGTGGCCGATGTCCTTGGGCGCGGCACCGGCCTCGCGGCTGGGCGCCACATGCGGGTCGGCCAGGTCCTGGCCGGCGCTGAAGGCGCGACCGGCGCCGGTAATCAGCACACAGCGCGTCGCGCCGTCCTCGGCCGCCGCTTCCAGCGCCTGGCGGAGCTGGCCCAGCATGGCGGCCGTGAAGGCATTCAGCGCCTCGGGGCGGTTCAGGCGCAGCAAGCGCACGCCGCCGTGCTGTTCGATCTGGATCAGTTGTTCAGACATGGAATTTCTCTACCGACCGGTCGGTTAATCGTAGGAGCGAGCTTGATCGGGATCAAGTGATGCGCGGGAAAACCCTAGTCTTTGAGGACTTCGACGCCGTCCACCAGGGCCGCCACATGACCCGGGCGGGGGGGCGCGAAGCCCGGCGCCGTGCAGGCCGCGGCTCCGGCGGCCAGGGCCCAGCGCAGGTGCTGCTCGGCCGGCGCCCCGGCATCGCGCATCAGGCTGTCCAGCAGGCCGGCCATGGCCGAGTCGCCGGCGCCAATGGTGTCGACGACGTCCACCCGGGGCGGCAGGGCCGTGCATTCCTCCACGCCGTGATACAGCGTCGCGCCGGCCTCGCCGCGCGTCAGCAACAGCCAGGCACCGGGGTTCCAGGCCGCGATCTGGGCCAGGCCGGAGCGGTGATCGGGCAGGCGGAACAGGCCGCGCAGGTCTTCGTCGGAGACCTTGATGACGTCGGCCAGCCGGCACATCTGCTCCAGCGTGTCGTCATAGCTGGCGTCCATGGGCGGGGCGCGGAAGTTGGGGTCGTAGCTGATCAGCCGGCCTTCGGCCTTCAACGCATGAGCCAGCGAAAGCAGCCGCTCGGCCAGCGGCTGGCGCACCAGGCCCAGGCTGCCGAAATGGGCCCAGCGCAGGCCGCGCGTCCATCCCATGGGCAGGCCCTCGGGGCGGAAATGCAGGTCGGCGCTGTCGTGGCCGATGAAGAAATAGCGCGGCGGATCGACCTCGTGCACCACGGCCAGCAGCGGCGGCCGCGGCAGCTGCTGGATGAAGCGCATGTCCAGGTTGGCCTCCTGGCTGCACTGCCAGATCTCGGCGCCGAAAGGGTCTTGACTGATGGCGCCGGCAAAGGCACTCAACTGCCCCAGCGACGACATGGCAACGGCCACATTCCAGGGCGAGCCGCCGCAGGCGCTGCGCCAGCGGTCCGGCCCGGTGCGGATCAGGTCGGTCAGGGCTTCGCCGAAGGAGATGAACTGCGGCAGGTCCGGATGCATAACGACGCTCATGCGCCGATTCAACCGGGCGCCACGAACGCTGGCAAGCCCCAGGGGCGGCGCGCATCACAACTGCTTAGGATGGATCAGAACTTCGAGGAGGACCCCATGAAGCTTCGTACCCGCATGATGCTGCTGTGCGCCGTCACCCTGCTGGGCATGGCCATCCTGGCCGGCGTGGCCCTGACGACGCTGCGAACCACGATGATGGAGAGCCGGGTGGCGCAGTTGTCCACGCTGGTCACGCTGGCCCACGCAGCCGCCGAGAACGGCCATGCGCTGGAGCAGTCTGGCAAGCTCAGCCGCGAGGATGCCCAGGCGGAGGTGAAGCGCGCCATCGCCAGCTTCCACCGCGAAGACCTCTATTTCTTCGTGCGCGGCTACAGCGACGACGTCAACCTCGTGCATCCCAACCCCAAGCGCGTCGGCATCGTCGATGCCAAGGGCGGCAGGGAAGCCGGCGAACGCTACCGCGCGGCGCTGCAGGGCAAAACCATCGGCACCGTCATCGCCAAGGGCACTCGCCCGGGCAGCAAGGAGGAGGTCGAGAAGCTCTATGCCGTCATCAGGTTCGCACCCTGGGACTGGACCATCGGCTTTGGCGACTACATCGACGACATCGACCAGGCGTTCTGGCGCAACACCGCCATCCTGCTCGCCATCGGTGCCGTCCTGATGCTGGTGGTGACCGGCCTGGTGTGGGCCGCGGTGCGCCAGCTGATGGGCCAGCTTGGCGGCGAGCCGCAGTACGCGGCCGAGGTCGTCGGCCGCATCGCCGAGGGCGACCTGGGTACCGAGGTCAGGCTGCAGGCCGGCGACCGCGACAGCGTGCTGCATGCCATACGCACCATGCGCGACAACCTGGCCGCCCTGGTCGGCCAGGTGCGCCAGGCCAGTGACTCCATCAGCACCGCCTCGGCCCAGATCGCGGCCGGCAACGGCGACCTGTCCAGCCGCACCGAGGCTCAGGCCAGCTCGCTGCAGCAGACGGCGGCGTCAATGGAGGAGCTGACGTCGACCGTGCAGCAGAACGCGCAGAACGCCTCGCAGGCTGACGAACTGGCGCGCGCGGCCTCCGAGGTGGTGCGCAAGGGCGGCGCCATGGTCGACCAGGTCGTCGGCACCATGGGCTCCATCGAGACCTCGTCGCGCAAGATCGTCGACATCATCGGCGTCATCGACGGCATCGCTTTCCAGACCAATATCCTGGCCCTGAACGCCGCCGTGGAAGCAGCCCGCGCCGGCGAGCAAGGGCGGGGCTTCGCGGTCGTGGCCGCCGAGGTGCGCTCCCTGGCCCAGCGCAGCGCAGCGGCGGCCCGTGAGATCAAGGGGCTCATCGACGACTCGGTCGCCAAGGTCAGCACCGGCTCCAGCCAGGTCGAACAGGCCGGCACGACCATCCGCGAGGTCGTCGGCAGCGTGCAGCGCGTCAGCACCGTCATCGGCGAGATCAGCACGGCCAGCCGCGAACAGGGCGCCGGCATCGCCCAGATCAACACCACCGTGGCCGAAATGGACCGCAGCACGCAGCAGAACTCGGCCCTGGTGGAGGAGGCTCTGGCCGCCGCCGAATCGCTGCGCCAGCAGGCGCAAGCGCTCTCCCTCACGGTCAGCCGCTTCAGGCTCTGACCCCACGGGGGCGCAGGTTGGCGCCGAGCGGTGAAAATGCTGCCATGTCGGCCCGCGTGATCCCCCTGCACGACGCCCGCCCCACGCGGGTGGCGCTGCCGCCTGTCACGCTCCAGCCTGTTTCGCCCGGCCTGCCCCTGGCCGACGCGCTGGGCCGGCCGTTGCACGACCTGCGCATCTCGGTGACCGACCGCTGCAACTTCCGCTGCGGCTACTGCATGCCCAAGCAGGTCTTCGACAAGCACCACGAATTCCTGCCCCACGCCGACCTGCTCAGCTTCGAGGAGATCACGCGGCTGGCACGCGTCTTTGTCGGCCTGGGCGTCGAAAAACTGCGCATCACCGGCGGCGAGCCGACGCTGCGCCGCGGCCTGGACACGCTGATCGCCATGCTGGCCCAGCTGCGCACGCCCGACGGCCGCGAGCTGGACCTGACGCTGACCACCAATGGCTCCACCCTGGTCAAGAAGGCTGCCGGCCTGAAGGCGGCGGGGCTGAAGCGCCTGACCGTCAGCCTGGACGGGCTGGACGATGCCGTCTTCCAGCGCATGAACGATGTCGGCTTCCCGGTTGCGGATGTGCTGGACGGCATCCGTGTCGCCCAGTCGGTCGGCCTCGGGCCGATCAAGGTCAACATGGTCGTGCAGCGCGGCGTCAACGACGACCAGATCCTGCCCATGGCCCGCCATTTCAGAGGCGCGGGCGTGGTGCTGCGCTTCATCGAATACATGGACGTCGGCGCCACCAATGGCTGGCGCATGGACCAGGTGCTGCCCAGCGCCGAAGTGCAGCGCCGCATCGCCGAGGAATTCCCGCTGACGCCGCTGTCGCACAGCGCGCCGGGCGAGACCGCCGAGCGCTGGGCCTATGCCGACGGCAGCGGCGAGATCGGCTTCATTTCCTCCGTCACCCAGGCCTTCTGCGGCGACTGCAACCGCGCCCGGCTGTCGACCGAAGGGCGGCTCTACACCTGTTTGTTCGCCCACCGCGGCCACGATCTGCGCGGCCTGCTGCGCGGCATCGATGCCGTGGACGACGGTCAGCTCGCCAGCGCCATCGCCGGCGTCTGGGGCGGCCGCGAGGATCGCTACTCGCAGTTGCGCGGCACGGCAGCGGCTGGCGTGGAACCCCGCGTCGAGATGCACTACATCGGTGGATGAGCTGCACGCCCTGGTCCTCGCCGGCGGCCGCGGCAGCCGCATGGGGGGCGTGGACAAGGGCCTGCAGTTGCTGGACGGGCGGCCTCTGGTGGTCCATGTCATCGAACGCCTGGCACCCCAGGCCCGCGCGCTGAGCATCAGCGCCAACCGCAATCTCGACACCTACGCCGCCCTTGGCCACCCCGTGCTGGCCGACCCACCCGGCCTCGAGTTCGCGGGCCCGCTGGCCGGCATGCTGGCCGGGCTGGAGGCCATCCCCGACGACAGCTGGCTGCTGACCGCTCCCTGCGACTGCCCTCGCCTGCCCCTGGACCTGGCCGAGCGCCTGCTCGGCGCCGCCCTGCCCCACGACCTGGCGTTTGCGCAGGCCGCGCGCGAGCACCCCACCCATGCCCTGCTGCACACCCGGTTGCGGCAACCGCTGAGGGCCCATCTCGAGACCGCTGGTCGGGCCGTGCTCGGCTGGATGCGCAGCCGGCCGCATGGCGTCGCACACTTCGACGAAGAAGCTGCCTTTGCCAACCTGAACCATCTCGCCGACCTGCATGATTGAGGCCAACATCCGCCCCATGGTCGAGCCCGACCTGCTCGCCTACAAGTCGCTGCGCGACGCCATGCTGAGCGGCCACCCCGAAGCCTTCACGTCGGATGCCGAAACCGAGGCCCAGCGCGACCTGTCGAGCTACCGCAACCGCCTGACCGGCGGCAGCAACGGCGCCACGCTGTTCACCTTGGTGGCCCTGGACGATGCCCGCCTCGTGGGCGCCATCACCTGCGAGCGCGAGCCGCGCCTGAAGGTGCAGCACATCGCCCACCTGATCGGCATGATGGTGTCCGACACCCACCGCGGCCGCGGCATCGGCCGCGACCTGCTGATCGCGACCATCGCCAAGCTCAAGGCCACGCCAGGACTGGCTCAAGTGACGCTGAGCGTGACCTCCACCAACCGCGCCGCCATCGGCCTCTACGAGAGCCAGGGCTTCGTGCGCTACGGCTGCCTGCCGGACGCCATCCGCCTGAAGGACGGCCGCAGCCTGTCCAAGGACCTGATGCGCCTAAGGCTGTAGGGCCCGCTAGCCCTGTGGCACAGGGCCAGCAGGCCCCAGGTCGAATTGCACGACCAGCGCGTCCTGCACCGCCAGCAGCCCGCCCAGCACCGTGAAAGGCTGGATGCCGAAGTCGCTCTGACGGATGACAACCTCGCCGCGCGCCCGCTTGCCGTCCACCTCGGTGACAAACCACTGCTTGCGCGTGACGCCATGCAGGGTGATCTCGGCCTCGACAGCGCGGCGACCGCCTTCGCCCAGTTGCTGCAACGTGCGCACGACGACCTCCGGGTGAGTTACGGCGTCCAGCGCCTTCAGCAGATTGGCCCGCGTGCCGGCCCGGGCTTCGTCGTCGACAACGCTGGAAAACGCGGGGCCCAGGCCCGCGCGCAGCGGCGCGGGGTCGATGTCCAGAGCGTCAAGCCGGAAGCGCAGTACTGGCCCGGCCGCCGGCCAGTCCACCTGCAGATCGGCGGCACGCAGCACATGGTTGTGTCCGAGCCGCGCGGCCGTGCCGCCACGAAAGACCAGGATGCGCAGCCCGTTGCCGGCCTCGGCCACGGGCCGTGGCGCCGGCGGCGGATTGGCACAGCCGGCCAGGCCGGCCAGTGCAAAGGCCAGCAAAAGGCGTCGGTTGGCTGTCGTCGGCACGCTCATTTCAGGGGTTTTCTGGAGTCTTTTGTCAGCCTGTGCACAACGCCCAGGTGCCATGCTGGACTAGCATAGCCACCATCCTCCTCCATGGAGCCCGAATCATGGCCAGCCTGTTCCGCCCCGCCCTCGACCTGATGGCGCAGTACGCCGCCTACCACCGTGACCGTCGCAATATCGCGACCCACTTCGTCGGCATTCCCCTCATCGTCTTCGCCATCAGCGTGCTGCTGGCGCGCGCCGAGTTCAGCATCGGCGATACGCCCTTGAACGCAGCCATCGCGCTGTGGGGCCTCAGCGCCCTCTGGTACCTCACGCGCGGCAATCTCGTGCTGGGCGCGGCCACCGCCATCGTCAACGGCGTGCTGACTGCCCTGGCCATGATCCTGGCCCAGGGCTCGATGACGAGCTGGCTGGTCATCGGCGTCGGCAGCTTTGTCGTCGGCTGGGTCTTCCAGTTCATCGGCCACTACTACGAGGGCAAGAAGCCCGCCTTTGTCGACGACCTCGTCGGCCTGCTGGTCGGCCCGATGTTCGTCGTCGGCGAGGCCATGTTCATGCTGGGCTGGGGCCGCCCCCTGCTGGCCGAGATCGAAAAGCGCGTCGGTCCCACCCACCTGCGCGATCTCGCCCACCCCGTCTGATCAGTTGAAACGATGACCGGCGTTCTTGTCATGGGCGCCGGCTCCGTCGGCTGCTTTGTCGGCGGCCTGACCCACCTGGCCGGCGTGCCCGTCCACTTCGTCGGCCGCCCGCGCGTGCTGACCGCCCTGCGCAAACACGGCCTGCGCCTGACCGACCAGGACGGTCTGGACCGCCACATCCCGGCCCTGGACCTGCGCCTGCACGACGAGCCACCGGCCGGCCTCAAGCCCGACCTGGTGCTGCTGTGCGTGAAGTCCGGCGCCACCGCCGAAGCAGCCACCGCCCTGGGCCTGACCCTGCCGCTGGGCACGCCCGTCGTCAGCCTGCAGAACGGCATCGCCAATGCCGACACCGCGCGGATCGCCGCGCCGCAACTGCACTGGCACGCGGGCATGGTGCCCTACAACATCGCGGAGATCGGCCCCGGCCGCTACCACCGCGGCACCGGTGGCTCGCTGGCGGCCGAAGGCAGCCCCGACGACCTCGCCCTGGCCGCCTGGCAGACCGCCCTGGCCCGCGTCGGCATGGGGCTGCAACTGCATGCCGACCTGGCTCCCGTGCAATGGGGCAAGCTGCTGCTCAACCTGAACAATCCGGTCAACGCCCTGTCCGGCATGCCGCTGCGCGACGAACTGCTGCAACGGGGCTATCGGCGCGTGCTGGCGGCCCTGCAGGAGGAGGCCCTGGACCTGCTGGAGGCCGGCCATCGCGCCGTCGCCCAGCTGACGCCCCTGCCGCCACGCCGCCTCATCTCGCTGCTGCGCATGCCGACCTTCGTCTTTCGCCTGGCTGCCGCGCGCATGCTGCGCATCGACACCAAGGCCCGCTCCAGCATGGCCGACGACTTGGCCCAGGGCCGCACGACCGAGATCGACGCCCTCTGCGGCGAGGTCGTGCGCCTGGCCCGCGCCCAGGGCCGCCCGGCGCCGCTGAACCAGCGCATGCTGAGCCTGGTGACCGACTGGCCGCAGCGCCGCCAGCCCTATTCGCCGACCGAGCTGACGGGAGCCTTGGGTTTGTCCTGAATTGATCCATCTCCGTCTGCCAGCGAGTGGCGACGAATGCCTGTCGGCGGAACACTGGAAGCCTCAACAACGCAACGAGGCCACCTCATGACCACCGCCCTCATCGTCATCGACGTCCAGCACTCCTTCACCCAGCGCCCGACCTTCGAGACCGACGGGCTGCCGGCCTACCTCGCCGCCCAGAACCGCCTCATCGAAGGCTTCGAGGCCGCCGGCCTGCCCATCGTGCGCGTCTTCCATGTGCAACCCGACGCCACCGGCGCCGATCCCTTCAGCCTGGAAAGCGGCCATGTGCGCCCCCTGGAAGGCCTGCGCGACTTCCAGGCCGACCTGACCGTGCACAAGACCCGCCACAGCGCCCTGGTCGCCAGCGGCCTGGATGTCTGGCTGACCAGCCAGGGCATCCGCCAGCTCGTCATCAGCGGCATCCGCACCGAGCAGTGCTGCGAGACGACGACCCGCCACGCCTCCGACCTGGGCTGGGACGTCATCTATGTGCCCGAGGCGACACTCACCTTCACCATGCAACACCCCGACGGCTCGCCCCTGACGCCCGCCCAGCTCCGCGCCCGCACGGCCGCCGTGCTGGACGGGCGCTTCGCCCGCATCATGGACGCCGAGGCCGCGCTGCAGGCCGTCACCGACAAGGAAGCCGCGATTGCCTGAAGCCAAGCAAGTCGTCTTCGTCCTGCAGGACGACAGCCTCGTCCTCGACTGGGCCGGGCCGGCCGAGGCCCTGCGCCTGGCCAGCCTGGAGATCGCCGCGCTGAAGCTGGCCGTGGCGCCCTTTGCGCTGCGCTTTGCCGGCACGCGCAGCGATTCCACCGGCTCGGTGGGCATCCAGTTGCAGGCCCTCGAGCCGCTGCCGGACCGCCTGCCCGACGGCAGCTGGATCGTGCTGGTGGGCCGCACCTCGGCCGCCGAGGCGAAATCGCAGGCATCGCGACGCGAGTTGCTTGCCTGGCTGGCCCGCCTGGCGCCTGGCCGGCCGGACCTGCGCCTGGTCACCGTCTGCTCCGGCGCCCTGCTCGCCGCCCAGGCGGGCCTGCTCGACGGTCACCGCGCCACCACCCACCACCAGCACCTGGACGACCTGGCCCGCCTGGCGCCCAGCTGCACGGTGCAGCAGGACCGCGTCTTCGTGCAGGACGGCGAGGTCTTCACCAGCGCTGGCGTGACGGCCGGCATCGACCTGGCCCTGCACCTGATCGCCGCCCACGCCGGCGAGCTGGTGGCCGCCCGCGTCGCCGAGCAGATGGCCGTGGCCCTGCGCCGCGGCCCGGCCGATCCCGAGCTGTCGCCCTTGCTGGCCCACCGCCAGCACCTGAACGCACGCTTGCACCGCGTGCAGGACGCGCTCAGCGTCGCCCCGGCCGAGGACTGGCCGCTGGAGCGCATGGCCGACCTGGCCGCGACGACGACACGCACCCTGAGCCGCCTGTTCGCCGAGCACGCCGGCACCAGCCCCCAGGCCTATCTGCGCGGCGTGCGCCTGGCCGTGGCCCGGCGCTCGCTGGAGGCCGGCGCCAGCGTGGCCGCGGCCAGCGAGGCGGCCGGCTTCAATTCCGAACTGCAACTGCGCCGCGCTTGGGCCGCGGTCGGCTGGCCCGGCACGCCGTCCGGCGCGCGGCCATAACGGCGATTCGCGCCGGGCCGCGACGGCCCCGGTTCGTCCCGCCGAATTGCAGTTCATCCGGCCGCGCTGGCAATTCATCGCCTGGTGCTCGCAGTACCCGGGGTCAGTGACGAAACTGCAATCACTGACACAGCGAACCCCTCACCGGAGCCCACCATGAACACCGCCGCCAAGACCTTCATCGTCGCCATCGCTTCCGTCGCCGCCGCAGCCGCCACCGGCGTCGGCCTGGCCAACCGGACGGCCGCCCCGGCGACCGAGATCGTGAAGCTGGAACGTGTGGTCATCGTCGGCAAGCGTGCGGAAACGGCGGTCATCGCCCAGCTGCCGCGCGTCGTCATCGAAGGTCGTCGCGACACGACGACGGTTGCCGCCGCCCAGGCACCGGTCATCATCGTCTGAGCCCGCGCTGTCGTCAGTCACCCCACCCGCCGCTGGCGGGTTTTCTTTTGCCTTCAATGCCGGGAGATCACCACATGCGTCAATCAACAAGAACATGGCTGTTGGCCCTGGCCCTGCCGCTGGCCGCCCAGGCCCAGGTCAACCTGAAGCTGGACCACGGCATGACGGGGCCGCGCGCCCAGGTGCTGGTGCTGGGCACGGTGCATCTGAGCGAACTGCCGGAAGGCTTCGACCCGGCGAGGCTGCAGGGCGTCATCGACAAGCTCGCCGCCTTCAAGCCCGAGGTCATCACCATCGAGGCGCTGACGGGCGAGGAATGCGACCTCGCCGCACGCCACCCGACGCGCTACGGCAGTGACTACTGCCCCAGCACCGAGGCGGCCCGCAAGTCCACGGGGCTGGAAGTGCCGGCCGCCATTGCCGAAGCCGAGAAGCTGCTGGCCGACTGGCCCGCCGCGCCCACGCCGGCCCAGCGCCGCCATCTGGCCTCGCGCCTGCTGGCGGCCAACGACCGCGCCTCGGCCTATGCCCAGTGGCTGCAACTGCCCGAGGCCGAACGCAAGGCCGGCGACGGCCTGGACGCGCCCCTGGTGGAGCTGCTGGCGCAGATCGCCACGCGCCGCAACGAGAACTACATGATCGCCGCGCGCCTGGCCGCACGACTCGGCCTGCCGCGGGTGTATGCCACCGACAACCACACGGGCGACAACGTCAGGGTCAAGGACGAAGAGGCTTTCGGCCGCGACGTGCAGGCCGCCTGGAAGGCCGGCCGCGCCGGACTGGACGAACTGGAGAAGAAGACAGCCACGCTCAAGCAGGCCAACGACCTGCTGCCCCTCTACCGCTATGTCAACGAGCCTGGCTACCAGCAGACGACGGCGGACGTGAACGTCAAGGCAACGCTGGGCGCCAAGTCCAGGGACGGCTATCCGCAGATGTGGGTGGCCGGCTGGGAGATCCGCAACCTGCGCATGGTGGCCAATATCCGCGAGACCTTCCGCGAGCGGCCCGGCGCCCGCGTGCTGACCCTCGTGGGTGCCTCGCACAAGCCCTGGTTCGACCACTGGCTGGGCCAGATGCAGGGCGTGGACATGGTCGATGCGCTCGCCGTGCTGAAGTGAGGCCTCAAGCGCAGCAGGCGTAAAGCGCCTGCACCAGCACCGCCGCATTCGGCCCGCCGACGACGCCGGGGGCCATGCGGTTCATCATGTAGGCGAGGCAGAGCCGCCTCTGCAAGTCCACCAGCACCAGCGAGCCGCCCCAGCCGCCCCAGAAGCAGATGCGCTGCTCGGGGATGAAAGGCAGCGTGGCCGGCTCGGGCAGGCCATAGCCCATGCCCATGCACAGGGGCACGCCCAGCACCCGATCGATGCCGCGGGCCTGCACCTCGAAGATTCGATCCACGGTCTGCGGCTGGAGCCAGCGCCGCCCCGCCAGCGTGCCCTCGCAGGCGACGATGGATTGCAGCTGTGCCACCGAGCGGGCATTGCCATGGCCGTTGGCCGCACCGATGTCGGCCCGGCACCAGTCCTCGCGATGGCTGTAGGCCGCGTCGGGCGCCGGGTTGCCCAGGGTGCGCAGCATGGGGCTGTCGGGCGGGATGGCCGAGAAGTCGACCGGTGCCGGCGGCGGTGGCACGACCCGCGCGACGCGGCCGTCATGCTCGGGCGCCAGGCCGATATGGAAGTCGGCGCCCAGCGGGCCGGCGATCTCCTTGGCCAGGAATTCACCGGTCTTCTGCCCGGTGACGCGGCGGATCAGCTCGCCCACCAGGTGCCCGTAGTTCAGCGCGTGATATCCCGAGGCGCTGCCCGGTGTCCACCAGGGCGACTGGACGGCCAGCAGGGCCGTGCTGCGCTCCCAGTCGCAGAGGTCGCCCATGCCCATGGGCTGCTCCCAGCCACTGACGCCCGAGGTGTGGCCCAGCACATCGCGCACCAGGATGCCGCTCTTGCCGCTGGCGGCGAACTCGGGCCAGTAGGCGGCCACGGGCGCGTCCAGGTCCAGCTCGCCGCGATCGGCCAGCAGCAGCGCGCACAGCGAGGTCATGGTCTTGGTGGTGGACCAGACATGGGTCAGGGTGTTGCGGTCCCAGGGCTTGCGGCGTGCCTCGTCGCACCAGCCGCCCCAATGGTCGAGCACGAGCTCTCCCTCGACAGTCAGGGCCAGTGAGGCACCCAGGTCGTCGCCGCGCTCGAACAGCGCGTCGAAGGCATGGGCCAGCGGTTCCCACTGCGGCTGGTGGTGGCCGAGCAGATGCTTCATGGTGTTCTCCTGCGCGTGAATCAGAAGTCGTAGCTGGCGCCGAGGGCGAACTGGCGCGGCGGCGTGTAGGTGACCTGGCGAGCCGCGCCCAGCAGCGGCGACGCGATGCTCATGCTGGTGAGGGCCGTGGTGTCGCGGGCGTTGCGGACATAGGCCCAGAGCTTCCAGGGACCGGCCGCGGGGCGCAGCGTGGCGCTGAGATTGAGCAGGCCGTAGGCGCCCTGCACGGCATCCGGCGTGTTGAACTCGGTGAAGTAGAAGCGGCTGCGCCAGCTGTAGTCGGCCCGCAGCGTGGCGCGCATCTCGCTGACACTGCCGGCCCATTCGGCGCCGAGCGTGACTTGCTGCTTGGACGCCTGGGCCAGCTGGCGGCCCCGCACATTGACCGGCGTCGTCGGCGCGTTGCGCAGATCGACGTTGGTGAAGTCCGTGTACTTGGGGTCCATGAGGCCGACGCCGACAGACAGCGTCAGCGGCGCGAAGGGCTTCACAGCCGCCTCGAGCTCGGCGCCGTCGATGCGCGCCGCCGAGGCATTCGCCAGCAGCGTCGTCGCCTGGCCGACCTGGGACACCTGCATGTCGCGGTAGCGGCTGCTGAAGACGGCCGCGCTGAACACGCCGCGGCGCTGCAGGAACTCGGTCTTGAAGCCCAGTTCGAAGCTGCTGACCTTCTCCGGCTTGACCAGGTCGGGCTGCAGGGCGCCGAGGTTGACCGCGCCCGATTTGAAGCCGTGGGCCCAGCGCCCATAGGCCAGGGTGCCGGTGGCGGGCTTGTATTCGATGCCGATGCTGCCGGGCGTGCTGGTCCAGCCGTCGCTGGGGTGGCCGGTGCCGGCGAGGCCGAAGGCGGCGATGTTCTGGTACTCGTCGGCGCGCTTGCTGTCGTGGTTGACGCGCAGGCCGGCCAGCAGCGACCACTGCGGGTTGAAGGTGTAGCGCAGGTCGGCATAGGCCGCTGTCGACCGGGTGTGCACAGTGCCGCCGAGCAGGAAGCCGACGCCACCCGGCAGGGGCAGGTTCACGGGCGCGCCCGGCACGATGAAGCCCAGCGGCACCTGGGTCTGGATGCTGACGTCCTGGCTCTGGTGGAACTGCAGGGCCGTGACGCCGACCAGCCATTGCAGGGGGCTGGCCTCGTCGGAAGCGAGATGGACATCGATGCTCTTGTCGGTGCTGCCGGTCAAAAAGCCCGAAGTCGTGACGGCCGCCTCGGTGGTGTCGCTGTCCCACAGCCGGTCGACCTTGCTGCGCCGCCAGCTCAGGGAAGCAGTCAGGGTGTTGCTGCCGACAGGCATCTCCAGCAGGGCCTGGGCCGTGTTGACATCGACGCGGTTGCTCGAGCCCTGGCTCTTGACGACGCGCGGGTCGCTGCTCTGCGTGACGCCGTAGAGCAGCACCGGGATGGACGCCGGATCGGGCAGCACCGGCACGCTCATGCCGGCGTCGTGTTCGCGGTAGTGGCCGGCGATGAAGCGCAGACTGCCGTTGCCCCCCAGGCCCGATTGCAGCTGGGCACGGAAGGCGCGGCTGGACTGGTCGTCCAGGCGCCGCGGCCCCTCGGCCAGCGGGTTGCGGGTGTAGCCGTCGGCCTCCTTGACCTGGTAGGAGAAGCGCCCCTCCAGCCCCGGCGTCAGCGGGCCTGACACGAAGCCCTCGCTCTCGCGCCGGTTGTCGCTGCCCAGCAGCAGGCCCAGGCGCGCCTGGAAGCTGCTCGTCGGCAGCGCCGAGATCACATTCATCGCGCCGCCGGTGGCATTGCGGCCGTAGAGAGCGCCCTGGGGTCCGCGCAGGATCTCGACGCGCTGGGTGTCGAACAGGGCGGTGTTGGAGCTGGTCTGGTCGGACACATAGGCCCCGTCGCTGTACAGCGCCACGCCCGGGTCGCCACCGGCCAGGATGAAGACATTGCCGATGCCGCGGATGAAGAGCTGGGTGGCGCCCTGCCCGTTCGTCACCGAGGTGTTGGGGCTGAGCATGACAAGGTCGGCGAGACCGGTGTCGCCGCGCTCGGCCAGGCGGGCGCCGTTCAGCGCCGTGATGGCGGCGGGTGTGGTGTCCAGCACCGTCACGCGGCGCTCGGCGGTGATGACGACGCGCTCGATCTGCAGGGTGCCGCTCTCGGTCTGGGCCGCGGCCAGCGTGGACGCGACGGCCAGCGCGATGGGGCTGAGTCTGGTTCTCATGCTCTGTCTCCGGTCGCCGCGTCTAGGTGGCGGCGTGCAGGCATGGTCGCGAGCCGGTCTTCAGCCGGCTATGGCGAATCGGCAGCGCGATGTGCCGAATCGGAACTTCTCAGTTCTTGAGGGTCTGGCTGGGCGATTCGCCGAAGCGTTCGCGGTAGCGGGCGGCAAAGCTGCCCAACTGCCAGAAGCCCCATTCCGCAGCAACCGCCGTCACCGTGACGCCGGGGGCGGCCGAGCGCAGGGCCTCGCGCACGCGGTCCAGCCGGTACTGCTGCAGATAGCGCTGTGGCGACACGCCGAAATGGCGCTCGAAGCCGCGGGCCAGGGCCCGCACGCCGACGCCGGCGGCCGCGGCGATGTCGGCCACCGAGGGCACGTCGGCCGCATGGGCGTGGATGTAGTCGCGCGCCCGTCGCGTCGACAGCGGCAGGGCTGCCGGCGCATCCAGGCCGCGGGTGTAGCTGTTGGGCCAGGCCAGCAGCAGCTCGAACAGGGCGGCGTCGCGCAGGCTGGTTTCCAGGCGCTGGGCCGCCGCATGCGGATAGGCCGGCGTGGCCGCCAGATGGCCCAGCACCCGCAGCAGGGCCGCCACCGGCGCGCCACCCGCCCCGCAGTGGTCGGCAAATCGCAGCGGATGAGCCAGGTCGGAGCCGAGCAGGCTGCGGCAGGCGCTGCCCATGTCGGCGTCGGCGACGCGCAGGTTCAAGAGCTCCATGTCGCCGGACATCTCCAGTCCCTGCACCTCGTCCGGTGCAATGACGCCGGCGTCGCCCGGGGCATAGAGCTCGCGGTCGCCGCTGCGCCAGACCTCGCCCTGGCGCAGATAGGAGAACACCCAGTGCCCGTGGGCCCGCGGCATGGCCATGCGCGTGGAGGTGCCGTAGCGCACCTCGCCCAGGTGCAGGCGCGCGAACTCGGCGCCGCGCAGCTTCAGCGCCAGCGTGGACTCGTCCTGCACGCGCAGCGCATGCGGGCCGTAGACGCCGCAGAGCACGGCCTGGGCCTCGTCGGGGTTGGTGGTCTCGCAGACCGACACCAGCCGCGAATGGCTCAGTGCGGCAGCGACCTCGGCGCCCTGCAAGGGGTGCTCGGCGCTGACGGCTGTTGCGATGGGCTGCATGGCCGGGTTGTAGGCCAATTCCCGTGCGACCGCCATCGGTGCAATGCGTGGGCGCGACAGTCACGCTCGTGACAGGCCTGGCGCGAAACCCCAAGCAAAACCGAAGCTTGGTTCAGCGTGAGGCTGTCCGCGGTTGAGCGGCTGCTGGGGACAATCCCAGGCTTACCACGGACGCCTCCCCATGCTCGAACTGCTGACCGACCCGCAGACCTGGATCGCCCTCGCCACGCTGACCGCGCTGGAGCTGGTGCTGGGCATCGACAACATCATCTTCATCAGCATCCTGGTGGACAAGCTGCCCAAGGAACGCCAGGAGCTGGCGCGCCGCGTGGGCCTGTTCGCCGCCATGTTCATGCGCATCGGCCTGCTGCTGGTGCTGGCCTGGATCGTCGGCATGGTGGAGCCGCTGTTCAACATCCCCGGCCTCGAGCGCGGCATCTCCGGGCGCGACCTCATCCTCATCGGCGGCGGCCTCTTCCTGATCTGGAAAAGCACCGGCGAGATCCACGGTTCGCTGGAAGGCGAAGACGAAGGCCACGGTACGGGCGGCAAGGTCAAGGCGGCCTTCGGCGCCGTCATCCTGCAGATCATGGTCATCGACCTGGTGTTCTCGTTGGACTCCATCATCACCGCCGTCGGCATGGTGGACGACGTGCGCATCATGATCGGCGCCGTCATCGCCTCGGTCGGTCTGATGATGCTGTTCGCCGGCCCCATCGGGCGCTTCGTGTCCAACCACCCGACCATCAAGATGCTGGCCCTGAGCTTCCTCGTCGTCGTCGGTGTCGTGCTGGTGGCCGAGGGCTTCGGCCACCATGTGCCCAAGGGCTATATCTACTTCGCCATGGCCTTCTCGCTGGCCGTCGAGATGATGAACATCAAGATGCGCAAGAAGTCCGCCAGCAAGGTCAAGCTGCGCCAGCAGATGCCGGGCAGCTCGGGCGACTAACGCGCCATCCAGAAGAACACCGCCGTCATGCGGCGCTCGGCCAGCGCCTCGCCCACGTAGGCCGAGGCGCTGTGGATCAGGTCGGCGCGGTAGAGCAGCAGCCGGTTGAAGCGCGCATCCACCGCCACGTCCTGCACGAAGAGGTCGGGCGGCACAAAGCGCGTACCGAAGGCCTCCACGAGATTGGCAAAGCGCGACGGCACGCAGTTGCCGCCCAGCCGGCCGTCCGGGTGGCGCACGCGGTAGAAGGAGGTGCCGGCATGCACGGGCAGGTCCGGCGACAGGTAGAGCACGGCGGCGTAGGTGCAGAGCGTGCGCGAGTCGGTGTGCGGCTTGACGTGGCCCTCGTTGAGGCCCACAACCTGCACGCAGTTGTGGTTGATGCGATCGGCCGCGCCCACCTGCGACGCATAGACCTTCTTGCAGCCGGTCTGCTTCAGCATCCAGCGCTCCAGCGGCGCCAGCTCCTCCTCCAGCAAGCCTGGCTGCGAGCGCATGCCCGGCCAGCTCTCGGGGCGATGCGGCGCGCCCAGCACCCAGTCCTGTCGTGCCAGCGCACGCCCGCGCACCGCCATCGGGTCCGGCAGGGCATCGTCCAGCACCCAGTAGTCGCGGCCGAGCAGCGGCTCGCGGTAGACCAGGCGATTCAGCTGGGGCGCGGTGTGTGAGACGTTCATGATGGGCCGGGAGTCTAGGCCAGCCACAATCACCACCATGGACGGACTGTTCCACTTCCCCGAAGCCACGCGCCACGATGCCGGCGTCGAGGCCTGGATGCAGCGCCACACCGGCGAACTCGGGCGCATCGCGAGGTACTGGTTCGACGTCATGCGCAGCTGCGACAACGACGTGCGCGAGTTGCTGCACGACGGCCACCCCACCGCCTGCGTCCGTGATGCAGCCTTCGGTTATGTCAATGCCTTCACGTCTCACGTCAACGTGGGCTTCTTCAAGGGCGCCGAGCTGCCCGACCCCGCCGGCCTGCTGCAGGGCACGGGCAAGTCCATGCGCCATGTCAAGTTGCGCCCCGGCGAACCCGTCGACGAGAGCGCGCTGCGGGCCCTGATCGCAGCGGCCTGGGCGGACATGGACGCGCGCCTGTGACGGCACTGCGCCTGGAGCCCTTCAAGGCCTTCGGCGACCTGCCCTTCAGCCTGAGCGTCGAGGCGTTGGTGGCCCGCCTGGGGCCGCCCACCCACTGCGCGCGCAACAACGTGGAACTGAACGCCTATGACTACGGTCACTGCGTGCTGCGCTTCCAGGACAGCGGCCGGCTGGAAGAGATCACCCAACGCGCGCCGGTGCTGCAGTTGGACACGGTCGCCATTCCCTTTGCCGCACTGGCCGCCTTCGTGCTGGCCCAGGACCCCGAGGCCTTCGAGCGGGCCGGCTTTCTCGTCAGCCCGACTTACGGCATTGCCTTCGTGCCCGGCGAGCCTGACTGGGTCACCGCCCTGGCCCGCCACTGCATCCCGACATGGCGCGCGTTGTGATCCGCTGGGTGCTGAGCTGGCTGCTGTGGCCGATTTCCGCGCTCTCGGCTTTGCCATCAAGCCGGCCGGCCGCATGCCAACGGCCTGCGCAATGCCCACATCAGCGGCCGCTTTGTGGACTTCCTGCGCCAGGGTGAAGGCCCGGCCTGGCTGACCCTGCATGCGCTGGACGAAGTCCGTGCCGCCGCGGCGCTGAAGGCTGCCGGCATTTCCCACCAACTGGATGCCACCGGGCTGGCGCTGACCGACCCGCGGCTGGACTGGATCTTCTTCGCCGCAAACAACCGCTCGCCGACCGACAGGCCCGAGCACTTCGCCCATGCCAACCGCGCGTTCGCGACGCGGGAGGTCTGGGTCGCGACGGATGAACCGGCTGCGCTGGCGCAGCTGCTGACCGCGCTGGGCGCCGGCTTGCATGAAGAGGCTCGCGGCGCGCCCTTGACTGCGCAGCCCCGCATCTTCGAACTCGCCGACGGCGGCCGCGTCGTCATCGTGCCGGCGCGACACCGGCTCGTGCCCGGCCATCCGCCGATCGGCGTCGTGATGGCCAGCCCCCGGCGCTCAACCCCCACACAGGCCCACGGCTTGTGGCTGACGCTGCGCCCCGCCCCCTGACTCAGGTCGCCCAGATGCGCGGATCGCCGGCCGACAGCCCCCAGAGCTGCTCGCGCCACAGCGCCCTCACCCGCCGCAGCGCCAGCGTCACTTCCTCGACCTCGTCACCGACGATGCGGGCCAGCAGCAGCCCGCCCCTGGGCCCGGCCAGATGCGTGACACCACTGCGAGCGACGCCATCCAGCAGGCCTCGGCTGTGGGTCAGCGGCGCGTCCACGTCGCCCAGCGTGCTGGTCTGGGCATAGACCAGCGTGCCCAGCACGCGATGGCCGGCCAGGCCGCAGGGGCCATCCAGCAGCGCCTTGTCCGCGGCGTCCAGCCAGCCGCGGTCCAGCCATTGGCCGATGACCTCCAGATGCTGCATCAGCCGCCCCGACTCGAAGGCCTGGCCCGCAGCGGGAAGGCCCAGACCCAGCACCTCGGTGGCGAACAGGCTGGCGCGCGGAGCGAGGTTGAGCTTCACCTCATTGCGGGCGATGCAGTCGGGATAGGCCAGCGTCTCCTGCGGCAGCCATTCCAGCCGCCCGCCCTCGCCCACCGTGGCCTGCACCACCTGCGCGGCCTCGCCGGCGTTGGAGCGATAGAAGCGCGTGGCGGCGGGCGTTGTCACCAGCAGGTGCGCGCCGGCCTGCACGTCGATGTGGATGTCGAGGCGGTCGCCGCCGACCAGGCCGCCGGGCGGATGCACCAGCACCGCATGGGCGACACCGCTTTCCTCGGGATAGAGGGTCTTCAACAGACGCAGCGGGCCGTCGTGGCGGGCATGCACGCGGGTTGCGCCACCGCCGTCACGGGCGGCGCTCAGCGTCAGCCGCGCCGGCCAGCGGATGGGATCAGGCAACGAGCAGACCCTTCTTCTCGATGAAGGCGACGACGTCGGCCAGACCGTCGCGTGTCTTGAGGTTGGTCATGACCCAGGGCTTGACGGGCCGCATGCGCGCCGTGTCGCTGCGCATGATGTCGAGGTCGGCGCCCACATGCGGCGCGAGGTCGGTCTTGTTGATGACGAAGAGGTCGCTCTTGGTGATGCCGGGGCCGCCCTTGCGCGGGATCTTCTCGCCCGCCGCCACGTCGATGACGTAGATGGTCAGGTCGGACAGCTCGGGGCTGAAGGTCGCGGCCAGGTTGTCGCCGCCGCTCTCGACGAAGACGATGTCGGCGTCGGGGAACTTCTCCAGCATGCGGTCCACCGCTTCCAGGTTGATGGAGCAGTCCTCGCGGATGGCGGTGTGGGGGCAGCCGCCCGTCTCCACGCCCATGATGCGTTCGGGTTCCAGCGCGCCGGCCACCGTCAGCAGGCGCTGGTCTTCCTTGGTGTAGATGTCGTTGGTGACGACGACCAGGTCCCAGCGCTCGCGCATGGTCTTGCACAGCATCTCGACGAGGGTGGTCTTGCCTGAACCCACCGGGCCACCGACGCCGACGCGCAGCGGCGGCAGCTTCTTGGTGCGGTTCGGAATGGCGTGCAGCGGTGCAGTCATGATCGGAACAGTCTCGAGTATTGGGTTTCGTGGCGGGCGCCGAAGACGCCCAGCAAAGGCGCAAAAGCCAGGGGCTCGGGCGCGGCCAGGGCGGTCGCCACGGCTGGTGGAATGGCTTGCACGAGGCGTGCCAGCAGGCGCTGGCCCGAGGTCTGGCCCAAGGGCACGCAGCGCACGGCGGCCTGCATCAGGTTCTCGGCCCAGCCGAAGGCGATGGCCTGCAGGGCCGGCTCCAGCTCAGCGCCACGGGAGGCCGCGGCGGCGCCCATGACAACGGGCCAGGTAGGGGCCGGTTTGAGTGCCTGCAGCAGCGGCAGCACGGCCGCATCGGGCACGAGGCTTTGCATCCAGGCCAGCAGGCTGCGACCCATCTGCCGGGCCTGCTGCAGGCTTTCGGAAGTCTCGCGGGTCTGCAGCACCCAGGCGTTCAGCTCAGCCAGGCGAGCGCCATCGAGGGCCAGCGTGGCCGCATGCGCCGCGGCGGCCACGGCCAGCTCGGCCCGCGCCTGCACCAGTTCGAGCTGGTTCAGCAGCCAGTCGCCGGCGCTGGCCTCGTCATGGACAAGACCGGCATCGACAGCGGCCTCCAGGCCCTCGGAATAGCTGAAGCCACCGACCGGCAGGGCCGGCGAGGCCAGCCAGAGCAGATGCAGCAGCGAGGCGGGGGAAGCTGGCGTCGACATGGGCCGATTCTGGCCCGGCCAGCCACAGCCCCGCCTTCGTGATCAGAAATTGAAGGCGATGCCGGCGCCGAGGGTGCGCACGGTCACGGTCTGCTTAGGCGCGGTGGCGATGTCGCGCACTTCAGCACGCGTCCAGTCGGCATTCAGGCTGGTGCTCCAGTGGCGGGCGAACTGCCACGACACCCCGAGCCCTGCATAGGGCTTCACGGAACGCGTCGTGGTGGTGCCGGGATCGTGGCCGGACAGGCCGACGGCCGGTTGCAGCTTCAGCTCGTTGGAAGCGCCGCCGAAGCGCAGCACCGCACCGACGCTGGTGGACAGCGGCAGCGTGTAGGCCGCGCCGATGCCGAAGCCGGTGTATTCCGCCGAGTAGTTGCGGAACAGGATGCCCCAGTCCGCGTCGATGTGGGCGTAGGTCACCTCGAAGGCCCATGACGGGTCGAAGCGGTGGCCGGCGCGCACCGTCTTGTTGGAGTCCACACGGCTGCAATCCGTGTTGGCGGGGCAGTTCAGCCCCACTTTGCCGGTGCCGAGTTCCACGCCGATATAGGTGGACGCGGCCAGATTGGGCGACTGCGCAAAGCTGATGGCGGGCAGGCCGACAGCAAGGCCGGCAAGAAAGAAACGGATGTACTTCAAGAAGGAACTCCCTGTTGGCTCGCACGCGCCACGGCTTGTCCATGGGCTCAAGCGGGCAGCGGCGCGCGCGATGCTAACGGCACAACAAGGCGCCATCAGGGAGAACCAGCCCCCTAGGCTGAGGTGAGGATTCCCATCCTCACCTAGCCATGGTCTGGGCTTCAGTGCTTGTGATCGTGGCCGCAACCGGGGCCATGCACATGCCCCGTTTCGCCATGAACAGCATGACCGTGACCGTGGTCATGGTCGTGATTGCAGTCGGGGCCATGCACATGGCCGGCATCGTGCGCCTTGACGGGAATGGCCAGCGGCTTGCGGGCCGGCGCGGGCGCTGCTGCGTGTTCGTGCGCATGCCCGTGGTCATGGTCATGGTGCTCATGCCCGTGGTGATGGTGGCCATGGCCGGCGCCCTCGCCATAGGCCCCGCCTTCAGGCTCGAAAGCCGCCTGGGCCTCGGTCACGATGAGGTGCTGACGGCGCAGCATGTCGGCCAGCACGGGATCGGGCTCGAACTGCAGCACTTCGGATTGCAGTTCCAGTGGCACGTGGCGGTTGCCGAGGTGGTAGGCGGCGCGCAGCAGGTCGAAGGGCGACCCGTGTTCGCTGCAATGGCGAACCTGCAGCACCGGCTGGGCGGCCGCGATGACGCGCAGCAGCGTGCCGTCCTCGGCCACCAGCACATCGCCCCCGCGCAGGTTCGTGCCGCGCGGCAGCACGACGCCGATCTCGCGGCCGCTGGAGTCGGTGGCGGAGAAGCGGCTCTTGCTGCGGGTGTCCCAGTCGAGTTCGAGGGTCGGCGCGCGCTTGGCGAGCACGGCCGCGAGGCCGGCGCCGCCGGCAATGCGTTTGGTGGCGTGGATCATGGGCTCAAGTATCGATGCTGGCCCGATGGCGACAACGCGGCAGGGGTTTGGCGGGCATCATGAGGGTTTAGTCGCGCAAACCCAGACGCCCATGCAATTCGAAACCCTCACCGTCGCCGTCCAGGACCACATCGCCACCGTCCGCCTGAACCGCCCCGACAAGGCCAATGCGATGAATGCCGAGATGTGGCAGGACATCCGCCGCGCCTTCAACTGGATCGACGGCCAGGCCGAGGCCCGCGTGGCGGTGCTGGAAGGCGAAGGCAAGCATTTCACCGCCGGCATCGACCTGCAGATGATGATGGGCATCGCCCCGCAGATCCAGGACGACTGCGACGGCCGCATGCGCGAGAGCCTGCGCCGCGTCATCCTGGACATGCAGGACACCCTGACCAGCCTGGAGCGCTGCCGCAAGCCGGTGCTGGCGGCCATCCACGGCGCCTGCGTGGGCGGTGGCATCGACCTGATCTGCTGCGCCGACATGCGCTATTGCAGCGCCGACGCCTATTTCTCCATCAAGGAGATCGACATCGGCATGGTGGCCGACGTCGGCACGCTGCAGCGCCTGCCCAAGATGGTCGGCTCGCAGGGCCTGGTGCGCGAGCTGGCCTTCACGGGCCGGCGCGTGGCGGCCGCCGAGGCGCGCGAGATCGGCATCGTCAACCGCGTGTTCGACAGCCGCGAGGCCCTGCAGGCCGGCGTGCGCGAGATCGCTGCGCTGGTGGCCTCCAAGTCGCCGCTGTCCGTTCGCGGCACCAAGGAGCAACTGAACTACGCCCGCGACCACTCGGTGGCCGACGGCCTGAACTACATCGCGACCTGGAACGCCGGCATGCTGATGAGCGAAGACCTCACCAAGGCCATGATGGCCGGCAAGGCCACGCCGAGCTTCCGCGACTGAGGCGCCTTCCGGCCCGTTTCAGGCCCGGTTCAGACGGAAACGGCTGACGATCTCGGCCAGCTGCTGAGCCTGGCCGCTGAGGCTTTCGGCCGCCGCGGCGCTCTGCTCCACCAGGGCGGCGTTCTGTTGCGTGACCTGGTCCAGATGGCTCACGGCGCTGCCGACCTGCTGGATGCCCGAGGTCTGCTCGTGGGTGCTGCTCGAAATCTCCTGCAGCAGCGCGCTGACGCGGCTGACCTCGCTGACCACGCGGGTCATCACGCTGCCCGCCTCCTGGGCCTGGGTGGCGCCGGCCTGCACGCGCTCGGTGCTGGCGCCGATCAGGACCTTGATCTCACGCGCCGCGCCGCCTGCGCGCTGGGCCAGGGCCCTCACCTCACCGGCCACGACCGCGAAGCCGCGGCCCTGCTCACCGGCGCGCGCTGCCTCGACGGCGGCATTGAGGGCCAGGATATTGGTCTGGAAGGCGATGCCGTCGATGACGCCGACGATCTCGGCAATCTTGTTCGATGCCGCCGTGATCTCGTCCATGGTGGCCACCACGCTGCTGACGGCACGCCCGCCATCGGCTACGGACTGCGCAGCGTCGTTGGCCATGCGGCTGGCTTCGTTGGAAGCGGCCGCGTTCTGCGAGACCGTGCCGGTGAGCTGCTCCATGGACGCCGCCGTCTGCTGCAGGCTGCTGGCCTGGCTCTCGGTGCGCTGGCTCAGGTCAGCATTGCCCTGGGCGATCTCGCCCGAACCCGTGGCAATGCTTTCGCTGCAATCGCGCACGTGGCTGACGAGGTTGCCGAGTTGCACCACCATCTGCTGCATGGCGCGCAGCAGGTCGGCGGGTTCGTCGCGGCCCTCGTCGTGCACCTGCACGGTCAGGTCGCCGCCGGCGACATCGCGCGCCGTGGCCACGGCCTTGGCGATGGGCCGCGTGATGGAACGCGTGACCTGCAGCGCCAGCAGCAGGCCGAGCACGATGGCGACGACCGCGACGGCGATATTGACGCGGAGCGCGCCGTTGTATGAGGCGGCCGCGTTGACACCGGCCTGCGTGCCGCCCTCGCGGTTGAGCTTCACGTCCTTGCCGATGCTCTCCTCGACGGCGCGGAATCGCCCGCCGGATTCGCCGACAGCCTGTTCACGAGCGGCCTGGAAGCTGGCATCGCCGCCAGAGGCCGCCTGCATCAGCGGCGCGTCGGCGACGAGATAGGCCGCCCACGCCGCCTTGATGTCGTCGTACAGCTTCTGTTCATCGGGCGCCGCCACGCTGCGCTCATAGTCCTTGGCCTTGGCGGCAAAGGCCTGAATGGCTTCGCGATGCTGCTCGGCCAGGCGGTTCTTGGCTTCCGGGTTGGTCTCCAGCACTTCCAGCAGCGCCGTCTCGCGGGTCAGGCTGGCCTGATGCTGCATCTCGCCCAGCATCTCGACGCTGGGCAGCCAATTCGTGTCCATGTCCACGACGTTGTCGTTGACCTTGGACATCTGCCAGCTGCCAAAGGCCGCCACGGCGCAGAGCAGCATCAACAACAGCCCGAACACCGCCGCCAGACGGTTGCCGATACGCAAAGAGCGCAGATAGCCTTCCATGTCACCTCCCGGAACAACACGCCTCATCAGCGAAGCGCCCAGCCATGTTGCGCCGTAAAGCGCTTTACATGCGATAACAATCGATTGATTTTGAGGATCGCACGGCAATTGTCACGAGACGTAGCGAGACAGCCGCTGTTACGCGTGACCTGTCGCGCTGATGACAGCGGCGATCAGCAGGGCCGCCTTGATGACCAGGCCAACGGCGAAAAATCCCTTGGCCCACTTGCTGCCCAGCAGCCGCTTCAGGCGAGCGCCGTTCATGCAGCGCCCCGGCCGAAGATGTCGTCCATCCAGCCCGTGCATTCCTGGGCCAGCCTCAACCGGTTGTTGACCTGCACATGACCGTCGGCACCGGAGGCGGCGTCCAGCAGCACGAAGTCCTTGCGCTCGGAGCGGAGGGCCTCGTGCCAGGCATGCGCCTGGCGCGCGAACACCGGCGAATCGCCAGCGCCGAGGATGGACAGGAAGGGCAGCGTCACCCGGGTCGGGTCGGCCACCATGCCGGCCGTCTTCGGGATGAACTCGGCAGGCGACTTCGCGCCCGCCTTCCACAGCGACACCCTGCGACTGCGTTGCGCGGCCGGCGTGGGCGCGGCTTGCCGGTCGGCCGCCACTGCGGCGTGGGCCGACAGCGCGAACAGCTCGGCCGGACTTGGGAAAGGCGTGCTGGCGATGACCGTGGCCCAGCGCTCGCTCGCACCGGGCTCACCGGCCGCGCGGGCCACGAAGTAGCCGCCCAGGCTCAGCCCCACCAGGGCCATGCGGCCCGGCTTGGCGCCAAAGCGCTGCATCAGCACGTCGCCAACGGCCGCGATCGGCTTCTCGGCCTCGGCCTCCCAGTGCAGGCCGTCGGCCATCGTGATGCCCTGGCCCGGCAGGTCGGCCAGTGCCACCGAATAGCCGCGTTCCAGCAGGTTGCGGCCCAGGGTCAGGTAGAGGTCCTCGAAGCAGGTGTCGGCACCGCCGATGACCAGCACCACCGGCGCGTTCGAGTTGGCGTTCTGGAAGTAGATGCCCGGCAGCTCCTTGCCCGCATACGGCACCTGGAAGAAATGGCCGGGCAGGCCGAGCTCGTCCACCGCCTGGGCGAAGGCCGCCTTGTGGCGCGCCACCCTGCGGGCGAAGCCCTCACCCGGCGTTTCGAACTGCCAGGCCGAGCGGTAGGCGGCGAAGGCCTTCATGCGCGCCTCGCCGGCCTCGCGGCCCCAGCCCTTGGCCTTCCAGGCGTCGGCCTGCGCGTCCAGCTGGTCGCCGCAGGCCGAGAAGGCGCGGCTCCAGCTGTCGCCGTCGCCATCGGTGATCTGCGAGGCAACGTAGTACACCTGCCCGAGGTCCAGGCCGCCGGCCGGCGCCCAGCTGGCGGCCGCCATGAAGAAGAGGTCCATGTCCGGGTCGTCGAAGACGTATCTGCGTGCCAGGCGCTGGCTGGGGTGGGCCTGGACGGCGGCAGCACTGGCGGCGGCGCCGGTGGCGATGGGGTTGTTGCGGTTCATGGATGCGTCCGTTCGTGTTGCGGTGAGTCGATGAACGAAATAATATGAGCACTGCTCATGTTTGGCGACTCGCGTTCCTTCACCCCTGCCATGGCCAAGAAAGACGAATCCGATCAATCAGTTAAGCGTCGCGCACCGCGCCAGGAGCGCTCGCTGCAGAAGTTGGAACTCATGTTCGAGGCCACCACGCGGCTGCTGGAACAGCTGGAACCCGCGCAGATCAGCACCAACGCCATCGCCAAGCTGGCCGGCGTCAGCATCGGCACGCTCTACCAGTACTTCCCGGACAAGGAATCCCTGTTCCAGGCCCTGCTGGCGCGTGAACTGGGGGGGCTGTCGGCTCGCGTGCTCGAGGTGATGCAGACGCCGCCGGCCCGCCCCGGCGGACGCATAGGCGCCGTGCTGGGTGCGGTGCTCGATGCCTACGGCGGCCGCAAGCTCGCCCATCAAAGGCTGATGCGCCATTCCCTGGAGCGCGGCACGAGCGGCCTGCTGCAGCCGCTGCTGGAGCAGCTGATGACGTCCTTCTCCACCGATGGCGTGACCGGCGCCGGCATGGTCATGCCGCCGCTGTCACGCACCGATGCCTTCGTGCTGACGCATGCCGTGGCGGGCGTGACGCGCGCCGCCATCACCGCCCATGCCTCTGGCGAGCTCGACCGCGAAGCGCTGGAGCAGTCGCTGACGCGGCTGGTGCTGAACTTCGCGATGCCGGCGAAGCAGCGTTGACGGCACATTTGATCGATGGGCGGTCAACAACAGTGATGAATTTGAGGCCGCTCAGCGTCAGCCCCCCGAAAACCGTCATTTAGAGTGGAAAAAAGGGAGGGAGTTGCCGTGCGGATGAATTGGCTATGGATGGCCGTGCTGCTGGCCGGCTGCGCAAGCGATCCCAAGAATCCTGTCGAGTCAAAGAATCTGAACCGCTGGGATGCATCGGGCCAGCAGGCGCTGACGCTGGACATCGGCCTCATCTCGGACACCCAGTTCCATGAAAGCCGCGCCTACCCGAGCCCCGTGCTACAGCAGAGTGGCGACAATTTCGTGCCCGTCACCCTGCGCAGTGCCCAGCAGGTCATCGGCGCGGACGACATCCTTCAACGGGCGCTCAAGCTTGCAGAGCGGTTGCCGCTGATCCTGCATGTCGGGGATGCCCTGGATGTTTCCTGCGCCACCGAATGGCAGCGATTCGAAGGGATCATGACGCAGGCCAAGGGCCTGCCCGGTCCCGGCAGCTGGATCTATACGCCCGGCAACCACGACGGATTTCTCGCCGGCAACATGCATCCGCCCGCCACGGGCATGGTCAACATCGCCCAGTGGGACAAGCTCTGCGACGCCGGCATGGGCAACGCGCACCGGCGCTTCGACAAGAACGACGTGATCCAGGCGTATTCGGATCTGATGCAGATCTCTTTGCAGCCGCAAAAAACCACGACCGGCTGCAGCGCCGACAAAAGGCATTGCTGGGCCATCCGCAAATTCGACGACAAGCCCTGGCAGTCTTTCATCGTCCAGTTGGTCCGGATGCCGGAGTCCGGCCCCGGCGCAATGCCCATCTACGCCATCCTGCTGGACTCATCCAACTATTTCGAGCGGGTCAACCAGGCCGGATCGCACGGCGAACTGCTATCGCAGCAGCTTCAGGCGGCACGCTCGCTCATGCCGGACGAAGGCCGATATTTCCTGGTTGCCCATCACCCACCCGACTTCTGGATCACCAAGAAGTGGACGCCGGCTGACCATGCCGACTGGGAACAGCTCGTCAACGATGCCAGATCGCTGCATTTCATCATCACGTCGCACACGCATCGGGGCGGCCTTTACGACCATGGCAAACGCCTGGGTGGCTTGATCGAACTGAACACGGGAAGCCTCGCGGATGCGCCCATCTACATGCGGACGATCAAATTCACGCAGGGCGCGCAGGGCGAAATCGGCGTCGTTTCACCCGCTGCCATCAAGCTGATGTCGGCCAATGACTGCAAACCCCATATTCCAGACAGAGGCCAAGGCCCTCTGGACTACAGCGCCAAGGCCCAGCGCAACGACTTGACCCGCGGCGACGCGTCCAAGGCGTCAGCATGGGGCGCGCGCGCGGCACTGAGCCTTTGGGAGGCCGCGCACAGAGACGAGGAGAAGCACTGGGAGCTGCAATTCCAGCTGCTGGCCTACGCCGATATTGCCGAGCGTACCTTCCCGATCGACCAGCCCCTGCCGTACCGCTGGACGCTCTCACGAGATCACACGGTCTATGCGTTCGACCCGCTGACCGGGCGCGACATGGTGGTCAAGCGGCTGCGGGAGTTTGCGTCCTGCCGCCCCTCTTCGGAAGAGCATCTGTGCAGCCTTCAAGCGAAGGAGAACCTGCTGCTGGCGCTGGACCGGTTCTACAGGGAAACCAAGCCCCTCGAAAAGGCGGCTCTGATGCGCCTGTGCATGGCGCTGGATGCCGCGGACGAGTCTCCGTGGGACTTGACCCTGGGCACGCTCACCAAGCTGCGCGGGCAGGTGGATCAGCAGTGGTCCATACAACTCAGCCCAAGGGCCGGGGCCCACTGACCAGCCCTGCGGGCCCTCTGCATCCGAGGCAGCCCTTAGCATCGCGCCATGCTGACCGCCGCCCAGACCCTCGCCTTCCTCGCCACCGCCATCGTGCTCACTGCCACGCCGGGCCCCGACAACCTGATGGTGCTCAGCATGGGCATGTCCCGCGGCCGCCGGGCGGGCATCGCCTTCGGACTGGGTTGCGCGCTGGGCTGCCTGAGCCACACGCTGCTGGCCGTCATCGGCGTCAGCGCCCTGGTGGCGGCATCGCCGGTGGCCTTCACGCTGTTGAAGGTGGCGGGCGGTGTCTATCTCGTGTGGATGGGGGTGCAGGCCTGGCGGCATGCGGGCGCCGTGCGCGTGGGCGGCGAGGCAGCTGACACAACGCCACTGCGCCAGCTGTTCCTGAAGGGCTTGGTCGCCAATGCCATCAACCCCAAGGTGGTGCTGTTCTTCCTGTCCTTCCTGCCGCAGTTCGTCGTCGCGTCGCAGGGGCAGGTGGAATGGCAGCTGGGGCTGTTGGGGCTGCTGTTCACTGCCCAGGCCGTCGTGCTGTTCGGCCTGCTGGGCTATTTCTCGGGCAGCGTCGGCGCCTGGCTGAACCGCCGGCCCAGCGCGGGCCTGTGGCTGGACCGGCTGGCAGGCACGGTGTTCATCGGGCTGGGCGTGAGGATGATGACGTCGCGTTAGTCGATGAGGTCGATGGCCCAGTCGAAGGAGGGCTTGCCGACCTTGTCGTGCGCAACGTTGAAATCCTTGCGATCGATGCGCAGGCCCACCCAGGCCCGGGCCTTGTAGCGCGCCTCGTAGGCGATCACTTCTTCCACATTGCCGGGCGCGTCCGCGCTCGTCAGGATCAGGTGCACCGGCAGGCGGTGGCTGGCCGCAAAGCGCGCGTCCTCGTCCCGGATGTTCCTGTCTTTCAGCGCCCAGAAGGAACCATCGAACAGCAGGTAGTTGCTGAAGAACGGCCTGGCCACGTCTTCGGTGCTCAGCATCACCGCACCCAGCACCGCACCGTAGGACGTGCCCGCAAAGCTGCGCGCCGCCGTCGTGCGGTAGCTGCTCTCGATCTGGGGCACCAGCTCCTCCCGCAGAAAACGGGCATAGGCCGGTGCGCCGTCCACGGTGTAGTCGACGGCCCGACGGTCGGGCTCGGGGCCGCCCTGCTCGACGCTGACCAGGATCATGGGCTTGCGGTGCTGGTCCAGCATGCGCGAGAAGGACCGGAAGCTCCACTGCCCGTCGGTCGCAACCATCACCGGGTAGCGCCTGCCCGAGCTCGCATAGCCCGCGGGCAGGTAGACGTGATACGGGTAGGTGATGCCGGTGATGCGGGACACGATGCGCTGGTCGCCCTCCACCGTGCCGGCGTAGACATAGGCGGGGGCGGCAGATACGGGAGTGGGCTCAGCGAGCGCCAGTAGCAGGGACACACAGGCGAGCATCGCGTCCTCAGCGGCGCAGCAGCGTCAACCCGATCAGCCGCGACACCACGCCGGCCAGGTACATCACGCCGACGAACATCTCCAGGCTGGTCAGCGCCCGCGCCAGCGGGCGCACGGGGATGACGTCGCCAATGCCCGTGCTGGACAGCAGCGCGAAGCTCAGGAACATCAGCTCGGTCCAGCTGCGCGGCTGCTCGGCGTGGACCGCGGCCGAAAAGCTGCCGGGCTGCAGGGCCTGCAGCACCACGAAGCTGTAGGCAAAGCCCCAGGCCAGCAGCGTGAAGGTGGCCCCGGCGGCAAACAGCTCGTCGGTGGTCGCATGCGTGTCGCTCAGCATGTAGGCGACGAGGCTGGCGGCGGCGTAGAAATAGAACAGCGCCTCCAGCGCGGCCGACCAGGGCAGCAGCCCGTGCATGTCGTCGCGCAAGGCCTGCAACAGCAGCAGCGCGATGGCGGGCAGGGCGAGACAAACGCTCAGCCAGGTCAGGCCGGGCGTGCGGCGCACCATGCCGGTGGTGAAGATCAGCACCGTGATGCCGAAGACGCTCAGCGCCATCGGGCCGGCGCGCGTGGCTTCGAGCAGCGGGTAGAGCAGCAGCCCCAGCAGTTGCACCATCAGCAGGATGGCCGAGGGATGACGCCGCGTGAGGGCAAGGAGGCGGCGCTGGCGGATGTGCATGCCCGGATTCTGCGGCCCTCAGAACTGCAGGAAGCTGAACCCGGCGCCGACGCTGGTCTGGCGGAAGTTGTAGTCGGTCAGGGTCTCGCCATAACCACGGAACACCTGCACATACCAGCGCAGGCCATTGGGCTGGTCGGCAAACACCGGATAGGTCCATTCGAACTGCAGCGCGCCGTACTTGACGTCCTTCAGCGTGCTGCGGTACGTCAGCTGCGCGGTGTGCTTCTCGTGGGCCCAGTTCAGCTGGAACTCGCCGCGGCCGCGGTAGCCGACCAGGTCGGGGTTGTTGTCGGTGTCCGCGTTCTCCTTGAGCCGGCGCAGGAAGCGCGTCACCACCGACCAGTCGCCGCGCTCAAAGCCTGCCGCCAGGTTGATGCGGTTCCAGCTGCGCGACAGCGGGTCGGACTGGCCGTTGGATTGGTGGGCCAGCCCCAGCTGCGTGTAGCGCCATTGCCAGCCCAGCGGCAGCTGGCGCCAGCCCGCGGGCGTCGGCACCACATACATCAGCTCGGGCTCGTAGTCGCTGTTGCGAAAGGGCTTGGAGTCCTTGCCGTTCCAGATCTGCCATGTGGCCTGCTGCGTGAAGGCAGCCCACACGTCGGCGCCTGGCAGCAGCACGTCCTGCGCGAGCTTGGTGCGCAAGGACAGCTGGAACTTGGCCTCTTCGCGCTTGTAGTTGGACAGCTCCACCGGGTCCTGGTTGGGCGACTGCGGCGCGCGGTTGATGCGGCTGGTGTAGTGCAGCGGCAGCACGTAGTTGGCGCGGTAGCCGACGAAGTTGAAGACGCCGCGCTTGTCCTCGGGCTCCAGTTCCCAGAACTTGGACATCAGGCTGGGCGGCTCCTGCCGCTCGGCGGCCACCGACACGGCCTCGCCCTTGGGGGCCAGCAGCGAGGTGGAAGGCTTGGGCGCGCCGCCGGCGGGGTTTTCTGCATAGCCAAGCGGTGCTGCCGGCGCGGGAGCACGGCCCATCGCCTTGTCGTAGCAGACCAGGCGATCGGCCGGTGCGCCGATCTCCGCGCACTTCTCCAGTGCCGCCGTGTCGGGCAGCGTCTGCGCCATCAAGGGCGGCGCGAGGAGCACCAGCATCGCTCCCACCGCGCCGGAACACACCCGGTGTCGAACAGACAGTTCGCGCATCAATCCTCCCTGTTTTCTCCTCCACCCTGCGGCTCGCGCCAGCTCAGGTGTCGCGGCGAAAGTCTAGGGACCGCGGCTCAACGTCCAAGCCAGCCGAGGTGCGCTGCGCTTGTAGGTCTTGGAGAAGGCCGCGGCCTCACTTGGCCGCCAGCAACGCCTCCATCTCATCCATGATGCTGTCCATGCGCTTGATGACGGCCTGGTAGGGGGCCGGGCTGGCCATGTCCAGGCCGGCGTTCTTCAGCGCCTGGTAAGGCGCCACGGAGCCGCCGCCGGCCAGCAGCTTCAGGTAGTTGTCGCGGGCGCCGGGCTTGTTCGCCAGGATGTCCTCGGCAAAGTGCAGCGCCGCGGTGATGGACGTGGCGTACTGGTACACATAGAAGGGCCGGTAGAAGTGCGGGATGAAGGCCCACTCCTGGCAGTACAGCGGGTCGATCTTCATCACGCCGGCCGCGTCGCCGTGGTACTCCTTCAGCAGCTTGCAGTAGATCTCGGTCATGCGCTTGCCGTTGAGGGCCTCGCCCTTGGCCGCGGCGTCATGGGCGTTGAGCTCGAACTCGCCGAACATGGCCTGGCGGAAGAAGGTGCCGCGCAGGCGCTCCAGCGCATAGCCGAGCTGGTAGAGCTTCTCTTCCTTGCTGCCGGCTTGGCCGCGCATGTAGTTGCTGAGCAGCACTTCATTGGCGGTGGAGGCGATCTCGGCGATGAAGAGCGAGTAGTTCGCCGTCTCATACGGCTGGGCGCGGTTGGCCATGGCCGTGTGCATGGCATGGCCCCACTCGTGGGCGAAGGTGCTGACCGATTCGAAATCGCCCTGGTGGTTCAGGAACACGAAGGGCGGCGCGCCGAAGACGCCGTCCTGGTAGGCGCCGCCGCTCTTGCCGGGCGCCGGCAAGGCATGCATGGTGTTGGCCCTGAACGTGGTCTTCAGCAGGGTCTGATAGTCCTCGCCCAGCGGCTGGGTTGCCGCGAGCGTGAGGGCGGCAGCGTCGTCCAGGCTGTACTGCTTGGTCTGCGTGACCAGGGCCGGGTAGATGTCGTAGTAGTGCAGGTCCGGCAGGCCCAGCATCTTCTGGCGCAGCTTGAAGTAGCGGTGCAGCGTGGGCAGGCCCTTGTGCACCTCGGCCACCAGGGTGCGGTAGACGGCCTCGGGGACCTCCTCGGCGCCCAGGCTCATGGCCACGGCGCTGGGGTGATGGCGCAGCTTGGCCATGGTGGTGTCGTCCTGCACCACATTGCCCAGGGTCACGCCATAGGTGTCCTCGTACTGGCCGATGGCACCGAAGAAGGCATCGAACACCTGCTTGCGCACGGCGCGGTCGGCGTGCTGGCGCAGCAGCGCGTACTTGGTGCCGTCCACCTTCTCGGTCTTGCCGTCGACCTTGAGCTCGGGCCACTGGGTGTTGGCGTTGAAGAGCAGCGTGCGCACATCGCCCGTCGCAGCACGCACCGGCGCCAGCGCCGCGATCGCGGCTTCGGTCTCGGCGCTCAGCGTGTGCCTGGCCTGGCGCAGGCTGTTGCGCAGGTGCTCGGCATGCTTCTTCAGGCCCGGCTCGGCCTTCATGAAGGCCGCCACCTTGGCCTCGCCCAGCGCCTGGATCTCGGGCTCCAGCCACGCGATGGTGCTGCTGTACTCACCGCCCAGTTGGCCCGCCAGGCCGCTGCGCTCCTGGTTCTTGTTGTCGCGGTTGTCGGTGGACTGCTTCATGCTGGCGTAGACGCGCAGCCGCTCGAAGCGCAGATTGGCCGCGCTGATGGTGTCCAGCCCCGCGCGCAGGCTCTTCGCGCTCTTGCCCAGCGTACCCTTCAGCGCCGCGAGCTTGGGCAGGTCGGCCAGCAGGGCCTTGCGGGCGGTCTCCCAGTCGTTGTCGCTGGCGTAAAGAGGGGACAGGTCCCAGACGGCGGGCAGGGGCTCGGCCTGCAGGGCTTGGCCGCCGAGGGCCAGGCCCAGGCAGAGCACGAGGGCGCGGGGGAGGGGCAGACGCTTCATGGGAGAACGGGACGGGTTGGACGTAATCGCGCAGTGTCGCGGGAAGCCGATGGGCTGACCGAAGTGACAGCGGGTAAACCCGGCGCATGGATCGGTGACAGCTGACCGGCACGCCCCGCCGCTCTCCCTGTCGAATCGATCAGGGGTCTCGCGATTCCCGCATCTCCACGCCCCACTCTCGCCAATGCTCGCGTTCGGCATTGCCTGTCATTTTCCTGCGACCGTCCATCACTTGGTCGGTCGGGATGCTTCCTTCAGGGCATCCTCCAACGTAGCCTCATGGAAGGCGTATTGCGGTTTGCCGTTGATGACGATGACCGGCACGATCTGGCTCTTGAGGTTCTCGAGCTCCCCTTTGTAGGCGGACACCAATTCAACATTGCGCTCTTCAAAGGTGATCCGGCGCCGTGTCAGCCAGGTTTTCGCGCGCGCGCAGGGTTCGCAGGACGACGTGGTGTAGATCACGACCTTCAACTCCGTCGGAGCGGCCGGAGCCGCCTCCTCCACAACTGCCTTGCTGCGCGGTTTGGATGCCCACGTGTAGAACCCGTACGCCACCAACACGAAGAACAGGATTCCGAGAATCGACAGGCCGCGGGACTTCTTTCGAGCGATGCCGCCGCCCGCGCGCAAGGCGCTTTTGCGGGCCTGTTGGCGGCCATGGGGATGGGTGCAAGAAGTCAAGGAGTCCTCGCGTTTGGATAGGAGGCTTGCAGGAGCTGGGCGTCAGGTCTTGACTTTACGTGACCAGGCCTTGACTTCATTCCTCCAGCACCGACAGCGCGGCGCCAAATACCCCAAACATCGCGGGTAGTGCACCGCTTGCCCTCCCGAACCTTGAGCCAACGAGGTCAGCGCCGCCGGCGCAACACCAGCGCGAGCAGGCCGCCGCTGAGCAGCAACGCCACCGAGGGCTCGGGCACCGGCGCGTAAGGCGCGGTCCAGTCGATGCCGCTCTGGCTGCTCAGCGTGTAGGTGATGGCATTGCCTCCCACCGTGACGCCGCTGACGCCTTGCCAGGTCAGCGTGCTGGCGAAGTCGCTGCTAGCCTCGCTGAACCAGTTCGGCCCGGCGCCAGCCGTGCCCGCGGAAGCGCGCGAGAAGACGCCCAGCTCGAAAGGCGTGCCCAGCTTCACCGTGACGCTGAAGCTGAGGTCCTGATCCATCACCTGGTGGAAGGGGAAGCCGCCCTGCCCTTGGCCCTGGACGCGGAAGTTCTGCGCCCCGGCCGTCGAGTCGTTGAGCCAGACCTGCGTGCCGATGCGCGTGTAGCTGTTGCCGATGGGCAGGCCGTCGAGCGTGCCGTCGAGATGGATGCTGAAGCTCAGCACGGCGTTCTGGCCGATCTGGGCGGCGTTGGCCGGCGTCAGCGTCCAGGTGTCGGTCCAGCCTGCCGTTGTCTCGGCCGCTGCAAAGCCGGCGCTGGCGTTGGCGCGGAAATGGGCGTACATGCCGACCGAGCCGTAGGCGGCGCTGCCATGGGCGTCGGTCTGGATGGCAGGCGACGCCTGGGTGTAGCTGTCCCCGGCGGTCAGTTGCTGCCCCGGCGTGGTGGTCATGGCCGCCGTGCAGTTGGACTTGCCGGGCAGCCAATCGAACAGCCCGCCTTCGATCGGGAATGAACCCGAGGCCATGCCGCCGCAACTCGACACGAGGGCGCCGGTGGCGCCGAGATTCTGTTGGCTGAGCTCGACGGCAAAGGCCGGCAGACAAGCCAGGGCGAGAGGCAGCAGGGCGAGGCGATGGCGCATGGCGGGCTCCTTGTTCGGAGGCCCGAAGCTACGCGCCTGGCTGGCGGTCGTCAGTCCCTAATGACCGCTGATCCCTGGCGGGGTTGGATTACGTCTGTACGACGGAGGCGTTGCGTTTTGGGGTTCTGCCCAGCACGCATGCTGGGTCCTGGGCGAGGACCGCGCGGCGAGTGGGTGACACGCTTGAAATTTGAGACCCGACCCTTGCTACCTTGCTCTGGACCGCTGGCGTCGCAACCACGAAATCAAATTCGCTCATCCAGGCGCTGGAACCAATCGAAGCTCCCGGCCCGGAACGACGTGACGCCTTCATAGAAGGCTTTGAAGATCGCCGCGTGCGCGCTGTCGTCCATCGAGCATTGCATCAGCTTGGGGCTGTAGATCGCGAACCCGGCGGGATCATTGGCATTGCGGTAGGGGCAGGCCACGCCCATGCGGAACTCGGCCTGACCTGGGGCTGAAATCCCGGCGTACACGCGCAGTTCGATCGTGAGGGCATCGGTTCGACCGGTGTGCAGGTTGGCATAGCCGTCGAAGCTCATCACCTGGTAGGGCAGCCGATCGGGGTTCTGCTCCATCAAGCGCTCCGCGGCCTCGAACGCAGCATCGCCTTCGCCGTAGAAGCCGAAGTCCCGGAAGGTGCCAGTGCCGTCGGCGCCCGGCGCGTACACGGTGGGCGCACCGTTCGCGCCCCCCTCCACCATGAACATGCTCCAGGCAGCCATGACGCCGGCCTTGTGGATGGCCGCCTGCAGTGCCCCGTCCAGGGGTGCCGCCCCATGGCCTTGAAGGCTGCTGCGCAAGATCGATGGCATGGGTGGCGGCGCCAGTTGCAAGGCCTGCTGGGCCCAGTCCGGCAGATTGCGCCGGGCATTGGGCAGCAGCAGGATTTCGGCCACCAGGGCCAGCGGGAAGTAGCAGCGCCCACCCAGCATGCAGACCAACGAGGTTTCAAAGCCGGACTCCAGATCGGCGAGAAGCTGCTTGGCCTGCGCGAAGTCCAGCCACTTGACCGGCATGGCGCCCAGCTTGGCAACGGTCATGCCGATGTAGAAGGCCGCCAGGCGCATGAAGTTCTGCGATGCGGAGTCATTGACGAACTCGTCGATCGGCTGCTTGATGCCGGCTTGGAGACGGCGCAGCAGCTCATCCAGGCGCTGCAAGCTGTCCAGCGAGTGGTCCAGCTGAGCCTGCTTCAGCGCGTCGCGGAAGGCCAGCCCGCCATGGACGGGAGCGTCGCTGACGAGGGCCTGCAGCAGGCGTGCGCAACGTTGATTCTCATCGACCTCGGGCGCAGGCTTGACCCGGGTCGCGGCAGACTCCTGGCTGGGCCTGGGGCGCTGCCGGGACGTTGCTGGCCTGAATTCCGATCCCCGGGCCGCGCCCGATCGCCAACGGATCAGCCCCCAGATCCCCAGCACAACCGCCAGCGCCACGAACACCCATTTGCTCCAGGACCGCGTACGGGGCCGCTCGGCTGGGACGGGGGCTGCTGGCACTGCGGGTGGCGCGACTGTGGGGATGGGCGCAGCGACCGGTGCAGTCGCTTCGCGAGCCGGCGGTACGGGATCGACCGCCGAAGGGGTGGCGCCGCCCGAATTCTGGGCACGCGCCGGCTCCACGCTTGCGGCGGCAGCGTCAATGAGCTTCTGGTCGTATTGCCGCTGCTCGATAGACTTTTGCGAGTACTCGACGGTTCGCTTGTCCGTGACGGCCGGGCAGGCTTCGTCCTCCTTCACGAACAAGCTGTACCGGCCATCGATGGCCGTACACCGCGTGAACGGCCGGCCTCGGTTCTCGATCTCCCACAGCGCTGCGATTTCGTCCCGAGTCAGCGGCTCGCGCCGGAGCACCTCGCCGCGGCATGACCAGGCCGTGGTGTAGCTGGGGCTGCCATCGGACGGAAAGCAGCGGTACCTGTGCGGGCCGTCCGCCTGGGCGTTGGCGCCCAAAAGCGGCAAGACCAACGACGCCAACACGCGCAGCGCTATTCGTCTCCACTTCCCATGTGGCGCTCTACTTCCCATTGCCTGGGTCTCCCTGTTGTCATCAGCTATCGCCTGGAGTGTTGCACGCGGTCAGGGCTTGCCCGCCGCCACCCCATGTGAAACCAGCAGCCAAGACACGCAGAGAATCGCAGCGCAGCCACTGTCCGGTACGTCTCCCATGCGCATCCCAATTGCCGCCCTTGTTCTCTGCACCCTCGCCACCCATGTGCAAGCCGATGTCGTCGTCGTGAGCGCCGAGCGCCTGCTCGACGTCGCCAGCGGCCGCTACCTGCCTCGCCCGCAACTCGTCATCACCGACGGGCGCATCACGGCCGTCGGCAAGCAGGGGGATGCCTTGCCCGTCGGCGCACGCCGCGTCGACCTGCCGGGCCTGACCCTGCTGCCCGGCCTGATCGACATGCATGTCCATCTCACCGGCGACCCGCGCTACAGCGGCTATCGCGGCCTGGAGTTCACCGACAACTTCTGGACCGTGGTGGGCGTGGCCAACGCGAAGAAGACGCTGGAAGCCGGTTTTACCACCGTGCGCAATGTCGGCTCCGCCAACTATGACGATGTGGCGCTGAAGCAGGCCATTGAGCAAGGGCATGTGCCGGGCCCGCGCATCGTGCCGGCGACCTACGCCATCGGTGCCACCGGCGGCCATTGCGACAGCACCGAGTTCCCGCCCTCCATCCAGACTCACGAACCCGCCGTCGCCAATGGCCCCGAAGCCATACGGGCCACGGTGCGCAAGCTGCGCAAGTACGGTGCCGAAGTGATCAAGTTCTGCGCCACGGGCGGCGTGTTGTCCAAGACCGACGTGGCGGGCGCCCAGCAGTACAGCCTGGCCGAAATGCAGGCCCTGGTGGAAGAGGCCCACATGCTCGGGTTGCGGGTGGCGGTGCACGCCCACGGCACGTCGGGCATCAAGGACGCGATCCGTGCGGGCGCCGACACCATCGAGCACGCCAGCCTCGCCGACGACGAAGCCTTTGCCCTGGCCAAGCAGCGCGGCACCTGGTTCTCGATGGACATCTACAACGACGACTACATCCTCGCCGAGGGCGAGAAGAACGGCCTGTTCAAGGAATCGCTGGACAAGGAGCGCGCCATCGGCCTCAAGCAGCGCCAGACCTTCCAGGCGGGCGTCAAGGCCGGCGTGAAGATGGTTTACGGCACCGATGGCGGGGTCTACCCCAACGGCGACAACGCGCGCCAGTTCACCACCATGGTCACCTGGGGCATGACCCCGCTGCAGGCCATCCAGGCGGCCACGCTGAACGCCGCCGAAGCCCTCGGCCGCAGCGCCGACGTGGGCAGCCTGGCCGTGGGGCACTTCGGCGACATCGTGGCGGTGCAAGGCGACCCGATGGTCAACGTCAAGCTGCTGGAAGCGCCCGCTTTCGTCATGAAGGGGGGCGCTGTCGTGCCAATGCCCTCCCGGTGAAGCCAAGCCCGCCGGCGCGGGCCCCGAGATCTAGAACAGGAAATACCTCTGCGCCATCGGCAACTCCTTCGCCGGTTCGCAGGTCAGCAGCACGCCATCCGCCCTCACCTCGTAGGTCTGGGCGTCAATCTCCATGGTCGGCAGGTAGTTGTTGAGCAGCATGTCGGTCTTCCTGACCGAGCGGCAGCCCTTGACCGGCACCAGGGTCTTGGCCAGGCCCAGCTTCTCGACATTGCCCTGCCCTGACTGGCTGACAAAGGTCAGCGAGCCTTGCGACAAGGCGGCGCCGAAGCTGCCGAACATCGGGCGGTAGTGCACCGGCTGCGGCGTCGGGATGGACGCATTCGCATCGCCCATCGCGGCAGCGGCGATGAAACCACCCTTCAGGATCAGCGACGGCTTCACGCCGAAGAAGGCGGGCTTCCACAGCACGAGGTCGGCCCACTTGCCCACCTCGATGCTGCCCACCTCGTGGCTGATGCCATGGGCCAGGGCCGGGTTGATGGCGAGCTTGGCGAGGTAGCGCTTCACGCGCGCGTTGTCGTTGCCGGCACCGTCGCCGGGCAAGGCTCCGCGCTGCACCTTCATCTTGTGCGCCGTCTGCCAGCAACGCAGGCTCACTTCGCCCACGCGGCCCATGGCCTGGGAGTCGGACGAGAACATGCTGATGGCGCCGAGGTCGTGCAGGATGTCCTCCGCGGCGATGGTCTCGCGGCGGATGCGGCTTTCGGCAAAGGCCAGGTCCTCGGCGATGCCCGCGTCCAGGTGATGGCAGACCATCAGCATGTCGAGGTGTTCGTCCAGCGTGTTGACCGTGAACGGGCGCGTCGGGTTGGTGGAGCTGGGCAGCACATTGGCTTCGCCCACCACTTTCATGATGTCCGGCGCATGGCCGCCGCCCGCGCCTTCGGTGTGGAAGCTGTGGATGGTGCGGCCCTTGAAGGCAGCAATCGTGTCCTCGACGAAGCCGCTTTCGTTCAGCGTGTCGGTGTGGATGGCGACCTGCGTGTCGGTCAACTCGGCCACGCTCAGGCAGTTGTCGATGGCCGCCGGCGTGGTGCCCCAGTCCTCGTGCAGCTTGAGGCCAATGGCGCCGGCGTCGATCTGCTGCATCAGGCCTTCGGGGCGCGAGGCATTGCCCTTGCCCAGGAAGCCGAGGTTCATCGGGAAGGCCTCGGCGGCCTTCAGCATCGTCGCGATGTGATGCGGGCCCGGCGTGCAGGTGGTGGCCAGCGTGCCGGTGGCAGGGCCAGTGCCACCGCCGATCATGGTCGTCACGCCGCTCATCAGCGCCTCTTCGATCTGCTGCGGGCAGATGAAGTGGATGTGGGTGTCGATGGCGCCCGGCGTCACGATGAAGCCCTCGCCCGCGATGATCTCGGTGCCGGGGCCGATGACGATGTCCACGCCGGGTTGCACATCGGGGTTGCCGGCCTTGCCGATGGCCGCGATTCGGCAGCCGCGCAGGCCGATGTCGGCCTTGACGATGCCCCAGTGGTCGACGATGACGACATTGGTGATGACGGTGTCGACCGCATCACCCGGGCCGGGGCCGTTGATGCGCTGCGACTGGCCCATGCCGTCGCGCACGGTCTTGCCGCCGCCGAACTTGACCTCCTCGCCATAGCCGCCGGCGCGCAGCGTCAGGTCCTGTTCGATCTCGATGACCAGGGCGGTGTCGGCCAGACGCAGCCGGTCGCCGACGGTGGGGCCGAGCATCTCGGCATAGGCACGGCGGCTGATCTTGGTCATAACTTGCCCTGCACCAGGCCGCGAAAGCCCCAGACGGCGCGGTCGCCGCCGAGGTCGACGAGCTCGACGGTGCGCGTCTGGCCGGGCTCGAAACGCACGGCCGTGCCGCTGCAAATGTTCAGGCGCATGCCGCGCGCGGCGCCGCGGTCGAAGCCGAGGGCCGCGTTGGTCTCGGCGAAGTGGTAGTGGGAGCCGACCTGGATGGGCCGGGTGCCGGTGTTGGCAACCTTCAACGTCAGCGTGCGTCGTCCGGGGTTGAGTTCATGTTCGCCCTCGGCGGTGATCAGTTCGCCCGGCACCATCACTTGCGGCCCTTGGTGAGCCACCACACGGCCACGCCGGCCACGGCCACCAGGGCGGTCATGCCGGCGCCGTCCCAGCCGTGCAGGTGGACGGACGGCGCGCCATGGCCGTCATGGGCCAGGGCCGACACACCGATCAGGGGCAGCAGCAAAAGCATCTTGCGCATGGCAGCGGTCTCAAGGAATGGGTTGGTGGACGGTGACGAGCTTGGTGCCGTCCGGAAAGGTCGCTTCGACCTGGATCTCGGGAATCATTTCGGCGATGCCGTCCATGACGTCGTCACGGGTCAGCACGGTGCGGCCTTCGCTCATCAGCTCGGCGACCGTCTTGCCGTCGCGGGCGCCTTCGAGGATGGCGGCGCTGATCAGCGCGACAGCCTCGGGGTAGTTGAGCTTGAGCCCGCGGGCGCGGCGGCGCTCGGCCAGCAGCGCGGCGGTGAAGAGCAGCAACTTGTCTTTCTCTCGGGGCGTCAGCTCCATATCTCGCTTCGCTGTTGAGTCAGCTCCATGTTGGCTTCACGACAGCTTGGGAGCCATCGGGACAAGCTAACCCCTAGCTTGAAGCGTGCCAAGACGACTTCCTCAACAAGCCTGGGGATTCCCGGGCCAGGACGGAGGTCCACGATGCCTCATCCCACGACAGGAGTCATCTCATGCCCGTCATCCCCAACAACGGTCACGGCCAGCCCACGCCCCGCGAGCAACAGCTCGTGCGTCTGCTGCCCAAGAACCCCACGCCCTTCGCCGATGCCAGCCTCGACGCCCTGGCGAATCTGATGATCGTGGAGGACGACGAGCTCAACGATGGCGCCGACGCCGAGGAGAACCTGGCCGTGCCGGCCGGCTACACCTACTTCGGCCAGTTCGTCGACCACGACCTGACACTGGACACGACCTCATCCTTCTCCAGGCCCCAGGACGCGGCGTCCAACCTGCGCACCCCGTCGCTGGACCTGGACTGCATCTACGGCTCCGGCCCTCAGGACCAGCCCTATATGTACGCCGCCGACGGCGCCACGCTGCTGATCGACCCGCGCGGCACCGATCTGATGCGCCAGCCCCTCAATGGGCGCGCCATCATCGGCGACAAGCGCAACGACGAGAACTCCATCGTCTGCCAGATCCAGCTGGCCATGATCAAGTTCCACAACGCCGTGGTGCTCAGGCTCCGGCAGAACGGCGAAACCGAACCCAGGGACCTCTTCGAGCACGCGCGCCGGGAGGTCACCTGGACCTACCAGCGCATCGTGCTGGAGGACTATCTGCTGCGCATCGTCAACACCCACACCTACGACTTCTTCACCCAGCGGCGCGCGTCATTGGGCGCCAACGCCTACGACCTCTACAAGGATGTCGGCACGCCGGATGGCCCGATGCGCAGCAACCTGCCCAAGGAATTCGTCGGCGCGGCCTATCGTTTCGGGCACTCGATGGTCAGGCGCGGCTACCGGCTCAACACCGTCACCAAGAAGCTCATCTTCGATGGCACCGACCTCAGCGACGACAGCCTGGTGGGCTTCCAGCCGCTGCCGTCCGGCCACCTCATCGACGACTGGGCGCGCTTCTTCACGCCCAGCTTCGTCATCCCTGCGCAGAACGGCCCCGCGCCGGTCGAGAACAACCCGGCCGTGCGCCTGCAATGGGCCTACAAGATCGATCCCTCGCTGGTGGACCCGCTGGCCGCACTGCCGCCCAGCATCGACTCCGGGCGCCGCTCGCTGGCCGCCCTCAACCTCAAGCGCGGCAACCTGGACGCCTATGCCATCGCCACCGGCCAGGCCTTCGCGGCGGCGCTGAAGGAGAAGCCGCTGGGCCCGGACGAGCTGATGGTGCGCGAACCGGTTCCCGATGACCAGGGCGGCGGCTTCACCTTCAAGAGCATCGGCTCCGCCGACCCGCGCTTCCTGACCGAGACGCCGCTGTGGTTCTACATCCTGGCCGAGGCCCAGGCCCCGCTGCTGGCCTTCTGGCGCAGCGTGAACCAGCGCGCCCTGCAGGACGCCGACTTCACGAGCGGCGTCGGTTCGACGTCCAGGCTGGGCCCGGTGGGCGGGCGCATCCTGATGGAGGTGTTCAACGGCATCATCGACAGCGACACGCGGTCCTTCCGCAACGCCGCCCCGGCCGGCTGGGTGCCGATGATCGGCAAGGACATCAGCTTCTGGGCCGTGCTCAGGTTCGCTGGCCTGTTGTAGGCCAGTCCACCAGCACCTCCTGAACGCCCGGCTTGCGCGCCGGCCCGGCCGGCCCGCGCAGGGGCGTGCCCAGGGCGATCCAGCCCAGCAGGGTGTCGCCGGGCTCGCAGAAGGCCGCGGCGATGGCCGGGTTGCGCACCTTGGCGCCGCTGAGCATCTTGCCGCCGAAGCCCAGGGCATGGGCCGCCGTCAGGAAGTTGGCGACGGCCCCGCCCACGGCCGCCCATTGCTCGTGGGCTGGCACCTGCGGGTGGCCGAGGTCGATGCGGGCGACCACGGCCACGGTCATGGGTGGTTTCAGCGCGCGCTCGGCGTCCAGGGCCACGCCATCCTCGCCTTTGCCAGCCGCGCGGGCCGCGTCGGCAAACAGGGCGGCCATGCCCTGTTTTGCAGCGCCACGCACCAGCTTGAATCGGTAAGGCACCAATTCGGCGTGGTCAGGTGCGCGCAGCGCCGCCTGCACCATCAACGCCAGTTGCTCATCGCTGGGGCCGGGCTCGACGAGGTGCTTGGGGCCGACCGAATAGCGGGTCAGCAGGGCATCGAGCGAAGTCGGCGTCGCGCTCACTTCAAGAGGCCGGCGTTCTCGGCCGCCGCCTTGATGCCCGTGTAGTTCTCGGGCTTGGTCGGCACGAACTTCGTTGCGCGCTGCAGGCCGAGGATCTCCTTGCCCTGTGGCGTGTTCGGGTCCAGCGCCAGGAAGGCGGCCTTGATCTTGTCCTGCAGGGCCTGCGGCATGTCGGCGTGCACCGACCAGTTGTAGTCGTAATAGGCCGGCGTCGTGTAGAAGACGCGAACCTGGGCCGGGTCCACCTTCTTCTCGGCGACGAACTTCTCCCAGACCGAGATGTTCAGCGCACCGGCATCCACCTTGCCGCTGGCGACGGCGGCGATGGTCGCGTCATGCGCGCCGCTGAAGGCCACGCGCTTGAGGTCCACGTCGGGGTTGATCTTGGCGGCCAGCAGATAGCTGCGCGGCATCAGGTGGCCCGAGGTGCTGCTCTGCGAGCCGAAGGACAGCGTGTGGCCCTTCAGGTCTTCCAGCTTGTTGATGCCGCTCTTGGCCTCGGTGATGAAGACGGAGCGGAACTTCTCGTCTTCCTCGCGCTGCACCAGCGGCACGATCTTGCCGCCGCTGCGCACATTCGCCTGCACAAAGGTGAAGCCGCCGAACCAGGCCAGGTCGATCTTCTTGTTGACGACGGTCTCCACGGCCGCCGCGTAGTCGGTCACCGGCGTCCATTCGACCTTCATGCCCAGCTTGCTTTCCAGATACTGGCCCAGCGGCGCGAACTTGCGCGCCAGCTCGGTGGGCGACTCGTCGGGGATGGCGGTCACGCGCAGCACCTGCTGGGCCTGGGCCGCCACGCTGGCCAGAGCCAGCGATATCACCACACCACGCGCCAGACCGGCGACGACACGAGAGAGGGCCATGTGATTTCTCCTCAGGAGTTGGGGTCAGGAATTGGGGAAAACGGATTCAGCCTCAGGCTAACTGCATCCGCCGTGAGACGCGCTCATGCGCTTCGGAACGCCGGAACGGCAACCGTGCGTGCAGACATAGCCGTAGCGCGCATAGACCTCAGGGGCACCACCGTCTGCCTCACAGCGATAAGTGCCGATTTGCCGATAGCGATAGCGCGCGCCCGCCAGCGGCGTGCGCCCGCCCCGATGGCAGACCAGGGCGTCCACGCCGCCCTTGACCTCAGGATTCCATTCGCATTCGTCTTTCAACGGGAAGCTCTCGAGGGTGTCCTGCTGGGGCTGACCGTTGGGCTGGAGCTTGCGGCTGAAGGACACCAGCAACTCGCCGCAGCCGCCATCCGAAATCTCGAGATACAGCCGCTTGGACATGTACACAGCCGCACCCTCGTTGCATGCGGCATGGGCCTGCGCCACCAGGAACGGGCTGGCCAGCAACCACCAGAGACTGCGCTTCACTGCACGACCTTCGCATCATGGCGGAAAGAGGAGGGAGTCGAACCCACCCAGCGGCGCGTGGCGCCACCCACCGGGTTTGAAGCCCGGCCGACACACCGGTGTCGTTCTCTTTCCATGTTCATCATGGGGCTGCTTCCGCAAACAGCCCGCTGTCCGGCCGCAGCCGATGCTCGTCGCCGACACGGCGCAGCAGGCCGACGCGGTCGAAATGTTCCAGGTGCTGGATGGCGCGCTTGCGGCCCAGGCCGGTGGCATCGCGGAAAGCCGCCGCCGTGACCTTGCCCTGCTCGGCAGCAATCTGGCGCGCAATCGCTGCCAGCCGGGCCAGCGTGGCCGTGTCGCAATACAAATCCTTCACCACCTGGTGCAACTCGCCCTGCCGGGCCAGGCGCGCGAGGGTCGCACGCATCAGCGGCTCGGGCTCGGCGCAGTCCCTGGCGAGGTCGCGGGCCCAGGCGCCCTCGCCACCCACGGCGGCCAGGCGAGGCGCGATCTTCTGCGCGATGCGCTCCTCGATGGCCGACAGCTGCACGCCGTGCTCGGGCAGATGCACAAAGGCGCCGCGCAACGCGATGCGACCGGCCCCGCGCAGGCCAGCGAGCAGGTCGCGCCACAAAGGCTCGGCGATGCGTGGCGCAACGAGGCGGCGCAGGCGGGCGGCGTCGGGGCCGAGTTCCTCGGGCGATTGCTGGTGGAAGTCAGCCAGCGCGGCAAGCAGCCGTGCAGTCAGTGCAGCCGCGGCGTCGTCGCCCAGAGCCCAGCCCTGCAAAGGCTCGGCCAGCCCCTCGGCCTGGGCAAAGCGGGCGAGGTCCAGCCCCAGGCGGGACAAGGCCAGCAGCCGATCGCGGCGGCGCGCCAGCGTGGGCAGCTCGCAGGCCGCCAGCTCGGCCAGTCGCTCGCCCGTGCGGCGATAGCGCGCCGGCGCAAACGGATCGAGCACGACGCCGCCGGCCAGGGTGCGCGAGGCGCCGGCGTCGCGCAGCACCAGGCGGTCGCCGCGCCAGGCGCCGACGGGCGCATGACAGACGAGCTGCACCCGGCCCGACTCGCCGGGGGCGAGGGTGTCGCCATCCAGCACCGCAAGGCTGGCCATCACCGACTGGGCGCCGAGGTGGACATGCACGCGCTGGCCCGAGCGCAGCGGCTTGGTCTCGCCAGGCCACAGCTTCAGCCGCGCATCGAAGCGCTCGGTGGCCAGGGCGACAGCAGGTGCCGTCAACCAATGGCCGCGCGGTGCATCCTCCCTGGCCAGGCCAGCGAGAGCGACGGCGCAGCGCTGGCCGGCCTGGGCGCGTTCGACAGCAAGGTTCTGGGCGTGCAGGCTCCGGACGCGGGCGCTCCGACCCTGAATCTGCAACTCGTCGCCGACGGCGATCTCGCCCGCATGCAAGGTGCCGGTGACGACGGTGCCGACGCCATCGAGGCTGAAGGCACGGTCCACGGCCAGGCGGGCGGCCAGTCCTTGTGTCGCACGCATCGGAGTCGCGCGGGCGGCATCGAACAGCAGCTCACGCAGCTCGTTCACGCCCTGCCCTGTTTGCGCCGAGACGACCAGGATGGGCGCCGCATCCAGCCCCGTGCCGGCGAGCAGCGCCCTCACCTCTTCCTGCAAGGCCTCGATGCGCCCGGGCTCGGATCGGTCGGCCTTGGTGATGACGATGGCGCCGCGCCTCAGGCCGAGCAGGCTGAGCACGGCCAGGTGCTCGCGGGTCTGCGGCATGACGCCATCGTCGGCGGCCACCAGCAGCAGCGCGAAATCGATGCCGCTGGCACCGGCCAGCATCGTGTGGACCAGCTTCTCGTGGCCGGGCACGTCGATGAAGCCCAGGCGCTCTTCGTGATCAGGAACGTCGAGATAGGCATAGCCCAGCTCGATGCTGATGCCGCGTGCCTTCTCCTCGGGCAGGCGGTCGGTGTCGACACCGGTCAGCGCGCGCACCAGCGTGGTCTTGCCGTGGTCGATGTGGCCGGCCGTTCCAACGATCACGCCAGAGCCTCCTTCAGCACGCCCAGCTGCGACGTCAGCAGGGCCGGCTCTTCGAGGCAGCGCAGGTCCAGCAGCAGGCGGTCGTCATGGATGCGGCCAATCACCGGCCGCGGCAGGCCGCGCAAGGCAGTGGCCAACGCTTCGAGCGTTCGACCGCGACCGTCCACAGCCGTGATGGCCAGGCCCGCTGACGGCAGCCGTTCGACCGGCAGGGAACCGGAGCCGATCTGGCTTTGCAGCGCAAGGGTCTCGACAGTGAAGCGCGGTGCGACGGCTGCGGCCACCTCGGGCAACAGGCGCTGGGCCAGCGCCGCGATCTGCTCCTGCGGCCGCGTCAGCAGGCGCAGCGTCGGCAGATCCTGCACCAGTCGCTCGGGCCGCAGATAAAGGCGCAGCGTCGCCTCCAGCGCCGCAAACGGCAGCTTGGACAGACGCAGCGCCCGCTTCATCGGGAACTTGCGGATCTTGCCGACGGCGGCCTTGCTGCCGACGATGAGGCCGGCCTGGGGCCCGCCCAGCAACTTGTCGCCGCTGAAGGTCACGACATCGCAGCCGGCGGCCAGCATCGCCTGCGGCAAGGGTTCGGCGGGGAGGCCCCATTGCGACAGGTCCACCAGGGCACCGCTGCCGAGGTCGGTCATCAGCGGCAGGCCGGCAGCGTGCGCGATGGGGGCCAGCGTGGCCTCGTCGACGGCTGCGGTGAAGCCCTGCACCTGGTAGTTGCTGGTGTGCACCTTGACGATGAGGCCGGTGCGCGGCGTGATGGCCTGCTCGTAGTCGCGTGCATGGGTGCGGTTGGTCGTGCCGACCTCCACCAGCGTCGCACCGGCCGCGCTCATCACGTCGGGCATGCGAAAGGCGCCGCCGATCTCGACCAGTTCGCCGCGCGACACGATGGCCTCCTTGCCACGAGCCAGGGCCGCGATGCCCAGCAGCACGGCCGCGGCGTTGTTGTTGACGACGGTGGCGGCCTCGGCGCCGGTCAGCTCGCAGAGCAGGCTTTCTATGAGGTCATCACGGTCGCCGCGCGCGCCGGCCTCGAGGTCGAACTCCAGGTTGTTGGGCGAGCCCATGAAGGCCAGCACCTGCTGCAGCGCCGCGTCGGCCAGCAGGGAGCGGCCGAGGTTGGTGTGGATGACGGTGCCGGTCAGGTTGAGAACGGCACGCATGTTCGGCTGCATGCGCGCGTGGACCCGCGCCGACAGCGTCCGCGGCAGCGCCTCCAGCTCCGCCCGAGACAACTCGCCAGCCACGGCGCGGCTGCGCAGGGCGTCCAGCAGCGCCCTCGCCTCGCGGGCCACCAGCGTGTGGCCATGCTCGGCCACCAGCGCCGCGCAGTCGCGCAACAGCTTGTCCAGGGCCGGCAATTCCTTGGGGCTGGCCTTGGAACCGTGGACCACGGATTCGTCGGGCGGCGCCATCAGTGCTCTCTTCCTGGCGGTGGCGACTCGTCGGGTTCGCCGAAGAGCAGCAGCAGGTTGACGCCGTGGCGCTGCAAGCCCGACTCGCTGACGAGCAGGTCCAGCGTCAGCGTGGCGAGATCGTCGGCGACCGGTTCGAGGCCGTTGTCGCGCACCGGATGCATCAGCTTCAGATAGTGGCCGCATTCGCTGCAACACTCGGCCTGCACGGCGGGCTGGGCCTCGGCGACGCTGCCGTCGGCCGCGATGAGGTTTTGCAGCGAGATGCCCTTGGTGCTCTGGCAGTGGGTGCACTTGACGCGGACGTAATGCCACTGCGTCGCACACAGGCCGCAGGCCAGGTAGCGCGCGCCTTCGCTGCCCAGGCGCTCGAGCGAGGCCACCGGGCGCGAGCCGCAGCAGGGGCAGGCGGTGGGATCGTCGATGCGGCCGAAGGCGGCCACCGGGCCAGCGGCGCGGGCCGCCGTCTGCCGCGCCAGGCGCACCCAGTGCAGCTGCAAACCGGCGGCGACCAGCGGCGCGCTGCCCAGATCCAGCCCCAGCATGACGCCGGACAGCAGGCGACCGGCCTGAGTTTCCAGATGCTCGTCGCTGGCGGCGGCCAGATGCAGCACCGTGGCCCTGGCCGGGCCATCGCCAAGGCGGCGGGCCAGGTCCTGCAGCAGCGCACGCAGGGATTCACGCCAGACCGCGGCGCGCGGCCAGGTTTCGGCCATCAGCAGCGGCTGGCCGTTGCGGGCAGCGGCCTCGATCTGCTCGGCCATGGGCAGCGGCACATCGACGCCGGCGGACAGCGCACGATGCTGGGCCTCGGCCAGTTCGGCGACGAAGAGCAGGAAATCGCGCATCGCATGGCCGGCGGCCAGTTCGCGCAGGCGCAGGGCCCGGTCGGCGAAGGCGCCAGCCTCGGGCAGGTGGAGGAAGGTCAGCTGCTCGCCGGCACGGACGGCGATCTCCTCCGGGCTGAGAATTCTTTGCGCGCTACCGGCGGTCATTGGTCATTTCGCGATGCCATAGCGGGTGATTCTGGCGCGCCCAGCCCTCGGTCACCGTGCCACGCGTCATGGCGCGCAAGGTGCCCTTGACCCAGATGGCGGCATAGATGTGCACGATGACGGTCAGGATCAGGAGGGTCGCCGACAGTGCATGCAGCAGGACGGCGATACGCCGGGCCATGATGGGGAAGCTGTCGGCGAACCAGGGCTGCCAGAAGATGAAGCCGGTCAGCACCAGCACCATCAGGCTCGTGGCCATGATCCAGAACACCAGCTTCTGGCCCGCGTTGTAGCGACCCACGGGCGGCATGCGGCCCTCGTCGGCCGTGCGCATCAGTTCGGGCGCCTCCCGCAGCCACTGCTTGTCGAGGTCGGTCATCCGGTTGTGGCGCCAGAGCCTGAAGAACATCACCAGGAAGCACAGCGCCATCACGAGGCCCATGAAGGGATGCAGGATGCGCGCCCAGGTGCCGCCGCCAAACAGGGCCGTCAGGAAGAAGAAGGCGGGGTGGAAGAAGGCCAGGCCCGACAACCCGGCGCCGAAGAAGAACAGCACGATCAGCCAGTGGTTGCTGCGCTCGCCGGCCGTGTAGCGCTGCAGAAAGCGTGTGCCCATGGTGCGCTCCTGTCAGGCGGTGGGGTGGTTGGCATCGTCGCCATGGCGGGCGACGTTGTGATCCGCGTTGATGTCGGATTCGGGGTCGTCCGGGTCCTCGATGGGCCCGACACGCGTGTAGTGGAAGAAGCCGGCAATCGCCGCGCCGATCATGGCCGCGACGGCCAGCGGCTTGGCCGCGCCCTTCCACAGCGACACCAGCGGGCTGATCTTGGGATCGGCCGGCAGGCCGTGGTACAGCTCAGGCTTGTCGGCATGCTGCAGCACGTAGACGACATGGGTGCCGCCCACGCCCGGCGGGTCGTAGACGCCCGCGTTGGCATAGCCGCGCTCCTTCAGGTCGACGATGCGCTCGGCGCCGAAGTCCAGCATGTCTTCCTTGGTACCGAAGCGGATGGCACCGGTCGGGCAGGCCTTGGCGCAGGCCGGCTCCAGGCCCACGCCGACGCGGTCGGAGCACAGGCTGCACTTGTAGGCCTTGCTGTCGACCTTGCTGATGCGCGGCACGTCGAAGGGACAGCCGGTCACGCAGTTGCCGCAGCCGATGCAATGCTCGGAGATGAAGTCGACGATGCCGTTGGTGTACTTGACGATGGCCCCCGGCGCCGGACAGCTCTTCAGGCAGCCGGGGTCCTCGCAGTGCATGCAGCCGTCCTTGCGGATCAGCCATTCCAGCTTGTCTTTCTCGACCTCCACTTCCGAGAAGCGCATGACCGTCCAGCTCTGCGGCGTGAGGTCGCGCGGGTTGTCGTAGGTGCCGTGGTTGTCACCGACCTCGTCGCGCAGGTCGTTCCACTGCATGCAGGCCACCTGGCAGGCTTTGCAGCCGATGCAGGAGGACACATCGATGAGCTTCGCGACCTCGGCGACATGGGTGCGCGCCTGGGTGGACGGCGTCGTGGTGGCCGAGCGCTTGGCGATGTCGAGGGATTGGAGTGATGACATATGCGCTCTCCCTCAGGCCTTTTCCAGATTCACCGTGAAGCTCTTGAACTCCGGCGTCTGCGTGTTCGCGTCGCCCACGAAGGGGGTCAGCGTGTTGACCAGATAGCCGGGCTTGGCCACGCCGACAAAGCCCCAGTGGTTGGGCAGGCCCACGGTGTGCACGCGCTTGCCGTCCACGTCCAGCGAGGCGATGCGCTTGGTGACGACAGCCACGGCCTTGATGAAGCCGCGGTTGCTGCTCACCTTGACCCAGTCGCCGCTGGCGACCCCCTTCTCCTTGGCGAGCTCCTCGCCGATCTCGACGAACTGCTGCGGCTGCACGATGGCCGAGGTGCGCACGTTCTTGGTCCAGTAGTGGAAGTGCTCGGTCAGCCGGTAGCTGGTGGCCACGTACGGGAAGTCCTTGGGCTGGCCGAAGGCCTCCAGGTCGCCCTTGAAGACGCGTGCAGCCGGGTTGGACTTGGCCTTGGCGTTGTTCGGGTGCATGGGGTTGGCGGCGAGCGGCGTCTCGAAGGGCTCGTAGTGCTCGGGCAACGGGCCGTCCACCATGCCGGTGGGCGCGAACAGCCGCGCCACGCCCTCGGCGGTCATGATGAAGGGGCGCACCGCGTCGGCATCCGTCGGGTTGGCGTCGGGCCGGATGTCGGGCACGTCGGAGCCGCCCCATTTGTCGTCGGCCCAGGACACCAGGCGGCGCTTGGGATTCCAGGGCTTGCCGGTCGGGTCGCAGGAGGCGGCGTTGTAGAGCACGCGCCGGTTGGCCGGCCAGGCCCAGGCCCAGCCCAGGGTCTGGCCGATGCCCCAGGGATCGGCGTTGTCGCGCCGCGCCATCTGGTTGCCGGCCTGGGTCCAGGCGCCGGCATAGATCCAGCAGCCGCTGGACGTGCTGCCGTCGTCGCGCAGCAGGCCGAAGCCGCTGAGCTGCTCGCCCGCCTTGGCCAGCACCTTGGTCGCGTCCTTGGGGTCGGTCACGTCGGCCAGGGCCTTGCCGTTGTACTCCTTGGCCAGCTCCTCGGCCGAGGGGTTGGTGGGCTGCAGATAGGGCCAGCTCAGGTTGACGATGGGGTCGGGGAAGGCGCCGCCGTCCTTCACATAGGCGGCCTTCATGCGCGTGAACAGCTGGGCAATGATCTCCGGGTCACCCTTGGCCTCGCCGGGCGGCTCGGCGCCCTTCCAGTGCCATTGCAGCCAGCGGCCGGAGTTGGTCAGGGACCCGTCCTCCTCGGCGAAGCAGGTGCTGGGGAAGCGGAACACCGTCGTCTGGATGTCCTCGCTCTTCACGTCGTGGTGCTCGCCGTGGTTCTTCCAGAACTCGGCGGTCTCGGTGTTGAGCGGATCGATGATGACGAGGAACTTCAGCTTGGACAGGGCCGCCACCACCTTCTTCTTGTTGGGGAAGGACCCGACCGGGTTGAAGCCCTGGCAGATGTAGCCGTTGAGCTTGCCCTGGTTCATCAGCTCGAAAGTCTGCAGCACGTCATAGCCCTTGTCCCACTTGGGCAGCCAGTGGAAGGCCCAGGAGTTGTCGGCGGTGGCCGCCTTGCCCCACCAGGCCTTTTGCTGGCTGACGAAGAACTTGGGGTAGTTTTGCCAGAAGCTCATCTGGCCGGGGCGCAGGGCTTTCAGCGCGCGGGTCTTGTAGTAGGTGTCGAGGTCCTGCTCGGCATCCCGGGCCAGGCTCATGTAGCCGGTCAGCGAGGTGGACAGCAGGCCCAGGTCGGTCAGGCCCTGGATGTTGCTGTGGCCGCGCAGCGCATTCATGCCGCCGCCCGGCTGGCCGATATTGCCCAGCAGCAGCTGCACCAGCGCCCCGGTGCGGATCATCTGCGAGCCCTGGCTGTGCTGGGTCCAGCCCAGGGCGTACATGATGGTCATGACCTTGTCGGGCCTGGACGTCTCCGCGATCATTTCGCAGACCTTGAGGAACTTGTCCTTGGGCGTGCCGGTGATCTTGCTGACCTGCTCGGGCGTGTAGCGCGCGTAATGCGCCTTCATGATGTTGAGCACGCAGCGCGGGTGTTCCAGCGTCGGGTCGACCTTGGCGAAGCCCTTGTCGTCGAGCTCATAGCCCCAGCTCTTGGGGTCGTAGCGGCGCTTGGCTTCGTCGTAGCCGCTGAAGATGCCAGCGTCGAACTTGTAGTCCTCGCCAATGATGAAGCTGGCGTTGGTGTAGTTCTTGACGTACTCGGTCTGGATCTTGTTGTTGCTCAACAGGTAGTTGATGACACCGGCCAGGAAGGCGATGTCACTGCCCGCGCGGATGGGCGCGTAGTAGTCGCTCATGGCGGCCGAGCGCGTGAAGCGCGGGTCGACGACGATGAGCCTGGCCTTGTTGTGATGCTTGGCTTCGATGACCCACTTGAAACCGCAAGGATGGGCCTCGGCGGCATTGCCGCCCATGATGAGCACCAGGTCTGCGTTCTTGATGTCCACCCAGTGGTTGGTCATCGCGCCGCGGCCAAACGTCGGGGCCAGACTGGCCACCGTCGGGCCGTGTCAAACACGTGCCTGGTTGTCGAATGCCAGCATCCCCATCGAGCGCATCGCCTTGTGGGTGATGTAGCCCGCTTCGTTGGAGGATGCGCTCGCGCACAGCATGCCGGTGGTCAGCCAGCGGTTGACTGTCTTGCCGTCGGCATTGGTGGCCTGGAAGTTGGCGTCGCGGTCGGCCTTCATCAGCTTGACGACGCGGTCCATGGCCTCGTCCCAGCTGACGCGCTTCCATTCCTTGGCACCCGGCTCGCGGATCTCGGGGTACTTCAGCCGGTTCTCGCTGTGCACGAAATCCAGCAGGCCCGCGCCCTTGGGGCAGAGGGTGCCGCGGTTGACCGGGTGGTCGGGGTCGCCCTCGATGTGGATGATGGACGAGGTGACGTTCTTCGCCTTGTCGCCCAAGCTGTACATGATGACGCCGCAGCCCACCGAGCAGTAGGGGCAGGTGTTGCGGGTCTCGGTTGCCCGGGAGAGCTTGAAGTTGCGCGCTTCGGCGAGTGCCGCCGTCGGCGAGAACCCCAAGGCCACAAGGCTGGACGCTGCCAGCCCCGCGCCGCTCACCCGGAAGAACTGCCTCCGGTCCATGTCCATTCGACTGTCTCCTGCGGGCAGGGCCCGCTCTTGTGCAGGAACGAATCAGCGCGCAGCCGTCGCTGGCCGCCGTGACGTGATTTCTTCACAAAGGAGAGCCCTTGTCCAGGGCGGGCAACCCGGGGGAGTAAAGCGCTCGGGTATCCAACGGCGAGGCCTTTCTCGCGGGCCGAGCGCCGGGCCACTCCCTAGCCGGCCCGCTCTGGCGATGTGCTTGTGGCTCGATGCCGCAAGCACCGCCGTCCCCTCGGGGGACCGACCAAGTATTCCTTGGGCGAGGGGCTTTACGTCAAGTCGTCTTGGAGATGGAAATGCTGGGGAACCTGGCCGAGTAGTCCTTGCCCTGCGCCGCGATCTTGGCGGCCACCTTGCGGGCCAGCGCCTTGTAAAGCGCAGCGACGTCGCCGTCAGGTTCGGCGGCGACGGTCGGCGTGCCCGAGTCGGCCTGGGCGCGGATGCTCATGGCCAGCGGCAGGGCGCCCAGCAGCTCGGTGCCGTACTGCGCCGCCATCTTCGCGCCGCCCTCGGCGCCGAAGATGTGTTCGGCATGACCGCAGTTGGAGCAGATGTGCACGGCCATGTTCTCGACGATGCCGAGGATGGGCACGCCCACCTTCTCGAACATCTTCAGGCCCTTCTTGGCGTCGATCAGCGCAATGTCCTGGGGCGTCGTCACGATGACGGCACCGGTCACGGGCACGCGCTGCGACAGGGTCAGCTGGATGTCGCCGGTGCCGGGCGGCAGGTCGATGACGAGGTAGTCCAGCTCCTGCCAGCGGGTCTGGCGCAGCAGCTGCTCCAGGGCCTGGGTGGCCATGGGGCCGCGCCAGATCATGGCCTGGTCGTCGTCGACCAGGAAGCCGATGGAATTGACCTGCAGGCCATGGGCGACGTGGGGCTCCATGGTCTGGCCGTCCAGGGTCTCGGGGCGGCCGCTGGCGCCCAGCATCAGCGGCTGGCTGGGACCGTAGACGTCGGCGTCCAGCACGCCCACGCGGGCGCCCTCGGCATGCAGGGCCAGGGCCAGGTTGGCGGCCGTCGTGCTCTTGCCGACGCCGCCCTTGCCGGAGGCCACAGCGATGATGTTCTTGACGCCCGGCAGCAGCTGCACGCCGCGCTGCACGGCGTGGGCGACCACCTTGGTCGAAATGGCGACGCTGACATTGCCGACGCCGGCCAGGCCCTTGGCCGCGGCGATGAGGGCGGCACGCAGCGCAGCATGCTGGCTGGCGGCCGGATAGCCCAGCTCGATATCGATGGCGACGTCGGCGCCGTCCACCTTGACGGCCTTGACCGCCTTGGACTCGCCCAGCGTGCGGCCGCAGCCGGGGTCCACCACGGCTTGCAGCAGGGGTTGCAGCTGGACATCGGAAATGGCGGTCATGGCAGGGAACAGTTCACGGGAAACGGGGCCAGCAGTCTAGCCCGCAAGGGGTTTGCATCCAGTTGACGGGCTTTCTGCGTAGAGTGACGCGGCCTGCATTGCCGCCGGAGATTCCATGCGCCGTCCCGCCCTTCTGCTCATTGCCGCCCTGCTCGGCGCACCCGCTTTTGCAGAGTCCGGCGGCAAGTTGCTGCTGACCGGCGGCGTGTCCAGCATCGATGGCGCGGCGGGCGGCGGCCTGACGCCCTGGGCCGTGACCGGCAGCTACGCCACGGCGGGCGAATTCGGCGCCACCGCCTTCGTCACCCGGGCCACCACCGACAACTACGGCCTGCTGACCTATGGCGCCGCCGTCGGCATCCAGGACCGCGTCGAGATCTCGCTGGCCAAGCAGGACTTCAACACCGAAAGCAATCTCGCACCCCTCGGCCTGGACGGCCTGCACCTGAAGCAGGACATCCTGGGCGTGAAGGTTCGCCTGGCCGGCGACGCCGTGCTGGACAGCGACACGCTGATGCCCCAGATCGCCCTCGGCCTGGAGCACAAGAAGACCCATGCCGGCAACCTCGGCCCGACCCTCTTCGGCCCGCTGGGCGCCAGGGATTCGGGCACGGACTTCTACGTCAGCGCCACCAAGCTCTTCCTGGCCGACGGCGTGCTCGTCAACCTGACGCTGCGCGCCACGAAGGCCAACCAGAACGGCCTGCTGGGTTTTGGCGGCGCCCAGGGCAAGGGCATGCGGCTGCAGCCCGAGCTCTCCATCGCCAAGCTGCTGGCCAAGAACATCGCCGTCGGCGTCGAGTTCCGCGCCAAGCCCGACAACCTCAACAATTCGGTGCTCGGCGCCGGCGCGCTGAAGGAGGACGACTGGAAGGACGTCTTCGTCGCCTGGGCTCCAACTAAGCATTTCTCGCTGACCGCTGCCTGGGTGGACCTGGGCCGCATCGCCCCGGCCGTGCAGCCCAAGCGCCAGACCGGCAGCTATCTGTCTGCACAGTTCGCGCTCTAGGAGTCGTTTCATGCGCCACGCCGCCCTTGCCTGCCTGCTGCTGTGCTCCTCGACGTTTGCGCAAACGCCGCCGGCCAACGACAGCGTCTACCAGGCCTGGGGCGGCAAGGCCGGCATCCGTGCCGTCATGGACGACTTCGTGCCCCGCCTCGTCGCCGACCCGCGCACGGCGCCCTTCTTCAAGGATGTGAACCGCGAGAACCTGACGAAGCAGTTGACCGAACAGCTCTGCCAGGAAGCCGGTGGCCCCTGCACCTACCAGGGTGCACCGATGAAGCTGGTGCACCAGGACCTGGAGATCCGCCGGCGTGACTTCAATGCGCTGGTGGAAATCCTGCAGCAGTCCATGGACGCCAAAGGCATTCCTTTCGCCGCCCAGAACGGCATGCTGGCGCGCCTGGCCCCCATGCACCGCGAAATCGTCACGTCGGTGAGTGATTCGCAGCAGGGTCGGTAAAGAAGCTTTTCCTTAACCCCGGCGCCACAAGGCGCCGAGGGGCCGGCGGCACACTGCCGGCCATGCAACTTTTCCGTGTTTCCGCGGCTGCCGTGCTGGTGGCCTGCGGCAGCTTGTCCGCTGTCGTTTCCGCCCAGACTCCGCCCCCGACCCCTGATGCCGGGGCCTCGTCGCCGGCTGCGCGCCGCCCCCAACCCAGGCCGGCCGACGCCAATGCGCAGGAAAGGCTGCGGCGCGTCGAGATCGACGGCAAGGCCAGCGACGAGTCCATCCGCCGCGCCTCCACGGCCAGCAAGATCGTCATCACCCGCGAGGAGATCGACCGCTTTGGCGACTCCACCATCGGCGAGGTCATCAAGCGCCTACCTGGCGTGACCACCGGCGGCCGACCTGGCCGCGGCGGCGAGATCCGCATGCGCGGCATGGGCGGCGGCTACACGCAGGTTCTCGTCAACGGCGAGCGCATGCCGCCCGGCTTCTCGCTGGACCAACTGCCGCCCGACCAGGTCGAACGCATCGAGGTGCTGCGCGCGCCCACGGCCGAATACGGCGCACGCGCCATTGCCGGCACCATCAACATCGTGCTGCGCGAGGCCCTCCAGAAGCGCGTCAACGACCTGCGCCTGCAGGTGTCTGAAGAGCGCGGCAAGCTGCGCCCCAACCTGGGCTGGACGCGCAACGACAAGTTCGGCCAGACCGGCGCTTACAACATCACGCTGAACGCGACGCGCAACGAACGCATCGACGACAACCACAGCAGCAACACCACGCATCTGCTGGCCACCGGCCAGGACAGCACCATCGTCAACGAGGGCCACAGCAGCTCGGCCAACGAGTCGCTCAACCTCAACGCCCGCGTGCAGTGGCGCGAGCCCGGCGGTGACAGCTTCTCGCTGCAGCCCTTCGTCGTCATCAACCGCAGCTCCGGCGACAACGCCTTCGACCAGACGCAAAGCCTGTGCAGCGCCGACCCGACGAGCCAGATCCGCTGCCTGCACTACGACCACGCCGACACCGAGAGCCGCAACCGCTCCGCCATGGGCCGGTTGCACGGGCAATGGCAGCACAAGCTGGGCGACAGCACGCGGCTGGAGCTGCGCGGCGCGCTGGGCACCCTCAGCGCGCACGGCCACAGCTACCGCGAGGAACGCCTGGGCGGGGTGCCGACGCGCAACCAGGATGACAGCACCGACAGCCGTCACGGCTCCTGGAGCCTGGTGAGCAAGCTGTCGCACCAGCTGGTGAGCGAGCACAGCCTCGTCACGGGCCTGGAAGCGGAAGGCCAGGACCTCGACCAGACCCGCGTGACGCTGCAGAACGGCCTGCCGCTGCCGGCGCTGCAGGACTTCGGCGACAACCTGTCGGCCTCGACGCGCCGCTACGCCTACTACGCCCAGGACGAGTGGAGCGTGGGCAAGCAATGGGGCTTCTACGCCGGCCTGCGAGGCGAGACCATCACCACCGCCAGCAGCAGCGGCGCCACCGCGGTGAGCAACCGTTCCTCGGTCTGGACACCGTTGCTGCACGCCGTCTGGAAGTTCAGCGAAAACAGCCGCGACCAGGTCCGCGCCAGCCTGACCCGCTCCTACCGCAGCCCCAATCTGCAGGACCTCATCGCTCGGCCCAGCATCAACTCCCAGTACGCCTGCCCCGACAACGCGCTGTGCGGCCCCAACGTCATCAACTACCCGGACCGCATGGGCAATCCCGACCTCAAGCCCGAGGTCGCGCGCGGACTCGAGCTGGCCTACGAGAACTACCTGAGCCTGGGTGGCATCGTCAGCGTCAATGCCTTCTACCGCCGCATCCAGGACCTGATCCGCGTCGAGGCGGAGCTGGAGACCGTGAGCTGGGCCGGCGTGCCGCGCTGGGTCGCGCGGCCCCGCAACATCGGCGACGCAACCACCTACGGCGTCGAGCTGGAGGCCAAGTTCCGCCTCGACCAATTCCTCACAGACGCCCTGCCCGTCAACATCCGCTCCAACCTGAGCCTGTTCCGCTCCCACGTCAACCAGATTCCCGGCCCGCACAACACGCTGGACCAGCAGCCCCGCGGCACGGCCAACCTGGGCTTCGACTACCGCCTTCGCAGCCTGCCGCTGACCGTGGGCGGCAACGTCAACTACACACCGGCCTACGAGATCCAGCAGACCGAACTGCAGCTCACCAGCCTGGACAAGAAGCGCGTCGCCGATGCCTTCGCGCTGTGGACCTTCACCCCCGATCTGGGCCTGCGCCTGTCGGCCGCCAATCTGGCGCCGCTGGACTATTTCACCGGCAGCGTCATCACCACGGACAAGGCCGTCATCACGTCGCGCGGCGGTGGCCCCAGCTACACCCAGTGGCAGCTGCGGCTGGAGATCAAGCTCTGATCAGGGCTTGAGGTTGGTGGTGACCCAGGGGCCGGTCAGGCCGTCGAGCTCGCAGTCCCACAGCGCCTGGGCGTCCATCTCGTCGACGACGCCTTCGCCATAGACCTTGAGCGCCAGGCTGCGCAGCATGATGACCATGCCGCGCACAAACGCCGCACGCCCCGCCTCGCCGGCCACGCCGAGCAGCACGGAAGCATCCAGCTTCACATAATCCAGACCGGCCTGGTAGAGCTTCTCGACCTGCGCCAGGCCAGCGCCGGCATGCTCGATGCCCAGCTTGACGCCCAGGGGCCGCAGCTGGCGCCCCAACTCCAGCAGGCGCTCGAAATGCTCGGTCGCCGCGGCCTCGGCCAGGTCCAGCAGCAGTGAGCGCGCTGGCTGAGGCCATTGCGCCAGCAACTCGCGCAACTGCGGCAGGAAGCCGGCATCCGCCAGCGACACCGGCGCCACATTGATGCAGCGAGCCTTGCCGTCGGCCGCGATGGCCTTCAGGGCCAGCTCCACGGCGAGCAGGTCGACATGCGCGGTCATGCGCGCGCGCACGGCCAAGGGCAGCCAGGCGGTGGCTGATTCGAAGTCGGCATCGAGCTGCAGTTGCAGCGGGCACTCCAGATGCAGCAGCTGGCCGCTGCGCTCCCGCACCGGGAACTCGACCAGGCGGCCGCGCCGCTGGCTGACGGCGTCCTGCAACTGGGTCCGCCACAGGCCTTCTCCCTGCTCCCGGCCGACACCCGGGTCGGCGACGATCTCGACGACGAATCCGCCGCGGGCCTCGCTCTGGTGTTCGGCGCGGGCCAGGGCCGCATCGGCCTCGCCCAGCCAGACGCTGCTGGGCCGCTCGCGCGGCAGTTCGATGGCGCCCAGCGCCACCTGCACCCCGGGCCCGAAGGCCGGCAGGCTGGCGCGCAGCGCATCGGCCAGCGCATGAGCCGTCTCGGCGGCCACGCCCTCGGCGGGCAGCCACAGGGCAAAGTCGCCACCGTTCAGGCGACCGACGCGGCAACCGGCCACCGACTCGGGATAGGCCTGCAGGGCCGTGACGATGGTCAGCAGCACGTCGTCGACGGCAGCCCGGCCCAGTCGCGCATTCAGCTCCGACAGCTCACGCAGGCGCACCAGCACCAGGCCGGCCACGGCCGGGCCGTCGTCGCGGCGCAGGGCGGCATCGAGCTCGGCAAGGAAATGCTTGCGGGTCGACACGCCGGTCAGCGGGTCGTGGTGGACCTGCTCGCGCAGCACCAGCAGCTGTCCGGCCTGGGCCTCGAAGAGATCGCGCACACGCTGCACCATCGCATTCATGGCGCGCGTCAGGCGCTGCAGCTCGGGCACGCGCGGCTCGATGACCTGGCCATAGCTGCCGGCCAGCACGCCTTCGGCCTGGGCCACCGCCGCGTCCAGCGGGCGGCGGATGCGCTTCAGGCCCGCCCAGGCCAGCACGGCCGCGACGATGCCGACGATGAGCAGCCAGGCCAGCAGGCGGCGCGAGGTCTGCCACAGCGCGTCGTGGGCATAGCTGGAGTGGCTCTTCAGCTCGACCGAACCGATGGCGTTCCAGCCACTGGAGAGTTGCGCCACGCCCGGCGCGGCCTCGATGGGCAGCAGGGCACGGAACCAGGCCGGCGCCTGGCCGGGCCGCGGCGCCTCGGCGCGCTCGAACAGGGTCTCGCCCTTGGCGCTGCGCCAGCGCACGAACTCGTAGGCGCCGGTGTCGAACTGGGCCGACACCAGCAGCTTGATCAGCTCGCGGTCACCCTGCTGCTGCGACAGGGTCAGGGCCAGGGCCTGGGCGTTGTCGGCGTTCTTCAGCTCCAGCTGGGTGCGCATCAACTGGCGCGTGGAGACCGTGGACAGGCCGACCGCGCCCACCAGCGCGGCCAGCACCACGCCGAGCACCAGCCAGGCGATCTGCCGCATCAAGGACATGTCTGAGTCTCCATCACAAAAAGCCTTCCGCCCTGACCTTGGCGACCAGTTCGCGCCATAAAGACAACCGCGCCAAGGGGTCCCCGGCCGTCACCTGCCCCACACCCTGCCAAAGCCCTTCGGTGTTGAAGCTGAACACCGGCGTCAGGTCGGTGCGTTGCGACGCGGGCAGCACCTCGGGCCGCAGGTTGTCCAGGATCAGCGGCTCGGCTTCCGGCTGGGCATAGTAGGCCAGCACCATATGCGCCAGCGACTGGCCCTGCAGCCGCGCCCGCACATAGACCATGCGCAGCTTGGCCGTCGGCACGCCGGTGGCGGCCAGGCTGAAGTATTTGGCGATGGCGTAGTCCTCGCAGTCGCCGGCGCGCTTTTCCAGGCTTTCCAGCGGCGAGGCCCAGTAGTCCGCCACGCCCCAGGTGACGCTGTCCTCCTTGAAGGCCAGGCGCCGGTTGAAGAAGTCGTTGATGTCCTTGAGGCGCTTCAGCTCATCGGCCGTGCCGCTGCGATCGATCTGCGTGACCAGGGCCTGGGCCTGTTCGACGACGCGGGGGCCGCGCGCGGCGGCAGCTTCCAGCACCCGGGCCGCGTCATAGGCAGCCGCCGCCAGCAGCGGAAACGCGATCAGCGCGGCCAGCCACCAACGGCGCGACCGGGTTGCAAAAGCGTTACAGGCGGGCGAAGTCGGCAAGATTGACGGCGGGCAGCGGTTGAATTCACTGTACCCGGCTGGCAGGGGCCCCAAGCGCCTCTAAGATTTTTGGCTATGCAGAACCCGGCACCTTCCCACGCTCCCAGCGCCCGCACGCAGCAGATCCGCGACGACCTTGACCAGTCGCGCCGCCGCGGCCCCCTGCAGCAGATCCAGATCCCGCCCTGCCCCGAGCTGCTGGCCCAGCTGCAGCAGGCCATGAGCCAGCCCGAGCCCGACCTCAACTTGGTCTCGCGCATCGCGTCCAGCGACGTGGCCATGGCCGCCACGCTGCTGCGCATCGCCAACGGCCCGCTGTTCAAGCCGGTCGGCCTGCCCTGCACCACCGTCGGCCAGGCCATGACCCGCATCGGCCTGCGCGAGAGCGTGGCCGTCATGACGGGCTTCCTGGCCCAGCATGCCATTCCCGTCAACGCGCCGCAGCTGGCGCGCTTCTGGGAGCGCAGCACCAAACGCGCCATCGCGATGGCCGTCATCGCCCAGCAGCTGCCGGGGCTGTCGCCCGACCTGGCCCACAGCTTCGGCCTCTTCCTGCATGTCGGCACGCCGGTGCTGATGCAGAGCCTGCGCGGCTATGCGGCCACCATGGTGGAGGCCGGCGCGCGCATCGACCGGCCCTACATCGCCACCGAGAACGCCAACCACAAGACCGACCATGCCGTCGTCGGCGCCCTGGTCGTGCGCGTGTGGAACCTGCCGCCGCCGCTCATGTCGGCCATCCGCCTGCACCACGACCTCACGTCGCTGGGCCACGACAGCATCGAGCCCGAGATCCACACGCTGATCGCCGCCGGGCTGATCGCCGAGCACCTGATGCGCCGCCACGAGGGCCTGCCCGAGGACGCCGACTGGGCCAACCACCACCAGGCCGCCATGAACTGGCTGCAGATCGGCTGGGATGAGCTGGAGCAGTGGGAAGAGGCCATCACCGCGCAGTTCGACGCGGCGTGAAGCTGCCGCGTCTGCGCGTCATCGTCCTTGCCATCATGGTGATGGGCACCGTGATCGCCCTCGCCTGGAAGATCTTCGGCCCGGCTGGCGTCGCCGTCGAGCTGACGCGGCGCAGCTGGCGCATGGAGATCATCGTCGAGCGCCTGCGCACCGAATCCGGCTCCGACTGGTGCGACGAGCTGCCCGAGGGCGCCTTCGACATCACGCGCCGCACCATTGCCGACCCGACGGGCAAGCGCACCGAGCCCAGCGAGCATTGCCGCTACAGCACCCTGGCCTGGCGTCGCAGCTGGATCGTCAAGAACGAGGGCGGCCCCGACGACCGCCCCGATTGGCCACGCCCGCCCCTGCGCATGGCGCCCCCCGGCCAGCCCGGCAGCGAGCGCCTGGGCAAGCGCGACGCCTATTTCGAGATCGAGCTGCGCGACCGCGAAGACCACGCCTGGGTCTGTCGCCTCGACCCTGAGCACTGGAAGCAGCTGCGCCTGGGCATGCGCTTTCGCATGCCGGTGGATCGCTTCGGCACGGCGAACTGCCCGGCGATGTACCCGTCGAAGCTCTAGTGCACCAACTGCCAGGCCGCGACGACGACGTGGCCCCACAACATCAGGTTGAAGCCCAGCAGCGTGAAGACGCGCAGGAAAGTCCAGAACTTGCGCGCCCGCGCCAGGGCTTCATCTTCGCCGGTGAAGACATAGATGCCCATGTACAGGGCCGACGGGAGCAGGGTGGTGGCCATGACCAGCGTCATGAACCAGTAGAAGACAGTCATGACAGCATTGTCGCGACACACGCATGCCGGCGATCCCCGCGTTAGCCCGACGCGGGGATCCGGGTGTCAACCGGCCTTGCTGGCCTTCCAGCGCTTCAGGATCTCGCCCTCCAGTTCGGGCGTGAAGGCCATCTTGGTGCGGCCCTTCTCTTCCTTCAGCTGGCCCTGGTACCAGGCCAGGGTGTCGGCCACCGTCTGCTCGACCGGGCGGAAGCGCAGGCCAGCCCTCACGGCGCGGCCGTTCTGCCAGGTGTGGAAGCCCTTGGTGTCGCCGACATAGGGCGCCCAGATCGGGAAGTCGATGCCGTCCTGCTTGGCGACGAACTCGCCGGGAATCCAGGTCAGCGTGCTGGCTGCCGGCGTGGCTTTCTGGCAGGCCGTGATGACACGGCCCCAGTTCATCGGCTTGTCCGGGCCCAGGGCGTTGAACTTGCCCGTGGTGCGGTTCTCCACCATCAGCACCAGCCATTCGGCCAGGTCGCGCACGTCGATGAGCTGCAAGGGATCGGTCGGTGCGCCGGGCACGGCCACCTCGCCGCCCTTGTCGAAGCGGGCCGGCCAGTAGGTGAAGCGGCCGGTCGGGTCGTCGGGGCCGACGATGAAGCCGGGGCGAACGATGGCCGTGCGACCCGGCAGCGCGGCCTCGGCGGCAGCCTCGCAGGCAGCCTTGAGCCCGCCATAGTTTTCGTAGTTCTTGCCCATCTCCTCGACTGATGCGTCAGAGAGCACGGCCAGCGGCGAGTCCTCGTCGCCGTTGATCGGGCTGGGGTCCTTGTAGGCACTGATGCTGGAGATGTAGATGTACTGCTTGACGCGCGGCGCCAGCAGCTGGGCCGAGGCGCCCACCATGCGCGGGTAATAGCCCGAATCGTCGATGACGGCGTCCCACTCCCCCGTCTCCAGCGACTTGAGGCCCTCGCCCTTCAGCGGATCGCGGTCGCCCTGGCGCTTCTCGATGTTGGGAAAGAGGCCGGGCCGCGTCTTGCCACGGTTGAACAGCGTCAAGGTGTGGCCGCGCTTCTCGGCGGCCTCGACGATGGCCGGGCCGAGAAAGCCCGTGCCGCCGAGGATGAGGATGCGCTTGGGCGCGGGTGCAGCGGCCGCGAAGGCGGCGCCGGGAAGCAGGGTGGTGCTCATCTGCAGGACCTGTCGACGTGAGAGGGCGATCTTCATGTGAGAGTCTCCTTGGGGTTGAGGGGGCGCTGCGCCGCGGGCTTGGCGTCGTTGACGAGGCGGCCCAGCCAGCCGGCGAGGGCCAGCCAGGCGCCGGAGCAGCCGAGGGCCGCGAGCGAGACCGGCACCAGCAGCGCGCCGAACAGCGTCGGCGCCCACACGCCGAGGAAGTCGCCGCCGCGGAAGACGAAGGTGTCGATGAAGGCCTTGGACTTGTAGCGCTCCTCCGGCCCCAGCGGGATGTAGAGGATCTCGCGCGCCGGCCGGTCCACCGCGTAGTGCACGCCGCGGCGCAGCACCTGCACCAGGGCCAGCACCAGGAAGCTGGGCCACAGGGCCAGCGCGCCGAAGCCCAGCGTCGTCAGCAGCGGCAGCACCAGCAGCACGCCCGACACGCCGATGCCGCGCAACAGGCGGCTGGTCAGCAGCAGCTGCACCGTCAGCGTCAGCACATTGGTCCAGAAGTCCAGCTTGGCGAAGGCCGCCGTGCGCTCGGCGGGGCTGGCGAAGCTCCTGGCGACGATGTCGCCCTGCATCAGATAGAGGAAGGTCGACGTGACCGTGAACAGCAGCATGTAGGCGCAGATCAGCTGCAGATAGCGCGAGCCCGCAATCGCACGCAGGCCGGCCTTGAAGTCGGGGCCGGGCTCACGGGCCTGCTGGCCCTCGCCCGCCGACAGCTGGAAGTGCGCCGCCAGGCGCAGCATGCAGAACACGGCCGCCTCCAGGCCCACCACGGCCAGCAGCATCAGGCCCGCGACCGGCAGCTTGAAGCCCCAGTCGCCGCTGCTCAGGGCCTGGGTCACGGCCGCGCCGACCACGGCGCCCAGCGTGCCGCCCATGGAGATCATGCCGAACAGGCGCTTGCCCTGGTCCTCGGTGAAGACGTCGGCCATCAGGCTCCAGAACACCGACACGACGAAGAGGTTGAAGACGCTCAGCCACACATAGAAGGCATAGCCGAGCAGGCTGCCGCCGTGGCCGGGCAGGCCGTAGAACAGCGCCGCGAACACCAGCAGGTTGGCCGCGAAGAAATGCGACACCAGCGGGATGAAGCGCTTGCGCGGCAGCCGCGACACCAGGGCCGCGTAGATGGGGTTGACGATGAGCATGACCACCAGCGTCGTCGTCATCAGCCAGGGCAGCCAGTCGGCGCCGCGCGCAATGCCCATGGCCTCGCGCACCGGACGCAGCAGATAGAGACTGAGCAGCAGGCTGAAGAAATAGGCCGCCGCATACAGCAGGGCGCGGCCCTCGCCGGGGCGCAGCAGCACCAGGCGCTGGAGCAGAGAGGGCTGCGTCGTCGTCATGCCGCCATTAGCGCGCGGCACACCTGAGGCAGCGATTCGTCACGGCGGGAAAACCCGGCCAGGCATCTCTCAAGCAGGCGGCGTTATTCACGTTCCTCGAGCACCGAACGCCTCCGTTAGCATCACTGCCCTCGGAGGAAATGGAGGTTGACTTGAAATCTAAAAATCTGTCATGCAATGGCTTCGCTGTCAGCCTTTTTGCAGCGTTCACACTGAGCACGTCGGCCTTGGCTGCCGATGCGCCGCCCCCTCCAAGCATCCAGCAGGCCACGGCGCGCAGCGTGCAAGGCCTGGACATCAAGAGCACCATTTCGGTGGATCGAATCAAGATCTCGTTGCTGCAGGGCGACGAGGCGGGCTACCAGTCAGCCGGCGGGTGGATTTGCGGCCCTCGCAAGCCTTGGACGGTCAGTGAGGTCTTCCTCAAGAATTTCGGTGCCTACGTGACCGGCATCGTGAACCTGGAACTCAAGCGTCTTGGCTATCCCCTGGCCGGAAAAGGCAAGACCACGGCATTCGACACCGACATCGCTGCGGCGCCCGACTTCCGCGTGGGCGGCATCCTCAGCGAGATTCAGCAGGAGACCTGTTGGTCGGGCAACCAGGCCGAAGGTTGGTACTACGTCAAGATCGACTGGGCACTGTTCTCGGAGAAAACCCAGAAGGTCGTCTATCAGGCTTCAACGAGCGGCTTGATCGTCAGCAAGCAAAAAGTTGCAGAACTGCCCAAGCTTGCCGTCATCTCATCGCTGAACAACTTTATTGCGGCTCCCGAGTTCGTTGAAGCGCTGAAGGCCGCCCCCAGTGCCAGTGCTCCCGAGGCCGCGGCAAACACAGGCGCCGCAGCAACGACGACAACTTCAGCTGGTGATGGCACAAGGCAAACGCTCAAGGGCGTCGCTGCTCCTGCAGGTGGAGCCCTCAAGAACCAGAATCAACTGCGCAATGCGGTCGTGACGCTCGAGGCGTCAGGCGGCAGCGGCAGCGGCTTCTTCATCGACAAGACGGGCTATCTGCTGACCAACGCGCACGTGGTGACAGGTGCAAAGTTCGCGCGCCTCAAATTGCAGAACGGCGACAAGCTCGTGGCGGAGGTCATCAAGATCAATGGCCAGACTGACGTCGCGCTACTCAAGGCCTCCATGGGCGATGTGGAAGCCCTTGCGCTGCGCACAGCGACGCCAGACGTAGGCTCCGACGTGTTTGCAATCGGCTCGCCCTTGGGCGTCTTGAACCACTCGATGACGCGTGGCGTTCTCAGTGCCGACCGCGTCATGCAGGGCCGCCGCGTGTTGCAGAGCGACGCCGCCGTCACTTTCGGCAGCAGCGGCGGCCCGCTGCTGGACGTCGATGGCCGCGTCATCGGCATCACTCGAGGCGGCATCGAGAGCGGTAAAGGCTTCAACTTCTTCATCCCCATCGAAGACGCACTCAAGGCACTGGAGCTCACTGTCACACCTTGATCACTGGGGCTCTGCAATGAACAACGGGGCCGATTCGGCCCCGTTTTCCTCTTTCGAAGGCGCAATTCAGCGCGGCGCCGAGGCGCTGCCATCCTGGGTCTGTTGCTTGCCCACGGCCAGCATCTGCCGCCACAGCGGCGCATAGGCCGGGTTGCCGACACCGTCGGTATGCGGCAGGCGAGCCACCACGGGCAGGTCCAGCGCATGCACCTGGGCCGCGGGAATGCCGAGGGTGCGGTAGATGCGATCCAGCGTGCCGGCCTGCGGCTCCTGCACGTTGTAGGTGGCCTGCCAGCGCTCGGGCGGCGTGACGCTGCGGCGGCGGTACCAGGTCGCGATGTCACCGTTGGCGCCGTGGTCCCAGCCGCCCGAGAACACCAGTACGCCGGCCACGCTGCGGGTTTGGGCCAGGAAGGCGGCCATGCCACCACCTTGCGACTGGCCAGCCAGCACGATGCGGCTCCAGCGCGGCTCAGCGCCGTCGAGGTAGGCCTCCCAATGGCCGGCCGGGTCGCGCTCGGCCAGGTGGCGCAACAAGCCCGTGAGGCGAGGCACGATGGCGTCTTCAGGCCTGTCGTCAATCGGCGCACTGGGCAGGTCACCCCAGACGCGCTGCTGACGCACATGGGCGGCGCAGTTCGGCTGCGCACGCAGCCGGGCCTGCACGCAGATCTGGGCCACCGCCTGGGTGTCGTGGTACGAAAGCCCGATGAACCGATAGCCCTCATCCAGCATGGTGGCGAACAGGGCTTTCGGCCCGTGCTCGGGCTGGCCGTTGGTGCCAGGCAGCCAGACCACCAGCGGCGCCTCGGCCAGGGCCGGGTCGTAGGCGATCCAGTGGGCGGGCTCGCCGCCGGCCAGCCGCGCATCCGCGGCGCGCGGGTCCACGGACAGCGTCGTTCGCTGCTGGGCCACCGCCGTGAGGGCGGCGGCCAGCAGCGCTGCGACGACAAGGGGCCGTCGCACAGGCAACGCCTTACTTCTTGCGCACCGGCGGCACGTCCGTGCAGGAGCCGTGCGCCACCTCCGCCGCCATGCCCAGGCTTTCGCCCAGCGTCGGGTGCGGGTGGATGGTCTTGCCGATGTCCACCGCGTCGGCACCCATCTCGATGGCCAGGGCGATCTCGCCGATCATGTCGCCGGCATGGGTGCCGACGATGCCGCCGCCGATGATGCGATGGCTCTCGTCGTCGAAGATCAGCTTGGTGAAGCCCTCGTCGCGGCCGTTGGCGATGGCCCGGCCCGAGGCCGTCCACGGGAACAGGCCCTTGGTGATCTTGATGCCCTTGGCCTTGGCCTCGTCCTCGGTCATGCCCACCCAGGCCACCTCGGGGTCGGTGTAGGCGACGCTCGGGATCACGCGGGCGTCAAACTGGCTCTTCTTGAGCTGGTCGTCGCCCAGGATCTCGCCGGCGCAGACCTCGGCCGCCACATGGCCCTCGTGCACCGCCTTGTGGGCCAGCATGGGCTGGCCGACGATGTCGCCGATGGCGAAGACGCTGGCGACGTTGGTGCGCATCTGCACATCGACCGGGATGAAGCCTCGGTCACCGACGATGACGCCGGCGTTCTCGGCACCGATCTTCTTGCCATTGGGCGTGCGGCCCACGGCCTGCAGCACCAGGTCGTAGCGCTGCGGCTCCTTCGGGGCGCCCTCGCCTTCGAAGGTCACCCAGATGCCGTCTGGCCTGGCCTCGGCGCCGACCGTCTTCGTGTTCAACATGATGTTGTCGAAGCGGTGGGCGTTGAACTTCTGCCAGACCTTGACGAGGTCGCGGTCGGCGCCCGTCATCAGCGTGGGCAGCATTTCGACGACGTCCAGGCGCGAGCCCAGCGTGGAGTACACCGTGCCCATTTCCAGGCCGATGATGCCGCCGCCGACGATGAGCATCTTCTCGGCCTCGACGTTCATCTCCAGCGCGCCGGTCGAGTCGACGATGCGCGGGTCCTGCGGCAGGAAAGGCAGGCGCACGGCCTGCGACCCGGCCGCGATGATGAGGCGCTTGAAGGCGACCGTCTGCACCGCGCCGGTCTTGGCCTGGCCGACGGCACCTTCGGTCGCTTCGACCTTCAGATGCTGGGCATCCACCACGGTGCCGACACCGCGCAGCACCGTCACCTTGCGCATCTTGGCCATGGCGTTGAGGCCACCGGTCAGCTTGCCCGTCACCTTGTTCTTGTGCGCGCGCAGCTTGTCGATGTCGACCTCGGGCTCGCCGAACTTCACGCCCAGGTCGGCCATGTGGCTGACCTCGTCCATGACGGCGGCCACGTGCAGCAGCGCCTTGGACGGGATGCAGCCGACGTTCAGGCAGACACCACCCAACGTCGCATAACGCTCGACGATGGCGACCTTCAGGCCCAGGTCGGCGGCACGGAAGGCAGCCGAGTAACCACCGGGACCGCCGCCCAGCACGACGACGTCGAAGGCCTGGTCGGCGCTGCCGCTGTAGGTCGCGGCAGCCGGCGCTTGCACGGGCGCAGCAGCAGCCGCGGGAGCAGGTGCTGCGGCTGCCGGTGCCGGAGCGGGCGCAGCCGCATCACTGCTTTCCAGCGACAGGATGACCGAGCCCTTGGCGACCTTGTCGCCGACCTTGACCTTGAGCTCCTTCACGACGCCGGCGGCGCTGGAGGGAATCTCCATCGAGGCCTTGTCGCTCTCGACGGTGATCAGGCTCTGCTCGACCTTGACGGTGTCGCCGGCCTTGACCAGCACCTCGATGACACCGACTTCGTCGAAGTCGCCAATGTCGGGAACTTGAACTTCCACGATTGCCATGTGTTCAGCTCCCGATCAGAGGGCGATGCGACGGAAGTCCGCCAGCAGCGACGCAAAGTAGACGTTGAAGCGCGCAGCCGCAGCACCGTCGATGACGCGGTGGTCCCAGCTCAGCGACAGCGGCAGGATCAGGCGCGGCACAAAGGCCTTGCCATCCCACACCGGCTCGGTGCTGCTCTTGCAGACGCCCATGATTGCCACTTCCGGCGCGTTGATGATGGGCGTGAAGTACTTGCCGCCGATGCCGCCGAGCGACGAGATCGAGAAGCAGCCGCCGCTCATGTCGGCCGGGCCCAGCTTGCCGTCGCGGGCCTTCTTGGCCAGCTCCGACATCTCGGCGCTGATCTGGAAGATGCCCTTCTTGTCGGCGTCCTTGATGACGGGCACGACAAGACCGTTGGGCGTGTCGGCCGCGAAGCCGATGTGGAAGTAGTTCTTCAGCACCAGGGTGTCGCCATCCAGCGAGCTGTTGAACTCGGGGAACTTCTTCAGCGCCGCGACGGCCGCCTTGATCATGAAGGCGAGCATGGTCACCTTGATGCCGGCCTTCTCGTTCTCCTTGTTCAGCTGGACGCGGAAGGCTTCCAGCTCGGTGATGTCGGCATCGTCGTGGTTGGTGACGTGCGGAATCACAACCCAGTTGCGATGCAGGTTGGCGCCCGAGATCTTCTTGATGCGCGACAGCTCCTTGCGCTCGACGGCACCGAACTTCTCGAAGTCGACCTTGGGCCAGGGCAGCAGGTTCAGGCCTGCACCACCACCGCCGGCCGCAGCGGCCGGTGCCACGGCCTTTTGCGCAGCCGTCTGCACGGCACCCGACATGACGGACTTGACGAAGCCCTGGATGTCGCTCTCGACGATGCGGCCCTTGGCGCCGCTGCCCTTGACTTCGGCCAGCGGCACGCCCAGCTCGCGGGCGAGCTTGCGGATGCTGGGCGAGGCGTGGGGCAGTTGGCCCGTGGGAGAGGTCGGCTGGTGGGCCGGCAGCGCGGCGGCAGCGGGCGCTGCGACGGGAGCGGCAGCAGGGGCTGCTGCTGCAGGCGCCGGTGCTTGAGCAGGCGCAGCGGCGGCAGGCGCGGGGGCCGCGCCACCGGTGGCGGCCACACGGGCCAGCGGCGAGCCCTTGGCGACCTTGTCGCCGACCTTGACGAGCAGTTCCTCGACGACGCCGGCATGCGAGGACGGGATCTCCATCGACGCCTTGTCGCTCTCGACGGTGACCAGGCTCTGCTCGACCTTGACGGTGTCGCCGACCTTGACCAGCAGTTCGATGACGGCCACTTCGTCGAAGTCGCCGATGTCCGGTACTTCGATGGTGACGGGGCCGCTGCTTGCTGCAGCAGGCGCAGCGACGGGTGCGGCTTGCGCGGGCGCAGGCGCCGCAGCGAGCGGTGCAGGCGCGGCTGCCGCGGGCGCCGGGGCTGCAGCAGTGCCCTCGCCTTCCACGACCACCACCACGCTGCCTTCCTTGACCTTGTCGCCGACGGCGACCTTGATCTCCTTGACGACGCCGGCCTGCGAGGACGGAATCTCCATCGACGCCTTGTCGCTTTCGACCGTGATCAGGCTCTGTTCGACCTTGACGGTGTCGCCGACCTTGACCAGCACCTCGATGACGCCGACCTCGTCGAAATCGCCGATGTCGGGAACCTTGACTTCAACCAATGCCATAACGCTTATCTCCGTTTATTTGCAGATGTAGTGCCTTCCCACGCGGCACCCGTGGAACTGGCTTTGCCAGGCCACTGGGTGCGCCCCCTTGAGGGGGAGGCGCTTCGGCGCCTCGGGGGTGGGCTCATGCATACAGCGGGTTGATCTTGTTGACGTCGATGCCGTACCTGGCAATCGCCTCGGCCACCTTCTCGACCGGAATCGCGCCGTCATCGGCCAGTGCGCGCAGCGCGGCGACGACGATGTAGTGGCGGTTGATCTCGAAGTGCTCGCGCAGCTTGGAGCGGAAGTCCGAACGGCCAAAGCCGTCGGTGCCCAGCACCTTGTACGAACGGCCGCGCGGGATGAAGGCGCGGATCTGCTCGGCGTAGTTCTTCATGTAGTCGGTCGACGCGATGACCGGGCCCTTGGTGTGGCCGAGCTGCTGCGTGACGAAGGGCACGCAGGCCAGTTCGGTCGGGTGCAGCAGGTTCCAGCGCTCGGCGTTCATGCCATCGCGGGCCAGTTCGTTGAAGCTCGGGCAGCTCCACACGTTGGCACCGATGCCCCACTCCTCTTCCAGCAGCAGCTTGGCGACCTGGCTCTCGCGCAGGATGGTGCCCGAGCCCAGCAGGTTGACGCTGAGGGTCTTGCTGGCATCGGCCTCTTCCAGCAGATACATGCCCTTGAGGATCTGTTCCTCGGTGCCGGCCTTCAGGCCCGGCATGGGGTAGTTCTCGTTCAGCAAGGTGATGTAGTAGAAGACGTTTTCCTGGTCTTCGACCATGCGCTTCAAGCCGCGCTGCATGATGACCGCGACTTCGTGGGCGAAGGTCGGGTCGTAGGAGATGCAGTTGGGGATCGTGCCGGCCAGGATGTGGCTGTGGCCGTCCTCGTGCTGCAGGCCTTCGCCGTTCAGCGTCGTGCGGCCCGAAGTGCCGCCCAGCAGGAAGCCGCGCGCCTGCATGTCGCCCGCCGCCCAGGCCAGGTCGCCGATGCGCTGGAAGCCGAACATCGAGTAGTAGACATAGAAGGGGATCATCACGCGGTTGTTCGTCGAGTACGACGTCGCCGCGGCGATCCAGGAGGCCATGCCGCCCGCTTCGTTGATGCCTTCCTGCAGGATCTGGCCGGCCTTGTCCTCGCGGTAGTACATGACCTGGTCCTTGTCGACCGGCGTGTACAGCTGACCCTTGGGGTTGTAGATGCCGATCTGGCGGAACAGGCCTTCCATGCCGAAGGTGCGGGCCTCGTCGACCAGGATGGGCACGACGCGCGGGCCGATGTCCTTGTCGCGCAGCAGCTGGGTCAGGAAGCGCACATAGGCCTGGGTCGTCGAGATCTCGCGGCCTTCGGCGGTCGGGTCCAGCACGGCCTGGAAGTGGGACAGGTCCGGCGCCTTGAACTGCTCGTCGGCCTTGGCACGGCGGCTGGGCAGATAGCCGCCCAGGGCCGCACGGCGCTCGTGCAGATAGCGCATCTCCGGCGTGTCTTCGGCCGGCTTGTAATAAGGGATCTTGGGCAGTTCGCTGTCCGGCACCGGGATGTTGAAGCGGTCGCGGATGTACTTGATGTCCTCGTCGGTCAGCTTCTTGGTCTGGTGAACAGTGTTCTTGCCTTCACCGGCCTTGCCCATGCCATAGCCCTTGACGGTCTTGACCAGCAGCACGGTGGGCTGGCCCGTCTTGTTGTTGTGGGCCTTTTCGAACGCGGCGTAGACCTTCTCGGGCTCGTGGCCACCGCGGCGCAGCTCAAAAATCTCTTCGTCGCTCATGTGAGCCACGAGCTTGGCCGTCTCGGGGTATTTGCCGAAGAAGTTCTTGCGGACGAAGGCACCGTCGTTGGCCTTCATGGCCTGGTAGTCGCCGTCCAGCGTTTCCATCATCAGCTGCTTGAGCTTGCCGCTCTTGTCGCGCGCCAGCAGCTCGTCCCAGCCCTTGCCCCAGATCAGCTTGATGACGTTCCAGCCGGCACCGCGGAACTCGCCTTCCAGCTCCTGGATGATCTTGCCGTTGCCGCGCACCGGGCCGTCGAGGCGCTGCAGATTGCAGTTGACGACAAAGACCAGGTTGTCGAGGTTCTCGCGCACGGCCAGACCGATGGCGCCCAAGGATTCCGGCTCGTCCATCTCGCCGTCGCCCATGAAGGCCCAGACCTTGCGGTTCTCGGTGTTGGCAATGCCGCGCGCGTGCAGATACTTCAGGAAGCGCGCCTGGTAGATCGCCATCAGGGGGCCGAGGCCCATGCTGACGGTCGGGAACTGCCAGAAGTTCGGCATCAGCTTGGGATGTGGGTAGCTGGACAGGCCCTTGCCGTCGACTTCCTGGCGGAAGTTGTCCAGTTGTTCTTCCGTCAGACGGCCTTCCAGGTAGGCGCGGGCATAGATGCCGGGCGCACTGTGGCCCTGGATGTAGAGGCAGTCGCCGCCGTGGTCTTCGCTGGCGGCATGCCAGAAGTGGTTGAAGCCGGCGCCGAACATGCTGGCCACCGAGGCGAAGGAGCCGATGTGGCCGCCCAGGTCGCCGCCATCGGCGGGGTGCAGGCGGTTGGCGCGCACCACCATGGCCATGGCGTTCCAGCGCATATAGGCGCGCAGGCGCTTCTCGATCTGGATGTTGCCCGGGCAGCGGGCTTCGGCGCTGGCCTCGATGGTGTTGACGTAGCCCGTCGTGGCCGAGAACGGCAGGTCGATGCTGTGCTGGCGCGCGTGCTCGAGGATCTCTTCGATCAGGAAGTGGGCGCGCTCGGCACCTTCCCTGTCGATGACGGCCGAGAGGGCGTCCAGCCACTCCTTGGTTTCCTGGGGGTCCTGGTCGTTCGCGGCGGCGCCGAGAAACTCTTGCGGCTGGGCTGACATGGCCTGTCTCCTGAAGATTTCCGCCTCTGAAGGGCGTAAGGGGGGCTGTTCTGACGGTGCAAGACACGGGACCTTAGCCCGCGAGCGGCGGCAGTGTCTCACAAGCCCTCTCAATTCCCAAATGGTGCGAAACGATTTCTTAATATGAAATTTTCATGCTCGGCGCGACCCGGATAATTTGCCGATGTCCGTCGATTCCCCCACTCCCGAGATCCGCTCGCGCGGCCAGCGCTGGATGGCGCCGTTGCGCCGCCTGGTCGCCACCTGGTGGTTCCGGCAGTCGCCGTCGCGCCAGGACCGCCTGGCCACCCTGGGCCCGCTGATCTCGGTGCTGCTCTTTCTGGCGGCCATCATTTCGGCCTTCTGGTACCTGCGCAACGAGGAAATCGAGCGAGAGACCGAATCGGTCAAGCGCGACACCGAGATCGCCCAGCAGCAGATCCGCCTGCGCCTGATCGAGAACCAGGAGCAGCTGGTGCGCATCGCCCGCGAGGTCGTCACGCGCCAGATCGACGCCCACGAGTTCTCCGCCCAGGCCCAGGCCTTCGCGCGCGAACGGCCCGAACTCACGCACGTGACCTGGCTCACCGCCAAGCGCGAGCGCCGCAGCAGCGTCGGCGCGGCCGGCTTCCAGGCCGACGGCCTGATGACGGCGGACAGCGACGACCCGTCCATGCCCATGGCCAACCAGTCCAATGCGGCCGCCATCGCCTTCGAGGCCGCCAAGGAAAGGCGCCAGCCGGTTTATTCGCCGCCCTTCGCGGACGCCAACGGCACCACCGTCTTCCAGCTGCACATCCCGTTGATCGACCGCGGCGGCTTCGCCGGCGTGCTGATCGCCGAATACACCGTCGAGTCGCTGCTGCGCTACTACGTGCCCAGCGAGGTCGCGACCCGCCACAGCATTGCCGTGCTGGATGCGCGCGACCAGATCGTCAGCAGCACCGTCACGCCCATGCCCGGCCAGGTGCTGCGCCGCGCTTCGCTGCTGCACGACGTGCCGCTGGCGCCGGCCCTGAACGGCCTGGTGCTGCGCGGCCAGGGCTGGCGCACCTCCATCGGGCTCATCAACAACGCGCTGTTCTGGCTGGTGCTGGCCCTGGCCGGCATGACGGTCTGGATGCTGCTGGGCACCTGGCGCCACATGCGCCGCCGCACCCAGATCCAGAACGCGCTGACGCTGGAGACCAATTTCCGCCGCGCCATGGAGAACTCCATGCTGACCGGCATGCGCGCCATGGACATGGACACGCGCATCACCTACGTGAACCCGGCCTTCTGCGCGATGACGGGCTTCTCCGAGGCCGACCTGGTGGGCCGCACGCCGCCCTACCCCTTCTGGCCCAACGACCGCCGCGAGGAAAACGCGCGCCTGCTGCAGCAGGAACTGCAGGGCCGCAGCCCGTCGGGTGGCGTGGAGGTCAAGATCCAGCGCAAGGACGGCTCGGCCTTCGACGCCCGCGTCTATGTGTCGCCGCTGGTGGACACCAAGGGCAAGCAGACCGGCTGGATGACTTCGATGACCAACATCACCGAGGCCAAGCGGGTGCGCGACCAGTTGTCGGCCTCGCACGAGCGCTTCACCACCGTGCTGGAGGGACTGGACGCCGCCGTTTCGGTGCTGTCCGTGAATCCGCCCGAGCTGCTGTTCGCCAATCGCAGCTACCGGTTGTGGTTCGGCGCCGACCCCGCCGGCCACGCCCTGCTGGCAGGCGGCCATCTGGTGGGCACAACCAGCCGCCGCGGCCTGGACGATGGCGCCGACGAGGTCGACGACTACTCCGGCCTGCCCGCCGAAGCCCTGACCGATGTCGGCTCGGATCCGCGCGAGGTCTACGTCGAGTCGCTGGCCATGTGGTTCGACGTGCGCGCGCGCTATCTGCAATGGACCGACGGCCGCCTGGCCCAGATGCTGATCGCCACCGACATCACCATGCGCCGCCACGCCGAGGCGCAGGCCGCCCTGCAGGCCGAAAAGGCCCAGGTGACGAGCCGGCTGATGACCATGGGCGAGATGGCCTCCAGCGTTGCCCACGAGCTGAACCAGCCGCTGACGGCCATCACCAATTACTGCAACGGCATGGTCAGCCGCGTGCGCGCCGACAGCATCGACAAGGATGCGCTGATGGCGGCGCTGACCAAGACGGCCAAGCAGGCCGAGCGCGCCGGCCAGATCATTCACCGCATCCGGAACTTCGTGAAGCGCAGCGAGCCGCAGCGCCAGCCCGCCAACGCGACCGACATCGTCGAGGACGCGGTGGAACTGGCCGGCATCGAGCTGCGCCGCCGCAATGTGGCCATCCACACCTACGTCGCGCAGCGCCTGCCGCAGATGCAGGTGGACCCCATCCTGATCGAGCAGGTGCTGATGAACCTGCTGAAGAACGCGGCCGAAGCCATCGACAACGCCTCGCTGCCAACCTCGCGCCGCCACATCGAATTGCGGGTCGTGCCCAAGCACAGCGCCGAGCTGGGCGGCCAGATCGAGTTCTCGGTCACCGACATGGGTCCGGGTTTGCCCGATGAGGTGCTTGCCCGCATGTATGAGGCATTTTTCTCGACAAAAGCCGACGGATTGGGCATCGGATTAGGGTTATGCCGGTCTATCGTCGAGTCCCACCAGGGGCGGATAAAAGCCGAGAACCTCTACAATGGCTCCTTGGTCGTTGGCTGCCGATTCGCCTTCACGATACCGGTCACGATCACTTCAGAACATCTGCGTACGGACACCGCCGGCAGCGCTCAGAGAACCGAACCCACCACACCATGAGCTTGATCCCCAAGAAGGGCAACGTCTACGTTGTCGACGATGACGAAGCGGTCCGTGACTCCCTGCAGTGGCTGCTCGAAGGCAAGGACTACCGGGTCAAGTGCTTTGATTCCGCCGAATCCTTCCTCGCCCGCTACGACCCCCGCGAGGTCGCCTGCCTGATTGCCGACATCCGCATGGATGGCATGACCGGCCTGGAACTGCAGGACCGCCTCATCGAGCGCAAGAGCCCCCTGCCCATCGTCTTCATCACCGGCCACGGCGACGTGCCCATGGCGGTGCAGACCATGAAGAAGGGCGCGATGGACTTCATCGAGAAGCCTTTCAAGGAAGAGGAACTGCTGGCCCTCGTCGAGCGCATGCTCGACCAGGCGCGCGACGCCTTCTCCAGCCACCAGGAAGCCGCCAGCCGCGACGCCCTGCTGGCCCGTCTGACGACGCGCGAAGCGCAGGTGCTGGAGCGCATCGTCGCCGGCCGCCTGAACAAGCAGATCGCCGACGACCTCGGCATCAGCATCAAGACGGTCGAGGCGCATCGCGCCAACATCATGGAAAAGCTCAACGCCAACACGGTGGCGGACCTGCTCAAGATTGCCTTGGGCGCGACCGCCAAGGCTTGATCCCCGACTCCCTTCCAAAGGCCGCTGCATCCCAGCGGCCTTTTGCATTCCAGAAAGCCACATTGACATGACCGCCCAACTCATCGACGGCCTCGCCCTTTCCAAGTCCATCCGCGCCGAAGTCGCGACCCGCGCTGCGGCGCTGACCGCCCAGGGCGTCCAGCCGGGCCTGGCCGTCGTCATCGTCGGCGACGACCCGGCCAGCCATGTCTATGTGCGCAACAAGGTCAAGGCCTGCGCCGACGCCGGCCTGCATTCGGTTCTCGAGAAGTACGAGGCCACGTTCAGCGAAGCCGGGTTGCTGGCGCGCATCGAAGCCCTGAACAGCGACCCGAGCATCCACGGCATCCTGGTGCAGATGCCCCTGCCCAAGCACATCGACCCGCACAAGGTCATCGAGGCCATCGCGACGAGCAAGGACGTGGATGGCTATTCGACGCTGAGCGCCGGTGAGCTGATGACCCAGCTGCCGGGTTTCCGCCCCTGCACGCCCTATGGCTGCATGAAGCTGATCGAGAGCACGGGCTTTGACCTGCGCGGCAAGCACGCAGTCGTCATCGGCCGCAGCAACACCGTCGGCAAGCCGATGGCCCTGCTGCTGCTGCAGGCCAATGCCACCGTCACCGTCTGTCACAGCGCCACGGCCGACATCGGCCACCATACGCGCCAGGCCGATGTGGTCGTGGCCGCCGTGGGGCGCCGCAACGTGCTGACGGCCGACATGGTCAAGCCCGGTGCCGTCGTCATCGACGTGGGCATCAACCGCAACGAGGAAGGCAAGCTCTGCGGCGATGTGGACTTCGACGGCGTCAAGGACGTGGCAGGATGGATCACGCCGGTTCCCGGCGGCGTGGGTCCTATGACCATTGCCATGTTGCTGGTAAACACGCTTGAATCGGCGGAACGAAGCCTCAAGTCTGCCTGACCATGACGATGAATCCCCTGCTGTCCACCGCCGCCCTGCCCGACTTCGCGGCCATCCATCCCGAGCATGTGCAGCCCGCTATTCACCAGCTGCTGGCCGCTGCACAGGCGGCGCTGGACGAAGCGGTCAAGCCCGAGACGCCGGCCGACTACGACGCGCTGTCGCGCATCCTCGACAGCGCCACCGAACGCCTGGGCACGGCCTGGGGCGCCGTCGGCCACCTGAACGCCGTGGCCGACACGCCGGCCCTGCGCGAGGCCTTCAACGCCATGCTGCCGGCCGTCACCGAGTTCAGCACAGCCATGGGCGCCAACGAGGCGCTGTTCGCCAAGTACAAGGCCGTCGTGGCGGCGCAGGGCAGCAGCTTGAGCGCGCCGCGCCAGCAGGTGCTCAAGCACGCCATCCGCAACTTCGTGCTGTCCGGCGCCGAGCTGCAGGGCGCGGCCCGCGAGCGTTATGCCGCCATCCAGGAGCGCAGCGCCGAGCTGCAGCAGCAGTTCAGCGAGCATGTGCTGGACGCCACCGACGGCTGGAGCTACATCGCCACCGCTGAAGAGCTGGCCGGCGTGCCGCAGGACGTGCTGGATGCCACCAAGCTGGACGACGGTGGCCACAAGCTGAGCCTGCATTTCCCGGTCTACCTGCCCGTCATGCAGTACGCCGAAAACCGCGAACTGCGCGAGAAGCTCTACCGCGCCTATGTGACCCGCGCCAGCGAGGGCGGCAAGCCGGAGCTGGACAACACCGCCGCCATGCGCGAGATCGTCGCGCTGCGCCAGGAAGAGGCCCAGCTGCTGGGCTATGCCAGCTTCGCCGAGGTGTCGCTGGCGCCCAAGATGGCCTCCAGCACCGCCGAGGTGACGGGCTTCCTGCGCGACCTCGCCAAGCGCGCCCGCCCCTTTGCCGAGAAGGACCTGGCCGAGCTGCGCGAATTCGCCAAGGGCGCACCGCTGGAATCCTGGGACGTGTCCTACTGGAGCGAGAAGCTCAAGGAAGCCCGCTACGCCTTCAGCGACCAGACGGTGAAGCAGTACTTCACGGCGCCCAAGGTCGTCAGCGGCCTGTTCACCATCATCGAGCGGCTGTTCGATGTACAGATCACCGAGGCGCAGGCCTCCGTGTGGCACGAGACCGTCAAGTTCTATGAACTCCGCCGCGGCGGCAAGCTGATCGCCCAGTTCTACCTCGACCTGTACGCCCGCACCGGCAAGCGTCCGGGCGCATGGATGGACGAGGTGCGCAGCCGCTGGCTCAAGCCCACCGGTGAGCAGCAGACGCCCGTGGCGCAGCTGGTGTGCAACTTCGCCTCGCCGGTCGGCGACAAGCCGGCCCTGCTGACCCACGACGACGTCATCACCCTTTTCCACGAGTTCGGGCACGGCCTGCATCACATGCTCACGCAGGTGAACGACCTCGGCGTGTCCGGCATCTCCGGCGTCGAATGGGATGCCGTCGAGCTGCCCAGCCAGTTCATGGAGAACTTCTGCTGGGAATGGGACGTGCTGCAGCAGCTCAGCGGCCATGTCGACAGCGGCGAGCCGCTGCCGCGGGAGCTCTTCGACAAGATGACGGCGGCCAAGAACTTCCAGAGCGGCCTGATGACGCTGCGCCAGATCGAGTTCGCACTGTTCGACATGCGCCTGCATGGCGAGCCCGGCTCGGAAGCCGATGTGCAGAAGGTGCTGAATGAAGTGCGTGCCGAGGTCGCGGTGCTGATACCGCCGGCCTTCAATCGCTTCCAGCACAGCTTCTCCCACATCTTCGCGGGCGGCTATGCGGCGGGCTACTACAGCTACAAATGGGCCGAGCTGCTCAGCGCCGACGCCTGGAGCGCGTTTGAAGAGGAAGGCGTGTTCAACGCCGCCACCGGCAAGCGCTTCCTGACCGAGGTGCTGGAGCGCGGCGGTGCACGCGACGCCATCGACAACTTCAAGGCCTTCCGCGGCCGCGAACCGAAAATCGACGCGCTGCTCCGTCATCAGGGCATGAGCTGATGTTCTGATCGCCCGCGTCGCCGAGACTGCGGGCATGCAACTCCGACGACTCCTCGCCGCCGCCCTGCTCACGCTGGGCGGCGGTGCTGTTTCCGCCCAGGCATTTCTCATCCACAACGCCCGCGGCCTGACGCTGGACGAGCGCGGTCGCGTCATCCGCTTCGACGCGATGCAGGTCGGCGCCGACGGCCGCGTGCTGGCCATCGGCAAGCTGAGCGAACTACCGGCGAGTGACCTGCAGCGCATCGACGCCGGCGGCCGCGTGCTGATGCCCGGCCTCACCGATGCGCATGGCCATGTGCTGTCCCTGGGTGCCGCGCGGCGCAGCCTGCAGTTGCGCGACACGGCCGACCTGGCGGCGGCCCTCGCCGCCATCAAGAGCCATGCCGAATCCCGCCCGCATGCGGCCTGGATCACCGGCGGCGGCTGGAACCAGGCGGCCTGGAAGCTGGGGCGCTTTCCGACCGCCATCGAACTCGACACGGCCGAGAGCCAGCGCCCCGTCTGGCTGACCCGCGTTGACGGCCATGCGGGCTGGGCCAACAGCCGCGCCCTGCAGCTGGCCGGCATCACGCGCGACACGCCCGATCCCACGGGCGGCCGCATCGAACTCGACGCGAACGGCGAGGCCACCGGCGTGCTGGTCGATGCCGCCATGGGCCTGGTGGAGCGCCAGGTGCCCGCCGAGGAGCCGGCCGAACTCGCCGCCCAGCTGGACACGGCCGAGCGCGAGCTGCTGTCGCTGGGCATCACCAGCGCCCACGACGCCGGCATCTCGGCCGCCACCGATCAGTTGCTGCGTCAGCGCGCCGCGGCCGGCCAGCTGAAAGTCCGCATCTACGGCATGGCCCGTGGCAGCGACGAGGCCTTCATGGCAAAGCTGCGCGCGGCGGGTCCGCTGCTGGATGCAGGCAATGGCCACTACGCCCTGCGTGCCGTCAAGCTGTTTGCCGACGGCGCCCTGGGCAGCCGCGGCGCCGCCCTGCTCGCGCCCTACAGCGACGCGCCGACCACGCGCGGCCTGCTGTTCCGCAGCGACGCCGAGCTGCAAGCGCTGATGCGCGCCGCGGCCAAGGCCGGCTTCCAGGTCAATGTCCATGCCATCGGCGATGCCGCCAACCGCCAGGCCCTGGCCGGCTTCGAAGCCCTGGCCAAGGAGCTGGGCGCCCGCAGCACGCAGCTGCGCCACCGCATCGAGCATGCCCAGGTCATCGCCCTGGCCGACATCCCGCGCTTTGCCAGGGACCAGGTCATCGCCTCCATCCAGCCCACGCATGCGACGTCGGACATGAACATGGCCGAGGACCGCGTCGGCCCGCAGCGCATCCAGGGCGCCTATGCCTGGCAGCGCCTGCTGAAGAGCGGGGCGGCCCTGGCCTGCGGCTCGGACTTCCCCGTCGAAGAGCCCAGCCCCTGGGCCGGCCTCTACGCGGCCATCACGCGCGAGGACGCCGCCGGCAAGCCCGTCGGCGGCTGGTACCGCCAGCAGGCGCTGAACCCGGTGCAGGCACTGGACTGCTTCACCCGCGGCGCGGCCTTCGCTGCCCATGCCGAGAAGGACCTCGGCGTGCTGACGCCCGGCCACCGCGCCGACTTCATCCTGGTCGACCGCGACCCGCTGACCTCTTCGCCCGTGGCACTGCTGAAGACGCGGGTCATGCAGACCTGGGTCGGCGGCAAACTGGTGTACACCGCGAAGGACTGAAATGACAAAGCCCCCACGCTCACTTCGTTCACTGCCCCCCGAGGGGGTGCGTCAAGGCCTTCGGACGGCCGGGCGGCCTTGACATGCGCTACGTCGCCTTGTGGAAAGGCATCAACGTCGGCAAGGCCAAGCGCCTGGCGATGGCGGACCTGAAGGCGCTGCTCACCGAACTGGGCGCCACCGGCGTGACCACCGTCCTGAACAGCGGCAACGCGGTGTTCGACGCGAAGAAGAAGCTGACCGCCGACAAGATCCGCAAGGCGGTGGCCGAGCAACTGGGCGTGGACGCCGCCGTCATCGTGAAGACGGCGTCCGAATGGGCGCACATTGCGGCCGACCACCAGATCACCGAAGCCGACGACCACAGCCGGCTGCTGGTGGCCATCCCCGGCGACGCCGCTGCGCTGAAGGCCGTCGAGGACGTTGCCACAGCCGGCAACGAGCGCTTCGTCGTCACCGCGCACGCGGCCTATCTGTGGTGCGCGCACGGCATCCTGGAAAGCAAGGCCGGCACGCAGTTGCTGAAGAAGCTGGGCGACCACGGCACCACGCGCAACTGGGCAACCGTGCAGAAGCTCAACGCGCTGCTGGGCTGACCGCCGCGGCAGCGCGTGCGGTACGTCAACCTGGTGGACGCCCAGGGGGACGCGCTTCGTGCCGCCCCATCTGTTCACGCCCGACTTGTCGGTGGACCTGCGCTCGAACCGCCTGACGCCGTACCGCGGTGACCTGATCCTCAGCGCGACCCGCCATGGGAGCGAGGCACTGGAAGACCTCCGTATGAAGGCCGTGTTCTTCTGGCAATGCGTCTGAGCGAAAGCAGAACGCCGCCCGTCGGTCGAGCCGAGGGGCGGCGTTGGGATGCGGCATCCGAGGCCGGGTACGTGACCCGGCCTTGGGGCTGACTTACTTCGAGATGCTGTAGGTCAGCGTGAAGCTGCCACTGCCGCGGTACGAGGTGACGTCAATGGCGTAGTAGCCCGCCGAGCCGGTGTAGTTGATGGCTTCGCTGCTGGTGCTGCCTTCAGACTTGGCCACCTGGATCCAGTTGCTGCCGTCCCACTTGTACAGGTAGAGGTCAAAGTCCGCCGAGCCCGGGCCAGTCAAGGTCGCCTTGACGACACCTGTGCTGCTGTACTGGTAGCCGGCGTCAGGGAAGGTGCGGGTCTGACCGCTGCTCAGAGTGCCCGTGACCGTGGTGCCACCAGAGGTGCTCGTGACGGTCAACGTCGCGTTGCTGCTGGTGGTGCTGCCATTGGCGTTGGTCACGACGACGCTGAAGGCCGCACCGTTGTCAGCCGAGGTGGTGGCTGGCGTGGTGTAGCTTGTCGAGGTGGCGCCGCTGATGGCAGTGCCGTTCTTGCGCCACTGGTAGCTGGTCGCACCGGTGGCTGTCACGCTGAAGGTCGCGGTGCTGCCGGCGGCGACCGAGACGCTGGCGGGCTGGCTGGTGATGGCCGGGGGCGAGGTGTCCTTGGCCTTGACGGTCAGCGTGGCGTTGCTGCTGGTGACGCTGCCCTTGGCGTTGGTGACCACGACGCTGAAGAGCGCACCGTTGTCGGTCGAGGTGGTGGCCGGCGTGGTGTAGGTTGACGAGGTGGCGCCGGAGATGTTGGTGCCGTTCTTGCGCCACTGGTAGCTGGTCGCGCCGGTGGCCGTCACGCTGAAGGTGGCGCTCGAGCCCACGGTCACGGACACGCTGGCGGGCTGGCTGCTGATGGTGGGCAGACCGTCAGACGGCGGGTTGGGGCAAGTGACGCCGACAGCGTTGAACGCGCTGATCACGTCGGCCACTGCATAGCCGCGGTTCTGGGCGGCCTTCATGACGCCGCAGGAGCCGTTGTTGAAGGTTTCGTTCTGAACCCAGTACAGGCGGTTGGCGTCTGCCATGACCTCGAAGGCCTTGCGGGTGTTCCAGTTCGCCTTGTGGGCCAGGGTGTAGAAGGCCTTGTTGTAGACGCCCGAGGTCAGGTGCACGTCCAACGAGTCTTTGTACTGCGCCGCGTTGCCGATGGAGCTGCCATCGCGCGTCGGATCATCGAAGTAGCGCAGCGCGCCCGAGGCCTTGAAGATCTCGGCGCCCACCAGCCAGTCGTTGCTGCCGCGGTCGTAGTACTCGGCGGCTTCGCCGGCCATGTCCGAGAAGGCCTCGTTCATGCCACCCGACTGCTTGGAGTAAACCAGGCCGGAGTTCTGCTCCGTGAAGCCGTGGCTGATTTCGTGGCTGGCCACGTCGAGCGACACCAGGGGGTAGAAGGTCGAGGCGCCGTCACCGAAGTGCATGGCCGTGCCGTCCCAGAAGGCGTTCTCGTAGTTGCTGCTGTAGTGCACGCGCATCAGCAGCTTCTGGCTGATGGGACGCACGCCCAGGTAGGTGTTGTACATGCCGAACACCACGTTGCCGAAGTAGTGGGCATCGTTCATGGGCGAGTAGGCGCCGTTGATCTGCTTCACCGTATTGCGGGGGCAGGTGAAGCTGAAGGGCGTGCTGCCGGTGGTGCCGCCGTTCAGGTTGACGGTGGTCACGTTGGTGCTGTCCAGCTTGCAGGTGGAGCCGCTCTGGGTCACGTCCAAGAAGGCGCGGCCGTTGCTGCCGTACTCGTACTGGCCGGTCTTCTGGTTGCCGCCAGGGCCGGTGCCGATGGTGGCGTGGGTCAGGCCCTCCCAGCGTTGCAGCACGACGCCGGTGTTGGCGTCGACGATGAAGAAGGGGCGGCGCAGCGTCTTGTCGCTGCCCGTGAGCATGGACACCTGGTAGACCAGATGGGCCTTGTTCTTTTCGTCCAGTTGGACGAACAGTTGAGCGTCTTCATTGCGCGTGTCGGCCGCACCGACCAAGCCGCGCACCTGGGCCAGCACCGTGGCAGTGCCCAGGGCCGGGGCGGCACTCGACAGGTCTTGCTCGATCTGCCTGACCATGACGCCGGTGAAGGACGACGCGCCCGTCGTGAGACCGTTGCCGGCCTCGCGGTGCTCAACGATGCCATGGCCCCAGATCGGCACGCCCTGGAAGAGCTGCTGGTGGCGTGTCACCACGAGCCCGTTGGCATAGGTTGCGGTGCGGGCGGCGCGCAGCTCATTTGCCGAAAGCCCCAAGGCTGCCGCGCCTTGGGTGCCAGCAGCCAGGGCAGCGGCCGGTTGGGCTTGCTTGCTGTCGAGCACGACGCGCTCAGCGGCCAGGGCCTGGGTGGCGGTTGCGATGCTGGCCAGTGCGAACAAGGCCCTTAGGGCGTTCGCCGTCTTGTGGGGGTAGAACATGTGTGTCATCTCTGGTTGGTTGTACGGTTACGCGTCTGCGCGCTTCAGGCCAAGCACATCAACCTTGACTACTGACCAATGTCCTGGCTTGACGCCAGACCTGGCCTCCCGGCGCACTGCTGCTTGACGGCGCGGACTGTAGGGGCGCAAGCGACGACAGGTACATGGGTTCGCCCCGTCCCCAATCGTGGCTACGCAGGGACGCTCAATAGGCGACCACGGGCACGGTTCCTTGGCACCCGCCAGCCCATCGTCCTAGGGAGGTCTGCATAACCTAGGGGGTGTTGACCCTGGCGAACTGCGGTAGCGCACGAGGCTTGCGCTGACCGACAACGATGGGTGAGTGCAGACAGCCGGCACCAAGCTCGGCCGCAAAACACGCCAGGCCATCGCTGCAGACCCAGGTCGGCGGCAAGCCCGTCTATACCGCCGCTGGCAACGAGCACTTCGTCATCACCGCGCACGCGGCCTGGCTGTGGTGCGCGCACGGTACCCACCACGGCACCACACGCAACTGGGCGACGGTGGAAAAGCTCAACGCGTTGTTGGGCTGACCGCCGCGGCGGCATCCGCCACGCTCCAGAACCAGCGCTCCTCGCGCCCCAGCCCCTGCGGCGCCGCCATGCGCAGCAGCGCCCGCACCGGCTCCTTGACGCGAGCCAGCAGCAGGCGCTGGCCGCGCGCGGCGAGGCGCAGGTCCAGCTCCAGCAGGCATTCCAGCGCCGTGCTGTCGAGGTCGCTGCTCTCTTCCAGGCTCAGCACCAGCGTGTCGACGCCGCTGGCCGCCAGGCGCTCGCCGGCCTCGGTCATCACGCGCTCGGCGCTGGCGAAGAACAGCGGCTCCTGCGGCCGCAGGATCAGCGCGCCCGGCAGCGGCAGGGCGTCGGGGTGCTCAGGCCGATTGACGAAATTGCGCGTACCGGGCAACTCGGCCAGTTCGTGCAACACCGGCTGGCTGAAGCGGCGCAGGGCCTCGACGATGGACAGCGCGATGGCGGCCAGCATGCCGTGCAGCAGGCCCAGGGCCAGCACCGCGATGACCGCGCCCAGCACGAGCAGGCGGTCGCGGCCCAGCCGCCATGTCGCCATCAAGGGCCGCGGCGACAGCGCATGCAGCAGCGCCGCGATGACGGCCACGGCCAGCACCGAGCGCGGCAGCCATTGCAAGGCCGGCAAGGCCAGGGTGATGGCTGCGGCCAGCACGAGGCAGGCCACGACGCCCGCCCAGCGGCTTTGCGAGCCGGCCCCATGGTTGGCCGCGCTGGCCGAGAAGCCCGCGCCGACCGGCATGCCCTGCAGCAGGCCGCTGGCGACATTGGCCAGCCCCAAGGCGGCCAACTCGCGGTTGGCGTTCAGCGCATCGCCACGCAACAACCCGAGGGAGCGCATGCTGCCCCAGGACTCGGCAAACAGCAGCACCACCAGGCCGACAGCCAGTTCAGCCACGCGCAGCCAGTCGTCGCGCCCCAGGGCCGGCAGATGCGGCGTGAAGGTCGGCGCGGCGACCTGGCCGACGACCTCGACACCCCACGCCGGCAGGTCCAGGGCCCAGGTCGCCACGATGGCCAGGACCAGGGCCGTCAGCGATGCCGGAAAGCCCGGCCACGGCGGCCAGCGCCGCAGCAGTGCGATCAGCCCTCCCGTCGCCAGCGCGATGGCCGCGCTCAGCCCATGCCAGCGGTCGGCATGGGCCAGCACCCACAGCAGCAGACGCGATGTATCCAGCGGCGGTGCCGGCGCCAGGCCAAGCGCATCGGGCAGCTGCTTGACGACGATGGTCAGCGCCAGCGCGAAGGCGAAACCACGCAGCACCGGCCGCGACACGAAGGCCGACAGCTGTCCCTGCCTGGCGGCGGCCAGCAACAGCAGCACGCCGCCGGCTGCCAGGGTCAGAGCCAGCAAGGCCTCGGCATGCGCGATGCCCGAGAGGCCGGCCGCCGCCGCGGCTGCGAGGCTGGCGCTGGACGAGGTGGGCGACACGATGGCGTCGCGGCTGCGCCCCAGCAGCGCGTAGACCGACAGGCCCACCAGGCAGGCCACCAGCGCATGCGCGACGGGCAGGCCGGCCAGCCCTGCATAGGCCACGCCTTCGGGCAGCAGCAGGCCGGCCACGCAAAGCCCGGCGCCGAAGTCGGCACGCCAGCGGCCGGCTTCAGAGCTTGAGGGCGCCGTCGTCACAGGCCTGGTTGAAGAGGGCCGCGTCTTCGCGCACCTGGCGGGCCGCGGCATGGGAGGACTGCAGCAGCCGGTCGCGCCATTTGCCGGGGCCGCGGCCGCGCTGGCCGAAGTCGATCAGCTCATCGGCATTGGCCGAACCCTGGCGCCCGGCCGCGCGCAGCTGCGCCCAGGCCAGCAGCCGGCCCATCGTGACCAGGCTGTGGCGCAAGGCACCACCCCGCTGGCGCGCCAGGGCGGCCAGGTCCAGCCTGTCCTCGCCGGGCTGCAGGCTGCGCAGCACATAGGGCCGGCCGGCCCAGCTCACCGCCTGCACCGGCGCCATGCTGATGGCCTGCATGCGCTGCTGCACGGCCAGCTGGCGCTCCGCTTCGGTCTTGAAGCGCGGCTGCTTGACGCCGACCGCCGGCGCCAGCGTCGAAGCCAGGGCCGGCTTGAGGTCCAGCAGCTGGGCGCCGTTGGCACCGCCGTCGCCACGCACCAGCATCACATAACGGTCCAGGCCCAGGCTGCCCGTACCAGCCACGCGGCGAGCCACGTCCAGCACCTCATGGAAGCGGCCGGGCTGGGCGGCGCCGGCCAACTCGGCCAGGAAAGCCGTCACGCTGTCGATCTGCTCGGCACTGGCCGGCAGGGCGTAGCGGCCGTCCACGCGCAGGCGGCGGCGCTTGCCCTGGCCCGTGCAGCGGCGCGCCAGCAGGTCGGCTTGGGCACGACGCTCGCCGACCTGGTCCAGCAGCCGCTTGACGGGCCCGTCGGCGGTGTCGCGTTCCAGCCAGTAGGCCTTGCCGCCCGACAGCGCATCGGCATAGGCCTCCTGCAGGGCACGGGCCAGCTCGCCGGCGTCCTCGGGCCCGAGGTCCATCTCGTCCGCCGCCAGCCACAGGCTGGCCAGCAGGTGCAGCAGATCGGCGCTGGCCGGCGCCAGCGCGGCTTCATCGAAGTCGTTGATGTCGAAATAGGCCAGGCCGTTGCTGCCGTGATAGCTGCCGAAGTTTTCGAGGTGCAGGTCGCCGCAGCACCAGGCCAGCGGCGCCGGCTTGAGCAGGCTGCGCTTGAGCCGGGCGTGGAAGAGATGGGCCGAGCCGCGCAGGAACAGGAAGGGGCTGCGGCGCATCTTGGCGAACTTGAGCGCCAGGCGCTCGGGGTCGCGGCCCGCGTTGTACTGCAGGATGGCGCGGACGACGTCCATCAGCCCCGGGACTGCGGCAGGGTGTGCACGCGCATGCCGACGGCCTCGTCCACCGGCTCGCGCCAGGCGGCGCGTTTGACGACACGGCGGCCGTCGTGCAGGCCGGCCTGCCAACGGGCCTGCAGGCGCTCGGTCGTGAAGTCGATGTCGCGCCAGGAGTCCTCGCCCGGCATGGCCCGCATGACGAGGTGTTCCACATCGATGCGGGAATCGCAGCCCAGGTCCAGCAGCGCCTTCACGGCCGGGTCGGCGGCGGTTTTGGCGTCGAGCTTGCGGCCCAGCTGGCGCACCGCGCGGCGCAGGTTCTGCAGTCGCTCGTGGTCGTCCAGGTGCTCGCAGATGCGGCTGGCGTACTGGATGTCCTTGTAGCGCGTCAGGGCCTGGGCCATGGTGCCGGGCGCGGCCTCGCTGGCATCCCAGAGGTCGACCATGAAGCACAGGGTGTCGCGGCGCTCGCTGTCGTCCAGCACGACGTCCAGCGGCGTGTTGGAGTAGATGCCGCCATCCCAGTAGGCCTCGCGGCCGATGGTGACCGGCGCGAAGCCCGGCGGCAGGGCGCCGCTCGCCATGACGTGCTCGGGGCCGATGCGGGTGCGGCCGTCGCGGTTGTCGAACAGCGCCAGCTCGCCGCTGCGCACGTTGACGGCGCACAGCGTCAGCCGCGTCTCGCCGCCGGCGATGCGTTCGAAGTCCACCAGTTCGCGCAGCGTCGCGGCCAGCGGCGACGTGTCGTAGAAGCCCAGCTCGGACAGCGGCGCGCGGCGGTTCATGTCCCAGGCCTGCGGCCCGCGCGGCTTGAAGAAGCCGGGGATGCCCGAGGTCAGCGTCTGCCACGTCTGCCAGCCCTGCAGTGCGCCGGCAAATGCCGTCAGCGCGCCGAACGGGTTGAAGGACGCAAAGCCCGGCTGCGGCGCGAACGACGAGCGCGTCACGCGGGCCCAGAACTTGTGCAGCGCCGGCAGGCGGTCGGCCGGCGCATTGCCGGCGATCAGCGTCGCATTGATGGCACCGATGGACGTGCCCACCACCCAGTCCGGCGCGATGCCGGCCGCATCCAGCGCTTCGGTCACGCCGGCCTGGTAGGCACCCAGGGCGCCGCCGCCCTGGAAGACGTAGACGGTCTGAGGAGGGCGTCGGGTGGACATCAGTTCAGGGTGACGGCGTCGTCGCAGGGGATGGCCTGGAAAACCGGCAAGGCTTCGCAGGACGAGGCGTGTGCCGCCAGGCTGGGGAGGTCGTCAGCCGGTACCTGGGCGGCCAGCACCGACTGCGTGAAGGTCCATGCGGTGGCGACCGTGATGCTGGCCTGGCCGGCGCCGGCGTCCAAGGGCAGCGCCGCCAGCTCACGCTCGAGCTCGCCATAGGCCGCCAGCAGTTGCCCGGTGACGCGCTGCACCCAGGGATCGTGGCGCTTCTCGGCCGGGCGCAGGGCGCGCTCGTAGACGATCTGGGCCGACTTCTCGCAGGCGGCCAGCGCCAGGCCGATCAACCGCAGTTCGCGAGCCAGTTGGGCGCCGTCACGCGGCATCAGACTGCGGCCGGCCACGCTCTCGACGTATTGCAGCAGCAAGCTCGAATCCATCAGCACCGTGCCGTCATCGCAGACCAGCGTCGGCGCCTTGACGACGGGGTTGATCTGCTGGAAGACGTCGAAGCCGCGGAACACCGAGATGGCCGCGTGCTCGAAGGGCAGGCCGAGCAGCCGCATCGAGATGGCGACGCGGCGCACATAGGGAGAGTCGAGCATGCCGATGAGCTTCATGCGCCTTCCTTCTGCTTGACGGGGCTCAGGCCGCGTTCGCCCATCAGTTGCTCCAGCACCTCGCGGCCATGGCGGCGCTCGATCTCGGCCTGCATGACGCGGTTGTAGGCGTCCGCATGGGCCTGCGTCAGCGTATCGGCCTCCTTGCCTTTGACGGCCCAGGCGAAGCCATAGCGCTGCTTCAGGCTCTGCGCCTTGGCTGCCGACGTTGCGGGACCGAAAACCTCCAGCTGCAGCAGGCCGGCTTCGACGTCGGCCCGTGCCTTGGCCTCGCCGCGCTCGGCAGCGCCGGCCGGGTTGCCGATGCGCATGTCGACGGCTGCGATCAACTGCCGGTCCGGCTTGGTCTCGCCCGGCGTGACGCGGAAGCGATCGAAAAGCCCGTACACGATGAGGGCGGCCGTCAGGCTCGCCAGCACGGCCACCACGCGGATGCGTGTGCGGGATCGTTGCCAACCCTTGCCCAGGCGCTCATCGGCCAGGGCGACTGCCAGGGTGGGTTTCGCGGATTCCATGGCTTGCTTCAATTCCTTGTCGTTGATGACGTCGCCAGCGGCGCGAGCGCGGTGCGCACGCGGGCCTGCCAGTCGCCCTGCTCGGCCGGCGTCCAGTCCGGCCAGCGCGGCGCCTCGGCTTCGAGTTCGTCCGCCAATTTTCGCAGGCTGTCCAGGCCGGTCACGGCGGCGGCCAGGCTGAGCCGGGCCAGCCACTCCTGGACCTGGCGAAACCGGGGGTAGGCCTCGAACAGCCAGCGCGCTACGTCGGGCCGCGCCCGCCAGTCGGCACTGCCAAAGCGTTCAACGGCCAAAGCCGTCAGCCGCTGCCCGGCGCCCAGACAGTCGAAGGCCACGCAGCCCTCGAAACCGCGCGGGATCAGCGCGTCATGGATGCCGCAACGGTGGTCGGCACAAAGATGCTGGCAAGGCGTCTCGGCCGCCTTGTCGAAGCCGAAGCCCTGTTCGGCGTCGAAGGGCGGAATCACGCAGCACAGGGCCACGCAGGCCGAGCAATCGGCCTTCAGGTGGGTGGGGAGCTGTACTGGCGCAGAGGTCACCCCGCATTGTCCGACACGCCAACCATCCACCCCACGCCGAAGCGGTCATTGACCATGCCGAACAGCGGCGCCCAGAAGGTCTTGCCCAGGGGCACATGGACCTGACCACCCTCGGCGAGGGCCGCGAAGGCCTCGCGGGCGGAATCGGCATCGGGGCAGTCCAGCGACAGCGAGAAGCCCTTGAAGACCGTGTTGCCGTCGCACATGCCGTCGGACATCATGACCAGGGCGCCGCCGATGTGCAGGGAGGCATGCATGATCTTGTTCTCCGAGCCCGGCGGCAGCGTGCCGGGCGGCGGCGGCTCGGGGCTCTCGGAGTTGCGCATCATGAATTCCACCGTGGCGCCGAGGGCCTTCTTGTAGAACTCGATGGCCTCTTCACAGCGGCCGTTGAAGAACAGATAGGGGTCGATCTTCATCGCAGTCTCCTGTGGTGGTCGATCAGGCAACTTTATGGATTCTTGAAGTCACCAGCGGTCGAAATGATGAAACTGTCCGCCTTGATGTGTTTGCGCCAGGCGGCGTTGGCCTGCTCGACGGTCACGGCTGCCAGCGCATCGTCGCGCTTCTGCGCGGCGGCCCAGGTCTCGCCGCGCTCGGCCAGGCTGGTCAGGCCGCCAGCCAGCGAACCGGGGTCGGCGCGGCCCTGCTTGCGGCCTTCGAGGATGTCCTTCTTGGCGCGGTCCAGTTCGGCGGCGGTGACGCCGTCCTTGGCCATGCGCGCCACTTCCTCCTGCACGACGGCGATGACGCGGTCTCGCTTGTCCGGCGCATAGCTGGCCTGGATGGCGAAGCTGCCGGCATTGCCCCAGAAGCCCGCGCTCAAGGACGCGCCGATGCCATAGGTCAGGCCTTCCTTCTGGCGCACGCGCTCGGACAGCCGGCTCTCCAGCCCGCCGCCGCCGAAGATGTGCACGGCCAGCTCCAGGGCCGCGTAGTCGGGGTCTTCGCTGTTCAGCGGCAGGGTCTGGTGCAGGCGCACGATGGCATTGGCCTTGTCGCGGGCGATCGCGTCAAAGCGGGCCGGCGGCACGACGACGTGCTGGGAGATATGGCGCACGAACTTCGGCGCCGCCGGCTTCTTCCAGTCGCCGAAGAGCTTGTCGATCTCCACACCCAGGCCGTCGGGCAATGCGCCCACGGCACTGACCTGGGCGTCGTTGAAGCTCCAGTAGTCGGCATAGAAGCGCTTCACCTCGTCCAGCGTCGTCACCTTCAGGTTGGCGATGCGCTCGTCCACGCTCATCACGTAGTCGGGGTGACCCAGGGTGACGCCGCGGGCCTTGTTGTAGTGGCCGCGCGTGGCCTCCTGGCGCAGCACGCTGGGCTCCTGACGCGAGGCCTCGATGCCGGCGATGCCCGACTTGATCTCGCGGTCGAAGGCGTCCTGCGGGAACAGCGGCTTGCGCAGCGCGTCGGCCGCCACGCGCAGGGCCGGCAGCAGGGTGTCGCGTTCGGCGCTGAGGAAGATGGTGGCGCCCTGGTCGTAGCTCGTCACGTTGAGGCTGGCACGCAGCTTGATCATGGCGTCCTGCAGCTGCTGCTTGGTGTAGCCGGCACTGCCTTCATCCATCAGCGCACCGACCATGCCGGTGCCGTTGCGCGCGAAGGTGGCATCGCGCTCGCCCCAGCGCAGCTGCATCTGCAGCACGACGGTGTTGCCGCGGGTCTGCTTGCGCAGCGTGTGCAGGGCGATGCCGCTGGCCAGGGTCTCGCGTTTCATGCGCGACTCCAGCACGGCCGGCACGGGGTCGAGCTGCTCGCCCTCCTCCACCTTGGGCGGGCCCTTGAGCTCGGCCAGGCGCTGCTCCAGCGCCGGGGCGGCGGGAATCTCGATGCGCTCGACCTTGTCGGCCGGCAGATAGCGCCCCAGCGTGCGGTTGGCCGGCTTGAAGTAGGCGGCGCGCACGCGGTCCACGTCGGCCAGCGTGACCTTGGGGATGTCCTCCATCAGCTGGAACAGCAGCCGCCAGTCACCCGCGGCGATGAGGCCGGAGATCTGCTGGATCAGGGCCTCGGGGTTCTTCATCTGCTGGCGGTAGCTGTTGACGGCGATGTCGCGAACTCGCGCCAGCTCGCTTTCGTCAAAGGGCTTGGTCGTGCGGCCTTCGGCCAGGTCCAGCAGCTGGGTCTCGACCTTGTCCACCTCGGCGCCCGGCGGCAGGGCCGCGAAGGCGGCGATGGTGCCGGGCTCGACGCCGCCCGCACCGGCAATGCCGGCGGCCAGGGCCAGCTTGGGCTCGACGAGTTGCTTGTAGAGCTGGCCGCTGGGCTGCAGGCTCATCAGCAGGCCGTAGACGATCAGGGCCGGCGTGTCCGGGTGGGTGATGGCCGGCACGTGATAGGCCGCCAGCAGGATGGGCTGGCCGCCGACGCGGCGCACGACGACCGTGCGCTCGCCGTCCTGGGCCGGCTCCACCGTGTAGGGCTGGGGGATGGTGGCGGCGGGTTTGGCGACGGCGCCGAAGTCCTTGGCGATCAGGGCCAGCGTCGCGGCCTTGTCGAAGGCGCCGGCGATCAGCAGCGTCGCGTTGTCGGGCCGGTAGTAGCGCTTGTAGAAGCCCTGCAGCTTCTCGATGGGCACGTTCTCGATGTCGCTCTTGGGGCCGATGGTGGCGTGGCCATAGGGGTGCCAGGCAAAGGCCGCCGCATTGACGCGCTGCGACAGCACCGCAAAGGGCTGGTTCTCGCCGCGCTCGAACTCGTTGCGCACCACCGTCATCTCGGTGTCCAGGTCGACCTTGGCGACGCGGCTGTTGACCATGCGGTCGGCTTCCAGGTCGAGCAGGAAGCCCAGGGTGTCGGCGTTCGCGTTGAAGCTCGCGAAGTAGTTGGTGCGGTCCACCGTCGTCGTGCCGTTGAAGCGCACGCCGCGCTGGGCCATGGCGCCGGGAATGTCCTTCTGGCGCTGCGTGCCCTTGAACAGCATGTGCTCCAGCAGATGGGCCATGCCGTACTCGCCCGGCGCCTCGTGGCGGCTGCCGACGCGGTAGGTGATGTTGACCGTCGTCGTCGTCTGCGTCGCGTCCGGGAAGAGCAGGATCTGCAGGCCGTTGGGCAGGCGGTATTCCTCGATGCCGCCGAGCTCGCGCACGCGCGCGGGCATGGCGACGACGGCGGCGGGAGCCATCGCAGTCGGCTTCGGGACCGCGGTCTTGGGCTTGGCCGTCGCCGCCGGCTGGGCCTGCGCCGCACCCAGCGCCAGGCTCAGCAGGGCGATGCCCACACTGCGGGGCATCCACCCATCCAGCTTCATTCGCATTTGTCTCTCTCCAGTCGGCCGCATCTTCGGCCTGGCGGGGATTCTGCGTGGTTTTGCAGCCCCGGCCGTTCGTCAGATCCCAATGAAGGCGTAACAGCGCCTAGAGCCTCGCCAGCAGGGCCGTCACCGCATCGACGCTGGCCGGCTTGGTCAGGTGCTCGTCGAAGCCCGCGGCGCGCGAGCGCTTCTTGTCCTCTTCCGAGCCCCAGCCCGTCAGGGCCACCAGCAGTGTGGACGTGAAGCGGGCGTCCTGGCGCAGCCGGGTCGCGAACTCATGGCCGCCCATGCCGGGCATGCCCAGGTCGCAGAACACCGCCTGGGGCAGGAAGCTGTCGGCCCTGACCAGGGCCGTCTCGCCGCTGTTCTCGACCTCGACCTCATGACCGGACAGCGACAGCAGCATGGCCAGGGAGTCGGCCGCGTCGACGTTGTCGTCCACGACCAGGATACGCACCGGCTTGGCCGCATCCGGCTCCGGTGCGGCCCGAAGCGGCGCCGGGGCGGACTCCTCGGCCGCCAGCGGCAGCTCGATGGTGAAGGTGCTGCCCTGGCCCGGCCCCGCGCTCGCCGCGCTGACGCGGCCACCGTGCAGCGTCACCAGGCTCTTGACCAGGGCCAGGCCGATGCCCAGGCCACCCTGAGACCGCGACAGCGAGCGGTTGACCTGGGCAAACATGTCGAAGACGCGCGCGATCATGTCCTGGGGCAGGCCCACACCGTTGTCGCGCACCGTCAGCACGGCATGGTGGCCAACCTGGGTCAGCATCAGCCAGATGTGGCCACCGTCCGGCGTGTACTTGGCCGCGTTGTTCAGCAGATTGCAAAGCGACTGCGCCAGACGGGTCGGGTCGCCGTCAACCCAGAGCGCTTCGTCGGGCAGCGTCACGGTCAGCTGGTGCCCCCCGCGGTCGATCAGGGGCTGGCAGGACTCCAGCGCCATCTCGACGACGCGCCGCATGTCCAGCGATTCGCGCTGCAGGACGAGCTTGCCGGTAGAGATGCGCGACACCTCGAGCAGGTCGTCGACGAGGCGCAGCAGCTGGCTCATCTGCCGGTCCATCATCTCGGTGACGTTCTTGAGATGGGCCGTGTCCCGGGGCGGGTTGCTGACCAGCAACTGCAGCCCCGTGCGTATCGGCGCCAGCGGGTTGCGCAGCTCGTGAGCCAGCGTCGCGAGGAACTCGTCCTTGCGCTGGTCGGCGCGGCGCAGCGAGCGGTCGGCGCGCATCAGTGAATCGATCTGGTCGCGAATCTGATACTGCCAGCGCCGCCCGCGCAGCGCCGTGCGCACGGCGCTGACCATGACGCGCGCCGACGTCGGCCGGTCCAGCACCGTCAGATTGCGCAGCCGCGCCGCCCGCAGCGCCGGCGCCTCCAGGCCCTGGCGGCACAAGGCCAGCACGGGCAGGTTGGACCAGGCCGGCTGGCGCTCCAGCACGTTCAGCAGCACCGCGAAGCCGGGGTCACTGAAGGTCACGTCAGTCACCATCAGCGCGCCCGAGCCTTCGTGGATCAGCTCCTCGGCATGCCGCCAGCCATTGCAGACGACGACATCGATGCGAGCCTCGTCCAGCAGCCGCCGCGTCACGTCGCCATCGCGCGTGGTGGGCGCGAGCACGACGACGCGCTCGCTGTAGGAGCGCTCAGCTTCGTCGCGTTCGATCATCGGCAAACTCGGCCTCGTGGTGCACCGGCACCTCCACGGGAACTCCTGTCAACACGCCGCGCAGATGCATCAGCGGCGGCCCCAGGTGCACACCCTTGTCGTCGAACCAGAGCTGGCGGATGGTGTCCTCGTGGCGGCCGCTGCGCTTCTTGATGACCGACACGGCCTTGCGCACCGCGCCCTGGTGCTCGTACATGCGGAACAGCACGACGGCGTCGGCCAGATAGCTGGTGTCCACCGGATTGCGCATGTTGGTCCCCAGCATGCCCGACTGCGTCGCCACGACAAAGGTCGCCACCCCATGGTTGTTCAGATAAGTCAGCAGTTCGTGCAGCTGGATGATCAGCGCGCGCTCCTCGGGCATGGCGTTCAGATAGCCATTCAGGCTGTCGATGACGATGACGCTGGCGCCATCGTGTTCGACGGACCGGCGCACGATGTTGGCGAACTGGCTGGGCAGCACCTCGGCCGCGTCGATCTGGCGCACATTGAGCTTGCCCGGACCGATGCCCTGGTCGACCGTCAGACCCAGGCTCCCGAGACGGTCCAGCAGCAGGTTGCGGCCTTCCTCGAAGGTGAAGATGGCCGCGTGGCCACCGCGTCGGGCCGCCATGACGGCGTATTGCGAGGCGATGGTGGACTTGCCCGAACCCGCCGGGCCGACCAGCAGCGTCGCCGTGCCGCGGTTGGTGCCGCCGCCCAGCAGTTCGTCCAGGGCCGGGATGCCGCTGGGCACCACGTCGCGCTCATAAGGCGTGCCATGGTCGCTCGGCGTCAGCCGCGGGAACACCTGCAGGCCGCCACGGCGGATGACCATGTCCTGCTGGCCACTGATGAAGTCGCTGCCGCGAAACTTGCTGACGCGCAGCTGGCGCTGCGCCGGACCGTAGGTGGGCACATGGCGCTCCAGCGCGATGACGCCATGGGCGATGCTGTGCAGCTGCGTGTCGACGCCGTCGCTGGAGCGGTCGTCCAGGAACAGCACGGTGCAGCCGCGGCCGACGAAGAACTGCTTGAGCGCGAGGATCTGGCGGCGGTAGCGCAGCGAGGCCTGGGCCAGCAGGCGCAGCTCCGACAGCGAGTCCAGCACCATGCGGCGCGGCTTGAACCGCTCGACGGCCTCCAGCACGCGCTTGGTGGTCTCGCTGAGCTCCACCTCCGACGGGTGGTACATCGTCAGCTCGGCATCGCCGAACAGTTCCTTTTCGTCGGCGACGAGCTCGACCATCTCGATGCCATCCAGCGACCAGCCATGCGAAGCCGCACCGGCACGCAGCTCCGCCGCCGTCTCGCCCAGCGTCACATAGAGACAGGATTCACCTTCGCGCACGCCCTGCATCAGAAATTGCAAGGACAGCGTCGTCTTGCCCGCGCCGGGGTCCCCATCGACAAGATAGAGCTGGCCGGCGATCAGCCCGCCATGAAGCACCTCATCCAGACCCGGCACGCCGGTGGCAGAACGCAGGGTTCCCTTCGTCATTGCATCCTCCTGTCCTGCCTGGGCAGCGTCATGCGGGTGCCGGCAGGGAGCCTCAACAGTCTAGGGCCGGAATTTCGGGTGGCATGTCAGCCAACAGCGCAAGCTGCGGCTCAACGCGCACCGGCAAGCCGCAGGATCTCGGACAGCAGCAAGGGCGGGCGCAGCGGCTTGCCCAGATGGGCGTCGAAGCCGGCTTGCAGCGCGTTGGCGCGATCAGCCTCGCGCGAGAAGGCGGTCAGCGCGATCGCCGGCAGATGCCGCTCGCCAGCCTCCCGCCTGCGCCACTCGCGGATCAATTCGTAGCCGTCGCGGCCGGGCATGCCGATGTCGCTGATCAGCAGGTCGAAGTCGCCGGCTTCCAGCCTGTCCAGCGCAGCACCCACCGAAGCCTCGTGTAGCACCTGCATGCCCTGCTCGCCCAGGATCATGGCCAGCATGGCGCCGGCCTCCAGGTCATCCTCCACCACCAGCACGCGCAAACCCAACAGCGGCGCCGACGGCGAGTCGCCCAGGGCGCCGAAGCTGCTGGCCGGGCCAGAAGCCGCCGGCGCAGTCCCGGCCTGTTCCGCGGGCAGCCAGACGGAGAACTCCGCGCCCTGGCCTTCGCCCGCACTTGTCACGCCGACATGGCCGCCATGCGCCTCGACGAGGTTCTTGACGATGGCCAGGCCCAGGCCCAGGCCGCCATGCTGGCGGTTGCTGGCCGCGTCGCTCTGGGCGAAGCGGTCGAAGACGAAGGGCAGGAAGTCGGCCGCGATGCCCTGCCCCTGGTCGGCCACGGTGATGGTCGCTCCGCCATCCACCGCCCTCAGGCGCAGGGTGATCTCGCTTTGCGACGGCGAAAACTTGATGGCATTGCCCATCAGATTCCACAGCACCTGCTGGATGCGCGCATCGTCGACGTGCAGCTTCAGGTCTTCCTGCTCCAGATCCAGGCGCAGCCGGTGATGGCTGCGCTGCAACAGCGGCTGCACCGCCGCGACGCTGGACGCGATGAGGCTGCCCGCGTCCACCCAATCCAGGTTCAGCGGCAGCTTGCCGAGGTTCAGTCGCGACATGTCCAGGATGTCGGAAATCAGCCGCGCCTGAATGACGGCGTTGCGCTCGATGGCGGCCAGGCCCCGCTCCAGCATGTCGGGCTTGGCGCCCTTCTGCAGCACATGGGCCCAGTTCATGATGACGTTCAGCGGCGTGCGCAGCTCGTGCGACAGGACGGCGATGAGGTCGTCTTTCAGGCGGTTGTGGCGCTCGGCCGTGCCGCGGGCACTGCGCTCGCGCTCCAGCAGCTCGTGGCGCTGCTCGGCCACCAGCAGGCGCTGCGAGATGTCGGTCGCCACCAGCATGGCGATGCCCGGCTCGGTGTAGTTGGCGGCCGCCCATTCGACCGGAACCAGCCGGCCATTGGGCTGCGCGACACGGAACTCGCCATGCGCGCCTTCCGTGGCGAGAGCGCGCACGAAGGCAGCGGCCGACTCGATGTCGTCGGGAGCGACGAAGTCCAGCAGCATCTGCCCGGTGACTTGCGCGCGCCCCAGCAGGGCCTGCATGGCGGGGTTCACCTCCAGCAGCTTGCCGTCGTGGGTGTCCACGAGGCCGATGCCGCTCGGCGCACGTTCGAAGGCGGCGCGGAACTTGGCCTCGCTCTGGCGCATCGCATCCTCGGCCTCGCGCGTACGCACCAGCGACTGGATGGTCGAGATCAGCACCGCCGGCTCGACCGGGTGGGTCAGGTAGGCGTCGGCGCCGGAGTCCAGGCCGCGCACCTTGTCCTCGTCGGTCAGATACGCGGCGGTCAGATGGATGACCGGCAGCTTGAAGGTGCTGGGCTGGCGGCGCAGGCGGCGGCAGACCTCCAGGCCGTCGATGTCGGGCAGATGGATGTCCAGCACGACGGCCGACAGACTCTCGTCGGCCAGGGCCAGCGCTTCCATGCCGGTCGATGCCTCAAGGACGGGAAATCCTGCCGACTGGAGTTGCCGCACCGTGGTGTAGCGGCCGATGGGATCATCATTGACCACCAGCAGCCGGTGCTGGGAACGGTCCAGCTTGCGGGCACCCGCGATGCCCGGCGCTTCGGTGGGCAGGGGTTCGCTCATGCCTTCGCCGGTGCTTCGGCCAGCCGCAGGGGCACGGTGACCGAGAAGGTCGAGCCCTGGCCGGCAGCGCTTTGCAGCGCGATGCTGCCGCCCAGCAGCTCGGCCAGACGCTTGCTCAGCGACAGGCCCAGGCCCGTGCCGCGCAGCCGCTTCTGGATGGGCGAGTCCAGCTGGGAGAAGTCCTGGAAGATGGCCGAGTGGAATTCCGGCGCGATGCCCATGCCCGTGTCCGCGACCGAGAAGGTCATGGACTCGCCGTCCTGCACGGCTGACATCCGCACTTCACCCTTGGTCGTGAACTTCAGCGCGTTGGAGATGAAGTTGCGCAGGATCTGCGACAGCTTGCCGTTGTCGGTGAACAGCTGGGTGGTGCCTTGAGGCTCCTCGAAGATCAGCTGCACGTCGGGGTTGACCAGCACCGGCTTGAACATGCCGCGCAGCGCGGCGAACAGGTCCACCAGCTCGAACCAGGCCGGCGACACGTCGATGCGCCCGGCCTCGACCTTGGCCAGGTCCAGCAGGTCGTTGACCATCTCGGCGAACTCCTCCGACGTGGTGCGGATGAAGTTGATCTGCTTTTCCTGCTCGACAGTCAGCGGGCCGTCGACGCGGTCCAGCAGCAGGCGGGTCAAGCTGCGGATGGACGAGATGGGCGTGCGGAACTCATGGCTCATATAGGCCAGGAAGCGGCTTTTCAGCTCGGTGGCCTGGCGCAGCTGCTGGGCCTGGGTGTCCAGTTCGGCATACAGCGCGAGGACGCCGCCGTTGGTCTCTTCCAGCTCCTGCTGCAGCGACGTGATCTGCTGGCGCGCTTCGTCCAGCGCCGCCTGCAGCGCGGGGATGTCGGTCGCTGGCTCTTGCTGCATGCCCTGTCCTTCAGTGACGCCGGACGACGACGACGGTGGCGTCGTCGCGGCCACGGCAATGGTCCCGCATGATCCAGCCCGCGATGACCATGGGCTCGCAGGCCAGCAACCCGCCTGCGCCATCCAGGTTCCAGCGCGACACGATGCCGTCCGAGAACAGCACGAGGATCGCATGATCCGGCCACTCGTGGGTCACATCCTGCACGCGGCGGATCTGCACGCCCAGCGTGCCGGGCTGGGACATCAGGCTGCGGTCGCTGATGCCGCTGATCAGCCGGCCCGTGACGTTGCCGACGCCGGCAAACACCAGGCGGTCCAGCGTGGGTTCGATGGCAACGATGGCGACCGCCGCGCCGCGCGTGCTGCGCAGGCTGAGGTGGGCGTCCTCCAGCAAGGCGGCAGGCGTGGCGATGGTGCCGCGCTGGAACAGGTCCAGCGCCATGTCGGAAGCCTCGGCAGCCTGCGGGCCGTGGCCGAGACCGTCCGCCATCAGCAACTGGGGGCTGCCGTCCCGGATGCGCAGACCCCAGCCATCGCCGGAGACGCGCTCGCCGGGCGCCGGCAGGCCGAGGCCGGCCACGCTGTAGCGGGCGGGACGCTCGGCCACGCCCTGGGGGACCTTGCCCTCGAAGCGCGCCGAGATCACGGCACCGCGCTGAGGCAGCGAGAAAGCCGAGAAACGGTTGGCGATGCGCTTGACCGCCCCTAGGCCCGTACCGGCCGTGCCGCCGGTGGAGAAGCCGTCCTGCAGGCAACGCTCGATGTCCATGCCCGGCCCGGTGTCGAGCGACAGCAGTTCGACTGCCTCCCCATCCACGCCCAGCAGCAGCGCCCCGCCGCCGGCGTGGCGGACGAGGTTGGTGCCGAGTTCGGTCACGCCCAGCGCCAGGCGGCCGGCGGCGGCGTCATCGAAGCCGAGTTCTGCCGCCAGCACCTGCCCCGCGCGGCGCGCTTCGCCGACCTGGCTGGCATCGTCGATGGCAAACCGTTGATACGGGCGCATCCGGTCCCTATTTCCAGCGCGTGATGGTGACGCGGGTGCCCTCGCCGACGACCGACACCAGCTCGAACTCGTTGACCAGCCGCTTGCTGCCCGGCAGGCCCTTGCCCAGGCTGCCGCCGGTCGTCCAGCCGTCTTTCATGGCGAGGTCGATGTCCGGAATGCCAGGGCCCTGGTCGACGAAGGACAGGGTCAGGCCGGTGCGCAGGCCGTCCTTGTGCAGCTTCCATTCCATGTCGCCGCCGCCGCCGTAGACCAGCACATTGCGCGACAGCTCGCTGGCCGCCGTGACCATCTTGGTCTGGTCGACGAGGGAGAAGCCGAGTTGCTGGGCCAGCTTGCGGACGAACTGCCGGCTGGTGACGACGTCGTTCTCGCTGCGGACCGGCACGCTGCCTTCATTCGCCGTCGGATTCGTCGTCATCGTTGTGCTCCTCGGTTGCCTGGCGGAGCAGCTGCATGCCGCGGTCGACGTTCAAGGCCGTGCGCACGCCATCCAGCGACAGGCCGAGCTCCACCAGCGTGATGGCCACGGCAGGCTGCATGCCCACGACGACCGAGTTGGCGCCCAGCACATGGGCGATGCTGGAAATGCTGGCCAGCATGCGGCCGATGAAGGAGTCGACGATCTCCAGCGCCGAGATGTCGATCAGCACGCCGGTGGCGCCCGTGGTCTCGATCCTGGCGGCCAGATCGTCCTGCAGCGCCAGCGCCGTCTGGTCCATCAGGTCGACCTGGATGGTCACCAGCAGATTGCGGCCCAGCTGGAGGATGGGGATGCGCTGCATCTCAGTCTGCCGACGCCGCGACCGGCTTGCCGCGCGTGACCACGAAACCGGTCCGCTTCATCGCCACCGCCAGCGCATCGGCCAGCGTCGCCTTGGTGATGATGCCGGCCAGATCGATGCCCAGGTGCACGATGGTCTGCGCGATCTGCGGGCGGATGCCGCTGATGATGCATTCGGCGCCCATCAGGCGGATGGCCGTCACGGTCTTCAGCAGATGCTGGGCGACCAGGGTGTCCACGGTCGGCACGCCGGTGATGTCGATGATGGCGATGGTGGAGCCGGTGTCGACGATGCGCTGCAGCAGCGCCTCCATGACGAGCTGGGTGCGGCCGCTGTCCAGCGTGCCGATCATGGGCACGGCCAGCACGCCGTCCCACATCTTGATGACGGGTGTGGACAGCTCCAGCAGCTCCTGCTGCTGGCGGGCGATGATTTCCTCGCGGCTGCGCTGGTAGGCCGTCACCGTGAACTGGGCCATGCTGTCGACCAGCGTCGACACCTCCCACACGGCGGGCATCAGCGCGGCGGGCTCCTGGCCCATCTTGCGCTGCAGGCCGGCAAACAGCGGCTTCTTCAGGCCCAGCACGAAGCGGCTGGTGTCTGCCGCGGTGGAACCCTGGGCCGCGCGCGAACGCGACAGGCCGGACAGGAACTCGCGAACCTTCTCCCAGGCCTTGTCGTCGAAGTTGTCAAGGGCACCCTCGGCGCGCACGCCGGCCAGCACGGCCTCCAGCAGCTGCTCGGTGCCCTGCATCTCGGTGCTCAGGCCACGACCGGCGCCCGCAGCGGTCAGCTCGGCGCGCCATTCGGCCAGCACCTGGTCGCGTTCTTGAGACAGCAGCGATTCGACAGCCGCACTGTTCTTCTTCATGGGAATTCCTCGCTCAGCGGATGACGGCCCGCAGGGCCGCGTTGGGACGCTCAAGGCGCGACGCATAGTAGTCCAGCGGCGAGGCCCTCTCTGTCAGACAACACGCCATGCCTGGGCATGGTCACAGCGGGCCAGCCGCTGCGTCAGTGGCCGCCGAGGGTGCCGAGCCGCTTCGGTCCGCTGTGAACGCTCCAGATCGAGATGCACAGCCCATCGCACCCTTCCTCCACCACGACTTCCGGAAAGTCATCGCCGTCGAGATCGACATACTGCGTCGGCCGCGCGGCCAGCCTGCCCTGGTAGCTGAAGACGCCGCGCCTGGCGACGAAGACATGGTGGCGTTGCGCGTCGTAATAGCCTTCTTCGTCCTTCACCTGTTCGCCCGGGACGAAGTAGGTGGTGAAGGCCGACCCCGGCTTGCTCACCGCCTTCGCGTGCGCGAAATCCAGCCTTGCGGCCAGCGAGCCATGCCGGGCAGGATCAGCCTTGATCAGCATGGCCACGCCTTGCGCCTCCTGCGCCGAAAGGCTGCGCTGCTGCCAGGCGGCCGGCCTGCGGGGCTGGATCGTGAAGACATGCGCCACCTCGCCCTCGTCCCTGGGCGCGACGCCGAGGATTTCGACGCGGATGGGGCTGTAAGCGTCGGCGCCGGCGAGCATGGTCGTCCCGCATCGGTAAGAGCGGCCCCGCGTGTGGTCGCGGACGGCGCCACCCCTGCTGCAGTGCTGCACCAGCTCGAGCAGGCTGTCCTGGCTGTCGAAGCTGACCAGCCCGCCCTGCTCGAAAGACAGGAACACGCCGCGCATGAAGCTGACGCTTTCGCGCTCTTCCCCGGCGTGGCCGGCGACAGGGACCAGCGCGGCGAAGACGGCGGCAACGAGGAGGCCTGCCCTCATCGCCGCCACGGCGCGTTCTTGATCGCCTCGGTGGCCTGGGGCTCAGGCAGTGCCTTGGCGAACAACCAACCCTGCCCCACCTGCACGCCCAGCTGCTCCAGCAAGGCCGCCTGCTTCTCGTCCTCGACGCCCTCGGCCAGGGTCTGCTTGCCCAGCGCGGCGCCCAGGCCGACGATGGTGCGGACGATCTCCTGGGCTTCGCGGCCGGCGGCCAGGCGGATGACGAAGCTGCGGTCGACCTTCAGCGTGTCGAAGGGGAAGCGGTGCAGATACGCCAGCGATGAATAGCCGGTGCCGAAATCGTCGATGCTGAGCTTGAAGCCCATGCGCGCCAGCTCCTGCAGCACTTCGGCGCTGCGCTGCGGATTGGCCATGGCCATGCTCTCGGTCACCTCGAGCTTGAGCCGATGCGTGGGCACGTCGCCCAGGGCCGCCAGCGTCGCGCGGGCATCGGCCAGCAGCTCGAGGTCGCGCTCCAGCTGCACGCCGGACAGGTTGACGGCCACCTCGCCGGTGAAGCCCAGCGGCTGCCAGCGGCGCAGCTGGGCCGCGGCTTCCAGCAGAGCCCAGCGGCCGATGGCGCAGATCTGGCCGCTGGCCTCGGCGACGGGGATGAAGTCGCCCGGCATGATCAGCCCGCGCTCGGGATGCTTCCAGCGGATCAGTGCCTCGAAACCGAGCAGGGCCCGGTCCGCCAGGCGCACGAAGGGCTGGTAATGCAACTCGAACTGGGTGCCACTGGCCAGGGCGGCATCGATGGCGTCGCGCAGCCAGCGGCGCGACTGCTCGACAAGCTGCTCGGCCGGGTCGAACTCATGCGTCTGGCCGGGGCCACCCGCCTTGGCCCGGGCCAGTGCGCCTTCGGCCGCGGCCATCAGCTCGTCGGCGCTCACCGGGCCATGGCGGCGCTGGGCCCAGGACAGACCCGCCGTCAGCTGAAGCATGGGCGTTGCGACATTGAAGGGCGACTGCAGCAGGGCCTGCACGCGCTTGCCCAGCTCGGCGGCGCTGTCGCCCCCGGCCAGCAGCAGCGCGAACTGGTCGGGGCCGATGCGGGCGACCAGATGACGCGCGCCGAAAGCCTGCTTCAGGCGCGCGCCCAGCTCGGTCAGCACCGAATCGCCCACCACCGGGCCATGCGCCTCATTCAAGGCGCGGAAGCCGTCCAGGCCCAGCAGCAGCAGGCCCGTCTCGGGCGCCGGCACGCCTGTCAGCAACTGGGTCAGCTGCTCGCGGAACAGCACGCGGTTGGCCAGGCCGGTGAGGCGGTCGTGCAGGGCGTCGAAGCTGATCTGCTGCTGCAGGCGCTGGCTCTCGGAGATGTCGGTCAGGGAGCCCGCCATGCGCACCGGCTCATCGCCCTCGCGCACGGCCAGGCCGCGGGCCAGCAGCCAGCGCTCCTGGCCGCCCTGGGTGAAATGCAGCACCTGGTGGAACTGCAGGCTCAGGCCGTCCAGGTGGGCCTGCAGTTCGGCCTCGAAGGCCGCACGCATGGCGGGGTCCAGCGGCTGAGTCCAGGCCCGTATCGAATGGCCGGCCTCGGCGGCCGACAGGCCCATCAGGGCCAGCCAGCGGGGCGAGTAATAGACCTCGTCCGTCGTCAGATCCCAGTCCCACAAACCGTCGTTGGCCCCCTGGGCGGCCAGGGCATAGCGCTGCTCGCTGGCGGCCAGCTGGCGGGCGGCCAGGCGGCGCTGGCCCTGCTCGATGCCTGCACGCAAGGCACTGCCGCCCAGCGTCGCCACCCCAAGGGCCAGCAGCGGCGGCGCCAGCGCGAAGACGAAGTAATGGCTCTCGAAGGCCCACTGAACGCCGGCCAGCAGCGCCAGCGTGCCGATGACGATGACAGCCACGGCCACACCCAGGGGCCGGCGAGCCAGCAGGGTCACGGCAGCAAAGGGCAGCAGCAACACGGCCGCCAGTTCGGCCGCGCCGCCCCAGGCCGGGCGCACCAGGCTGCGGCCGGTCAGCAGGTTGTCGGTGACGGTGGCGATGCGCTCCATGCCGGGCAGCCGCGCGTCGAAGGGCGTGGGCACATGATCGCCCGCGGCCAGAGCCGACACGCCGACAACGACCACGCGGCCCCGTAGCTTCGCCGCGTCCACGCGACCGGCCAGCAGGTCCGCAAAACCGACGCTGTCGAAGCTGCCGGAGGGACCGTAGTAGTTCACGCCCAGCCGCGACAGCTCGTCCAGCCGCGACTGCACGGCATTGCCGACGCTGAACTCGGCGCCGAAGCGGGCCCTGGCCTGCTTCCAGTCGGCCCCGCGCGCAAAGGCGGCCAGGCGCAGCGGCATGGACGGATAGACCTCGCCGTTCAGGCGCAGCAGCGGCAGGTCGCGGCGCAGGCTGCCGTCGGCCTCGGGGCGCACGCTGATGTGGCCGAGGGCGACGGCGGCTTCAGCCAGGCTGGTCTCGGGCGCGACCAGGCGATGCGGTCGGTAATAGCCCTCGCTGCGCGCCAGGGCCGACTCGTCGTCATAGCGCAGCAGGGCCTGAGCCAGCACGGGCGCCGGCGCGGGCGCCGTGTCGGCCTTGCCGTCGTCGGGCAGGGAGAAGGGAATCAAGGTGCAGGCGCAGGCCTTCATCGCGTCGGCCAGGGCGGCGCTGCCCTCGGGCGTGCTGCCACCGGGCAGCAGCAGGATGTCCAGGGCGACGGCGCGTGCACCGCCGGCCTGCAGGGCTTTCACGGCGCGGGCGATCTCGGCGCGGTCGGGCACGCGTCCGCCCAGGGCCTCGAGCGCCGCGTCATCCACGCGCACCAGCAAAAGCGGCAGTTCAGTGCCGGGCGCAAGTTCGCCGCGCCAGCGCGTCTGCAAGTCCAGCGCCCATTGGTCGGGGCGATCCAGCACGGGCATATCGGCCCGCGAGGCCAGCATGGCAAAGCCCAGCAGCGCTGCCGCCAGGCCGATCAGCGCATAGCCCAGGCCTGAGGCGAGGCGTCTCAATCCAGCGACCCCAGGCGTTGCTCGACGCGCTGCACCTTCTCGGCCGTCCAGCTCATGGCCGCCACGCACTCCTTGGCATCGCAATGCGTGCCGTTGAGCTTCTTCTCCAGGCGCACCGGGTAGCGCGGCTTGATGCCGCGGGTCTGCGGACCGGCGGGCTCGACGTCGACCTCGCCCGTCTTCACATGCACGGCGGTGGCACGGTCATCGCCCACCTCGATGCTGAACTCGGTACCGCGCACGGCCGTCACGGCGGTGGGCGTGCGCACCCGCCAGCTGCCGCCGGCCGAGGGCGTCACGCGCTGGCCGATGAGGCCGGTCTCGAGCAGGAACTCGGCGATGCGCGGCTGGCTGGCCGCCGCGCTGAAGGCCTCGATGCGCAGCTGGCTCTTGTCGGCCAGCACGAGGACGGAGCCGTCGGTGAACTTGAGCCTCACGCGGCCGGCCGTGCCGGTGCGCAGCGTGGTGCCGACGTCGAGCTTGTCGCCCACGGCCAGCGCCTTGCCATCCACGCGCTGGGCGTCGCCACTGACGGCCATGACTTCACAGGCCTGCTGGGCGAAGGCGGCGGAACTCAGCAGGGACAGGCACAAGACCAGGGCACGCATTTCAAGACTCCTATCGACTCGGATCACCAAACAACGCAAAGCCGGCCCAGTAGAACGGATGCGTCCAGCGCCCGCCACCGAGAGTTCCCTCGATCATCCCCATTTGCGCCATGCGCAGGGCCTCAGCACGCGGCGCCTTTGCGGAGAAGGTGGCGGAAGTGAGCGCGGCGGCCGATGAGGTTTCGACGGCCCAGTGCGTGGCCAGCACCGAGCGGCTGCCGGCAAAGAAGAAACCGCGCACCAGGCCCGACATGGCCGCGCCGCCCTGCTCGCCGGCGGCCGTGTTGCAGGCCGACAGCAGCACGGCCTGGGCGTTCAGGCGCAGCGTCAGCACATCGTCGAGTTCCAGCAGTGGCGAGGCCGTCGCGTCCGCGCTTGGGGCCAACGCCAGAGCGGGCTTGGACACCCCCGGCAGCTCGCCGGGCATCAGCCCATGCGTGGCGAAGGCAACGACGCGGCGGTCCTGCAGGGGCGCGGCCAGCACGGCCTCTCGCGTGGCTGCGGCGCCCAGCAGCAGATCGGTCTCGGGCCTGGCGCCCAGGGCCTTGGCCAGGGCGGTGAGCTCGGCGCGGGTCTCGGGCAGGGGCGGGATGTCGCCATAGCTGAAGCCCCAGGCGGCGTCGTACTTCGTCGCGCCGCTGCCCAGGGCCGCACGGCCCGCCTTGGCCGCGGACTTGAACTGCGGGTCGCCCACGCCGAACAGCGGTTTGGCCGCCGCGGCCGGCGCGGCCAAGCGGCGCAAGGCGAACAGCGCGCCGGCCGAGGGCAGTTGGGTGATGGCCATGCGGCGCACGGCGAAGGCGTCGGGCTCCGGCGCCGTCAGCGTGGCTGCGAAAGGCAGGCCGGCCAGCGCGCCGTCGGCTGCGACGAGCAGGCTCTTCACGTCGGCGCCGGGCTGCAGCGGCGCAACGAGTTCGCGCCAGACTTCGTGCAGCGCGGCCACTGGCAGGGTCGGCGGCCTGCCGGTGCTGAGGTCCAGGGCCGTGCGGAGCTGGGCCACCTTGTCAGCCCAGGCGGCCGCGCCGATCCTGGACGCCGCGAAACGCGTCGGCGCGCCCGGAGTGACCAGCCAGGTGAGCGTCGCCCCTTCCAGCGGCTGCACGACGAGCAGGGCTTCACCGGGCGACATCAGCTTCTGCAGCGCGGTTGGGGATGGCAACGTGGGCGTGACCAGGTCGGCATAGGCCGGGTAGGCTTTGGCGACCCGCTCGCGCTGCGCATTCAGCGCCTCGCGCGCTGCCTGAACCTGCTCGCGCCCCTGGCGGATCTGCTCTCGCAGGGCCGCCAGTTCATCGGCCATCGCCTTCTGCTGCTTCTTGCGCTCGGCCTCGGGCAGGGCCCTGAGCTCGGCCTTGGTCTCCTCGCTGCTGTTGCGCCGACGCAGGCGGTCCTCCTCGTTGAGCTGGGTAGACAACGCCCCGCTGCGCGAATTGGCAGCAGCACGCAGCGTGGCCTCTTCCTCCAGCAGGGTTCGCAAGGCCGGCGTGGCGGCCAGCAGGCGGGCGGTCGCGTCGGTCAGGGCGCGGTGGGCCGCGCCGGCCTGCAGGCGGTCGGCCACCTGCAGGGCGCGGTCGGTCCAGGCCGGCTCCAGAGGCTCACCGCGCAGGGCGCGCGCGCCGGTCTCGCGCAGGAACTCGTCGAAGGCCAGGCCGAGCACGAAGCCGCGCGCCCCCGACAAGTCCAGGTCCTGCCAGCCGCCGGGGCTGTCGAGCAGGGCTGCGAACAGCGGCTGGTAGTCGCTCCAGGCGCCGGCCAGATCGCCTTTCAGCAGGCGCACCAGGGCACGCACGCCGCTGGCCTCCTGCGTTTGCGGATGGGCGTCGCCATACAGGCGCTGGCGGAAGCGCAGGATGCGGTCGACGGCCTCCAGGGCTTCGTCGAAGCGGCCATTCTTGGCAGCAAGCAGGGCACGCAGCCGCCAGTCGTTGGCGCGCTCGCGGGCCAGGCTGTCGGCAGGCAGGCCGGCCAGGAAGTCGCGGTAGAAGGCATCGGCCTCGGGCCAGCGGCGCAGGCCGATCAGCGCCCTCACCTGCTCCTGGCGCGCCAGCCAGCGCGTGTGGCTGGCGGCGCTGGCGCCGGCGCGCTGCAGCATCTCGTCGCTGCGCTGCGCGTTCTCCAGCGCCGCCGCGTACTGGCGGGCCGCCACCTGGGCCTGCGCCAGGCGATAGCTCCAGCGCGCACCCAGCGAGTCGCTCAGCTGGCCGGATCGCCACAGGGCCAGATTGCCCTGGGCCACCTGGATGGCCTCGGGCGCGCGGCCGTTGCGCACCAGGGCGTAGGCCAGCATGCCCTGGCTGCCGTCGTACCAGCCATAGGCGTCCTGCACGTCCGGGTCCCTGGCGCCCTTGGCAACGCGACGCGCATCCTCGACGCCCTTCTGAGCCAGCCGCACGGCTTCGCGCATCGTCGCCACCGCGTCGCCCAGGCGCCCGTCCCAGCGTTCGATCTCGGAGCGCACCTGCAGATGCTGGACCTTGAGCCTCAGCATCGCGGCGGGATCGCGGCTGCCCAGCGACTCCTGCGCCTGCCTGACCAGGTCCTGGGCCCGCGACCACATGCGGTCCAGCACCGCCCGGTCGCGCGCCTGGGCCAGGGCATAGACCTGGCGCAGCGCGGCTTCGGCGCGGGCAGTCAGCGGCAGCGTCGTGTCGCTGGCAAAGGCATCGGCCGCCGTCATGGACCGGCCCGAACTGCCCCAGATGAATTCGGCGCTGAGGTATTGGCGGATCCAGATCTCGCCGCCGGGCTGGCTGCGGCCCAGCGTGGCCAGTTCGCGCAGAAGCTCCACGTACCTGCCGCGCTGCTCCAGCGCCTGGGCGGCGCGCGCCTGGCGCTGCATCAGGGCGTAGCGAGCCGCCGGTTCGGTGGGCGGGGCTTGCGCGAGCAGGGCCTGGGCCTCGCTCTCGGCCATGACGACGGGGGCCTCGCCGCCACCGTCATCGTCGTCCACCTGGGCCCATGCGGTCGTCGCCGCCAACACCCCAGCCGCCAGCCACACCAGCCTGCGCATCCGCCACCTCCGGGGTCGATGCTATCGGCTGCTCGAGGCCACCAGGGCCCGCAATCGAGGGGCTACAACTTGCGGGCCGGCCACTGTGCGGCCAGCAGCGCGGCAGCCATGACCCACATCGGCGCCGCCAACGCCGTCGCGGCGGCCAGCATGCCGAAGCCGACCGGCATGCCGACCGTGGCGCCGTTCAGTGTCAGCATGCGCAGGCCCAGGGCCTGGCCGTGGCGCTCGGGCGGCGTCTCGCGATGCATCATGGCGAGGATCATGGGCTGCACCGAGCCCAGGGCCATGCCCAGCAGGGCCGAGCCGCACATCAGGCCGAAGGTGCCGGGCAGCCAGGCATAGGCGATGAAGGTCAGCATGGCGACCACCATCGCCGTGCGCAGGGCCTTGGCCTCGTCGATGTCGTCCGCAAATCGCACGATGGCCAGACGCACGACGGTCGCCGCCGTCGCGAAGCTGCCCAGCACGATGCCGATGCTGGACGCCGACAAACCACGCGCATGGCCGACGACGGGCACGACGAAGCTGTGCGCATCCCAGCCGGCCGACAGCGCCAGGTTGACGATGAGCAGGCGGCGGTAGGCCGGCAGGCGGAACAGGTCCCAGGCGGCCGGCTCGCGAAAGCTCTTGGTGTAGACGGCCGGCGGGTTGCGCGGCACCTTGCGCGCCAGCGCCCAGGCCAGCATCGGCAGCAGCGTCGCGAAGCCGAAGGCGGCCGTCATGCCGACATGGTCGATCAGCAGGCCGGCCATGATGGGCGACAGCGCGTTGGACATGGCCGGCCCCAGGGCCATCCAGCTGAAGATCTTCTTCAGCTCGCCGGGCTCCTCGGCCATCAACCCGGCCTCGCGCTGCAGGGCCACGGCCGCCTCGGCGACGGCGCCGCCGCACAGCAGGCAGCCGGTGGCGATGGCCCAGAGCTGCTGCACGAGCAGCGGCAGCAGCGCGCCGACAAAGGCCAGTGAGACGCCGATGGCCACCGGCCGATGAAAGCCATGCCGATCAGCGAGGCGCCCCGCCCACAGCGACAGCGCGATGGGCGCCACGGCGAAGAGGCTGAGCAGCATGCCGACCGAGGCCTCGCCATAGCCCTGGTTCAGCACCCACAGACTGGCCGTGACCCGCGTGGTGGCCATGCAGGCATGCACGCAGATGATGGTGGCGATGAGCCACACGAAGGCGTGACGCAGGTTCTTCGGAGCGGGAACGGAATCGGACATTACCGCCAGTATCGACGGGCCGGATTCAGCGCCGTGGCAGAGCGGCGGTGTCGGCCTTGATGCGCGCGTCAAGCGCGTCGGCCTGCTCGATGATGCGGGCCACGCTCGGGTTGCGGCGCCAGTTGGGATCCGCGGCCTTGGCGCTGGCGATCCAGGCCTGAAGCTCCGCGTTCTGAGCCTTCAGGCGCTCGATGTCGTCGGCGGTGGCATAGGGATAGGGATTGGCGCGGGTTGCGGTTCGCGCCGTGCCGGGCGGCGGGGCGGTCGGCTTGGCCACGCTGCCGTTGGCCGGCGTCACATCCACCTTGGAGGCGACGGCATTCGCCGGGCAGGGTTGGGACTGAAAGGTCACGGCACCGTCAGCCTGCTTGCATTTGTAGGCCTGGGCATGCGCCAGCACGGGCAGGCACACGGCCAGGACCAGTGTCAGCTTGTTCTTCATCGTTCTTCCCTCCCCTGATTTTCTGGAATTCCTGATCGCAGCGTGCAGCAAGCCTGCACTCAGTCGCCTGCATCCTCACCGAGGCTGAGCTGCAGCAGCTGCTGGGCCGCGTCATCCGGCAGGGCCTCCACGCCCTTCAACTTGCGCGTCATGGCCCGCGTGCGCACCTCGGCGGCGTCCAGCGTGTTGCCGGCTTCCTCGAGCTTCTTCTTGGCCTTGGCCAGCACGTCGCCGAACTTGCCGAACTCGGTCTTGACGGCGCCCAGCACCTCCCAGACCTCGGCGCTGCGCTTTTCCAGCGCCAGCGTGCGGAAGCCCATCTGCAGGCTGGTCAGCGTGGCCAGCAGCGTGGTCGGGCCGCACAGCATGACCTTGTGTTCGCGCTGCAGGCTCTCCAGCAAGCCGGGGCGGCGCAGGGCCTCGGCATAGAGGCCCTCGGTCGGCACGAACAGGATGCCGAAATCGGTCGTGTGCGGCGGGCCGATGTATTTCTCGCGGATGGTCTTGGCCTCCAGCCGCAGTCGGTTCTCGATGGCCTTGCCGGCGGCCTCGGCGGCGGGTGCATCGGCGCGCTCCTGGGCGTCGAGCAGCCGTTCGTAATCCTCGCGCGGGAACTTGGCGTCGATAGGCAGCCACAGCGGCTTGCCGTCGTTGCGCTGGCCGGGCAGCGAGATGGCGAACTCGACGCGCTCGTTGGAGCCCGGCAGCACGGCCACGTTGGCGGCGTACTGCTCGGCCGTGAAGACCTGATCCAGCAGGCCGGCGAGCTGCACCTCGCCGAAGACGCCGCGCGTCTTCACATTGGTCAGCACGCGGTTGAGCGACCCGACATCGCGCGCCAGGTTCTGCATTTCGCCCAGGCCCTTGTGCACCTGCTCCAGGCGCTCGGCCACCTGCTTGAAGCTCTCGCCCAGGCGCTGCTCCAGCGTGGCGTGCAGCTTCTCGTCGACCGTCGCGCGCATCTGCTCGAGCTTCTTCTCGTTGTCCTGCTGGATGGCGGTGAGGCGCTGCTCCACCGTCAGCCGCAACTCGGCCAGGCGCTGGTCGTTGGTCTTGGACAGTGCCTGCAGCTGCTCGCGCATCGCGTCGCCCAGGCGCTGCATGGATTCGGCCTGGGCCTGGGCGCTGCGCACGGCGGCGGCGTCTTGAGCCTCGCGGGCCGCCAGGGCTTGCTGGGCCAGGGCGTTGTTGCTGCCCTGCAGGCCTTGCGTGAGCACCTGCTGGAACTGGGCCAGACCCTGCACCAGTTGCTGGCTCGTGCCGCTGGCACTGCGGCCCAGTTCATCGCGCAGTTCGCGCTCCAGCCTCTCGTTGCTTTGCAGCAGCTCCGGCGGCACGCCGGCGGATTGCGGTTTCTGACGAGCCCAGATCAACACCAGCAGCACCAAAACCAGGGCCATCAGACCCAACAGCAACACATCGAACAGGCTCATGCGGGCCATTGTCACCCGGTCCGTCATCGCTTCTATTGGTCCTTCATTGGTATCACATAAAGTCGCCCATTTGGTATCTCATTGGCATTGCGAGGCGATGATGGAGAGACGGCGTTTTGTTCTGGGCCTGGGGGGCGCGGCCGCCTTGAGCGGCTGCGGCGGCGGTGGAGGCGGAAACAGCCCTGCACCTTCACCCGCGCCGGCGCCAGCGCCCGCACCCGCCCCGGCGCCCGCTCCAGGCCCCGACTGGGACAGCCTCTCGCGCCAGATGCCGGGCCAGCTGGTGCTGCCCGCCAATGCCGACTTCGACCGCTTGCGCCGCGGCGCCAATGCGCGCTATGACGCGCAGCAGCCGCTGGCCATTGCCCGCTGCGCCAGCGCGACCGATGTCGCCACGGCCCTGACCTTCGCCAAGCAGCAAAAGCTTGCCCTGGTGGCGCGCAGCGGCGGCCACAGCTATCTCGGCGCCAGCACGGGCGGCGGCCTGCTCATCGACGTGGGCGGCATGGACAGCGTGCAGCTGGAAGGCGACCGCGCCACCGTCGGAGCCGGCGCCAAGCTCGTCGACGTCTATGACAGCCTCATCACTGCCGGCCGCTGCATCCCGTCAGGCAGCTGCGTCAGCGTCGGCATTGCCGGCATCACGCTGGGCGGCGGCATCGGCGTGATCGACAGGGCCTACGGCCTGAGCTGCGACAACCTGCTGTCGGCCCGCGCGGTCACGGCCGACGGCCAGCAGCTCGAATGCAGCGACACGCAGCGGCCGGAGCTGTTCTGGGCCTTGCGCGGCGGTGGCGGCGGGCAGGTCGCCCTCGTGACCTCGCTGACCTTCCAGACCCATGCCGTCGCGCCGCTGGTGCAGTTCGGCGCCAGCTTCACCCTCGCCGAGCTGCCCACCGTCATGGCCGCCTGGCAGGCCTGGCCCTCGACGGCGCTGCCGGACACGGTCTGGTCCCAGCTTTCGCTGTCGGGTCAGGGCGTCTATCTGTGGGGCATCGCCATCGGCGACACGACCGCCGTGCAGCCGCACTGGAACGGCCTGCTGGCCCGCATCGGCCGCACGCCGGGCGACGCCTTCCTGGTGGCGCGCAGCTATCGCGACGTGATGCTGGGCGGCTGCATGGCCTTCAGCCGCGCCCAATGCCATCTGCCCAGCCAGAACAGCAGCGGCCAGCTGGGCCGCGTGGCCATGGCGGCAAGTTCGGACTACTTCGACGCAGCGCTGGATGCCGCAGGCATCGACGCCCTGGGCACCGCCATGCAGCAACGCGCCAGCAGCGGTCGTGCCGGGGCCGTGCTGCTGAACCTGATGGGTGGCGCCATCGCACGCATCGCGCCCGACGCCACGGCCTTCGCGCACCGCCGCGCCCTGTTCAGCGCGCAATACCTGACCGAGTTCCAGCCGGGCACCTCGGCCGCGACGCTGGATGAAGGCGCCGCATGGACGCACGGCATGCGCACGACGATGCAGGCCTGGAGCAACGGCGGCGCCTATGTGAACTACCTGGACGGGCTGATCGCCAATCCGGCACAGGCCTACTACGGCAGCAACCTCGCCAAGCTGCGCCAGGTCAAGCAGACCTGGGACCCGAGCGGCGTGTTCAAGGCAGTACCGGATCTGGTTTAGTGCCAATCAGGGCGAGACGAGGGAAGCCACGGCCTTGGGCAACTCGGCGTCGATGAGGGCCTCCAGCGCCTTCACGCGCTGCTCGGTCGTCGTCGCGGCCCAGGGGTTGGCCGAGGCCTCAGCGGCCACGGGCATGCGGGTCGCCACGGCGAGAGACTGCTCGCGCTTGAGCTTGAGGTCGCTGAGATCGACCAGAGCGACGCGGATGGAAACGTAGGGCGCGAACACCGGCCGACCGGGCTGGCCGTCAAAGCCGATCTGGGCGCTGGGGCGCTGGTCCAGCACGAAGCCCGGGCCTTCCAGCGTCGCGAGGATGCGGCCCGGCAAGGCCGCGGCCAGGGCCGGCTCCTGGCGGCTGCGCGTGACCAGCAGCAGCTTGGCTGCGCCACTCTGGCGCACCGCCTCGCCGAGCTTGCCCGGCAGGCTGAGCTTGCCGTTGACGAAGAGGTTGGCCGGGTCGCCGAACAGGCTGCGCGTGGACGAGGTGTAGAGCTTGACCTCGCGGTCCTTGCCCGACGCCTTCACCGCCGCATCCAGGGACTGCAGCACGGCGTTGTCCAGGCCACCTGCGGGCGAGGACGTCCATTCACCGGACTGCACGGTGTCGCCACGCGCCGGCGTCAGGTTGATGAGTTGCACGTTGTCGCCCAGCAGGGACAGAGCCGCGAACTTGTTGGGGTCGCGCGGCGTCTTGTCCTCGACGACGGGTTCCGGCGCCGGGGGAGGCGCGGACTTGTTCTTCACCGACTGGCCGAAGGCGATGGCAGGCAACAGGGCAAACAGGCAGAGCAGGCGGCGGTTCATGCGGGGAGGACTTGGGGGTTCAGTGGCGTGGGCGGCACAGCGCCATTGAGCGCAGCAACGAGATTGTCCGCGGCCAGCGTGGCCATCGCGATGCGCGTGGGCATGGTGGCGCTGCCGATATGCGGCGTCAGGACGACATTGGGCAGGGTCAGCAACACGGGGTTCACACGCGGCTCGCCCTCGAAGACATCCAGTCCCGCCGCGGCGATGCGGTTCTCGCGCAGCGCGGCAGCCAGCGCCTCTTCATCGACGATGCCGCCGCGGGCGATGTTGATCAGCGTGGCGGTGGGCTTCATCAGCGCCAGCTCGGCGGCAGCGATGCAGTGGTGGGATTCGGATGAATAGGGCAGCACGAGGACGAGGTGGTCGGCCTGGCGCAGCAACTCATCTTTACCCAGGTAGCGGGCACCGAGTTCGGCCTCTGCATCCGCGGCCAGGCGCGAGCGGTTGTGATACGCCACGTTCATGCCGAAACCGAAGCGGCCGCGGCGCGCGATGGCCTGGCCGATGCGGCCCATGCCGAGGATGCCCAGCGTCGTGCCGTAGACGTCCTGGCCGGCCAGGAAGTCCCAGGACCAGCTCTTCCAGCCGCCGTCGCGCAGCAGGCGCTCGCCTTCGCTCATGCGGCGTGCCGTGGCCATCAGCAACGCAAAGCCGAGGTCGGCCGTCGTCTCGGTCAGCACATCGGGCGTGTTGGTGACCAGCACGCCACGCGCCGTGCAGGCCGCCAGATCGATGTGGTTGTAGCCCACGCTCATGGTGCAGACGGTCTTGAGGCCCGGGCAGGCGTCCAGCAGCTCGGCCGTGATGCGCTCGGTGCCGGTGATGTAGGCGCCGGCCTTGCCCTGCAGGCGGGTGCGCAGTTCGTCCGGCGTCAGCGGCATCTCGCCGGGGTGGTAGTCCACGTCGAAATGAGCCGCCAGCTTGTCCACCACCTGCGTCGGCGCGCGGCGGGCGACCAGAACCTTTTTATTCAGCGCATCCATATCCAGGCCATCACGAAAAGTAGAGGCAGCAGCACCGCACCGGACCACAGCAGATAGCCGCCAAAGCTCGGCATCTTGACACCCCGCTCCTCGGCGATCGCCTTGACCATGAAATTGGGCGCATTGCCGATATAGGTCATGGCGCCCATGAAGACGGCGCCACCCGAGATGGCGGCGAGCACGGCGGCACCCTCACCCATCAACACCTGGGCGTTCCCACCGGCGAGATTGAAGAAGGCGAGATAGGTCGGCGCGTTGTCCAGCACGGAGGACAGCCCGCCGGTCAGCCAGAAATAGGCCAGCGGCGAATCGAGCATGGCCGCCAGCGGCGCGAACACGCCGGCCGCGCCGGCCTTGAGCATGGCGATGACGGGCACCATGGTCAGGAAGATGGCAATGAAGAGCTTGGCCACCTCCTGCATCGGTGCCCAGCTGAACTGGTTCTTCTCGCGCACCCCAGCCGGCGTCAACCAGAGCGAGGCCAGCGTCACGGCCACCAAGCCGATGTCCCGCACCAGCGCCTGCAGCGGCAACGGCGTGCCCCAGAGGTCGAAGACGATGCCGGGCTTCCAGGTGCCGCTCATCAGCACCAGGCCGACGGCGACGGCCAGCGGCAGCAGGTTGATGGTGCCTTCCAGGCCCAGGCGGGGAGCATCGGGCGTTGGATCCGTCGGCGTGATGCCTTCCCTGCGATACAGCCAAGCGTCGAGAACCCAGAACACGGCCAGCAACGCGACGAGCAGGAACAGCGTCTCCGCCCACAGGTGGCCGGCCGTCCAGAAGAAGCTGACGCCTTGCAGGAAGCCGAGGAAGAGCGGCGGGTCGCCCAGCGGCGTCAGCGAACCGCCGACATTGCTGACGATGAAGATGAAGAAAACGACGACATGGGCGTTGTGGCGGCGGTTGTCGTTGGCACGGATCAGCGGCCGGATCAGCAGCATGGACGCGCCCGTCGTGCCCATGAAGCTGGCCAGCACCGCGCCCAGGGCCATCAGCCCGGCGTTCAGCGCCGGACTGCCGTGCAGATTGCCGCGGATGAAGATGCCGCCGGCCGTTGTGTACAAGGCCCCGAGCAGGATGGTGAAGGGCAGGTATTCCTCGATGAGGGTGTGCACCAGCACGCCGCCCGTTTGCGCCAGGCCGAAGCTCAAGGCAAAGGGGATCAGCAGCGCCAGCGTCCAGGCCGCGGCGATCTTGCCGAAGTGGTGATGCCAGAAGGCCGGAGCCGCCAGCGGCATGACGGCGATGGATGCCAGCAGGCCGGCAAAAGGCACGGCCCAGGCCAGCCCAAGTTCTGCACCAGAGAGCGCCATCAGCCTTCCAGGAAGCGCGCGAACTCGGCCACCGGCGCGCGCTCGGTGACAAGACTGTTCTCGACGGCGTCGGGATCGGCGAAGCCCATCGACATGCCGCAGACCAGCATCTGTTCGTCCTTCAACTGCAGCTCCTCGGCGATGACGCGATGGAACTGCGTGAAGGCCGCCTGCGGACAGGTGTGCAGGCCGCGCGCGCGCGCCGCCACCATGATGTTCTGCAGGAACATGCCGTAGTCCAGCCACGAGCCCTGCTGCATGACGCGGTCGATGGTGAAGAACAGGCCCACCGGCGCATCGAAGAAGATGAAGTTGCGGCCATGCTGGTGCTGCATGCGCGCCTTGTCGGTCTTGGCGATGCCCAGCAGACCGTAGAGGTCCCAACCCACCTTGCGGCGACGGTCGATGTAGGGGCTGCGCCACTCGGTGGGGTAGTAGGCGTACTCCTCCTTGTGGGCCGCGTTCTGCTCGGCATCCAGATAGGCAGCCTGGATGCGGCCGGCGATGCGCTTGAGTGCCTCCCCCGTCAGCACATGCACCTGCCACGGCTGGGTGTTGGTGCCCGAGGGCGCCCAGGAAGCGACCTCGAGGATGTCCTCGACCGTCTGGCGCGGCACGGGCGTGGGCAGGAAGGCGCGCAGCGAGTGCCGGGTCTTGATGGCGGCATCGACCGCAGCGGTCTGCTCGGGGGTGGGCGTGGCGAAACGGCTCATGGCGTCAGGGCCTTCAGGGCAGTGAGATAGGGCGCGGGCAGCTCGGCCACCGGGCGGCGGCTGTCGCGGTCGACATAGACGTGCACGAAATGACCCCTGGCCGCACAGCGGGTTGCGCCTTCTGCGAACAGGCCGATCTCGTAGCGCACGCTGGAGCGACCCAGGTTGGCCACGCGCACGCCGGCCTCGATGCGCTGCGGGAATGCCAGCGATTCGAAGAAATTGCAATGCGTCTCGACGACCAGGCCGATGACTTCGCCGCCGTGGATGTCCAGCGCACCGGCCTCGATGAGCAGGCTGTTCACGGCCGTGTCGAACAGGCTGTAGTAGACAACGTTGTTCAGGTGGCCATAGACGTCGTTGTCCATCCACCGTGTGGTCAGGGGCACGAAGCGGGCGTAGGCTTCGCGGCCATCGGGCTGGGGTCGGGTCGTCATGAAGCCATTCTTCCACGCCCTCCCATGGCGTCTGTTTTGTGCGGCATATGCACTTGCAATACCCGATTAGCGGGAGCGACACTGCCTCGCAGATAACGATTTCACAACGCTGGCTAGGAGCTCGGCATGAATCGATTCGCAGTGAGGGGTGTGGCAGGTCTTGCTTTCACCCTGGCGGCCGTCCTCGGTTCCCCGTCCGCACTGGCCCAGCACGCGACCAAAGAGGACGCGGTGGCCATGGTCAAGAAGGGCGTGGCCTACATCAAGGCCAACGGCAAGGACAAGGCCTACGGCGAGATCACCACCAAGAGCTCGCAGTTCGTCAAGCAGGATCTCTACCTCGTCGTCTACGGCCTGGACGGCAAATGCCTGGCCCACGGCGCCAACGAGAAGCAGGTCGGCCGCGACCTGATCGACCTCAAGGACATCGACGGCAAGGCCTTCATCCGCGAGCGTGTCGAACTCGGCAAATCCAGCCCCAAGGGCTTCTGGCAGGACTACAAGTTCACCAACCCCACGACCAAGAAGATCGAGCCCAAGCAGATGTATTGCGAGCGGCTGGACGAGACCATCGTCTGCGGCGGCATCTACAAGTAGCGTCCCGCCATGAAGCTGGCCGCCAAGATGCTGCTGCCGCCGATGGCCTCGCTGGCCGTCGTGCTGGCCATCGGGCTGGGCAGCACCGTGCTGTCGCTGCGCGAGGTGATTGCGGCCAACGAGGCCGACCAGCAGCGCAACGAGGTCTTCATGACCACGGTCGCCGTGCAGACCCAGGTGGGCGAGATGCATGGCGGCGTCTACCGCACCATTGCGCTGATGGCCTCGCTGGACGACGCCAAGGTCAAGGTGCTGCGCGGCCAGCTGACGACCCAGGTCGAAGGCCTGACGCGCACCTTGACCACGCTGGCCGAATTGGAGGCCACGCCGCCCGAGACCGACGCCCACATCAACGCCACCCTGCCGCTGCTGAAGACCTATCTGGCCAAGGCGGATGCCGCCATCGACCTGGCCTCGGTCGACCCCAACACTGGTGTGGCAGCCATGCAGGATGCCGAAGCGCGCTACAAGGAAGTCGCCACACTGATCGCCAAGATCGTGCAGAGCATGAGCGCCGACCAGCAGACCGCTGCCGAGGCCCAGCAGGACAACGCGCGCCGCCGCGCCTGGATCTTCGCCCTGGTGTCGCTGCTGGCCACAGGCATCGGCATGGGCGTGCTGCTGACCAACCAGCGCAAGATCGCGGCCGACGTGAACGCCTCGCTGTCCCTGGCCGAGTCCGTCGCCGCGGGTGATCTCACGCAGCGCGCCAACCCGCAGGGCCAGGACGAGCTGGCCGGGCTGATGCGGGCCCTGAACCAGATGTGCGAGCAGCTTGGCAGCTCCGTCGGCGAAGTCATGCTGGTGGCCGACTCCATCCGCACCGCCTCGGCCGAGATCGCTTCGGGCAACCAGGACCTGAACATGCGCACCGAGCAGACGGCCTCCAGCCTGGAGGTGACGAGTTCGTCCATGGCCCAGCTGACGGGCATCGTGCACCAGAGTGCCGATCACGCGCAGACAGCCAACCAGCTGGCCACCTCGGCCGCCGACGTGGCCCATCGCGGCGGCAGCGTCGTGCAGCAGGTGGTGGACACGATGAACGACATCAGCGCGTCGAGCAAACGCATCGGCGACATCATTGGCGTCATCGACGACATCGCCTTCCAGACCAACATCCTGGCGCTGAATGCGGCGGTGGAAGCCGCGCGCGCCGGAGAGCAGGGCCGCGGCTTCGCCGTCGTGGCCGGCGAGGTGCGCAGCCTGGCAGGGCGCAGCGCAGCGGCGGCCAAGGAGATCAAGACCCTGATCGGCGCCAGCGTCGAGCGCGTGGCGTCGGGCGCCCGGCTGGTGCAGGACGCGGGCTCGACCATGACCGACATCGTCGGTGCCGTTGAGCGCGTGACCAACATCATTGGCGAAATCAGCGCCAGCGCCGCGGCGCAGAGCCGGGGCATCGATGAGGTCACCCAGGCGGTGACCCAGGTCGACGACATGACGCAGCAGAACGCCGCGCTCGTCGAGCAAAGCGCCGCGGCTGCCGAGTCGCTGCGCGAGCAGGCCCAGCGCCTGGCTCAGGTGGTCAGCCAGTTCCGCGTGCGGTAGCCCACTGCGCCCAGGACTGGGCGGCCAGGTTCAGCGTCGACACCTGCACGGCCACGGTCGTGGCCAGGTTGTGGCCATAGCCGCCAGCCATGCTCAAGGCCACCGGGATGCTCCGCTCGGCCAGGGCATCGAGCACGCGCAGGTCGCGCCGGGCCAGGCCGTCGTAGCTCAGCTTGAGCCGGCCCAGGCGGTCGCCTTCATGAGGATCGGCACCCGCAAGGTAGAAGACCAGGCCGGGCTCGCAGCGCTGCCAGACCTCGTCCATCGCGCGGTCCAGCGCATCCAGGTAGCCGGCGTCGCCGCAGCCATCGGGCAGGTCCACGTCCAGGTCGCTCCCCTCCTTGCGGAAAGGGAAGTTGCGCGCCCCATGCATGGAGAAGGTGAACACCGTGTCGTCTTCGCGAAAGATGGACGCGGTGCCATTGCCCTGGTGGACGTCGAGATCGATGACCAGCACGCGCAACGTGCTGCGTTGATCCCGCGCCCATTCGGCCTGCATCAGCCGCGCCGCCACCGCCACATCATTGAAGACGCAATAGCCCGAACCCTTGTGCGCGTAGGCGTGGTGGGTGCCGCCGGCCATGTTGGCAGCCACGCCCTCCTGCAGTGCCGCTCGCGCGGCCGCGATGCTCGCGCCGACGGAACGCCGCGAACGCTCGGCCATGGACTCCGACCAGGGAAAGCCGATCTCGCGCTGCTCGGCGGCACTGAGATGGCCTCTCAGCACGGCATCCACATAGTCCGGCGTGTGGACCAGCAGCAACTCACCCTCCGTGGCGGGCGGCGCGGGCTGCATCCGCAGCAAACCCGGCTCGCGCTCGAAGTGCTCCCGCAGCAACCGGTACTTGGATTGCGGGAAACGGTGTCCGGGCGGCAGGGCCAGGCTGTGAGCGTCAGAGTGGAAGGCCAGCATCGGGCTGGCAACGATAACGCCTGCGGCGCCGGCCGCTTTGATACGCTGCCCGCATGCATCCTGATCGCCCCCGCCTCGCTCGCATCGCCGCGGCCTTGTTGTGCTGCGGCATGGCCGCATCCCTGGCCCAGGCCGCCGAACCCGCGGTCCGCGCCCTGCGCGGCGTCAAGATCTATCCGGCCCCCGATGCGCCGCCCATCGACGACGGCGTGGTGCTGGTGCAGGACGGTCGCATCGTCGAGGTCGCCAGGCGCGACGCAACCCACGCCAACATTCCGCCGCTGGCCCCGGGCTGCGACAGCGGCGTGCTCGTGGCGGGATTCCAGAACAGCCACGTCCATCTCAACGGCCCTGCGTTTGCCAACGCTGCATCGGCCAAGGCAGCCACGCTGGAGGACGGCCTCACCGCCCTGCTGACGCGCTACGGCTTCACGACCGCCTTCGACATCGCCTCCGACCGCGACAACACCCTGGCCTTGCGCAAGCGCCTGAACCAGGGCGAGTTCAAGGGGCCGCGTCTGTTGACGGCCGGTCTGCCCCTGTTTCCGGCACAGGGGCTGCCGGTCTATCTGGATCACTTCAACCCCGCCTTCCTGGCCAAGCTGCCCCAGCCCGAATCGGTGGCCGCGGCCCTGGTGACGGTCATGCAGAACCTGGACGCCGGCGCCGAGGCGACCAAGCTCTTCCTCGTCACGCCGCAGCGCAACCGCCCGCCCAAGCGCATGGCGGCCGATATCGCAGCGGCCGCAGCCGCGGAGACTCACCGTCGCGGACATCTCGTCTTCGCGCACCCGACCGACCTCGACGGCGTGAAGGCGGCGCTGAACGCCAAGGTGGACATCCTGGCCCATCCCCCGCTCGGCGTGCCCGGCCCTTGGCCCACGGCGCTGATGGACGCGGTCCGCGCTCAGGGCGTCTACATGGTGCCCACCCTCAAGCTGCTTCGCTATGAACTGGCAAAGGAGAAGGTGCCGCCGCAACCCGCGGAGGCGGTGCTGCAGGACAGCGTGCGCGAGTTCGGCCGTTTCGCGGCGGCCGGCGGCAAGGTGCTGTTCGGCACCGACGTCGACTACATGGAAGACAGTGACCCGACCGAGGAATATGAGCTGCTCGCCCAGGCCGGCCTGAACCCCATGCAGACCCTCGCCGCCCTGACGACGACGCCGGCCGAGCGCTGGAACGAGTCTTCACGCCGCGGCCGGCTCGCGCCCGGCATGGAGGCCGACATGGTCGTGCTGGCCGGCGACCCGATGCAGTCCGCCAAGCAATTCGCGAATGTGAAATGCACGCTGCGCAGCGGCGAGCTGATCTTCAGCCGCTGACCTCACCTCTTGGGGGTGTCGGGGTGATGAATCTGCGGTTTTTCACAATCGCCACCCCTAATTTGCTGCACCGCACAAAAAGTTCTTGCAATCCGGCGAATGGCCTCTATCATTCAGTCATGTTGCAGTGCAGCAAAGAAGCACAGCAAACGGTTCAACCACCTGAAATCGGAGTCCCACATGCTGACCGCTGAACAAGTCCTCGCCGCTCACAAGGCCAATGTCGAAACCCTCTTCGGCCTGACCAACAAGGCTTTCGAAGGCGTCGAAAAGCTCGTCGAGCTGAACCTGCAAGTCGCCAAGACGGCGCTGAGCGAAGCCGCCGACACCACTGCCGCCGCCCTGTCCGTCAAGGACGCGCAAGAGCTGCTGTCCCTGCAAGCTGCCCTGCTGCAGCCGACCGCCGAGAAGGCCGCCTCCTACAGCCGCCACATCTACGACATCGCCTCCGCCACCAGCGCCGAAGTCGCCAAGGCCGCTGAAGCCCAGTTCGCCGACGTGCAACAGAAGTTCGCCGCTGTCGTCGACAACGCCGCCAAGAACGCCCCGGCCGGCACCGAAAACGCCGTCGCCCTGGTGAAATCGGCTGTCGCCGCCGCCAACAACGCTTTCGAATCGGTCCAAAAGGCCGCCAAGCAAGCCGTCGAAGTCGCTGAAACCAACTTCCAGGCCGCCACCAGCCAAGCCGTCAAGGCCACGCAGACCGCGACCCGCGCCACCAAGCGCGCCGCTTAAGCCTCAGGCTCCTCCTGCCCTCAAAAGCCCGCTGCAACCGCAGCGGGCTTTTTCTTTTACAGGCCCGGAATCAGCGAGCGGTGCGTCGCCGCGCCGGTCATGGCGCCATCGCCGACCGAGACGGCCACATTGGCAAACGCCATGGCCGCGTCACCGCAGGCGAATACGCCCGGCACCGAGGTCTCCATCATCGTGCGACGCAGGTAAGGCCCGGCCGGCCCCTGCTCGAAGCCGCAGCCCAGTTGCTCGGCCAGCGCGCTGGCCATGCGGGTGCGCGTGGCCGTGAAGAGACCGGCCAGCGCCAGGCAGCGGCCATCCATCAGCTCCACCGTCATCACATCCGTGATGCGCGCAATCGGCACCGCCTCGACCGTGACGCCGCGCGCCGTCAGCGCCTGCATCTGCTCGGCGTCGGGCTTGAAGGCGTCATTGAGGAAGAAAGTGGTCGGTCCCCAGTCCGGCAGCATCAGCGCGTGATGCATGGACAGCGGACTGCTGGCCAGCACGCCGATGGCGCCCTGCTCCAGCTCGTAGCCATGGCAATAGGGGCAGTGGAAGACCGTCTTGCCCCAGCGCTCTGCCAGACCTGCGACGGACGGCAATTCGTCAGCTACACCGGTGGCCAGCACCAGTCGGCGCGCCTGCAGCGTGTCGTCACCGATATCGACCTCGAAGCCCTCGCCCTGTCGCCGCGCCGCGGTCGCCAGGCCTTCATGCCAGCTGACGTTCGGATAGGCCAGCAGTTGCGCCCTCGCCTCCTCGACGATGTCGCCGGGTGCACGTCCGTCCTGGCCGAGGAAGCCATGCGAGGCATCGACAAAGCGGTTGCGCCGCTGCCCCGCATCGACGACCGCAATGCGCCGCCGCGCGCGCGCCAGCTGCAAAGCCGCGGAAAGACCGGCAAAACTGCCGCCTACGATCAAGGCGTCAAACATCATGATGAAAGTCCTGGGACGACAGGCCGCGGGCCTGCATGCGGTGGTGAAAGTCCTCTGCGAGCACGGACAGCTTCACGCCGTGCAGGCGCGAGACCAGCAGGGACTCGGCCTCGGCATAGGCGGAACCGAGGGCCGTGTTGACGGCCTGCTCGACGAGGCAGGTCGACTGCTCGTCTCGCAAGCCGGCCGCCAGGAAGGGCGGCGCGCCGAGAGCAGCATGCACATCGCCCAGCGTCATCTCCGACAGCGGACAGCTCAGCACCCACCCTCCGCCGTGGCCTTTGGCGGAGGCGACAAAGCCCGCCTTGCGCAGGCCCGCCATCAAGCGCCTGACGACGACGGGGTTGGTATTCATCGCCCGCGCCAGCGTCTCGGAAGTCGCGGCTTCACGGGTCTCGGCCAGATGCAGCAGCATGTGCAGCACGCCGGAAAGTTTGCCGTCTCTTTTCATGTAACTATAGTAGTTTCATGAAAATGACCTTGCCTCGCCAAAGGCCTTGGCGCGGCTCGCGACGGCCACCGTCGATTCATCGTCGGCTGGCGTCGATTCACCGATTCACCGCCCGGCAGCCCACGCCGGCCGTGTCTACTCACGCCATCGCAAGTCGAGCAAAGAGCCCATGAGACCCCACCGCATCCGCCGCCATCGCCACCATCACCCGGCCCACCGCGTCATCTTTGGCCTGGGCGTCATCGGCATCGGCACACTGGCCCTGCTGGACAACCTGAACGCCTTCGGCATGCCGCTGCTGCGCACCTTCTGGCCGCTGGTGCTGGTGCTGTTCGGCCTGAGCCGCATCGTCTGGCCGCGCCACGCCGGCAGCTGGCTGGTCGGCCTCGCCCTCGTCATCGTCGGCAGCGTGATGACCGCGCAGAACCTGGACCTCGTCAGCATCCGGCTGCGCGACTGGTGGCCGGTCTTCATCATCCTGGCCGGCGCCTCCATCCTGGTGCGCGGCCTGTTCCCCCACTACCGGCGCGAGGCCTTCGTTGACACGCCGTCGACGCTGGAGCATGGCGACCGCATCGCCATCGACGGCAGCTTCAGCGCCGTCCGCCAGCAGAACGACTCGCGCGCCTTCAAGGGGGGCCGCATCGACATGACCTTCGGCGGTGTCGAACTGGACCTGCGCCAGGCCGTCATCGACGGGCCCGAGGCCGTGCTGGACATCTCGGCCCGCTTCAGCGGCGTCGAACTGCGCGTGCCGCGCGAGTGGCAGGTCGTCGTCGAGATCTCGCCGACGCTGGGCGGCGTGGACGACAAGACCGTGCCGCCGATGAACCCGACCCAGCGCCTGGTGCTGCGTGGCGACGCGATGTTCGGTGGCGTCGAAATCAAGAACTGAGTGCACCCACTGCTCACCCACCGGCGCGGCCTGGCCGCCTGCCTGCTGGCCACCGCGCTGGCCGGCACGGCGCTGGCCGCGCTGCTGGCCTTGCTGGGCCTGTCCGACTTCGCCTGGGCTCTGGCCTGGGCGCTGCCGCTGAGCACGGTGCTGGGCTTTGTCGCCCTGTCCCTGTATCACCTCTGCCGCAGCCAACCCTTCGGTGCCGGCCGCTGGCCACGCGCGCTGACGGCGCGGGCCGCGGCCGTGCTGGTGCTCGGCGGCGCAGCTTTGGCCCTCGCAGCCGGTTGGAACGCCGCCGGCCTCGCCGTCGGTCGCCATGCGGGCCTGGTGGCCATGACGCCCGCGGCCTGGGGCCTGTTCCTGCTGGCCAGCCTGGCCTTGCTGACCTTGTCGGTGCTGGCCCATGACCTGCTGCTGGCCATGGAGTCCGCCCAGGCCGCGGCAACGCGCGAGGCCGAAGCACGACTGCTGGCCCGCGACATGGAGCTGCAACTGCTGCGCCTCCAGATCGATCCGCATTTCCTCTTCAACAGCCTGAATTCCATCAGCGCACTGACCAGCTTCGATCCGTCTTCTGCGCGGCAGATGGCCATCGACCTCGCTCTGTTCTTCCGCCAGACCCTGGCCCTGGGCGGTCGTGATCGCATTCGGCTGGAGGACGAGCTGGACCTCGTCGGCCACTACCTCGCCATCGAACGGCAGCGCCTGGGCGACAAGCTGCGCAGCGCGATCGACGCACAGCCCGAAACCCTGCCCGCCCTGCTGCCGCCGCTGACGCTGCAGCCCCTGGTGGAGAACGCCCTCAAGCACGGCCTGCGCGCACGGAACGACGGCGGACTGGTGCAGATCCAGGCCCTGGTGCGCGACGGCTGGCTGCACCTGGCCGTGCGCAACCCGGTGCCCGCCGAGCCGACGCGTGAGCCCGGCCTGGGCCAGGGCCTGCGCAACCTGAGCGAACGCCTCGCTGCGCAATACCGCGACCGCGCCCGTGTGAGCTGGGGCGCAACGCCCGAGGGCTTCGCGGTCGAGATCAGCATTCCTTTCGAGAACCAGACGCCATGACGCTGCACGCCCTGATCGCCGACGACGAACCCCTGGCCCGCCGCCTCGTGCGCGAGTTCCTGAAGACCCATGCCGACATCGCCATCACTGCGGAGGTCGAGAACGGCCTGGACGCGGCCAAGGCCATCACCGAACTCAAGCCCGACCTCGTCTTCCTCGACATCCAGATGCCGCGCCTGACCGGCCTGGAAGTGCTGGAGCTGACCGGCCGACGCGACGGCGTCATCTTCACGACGGCCCACGACCAGCACGCGATGCGCGCCTTCGAGCTGCATGCGGTGGACTATCTGCTCAAGCCCTTCGACCAGACCCGCTTCGACACCGCCCTGGCCCGTGCCCGCCGCCTGCTCGGCCAGACCCAGCCGGGGCTGGACAAGCTGGTGGCGCCACAACCACTGGCCCGCGTGCTGGTGCGAGATGCGGAGCGCGAGGGCGGCCTGCAGGTGCTGGCGGTCGAGGCCATCGACTACATCGAGGCCCAGGCCGACAACGTCGCCTTCCGCAGCGACGGGCGTGACCACCTCAAGGCCCAGCGCATCTCCGAGCTGGAGGCCCAGCTCGACCCCGCGCGCTTCGTGCGCGTGCACCGCAGCTTCATCATCAACCTCGCGGCCCTGCAGGGGCTGGAGAAGACCGACAGCGACGCCCACGTGGCCCGCATGAAAGATGGCAAGCGCATCCCCGTCAGCCGCAGTGGCTACGACAAGCTGCGCGCGGCGCTCTGACGCGCCGCGCGAAGGCTGCGGCGGGAAAACACGGAGTCAGGATGCGCTCTGTCGCAGTAGGATAGCGCTATCCAACATCTGCCAACCCGGCTTCCGCTCGCGTTCCCATGACCCCATTTGCGCCCGAATCCCTCGTCTTCATGGGCGTCGCCGGGAGCGGCAAATCCACGCTGGGAGCGGCCGTTGCCGCGCAGCTGGGCCGCGTCTGGCTGGAGGGCGATGATTTCCACGGCGAGGCCAACCGCCGCAAGATGGCCGAGGGCCAGCCGCTGACCGATGCCGATCGCGCCGCCTGGCTCGCCGCGTTGTGCGAGCAGTTGCGCCGTCAGCCCCCGGGCGCCATGGCCGCCTGCTCTGCCTTGAAGCGGGCCTATCGCGACCAGTTTCGGCAAGCCTCGCCAGGCCTGCGCTTCGCCTTCCTGGACATCAGCAAGGACGAGGCCCGCAGGCGCGTGCAGACGCGCGGCGGCCACTTCTTCTCGGCCAGCCTGATGGACAGCCAGTTCGAGACCCTGGAGTCGCCGATCGGCGAGCCGGGCGTGCTGCGCCTGGATGCGCTGGCGCCGTTGAACAAGCTGCAGGTCCAGGTCTGCGACTGGCTGAGGTCATGACCGCCAAGCCGCTGAGCCGCCGCGAGATGGTCGGCTACGGCCTGGGCGACATGGGGTTCAACTTCTACTGGACCAACATCTCGACCTTCCTGCTGATCTTCTACACCGACACCTTCGGCATCACGGCGGCGGCCGCAGCCACCATGCTCTTCGTCGTGAAGATCTTCAACGCCTTCACCGACCCCATGATCGGCGCGCTGGCCGACCGCACGCAAACGCGCTGGGGCAAGTTCCGGCCCTTCCTGCTCTTCATGCCGCTGCCATTGGCCGTCGTCGGTGTGCTGACCTACTCCACGCCCGACTTCGGCCCCACGGGCAAGCTGGCCTGGGCCTACGTGACCTATCTGCTGCTGATGACGCTCTACACCAGCGTCAATCTGCCCTACAGCGCGCTGTCGGGCGTGATCTCGGGCGACGCGCGAGAGCGCAATGCCATCAACGCCTCGCGTTTCGTTGCCGGCTTTGCAGGCGGCACCCTCGTCACGGCCGCGTCGCCGCGCCTGGTGAGTTGGTTCGGCGGCGAGGATCACGCCCTGGGCTGGACGCTGACCATGGTGTTCTGGGGCATCGCCGCCGCGGTCATCTTCGCCATCACCTTCAGCACGACGACCGAGCGCGTACAGCCCACGCAGGCCGAGCCGTCCAGCGTGCGCCAGGACGTGGCCGACCTCAGCAGCAACCGGCCCTGGATCCTGCTGTTCTTCCTGGCGCTGATCATCATGGGCGGCATCACGCTGCGCATGACCAGCGCCGCCTACTACTTCAAATACGTGGTGAACCGGCCCGAGCTGCTGGCGACCTTCGTGCCGGCCTATCTGCTGGCCGCCGCCGCCGGCACGGCCCTCACGCCAGTGCTGACGCGCTTCATCGACAAGCGCCAGTTGATGATCTGGCTGATGCTGGCGTCGACCGCGCTGTCCGCCGCCTTCCTCTTCGTCGACGCCGACCAGATCGTGTGGATGTATGTGCTGCAGATCGCTCTCGGCCTGGTGCTGGGCCCGAAGTCGCCGCTGTCCTTCTCCATGCTGGCCGACAGCGCCGACTACAACGAATGGCGCAACGGTCGCCGCGCCACCGGCATGACCTTCGCGGCCAGTTCCTTCGCGCAAAAGCTCGGCACGGCCGTCGCCGTGGGCGTCATCGGCGCGCTGTTCTCGGCCCTGGGCTATGTGCCCAATGCGGCGCAGTCGGCCGAGTCCCAGGCCGGCATCGTCTGGCTGATGTCCGTCATCCCGGCCAGCTTCACCTTGCTGGCTGCCGCCCTCATGATGTTCTACACGCTGGACAACCCGACCATGGCGCGCATCCAGGCCGACCTGGCCGCCCGCAAGCCCACGCCCACCTGACCATGCTTGGCCCCATTGACAACGGCGAGCGCTACGAGCTCACCAGCCCCACCGCCCTGCCCCAGGCCGCCGGCTTCCTGTGGAACCGCCGCCTGATGATCCAGGTGACCTGCCGCGGCTACGCAACCGCGCAGTTCATGCAGCCCGAACCGGCCAAGTACGCGCATGCCCCCAATCTGGAGGCCAAAACCTTCATGCAGCCGGAGCAGGCCTATTACGCCCACCACCCCGGCCGCTTCGTCTATGTGAAAGACGAGGACACGGGCAAGCTGTTCTCGGCACCCTACGAGCCGGTGCGAGCGCCCGTTGACGCCTTCCAGTTCCGCGTCGGCCAGCATGATTTGGGATGGACCGTGGAGCACCTGGGCCTGCGCGTAGAGATGGTGCTGGGGCTGCCAACCGACGACGTCGCAGAACTGTGGGAAGTCCGCGTCACCAACCTGTCGGGCCGCGCGCGGCGCATTAGCGTCGTGCCCTATTTCCCCATCGGCTATATGTCGTGGATGAACCAGTCGGCGCAGTGGCGGGCAGACCTCGGCGGCATCGTCGCCAGCAGCGTGACGCCCTACCAGAAGGTCGCGGACCACTTCAAGAACCTGCACCTCAAGGACAAGACCTACTTTCTGTGCGAACGCCAGCCCAACGCCTGGGAGGCGAGCCAGGTGGCCTTCGAAGGCGAAGGCGGTTTGCACAACCCCAGCGCTCTGCAGGCGGAAAAACTGTCCGGCGGCGATGCGCGCTACGAGACGCCTGCGGCCTGCGTGCAATACAGACTCTCGCTGCAGCCGAACGCCACCGAGACCTACCGTTTCCTCTTCGGCCCCGCCCTGGACGACGCCGAGATCGCGCAGATGCGCGACACCCATCTGAGCGAAGCCGGCTTCGCCAACGCACGCGAGGCCTATGCCCGCTACATCGCCAGCGGCCATGGCTGTCTGCGCATCCGCACGCCTGATGCCGAGTTCGACAATTTTGTAAACCACTGGCTGCCGCGCCAGGTCTTCTATCACGGCGACGTCAACCGCCTCAGCACCGATCCGCAGACCCGCAATTACCTGCAGGACAACCTCGGCATGGCCTACATCGCGCCGGCAGTCACGCGCGGCGCGCTGCTGCATGCGCTGGGCCAGCAGCACGACAACGGCTCCATGCCCGACGGCATCCTGCTCGTCGAAGGCGCCGAGCTGAAGTACATCAACCAGGTACCGCACACCGACCACTGCGTCTGGCTGCCGGTCTGCCTGCAGGCCTACCTGGACGAGACCGCCGACTTCGCGCTGCTGGACGTCGACGTGGCCGGCAAGCGCGTGGCCGAGCGCCTGGACGCCGCCATGGCCTGGCTGCAGCAGGACCGCGACACGCGCGGCCTCAGCTTCATCGCCCAGGGCGACTGGTGCGACCCGATGAACATGGTGGGCTACAAGGGCCGCGGCGTGTCGGGCTGGCTGACGGTGGCCGCCGCCTATGCGATGCAGCTGTGGAGCGGCATCAGCGCCGCCGCCGGCCGCGCGGAACAGGCCACGCACTGGCAGGCCGCGGCCGATGAACTCAACGTCGCTGCCAACCGTCATCTGTGGGACGGCGACTGGTTCGCCCGTGGCATCACCGATGACGACGTCGTCTTCGGCGTGCGCACCGACAAGGAAGGCCGCATCTACCTCAATCCCCAGTCCTGGGCCATGCTCAGCGGCGCGGCCAGCGACGAGCAGCGCGCCAGGATGCTCGCCGCCATCGATGCCCAACTCGAGACGCCGCATGGCGTGGCCATGTTCAACCCGCCCTACGCCGCCATGCGCGACGACGTCGGCCGCGTGACACAGAAGCACCCAGGCTCAGCCGAGAACGGCGCCGTCTACAACCATGCGGCGAGCTTCTACGTCCACGCGCTCTACGACGCCGGCGAGTGCGACCGCGCCTTCAGTGCCTTGCGCCGCATGATCCCGGGGCCTGACCACGGCGACTATCAGCAGCGCGGCCAGTTGCCCGTCTTCATCCCCAACTACTACCGCGGCGCCCACCAGCAATACCCGCGCACGGCCGGCCGCTCCAGCCAGCTTTTCAACACGGGCACGGCAGCCTGGGCCTACCGCGCGGTCATCGAGGGGCTTTGCGGTTTGCGGGGCGACACGCTTGGCTTGCAGGTGAAGCCGCAACTGCCTTCCGGCTGGAATGAGCTGAGCGCCGAACGCGAGTTCCGTGGCGCGCGCTTTCATCTGCAGGTGCGCCGCACCGGGCAGAGTCGCGTGCTGCTGGATGGCCAGCCACTGCCCGACGGCCTGGTGCGCGAGATCGAGATCGGCCGCGAGTACCGGCTCGATGTCGAGCTAGCTTGAGGCCCGCTTCAGGATCTGGAAACCCAGGTCCAGATGCGGCTGCTCCACCGGCTGGCCGCGCATCAGCGCCATCAGCATCTGCGCGGCCTGCTCGCCGATCTCGATGCGCGGCGTGGCCACGGTGGTCAGCGGCGGCAGCATCTGGTCGCTGCCGGGCAGGTTGTTGAAACCCGTCACCGCCACGCGTTCCGGCACCGCGATGCCCAGGCGCAGCGCGGCCAGCAAGGCGCCCTGGGCCAGGTCGTCGTTGCAGAAGAAGATGGCATCGGTGTCGGGTGCTTCCTCGAGCACCTTCTCCAGCAACACACCACCCAGAGCCATCGACGACGGCTCAGGGCTCAGGATCTTGCTCACATTCGCGCCCAGCCCCGCCTGCTGCATCGCCGCCTCATAGCCCTCGCCGCGCTGCAGGGTGCGCGGATCGAGCTGGGCGGCCACATAGGCCACGCGGCACCGTCCGCTGTCCAGCAGGTGCTGGGTGATGGCCCGGCCGGCCTCCCGCTGGGAGAAACCGACGCTGTAGCTGTCCGGCTCCGAGGCCAGTTCCATCACATGCACGCAGGGCACGCCGCTGCCGTGGATGAGGGCGGCGGCTGCAGCGCTGCGGTCCAGGCCCGTCACGATGAGGCCCGCCGGGCGATGCGCCAGGAAGCTGCGCAGCACGGCCTCTTCTTCCGCCGGGTCGTAATGGGTGACACCGATCAACGTCTGGTAGCCGGCCAGCATCAGCTGGCGCTGCAAGGCGTCCAGCAGTTCGACGAACAAGGTATTGCTCAGCTTGGGGATCAGCACCGCCACATGCGAGCTGCGCGCCGAAGCCAGGGCGCGGGCAGCGGGGTCGGGCACATAGCCCAGGGCGGTCGCCGCGGCTTGCACGCGTTCGCAGAGCTCGGCAGCCACGGCACGCTCGCCGCGCAGGGCTCGCGACACCGTGATCGGGCTGACGCCGGCCTCGCGGGCCACGTCGGCCAGGGTCACCCGGCCGGTGGCGCGGGGGCGTCGGGGGAGGTCTTCAGGCGTCGGCTTGGCGGCGGGCATGGCTACATGTTATCCCCCATACCGGTACTTCAAATCGAAGCCTAGGATAGCGCAATCCACCCATGAAGCGCCTCCCTTCCTCGTGAGGCGTTGGCGGCGGTGGATGCTTGTTGTCTCAAGGACCTGGGGGGAGCCATCTCCCCCTTTTTTAGGCTCACGGGACAGCGCTATCCAGATTTCGCGTTTTCACCCCAGAGCCGCCCGACACAAGCAGCGGATCACGCTGCAACACAGGAGACCTTATGCACCGCCCGACCCTGATCCATCGTGCCGCGCTGGCGGCCTGCGCCAGCCTGGCCCTGTCAGCCCAGGCGCAGACGACGCCTGAGGCGGCGCCGCCGGCCCCGGCAGCCGACAACCACGACGCCTCCAACATCCTGAGCCCCGTCGTCGTGACGGGCTCGCGCATCTCCGCCAAGGGCTTCACCCAGCCGACGCCGACGACCCGCATCGACATGGGCGACATGGAGAAGGCGGCCAAGCCCAACCTCTTCAACGCCCTGGCCGAGCTGCCGGCCCTGCAGGGCAGCACGGGCCGCACCACCAGCACCAACAGCACCAGCAGCGGCATCCAGGGTCTGAGCTCGCTGAGTCTGCGCGGCCTCACACCCATCCGCACGCTGACGTTGATCGACGGCCAGCGCGTCGTCGGCGCCAACGTGACCGGCGTCACCGACGTCAGCCAGTTCCCGCAACTTCTCATCAAGCAGGTCGATGTGGTGACCGGTGGGGCCTCAGCCTCCTACGGCTCGGACGCCGTCGGTGGCGTGGTGAACTTCGTCACCGACAAGCGCTTCACCGGCTTCAAGGCCAATGTCGAAGGCGGCGAGACCAACTACCACGACGACAGGAACGCCACGCTGCAGGCCGCCTGGGGCAGCGGCTTCCTGGGCGACCGCACCCATCTGAGCGCCAGCGTCGAGTACGGCCGCGAGAAGGGCGTGCCTTCGCCCCGCTTCGGCGGCGCCGGCGCCAACGGCCGCACCTGGTTCAAGAACCCCGCCTTCCAGGTGCGCCCCATTGGCCAGACCAACGACGGCAAGCCGCAGTACATCGCCATCGAGAACGCCCAGCAGTTCCAGTACGCCAAGTACGGCCTCATCACCAACGGCCCGCTGCAGGGCACGGCCTTCGGCAAGGACGGCGTGCCCTTCAAGTTCAACTACGGCTCCAACGGCGTGCCCACCGGCACCGGCGCGGTCACCGGCTGCATCACGCCCTTCTGCATCGGCGGCGACCTCAGCGGTACCGTGGGCGGCGGCACGACCCTGGGCATGAACATGACGCGCGAGGTGGGCTATCTGCGCGGCAGCTACGAGCTCAACGACGACCACGAGGTCTTCTTCACCGTCAACTACGGCCGCGTCGATTCGCGCTTCACGCCCAACCCCGGCGCCTTCAAGAACGACAGCCTGACCATCCAGTGCGACAACCCCTTCGTGCCTGCCTCCATCCAGGCGGCCTGCGCGACGAACGGCATCACCAGCTTCAAGTTCGGCACGTCCAACGCCAACTTCCCCCAGGACATCGAGGTCAACCCGGTGCGCACCCAGGCCCGCCTGGTGCTGGGGGCCAACGGCAAGTTCGACGCCCTCGGCAAGCCCTGGACCTATGAGGCCTACGCCACCCACGGCCAAAACACCATCGACATCAACGTGGCCAACATGTCGTTGAACAACCGCTACCTGGCGGCCATCGACGCCATCAAGGGGCCCAACGGCAGCAGCATCTGCCGCAACCCGGTCGCCGTCGCCTCGGGCTGCGTGCCGCTGAACATCCTTGGCGACGTGCCCGCCAATCCGGCCGCCATGGGCTACATCGAACCCGCCAACGGCCCGCACCAGCACTCGCGCCAGCGCCAGACGGTGGCCAGCTTCAGCGTCAACGGCGAACCTTTCTCGCTGTGGGCGGGGCCGGTCGCCATGGCCTTCGGCGCCGAGGCGCGCAAAGAGCAGTACTACGTCACCGGCGACCCCTATGGCAACGGCGTCTCGGCCTCCAGCCCCAACACGTCGGAGTACCCGGCCGACCCGCTGCTCAACACCGCGATCGGCAACAACTGGTATGCCGGCAACTATCACAACGCCGCCGGCGGCTACAACGTCAAGGAAGGCTTCCTGGAGCTGAACGCGCCGCTGTTCAAGTCCAGCGACATGGGCGAGGCCAACCTCAATATCGCCGGCCGCCACACCCGCTACAGCACCTCGGGCAGCGTCGACGCCTGGAAGATCGGCTCGACGTGGAAGACCAGCGTCGACGGCCTGCGCCTGCGCGCCGTGACTTCCAAGGACGTGCGTGCGCCCAACCTCAGCGAGCTCTTCGCCGCGCCCCTGGTCGTCAACAACACCGTCAACTACCAGGGCTCCACCATCACCATCCAGCAGCGCACCATCGGCAACACCCATCTGCGCCCCGAGACGGCCCGCAACTCCACCTTCGGCATCGTGCTGACCCAGCCCAAGTGGGCGCCCGGCTTCAGCGCGTCGATCGACTATTTCGACATCAAGGTCAAGGACGTCATCTCCACGCTGACGCCGCAGCAGGAGGTCGACCTCTGCGTGGCGGGCAACCAGGAGATCTGCGCGGCCATGGACCTGGTCAGCGCCACCAAATACGTGACGGTGCAGGCCTTCAACCTCGCCTCCATGCGCAACAAGGGCGTGGACCTGGAAGGCGTCTACCGCTTCGACCTCGGCGCTGCCGTGCCCGGCAAGATCACGCTGCGTGCCCTGGCGACCTACACGCGCAGCTTCCTGATCGACTCGGGCGTCGTCGGCACCATCCCCACCGAGGCGGCCGGCGTCAACGTGGCCAATGTGCCCAACGTCGGCAGCACGCCCAAGTGGAAAGGACAGTTCTCGCAGTCCTGGGACACCGAACAGTTCAGCCTGACCCTGGGCCAGCGCTGGATCAGCGACGGCGTCTACAGCAACGAGTACATCGAGTGCCAGACCGGCTGCCCCGTCTCCACCGGCATCCATCCGACCATCCTGAACAACCAGATGAAGGGCGCCTTCTACTGGGACATCGGCGGCTCGTACAAGTACTCCAAGAACCTCTCGCTCTATTTCAAGATCGACAACGTCACCGACGTCAGCCCGCCGTCCGCGCCGCAGACGGGCACGGGCTATGGCATCAACCCCTTCCTGTATGACGTGCTGGGCCGCCAGTACCGGGTGGGTGCCCGCATGGCGTTCTAGTCCTACAGCGCCAGCCATCGCCTGCCGCGAGACTTCGCGCATGCGCTGGCTTGATCAGATCCGACCGCTGGGACGCGTGCTGCAGCTGACCTTCGACGGTTTCCTCGCCGACCGCGGCCCCCGCATGGGTGCCGCCCTGGCCTACTACACGCTGTTCTCGCTCGCGCCGCTGCTGCTCATCGTCGTCTCGGTGGCCGGCCTGGTCTGGGGCGGCGAGGCGGTACGCGGCGAACTCTTCGACCAGCTCGCCGAACTGCTCGGTCCCACGACAGGATCGACGGTGGAGAGCATGCTGAAGACGGTCTCCTGGCCGGCCGGCGGCTGGCTCAGCACCGTCGTCGGCCTGGGACTGATGCTGGTGGGCGCGACAACGATGTTCGCCGAGTTGCAGGACGCGCTGGACACCATCTGGCGCGTGCCTGCCCGACCCATTCAGGGCTGGCTGAACTGGCTGCGCGCGCGGCTGCTGAGCTTCGGCCTCATCTTCGGCCTGAGCTTCCTGCTGCTGGTGTCGCTGCTGCTGGACGCGACAATGGCGGCCGCCCAGACCTGGTGGCAGCCCTGGTTCGGCGACTGGCTGCGCATCGCGGCCGTCGCAAACACCGTTTTCAGCCAGGGCCTGGTGGTGGCCGTGTTCGCGCTGATCTTCAAGTGGATGCCGCGGGTGCACGTGGCCTGGCGCGACGTGCTGCTGGGTTCCTTCGTTACGGCCGGTCTGTTCGCGCTGGGACGCTACGGCATCGGCGCCTATCTGCAGCGCAGCGGCGTCGTGTCGGGCTTTGGGGCGGCGGCTTCGGTCGTGGCCCTGTTGGTGTGGGTGTATTTCTCGGCCCAGATCCTGCTCGTCGGCGCCGAATTCACCTGGGCCTACGCAAGAGTGTTGGGTTCGCGACGGGAATCGGAGGCGGCTGGGGCAAACTTGCGCCCCGACGCCACCTCCTCTCCCCCGACGCGATGACGACCACGACCACCGACGACGGCCTCAAGCTCAACTTGCGCCACTGGCCCGCGCCGGCGGCTTCACGAGGACAGGTCCTGATCTGCCATGGCCTGGGCGAGTACATCGAGCGCTACGCCCATGTGGCCGCGGCGCTGAACGCCGCCGGCTGGGACGTGCACGGCTGGGACCACCGCGGCCATGGCCACAGCGAGGGCCGCAAGGGCGATATTCCCGACCACGACGCGCTATTGCGCGACACGGCGCGAGTCATCGACGCCGTGCGCCAGCCGGGCCAGCGCTTCGTGCTGATGGGCCACAGCATGGGCGGCTTGATTGCTGCACGCTTTGCCGCCGAGGCGCTGACGGGCCAGCCCGCCGGCTGGAGCCGGCCGCTGGACGCCCTGGTGCTGTCCTCGCCCGCGCTGGACCCCGGCCTGTCCGGTTTCCAGAAGGCGCTGCTGGCCGTGGCCAGTTCCCTCTTCCCGGGCCTGGCCGTCGGCAACGGCCTCAAGCCCGAGTGGATCAGCCGCGACCCGGCCGTCGTCAAGGCCTACGCCACCGATCCGCTGGTACATGACCGCATCACCGCGAGGCTGACCAACTTCATCGTCGACGGCGGCGCCCGCGCCATCGGCGACGCGCCGCGCTGGAAGCTGCCCACCCTGCTGATGTGGGCCGGCGCCGACCGCTGCGTCGCCCCGCGCGGCAGCGAGGCGTTTGCGGCCGCGGCGCCGGCCAATGTCGTCGCCACCCAGCCCTGGCCGGGCCTCTTCCACGAGATCTTCAACGAGCCCGAAAAGCCCGAGGTGTTGAGGACGCTTACCGACTGGCTGAACCGGTAATCGCGTCCAGCCGGTCGACGACCAGCTCCAACCTCAGCAGCGGGTTGTCCATCGCCATCAGCCGCTGCCTTGCCTCGACCGGCATGGGCAGCAGCTCGGCCCAGCGGTTGGACAGCCAACCGGCGTCTTCCCATTCGTAGGGCGGCTGCACCGGCAGGTCCTCCAGCGCGGCGCGGGACGTCCAGCCGGCCACCAGGTCCTGCAACTGCAGGACGGCGGGGCGCAGGTCGTCAGGCACCGGCACGGCCTGGTCGTCGGGCAAGGCTTCCAGCTCGCCCACCCACAGGCCATGGCTGAGGCAGCGCGAGCCCAGCACGCGAAAGCGCTGGGTACCACGCGCGCGGATCTGGATCAGGCCAGCCTGGGCATGCTCGAAATGCTTGATACGAGCCAGCGTGCCGATGTCATGGAAGGCCTCGGTCTGGAAGACCGCCCCTTCGCGGCGACGCACCTCTTCGCCCGAGGTCAGCGCCACGACGCCGAAGGGCTCGCCGCGGGCCTGGCAGCGCTGCACCATGTCCAGATAGCGCGGCTCGAAGATGCGCAGCGACAGATGCCCGCCCGGAAAGAACACCGAGCGCAGCGGGAACAGCGGCGTCTCGGTGTCGCCCATGGTTACTTGGTCTTTTCAGCGATGCGCTGCCGCAGGATGGGCAATATCGCTTGGGCCGCTTCGCGCCCGGCCTGCACAGCGCGTCGGCGGGCCGTGAAGTCGGCGCTGCCGACACCGTCGAGCTTGGGGCGGATGACGACATCAGCATCCCTCAGCTCGAACATGTTGATGCTGCGCCCCATGATGGAGAAGGTCTGCATCAGCATGCGGAAGGCGTCGCCCGGCGGGTCCTTCTCGGGCGGCGAGGTGATGTCCACCGCAACGACCAGCGTTGCGCCCATCTCCTTGGCAAAGCGCACCGGCACCGGCGACACCAGGCCGCCGTCAACGAACTCGCGCTGGCCGATACGCACCGGCTGGAATACGGCCGGCACGGCGCTCGACGCGCGCACAGCCGTGCCGGTATCGCCGCTGCGGAACAGGATGGACGAGCCGTCTGACAAATCGGTGGCGACGATGCCCAGCGGCACCGCCATCTGCTCGATGTTCTTGCCGCCGGTCTTGTCGCGGATGAAGCGGGCCAGGGCCTCGCCGCGGATCAGGCCGCGCAGCGGAAAGGACCAGTCGGTGATGGCGCCCTCGTCCATGGTGTCGGACAGGGCCTGCATCTCCTTGCCGTTCTTGCCGGAGGCGTAGAGGGCCGCGACCAGGCTGCCCGCCGAGGTGCCGGCGACGAGGTCGACCTTGATGCCGTTCTCCTCGAACACCTGGATGACGCCGATGTGGGCAAAGCCGCGCGCGGCGCCGCCGCCCAGGGCCAGGCCGATGCGGGGTGGCTTCGGGGGCGGCTTGGGCACGAAGGGCGGCTGCGGATCGGTCGGGAGCGGCGTGACGACGTCGGGCGGCCCGGGTGTGCGCGTGGGCAGCACGGAGCAGCCAGCGAGTACGGTGAGCAGCGCGGCCAGGCTTGCGCGGCGGATGAGAGAAACAGTCATGTCAGGCAAAAGGAAGCGCGCGCACGATAACCGAGGCGGCTAGCCGAGCTTGTAGCTTTGCAGATGGATGGAAGTCTCGGTACCGGCAATGCCCTTGATGAGGCGCACCCGCTCCAGCACCGCCGCCAGTTCGTTCAGGTTGGAACTGCGGATCTCTGCCAGCAGGTCCCATCGACCATTGGTGTCGAAGAGCCCGGTGATGCCAGGCTCGCCAAGCAGGATGGAGACGACCTCGCGGGTGCGGTTGCCCTCCACCGTGATGCTCATCCAGGCCGTGATCTCGTCGGGCACCGAATCGGGCCGCAAACGCACCGTGTAGCCGGTGATGACGCCGCTGTCTTCCAGTCGCGCGATGCGGTTGGTGACGGTGCCGCGCGAGACCTTGAGCTTGGCCGCCAGCAGGGCGACGCTGGCGCGGGCATCGGTGCGCAGCAGGGCGAGGAGTTGCTGGTCGAGAGCGTCCATTTTGATCAAATTGGCAATTTCAACTGCCATTTTGCCAAATTGGCATGCATTACTGATCAGGAGTTGCGCTTCTGTTTGTCAGGCCGCGTCGGAAGAATCGCTTCAACAACTCCCGGAGACCTTCGTGACCACCGTCCTCACCACCCAAGACGTCGCCCGAATCGTGCAGCGCGTCGGACTTCCCGATTTACTTCGCCGCCTCGTCGCCAACCTCGAATCCGACTACCTGCGCTGGGCCGAATTCGACAAGACCCCGCGCGTCGCCGCCCACTCGCAAGATGGCGTCATCGAGCTGATGCCCATCGCCGACGCCAGCCACTACAGCTTCAAATACGTCAACGGCCACCCCAAAAACCATCGCTTCGGCCTGCCGACCGTCATGGCTTTCGGCGTGCTCGCCGACGTGGCGACCGGCTCGCCCGCCCTGCTCTCCGAGCTGACGCTGACCACCGCCATGCGCACTGCCGCCACCTCCGTCATGGTGGCCAAGCGCCTGGCCCGCCCCGACAGCCGCGTGATGGCCCTGATCGGCAATGGCGCCCAGAGCGAGTTCCAGGCCCTGGCCTTCCACCACCTGCTCGGCATCCGCGAGCTGCGCCTCTACGACATCGACCCCGCCGCCACGGCCAAGCTGGTGCGCCATCTGCAGGCCACGCCGGGGCTGACGCTGACCGTCTGCGCCTCCATCGCCGAGGCCGTCCAGGGCGCCGACATCGTCACCACCGTCACCGCCGACAAGACCAACGCCACCATCCTGACACCGGACTTGATCGAGCCGGGCATGCACATCAACGGCGTCGGCGGCGACTGCCCCGGCAAGACCGAGCTGCACCGCGGCGTGCTGGAGATGGCCCGCGTCATCTGCGAGTTCGAGCCGCAATCCCGCATCGAAGGCGATATGCAGCAGATGCCGGCGGACTTCCCCGTCACCGAGTTCTGGCGCGTGCTGGCCGGCGAGGCCGCGGGCCGCGAAAACGATGCCCAGGTTACCGTCTTCGACTCCGTCGGCTTCGCGCTGGAGGACTTCTCCGCCCTGCGCCTGCTGCACGAGCTGGCCCAGCAACTGGGCCTGGGCGCGCCGCTGGACCTGATCCCCAGCATGGCCGACCCCAAGGACCTGTTCGGGGAGCTGCGCCTCAGCGGCCAGTTGCAGGCCGCCTGAATCAGCGCAGATAGTCCTCGACGTCCGCGACGTCGATCAGCGGCGCCGCCATGAAGCGACGCGCGTAGGCCAGGCAGACGCCGGAGCGCAGGAAGAGCGTGAACAGGTCGGGGTCGAGATGGCCCTCGCCCACCATGCGCCGCATGATGGCCAGCGCCTCCGACAGGCGCTTGCCGGGCTTGTAGGGCCGGTCGTCGGCCGTCAACGCCTCGAAGACGTCCGCCACCGCCATCATGCGGGCCTGCGGGCTCATCTGATCCCCGGTCAGGCCGCGCGGATAACCTTTGCCGTCCATGCGCTCGTGGTGTCCTCCGGCGATCTCGGGCACGTCCTGCAGATGCTTGGGGAAAGGCAGCTCGTGCAGCATCTTCAGCGTCTGCACGATGTGGTCGTTGATCTTGTAGCGCTCCTCGTCAGTCAGCGTACCGCGGGCAATCGCGAGGTTGTGCAGCTCGCCGCGGTGATAGAGGTGCTCGGGCTGCTTGAGACTGAAGCCCCAGCGGTTGTCGCCGCTCAGCTGCTCGTCGGCCGGGCGGGCCAGCACGTGCTCGGGCCGGTCTTGCAGCAGGCGCTCGTCGGCTGGCAGCGGAGGACGCGGCTTGGGCTGGCGGCGCAGCTCCTCGATGGACAGGCCCAGGCTGTCGTCCAGCGTGCGCGTCCAGCGCCTCTCGCCGATGTGGCGCAGCCGCGCGACGGCCTCGGCGTCCAGGGTCTCGCCGCCCACATTGCTGGTGGCGACGAAGGCGTAGTCGGCATCCAGCTCGGCCTGCGCGCCAGCGGCAGCGGCGCGGGCGCGCTGCGCACCCGCCTCGCCCAGTTCCGCCTCGAGCTTCTCGATCAACACATCCCGCTTCAGCACCTCGAAGCGCGTGCGGATCTCGTGGACGCGGTTGTAGATGGTCTCCAGCTTGGTGGCCTTGTCAACGACGTATTCGGGCGTCGTCACCTTGCCGCAGTCATGCAGCCAGGCAGCGATATGCAGGGCCTCCCAGTCGTCGGCATCCATCGTGAAGCCGGCGTAGGGCCCGTCCTTGGCCTCGCAGGCAGCCTGGGCCAGCATCTTGGTCAGCTCGGGCACGCGCTGGCAGTGGCCGCCGGTGTAGGGGCTCTTGGCGTCGATGGCGCCGGCGACGAGCTGGATGAAGCTCTCCAGCAGCTCCTTGCGCGCGCGCAACAGCAGCTGGTTGTCGAGGGCCACGGCGGCCGTGCCCGACAGCGCGCTGACAAAGGCCACGCGAGCAGCACCCAGCCGGGTGGGCGCGCCTTCAGCCTCCAGCGGGAAGGTCAGGGTCAGCGTGCCGATGGTCTCGCGCTGGCTGTTCCTCAACGGCAGCGACAGCAGGCGTATGCGTGCCACCCCCAAGGTCGCAAACAAGCGCTCGTAGGCCGCCAGGTGCGCCGGATCTTCCCAGCTGATGTCGACCTCCACCGGCCCGTTCGCGCGCAAGGCATGCACGGGTGCGGCGACGCTGTCCGGCGCATTGACCTGCCAGGTCAGGCCGCGGCGAGAGGACGTTTCTTCACGGACGCGCGAGGCGGCCGGCTCCAGCATCTGGCCGTCGGCCGACAGCAGATGGATGGAGCCGCCACTGGCACCGGCCACGGCGACGGTCTCGCGCAGGATGAGGTCGAGCAGGGTGTCGAAATCGCGCTCGGCGCTGAGAGCATCGCTGATGTCGAGGAAGCGCCGCAGCGAATGCTTCATGGCCGTCATCGCGATCGCCAGGCGATCCACCTCGCGGATCAAGCTGCGCTTGGGGTCCGGGCCATCGAATTCGAAGCGCTCGATGGCCTCGGCCTGGCGCGCCAGGTGGCGCAGCGGTCGCGACACGCGGTCGGCCAGCAGATGCACCAGGGGCAGCAGCAGCAGCATCAGGCCCAGCGAGATGTAGAAACTGTGGCGGCGGCTCTCGAGCTGGAAGGCCTGCAGCTCCTCGCGCGGCGCGGCCATCAGCAGCACCAGCGGTGCGCCGGCGTCCACGGCCCCCTGCAGCGGCAGGGCATGGCTGACCCATTCGCGGTCGCCGATCGTCTGCACCGGTGTGAGATGACCTTCGCCATCGCGGCGCTGCCACAGCTCGCGCATCAGCGGCGACGCGGCCTCGCCCACGCGCGGCAGGCCCTGACTCTCCCTCTGCGTCAGCCCCTTCTCGCGCCGCGCCTCGGCCAGCATCTCGCCGCCCTCGGTCGCAATGAGGAGTTCGGCCGAGCGGCTGATCTGCGGCTTGGCCAGCATCTCGCTCAAGGCCTTGAGGCTGACGTCGGCACCGACGATGGCCACGCCGTGGGCCTGGGCCAGGGTCACGCCGGGCTCACCCGTCGTGAAGAAGCGGTAGGGCGCCGACTGCACCAGCTTGCCCTCGCCAGCTTGGCGAGCCAGCGCGAACCAGGGTCGGGTGCGCGGGTCGAAGTCGTATTCGGGGCGGTCGCGCTGCTGCAGCTCGCGCAGGTTGGCGTCATAGAAGCGATAGCTGCCGCGCGGCGCCGCACCGCCATCGCGGTTGACGCTCTGCAGCCCGAAGGCGGCCTCGGCCGGCGCCTCCATGCGCTTGCGCGTGGCCGCATCGTCCAGGCGACGCAGCAGCACGAAGGAGCCGCCCGCCGTGCCGGCATAGACGGCCGACACCGAGGCATTGACGCGCAGGGCCGCCGCCATCTGCGGCAGCGCCGCGAGGCGCTCGGCTTCGCTGCCGGCGCGACCCAGGGCACCGGTGGCCAGCAGGGCCACGCTGACGCGCGCCGGCCTGAGCTCGGTCTCGACGGCCGCCGCCGCCTCGCGGCCGATGCGCCTGGCTGCAGCGCCCGCCTGCTGAAGCATCAGCGCGTCGCTGCGGGAGCGCTCGTGCAGCAAGAGCACGCCGTACACCAGGGCCACCAAGCCCACCATCAGGAAGCTCAGCGTGATGTAAAGCGTCTTCGGCTTGAGGAGCGGCATGAATCCCGGCAAGGCAGCTGCGTTGCAGCAGTATCTCCGCGCCGCGAGCAACTTGCCTCTCGTTACGCCCTCACGCGGGCGCTGCGCGTCCCTCCGTCGTGCAGGGGTGTCCTGGTCCTACAGATGCGGCCTGGCCGCGCCGTGAGGATGGCCACAGCGACGACCACGTCGCATGTCGCCGCAACCGCCCACCCGGCAGCTGCGCTCCGATGGATGAAGTTCGAAAGAAAGCAGTACCCATGAGAAAGATCGCCCTCAGTCTTGCCGCCCTCGCCCTGGCAGCCGGTGCCCAGGCCCAGACCTCCCGCGCCAGCGCCGAACAAAACTACGGCCTGGCGTCGATCGGCCAAGGCCATCTGAACGTCGACTGCACCGGCGTGCAGACCTGTGACCGCAACGCCGCCGGCGGCAAGATCATGTTCGGCCACGCCTACGGCAATGGCTTTGCCATCGAAGGCGGCTATACCAACTTCGGCAAGTTCCACGCGTCCCAGGGCACCGTCGGCCTGAGCGGCCGGCCCGAGGCCTTGTCGGTCAGCGGCGCCTACACCGCCAACCTCAGCCCTGACGTGGGCCTGGTTGGTCGCCTGGGCGTCGCCCGCGTGCGCACCAAGGCCAATGCCGAGGTTGGCGTGCTGACGGGTTCGACCCGCGACAGCACGACCCAGCCCATCGCCGGTCTGGCCGTCAACTACGCGCTGACGCCGAATGCCCGCGTCGAGCTGGGCGTGGACGCAACGCGCGCCGAACTGCAGGGCGAGCGGACCAATGTCCGCATGGTGTCTCTGGGCGCCCGCATGGCGTTCTGATCCCCGCGTTGCCGCATCAAGGAGGGCCGCTGCGAGCGGCCCTTCCTACACTGGCGGCATGAACTACGCCCCGCTGATCAAGGAATTGGGCCGTGGCGCCCGGGGAGCGCGCGATCTCAGCCGCGACCAGGCTGAAGAGCTCTTCGGCGAGATGCTGGACGGCCAGGTGCCCGACATGGAGCTGGGCGCCATGCTGATTGCGTTGCGCGTGAAGGGCGAGAGTGCCGACGAGGTCGCCGGCTTCCTCGCGGCCATGCAGGCGCGCACGGCTTCGCTGAGCGCTCCGGCGGGCTCCCGCACCGTGCTGCTGCCCAGCTTCAACGGCGCCCGCAAGCAGGCCAATCTGATGCCCCTGGTGGCCCTGCTGCTGGCGCGCGAGGGCGTGCCGGTGCTGATCTTCGGCCGGCACGACTTCGACAGCCGCCACAGCCCCTTCGAATTGCTGGAAGCCCTGAGCCTGCCTGCCAGCCCCTCGCTGGCCGATGCCGAGGCGCGGCTTGCAAGCGACAGACTGGCCGTCCTGCCTTTGCAGATACTGAACCCTGGCTTGAACAGCCTGATGGCCCTGCGCCCCCGCCTGGGCCTGCGCAACAGCTCCCACAGCCTGGCCAAGCTGCTCGACCCCTTCCCCGCCGGCCGCGGTGTTCGCGTCGTCGCCGTGACCCATCCGGAGTACCTGGACAGCATGGGCGCCGCCCTGCCCGGCCTGACGACGGGTGGCGGCCGGGCCCTGCTGATGCGGGCCAGCGAGGGCGAGGCCTATGCCCATCTGCGCCGCAAGGCCCATCTGATCGGTTTCCAGGACGGCCAGACCGTCCCGCTGCATCCGGCCGACACGTCCGACCTGGACTGGCCGCTGTCGCCCGCGTGTGAGCCGGCTGAGAACGCCACCCTCATCCGCGCTATGCTGAATGGCACCGAAATGGTGCCAATCCGGATCGCTGAACAGGTCGCCGCCCTGAAGGTTTTGGCCACAAACTGAGGTTGCTTATTCAGCTTGGGCATATAGCCCCAAGAAGAATGTAGTTCTGCGGCACTGCAACATTCCCTAGAGTCGCGCCCTCGGGTGGCATGGGGCTAGCCCTGGAGCGCATGTGCTGGACGGAATTGCGATTGCGAGCGGATTGGGCGTCGGCCTCATCGTCGGGATTACCGGCGTGGGCGGCGGCTCGCTGATGACGCCGCTGCTGCTGTCCGTCTTCAAGCTGAACCCGGCCGTCGCCATCGGCACCGACCTGTGGTTCGCGTCCCTGACCAAGATGAGCGGCTCGGTGGCGCACGCGCGCCACGGCCATGTGAACTGGGCCATCGTGCGCCGCATGCTGATGGGCTCCATCCCGGCCTCCATCGCCACCATCGCGCTGATGCACCTGACCGGCATCACCAAGGGCTGGGCCTCGGCGCTGACCTTTTCCCTGGGCATCGCCCTGCTGCTGACGGCCGTCGTCGTCGCCTTCAAGCAGAGCTGGCAGCCCCTGGGCCTGAAGCTGGAACGCTGGATTCCCGAGTCGCGCAAGCCGACGCTGATGGTGGCCCTGGGCCTGCTGCTGGGCGTGCTGGTGTCGCTGTCCTCCATCGGCGCCGGCGCCATCGGTGCGACGCTGATCCTGCTGATCTACCCGCGCATGAAGGCCCGCGACATCGTGGGCACCGACATTGCCCATGCGGTGCCATTGACGCTGGTGGCCGGCATCGGCCATGCCAGCCTCGGCAACGTGAACTGGGAATTGCTCGTTTCCCTGCTCATCGGCTCTTTACCCGGCATCTGGCTGGGTGCCCAATTGACCCGCCGCCTGCCTGATGGCGTTGTCCGCAGCCTGCTCTGCGTTTCTCTTCTGATGGCCGGCTGGAAGGTCATCCACTGATATGTACAAGTACACCGACTTCGATCGCCGCTTCGTCCACGCCCGCGCCGCGCAATACCGCGACCAGCTCGAGCGCCACTTCGCGGGCCAGCTCAGCACCGACGACTTCCGCGCGCTGCGCCTGCAGAACGGCTGGTACATCCAGCGTCACGCCCCCATGCTGCGCGTGGCCGTGCCCTATGGCGAGCTGTCCGCCCGCCAGCTGCGCCAGCTGGCGCGCATCGCCCGCGAGTACGACCGCCAGCCCGACGGCCCCTTTGCCGGCCAGGGCGGCTATGGCCACTTCACGACGCGCCAGAACCTGCAATACAACTGGATCCCGCTGAAGGACAGCGCCACGGTGATGGAGCTGCTGGCCGAGGTCGACATGCACGGCATCCAGACCAGCGGCAACTGCATCCGCAACATCACCAGCGACGCCTTTGTCGGCATCGCGCCGGATGAAGTCGTCGATGCGCGTCCCTACGCCGAGATCCTGCGGCAGTGGAGCACCCTGCACCCCGAGTTCGCCCACCTGCCGCGCAAGTTCAAGATCGCCGTCTCCGGCGCCACCGAAGACCGCGCGGCCATCGGCTGGCATGACATCGGCCTGCAGCTGAAGAAGAACGCGGCCGGCGAGGTCGGCTTCCAGGTCTTCGTCGGTGGCGGCATGGGCCGCACGCCCATTCCGGGCGTGGAGATCAACGCCTTCGTACCCTGGGCGCAGATCCTCGTCTACATCGAGGCCATCGTGCGTTGCTACAACCTCGCCGGCCGCCGCGACAACCTGTACAAGGCGCGCATCAAGATCCTCGTCAAGGCCGAGGGCCAGAAGTTCTTCGACGCCGTCAACGAGGAGTTCGCCCGCATCCTGGCCGACGACCCGGCCGGCCACGAGCAGATCATTCCCCAGGCCGAACTGGACCGCGTGGCGGCCTGCTTTGTCGACCCCGAAGGCGTGGCCCCGATCGCCGAGCCCACGCTCGACAGCAGCGACCCGGCCTTCGCACGCTGGCTCAAGCGCAATGTCGACGGCCACCGCGTTGCCGGCTACCGCGCCGTGACGCTGAGCCTGAAGCGCGTCGGCATCGCACCCGGCGACACGACGGCCGACGTGATGGACACCGCCGCTGCCCTGGCCGACCAATTCAGCCATGGCGAGCTGCGCGTGTCGCACCGCCAGAACCTGGTGCTGCCCTGGGTCAAGGCTGCCGACCTGCCTGAGCTCTTCCAGGCCGCGCGCGCCGCCGGCTTCGCCACGCCGAACGCCCGCCTGCTTACCGACCAGATCGCCTGCCCCGGCGGCGACTTCTGCGCCCTGGCCAATGCCCGCTCGCTGCCGCTGGCCGCGACCATCGCCGAGCGCTACCAGGACATCGACGAGCTCGAGGACCTGGGCGAGCTGGACCTGCACATCAGCGGCTGCATCAACTCCTGCGGCCACCACCACAGCGGCCATATCGGCGTGCTCGGCGTCGACAAGGACGGCACCGAGTGGTACCAGCTGACCCTGGGCGGCGGCGACGGCACCCAGCTGGCCGGCGGCACCGTGGCCGGCAAGGTCATCGGCCCGAGCTTTGCGGCCGACGAGATCGCCGACGCCATCGACGCCGTCATCGACACCTTCAAGCGCGAGCGCTTGAGCGGCGAGCACTTCATCGACGCGGTGAAGCGCCTGGGGCTCGATCCATTCAAGACCGCGGCCAACGCCGTGCGTGTTTCGACTGCCAAGGCCTGATCCGTATGAAGTTCATCAACGCCACCACCTGCACCTGGCACCACGCCGTTGGCGAAGACGGCCCCAAGCCCGACCCGGATCCGGCGCCGAATCGCCTGCTCACGCTGGAGCAATGGCATGCCGTCAAGGACCATTGGCCGGCCAACCTGCAGGTCGCCATCGAGTTCCCCAACGACGTCGACATCCGCGAACTGGCACCCGACCTGCACCGCATCGCTCTGGTCGTGCTCGAATTCCCCAAGTGGACCGATGGCCGCGCCTACAGCCAGGCCCACCTGCTGCGCATCCGCATGAAGTTCAAGGGCGCCATCCGCGCCCGTGGCGAAGTGCTGGTGGACATGATGCAGCTGCTGGCCCGCACCGGCTTCGATGAAGTCATCCTGCGCGGCGACCAGTCCCCCGCCTTCGCGCAAAAGGCCCTGGACCTGTTCGAGCCCGTCGGCTTCTACCAAGGCGACGTGGCCGAGACGCGCCCGTGGTTCCTGCGCGCATCGACAAAGGTGGCCGCATGAGCGACGAAGTCAGCAGCCTGCCCTGGGCCGCTGCGCCGGCGGTCGGCGGCGCCATCGGGCTCTATGCCAAGTGGACGCCGGCCTTGGACGCCAAGATCGAGGCCGCCCTGCAGCGCCTGCGCGAAGCCAGCATCGAGCATGGCGACGGCCTGGTGCAGAGCAGCAGCCTGGGCGTGGAAGACATGGTCATCACCGACCTGATCGCCCGCACGCAGCTGCCCATCGCCCTCTCGACGCTGGACACCGGGAAGCTGCATCCCGAGACCCTGGCCCTGATCCCGCGCATCAAGGAGCGCTATGGCCGCGAGGTCGAGGTCTTCAAGCCCGTGGCCGACGCCGTCATCCAGCTCGTCCGCAAGGAGGGCGAGGAGGCGATGTACAAGAGCATCGAGCTGCGCAAGGCCTGCTGCGGCCTGCGCAAGATGGAGCCCCTGGGCCGCATGCTGAAGGGCCGCTCGGCCTGGGTCACCGGGCTGCGCCGGGAGCAGAGTGGCGCTCGTGGCGACGTGGCCTTTGACGAGGACGACGGCAATGGCCGCCGCAAGATCAGCCCCATCGCCGACTGGACCTGGGCCGAGGTCTGGGCCTATGTAGAAAAATACGCGGTTCCGTACAACCCGCTGCATGACCAGTTCATGCCCTCGATCGGCTGCGCGCCCTGCACGCGCGCCATTGCGGTCGGCGAAGACTTCCGCGCCGGACGCTGGTGGTGGGAAAACGATGGCACCAAGGAATGCGGCCTGCACAGCAAGTCGCATTCCCCGGCGCAAGCCGGCGACTCGCGTAGCGAGGCGGTTGGTGACAGCGTTTCGGCGCAAGCTCATGTCGGCGCAGCCGACGTGAAGGCCGCGAAAGCGGCCGGCTGAAGCCAAGACTCCACCAAGGAATGCGGACTGCACGCCAAATCATGAATGCTGCTGTGAAACCCGAACAACTCATCGCCGACGTCGACCACGCCCATCTGGATGCGCTGGAAGAGGAAGCCATCTTCATCCTGCGCGAGGTCGCAGCCAGCTTTGAGCGCCCCGCCCTGCTGTTCTCGGGCGGCAAGGACAGCTGCGTTGTGCTGCGCCTGGCCGAGAAGGCCTTCAAGATGAAGAACGCGGCCCATCCGAGCGGCTACTCGGGCCAGCTGCCCTTCCCGCTGGTGCACATCGACACCGGCCACAACTTCCCTGAAGTCATCACCTTCCGTGACCAGCGCGTCGCCGACATGGGCGAGCGACTCGTCGTGGGCCACCTCGAAGACAGCATGGCCAAGGGCACCATCCGCCTGAGCCACCCGCTGGAAAGCCGCAACGGCCACCAGACGGTGACGCTGCTGGAGACCATCGAGGAGCACAAGTTCGACGCGCTGATCGGCGGTGCCCGACGGGACGAGGAGAAGGCGCGCGCCAAGGAGCGCATCTTCAGCCACCGCGACAGCTTCGGCCAATGGCAGCCCAAGGAGCAGCGCCCCGAGCTGTGGACGCTGTTCAACACGCGCATCCGCCCGGGCGAGCATTTCCGCTGCTTCCCCATCAGCAACTGGACCGAGCTGGACGTCTGGCTCTACATCGCCCGCGAGAACATCCCGCTGCCGCAGATGTACTACGCGCACGAGCGCCAAGTCATCCGACGCAAGGGCCTGCTGGTGCCGCTGACCGAGGTGACGCCGCCGGAAGAAGGCGAAAAAGTCGAGACCGCCACCGTGCGCTTTCGCACCGTCGGCGACATGACCTGCACCTGCCCGGTCGAGAGCCCCGCCGCCAACGCCAGCGAGGTCGTGGCCGAGACGCTGACCGTGACCGTCAGCGAACGCGGCGCCACGCGCATGGACGACCGCACCAGTGAAGCTTCCATGGAGAAGCGCAAGAAGGAAGGGTACTTTTAATGACCGCCCCCACGTTCACTTCATTCACTGCCCCCCGAGGGGGCATCGCGGCCCTTCGGGCGGCCGGGCGGGCCGCGCGATGAAGGCGCTGCGATTCCTCACGGCGGGCTCCGTGGACGACGGCAAGTCCACGCTGATCGGCCGCCTGCTGTTCGACGGCCAGGCCATCCTGGCCGACCAGCTCGACACGCTGGAGCGCCGCGCCGCCGGCCGCCCCATCGACCTGAGCCTGCTGACCGATGGCCTGGAAGCCGAGCGCGAGCAGGGCATCACCATCGACGTGGCCTACCGCTACTTCGCCACCAAGACGCGCAAGTTCATCATTGCCGACGCCCCCGGCCATGAGCAGTACACCCGCAACATGGTCACGGCCGCCGCCGGCTCCGACGCCGCCGTCGTGCTGGTGGACATCACCAAGCTGGACCTGACGCAGGATGAGGTCGTGCTGCTGCCGCAGACGCGCCGCCACTCCCTGCTGGCCCAGCTGCTGCGCGTGCCCAGCATCGTCTTCGCCATCAACAAGATCGATGCGCTGGAAGACGCCGGCGCCGGCTTTGAGAAGGTCAAGAAGGCCCTCGACAAGTTCGCCGCCGCCGCCGGCCTGAACGTGGCTGCCACCGTGCCCGTCAGCGCCCTGCGCGGCGACAACGTGACCCAGCCGCTGGACGCGCCCTGGTGGAACGGCGAGAGCCTGCTGCAGGTGCTGGAGCGCCTGCCCACGCTGAGCGAACGCGCCGACGCGCCGCTGAGCCTGCCCGTGCAATACGTGCAGAAGGACGCCTACCAGTCCAAGGGCACCGGCGTGCAGCCGCGCGTGCTGTGGGGCCGCATCGCCCACGGTGCCGTCAAGGCCGGCGACACCATCGAGGTGCTGCCGTCCAGGCAGACCGCCGTCGTGTCCGAAGTGCGCCTGGCCGGCGAGACCGTGCCCAGCGCCGAAGCCGGTGACTCGGCCGGCCTGGTGCTGGACCGCCAGCTCGACGTCAGCCGTGGCGACTGGATCGTCACGCCCGGCTCGGCATCGCAGACCAAGACCTTCCCGGCGACCCTGGCCTGGCTGGACACCGAAGCCGCCAAGCCCGGCCGCAAATACTGGGTGCGCCACGGCAACCGCTGGGTGCAGGCGCGCATCTCGGCCATCGACTCGGTGCTGGACATCAACACGCTGCAGCCTCAGGACGCCCACGAACTGCCCGTCAACACCATCGGCCGCGTGCAGATGGAAGTGCAGCATGAGTTGCCGGTTGAGCCCTTCGTGGCCAACCGCGTCGGCGGCGCGCTGATCGTCGTCGACCCCGCCAGCCACCGCACCAGCGGCGCGCTGCTGGTGGACGTGCAAGCCGCCGCGCCGGCGGAAGAGGCCTGGTGATGAGCGCCGCGCCGGGCCGCCCGAAGCAAGCTCGCTCCCGCTCGGCGGGACAGCACGAAGTGCGAAGGGTTCAATCATGACTGGCCGAGTGATCTTCGTCAGCGCCGGCCCCGGCGCCGCCGACCTGATCACGCTGCGCGGCGCCCGTGCGCTGTCGCTGGCCGACGTCGTGCTGGCCGACGCACTGGCCGACCCGGCGCTGCGCGAACTCGCGCCCCATGCCCGCTGGATCTCGGTGGGCAAGCGCGGCTTCGAGCATTCGGCCAAGCAGACCGAGATCAACGCCCTGCTGGTCAAGGCGGCACAGGAACATGCTCTCGTCGTGCGGCTGAAGGGCGGCGACGCCAGCGTCTTCGGCCGCTTGGAAGAAGAGCTGATCGCCCTGGCCGAGGCCGGCATCGCCAGTGAAGTCGTCCCCGGCGTCACCGCGGCCCTGGCCGCCGCCGCCCAGGCCCAACGCCCGCTGACCCGCCGCGGCCGCGGCCGCAGTGTCAGCCTGACGACGGCCATGACCGAGGCCGGTGAACTGCGCGCCGCGCGCTCCGCCGACACCGAAGTCTTCTACATGGCCGGCCGCCAGCTGGCCGCCCTGGGTCGCCAGTTGATTGCCTCTGGCTGGTCCGCTGACACGCCCACCCTGGTCGTCAGCCGCGCCGGCTGCGCCGATGCCATCACCAGCGAGCACGCCCTGGCCGACCTGGCCCGCGCCGCCCTGTTGCACCGCGGCCGCCCCACCGTCGTCACGGTGGGGACAGGGGCCAGCCCCGTCGCGGCGCAGGATCAAAACCTGCCCGCCGCTAAAATCATCGTTTCGCCCGAAGAGGCGCCCCTTACTTCCCAGAGCTGCCCATGACCCACGTCGTCACCGAAGCCTGCATCCGCTGCAAATACACCGACTGCGTCGACGTCTGCCCGGTGGACTGCTTCCGCGAAGGCCCGAACTTCCTGACCATCGACCCCGATGAGTGCATCGATTGCGCCGTGTGCATCCCCGAGTGCCCGGTCAACGCCATCATGCCGGAGGAGGATGTACCCGGCGATCAGATCCACATGATCAAGATCAATGCGGACCTGGCCAAAGGCTGGCCCAGTATCACCAAGCGCAAGCCCGCGCTGCCGGACGCCGACGAGTGGAAGGACAAGACGGGCAAGCTGCCCGAACTGATCCGCTGATCTTTCTTCTCTCCACATGCAGGCAACCGTACAGGTCAGGCCCGACGCCATCCACACCGACGCCCTCATCGTCGGTGCCGGTCCGGTCGGGCTCTTCCAGGTCTTCGAACTGGGCCTGCTGGAGATCAAGGCCCACATCATCGACAGCCTGGCCTACCCCGGTGGCCAGTGCATCGAGCTGTACCCCGACAAGCCCATCTACGACATCCCGGCCGTGCCCGTGTGCACCGGCAGGGAACTGACCGACAACCTGCTCAAGCAGATCGAGCCCTTCGGCGCGACCTTCCACCTGGGCCAGGAAGTCACCGTCGTGCAGAAGCTCGAGGATGGCGGCTTCATTGTCGAGACCAACAAGGGCACGCAGTTCGTCACCAAAACGGTCTTCATCGCCGGCGGCGTCGGCAGCTTCCAGCCGCGCACGCTGAAGGTCGAAGGCGTCGAGCCCTACGAGGGCACCCAGGTCCACTACCGCGTCAAGAGCCCGAACCAGTTCGCCGGCAAGAACCTGCTCATCATCGGCGGCGGCGACTCGGCCCTGGACTGGGCGCTGAACTTCTGCGCCGCCAACCCCGACGGCAACCCGCACAAGGCCGAGAGCGTCATCCTCGTGCACCGCCGCGATGGCTTCCGTGCCGCGCCGGCCAGCGTCGCCAAGATGCACGAGCTCTGCGATGCCCACGAGATGCAGTTCATCGTCGGCCAGACCGTGGGCATCACCGAGGCCGACGGCCAGCTCACCGGCCTGAAGATCGCCGGCAACGACGGCATCACCCGCGTCGTGCCCTGCGACCAGGTGCTGGCCTTCTTCGGCCTCAGCCCCAAGCTTGGTCCCATTGCCGAATGGGGCCTGGCCCTGGAGCGCAAGCAGATCGTCGTCGACACCGAGAAGTTCGAGACCAGCGTGCCGGGCATCTTCGCCGTCGGCGACGTGAACACCTACCCGGGCAAGAAAAAGCTCATCCTGAGCGGCTTCCATGAATGCGCACTGGCTGCTTTCGGTGCCGCGCCCTATGTCTTCCCGGACAAGCGCGTGCACCTGCAGTACACGACGACCAGCCCCAAGCTGCACAAGGTGCTGGGCGTGGAGTCGCCGGTGTTCGACTGAGGCCTTGCTTCGCCAGCGGGCTGGCTAACGGGGCTCGGACCGCCCTTGCTCGCCGTAGCGGATCGAGATGATCTTGCCCTCGCGAATGCGCACCACCGCGGCCAGATTTCCCGGCCCGCGGTCGTACAGCCACTCTTCCGTCACCACGCACACCGGTTGAACCTGTTGAACCGGCTGAACCTGCTGATAGGTCGGATAGCCGTATTGCGCAGGAAGCGGCTGAGGGATCCTGGCGCAGTACGAGTCCGAGACCGTCGGCTGCCCGCACGACCGGATCAACCAGACCTTTGCATCGCCTTCGTTGATGCTGGCGTCGTTGCATCGCAAGGGGTCGGCATGAACGGCGCCCCCTGCGCCCAGCAGAGCAGCCAGCACGCCTGCCTTGAAGCCCAAGCGCAGCGCGTGAATCAGTCCCATAGCTTCCTCCTTCGACGGCCATGCGCCCCTACATATCCGGGCAGAACGCCGCAGGGACGTTCACGTTGACAGGCTGAACCACGAGCGGGCCTACCTTCGAGACGAGACTCAAGTATCAGCGAGCTCACGCTGCGCGGCTTTCCTACATCCGCCGTCGTCCAAACCGGGCATGCTCGCTCACCGTCCCTGCCCCACCACCCCGATCAAGGAGACTGAAATGCGCGTCATGGTGATCGTGAAAGCCACTGCCGATTCAGAATCGGGCCGCCTGCCCAGCACCGAAGAATTCGCCGCCATGGGCGCGTTCAACGAGGAGCTGGTGAAGGCCGGCGTCATGCAAAGCGGCGATGGCTTGAAGCCGACGTCCGCCGGCAAGCGCGTGCGGTTCTCCGGCCCCGACCGCGCCGTCATCGACGGCCCCTTCGGAGCGCCCAACGACCAGATCGCGGGCTTCTGGATCTGGAACGTCGCATCGATGGATGCGGCCGTCGACTGGGTCAAGCGCTGCCCCAACCCGATGCCCGGCGACAGTGAGATCGAGATCCGCCCGTTCTACGAGGCAGAAGACTTCGGCGAGACGTTCACGCCCGAATTGCAGGCACAGGAAGACAAGTTGCGCGCCAAGATGGACGCGCAACAGCGCAGCTGAGGTCTGAAACAGACCCGCGACCAGAATCCGCACCGCGCCTGGGCAACCATGCGTTTCGCTAGGGGTGTTGCGCCTGCCAAGGCGGCGCGCGACTGAGACAGTCCCTTTGAACCTGATTGAGGTAAACCTCAAGCCACCAAGATAAACAAGCCGCTGCAACGGGAGTTGACGGCGCGCGTCGCACAATGGGCGCTCTCCTGCCACAGAAAGGAGCGTGCCCTGTGCCGATCATTGACGTTGAGCTGGTCTGCGCGAGCGTGCAAGACGCCCCCGATGTTTCCGCAGCTGCCCTCGCATCGGCACTGGGAGCCGTCTTCGGCAGCATGCCGGGACGAACCTGGGTGCGAGTCAGATTTCTACCTTCATCCGGGTATGCGGAGAACGAGTGTCAAATCAGCGCGGAGCAGTTGCCTGCCTTTGTCACAGTCCTGCAGGCTCATTGGCCAGTTGGCGAGGCCATGGCCGAGCAAGTTCATCAAGTGACTCAAGCAGTCGCAAGTTGTCTATCGGTTCCACTTGAGCGCGTGCATGTCCAGTACGCACCAGAGGCCGCAGGTCGGCAGGCTTTCGGCGGCAAGCTGGTAGGCTGACTGAAATTGCTTTCCTCACCCGAGGTCGGGTGTAGCGAAATCAACTACTTAGCCAGTTAAACCTCAGCCCATCAAGATAAACAGCGGGTGTGGCCACGGCCTCCCGACTCTGATGTCGGCTTTGCAGCGGAAGCGGACCTAGCTAGCCACGAAGCGCATGCCTGATATTGCTCGGACGTCGACATCGCCGAGCACCGATACATCAACTATTCCACTGCATGTATAGGACTGCGCGGCCGGCATCA
>FTCD01000732.1_pt1 | contig 162205 bp, 149 predicted proteins | sample 1639501 | NCBI WGS metagenome assembly FTCD01 (sample SAMEA3914864, study PRJEB12502) | metagenome | biome: forest; material: soil | place: USA | collected 2012-03-12 | depth 0.3 m
CGAAGGTGATGAACTCGTTGACGCCGTCGAAGTCCCAGCCGTCGTTGGGCGTGCCCTGGTAGTGCCACTTGATCTGGCCGGTCTTCACGTCGATGGCGACGGTGGAGCAGGAGAACAGGTTGTCGCCCTGGCGCAGATGGCTGTTCCACGGCGCGGGGTTGCCGGCGCCGAAATAGGCCAGGCCCGTCTTGGCGTCGTAGGTGCCGCCCAGCCAGGTGGCCGCGCCGCCGGTCTTCCACAGGTCGCCGGGCCAGCTCTTGCCGGGCGTGCCCGAGACGCCGTTCTCGTGCTTGTTGCCGGCCTTGTCCCAGCTGTAGCCCATATGGCCTTCGACGGTGGGGCGGATCCAGACCAACTTGCCGGTGCGCGGGTCGCGCGCCTCGACGCGGCCGACGACGCCGAACTCGCCGCCCGACACGCCGGTCAGCAGCAGGCCCTGGGCAATGATGGGCGCGGCGGTGGCGGAGTAGCCGGCGGCGTAGTCGTCGATCTTTTCCTTCCAGACCACGTCGCCGGTGTTCTGGTCGAGAGCGACGAGCTGGGCGTCCAGCGTGGCGAAGATGACGAGGTTGTCGAACAGGGCCGCGCCGCGGTTGACGACGTCGCAGCAGGGCATGATGCCCTCGGGCAGGCGGTGTTCGTACTTCCACAGCTTGGCGCCGGTGGCGGCGTCCAGCGCGAAGATGCGCGAGTAGGAGGCCGTCACGAACATCTTGCCGTTGTGGATCAGCGGCTGCGACTCCTGGCCGCGCTGCTTCTCGCCGCCGAAGGAGAAGGCCCAGACAGGCGTCAGCTTGGCGACGTTGCCGACGTTGACCTGCTTGAGCGTCGAATGGCGCTGGCCCTGGGTGCCCAGGCCCCAGGACAGCACCTCCTGGCCGGTCCGGGACGAGGCTTCGATCATCTGGTCGGTGACGGCGGCGTGGGCGCTGCTGAGCGCCACGACCAGCAAGGCGGGGAGGGGTTTGAGTCGCATGGGGTTGTCTCCTGTTGAATGAGTTGCGCCGCCCAGCCGAGGCGGCGGGCGGATGGCCTCCTGGCGCAAGCTCCATGCCAGTCAAAAACGCGGCGGGATGGAGCAGTCGCGCCACTGCTCCAGCCCCTTGCGCGTGACGCGCGTGCGACCCCGTTGTTGCGCCGTCGCTGGCACGGCTGCTCCAGGCTGGAACAGTCGACGGGTGGTTTCCCGCAGGATTCAAGCCCATAACGCCCTGAATCAATGGGATGGCGGCCTGGCACGGGTTCTGCGTTGAATGGCTGCCCCAACCCCATTCGCTGGAGACAAGCCATGACCGTTTACGCCGCCCCCGGCCAAGCCGGCGCCAAGATCGCCTACAAGCCCCGCTACGACAACTTCATCGGCGGGACCTTCGTGCCGCCCGTCGACGGCCAGTATTTCGACGTCATCTCGCCGATCAACGGCAAGGTCTACACCCAGGCCGCGCGCTCGACCGCGGCCGACGTCGACAAGGCCCTGGATGCCGCCCATGCCGCCGCCGCCAAGTGGGGCGCCACGCCACCCGGCGAGCGCGCCAACATCCTGCTGAAGATCGCCGATCGCATCGAGCAGAACCTGGAGCTGCTGGCCTATGCCGAAACCGTGGACAACGGCAAGCCCATCCGCGAGACGCTGAATGCCGACATCCCGCTGGCGGTGGACCACTTCCGCTACTTCGCCGGCTGCGTGCGGGCCCAGGAAGGCGCGCTGAGCGAGATCGATGGCAACACCATCGCGTATCACTTCCACGAGCCGCTGGGCGTCGTCGGCCAGATCATTCCCTGGAACTTCCCCATCCTGATGGCGGCGTGGAAGCTGGCGCCCGCGCTGGGCGCCGGCAATTGCGTGGTGCTCAAGCCCGCCGAGAGCACGCCCATCGGCATCCTGCTGATGGCCGAGCTGATCGCCGACCTGCTGCCGCCCGGCGTGCTCAACATCGTCAACGGCTTCGGCCGCGAGGCCGGCATGCCGCTGGCCAACAGCAAGCGCATCGCCAAGATCGCCTTCACCGGCTCCACGGCCACCGGCAAGGTCATCGCCCAGGCGGCGGCTTCCAATCTCATCCCGGCGACGCTGGAGCTGGGCGGCAAGAGCCCCAACCTCTTCTTCGAGGATGTGATGGCGCAGGACGACGCCTTCCTCGACAAGGCCATCGAGGGCCTGGTGCTGTTCGCCTTCAACCAGGGCGAGGTCTGCACCTGCCCCAGCCGCGCGCTGATCCAGGAGAGCATCTACGACAAGTTCATGGACCGGGCGCTGAAGCGCGTGGCGGCCATCAAGCAGGGCAATCCGCTGGACACCGACACCATGATGGGCGCCCAGGCCTCGGCCATGCAGATGGACAAGATCCAGACCTACCTGGCCCTGGGCAAGGAAGAAGGCGCCAAGGTGCTGATCGGCGGCGACCGCGCCCAGCTGGGTGGCGACCTGGCGGGCGGCTATTACATCCAGCCGACGCTCTTCCAGGGCAACAACAACATGCGCATCTTCCGCGAGGAGATCTTCGGCCCGGTGCTGGCCGTGACCACCTTCAAGGACGAGGCCGAGGCCCTTCAGATCGCCAATGACACGCCCTATGGCCTGGGCGCCGGCGTGTGGAGCCGCGACGGCAGCCGGGCCTACCGCCTGGGCCGCGCCATCCAGGCCGGCCGCGTATGGACCAATTGCTATCACGCCTATCCGGCGCATGCCGCCTTTGGCGGCTACAAGGAATCGGGCATCGGCCGCGAGACCCACAAGGCCATGCTGGACCACTACCAGCAGACCAAGAACCTGCTGGTCAGCTACAGCCCGAACGCGCTGGGCTTCTTCTGAAGCCGTGGTGGCCACGCCCATCCCCCGCGTGCAGGCCACCGCTGCCGCGCAGGCGCTCATCGAGCAACTGCGCGGCCGGCATGGCGAGCTGCTGTTCTACCAGTCCCACGGCTGCTGTGCCGGCAGCGCGCCGATGTGCTTCACGGTCAGCGAGCTGAAGGTGGGCGCCGGCGACCGGCGGCTGGGCGAAGCGGCCGGCGTACCGGTCTACGCCAGCCAGTCCCAGTGCGACTACCTGGCCGGCCTGCAGATGACGCTGGACGTGGCGCCCGGCAACAGCGGCAGCTTCGGCCTGGAGGATGGCTCGGGCCAGCATTTCACGGCCCGGTTTCGGTTGTGGACGGACGAGGAGGTGCCGCGGCTGGCCCCCATCGTCCCGGCTTGACTCAGATGCGGCGACGCACCAGCGGCAGCACGCCCATCGCCAACAGGGCCAGCGGCAGCGTGCCCGGCAACGGCAGCTGGTTGACGGCCATCGCGACGCGCAGGTTGTCCAGGCCGGTTTCCTCGTTGCCGCCGCTGGCCTCGTGCGCCTCGTGCCAGGTGAAGGAGGCGATGGCCACGTCCGACACGATGCCGATGAAGATCGGCGCGATGACCGGCAGGCCGGCGACGTTCATGCTGTAGCTGCTGCCGTCGCTGAACAGGAAGTCCATCACGCCCTCATCCACGGCCGTCGAGCCATTGCCCGGCACGGCCTCGAAGCTCATGATGTCCAGCGCCACGGCCATGTAGGGCAGGGTGTAGTGGCCCTTGTAGTAGCCGTCGCCCTGGGCACGCTGCGGGCCGAAGGCGCTGGCGCGGCGGTCGGTCGCGTTGAAGGCCTCGACGGCGCCGATATTGCTGCTCAGCGTGACGCCGGGCAGCAGTTGCACGCCGGTGAGGTCGCTGCCGTTCGCGTAGCCGGAAAAGTCTTGCGTCTGCACCGGGCCGCTGACGGCGGCCTGCCAGCCGGCCAGCGTGGCGTAGACGGACACGGTCGCGGCCTGGGCCACGCCGAGGGCAGACAGGACAAGGGCGGTGAAGAAGCGGCGCATGGCGGGTCTCCTGATGGCGGATGGGCCATTGGCTACCTGTGGCTGCGCCGCGCACACCCCAAAGACTTGGGAGCGCCCCGCGGATGGAGGGGGCGTCATGGCGCGAAGACGTAAAGCCTGTCGCGGCAATCAGCGCCGGCGGCTTCGCAGCAGCGGCATCAGGCCCGATGTCATCCATGCGAGCAGGGCCAGCGGCAGCGTGCCCGGCAGCGGCAGTGCGTTGGTGCTCGTGCGCATGGCCACGCGCAGATTGTCCAGGCCGCTCTCTTCGTTGCCGCCATTGCCCTCGTGGGCCTCGGTCCAGCGGAAGGACGCGATGGCGCTGTTCGAAATGATGCCGACGAAGATGGGCGCGCCGCTACCGCCCGAGATGGCGATGTTCTGGGTCGTGCCGTCGGCGAACAGCAAGGACAGCAGGCCGGGGTCGATGGCGGTGCTGGGCACGCCGGGGAGGGCTTCGAAGCCGGTGATGTCGAGGGCCGCGGCGAGGAAGGGCAGGGCGTAGTTCGCCTCGTAGAAGGCATTGCCGTTGGCGCGCGGCCCGAAGGCCATGGCCGTCTGCGCAAAGGCCTGCACGGGGCCGAGATTGCTCGTCAGCGTGACGCCGGGCAGCACCGCCATGCCGGTCAGATCGGTGCCGGAGGAATAGCCCGAGAATTCCTGCGTCTGCGCCGACCCGCTGATGGCGGCCTGCCAGGTGGCGAGGCTGGAATAGACGGACACGGTGGCGGCCTGGGCCAGCCCAGCGGCGGACAGGGCAAGGACGGCAAGGGTGCGGCGCATGGGGCTCTCCCGAAAGGCGACACGCCATTGAGCGCCCGCGGCCGGGCCCGCGCCCACCCCGAGGTCGCGGGGATGCCCCGCGGATGCAGGGGGATTCGTCCGCAGCCATCATGCGGCCTCGTTCACCTCCGTCCTTGCGTCATGACCGATTCCGCTGCCCGCCGTGTCCTCGTCCTGCTCGCCAGCACCCGCGCCGACGGCAATGCCGAACTGATGGCCCGCGCCGCGGTGGCGGCCCTGCCGGCCAATGTCGAAGTGCGCTGGCTGCGCCTGGCCGAGCTGGACCTGCCGCCTTTCGAGGACATCCGTCACGAGGGCAGCGGCCAGTACCCCCAGCCCGAGGGCGACCTGGGCCGCGTGCTGAAGGACACGCTGTGGGCGACCGACCTCATGGTCGCCGCGCCGCTGTATTGGTACAGCGTGCCGGCGCCGTTGAAGCTCTACCTCGACCACTGGAGCGGCTTCATGCGCGTGCCCGGCGTCGACTTCAAGCCGCAGATGGCCGGCAAGGCCCTTTACGTGCTGTGCGCCACCAGCAGCGGCGAGGAGCCGCACCTGGCCCAGCCGCTGCTGGACTGTCTGCGCTTCAGCGGCGACTACATGAAGATGCGCTGGCGCGGCAGCGTGCTGGGCGATGGCAGCAAGCCGGGCGACGTGCTGAAGGACGAGGCGGCGATGGCCGCGGCGGGCCGGCTACTGGCGGTCTGAGCGCCCGGCGGTGGCCGATGGCGGGTGCAGGAACTGGTTCTCCAGCCGCTTCAGCGTGCCGTCGCGTTGCAGGGCCTGCAGTGCGGCATTGAAACGTTCGACCAGGGCGGGCTTCACATGGAGCCGTGAGAAGGCGAACACGGGCGCATCGTCGTCGATGACGATGGGCGTGGCCTGCGGCACGGCAGCGAGGCCGAGCTGGCGGGCCAGGAAGGATGTCGAATACTCGTCGGCCACGAAGGCGTCGATGCGGCGCATCTGCAGCATGCGCAGCAGGCCCTCGAGGCTGGTCGCCTCTTCCAGGCGGCGCTCCTGGCCCGGGCGGTCCAGCCGGGCTTTCAGCTCGGCGCGGTAGGCCGTGCCGCGTTCCACGCCCAGGCGCAGTGCCGAGGCGCGCAGCTCGTCCATCGAGTTCGGGCGCTGGCCGGGCTCGAGGTCGCTGCGCACGAACACGAGGTTGCGCGTTCGCAGGCCCGGCAGCGAGAACAGGGCGTAGCGCTCCCGATCCGGCCGTGGCAGTACGCCAGGCACCAGGTCGACGCGGCCGGCCTCGAGTTCGGCCATGGCGCGGGCGAAGGGCAGCTCCACGGCAATCAGCTGGCAGTCGATACGGCCCAGGGCCGCGCGCGCCACCTCGATCTCCAGGCCGGTGAGCCGGTGCTGCTCGTCCTCGTACTGGTAGGGCGGATCGTGCTTCCAGGTCGTGCGCAGCTCGCAGGCCGACGCCAACGCGCCTTGAAGGGCGAAGACGAAGCACAGGAGTCGGACGACGCAGCGCATGCCGGTTGAGGTGCAGGTCTGACGCAATGTAGTCCTTTGCCCTGCTGGCCGCATGCCTTCCGACGTACCCCGCTCGTAACCCCGAGTGGGCCTGGCCTGCCTAAACTGGCTTCCCGCGGCCCTGGAGAGCTGCCCCCGGCGCCCCGCGCCGCGCGTCCACGCCGATGGAGACAAGGGATGTCCAAGAACAACAACCCATGGATGGCCGCCGTTGCGGCCGGTGTCATCGTGGTGGGCTGCGGCGGAGGTGGCGGTGGTTCCACGGCACTGACGCCGGCGCCCGCACCGGCTCCAGCCCCAGCTCCCGCACCGGCCCCAGCGCCTGCGCCGGCACCCGCCCCGGCTCCGCCGCCCTCCTGGTTCCCGACCGGCACCGCCGAGGCCTTCGCCCAGCTCGAGATCAAGACCACCAACGCCGCGCCCATCCTGACGCGCGAGGACTATGTGGCGGGCAGCTACAAGCTCTCCGGCGGCGGCCTGGCGACGGTCGAGGGCGCGCTGGAGATCAAGGGTCGCGGCAACTCGACCTGGGACTGGCCCAAGAAGCCCTATCGCCTCAAGCTGGGCACGGCGGCGACCCTGGCGGGCATGCCATCGAGCAAGCACTGGGTGCTGCTGGCCAACTACGCCGACAAGACCCTGGTCCGCAACGACATGGCTTTCACCCTCAGCCGCCAGTTGGGCATGGCCTACACGGTGCGTGACCAGGTCGTGGAGGTGACACTGAACGGCCAGTACCAGGGCCTCTACCAGCTGGCCGAGCAGATCCGCGTGGCCAAGGACCGCGTCGACATTCCGGAGCTGAAGGCCGCCGACACCAGCGCCGACAAGATCAGCGGCGGCTACCTCATCGAGGTGGATTTCCGCATGAACAAGGACTTCTGCCGTGACCCTGACGCGGCGGCCTTCTCGACCTTCTGCGTGAACGGTGTCAACACCTTGCGCGACACGCAGTACTGCGTCGACTCCAAGCGCGGCATGGCGCCCTTCTGCGTGAAGGAGCCCGAGGACATGTTCAAGCCCGAGTGGGCGGCGCAGCGGGCCTATCTGGAGAAGTATTTCGCCGACGCCGAGGCCGCGCTGTTCGGCGACGGCTTCAAGGACCCGGCCACCGGTTATGCCAAATACATCGACATCGACTCCGTCATTGACTACTGGATCGTCAACGAGTTGAGCAAGAACGTCGATGGCGCCACGTCGAGCTTCTTCATGGCCAAGAAGCGCGACGGCAAGCTCTACTTCGGGCCCATCTGGGACTTCGACCTTGCCTTCGGCAACGCCGGCTACAACGGCGTGGACAAGACCTCGGGCTGGCATGTCCGCACCTATCCCTGGTTCGCCCGCCTCTTCGAAGACCCGGCGTTTGCCGCCAAGGCCAAGGCCCGCTGGCAGGCCCTGAAGGCGGATGGCAAGTTCGAGCAGCTGCTGCAATACGCCCAGGCCCGCGCCACCTGGCTCAACAAGGGCCAGCAGAGGAACTTCACCACCTGGCCCATCTTCAACTGGACCACCTGGTACACGCGCGTCGTCATGGGCAGCTATGACGGCGAGGTCAAGGAGATGCTGCGCTGGCAGCGCGAACGGCTGAACTGGATGGACGCCGAACTGAGCAAGTGAGCGGTGCCCGGGCGCGCTGGCACACTGCGTTCCCATGAAGTGTCGCGCCCTGCTTGCCGCTGCTCTCTTCCTGCTACAGACCTGCGCAGTCGCGGCCGACGTGGCAACGCCTGCCGTGGCTCGTCTGGGCCGTGTGGCCTTCGAGCTGCCCGCGGGTTTCACGGGCCCGGAGCGTGCCAAGCCCAACGAGGCTTCCGACATGGATGTCTATGTCTCACGCGAGCCTCCGGCGCCCACGCTGCTGCAGGTCACGCGTGTCTCCGTGCCTGCTGCTCGCACGGACCTCACGGAGGAGGACAAAACCTATATCGCCACCAACTTTCTGTCGGGTTTTCTGCAGATATTCAGCGCCAAGACGACGGAATGGAGCTTGGATGCCACCGAGCCGATTCGCCTCGGCGGCCATGTGGCGGTCCGGGCCCGGTGGACGGGCAAGCTCAGGGGTTTGCCCGTGCGAGGCACGACGTATTTCCTCGTGCTCGGCAAGGAGAACTTCTGTCTTCAGGCGTTCGGCGGCGCCATGCAGCCCAACGCGGCGCTGGAGGCAACGTTCAACGCCATCCAGGCCTTGCAGGTCAGCGCTGAAGCGCCCCAATAAACCGACGCGGGTCAGCTCGCCGTGTAGGCCTTCGTGCGCAGCGCGTCCGCGATGCCCTTGCGGTTCTGCGCCAGCGCAGCCATGCTGAAGTGGATGTGACCGCTGCCGGGCGACAGCCGCCGGATGCTGTCGATCTGGCCCAGCACCTCGTCGGGCTGCCAGGTCTGCGGCGTGTCGTTGATGCGGCTGGTGAAGAGCCCTGGGTGGATGGGCCTGCCCAGCGGGTTGGCGGCGCGCCAGGCCTGCAGCAGCGGCTCGAAGGCCTGGGCGGTCTGGGCGCGCGGCCAGTAGAGCTGGGGCGCGAGGTAGTCCAGCCAGCCTTCGCGCAGCCACAGCTCGACGTCGGCATAGAGCTTGTCGTACTGGCTGAAGCCGGCGATGCCGGCCGGACGCGCCGACGGCTTGGGGATGCCAAAGGGGCTGATGCCGACGCGCGTGCCGGGCCGCACCTCGTGAGCCAGCGTGTACAGGCGCTGCACCAGGGTGTTGACGTTGTAGCGGCGCCAGTCGGCGCGGCCCAGTGAGCCGCCCTGGCCGACATAGCGCTGCCAGCTCGGCTCGTCGGGGAAGTCGACCTCCTGCTTGGTGGCCGGGTCGACTATTGGGTAGGGGTAGAAGTAGTCGTCGATGTGGATGCCGTCGACGGCATAGCGGCTCAGGATGTCGCGCGCCACGGCCAGGGTCTGCTCGGCGGCGGCGGGCTCGCCGGGGTCCATCCACAGCTGGTCGCCATAGCGCTTGACCCAGTCGCGGCCGCGGCCGATGTGGCTGTCGGCCAGGGCCGACTTGGCCGTGCTGTGGCGGGCACGGTAGGGGTTGATCCAGGCGTGCAGCTCCAGGCCGCGGGCGCGCGCCTGGGTCAGCCAGACGGCCAGCGGGTCGTAGCCCGGGGATTGGCCCTGGGTGCCGGTCAGGTACTCGCTCCAGGGCTCGAGCCTGGACTCGTAGAGCGCATCGGCGCTGGTGCGCACCTGCAGGATCAGCGCATTGAGGCCGATGCCGACGGCCGTGTCGCACAGGGCCTTGATCTCGGCCTGCTGGGCTTCGGCGCTGAGGCCGGGCTTGCTGGGCCAGTCGATGTTGGCGACGGTGGCGATCCAGGCGGCGCGCCATTCGCGCGGCGGCGGCGGGGCGAGCGTGGTCACGACGGGCGCGGAGGCGGCGGGCTCGGGCGCGGAGCCGAGAGCGGCTTCGCTGGGCGGTACCGGTGGCGCCACCGGCGGCGCTGCGCAGGCGGCGAGCAGGGGGACGCTGGCGAGGCTGAGGAGATGGCGACGTTTCATGGCTCAGACCTTGATGAACCAGTGCTTGCGGTACATGAGCCAGGCGATGACGTACATGGCCAACACGAAGACGATGGCGTGCAGCAGGGAGGCATTCATCGGTGTGAGGCCCGAGTCGCGCAGCGGCGCGTACAGCACACGGCCCAGCGTGCGGCCGTCGGCGAACTTGACCGTGTAGAGCAGCTTCGCGACCAGGCCCGACAGCGCGAACAGGAAAAGGGCGTTCATGCCGAAGACGACCAGCGGATGCAGCAGGCGCACCCAGCGCGCGCGGGCCAGCGGCTGAGGCATGGCGTCCAGCAGCCAGTGGAAGACGGCGAACACCAGCAGGGCCCAGCCGGCCATCGCGAACACGTAGGACGGCGTCCACAGCGACTTGTTGATGGGCATCAAGAGGCTGTCCAGCACCTGGCCCAGCCACAGCGAGGCCAGGCCGGCGACGACCCAGGTCATGGTCTTCTCGGCCGGTTGCCGGTTCGACGCCAGCACATAGCCGGCCAGCACGCCCAGCAGCTGCGACGCCACGGCAGGCAGTGTCGACAGCAGGCCCTCAGGGTCCCAGGTCTTGGCAGACTTCCACAGGTGGCCGTCCAGCAGCAGGCGGTCCAGCCAGGCGCCGGCGTCCTTGCCCGGCTCCAGCAGGCCGGCGTGGACGAGGCCTTCCGCGTCAGGCACGGGCAGCAGCAGCTGCACGGCCGAGTAGACGGTCAGCAGGAGCAGCGCCCACAGCGCCACACCGCGCTGGCCGCACCAGATGACGATGGGCGCCGCGGCCAGCGTGCACAGGCCCAGGCGCTGCAGCACGCCGGGGATGCGCAGGGTCTCGAAGTTGAAGTTGGGAATCAGGTTGAGAGCCAAGCCGATGCCGATGATGACGAGGGCGCGGCGCGAGGTGGTCAGCAGCAGGGCGGTCTTGTCGGCCCCCGCCTGCGCGCGGCGCGCCAGGCTGATGGTCATGGCCATGCCGCTGATGAAGACGAAGAAGGGGAAGACCCAGTCGGTGAAGGTCCAGCCGTTCCAGTGGGCATGCAGCAGCGGCGCGTAGACGTTGCCCCAGTCGCCCGGGTTGTTGACAAGCAGCATGGACGCGATGGCGAAACCGCGGAAGGCGTCCAGCGAGAGCAGCCTGTCCTTCATGCCTCCGCCTTCCTGCCAAAGTCCTCAGGCACCTTGATCAATGCCGCCATCGCGACGCTGGGCACGGTGGCCACCAGCACCCAGGCGAAGAAGGGCACATAGCCGATGTGGTCCTGCAGCCAGCCGCTCCACATGCCGGGGATCATCATGCCCAGTGCCATGAAGCCGGTGCAGATGGCGTAGTGCGCCGTCTTCTGCGGGCCGTCGGCGACGTGGATCATGTACATCAGGTAGGCCGTGAACCCGAGGCCGTAGCCGAACTGCTCGACGGCCAGCGCAGCGCTGATGGCAATCAGGCTGGTCGGATGGGTCATGGCCAGGATCAGGAACGCGGCGTTGGGCACGTGCATGGCCGCCACGAGGGGCCACAGGGCCTTCTTCAACCCGATTTTGGAGATGATCCAGCCGCCCAGCAGGCCGCCGAGTGTCAGCGCGCACAAGCCGACGCCGCCGTAGACCAGGCCCACGGTGGCGGTGCTGAGACCCAGGCCCCCCTTGTCGACGGCGTCGAGCAGGAAGGGCGAGGCGAGCTTGAGCAACTGCGCCTCCGGGAAGCGGTACAGCAGCAAGAAACCTAGCGTCACCGCGATGCCGGGTTTCTTGAAGAACCTTCCGAAGATGGCGAAGAACTCGCTGACCAGTTTGCTGGATGCCGCCCAGCCGAGGCCGGGCGTGTCCGATGCGGGCCGCGGCAGCGCCCAGGCATGCCAGAGCGTCAGCGTGACAAACGCGGCGGCTATCAGCCAGAACACCTGGCTCCAGGCCGTTGCGGCGCTGCCGGTGCTCTCGGTCAGCTCACCGGCCAGATAGACGAGTCCGCCCTGGCCGGCAATGTTGGCGAGGCGGTAGAAGGCCGAGCGCACGCCGACGAAGGCCGCCTGCTGATGCTGAGGCAAGGCCAGCATGTAGAAGCCATCGGCCGCGATGTCGTGCGATGCCGACGCGAACGCCATCAGGAAGAGCAGCGCCAGCGACAGCTGCATGACGCGGTCGGTCGGGATCGCCAGTGCTACGCAGGCGAATGCTGCGCCGACCAGGAACTGCAGCACGACGATCCAGCGCCGCTTGATGCTGAACAACTCGGCCACCGGTGACCACAGCGGCTTGAGCACCCAGGGCAGGTAGAGCCAGCTCGTGTACAGCGCGATATCGGTGTTGGAGATGCCGAGGTTCTTGTACATGATGACCGACAGGGTCATCACGACGACGAAGGGAACGGCCTGCGCGAAGTAGAGGCTGGGGATCCAGGCCCAGGGCGATTGCTTCATGCGGACAGGGCCCGGCCCACATTGCCGTCCTGGGCCTGGAGCAGCCGCTGCGCCTCGGCGGCGCCGACGCCGCGCTTGAGCATGACCAGGGCCGTCTTCACATGATGGTCGCATTGCTCGAGGGCGGCCTTGGCGTCGGCCTCGCTGGCGCCACTGGCACGCATGGTCAGCGCAACGGCTCGTTTCACGAGTTTCGCGTTGGTGGCCTTCAGGTCCACCATCAGATTGCCGTAGACCTTGTTCAGCCTGACCATCAGGGCCGACGAGAAGGTGTTCAGCGCGATCTTCTGAGAGGTGCCGGCCTTGAGCCGGGTGCTGCCGGAGATGACCTCGGGGCCGGTGTCCAGCGTGATGCCGATGTCGGCCTGGGCCGTGACTGGCGCGCCCGGGTTGTTGGCGAAACCAATGGTCAGCGCACCGGCCGCGCGCGCGGCCTCGATGGCGCCCAAGACATAGGGGGTGCCGCCCGAGGCGGCCAGCAGCAGGGCGACGTCGTTGGGGCCGGGGTTGAGCGCTGCCATCTCGGCGGCGCCCTGGGCGCGGTCGTCCTCCGCGCCTTCGACGGCGACGAACATGGCACCCTGGCCGCCGGCGATGACGGCCACGGCGCGCTCGCGCGGCCAGGAGAAGGTGGGATAGAGCTCCACGCTGTCCAGCACGCCCAGGCGGCCGGAGGTGCCGGCGCCGGCATAGAGCAGGCGGCCACCGGCGCGGATGCGCGGCACGGCGGCGTCCACGGCCGCGGCCAGTTGGGGCAGGGCGGCCTTGACGGCGGCGACGGCGGCGGTCTGGTCGTCAACGAATGCATCCAGCAGGGCCGGCGTGGCGTAGGTGTCCAGGTCGGGATGCCGAGTGCTCGGTGTTTCGGTGTTCAGCATGGGAGAGGTTGGCAGCAAGCTGCCGGACTCTAGCGGCTCACATCGGGGCATGACGAATGCCACGCGCCATTGCAGTCATAACGGTAGGTAATCAGAATCTGCCGGCTGGCTGTAAGGACTGACAAGGTCATTTCGACACAAGCTGGCAAGTCGGTTCCGGCAGTTCAGGGCCCGACCTGTGGTGATTACCCGATCTCATCCACTTATCTTTTCTGGAGACCTCCATGAACGCATCCCTGAAGACCGGCCTGGGCATTGCCGCCGCCGCTGCCGCCCTGTTCGCCACCACCGCCATCCCGACGACGGCCGCTGCCGCCGACGGCATGGTCAAGTGCTCGGGCGTGAACAGCTGCAAGGGCACCTCCGAGTGCAAGACCGCCAAGAGCGACTGCAAGGGCCACAACGGCTGCAAGGGCCAGGGCTGGGTCAGCAAGAAGTCGGCCGACGAGTGCACCAAGGCTGGCGGCAAGGTTGAAAAGTAAGCTGCGCTGAAGCAGTCGAGTGCGGGGCGGCGACCGCCCCGCCTCTTTTCTCGTCGATTGAACACAGCCACAGAGGCACAGAGGCACGGAGAACTTCTTCCTCTGTGTCTCTGTGCCTCTGTGGCTTTGTTTGTATTCAGAAGACATGACCCGAATCCAAGGCTTTGGCCTCGGCTTGCGGACCGAGCATTACGCCGCCTTCGAGGCCGGCGTTGATGCCGCCGTGACGCCCGACTGGCTGGAGATCATCTCCGAGAACTACCTGGTGCCGGGAGGCCCGCCGCTGCAGCATCTGGAGCGCATCCGCGCCGACTACCCGCTGGTCATGCACGGCGTGTCGCTGTCGGTGGCCGGACCGGCGCCGCTGGACCTCGGCTATCTGAAGGAACTCAAGGCCCTCGCCGATCGCCTGCAGCCCGGCTGGGTGTCCGACCATCTCTGCTGGAGCGCCGATGCCCACAGCCAGCTGCACGACCTGCTGCCCGTGCCGCTGACGCGCGCGGCGCTGGACCACGTGGGCGGTCGCATCGCCCAGGTGCAGGACATTCTTGGCCGTCCCCTGGTGCTGGAGAACGTCTCCAGCTATGTGCGCTTTGCGGCCGACGAGATGAGCGAGTGGGACTTCATCGCCCAGTTGCTCAAGGCCACCGGCGCCCAGCTGCTGCTGGACGTCAACAACGTCTATGTCTCGGGCCGCAACCACGGCTTCGACCCGGTCACCTATCTCGACGCCATTCCCGTCGAACCCGTGCGCCAGATCCATCTCGCCGGCCATGAGGACCGCGGCGACATCGTCATCGACACCCACGACCACCCGGTGCGCGACGAGGTCTGGGCGCTCTACCAGCACGCGGTGAAGCGCTTCGGTGCCGTGCCGACCATGATCGAGCGCGACGACCACATCCCGCCGCTGGAATCGCTGCTCGCCGAGTTGGCCGTGGCCCGCCGCCTGGCGGCTGAAGCATGAGCGTCATCCAGCAACAGCAGCGCCTCGCTGCCGCCATCCGCGACGGCGCCGATGCGACCGGTCTGCTGGCCGGCGACCACGCCCTCGGGCTGGAGGTCTACCGCCATGCCTACCGCGCCCGCCTGGTTGCGGCCTTGACCGACAACTACACCGTGCTGGCGCGGGCCCTCGGCGACGAAGCCTTCGAGGCTCTCGGCCACGCCTATCTGGCCGCGCTGCCCAGCCAGCATCCGTCCATCCGCTGGTTCGGCCACGAGTTGGCGGCCTTCATGGCCGCGGCCGACGAGGACTTGGTGCCGCACGCCAGCCTGGTCGACTTCGCCCGCATGGACTGGGCCTTGCGCGGCGCCTTCGATGCGGCCGAGGCGCCTCTGCTGGACCCCGCGGCGCTGGCCGTGCTCAGCCCCGACGACTGGGCCGGCCTGGTACTGCATCTGCAGCCCAGCGCCCAGCGCGTGGTGCTCTCGCATGCCATCGAGCCGGCCTGGCGTGTGTTGCGCGAGTGGAATCCCGAGTCCGGTGACGACCAGCCCGAGCTGCCCGAGCCCGTGCCGCATGAGCATGGGCTGCTGACCTGGCGCCAGGCCGGCGAGACGCGCTGGCGTTCGCTGGAGCCGCTGGAGGCGGTGCTGCTGCAAGCGGTGGCCGACGGTGCGCCCTTCGCACTACTTTGCGAGCGGGCGGCGGCCGAGCTGGGTGACGCTGAAGCCGCTGCACCTGCGGTCATTGGTGCGTTGCAGCGCTGGCTGGCCGACGGCCTGCTTCAGGAGCGTGCGTCGTAGTTCAGCGGGTGAGTGGCCTCGCGCAGCCCCGTCAGCGTTCCATGGCCGTTCATCGTCGGCGCGATCGTGCCGTGGGCGGTGCGAATCCAGGCCACGGTGAGCTGGCATTCCGCCACCGCCGGCGTGTTGGCCGCGTCGTTGTTGGCGGCGCGGCTGGCGTTGTTCATCACGGTGTCGAGCGTGGCGGGCTCCAGCCGGTAGCCGCCGGCCACACCGGGCTCGGTGACGGCGCCCAGGGTCAGGTCCTTGAACGGGAAGGTGCTGTTGTCGGTGCGGCTGCAACCGCCGGTGGCCGTGGCGCTGGCACCGCCAATGGTCGCGAGGCTCAGGCGCACTGGCAGGGCGCTGCCCGTGCGGCGCAAGATGGGGACGCCGGTGGGCTGCAGGACGGTGAAAGCCCCGGGCAGCGTGACCTCGCTGACATGGCGCACGCCGGCGCGCGTGAAGACGATGCGCACCACCGGCTGATCGGCCGTGGAGTTGAGGTAGAGGCTGTAGTCCAGGCGCCTGCCGTTGATGTCGTTCAGGCGCGTTTCGGTCTCGCCGTTGGCGCTGGCCATCAGGCTCTCGTTGGAGGCAAGCAGCACGGTCGTCGTCGCATTGGCCGACTTGCCGAGGAAGCCTTCCACGAAGATGAGGTGGTTGGCATCGACCTGCGTGGCCGTGAAGCGCGGGCTGATCTCGTCCACGCCCAGCGTCGACGACTCGGTGCAGTTGCGCAGTGTGCAGTTGAAGGAATCGGGAAGCTCGGCGTCGGAAACGCCGCCGCAACCGGCCAGCGTGAACAGCGCGAGGCCCAGCGACGCCGGCACGCGGCAGTTCGTGAATGTCATGGGATTTCTCTGGGTTGTCGGCGGCCGCAGATACTAGGGGCGACGGCCGCCGCGCAGTTCGAAGGCCCATTGTGAATACTCACCTCAGAGGAGTTGTTATGTTTTCTAGGTCTTTACAAGCCAGCTGGATGGCCGCCGCGCTGTTGGCCCTGACGCTGGGTGCAGCGCCTGCGCATGCAGCCCTGGCCGTGGGGGCCGCCGCGCCCGACTTCAGCGCCGACGCCGCTGTGGGTGGCGAGGCCTTCAAGTTCAAGCTGGCCGAGGCGCTGAAGAAGGGCCCGGTGGTGCTGTACTTCTATCCCAAGGCCTTCACCAGTGGCTGCACCGTCGAGGCCCACGAATTTGCCGAGGCCACCGACAGGTTCAAGGCCCTGAACACGACCGTCATCGGCATGTCCAACGACGACATCGCCACGCTGAAGAAGTTCAGCGTCGAGGCCTGCCGCAACAAGTTCGCCGTCGCGGCCGATGCAGAAGGCAAGGTCATCAAGGGCTACGACGTCACGCTGAAGATGGTGCCCGGCACCATGGCCGACCGCGTCTCCTACCTTATCGGCACCGACGGCAAGGTCGCCGCGGTGCACGCCAGCATGAACCCCGACGGCCACATCGACGCGATGCTGAAGGCCGCCGAGAAGCTGAAGAAGTGATTGCCGGCCTCAGCGCGGCCGAGCTGCTGGCGGCCTACCGCTCCGGCGGGCTGTCGCCCGTGGACGTTCTGCGGGCGGTGCTGGATCAGGCGCAGGCCCGCGAGGGCGAGTTGCACGCGCTGTGCGCCATCGACGCCGAAGCGGCGCTGGCCGCGGCCCGCGAGAGCGAGGCGCGCTGGCGCGCCGGTACACCGCTGGCGCTCGATGGCATCCCGGTCACGCTGAAGGAAAACATCGCCGTGCCCGGCGCAGCCTACCGCATGGGCACTGCGGCCACGGCCGATGACGCGGCGGCCGATTTCGAGGCGCCGCCGGCCGCACGGCTGCGTGAGGCCGGTGCGGTCCGCTGGGCTCGCACCACCATGCCCGACTACGGCATGCTGAGCTCGGGCCTGTCCAGCCTCTACGCCGAACCGGCTCGCAACCCCTGGGATGTGGCGATGACGCCGGGCGGCTCCAGCGCGGGCGCTGCTGCCGCGAGTGCCGCGGGCTACGGCCCGCTGCACCTGGGCACCGACATCGGTGGCTCCATCCGCCTGCCGGCGGGCTGGTGCGGCCTGGTCGGCCTCAAGCCCAGCCATGGCCGCGTGCCCGTCAAGCCAGGCTATGCGGGCCGCGTGGCGGGGCCGTTGACGCGCACGGTGGCGGACGCCGCGCTGATGCTGGGCGTGCTCGCCCAAGCCGACGCCCGCGACCCGACGCAGCTGCCGCCGGTCGACTTCATGGTGCGCCCGCTCGATCTGAGCGGCCTGCGCATCGGCCTGTTGATGGACGCGGGCTGGGGCGAGGCCGTGCAGCCCGAAGTCCACGCCGCCATCACCGCCGCCGCGCGTGCCTTCGAGCAGGCCGGTGTCGTCGTCGAGCCGCTGCAGCCCTTCCAGACCCGCGAGATGGCCGATGGCATCGACCGCTTCTGGCGCATGCGCTCCTGGCTGGACATCTCGGCCCTGGCGCCCGAGCGGCGCGCCAAGGTGCTGCCCTACATCCTCGACTGGGTGGCGCCCGCCGCGGGTTATGACGGCGGCACGGTGTTTCGCGGCTACGGCCAGATGCAGGCGCTGCGCGAGGCCGCCAATGCCGCCTGCGAACCCTTCGACTTCGTGCTGTCGCCCGTGTCGCCCATGCCGGCCTATCCGGCCCATCTCGCCAGCCCGCTGCACGACCCGGCCCGGCCCTTCGAGCACATCGCCTTCACGCTGCCCTACAACATGAGCGAGCAGCCGGCCCTGTCCATCAACGCGGGCTACACGGCGGCGGGCCTGCCCATCGGCCTGCAGATCATCGGCCGCCGCTTCGACGACGCCGGCGTGCTGGCCCTGGGCGCGGTCTGGGAGCAGTTGCGAGCTGCCCAGCACCCCTGGCCCTTCTGAAGGAGTTCTCCATGATCTTGGTCCTTGGCCATGTCACCGCCCGCCCCGAGCACTTCGACGAGGTGCTGAAGCTGAGCCAGCAGCATGTCGAGCGCTCGCGCGCCGAGCCGGGCTGCATTGCACATGCGGTGCACCGCGATACCGAAAACCCGCTGCGGCTGGTCTTTGTCGAGAAGTGGAGCGACATGGCGGCCCTGCAGGTCCACTTCCGCGTGCCGGCCTCGCGCGAGTTCGGCAAGGCACTGGCGACGCTGGCGTCGGAGGCACCGGGGTTGGAGATTTTTGAGGCCGCCGAGATCAGGCCGGCGGGCTGAAATCAACCCCGCGCCAGACTCTGGGGAAACGGCTGCTCCGGCAGGCCGGCCTCCCGCAGCACGCGGTTGACTTCGTCCCAAGCCGCGCTGGCGTCCGTGCAGACCTGGAAGGGGCGGCTCTGCCGGTAGATGGTCGCCATGTCGAGCACCATGGGCGCGTCTTCATCGCCGGGCGCGACGAGCAGGATGGTGGCCAGCGGCACCGTCTGGCGCTGCACGAAGCCACCCACCGTCTCCTTGAACTCACGCAAGCCCTCGTCGTCCAGGCCGAGGGGCCGTCGGAATTCCATCAGGCTGACATAGCGCCGGTCCGCCGGGATGCGCTCCGCCGCGATGTTGCTGCCACGCTTGGCGGCCGCCATCAACGCCGCGTCGAACGGCCCCTGGGCGACGTAGTGCATGACGCGGCCCAGGAAGCCCACCGTGACGCGCCCGAAACCGTAGGTGTCGGGCTGCTCATGCAGAGGGGCGGCGGCGTTCATGGATGTCGGGCTCCACGCAGATTCTGCGCCGGGCCCTGTCGAGCGAGCTTACCGGCGCTTGACGATTTCGACGTGCCTGCCTCGCGTCCGCATGCGGTGACCGATTTCCACAGCGCCCGACAAAGCAAGGCCAAGGAATGCGATCGCTGCGATGAGCAGCAGGCCAAGCTTCAAGAAATCGGCGACAGCCATTGGGCAATTGACGCCGTAGACATCGCAGCGGTACTGCTTTTCTCCGGTGATGATGTCGTCGCCGGCGCCCCGTTGGTCAACAGTGTCCCGTCCCGCGGAGTAGATGACGTAACCCCGTTCGGAGGCCACGAGTCTGAAAACGTAGGCAGTCCCCCACGGATCAGCCGGAAGCTTGCCAATGAATCCTTTGTCCAGCAGCGTTGAAAGCTCGCTGGGCAAGCTGCCTGTGTCGTGTCTGTAGATGTCAATCAGGGATTGAAGATTTCCGAGGTCAGTGCGCGCCTCATCGATCTTCAGATCGACGATCGGTTCGTCTATCGCGACACAGATGAGCGCCAAGACTGCGGCACAAAGTACGCCCGTGAACGCTTGCCAGGCCCGCACGATCAGCGACGCTTCACAAATCCCAGCAGCGCCGCCATCGGCAGCACCGAGCGCGGCCGGTAAGGCAGGCGCCACAGGCCGCCATGGTTGGCGGTGTGCACCAGCAGCTTGAGGGGATGGGCGAAATCCCGTGGCGCGCTGCGCAGCTGGTGCACCCACATGGCGGCCATCAGCGCATTCGTCGTCGCCGGCGCAAAGACCTCGACGCCAAAGGCCTTGGCGCCACGGAAGCCCGCCGCCAGCAGCGGGTTGGAGACGACCGAGGCCGTCGTGGTGCTGGGCGCCACATTGAAGGCGATGCGATGGCCGTCGGCGCGCGCCACCAAAGCCCGCCATTGCTGCAGCCGTTTGGCCAGCGCGTAGTTCGGTCCCTGCTCGACGACGAGGGCGTCCACCAGGCCCCAGTGGCCGAAGTCGCCGGCGTCGACCAGTGATTCGATATGCGGCGCAAAGCCACGGCCACCGCTGGACAGGCGGGCGCCGAACTGGACCAGCTTCTTGACGACGCCGCGCTCGGCATAGCGGCGCATCACGTCACGGGCCAACTCCTCGGGCACGGCGAAGACGTCGGTCGGCGTGGCCATGTAGGCGAGCTGGGTGCGGGCATCGGCGGCGCACAGCGTCGCGCTGATGGCGTCCATGGCCAGCGAAACGCGCACATGGCGCTCGCCGTCCAGGTAGGCGAGGTTGGCGATGGACAGGGGCTGGCCCAGCGACGCCAGCCAGGCGGCGATCTCCGGCGTGTCGGCCAGCAGGTCGGCGCCGGCGTGGGCGGCGTCCAGCGGCTGGCCGTGGGCGACGGGTGCCGTCAGCGTGGCATTGCCGGCGGCGACGGTGGCGGCGATGCGCTTCCAGGTCGCGGCACGGGCCAGGTCGATGCCAACCAGGTTGGCCCGCCATTTGGCCAGCCAGGCCAGCGGTCCGGCTTCGCTGCCGGCACCCAGCAGCACGAGGTGCTGGTCGTACAGGTCGAACCATTCCGGATGGGCCAGGCAGTCGCGCATCGCACTCGCGTGTGCCGCCTCGCAGACGCCGGCCTTCTCCCAGCGGTCGATCTGCTTGGCCAGGGCATCGCCGCTCAGCTCGCGGCCCTGGTGGGGCACGGTCCAGGGCGCCGGGGCCGAATCACCGCCGCCACGCAGCTGCAGGGTCTGGAAGCGGCGCTGCGGCGCCTGCATGGCGTCGGCGAGGGCCAGCGATTTGCTGCCGCGCACAAAAGGCAGCTCGCCCCAGGCCGCGGCCAGGCCGACCCGCGCAGAAGCGACGACGTTGACGGGCTTGGCCGCCTGTGCGTGAACCAGGGCGAGCCAGTGGGCGGGATAGGCATGGCGCCAATCCCGTTCGGCGGTGACGGCCTCGGCAGCCTGTGGATCGAGGCCTCGCAACGCCGCCGCCACGATGCGCTGTCCCGGCGCCCCGGTGGAGCGCTTGCCCTTGGCGTCCAGGGGCCATTGCAGGCCGACGGTTTCCGTCATCAGCGGGGCGGTGGTTCTTGGGTGGGCAGGCCGGCCGCGGCCAGGTCGGCATTGACCAGGGCCCAGGCGGATTCGAAGTTGTCGGCGCGGCGCACCGGGCGGCTGGCGCGCCAGATGTCCATCAGGGCCGGCAGGCGCTCGATGCCGGGGATGCCGGGCCGCACCAGGAAGACGGTGGACACGGCGACGATGCCGCGCGAGCCGAAGGCGTTGATGCTGGCGCGCAGTTCCTGCAGTGCATCCGAGTCCATCTGCAGGCTGCCGCGGATTTCCAGCAGGTCGCCGAAGCGGCGGTCGGCCGGCAGGCGCTTGCCGGCCAGGGCGATGGCGCGCTTCACCGCGGCCATCAGCGGGGCGTCGAAAGGCCCCTCGGCCATGGACACCATGACCCGCCCATGCACGCTCACGCTGACGCGGCCGAAGCTGGGCTTGACGACCGGATGGCGCGACGGGGGCAGGACGGGGGCGGGGCTCATGATGTGAGACGATTTTGCACGCTGGAAAGCACGCTCGACGAAGGAGTCATGGCAATGTTGACCTTGTACGGCACCAAGGGTTCTGGATCGGCCGCCATCGAGGCGGCGCTGACACGGGCCGGCCTGGCCTACACCGGCGTCGATGCGGCGTCCTGGAACCCCGGCCCAGGGCGCGATGAGCTGTTGAAGGTGAACCCGCTGGGGCAAATTCCGACCCTGGTGCTGGCCGACGGCACGGTGTTGACGGAAAGCGCGGCCATCCTCATCCATCTGGGCCTCACCGCCGCGCCTGGCCTGCTGCTGCCGCTTGACGCCAGTGCCCGGGCGCGAGCCATCCGCGGCCTGGTCTATGTGGCGTCCAACTGCTATGCGGCCATCAGCGTCATCGACTACCCGGAGCGCTGGTGCGAGCCCTGCGACGACACCATGAAGGCGCAGATCCGCGCCGGTACCCGGGCCCGCCTGCACGAGCACTGGCGGCTGTTTGCCGACCAGTTCGAGATCGGCTTCGACGCCGGTTCGCCCGGCGCCCTGGAGCTGCTGGCGACGGTGGTCTCCAAGTGGTCGGGTTCGCGGCCTATGCTGCAGGCCGACAGGCCGAGCTTCCACGCCCAGCTGCTGCGCGTGGAACAACACCCGGAAGTCGCGGCCGTCTTCCAACGCCATTGGCCATAAGGAATCGCATGACCCACCCCATCGACGCCTGGCACGAGCTGGCGAAAGCCCGCAACCCGGGCGCCCTGGCTGCCCTGCTGGCCGACGACGTCGTCTTCCATTCGCCCGTCGTGCACACGCCGCAGCGCGGCAAGCTGCTGGCCTCGCAATACCTCGGCGCCGCGCTGATGATCCTGGGCAACGACAGCTTTCGCTATGTGCGCGAGATCCGCGGCGAGCGCGATGCGCTGCTGGAGTTCGAGCTGGAGCTGGAAGGCGTGGCCGTCAACGGTGTCGACCTGATCCGCTGGAATGACAACGGCCAGATCGATGACTTCAAGGTCATGATCCGGCCGTTGAAGGCCATCCAGGCTGTGCAGCAGAAGATGGCCGAGCTGCTGGCGAAGATGCAGCAGCAGTCTCAGTAGCGCATCAAGGCACGGCGCACAGGCAGTGCACCGCCGCGGCCTTGTCCCACTGGCCGTGGGCGGAGTGCTGGGCCAGCTCTTTCAGCACGGCCAGCTCCTCGCGCACCGGCAGGGGCAGGGCGTCCAGGCCCAGTGACGTGCTGACGGACGCGGCGATGGAGGGTGCCAGCGTGTCGGTCAGCGAGGCCAGCAGGCGCTCGCCGCGGCTGAGGTCGCGCTCGACATAGGCCAGGCGCGGCTTATCGCCCGCCTTGACCTCGAGCTTGGCGAGCTGCACGGCCGTCTGCACGGCATCGTCGAACGTGCCCAGGCGGTCGACCAGGCCGCGCTCCTTGGCCTGCGAGCCCGTCCAGATGCGGCCCTGGGCCACGGTGTCGATCTTCTCGGGCGTGCTCTTGCGCGCCTGCGCCGCCAGCGTCGTGAAGCGGCTGTAGGTGTTGTCGATGCTGGCCTGCACGGCAGCCTTCAGGCGCGGGTCCAGCGGGCGGCGCGGGTCATAGCCGCCGGCCAGCCAGGTCGTCGTGACGCCGCCGGTGTGCAGGGACAGCTTGTCCATCAGGCCTTCGGCCGTGGGCAGCATGCCGAACACGCCGATGCTGCCGGTGATGGTGCCGGCGTCGGCGATGACGGCGTCGCTGGCCATGGAGATCCAGTAGCCGCCCGAGGCCGCCACGTCGCCCATGGAGACGACGATGGGCTTGCCGGCCTTGCGCGTCAGCTCCAGCTCGCGGCGCACGATCTCGGAGGCGAAGGCGCTGCCGCCGGGCGAGTTCACGCGCAGCACGACGGCCTTGATGGCGTCGTCCTCGCGGGCCTTGCGGATCAGGCGGGCGGTGGAGTCGCCGCCGATGCGACCCGGGCCGGCATCGCCGTCGACGATCTCGCCCTCGGCCACGACGATGCCGATGCCCGGCTGCAGCTTGTTGGGCGTGCCGGCGTCCTTCAGATAGGCCATGTACTGGTTCGCGGACACCTGGCGGAAGCTCTTGCTCTCCTCGTCCTTGGCGCCCTTGGCGATCAGCAGCTCGCGCATCTCGTCGCGCGTCTTCAGGCCGTCGACCAGTTTGGTCTGCACGGCCAGCTTGGCGACGTCGCCCTGGGCGGCAGCGATCTGCGCGGGCAGGTCGGCGATGGTCTTGGCGATGCTGCCGGCCTCGAGCTTGCGGGCGGTTTCGATGCTGGTCGTGAAGCCGCTCCACAGCTCGCCGTAGACCAGGCCTTCGGCCTCCAGCGTCGCGGGGCTGGGGCCGTTGGCGGTGTAGGGTTCGGCAAAGCTCTTGTAGGTGCCGACCTTGAGGACGTTGGCCGTCACGCCGATGCGGTCCAGGGCGTCCTTGTAATAGGTGCGGTAGCGGCCGAAACCTTCGATGCTGACCATGCCCATGGGATGCACATAGACCTCGTTGGCCTGGGCGGCCAGGAAGTAGGCGCGCTGGCTGTAGCTGTCGGCATAGGCATAGACCGGCTTGCCGCTCTTCTTGAAGGTCTGCAGGGCCGCGCTCACTTCGTGCAGGCCGGCGAGGCCGGCGCTTTGCAGCTCCTCGACGTCCAGCAGCACGGCGCTGATCTTGTCATCCTTGGCGGCCTGCTCCAGCACGGCCAGCACATCGCGCAACCGGGTCTGGTGCGGCACGCTCTGGCCGCGAGCCTGGGCGGTCAGCTGCTCGCGCGGGCTGCCCGAGAACTGCTCGACGAGATTGCCTTCGAGCTTCAGGACCAGGGTGGTCTTGTCGGCCAGCGGCTTGGGGCCGCGGTTCATGACGGCCACCACGAAGATGATGATGAGCAACAGCACCAGCAGGTTCATCAGCGCGCGCCGGGTGCCGTCCAGCAGCCACCAGGCCTTGGAGAACAGCCAACCGAGCGAGGAGAAAAAGGACTTCATCGACAGCTACCTTGAGGGTTGATGCGGGCAATTGTGAGGGCAGGAGCCTGAGTGGCAGAGAGCGTGGCCCGCGTTGGGGCTGGCAAGGGCGCAGGCTAGGCGCGAGGAGGCGGCGTGTGAGTACCCGCAACGACGAGCAACAACGCCTGCGCCCTTGCCAGCCCCAACCCGGAGGACCGGGGCGATTTGCGGGCCATGCTGCGTTGCCGGCTCGTTGTGGGTCCCGACCCACGCCTCTCCCGCGCCTTGCCTGGCCCGCAAATCGCCTCGGCGCGGGCCACGCTCTCTGCCACTCAGGCTCCGCCGGCCTTAGCATCCGCCCGTCACGGTTTGTGAGGATTGCCCATGCTTGCTTGGCCCGGCTGGACGCGACGCATCAACGAGCACTTTCCACTGCGTTATGCCACGTGGATGTTGTGCGGCCTGCTCGCGCTGATCTTCGCCGTTGGCTGGATGGGCGGGTTGACCGACGGCGTGCTCGTCATCGTCTTCCTGGGCCTGACCCTGTTGGGCCTGCGCGATGCACGCCAGACGCGTCATTCCATTCTGCGCAACTACCCCGTCATCGGGCATCTGCGCTTCCTGCTGGAATTCATCCGGCCGGAGATCCGCCAGTACTTCCTGGAAGGCGACAACGACGCCGCGCCCTTCTCGCGCGCCCAGCGCTCCATCGTCTACCAGCGCGCCAAGGGCGACCCCGACCAGCGCCCTTTCGGCACCCAGCTCGACGTCGGCGCGCGCGGCTACGAGTGGATCAACCATTCGCTGGCCCCGACGCATCTGACCAGCCATGACTTCCGCATCACCATCGGTGCCGGCCGCGCCCAGCCCTATTCGGCCAGCGTCTTCAACATCTCGGCGATGAGCTTCGGCGCCTTGAGCGCCAACGCCATCCTGTCGCTGAACAAGGGCGCCAAGCAGGGCGGCTTTGCCCACGACACCGGCGAGGGCTCGATCAGCGCCCACCACCGCGTGCATGGCGGCGATCTGATCTGGGAGATCGGCTCGGGTTATTTCGGCTGCCGCAACGAGGACGGCTCCTTCAGCCCCGAGCGCTTCGAGGCCAGCGCCCGCGATCCCCAGGTCAAGATGATCGAGCTCAAGCTCAGCCAGGGCGCCAAGCCGGGCCACGGCGGCGTGCTGCCGGGCCCCAAGGTGACGGCCGAGATCGCGGCCGCGCGCGGCGTGCCGGAAGGCGTGGCCTGCATTTCGCCGGCGCGCCACAGCGCCTTCTCGACGCCGGTCGAGATGATGCAGTTCATCGACAAGCTGCGCACCCTGTCCGGCGGCAAGCCCACCGGCTTCAAGCTCTGCATCGGCCATCCCTGGGAGTGGTTCGCGCTGTGCAAGGCCATGCTGGAGACCGGCATCACGCCGGACTTCATCGTCGTCGACGGCGCCGAGGGCGGGACCGGCGCTGCGCCGCTGGAGTTCACCAACTACGTGGGCGCGCCGCTGCAGGAAGGGCTGCTCCTCGTGCACAACACGCTGGTCGGCCTCAACCTGCGCGACAAGATCAAGATCGGCTGCGCCGGCAAGGTCACGACGGCCTTCGACATCGTGCGCCTGATGGCCCTGGGCGCCGACTGGTGCAACGCCGCGCGCGGCTTCATGTTTGCGCTGGGCTGCATCCAGGCCCAGGCCTGCCACACCGGCCATTGCCCGACCGGCGTGACGACCCAGGACGCGCACCGCCAGCGCGCCCTGGTCGTGCCCGACAAGGCCCAGCGCGTCGCCAACTTCCACCAGAACACGCTGAAGGCGCTGAAGGAGCTGGTCGAGGCCGCCGGCCTGTGCCATCCGCAGGAGATCACGGCCCAGCACATCGTGCACCGCCTGGACAAGCACGAGGTGCGACTGCTGGCCAATCTGCTGCCCTTCGTTGAGCCGGGCTCCGTGCTGCGCGGCGAGCTGCCGCACAACACCTTCCGCGTCTACTGGCCGCTGGCCAGTGCCCACAGTTTTGCGCCGCAGGGCAGCATCGAGCGAGCGGCCTGACCCCCAATCCAGGTGCCGCCGGGTCGCGGGGGAGGGTGCCTACAAATTAGGGGGATGGCAGCCAAAGCGCGCACAATGCGAATGGTTACATCCGTGCCTCATGCCCACCGTCTACCTTCTCCGTCTCAGTGAGCCGACGCTGCAGCGCACCCGTTCGCAGTTGCTGCAGGCCAAGGGCGTGGAGCTGGCCGGCAGCAGCACCACGCTGGCCGATGCGCTGGACGAACTCGCCGCGCTGGCGCCGGACATCGTCGCCACCGACCTGCGCCTCGTCGACAGCCATGCCATGCGCGTGGCCCATGAACTCGGCCGGCTGCCGGTGCGGCCCCAGTTGCTGCTGCTGACGCCGACGGCCGATGACCTGCAGCTGTTCGCGGCCTTGAGCGCCGGCGCCAACGCCTATCACGTCGACGACGGCAGCGGCGCGGGCCTGGTCGAGGCGCTGATGCGCCTGCACGACCGCCGCGTCACGCTCAGCCCCCAGCTCTCCCGCCAGGCCATGGCGGCCTTCGGCATCGAACGCAGCCCGCTGGCGATTGCCCGCCAGGCCGCCGCACCGCTGGACGCCACGCCCGCCGGCCGCCAGATCGACCAGGCCAGCCGCCATCTGCTGACGCTGCTGGCGCAAGGCCTGCTGCTGGCCGAGATCGCGACGCTGTGGAAGCTGGACGTCGCCGAGATCGAACGGCGCAGCTGGCGCCTGGTGCGCCTGCTGCACGTCCGCTCGCGCGAACTGCTGATCGCCTAAGCGGGGACGGTGTCCGCGAAGCTCTGGCGCTGGGACAGCTTGTCCATATGACGCGCCAGGTTGGGATAGTCCTCGCGCCAGTTGATTTCCGGAAAGCGGAACTCCAGCCAGCCCAGGGCGCAGCCCAGCGAGATGTCGGCCAGCGAGAAATGGTTGCCCGAGCACCAGGGCTTCTCGCCCAGGCCCTGGCTCATCGCGGCCAGTGCCGCGGTGACCTTGGTGAGGTGACGGTCGATCCAGGCCTGGTTGCGCTGCTCCGGCGGGCGCTGGGCCCAGGTGCGCTCCAGGCGCACCAGGATGGCGGCGTCGACGATGCCGTCGGCCAGGGCTTCCCAGGTGCGCACTTCGCAGCGCTCGCGGCCGCGCTCGGGGATGAGCTTGCCCACGGGTGACAGCGTGTCCACGTACTCGACGATGACGCGCGAGTCGAAGACGGCGCCGGTGATGGAGTCCTGGCCTTCCATGACCAGGCAGGGCACCTTGCCCAGCGGGTTCATCTTCAGGATCGCGTCGCTGCCCCAGACGTCCTCCATCACCAACTGGAAATCGAGCTTCTTCTCGGCCATCACGATGCGCACCTTGCGCACATAGGGGCTGGCGAGCGAACCGATCAACTTCATCGCGGTCATAGGGCAAACACGGAGATCACAAGTCGAAACGATTCTAGCGAGCGCCCCTGGGCGATCTGCCCGTGAAAAAGGCCTGTCGGCTGGGCCCGACAGCCACGCAAGCAGGGGTTGCCAGCAGGGAGAGGCCCCTGCACAGTGCTTGCGCTCAGACACCGGCACCGTCCCAGGAAGCCGGGACAAAAAAGCATCCGGGGAGGATGAATGCTTGATTCCGACGCGACCGGGGACCCCGCCGTCCGTGGTCGAACCGGCTGCCGCGCCCGCGGTTGCCGACGCGCTGGCGTCGCGCGAGCTGACGGCCCATTTCAGCGGCAGCGGCTTCGAATATCTGCGCATCTGGCTGCTGCACCTGCTGCTCATCGTGCTGACGCTGGGCCTGTACCTGCCCTTCGCCAAGGCACGCCGCATCCGCTATCTCTACGCCAACAGCTGGATCCATGGCGACGCGCTGGCCTTCCATGGCGACCCCAAGACCATGTTCCGCGCCTCTTGCCCTGGCCAAGATCAACTGCCAACCCCGCTGCCCATCGCCTTCAGCTCCCACCCCGGCGACGCCGAACGCATTGCCTTCTACAAGGCCGAAGGCGCGTCAGCACCCAAAAACTAGAATTGCGGGTTTTCCACGATCCGCCGGCCCGCCATGACCACGAACGACTTCAACCCGATCAGCGCTCTCTCGCCGCTGGACGGCCGCTATGCCGCCAAGGTGGCCGCCCTGCGTCCGCTGCTGTCCGAATACGGGCTGATGCACCGCCGCGTGCAGGTCGAGGTCGAGTGGTTCATCGCGCTGAGCGACGCCGGCTTCAAGGAATTCAAGCCGCTGTCCGCCGCGTCGCGCTCGCGCCTGCGCCGCCTGGTCAAGAAGTTCAGCGAGGCCGATGCCGAAGAGATCAAGGCCATCGAGCGCACCACCAACCACGACGTCAAGGCCGTCGAGTACTGGATCAAGCGCAGCTTCGAAGGCCAGCCCGAATTGCTGGCCGCGGCCGAGTTCGTCCACTTCGCCTGCACCAGCGAGGACATCAACAACACCAGCCACGCGCTGATGCTGAAGGCCGCGCGCGACGAGGTCATGCTGCCGGCCCTGGACGGCATCGTCGAGACCCTGCGCAAGATGGCCCACCAGTTCGCGGCCGTGCCCATGCTGAGCCGCACCCACGGCCAGACGGCCAGCCCGACGACGGTCGGCAAGGAGATCGCCAACGTCGTGGCCCGCCTGCAGGCGGCGCGCGCGCGCATCGCCGCCGTCAAGCCGCTGGCCAAGATGAACGGCGCCGTCGGCAACTTCAACGCCCATCTGTCGGCCTGGCCCAAGCACGACTGGGAGAAGTTCTCCAAGACCGTCATCGAGAAGCAGCTCAAGCTGACCTTCAACCCCTACACCATCCAGATCGAGCCGCACGACTACATGGCCGAGCTGTTCGACGCCTTCACGCGCGCCAACACCATCCTGATCGACTGGGCGCGCGACGTCTGGGGCTACATCAGCCTGGGCTACTTCAAGCAGCGCACCAAGGCGGGCGAGATCGGCAGCTCGACGATGCCGCACAAGGTCAACCCCATCGACTTCGAGAATGCGGAAGGCAATTTCGGCCTGGCCAGCGCCGTGCTGACCCATCTGAGCCAGAAGCTGCCCGTCAGCCGATGGCAGCGCGACCTGACCGATTCCACCGTGCTGCGCAACATGGGCGTGGGCCTGGGCTATGCGCTGCTGGGCTACGACTCGCTGGCCAAGGGCCTGGGCAAGCTGGAGGTCAACGAGGCCGCCCTGGCCGCCGACCTCGATGCCGCGTGGGAAGTGCTGGCCGAGCCCATCCAGACCGTCATGCGCCGCTTCGGCCTGCCCAACCCCTACGAGCAGCTCAAGGAGCTGACGCGTGGCAAGGCCATCACCGAGCAATCCATCCGCGCTTTCATCGAAGGCCTGGATCTGCCCAAGGCCGAGAAGGCGCGGCTGCTGAAGATGACGCCGGGCAGCTACACCGGTCTGGCGCAGCAGCTGGCCGCAAAGATCTGATCCGACACAAGCGGGGCTGCTTGAGGCAGTCCCGAGATCCGGTCGCCCGACAAGACCAACAGACCGGGCACCCCAGGGAGGAGTCCATGACAAGCAGCATCCGGCGATGGCTCGGTTGCCTCATCGTTCTGGCGGTCGCGGCGGCGGCTTCCGTTGCCGCGGCCGAGGCGGCCAAGAAGCCGGCGACGGCCACGGCGCCCGGCGCCTCCCCCGGCTACAGCCTGGCGCCTGCGCCCGTCTGGGTGCGGGCCATCCCGGTGGACAGCCTGCCCGCGCCCGCACCGTCGCCGTTGCAGGTGCTGCTGATGGACCGCCAGACCCAGGTCGGCGGCGCGGGCGGCACCCAGCGCTATGTGCATGTGCTGCGCCAGGTCAATGACGCGGCGGGCTTGCAGAAGGGCGCGCAGATCGAGCTGGAGTTCGACCCCAGCTACCAGAAGCTGGTCTGGCACCAGCTGGACGTGGTGCGCGGCAACCAGCGCATCGACAAGCGTGGTGCCGGCCTCATCAAGCTGCTGCATCGCGAGCAGCAGCTCGAACGCCAGGTCGTCGATGGCCGCAAGACCGCCTCCGTCGTGCTGGACGACCTGCGGGTCGGGGATCGCGTCGAGTGGGCGGTCTCCCTGGTCGGCGACAACCCCGTCTTTGCCGGCAAGTTCGTGGACCAGGAGTGGATGTCCACCAGCCAGGGGCCCGCGGGTCTGGTGTCGCTGCGCATGCTCTGGCCCGCGCAGCGCAAGATCAACTACCGGGTCTCCGAGCCGACGGTGACGGTCAGCGACACGACGCAGGGCGGGCAGCGCGAGCTGCTGCTGCAACGCCGGCAGGTGGCGCATTTCCAGCTCGACCCGCTGATGCCGGCGCTGGACTACCTGCGCGACCTGGTCGAATTCAGCGAGTTCCAGGATTGGGCCGAAATCGCCGCCTGGGCCGAGCAGCTGTTTGCCAGGTCCATGCAGCTCAGCCCGGCCGTCGCGGCACGCGCGGACGAGCTGGCGCGTGGCGCCGCCACGCCCGAGCAGCGGCTGCGGGCGGCCCTCGATTTCGTCCAGCGTGAAGTGCGCTACTTCGGCACCGAAGTGGGGGCCGGGTCCCACCAGCCCGCCAGCGCCGAGACCGTGCTGCGCCAGCGCTTTGGCGACTGCAAGGACAAGTCCAGCCTGCTTGCCACCCTGCTCACGCGCATGGGCATCCCGGCAACGCCCGTGCTGGTGCCCGTGTTTCTGCGCGAAGGCGTGGCCACCCGCCTGCCCAGTCCGCTGGTCTTCGATCACGCCATCGTGGCCGTCAACCTGCCCGATGCGCCGACGCTGTGGCTCGACAGCACGCGCTCCCAGCAGACCGGCGACGCCACGGCCCGCCAGAGCCTGGGGCTGGGCTACGGGCTGCTGGCCCGTGCCGATGCGCGTGAGCTCACGGCCCTGCAGCCCGCCACGAAGCGGCTGAGCAGCGAGGCCCTCGATGTCTTCAGCTTCCCGCGCCTGGCCGACGAGGGGCGCTTCACGTCCACCACCACCTACTACGGCGACATCGCCGAGGCCTTGCGCGAGGCCAAGGCCACCCTGCCTGCTGCCGAGTTCGAGCGCATCCTCGCGTCCGAGATCGCCCGGCTGTACCCCAGCTTCACCCAGGTCGGCACGCCCAAGTTCGAATCCCTCGACGTCCCCAATGCCGTGCGGGTGACCCTGCAGTACCGCACCGGCAACTTCTGGCGCCTGTACGAGTCCCGCAGCCTGGCGGGCGAAGGCGCGCTGGGGCTGCTGATCGTGCCCTTGCGGCTGTCGAGCCAGACGCCGCGCACACAGGCCATGCGTCTGAGCTCGCCGGGGCGCCATGTGCAGCGCTTGCGCTTCGAGTTCGGCGAAGACGTCTACGCGAGCGGCAGCCGCCAGAGCAATTTCGACGAGCGCAACGACTACTTCCAGCTCCAGATCCGCTACAAGTCGGAGCCGCGGCTGCAGGAAGTCGAGGCCGAACTGGGCCTGCTGACCAACACCCTGCCCGCGGGCCAGTGGACGCGCTACCGGGACCTCCTCAACCGCATCTGGCCACGCCTGAACCCGCAGATTTCCGCGCCCCTGCTGGCCCCCTCGCAACTCGAAGGCCTGCGCACCAAGCTCAATGCGCTGGACGACGCCATGCGCAGCGGCAAGACGCCGACGCGCACCCAGGATCAGGCCCGTGCGCGCTCGCGCCTGCTGGTGCTCGATGAGCAGCTCGCGGCGGGACGACTGCCGGACCGGCCGCGCGCCCAGCTGCTCATCGAGCGCGGTCAGCAGCTGGACCTCCTGGGCCAGCGTCAACCCGCGCAGCGCGCCTTCGAGGCGGCGACGGCCCTGGACACCGAGAACGCCGGCGCCCCGGCCGGCATGGCGATGAATGCGCTGCTGCAAGGCCAGTACGCCTCGTCCATCACGCTGGCCGACCGCGCGCTGCAGCTGGGTGAATCCAGCCTCGGCCCCCGCTACACCCGGGCCTGGGCGCGCTATTTCTCGGGCAGCCCCGAGACCGCGCGCAACGAACTGCGCGACATGCTGCAGACCCAGAGCACCGAGCGGGAGCGCGGCTATGGCGGCATCTGGCTCTACCTGGCCAGCCGCCGCGCGGGTGCCGACGCGTCCACCGCCCGCAGCGCGCTGGCCGAACTGAGCGCCAGCGCGGAAGGCCCGGCGTGGCCGCGCACCGTCCAGCGCTGGTCGTCCAGCGCTGGTTGCTCGGCGAGATCGACTTCAAGGCGGCGCTGGACGCCGCCACCAAGGATGCCGCGACGGTGCGCAGCCGGCAGTGCGAACTCTTCTTCTATGCGGGAGAGCAGGCCCTGCTCGACGGCCAGGCCGAACAGGCCAGGGAGATGTTCCGCAAGAGCATCGACACCGGCGTCGTGGAATTCAACGAACACGCCTTCGCCGTCCAGGAGCTGGCCCGCCTCAGCAAAGCACCATGAAGCGTCATCTCCTTGTCGGGGCCTTGCTGGCCCTGGGCCTCACGCTGGGCCAGGGTCAGGCCTGGGCGCAGGCGGCCGCCGGTCCGGTGCAGGAAGCCGAGCAGCTGCTGCGGCGCGGCGAATACGGCGCCGCACTGACCCTGCTGAAGCCGCTGGCCGAACGCGGCGACCGGCAGGCGCAGTACCTGCTGGGCCTGATCTACGGCACCAAGGGGCCCACCCGCGACCTCGTGGCCGCCAAGCGCTGGCTCACGCTGGCGGGTGATGCCGATCATGCGGCCGCGCAGCTGGAGCTGGGCCTGCTGCTCGCGAATGGCGGCGAGGGTGTCGCCAAAGATGCCTTCGACAGCCGGGTCTGGTTGCGCCGCGCCGCGCGCCGTGGCCAGGTGGAGGCCGCCTATTGGCTGGGCTTTGTCTACAGCAAGGGCGTGGACACGACGCGTGACGACGTGGCTGCCATCGGCTGGTACCGGCAGGCCGCCGAGGCCGGCCATGCCGAGGCCATGAACTCCCTGGCCAGCAAGCTGTCGGCCGGCGAGGGCCTGGCCGCCGACCCCGCCGCGGCGCTGACCTGGTGGCGCAAGTCCGCCGAGCTGGGCAACCTGAACGCCCAGCACAACCTGGGCCGCGTCTATGCGCAGGGCCTGGGCGTGGACAAGGATGTGGGCGAGGCCATCAGCTGGTTCAGGCGTTCCGCCGAGCAGGGCCTGGCGGCCTCGCAGCGGGAGCTCGCAATCGCCTACGGCACCGGGCAGGGCGTGAACCAGGATCCGGCCGCCGCGCAGCGCTGGGCCCGGCTCGCGGCGGAACAGAACGATGTCCATGCCCAGGCCCTGCTGGCCGCCCAGTTGCTCAAGGCGGACCAGCCGGCCGAGGCCCTGGTCTGGACCCGCCGCGCCGCCGAGGGCGGCATGGCGATCGCCCAGCACGAGCTCGGTCTCATGCTGCTGGACGCCAAGTTCGGGCCGTCCGACCCGACCGCCGCGGTCGGCTGGACCCGCCGCGCCGCCGAGCAGGGCTTTGCGCCGGCCCAGAACCAGCTCGGACTGCAGCTGGCCACGGGCACGAATATTCCCCGCGACCTGCGGGCCGCCTTCAACTGGTTTCGCAAGTCGGCCGAGCAGGGGCATGCGAATGCCCAGGCCAATCTCGCCAAGGCCTACTTCCTGGGCGAGGGCGTCACCGCCAGCCCCGGCGATGGCGTCCAGTGGGCCCAGCGCGCGGCCGACCAGGGCCTGCCCAATGGCAAGTTCCTGCTCGCGGTCGCCAAGCAGGAAGGCAGCGGCGTGCCCCGCGACGACGCCGCCGCGGCCGCCCTGCTGCGCCCTCTGGCCGAGCAGGGCTTCGCGCCGGCCCAGGTGCAATGGGCCTATGCGCTGTCGCAGGGGCGCGGCACGCCCGTCGACAAGAAGACCGACAAGGTCTGGCTGCTCAAGGCCGCCAACCAGGGCGATGCCCGCGGCCTGCACATCCTGGCACGCATGCTCTCGACCGGCGAAGGCATGCGCAAGGATCCGCAGCTCGCCTACACCTGGGCCTTCCTGGCCAAGCAGCGCGAGCCGAAGAATGCGACCTACGAGAGCTTCGTCGACCAGGTGGGCCGCACCCTGACCGCCAGCCAGCGCCAGGCCGCCGAGCAGCGGGCCAGCCAATGGCAGCCGGGGGCCGAACTGGGTGTCGTGCTGCGCTGAAGGCGCCTAGAGGGCCAGGCGGAACACCCGCGAGGGCTCGTTGTAGCCCTCGAGCTGTTCCTGGCCCTGCTCGACAAAGCCGAGCTTGGCCAGCAGGGCCACGCTGGGCGTGTTGTGCACGGCCGTGATGGCCATCAGCACCGGCCAGCCCAGGGCGGCTTTGGCATGGGCCACGCAGCCGCGCGCCGCCTCCAGCGCGTAGCCTTGGCCCTCGTGCTCGGCCAGCAGGGCATAGCCGATGTCGGGCTCGGGCAGGGCAGGGCGCTTGAACAGGCCGCACATGCCGACGAGGACGCCGTCCTCGCGCCGCTCCAGGGCCCAGAAGCCGTGACCGAGTTCACGGTAGGCCTTGAAGAGCCGGCCCTCGGCCCAGGACAGAGCGTCGTCGACCGTGCGCACGCCGGGGTCGTTGATGTTGCGGATCCAGCCCGGCTCGTTGACGAGGCGCAGCAGGAAGGGGGCGTCAAGCGGTGTGAATTCACGCAGCGACAGGCGTTCGGTATCCAGGATATGCATGAGACAAGACAATAACCGGTCATGCTCCGCTCCCCGTTCACCCGCCAGACCGCCGCCGTATAGACCGTTCATGAGCCTTGCGCCCGACACCAGCGACAACCCCGCGCTCAGCCAGGCTTTGCGCGAGCTGGATGTCATCCTGGCCAATGCGGGCGTGGGGGTGGTCTTCGTCAAGGCCAGGACGCTGGTGCGCTGCAACCAGCGCTACGCCGAGATCTATGGCTTCGACAGCCCGGAAGCGGCCATCGGCACGAGCAGCACCTCCCTGTACGAGACCGAGCAGGAGGCCCGCGGCCTGGGCTCCCGCGCCTATCCGGTGCTGGCCACCGGCGAGACCTTCCGCGGCGAGCAACTGATGCGGCGCCAGAACGGCGAGCTGTTCTGGGCCCACCTGACCGGCCGACTCATCAACGCCGAAGACCCGGCCGACGGCTCGATCTGGATCGTCGACGACATCAGCGAGCGCAAGCAGGCCGACGCGGCGCTGCAGGACCTGCACGCCGAGCAGCAGCTGATCTTCGACCACGCCATGGTGGGCATCGTCTTCCTGCGCGGCCGCCGCGTGACGCGCTGCAACCGCGCCTTCGAGCAGCTGTTCGGCTACGAGCCGGGCGAGCTCGATGGCCAGTTCTCGCGGGCCTGGTATCTCAGCGACGAGGACTGGAAGGCCGCCGGCGACGCCTGCTATGAGCCGCTGTCGCGCGGCGATTCCTTCCACGCCGAGATGCTGCTGGGCCGCAAGGACGGCACGCCCATCTACTGCGAGGTGCGCAGCAAGGCCATCGACCGCAGTGACCTGTCGCGCGGCTCCATCTGGATCACGCAAGACATCACCGCCCGCAAGAAGGCCGAGCTGGAGCTGGTGCAAGCCAAGGCCCAGCTGGAGGCCCTGGTCGAGCAGCGCACCCAGCAGCTCAGCCAGACCGTCGAGGCCCTGGAGCTCAAGGTCGCCGAGCAGCAGGCCGCCGAGGCCCGCGCCGAGCGCCTGGCCCTGTTCGACGGCCTGACCGGCCTGCCCAACCGCCACCTGCTGGCCGACCGCGCCAGCCAGGCCATCGACATCGCCCGCCGCAACGACGAGCCGCTGGCGGTCCTCTTCCTGGACCTGGACCACTTCAAGAACGTCAACGACTCGCTGGGCCACCGCGTCGGCGACAGCCTGCTGAATCAACTCGCCGGCCGCCTGCGTGGCGCCGTGCGCGAGCAGGACACCGTGGCCCGCATGGGTGGCGACGAGTTCGTGCTGGTGCTGCCGCTGACCGACATCGCCGGCGCCGCGCATCTGGCCACCAAGCTGATGGGCCTGGCCAGCGCGCCCTTCCATGTCGACCAGCAGGAGCTGACCGTCACGCCCTCCATGGGCATCGCGATGTTCCCGACCGACGGCGACGACTTCGACACCCTGTGCAAATGCGCCGACGCGGCCATGTACCGGGCCAAGAAGGACGGCCGCAACGCCTACCGCTTCTTCACGAGCGAGATGCAGGCCCAGTCGGCCCGCGCCCTGCAACTCGAGAACGCGCTGCGCCGCGCGATGGAGCGCAACCAGCTCAGCCTGCACTACCAGCCCCAGTTCGCGCTGGATGCCGATGGCGAAAGCACCATCATCGGCGCCGAAGCCCTGCTGCGCTGGAGCCACCCCGAGCTGGGCTGGGTGTCGCCGGCCGAGTTCATCCCGATTGCCGAATCCTCCGGTCTCATCCTGCCCATCGGCGAATGGGTGCTGCGCGAGGCCCTCAGCCAGTTGCGCCGCTGGGATGCCGCCAGCCTGCCCGGTCTGACCATGGCCGTCAACCTGTCGGCCGTGCAGTTCCGCCATGACGACCTGCCCGAACTCGTCGGCCGCGTGCTGGACGAGGTCGGCATGCCGGCCGAGCGCCTGGAGCTGGAACTCACCGAGGGCGCGGCCATGGACAACCCGGCCGTCGCCATCACCGTCATGAACGAGCTGCATGCCCGCGGCGTGCATTTGTCCATCGATGACTTCGGCACCGGCTATTCCTCGCTGAGCTATCTGAAGAAGTTCCGCGTCAGCAAGCTCAAGATCGACCAGTCCTTTGTGCGCGACCTGACCGACGACGCCGAAGACCGGGCCATCGTCGACGCCGTCATCCGCATGGCCGGCGCCCTGGGCCTGGAGACCCTGGCCGAAGGCGTCGAGACCGAGGGCCAGCTGGCCTTTCTGCGCCGCCAGGGCTGCCAGGCGGTGCAGGGTTATCTGTTCAGCCGACCGCTGCCAGCCGAAGCTTTTGCAGAATTCGTGCTTTCGCGCACCGCGCCCATTTCTGCCTACGCCGTCTGATGCCCTCCTTCGTCGCCCAACTCCAAGCCCTCTCCACCTCCCGCCTGTGCGTCGGTCTCGACCCCGAGCCCAGCAAGCTGCCCGGCGCCTGGGCCGGCGATGCGTCGAAGTTCTACGACTTCTGCGCCGCCATCGTGGACGCGACCAAGGACCTGGTCTGCGCCTTCAAGCCGCAGATCGCCTACTTCGCCGCCCACCGCGCCGAAGACCAGCTCGAGCGCCTGATCGCCCACATCCACGAGGTTGCGCCCGGCGTGCCCGTCATCCTCGACGCCAAGCGCGGCGATATCGGCTCCACCGCCGAGCAGTACGCCCGCGAGGCTTACCAGCGCTACCAGGCCGACGCCGTCACGCTGTCGCCCTTCATGGGCTTCGATTCCGTCGAGCCTTACCTCGCCTATGAAGGCAAGGGCGCCATCCTGCTGTGCCGCACCTCCAACAAGGGCGGCGACGACTGGCAGATGCAGCGCCTGGCTGACGTGCCCGGCCAGCCGCGCCTGTTCGAGCATCTGGCCCACCTGGCCGAAACGCAGTGGAACCGCAACGGCCAGCTCGGCCTCGTCGTGGGCGCCACCTATCCCGGCGAGATCGCCCGCGTGCGCGAACTCGCGCCCACCCTGCCCCTGCTGGTGCCGGGCGTCGGCGCACAGGGCGGTGACGCGGCGGCCGTCGTGCAGGCCGCGGGCCGCACGGTGCCGCTGGTCGTCAACTCCTCGCGCGCCATCCTCTACGCCAGCAGCGGTGCCGACTTCGCCGAGCGCGCCCGCGCCGTGGCCGAAGCCACCAGACAAGCCCTCAGCTGAGGATATGAGGCCCCCACGCAAACTTCGTTTGCTGCCCGGCAGGCCGCGCCGAGCCAGTGGCTCGGCCCTTCGCCAGGCGCAGTCCATCCACGGGATGGACTGTGTCCGGGCTCAGCCCCCCGCGGGGGCGCATCAGCGCCTGCGGGCGGCCGGGCGGCGCTGATGGGGCGCACCGGCGACGAACTCAGCAGTCTCGTCGGGCACGCCGAACCGCCCGAGCAGCAGCGGGAACGTTTGCACGGCAGCATGCGCCTGCAGGCCTCGCGCATCTTCCTGATGGCCTGCGTGCCGGTCTTCGTGCCGGTGGCCGCGCTGTTCTGGTGGACGCGCCAGCCGCACGAGTGGCTGGACGGCTGGCTGCCGCCAGCCCTGTCGCTGGTCATCTCAATCCTGGCCCTGCTGCGCCTGGCCGTGCTGTCGCGCGCTCCGCGCCGCAAGGAGCAGCCGCTGATCGCCTTGGGCATGATGGCCCTGGTGCTGGCCTTGCCGGTGGCGGCGGCCGTGTCGCGCGACCTGGGCCTGTGGTCGCTGAGCCTGCCGCTGATGAGCCTGGTCGTCGCCTTCGCGACCGGGCTGCTGGGCCTGTCCGCCGGCATCGTGCTGAGCCTGCTCGGCGCGGCAGCCCTGGCGGGCCTGGGCGCCGGCGAAGCCATGGGCTGGACCACCCATCCCACGGCCTCCTCCAGCCTGGCCCTGCGCGCCATCATCCAGTTCAGCCTGCTGGGCTCCGGCCTGATCGCGGGCGTGGGCCTGCTGAAGATGGTCAAGCGCTCGCTGGCCGAGGCCGACGAGCGCACTGCGCGCTTCCGCGGCCTGCTCGGCATGGCGGTGGACTGGTACTGGGAGATGGATCGCGAGTTCCGCTTCACCCACGTGGCCGAGGAAAGGCCCGGTGCCTCGGGCCTGGACCTGAATTGCCGCCTGGGCAAGACGCCCTGGGAGCTCGACGGCATGGGCCTGAACGACGACGAGCTCGACGCCCACCGTGCCGACCTCGAATCGCACCGGCCCTTCCACGGCATGGTGGCGCGTCGCGTCGGTGTCGACGGCAGCGCGCGTTGGGTGTCGATCAGCGGCGAGCCGCGCTTCGACGCCCAGGGCAATTTCCGCGGCTACTGGGGCGTGGGTCGCGACGTGACGGGAGAGGTCGCCGCCGAGCAGACGGTGCAGGCCACCGAAACGCGCTACCGCGAGCTGTTCCGCCGTTCGCCCAGCCCGCTGGTGCTGCACCGCTGGGGCCGCGTCGTCGACGCCAACCCTGCTGCCATGGCCATGTTCGGCTATGCCCAGCGCTCCAGCATGATCGGCCAGGACCTGTTCAGCCACTACGAGCCCGGCGATGACGAGACCGCCCGCCAGCAGGCCGCGCGCCTGGAAGGCATGGCGCCCGGCGCCATGCAGCCGGTGGCCGAGTTCCGGCTGCGCACCCTGTCGCGCCGCCGCCGCCTGGTGCAGGCCACCAGCGTGCGCGTGGAGACGGCCAGCGGCCCTGCCACGCTGACCTTCTTCACCGACCAGACCGAGCAGAGCCGCGCCCAGGACGCGCTGCGCCGCAGCGAAGGCCTGCTGTCGCACCTGGTGGCCACCAGCCCCGACGTCATCACGCTGACCGAGGCCGAGAGCGGCCGCTACGCCATGGTCAACAAGGCCTTCGAGGCCTTGAGCGGCTGGAACAGCTCCGAGGTGCTGGGCCGCACGGCCGAGGACATCGGCATCTGGCACAGCGCCTCCGATCGCACCGCCGTGCGCGACGCCATCCGCCGCGACGGCGTCGCCAGCAATGTGCCCATCAGCTTCCGCCGCAAGGACGGCAGCGCCATCTCCATGCTGGTGTCGGTCGCACCTTTCGAGATGGACGGCCAGAACTATCTCGTGCTGTATGCGCGCGACGTGTCCGAGAGTGAGCGCACCCGCCTTGTGCACGGCGCCATCCTCGAGAACGCCTCCATCGGCATTGCGCTCACGCGCGACCAGCAGTTCGTGCTGGCCAACCCACGTGTCGAGGCCATGTTCGGCTGGGAGCGCGGCACCCTGCTTGGCCAGCACGGCAGCGTCGTCTGGCCGTCCGTGGAGGAATGGCAATCCGTCGGCCGCGACCTGGGGCCCGCCCTGGCCGCCGGCCAGCAGGTCGAGGCCGACCGCACCATGCGCCGCCGCGACGGCTCGACCTTCCTGGCCCGCCTGCTGGCCCAGGCCGTCGACCCGGCCCACCCCAGCCGCGGCGGCACCATCTGGATCATCGAGGACGTCACCGAGCGTCGCCGAGTCGAGGACCAGCTCGCCCACGCCAAGGACGAGGCCCAGGCCGCCAGCCGCGCCAAGAGCGCCTTCCTGGCCAACACCAGCCACGAGATCCGCACGCCGCTGAACGGCCTGCTCGGCCTGGGCCGCCTGGCCCAGCAGCCCGACATCTCGGAGACGCAGCGCCGCGAATTCCTGAACCAGATGATGGACAGCGCCGAGAGCCTGTCCGGGCTCATCTCCGACATCCTGGACCTGTCCAAGATCGAGGCCGGCCGCCTGACGCTGGAGAGCCAGCCCTTCTCGCTGCGCGAGCTGCTGGCCTCCATCCGCCTGGCCTACCTGACCCTGGCCCAGGCGCGCGGCCTGACCTTCGCCGTCGAGATCGATCCGGCCCTGCCGAGCTGGGTCTTCGGCGATCCGCTGCGCACGCGCCAGATCCTGTCCAACTACCTGACCAATGCGCTGAAGTTCACCGAGACCGGCGGCATCACCGTCAGCGTGCGGGCCCTGCCGGCCAATGCCCGCGGCAGCGCCGGCGAGTGGGTGCACATCGAGGTGCGCGACACCGGCCCGGGCATTGCGCCGGATCAGCAGGCCCGCCTCTTCCAGCCCTTCACCCAGGCCGACGAGTCGACGACGCGGCGCTTCGGCGGCACGGGCCTGGGCCTGTCCATCTGCCGCGAGCTGGCCACGCTGATGGGCGGCGAGGTCGGCCTGAACAGCGCACCCGGCGAGGGCTCGGCCTTCTGGGCCGAACTGCCCCTGCCGGCCGCCCCGGCGCCCATGGCCCACCAGCCGCGCGAGACCCGCGCCCAGGGCACGCTCCACGACGCACTGCATGGCCGGCGCGTGCTGATCGCCGAGGACCACCCGGTCAACATGCTGATCGCCGTGGCCCAGCTGGAGCAATGGGGCATGGAGGTCGCCCAGGCCAGCGACGGCCGCCAGGCCATCGAGGCCGTGCTGGCCGCGGCCAGCATCGGCAAGCCCTTCGACATCGTGCTGATGGACGTGCAGATGCCCGTCATGGGCGGCCACGACGCGACCCGCGAGCTGCGCAGGCACTTCAAGGCCGGCGAGCTGCCCATCGTCGCGCTGACCGCGGCGGCCCTGATCTCGGAGCGCGACGACGCCTTCGCGGCCGGCATGAACGACTTCCTGACCAAGCCCATCGACACGCCCAAGCTGCACCAGACGCTGTTGCGCCTCACCAGCTCGCGCTGACAATGCCGGCTCCAACAGGAGGAGCCCCATGACCGCCATCGCGCCCCGCAACTTCAGGTACTACGACTTGATCATGGCGGCCTTCGTCTGCGTGCTGCTGTGCTCCAACCTGATCGGCGCGGCCAAGGCGGCCCAGCTGACCCTGCCGGTCATCGGCACGGTCACCTTCGGCGCCGACCTGTTCTTCTTCCCGATCAGCTACATCTTTGGCGACATCCTGACCGAGGTCTACGGCTATGGCCGCGACCGCCGCGTCGTCTGGGCCGGCTTCGGGGCCCTGCTGTTCTCGGCCTTCATGGCCTACGTCGTCGTCCACCTGCCGCCGGCCCAGAACGACTTCATGGCGGCCTACCAGCCGCACCTGGACGCGGTGTTCGGCAACACCTGGCGCATCGTCGCCGGCTCCATGATCGCCTTCGCCTGCGGCAGCTTCGCCAACAGCTTCGTGCTGGCCAAGATGAAGATCGCCACCCAGGGCAAGTTCCTGTGGGCGCGCATCGTCGGCTCCACCATCGTCGGCCAGCTCGTCGACACCGGCGTCTTCTTCCTGATCGCCTTCTACGGCATCTGGCCCAACGACCAGCTCTTCGCCGTCATCGTCACCCAGTACCTCTTCAAGACCATCTGGGAGGCGGTCATGTACCCGCTGACGGCCAAGGTGGTCGCTTTTCTGAAGCGTGTCGAGGGTGAGGACTACTTCGACCGCAACACCAACTTCAACCCCTTCTCCATGAAGGTCTGAATCGGGTCCGCTAGAGTCCGACCATGCTGCGCCGCCTCGCTCTCGTGCTGATGCTGCTCGCCGGCCTGGCCTTCGGGCCGCTGGCGCGCGCGAGCCAGCCATGCTGCGAGCACGGCGCTTGCGATGCCATGCCGGCCTGCGTGGCCGTCTGCGCGCTGTGCTCGGCCAGCCCCGCTGCGTTGCCCGCGCCCGAACCGGTGCAGCTCACCGCTGCCCCGGCCCGCCTCGGCCCCGTGACCCTCGCCGTGGCCTTTGACGATTGGATCGACGAGATCTGGACGCCGCCCGACTAGGGCCGGGCGTCTCGCTATCTCTCATCCCACTTCAAAGGACAACCATGAAATCCAGACTGATGATCCGCGCCGCTGCGGCGCTCGCCCTGCTGTCGGCCTCGGCCGTCGCCTTCGCCGCCCAGAACTGCTGCGGCGACCTGGCCTGCTGCGTCCAGCAGCTGATGGCCTGCTGCCTGTAAGCGGCAGCTGAAAGCAAAACGGCGGCCTTCGGGCCGCCGTTTCTCATGGGGCGTGTGCTTCAGCTGCGGCGACGGCGCACGCCGACCGCGACGGCCAGCGCCAGGCTGGTCAGCGCCAGGCCTGTCGGCTCCGGCAGGCCGAAGACCTCTTGCGCCGTGCCCTGCACACCGACCGTGAAGCCGTTCCAGTATTCGTTGGTCAGGCTGTTCCAGGTGACGGTGTCGAAGCTGCCCTTGAAGCGGATGGCGCCGTGCGGTTCGCCGGTGCCGATGAGCTGGTACTCGAACACGCCGCCGCCGTGGTCGATGACGTTCTTGGTGACGTTGCCGCAGCCCCAGTAGCCGCAGCCGACGCTGAGGATGTCGAAGTCCTGGTCGAAGCCGTAGCCGTTGCCGTTCAGGCTGATGAAGGCGAACACCGGATTGGCGATGGCCTGCGAGAAGTGCAGGGTCTGCGCGCCGGCCTGGCTCAGCGCGATCTGGTCGGAGCCGGTGGGGCGGTTGTCGACGGCGCTGCTGGTGTAGGGGTTGCCATAGGCCCAGTAGTCGAACCCGGCGCCGGTGTCGTAGAAGCCGATGCCCTGGCGGTTGGTGTAGGTCACGTTGACCGTCGCCGTCGTCGTCGTGATGGTGCCGTAGCCCTCGAAGCCGGCGGCATTGGGGTTGCTGCTCTGCCAGTCGGTCCAGTAGACCGGCGCGGCATGGGCAAGCGCGGTGCCTGCGACGAGGGCGGTGGCGAGAAGACGCTGAAGTATTTTCATGGCTCGACCTCGGAGGAATAAATGATCGAGGTCATGCAAACTTCGCGCCACAGCCCCTTCCCCTCTGGGCGAGACGCGCCGCGAGTCCACCGCGCAGGCCCCGACTGTCAGCCGCGCCGACACCCTCGAACGGGTGCCGGCCGCGCGGTCAGGCGCTCAGCGGCAGGCTGCGCCGGCGCTCGCCCGTCAGCGCGAACCACGCATTGGCCAGGGCCGGTGCCACCGGCGGCAGGCCGGGCTCGCCGACGCCGGTGGGCGGGGCGTCGCTGGGCATCAGATGGGTCTCGATGACCGGGCACTGGGCCAGCGTCAGCAGCGGATGGTCGGGGAAGCTCTTCTGCTGCACCTCGCCGGCGACGATGTCGATGCGGCCCCACAGCGCCGCCGTCAGGCCGAAGACGATGCAGCTCTCCATCTGGCGCACGACGATGCCGGGGTTGACGACGGTGCCGCAATCGATGGCGCAGACCACCCGCTTCACGCGCGGCTTGCCGCCCTCTTTCGTCACCTCGATGACCTGGGCCACGACGCTGCCGAAGCTCTCGTGCACCGCCACGCCGCGCGCCACGCCCGCCGGCAGGGGCTGGCCCCAGCCGGCGGCCTCGGCCGCGCGTCTGAGCACGGCTTGGTGGCGCGGCAGGCCTTCCAGCAGCTGCATGCGGAAGGCCACCGGATCGGCCTTGGCGGCATGGGCCAGTTCGTCGATGAAGCCCTCCTTGAAGAAGGCATGGTGGGAATGGCCCACGCCGCGCCACATGCCGACCGGCACGCCGCTGTGTGTGGGCCGGTGGGCGATGCGCGTGTTCGGGATGGCATAGGCCAGCTCGAACAGGCCTTCCGAGGCCGTCTTGTCGGGGGCGTCGCCACGCAGCACCAGGGCCGCCGGCGCGCGGCCGTCGGGGAAGGCATTGCGGTTCAGCACATCCAGCGTGGGCGCCAGGCCCGGCATGACGCGCTCGGCCCAGCGCGGCACGATGGCGTCGCAGGCATTCGTGATGGCCAGGGCCACCGGCTGGCCCTGCGCGTCCAGGCCGGCCTGCAGCACCGATACTTCGGCCGGGCGGTAGAAGTCGTGCGTCATGTCCTCTTCGCGCGACCAGACCAGCTGCACCGGCAGCCCGCCCATCTCCAGCGCGATGCGCACGGCCTGGGCGATGAAGTCGACCTCCAGGCGCCGGCCGAAGCCGCCGCCGAGATAGGTCACGTGCACGGTCACCTGTCCGGGCGCCACGCCGGCCACGCGCGCCGCCGCATCGCGCGCGAAGCCAGGCACCTGGGTCGGCGCCCAGACGGTGACATGGCCATCCAGCACCTGGACCGTGCAGTTCATCGGCTCCATCGTCGTGTGCGACAGATAGGGCGCGCTGTAGACGGCCTCCAGCTTCGTCGCGGCGCCGTCGAGCGCCGACCGGACATCGCCCTGCTTCAGGAAGGCGAAGCCCCCGCCGTCTTGATGGGCGCGCCGTGCCTCGGCCTCCAGCGCGGCCAGGATGGCCTTGGAATCGAGCCGGCCATTGGGCGGCGCCTGCCATTCGACCTCCAGCGCCCGGGCCGCCTCGCGGGCATGCCAGGTCGTGCGCGCGACGACGGCATAGGCCGCGGTCGATCCGGCCAGGGGGCCGAGTGAAACGACCCGCAGCACGCCAGGCCGGGCGCGGATGGCGTCGACATTGGCCGACCCGAGGCCGCCGCCCAGCATGGGACAGTGGCGGATGGCCGCGAACACCTGGCCGTGCTCGCGCACATCCAGGCCAAAGCGCGCGCTGCCATTCACCTTGGCAGCCAGGTCGGTGCGCGGCAGGGCCTGGCCGATCTGCGTCCACTGCTTGCGGTCCTTGAGCCTGACCTCGCTGGGCGGCGTCAGCGCGGCCTGGGCGGCCAGCTCGCCGTAGTGGCTCAGGGGCCCGCTGGCATGGTGGATAGTGCCGGCCTGGACCGTCAGCTCGTCCACCGGCAGCTTGTGCTTCAGTGCGGCCGCGCCCAGCAGCTGGGCCCGCGCCGTCGCGGCGGCCAGGCGCAGCGTGTCCCAGGCATCGGCGGTCGACGAAGATCCGCCGGTCAGGTTCAGGCCCAGTTCGCGCCCGACCTTGGCCGTGATCCAGTGGGCGAACCTGAAACCGGTGCGCCCCTGGTCGCGCGGGCCGAAGGGCACGCCGCCGACGAGGGCAGCGATATTGCCGTAGATGGCGTCATGGCCGGCCTCGGTCAGCTGCACCGTGTGGAGAGGCACGTCCAACTCTTCGGCGACCAGCTGGGTCAGCGCGGTGTGCACGCCCTGGCCCATCTCGCTGCGGTTCATGGCCAGCACGACTGTGCCGTCGCTGGCGATCTTGATCCAGCCGTTCAGGCCGACCTGGCCGTCCACGGCCGGCAGGCTGTGGGCGTCGCCCAGGCGCGCGCGCGGCGGCATGGCGCCCCAGCCCACGACGAGGGCGCCCAGCGCGCCGACGCCGGTCAGCAACCAGGTGCGGCGTTTCATTCCATGGGCTCCAGTGTGCTTCTCTGTACTTGCATTGCGGGCCGAGCGCCGGGCCGCTCCCTAGCCGGCCCGCCATGGCGATGTGCTTGCGGCTCAACGCCGCAAGCATCGCCGTCCCCTCGGGGGACCGGCCAAGGTAATCCTTGGACGAGGGGCTTCATTTCTTTGCCGCCTGTTTGATGGCGGCCCGCACGCGCGGGTAGGTGCCGCAGCGGCAGAGGTTGGTCATGGCAGCGTCAATGTCGGCGTCGCTGGGATTCTTGTTCTTGGCCAGCAGGGCGGCGGCGGCCATCAGCATGCCGCTCTGGCAATAGCCGCATTGCGGTACCTGCTCGGCCAGCCAGGCCAGCTGCAGGGCGTGGGGGTGGTCCTTGTCGCCCAGGCCTTCGATGGTGGTGATGGCCTTGCCCTGGCAGGCGCCCACAGGCGTCACGCAGGAGCGCGCGGCCTGGCCGTCCACATGCACGGTGCAGGCGCCGCAGGCCGCGATCCCACAGCCGAACTTGGTGCCGGTCAGGTTGAGGCCGTCGCGCAGCGCCCACAGCAACGGCATGGCCGGGTCGCTGGCGATTTCGGGCAGGTTCATGGCCTGGCCGTTGACTTTCAGTTCCATCGCCCCAGGATAGCGGCGAAGGCCGAAAATACCGGCATGAGCCTCCCCCAAGATGCAACAGCGCCCGAGCTGCTGTTCGCCCTGCTGCCCGACAGCGGCATCGCCCCCGACGGCCCCGACACGCTGGCGCCGCTGGCGGCCGCCCTGCACGCCCAATACCCCAAGGCCCTGACGCTGAACCTGCACCCGCCGCTGCGCGACGCCGAAGGCCGCTGCCGCTGGTGGCTGGAGACGGAGCCCAGCCCCGAGGGCGTCAACGCGGCCCTGCCGCATCTGCTCGACCGGTTGCGCCTGGAGGCGAAGAAGCTGGACCTTCCCTGGCAGCGCGTCGCCCTGGCCGGTGTCGGCGACGGCGCGCTGCTGGCCCTGGAGGCGGTGCAGGCCCAGCCCGAGCTGGTGGGCCGCGTGCTGGCCTTTGCCGGCGGCTATCTGGCCCGGCCCGAACATGCGCCCCAGGATGTCTGCGTGCATCTGTTCCATGGCCTGGCCGACCAGCGCTTCCCCTACCGCCATGTCGTCGACGCGGCCCAGGCCCTGGTCGACCTCGGCGCCGACGTGACGGCCGACCTGCTGCCGCACATCGACCACAGCCTGCACCCGGCCCTCATCGAGAAGGCCATGGAGCAGCTGCGCACCTTCATCCCGGCGCGGCTGTGGCGCGAGGCCGTCATCGCCGCGCGGGAGACCGAAAGGCCGGTCGATTGATGTTGCGCGAGCCGGCCCTGGCCGCCATTGGCGTCTACCAGCGTTATGTCTCGCCCCACAAGGGTTTCTGCTGCGCCTACCGCGCCCACACGAGCCGCGCCAGCTGCTCGGCCCTGGGCGCGCGCGCGATCCGCCGCCATGGCCTGCTGGCCGGCTGCGTGCTGCTGCGCCGGCGGCTCAAGCGTTGCGGCGACGTGTATCGGCACCACCACCCGAGCGGACCGCGGCCGCTGGCAGCGCAGCGCGGCGACTGCGACATCAGCTGCGACCTGCCGGGCGACGGCTGCGACGGCTCGGATGTCTGTGACGTCTGCGATGGTTGCGGCAGCTGCGACGGCCCGAGCCGCGGCGGCACCGCGGCGCCATCCCGAAAGCGCCGCGGCAGCGAGGGTCGCGGATCGTCCTGAGGTCCGCGCCCGTCAGTGCTTGACGTCCGGGTCCCAGTGCTCGGCGATCTTGCCGTACTCGATGCGGAACATGTCGAACCAGGTGGTCGTGTAGGCCTTCTTCGCGTCCTTGGGGTCGGGCAGTTCGCTGACGAAGCTGAGGATGACGAGATCGTGCTCGGCCACGATGGACACCAGCGGCGCCTTGACGCGAGCCTCGACGGGGCGGGGCTTGGCGATCTTGGAGAACACCTCGACAAAGCCGGCACGCCCGGCCGGCACTTCGGGGTTGTGCTGCAGATAGGACTCGGCCAGGCAGCGGTCCACCTGCTCCATGTGGCCGCCCTCGAACACTTCGCGCCAGAAGTCGTAGACCAGGCGCTTGTTGGCCGCGAGCTTGGGGTCGGCGCTGGCCAGCAGCTTGGCGTGATCGGGCTGGGCCTGGACAGGCAGCTGTGCAGGGCCCAGGCGGCCAGCGTGGCGACCAGCAGGGCAGTGAGGCAGGCATGCGAAAGCCGCAGGTCATGGGCACTGCAGGTGATTGCGGTTCGCGGTATGGTCGCGGCGGATCACCGACAGGCACATGGACAACCTCGATCTCAATGTTCTGCGCACGGCCGCCGGCTGGCGGGCCGAGGCACGCGGCGTCGTGCTGGGCACCATCACCCGCACCTGGGGCTCGGCGCCGCGGCCGGTGGGTTCGCTGGTGGCGGTGCGGGACGACGGCCTGATCGCCGGCTCGGTGTCGGGCGGCTGCATCGAGGACGACCTGGTAGCGCAGTTGCGCGCCGGCAGCCTGACGCTCGCCCGGCCGACACCGCTGCGCTACGGCGTTGGCGCTGAAGAGGCGCGCCGCTTCGGTTTGCCCTGCGGCGGCACTCTGGAGCTGATGCTGGAGCCCTTGGGGTCGCAATCGGGTGTCGATGAATTGCTGGCGCGGCTGGAACGCGGCGAGCGCGTTCGCCGCACCCTGGACCTGGCGACGGGTGCTGCCACGCTGGCCGATGCCGAGCCGGGCGCCGACACCCTGACCCTGTCCGACACCCAGCTTGTCAGCCACCATGGCCCGCAGTGGCGGTTGCTCGTCATCGGCGCCGGCCAGATGACCGACTACCTCGCCTCCATGGCGCTGGCCCTGGGCTATGGCGTGACCGTCTGTGATCCGCGCGAGGAATATGCCGACGGCTTCAACCTGCCCGGCGTCACGCTGACGCGCGACATGCCCGACGACGTCGTCATTGCCTTCAGGCCCGATGGCGCGACGGCCATCGTCGCGCTGACGCACGACCCCAAGCTCGACGACCTCGCGCTGATGGAAGCCCTGAAGGGCGCGGCCTTCTACGTCGGCGCCATCGGCTCGCGCGTCAACCAGGGCAAGCGCCGCGCGCGCCTGGCCGAGCATTTCGGCCTGACCGAGGCTGAACTGGATCGCCTGCACGGCCCCGTGGGCCTGGACATCGGCGCGCGCACGCCGCCGGAGATCGCGCTCAGCATCCTGGCGGAGATGACGGCGGTGAGGTATCGCGCGGCGGGCAGCCCGGCCGAAGCCGGTTGCGCCTTGTGAGGACAGCCGCGGCATCGTGGCTGGCGGGGTGGCTGCTGGCGGCGACGGCAGCGGCGGCGCCGATCGAGCCCCTGCCGCTCGGCGCAGTGGCATACCAGCCTGGCGCACTGGCACTGTCGGCGGACGGCCGCGTGGCAGCGCACGTCGATCCGCAGGGACGGGTGCTGTTGTGGGATGCGGCCAGCTACAGGCCCCTGGCCGGAACGCCGGCCGATATCGCGTCGGCGACGGCGGTGGCCCTGAGCCGCGATGGCCGCTGGCTGGCCGTGGGCCAGGCCGATGGCCGCTTGCAGCTCTGGTCTCGCGGCGAGCCCGCCCAGGCCCCGCGCGAGCTGCGCGGGCACAGCGGCCGCATCCTGTCGCTGGCTTTCGCGCCCGACGATCGCACGCTGGCGAGCGGCAGCGAGGATTCGACCACGCAGCTCTTCGACGTGGCCGACGGGCGGCGGCTGCAGGTGTGGGATTCGCTGTATGTCGAGGGGCCTTACGGGGACGGCGCGTGGCCGGTGGCGCTGGCGTTCGCGGCCAATGGCCGGCTGCTGGCGGCGCACGACTGGCATCAGCGCCATTACGACGTCGGCCGCAGCACCACGCTGTGGCAGCTGTCCGACGGCATGGAGCATTCGACGTGGGGCTTGCCGGGGCCGGGCTTCCACGAGGCCCGGCAGCCGGGCCAGGCGGTGGGCGCGGGAGGATGGCTGCTGGCCGTCGCCGGCCCCGAGGGCGTCATGCTGGAGCGGCTGGATGGCTGCGCGCCGGCACGCAAGCTGCCGGCCGTCGAGTCCGCCGATACGTTGGCTGCCGACCCGCAAGGCCGCTGGGTCGCGGCCACGGCAGGCACTCAGCTGGCTTTCTCGGCCGTGGCCGGGATGGCCCAGTCCAAGGCCACACTGGAGTTGCCGGCACCCGCCCTGTCGCTGCTGGTTGAACCCGACGGGCGGTCTTTGCTGGCCTTGCTGAGCGGTCAGTCGGATACCGACGCCGCGACCGCCCGGCTGTATCGCATCGAAGTACCACCGGCTCTGCAGGCGGCGCCCGCCTTGCAGGTCGAGGCCAAGGCCGCGCACTGCCCGCTCGCCGAACGCGCGCGCCTCTCCCAGGATTTCAAGCGGGTGTCGCCCGTCCACCCACTGCCGGTGGTGGCCAGGCTGGCCCCGGATCTGGCGCCGCAGACACGGCCGGGCTCGGGCCAGGTGCTGGCCCTGCACCCTGTCCACAGCCTGCAGTTCGGCCGCGACGGCGCGGTGCTGGCGCTCTACCACCTGAGCCAGGCGGGCGGCCTGTCCGCGGTCGTGACCTGGCAAGTGTCGGCGCAGCGCCGCACGGCTGCGCGCGTCGCGGATGACGTCAAGGACCCGCTGCTCGCCTTCGACGGCGGCTGGATCGCCGCGGGTACCGACCAGACGTTGCGCAATCTCGTCAGCGGCAAGCCCGTGCTGAGCTTCAGCGACGCCAATGACGGCTTCCGGCCCACGCTGGCCATCGATCGCGACACCGGCATCGTCCATCGCGTCGTCGATGGGGCCATCGAGCGCGTGACGGCGGAAGGACGGCGCCTGCCGGCTTTGCGCCCGCGTGGCGCGGTCCGCGCCCTGGTCGCCCGCAACCAGCGGCTGCTGGCCCTGGAAGCCGATGGCAAGGCGGAGATGTTCGACCGCGGTTCATCGCGGGGCCGGCAATTCCCCATGGCGGGCCAGCCCGAAGCCGATGAAGCCGTCTGGGGGCTGATGCTGTCCGCCGACGGCCGCTACCTTTATGCCATCGTCGATTCGGCAGGTTCGGATGCCCCAGCCGTCGAGACCCTGTATCGCGTCGCCGACGGTGAGATGGTCGGGAGTGGTGCGCCACTGGCGCCGTTGCCCGGCCACGCCAACCGCAGCGTATTGCCCGATGCCCGGCCCCACCACCTGCTGGTCTGGGACATGGACAAGGCCGAAGCCCTCGCCCACCTGCCCCGACAGCGCAGCCGCGATGCCGACGGCCATGTCATGCCGTTGCGCGCGGCCCTCAGCAATGACGGCCGGCGCGTGGCCAGTGCTTCGCCCGACGGACTGGTGCGGGTCTGGGACATCGATGCCCACCGCCTCCTCGGCGAAGCCCGTGTCGGCGCGGCCGTGATGGCTCTGGCCTTCGACCCGGCCGGCCGCCAGCTGGCCGTGGGCCGGGCTGGCGGCGAGGTCTGGGTGCTGGCCCTTCCCTGAGGCTTCACTTCATCGTGTAGCCGCGCCCGTCCATGCAGGCCTCGACGGCGCGGTTGAACACGCTGGCGTCGGCCTGCGCATTCGGCTGGGTGGTCGCCCAGCGGTTGCATTCGCGGCGGTCGTTCTCGAGCTGCTCGGGCGACTGGCCGTTGCGCGGATAGATGATGGGCTCGGCCTTGGGTGGGGGCGGTGGCGGGGCCGGCACGACCTGGGCCGTGGCGGCCTCGGGCGGCGGCGTGACGACGGCATAGCCCTCGGGCACGGCGCGGTAGTAGACACCGCCGGCGTAGTAGTAGGGCAGGCCGCCCAGGGTCAGGGTCACATAGGCCGGCGGCAGCAGCGGGATGACCAGGCCGACCGGCGGCAGCACGACGCGGTAGCTGCCGCCATAGGGGCGGTACCAGACGCCGCCATGGAACCAGTAGCGGCCCGGGCCGGCGCCGATCATGACGGCCCCATAGGGCACATGGGGCGCCACATAGCCGGGGGCGGGGTAGTAGTGGTCGTGGTGGTAGCGGTTGTCGAACACCATGCCGATGTTGGCGCGCACGCGCACGTCGGCGTGGGCGCTCGGGGCGGAGAAGGCGGCGCACAGCGCAAGGGCAGCCGCGGCGGTGGAGTGGAGCAGGGTCTTGGTCATCGTCTTCAGCCAGTAGCCGGGATGGATGGGCAACGTCGTCAGGTTGGAACGGGTGGACTGCGCAGGTATTGCGGCCACGTAAAGTTCGCCGCTTCCCTGTCCGCTGCCTTTCGCCCGCCATGATCGAACTGCTTTACTACCCCAGCAACGCCAGCTTTGCGCCTCATATCCTGCTTGAGGAAATGGGCATTCCCTACACGCTGCGCCAGGTCGACCGGGCCAACAACGAGCACAAGTCGCCGGCCTATCTGAAGCTCAATCCGAATGGCGTGATCCCGGTGCTGATCGACGGCGACCTGGTGCTCTACGAGACGGCCGCCATCCTGATGCATCTGGCCGACTGCCACCCTGGGTTTGCGCCAGCGCCCGGCACGGCCGAGCGGGCCCAGTACTACAAGTGGATGGTCTGGCTGACCAACACGCTGCAGGCCATGCTGATCCATTACTTCTACCCGGATCGCATGGCTGCCAACGCAGACGAGGTCAAGGCTCGCGCCGAGGCCCAGATCGCGCCGCTGCTGGACCAGATGGACGCCGAGCTGGCCCGCCATGGTGGCGACTGGTTCCTCGGCCAGCAGTTCACCGCCGTCGACCCGCTGGCCTTCATGCTGTGCCGCTGGACGCGCATGCAGGCCAACCCGGCCAAGACGCGACCGGCCCTGGGGGCCTACCTGAAGCGGGTCTTCGAGCGTGCGGCGGTGCAGCGCGTGGTGGCCAAGGAAAAGCTGGCTGACCCGGTCTACTGAGTCGGGACCGAGAGCCGTCCACTGCGGACTGCTAGACGCCCGACGAAGGACGAACGCCTTGCAAGGCGTTAGGCATGACCAAGGGCGGCTTCAACGCCTGCTGCGACGTAGGTTGCCAATCCGGGAGCAACGCGGTCGAAATGGGCCGCGAAGCGTTCATCGCCCGTGTAGAGCAGGGCGAGTTGCGCATGCATCTCGCGGCTGCAGGGGTAGTGCCAGCGGTCGATGTGGCTGCGGTGGGCCTCGACCATGGCCAGGGCCGGTGCGGCATCGGCCGCGACGCCGGCGCGCAGCAGCACAGCCCAGTCGGCCAGGATGGCGGCCTCTTCGGCGTCCATGATGGCGACGTCGGCCGGCGTGCGGGCGCGGCGGCGCTGCTCGGAAGTCTTCCAATGCGAGGTGTTGCCCCAGCGCGCCTGCGCTTCGTCGGCAAAGGGCGGGGCGCCCGGTTCGGGTTGGGGCGGTGCGATGTTTTTCAGGCTCATGGGGGGTGTCAGTTGTTGGACGTCAGCAAGGGCCCGATCCAGGGCGGCCAGACGTGCCTGCATCGCCTGGCTTTCAGCCAGCAGGACCTCGCGCTGGTCCTGCATCTCGGCCTGCAGCGTGGCGGCGTCGGCGGCCAGCAGGTCCGTGATGCGCTCCAGCACAAAGCCCAGTTGACGCAGCCAGACGATGCGCAGCAGCTTCTCGACATCCGCCTCGCGGTAGCGCCGGTGTCCGGCCTCGCTGCGCGCGGGGGCGAGCAGGCCGAGGCTTTCGTAGTGGTGCAGGGTGCGGACGGTGACGCCGGCGCGTTGCGCGAGTTCACCGGGGTTGAGCAGGGCAGTCATGGTGGTCTTGGATCGAACGCTTTGCAGTCTGGGACCTGACGTTGCGTCAGATGCAAGCCCCTCAGTCCAACGTTTGCCGATAGCGCAGCAAGGCCACGCCCCCAGCGACGGTCAGGAACGCCAGCATGGGCCACAGCTCCGGCAGCAGTTCGGTCGCGCCCGAGCCTTTGAGCATGACGCCGCGCACGATGCGCAGGAAGTGGGTCAGCGGCAGCACCTCGCCGAGATATTGCGCCCATTGCGGCATGCCGCGAAACGGGAACATGAAGCCCGACAGCAGCATGGACGGCAGGAAAAAGAAGAAGGTCAGCTGCAGGGCCTGGAGCTGGTTCTTGGCCAGCGTCGAGAAGGTGAAGCCCACGCCCAGGTTGGCCAGCATGAAGACGCCGATCATGGCCAGCAGCAGCGTCACGCTGCCCACCATGGGCACGCTGAACAGCAAAAAGGCCGCGCCGAGGATGACGCCCAGCTGCACATAGCCCAGCACCACGTAGGGCAGGATCTTGCCGGCCATGACCTCGAAAGGCCGCACCGGCGTGGCCAGCAGGTTTTCCATCGTGCCGCGCTCGCGCTCGCGCGTCATGGCCAGGGCCGTCAGCATGACCATGGTCATCGTCAGGATGGTGCCCACCAGCCCGGGCACGATGTTGTAGCGGCTCAGGCCCTCGGGGTTGTAGCGGCGCTGGATGCGCACTTCAAAGGGCAGGGCTTGCGGCGCGCGTGAAGCCAGGGCGCCGCGCAGGTCGCGGTTGAGTGCGGTCTGGCCGAGTTGGCTCAGCGCCGCGATGGCATTGCCGGCCGCCGACGGGTCGGTCGCATCGGCCGCGATCAGCACGGCCGGCTTCTCGCCGCGCACGACGCGGGCGCCGAAGTCGTCCGGCACGACGACCAGGAACTGGATGTCGCCGTTCTGCAGCAGCGCGTCGCCGCGCGACTCCGCGATGCCGCTTTCGACGACGCGGAAATAGCCGCTCGTCTGCAGGGCCGCGACCAGGCTGCGTGCCATCGGGCTGGTGTCCTGCGACACGACCGCCGTCGGCAGGCCCTTGGGGTCGGTGTTGATGGCATAGCCGAACAGCACCAGCTGCATGATGGGCACGCCCGCCGCCATCGCGAAGGTCAGCTTGTCGCGCAGCATCTGCTGCACTTCCTTCAGCGCGATGGCGAACATGCGGGCCAGGGCTTGCATCAGGACGCCGCCTCGGCGAAGTTGTCGGTGGCCTGGCCGACGAGCTTGACGAAGGCGTCTTCGAGATCCTTGGCGCCCGCCTCCTTGACGATGGATGCTGCGCTGCCGCGCGCCAGCACGCGGCCATAGGCGATATAGACCAGCTCGTCGCAGCGCTCGGCCTCGTCCATGTAGTGGGTGGAGACGAGGACGGTGATGCCTTCCCCCGACAGCTGGTGGATCTGGTCCCAGAACTCGCGCCGCGCCTTGGGGTCGACGCCCGCCGTGGGCTCGTCCAGCAGCAGCAACTTCGGCTTGTGCAGCAGGCAGGCGGCCAGAGCCAGGCGCTGCTTCCAGCCGCCCGACAGCGCGCCGGCGAGCTGCTTCTCGCGCGTCCTCAACCCCAGCCGCTCCAGCGCCGCATCGACGGCTTGCTTGCGGTTCTCCATCGAGAACAGCCGCGCGATGAAGTCGAGGTTCTCGCGGATGGACAGGTCTTCGTAGAGGCCGAACTTCTGCGTCATGTAGCCGACCTGGCGCTTGACCTCGGCGGCCTGGTGGCGGAAGTCCAGGCCCAGCACCTTGCCGTCACCGGCGTCCGGCGTCAGCAGGCCGCAGAGCATGCGCAGCGACGTTGTCTTGCCGCTGCCGTTGGGGCCGAGGAAGCCGACGATGCGGCCGGTGGCGACCTGCATGTCGACGTTGTCGACCACCTTGCGGTTGCCGTAGGACTTCGACAGCCCTTTGACGTCGATCGCGAGGTCGGTCATTGCGTGACGTCCAGAGGCTGGCCGGGGTGCAGCTTCTCCGCATCCTCGGCCTTGACCGGCCGCGCCTCGACGAGGAAGACCAGCTTGTCGCGCTGCTGGTTGGAATAGATGACGGGCGGTGTGTACTCCGGTCCCGCGGCGATGAAGCTGACGCGCGCGGGAATGGCGGCGCCGCAGCCGTCGCAGTGCAGGTTGACGGTCGCGTCGAGCTTCAGTGAGCCGACGACCGACTGCGGCACATAGAAGCGCGCCTTTCGGTTGGCCGGCGGCAGCAGGGCCAGCACCGGCTGGCCGGCGCCCACCCATTCGCCGGGGCGCATGAACACATCCTGCACGCGGGCCGGCATGGGCGCGCTCTGGCGCTTCTGCTCGACGCGCCAGGCCGTCTGCGCGCGGCCGCTCTCGGCCGCCTGCGCGAGGGCCCGGGCCGCGTTGCGCTCGTCGTCGCGGGCCGGCAGGCGGCCCACCTGCAGGGCGGCGTTCAGCTCCATCACTCGGGCGCGGGCCTGGGCCAGCACCGTCGCGGCATCGTCCACGCGGGCCTGGGCGACAAAGCCCTTGGCCAGCAGCTCCTGCTGGCGGGTCAGGTCGATGCTGGCCAGGCGCTCGGCAGCCCGGGCCTGGTCGAGCTGGGCCTTGGTGACGGCGAGTTCGGGCAGGCGTCGGCCCTTGTCGGCATCCTGGGCCTGGGACCGGGCGCTTTGGGCTCTTGCGCTGGCCTCGGCATCGGCCGCGATTTCGGGTGTTGCATCCAGTGCGAACAGGGGCTGGCCGGCGGCCACGGCTTCGCCCGAGCGCACGGACAGGTCGGTGAGCCGCCCCGCCACCGGCGGCGCGATATAGACCAGCTCGGCCTCGGCATAGCCCGTCCAGCCCTCGGGTGGCTTGTCGCCGCAGCCGGCGAGCAGGGCCGGGATCAACAGCAAGATTCGTTTCATCATCGACTCCTCAAACGCCGCTGGCCAGGCCGAGCAGCGCCCATTCGATGCGCCGCTGCAGCGCTTCATCCGACAGCACCTGGTCATCCACCGCAGCCAGCAGGGCCGGCGGCACCGCGTCGATGGACTTCATGCCGCCGACCAGGATCAGCGGCGCGATGACGGCACCCATCAGGAAGGAAAACCGCGTCAACAAGGGCCGCTGCGGGAGCCGGCCCTGGCCCTCGGCTTCCTGCAGCAGGGCCAGCAGCACGCCCAGGTGGCGCGGCGCATTGGCGCGCAGAAAGTCCTGGGCCACGGCCTGGCCGGCCTGCGCATCCGCCCAGACGCGGGCGATCAGTGGCCGGTGCTCGCGCACGAAGCGCGCCACGCCCATCAGCGCGGCGGCCAGGCGCTCCATCACGTCGGCCTCGCCCTGGCTGTTCAGCGACAGCGCGCCGAACATCTCCTCGTAGTGCTGCTGCAGCAGGGCACGCAGGAAGGCGTCCTTGCTGCCGAAGTGGTAATGAACCATGGCCGGGTTCACGCCGGCGGCCTCGGACACGCGGCGCACCGACAGGCCGGCGCAGCCGAGCTGGGGGTACAGCACCGCGCCCGCGGCGAGCAGGGCCTGGTCCTGGGCTTGGCTGGGGCGGGGCATGCGGTGATTATTGGTCGACTGACCAGTAATGACAAGGCCACGCCGGCCGGCTCTAGACTGCGCGCAAACAAAGGGGAGGCTGGCGTGTTGCGCGTCAAAGTGTTCTTGTTCGGCTTTGCGGCGGTGCTTGGCGCCGCGATCTGGTGGTTGTGGAGCGCCGCCGTCAGCGAGCCGCCGATGGCCGCGGCGGACATCCAGAAAGCGGCAATCGACGTGCCCGAGCTGCGGTCGGAGCCGGCCGCTCGTGGCGCATCTGGAGCGCCAGCGCGAGCGGCAGCCCCGACGCGGGCTGCGGTGTTGCCGCCTGCTGCGGGTGTGCCCTGGTCGGACCTGACCCACCGAGTGCGGACCGCCATTGCCGACGGCAGCCCGCAAAACGCGCTGGTGGCGGCCAACCTGATCGAACGTTGTGCGGCGGCCGACCGTCGCGTTGACGAGCTGTTTGCGTTGCGTGACGCGCAGGTCGCCAAGCCAGCTTTCTTCACGGCCATGTTGTCCGCCTTCGGCCTCGACGACAGCGGGCTCATCGAGCAGGCCCAGCGTGAGCAGCGCAACTGCCAGGGGCTGGACGCACAGACGCGGGCCTTGCAGCCGGCGCTGCTGCAGCGGGCCTTCGATGCCGGGGTCGAAGGGGCCGCAGTGAGCTATGGCAGCTGGCTGGAGGACAACCACCGCCTCGGCGAGAACGCCGCGCTGCTGGCGTCGCTGAGGGCGCGTGTGCGCAGCGATGCCGATGCCGGTGACATCGGCTCGGTGCTGTCGCTGGCCTGGAATGGCGACAGCGAGAGGCATGCGCTGGAGCCGCAGGCCCAGCAGGCCTACCGGCTGGCGCTGAAGCGCATCCAGGCGGCGGAGCTGGACGATGCAGCCAACAGCTGGATCGCAAAACCGGTGAAGCTGATGCTCGAGTTCGTCGACAACGACCTGCCGCCGCTGACGCTGAGCCCGGCGCAGATGCAGGCTGCGGAACAGCAGGCGCAGCGCATCTTCGACACCTACAAGCGCCGTCCGCCGGCACGCAAGGGCGGCGTCGGCTAGACTTCTCATCTGAAAGCGCCGATTTGTTCCGGATTGCGGGCGCTCTACAAATGCCGCTAAACAGGGCTCCGATCAACCGGCGTCCCGCAACAGTGGCCGCCGGTTTTTTGTTTTTGGAGTGGGCCATGACGGGCCGTAGCGTCGGCGACGTGTCGCCGCAGAGTTTTCATTTCGACGAGCCGCTGTCGTTGCGCAGCGGGGCCAGCCTGCCGGCCTACGACCTGATGGTCGAGACCTATGGCCAGCTCAATGCCGAACGCAGCAACGCCGTGCTGGTCTGCCATGCGCTGAATGCCAGCCACCACGTCGCCGGCACCTACGCGGGCGAGGCCAAGAGCGAGGGCTGGTGGGACAACCTGATCGGCCCGGGCAAGGCCCTGGACACCGACAAGTTCTTCGTCATCGGTGTCAACAACCTCGGCTCCTGCTTTGGCTCCACCGGGCCCATGCACATCAACCCGGCGACCGGCCGGGCCTGGGGCGCGGACTTCCCCGTCGTTACCGTACAGGACTGGGTCGATGCCCAGGCGCGCCTCGTCGAGCGCTTCGGCATCCTGAAACTGGCCGCTGTGCTCGGCGGATCGCTCGGCGGCATGCAGGCCCTGGACTGGGCGCTGCGCTATCCCGAGCGCGTCGGCCACTGCATCGCCATCGCGACGGCACCCAATCTGTCGGCGCAGAACATCGCTTTCAACGAGGTGGCCCGCCGCGCCATCGTCACCGACCCCGACTTCCACGGCGGCCATTTCTACGCCCATGGCGTGGTGCCCAAGCGCGGCCTGCGCGTGGCGCGCATGATCGGCCACATCACCTACCTGTCCGACGACGTCATGGCCGAGAAGTTCGGCCGCGAGCTGAAGAGCGGCGCCCTGGGCTATTCGACCCAGGACATCGAGTTCCAGATCGAGAGCTATCTGCGCTACCAGGGCGACAAGTTCAGCGACTACTTCGACGCCAACACCTATCTGCTGATCACCCGCGCACTGGACTACTTCGACCCGGCGGCCGAGCATGGCGGCGACCTGACGCGGGCCTTCGCGTCGGCGCGGGCCAAGTTCCTCATTGCCAGCTTCACCACCGACTGGCGTTTCTCGCCCGACCGCTCGCGCGAGATCGTCAAGGCCCTGCTCGACAACCGGCTGGACGTGTCCTATGCCGAGATCGACGCGCCCCACGGCCACGATGCCTTCCTGCTCGACGACCCGCGCTACCACGGCGTGCTGGGCGCCTATTTCGAACGCATCGCCGGCAACCTGTGCCCTGCCGCCCGGCCTCTGGCCATCAAGGGGGTGGCGGTATGAGCTTCGATCCCGCCATCGCGGCTCTTGTGCCGCCGGGCTCGCGCGTGCTCGACCTGGGCTGCGGCACCGGTGAGCTGCTGGAGCACCTCATCAAGCACAAGGGCTGCACGGGCTATGGCGTGGAGCTGGACGACGCCAACCTGCTGGCCTGCATGAAGCGCGGCGTCAACGTCATCCAGCGCAACCTGGAAGAGGGCCTGTCCATCTTCGAGGACCAGAGCTTCGACGTCGTGCTGCAGCTCGAGACCCTGCAGCATCTGCGCAATGCCGAGCAGATGCTCAAGGAGACGGCCCGTGTCGGCAAGCTCGGCATCGTCAGCTTTCCCAACTTCGCCCACTGGCCCAACCGCCTGCAGGTGCTGTTCGGCCGCATGCCCGTCACGCGGGCCCTGCCCTACGAGTGGTACGACACGCCCAACATCCGCGTCGGCACCTTCGCCGACTTCGGCGTGCTGGCGCGCAAGAACCGCCTCAAGATCCTCGACAGCTTCGGCCTGCAGGACGGCGGCGTGGTGCGCTCCATGCCGAACCTGATGGCCAGCGTGGCGGTGTTCAAGTTCGAGAGGGAGTGAGGGCGGTTCAGCGCGGTTTCAGGATGTCGGCCAGCCGGTCCGGCGTGCCATCCACGCGTTCCAGCTTGGGGTGGCGCGGGCCGCCGCGGCCGTCGAAGCTGACGACGCGGTAGTCGTCGTCGCGCTTGACCCACCACGCCATCGCCGTGCCGTCATCACGTGCGGCCTTCAGCGCGGCCTCGGCGCGTTCGGGGGTGTAGGCGCGGCCTTGCACCGCCAGCAACTGGTCACCCGGCGCCAGACCCTGGCGGAAGGCGGGCGAGTCCCAGGACACCTGCTGCAGCTTGCCGTCGCTGGCGACCATGACACCGACCGAGTACAGCATCGAGAAGCTCGGTTTCTTGGGATGGACGGAGGCGAGGTCCAGGGCACTGCGCACGTCGGCGAAGGCGAGGCGCCAGCCGGTGTGTTCCAGGCCGCTGGGCGCCCCGGTGGCGGGACGCAGGTCGTCCAGGCGCTCGCGCAGCAGCGTGCGCCAGTCCAGCGGCTGCACCTGGTTGAGCGCGGCGACGACATCGTCGAAGCCATACGGGCGTGGCCGGCGCTCGCCGTCGCGGGCGGCGATGAAGACGCGGGCGAAGTCGTCCAGCGAGTGCCGGCCGTCGCTGCACTCGCGGATCAGCGCATCGATGTCCAGCCACAGCCGCAGCGCCGACTCAGGGTAGTAGTCGAAGCCGCCTAGCCAGTCGCCCCAGCGCAGGTCGTCGGTCAGGGGCAGCATGGCGTCGTTCACCGTGTCCTGCAGCGGTCGCCAGCTGCGGCGCGGCTGCTGGGCCTGGTAGGCGGCCATCAGCGCCAGCGCGCGCTGCACCTGGGCAGGTGTGCTCACGCCGCTGCGTGCTTAAAGCACATGGCCCCAGTAGGTGGTCAGGCCCTCGTAGACCCAGAGCAGCTCGTTGCTGGTCGGCGTGTTGAGGTCGTCGCGCAGCGACTGTGCAGTCGCGCATGGGCCGACCGGCCGGGTAGAGCAGCAGGCTGGTCCAGGCGACGCCGAGCAGGTCGCGGCCACGCAGCGGGGCCACAGTGCCACCGTCCGCGCCCAGCCATTGGTAGCTGATGTCCAGCGTCGTGGCGCCGCGCGGCACGTCGATGTCGAAGGCCTGGGGCTGATCCGGCGCGCGGCGCCAGGGCAGGCGCTGGGCGCCGTTCATGACGACCAGGCCGGCTATCTGGGCCACATGCCCGACCGGGCCGTGGTAGCCGGGCAGCCAAAGCGGGTAGAGCAGGCGCAGCCGGCCTTCGTGCACCGGCAGCGCCAGGCCGACCTGGACGATGCCCTGGCCGGCATTGCTGGCATCGACCTTGACGGTCAGGGTCTCGGTGGCCTGGGCGCTGGAGGCCAGGGCCACCCACACGGCGGCGGTCGCGATCCGGTTCGAGAGGGGCTTCATGGCAATCCTCGTGACAGGCGTCGTTGCGGTCTTCCGACACCTGTCCAGTCAGACGAAATCGCCGCCCCAACCGGACATCGCGGATGCCGCGTAGAGTCGTTTGCCATGCGCCGCACCCGCTTCCTCGCTTCGGTCCTGGCCGCCGGCGTGGCGCCGTGGGTGCGGGCCGAGGCAGCGCCGCTGGGCTTCGTCTACCCCAACGTCAACGGCCTGGGCGAGGCCGGTTTTGGTTATCGGGCCCTGCATCTGGCCTTGCGCCACTGGGGTCAGCCCTTCGAGCTGCAGCTGGCGCCGGCCACCACCAACATCCCACGCTCGCTGCGCGCGCTGGCGCAGGGCGACGTGAACGTGATGGACCTGGGCACCAGCAATGCCTTCGAGCAGCAGTTCCAGCCCATCCACCTGCCCATCGACCGCGGCCTCAGCGGCTGGCGTCTGCTCGTCATCCGCGCCGATGCGGCGCCGCGGTTCAGGAGCGTCGACAGCCTCGAGCGGCTGGCCGACATGCGCGCCGGCCAGGGCACGAACTGGCCCGACGCCGCGCTGCTGCGCGCCAGCGGTCTGGCCGTCGTCACGGCCGACCACATCAGCCTGCTGTTCAAGCTGCTGCAGGCCGGGCGTTTCGACTACCTGCCGCTGGGCCTCAACGAGGTGGACGGCCTGGTGCGGCGCTATCGGACGACCTCGCCCGACGCGGTGGTCGAGCCTCATCTGGCCCTGGTCTATCCCTTCGCGCGGCTGTTCTTCGTGCGCCGTGGCGACGAGGTGCGCCGGGCGGCGATTGCCGAGGGCCTGGGCCGCGCCTTCGACGATGGCAGCTTTCAGGCGCTGTTCGCCGCCGACCCCGTCACGCGAAGCACGCTCGCGCAAGCCCGGCTGGCCGAGCGGCGCGTGCTGCAGATTGCCAACGCCGATCTCAGCGAGGCGACGCGCGCTATTCCCGCGCGCTACTTCATCAAGCCCTGATCAGGCCGACTTCTTGTGGCCTTTCTTGGCCGCCTTCTTGTGCTTGGCCTTGCTGCCGGTCTTCTTGGCGCCGGTCTTGACCATGGCGCCCGAGCTGGCGTGGCTGGCCTTGTGGTGCTGGGCCACGCGGGCTTCGGCGGCGGGGGCGGCGAAGGCGGCGCTCAGGGCGATGGCGAGGACGGCGGCAGTGGTCTGGATCTTCATGGCGACAACCTTTCGGGAACGAATGCCGCCAGCCTAACTCAGCGCGGCGCTGCCGCCCGTGAGAACGCCGTCAGCCGCGGCGCGCCGATGCGGCGCGGCCACAGCCGGGGCCCACTGCCGTAGCGTGAACAGCCCCTAGTTGCCCTTGCGGATGATGGTGCCGTCGTCGGTGCGCTCGTCGTCCTTGAACACGCCCTCCCAGCGGTCGCCGGTGGGCCAGTAGAAGATGCCCTGACCGTGCTTGAGGCCGCGCGACCAGGCGCCCTCGTAGCGCTCGCCGCTCTTCCAGGCGTATTTGCCTTGGCCGTGAGCCTTGCCGGCCTCGAACTGGCCTTCGTAGATGTCGCCGCCGGGAAAGACCATGCGGCCATTGCCCTGGGGCAGGCCGGCCGCCATCTGGCCCTCGTACTGGTTGCCGTTGGCGAAGCGCATCTTGCCCTGGCCCTGGGGCTTGTCGTTGACCCAGTCGCCTTCGTAGCGCTGGCCGCTCATCCACACATAGCTGCCTTTGCCGTGGGGCAGGCCCTGGCGAATCTGGCCGTTGTAGACGTCACCCGAGGCATAGGTCAGCTTGCCTTCGCCCTCGGGCTGGCCGTCCAGCACCGCGCCTTCGTACTGGTTGCCGTTGGCGAAGGTCATGGCGCCGCGGCCGGTGGCGCGGTCGGCCGCCCAGTCGCCCTTGTAGCGCTGGCCGCCCGCCCAGCGGATCTCGCCGACGCCTTCACGCCGGCTGTGCGTCAGCGGGCCTTCGTAGACGTCGCCGTTCTTCCATTCGACGCGGCCGGTGCCGGAGACGGTGTCGTCGTCGTTGCGCGTGAACTGGCCGATGTAGTGGGTGTCGCCGGCGACGCGGTCGAAGAGCTTGGGCTCGGGGGCCGGCGCGGGTGCGGCTGCCGGTGCGGCTGCCAGCGCGATGGGTGCGACTGGCGTGGCGGCCGCCTGGCGCAACGGCGCAGTCGCGGGTGCTGCCGCAGGCGCGGTGCTGGCGGCGGACTTGGCCGTTGGTGTCGCCCCGGGCTTGGGCGCAGCAGCCACCGCCGCTGCCGGCGCAGGAGTGGGTGCACCCGGCAGCGGCGTCGCCACCCAGGGCGTGCCGCGTTCACGGGCCAGGGCCTGGGCGTTGTTCAGGGCCAGCTCCTGGGCGCTGCCCTTGCAGAGCTTGGCGGTGTCGCGCCACAGCGTCTCGCCAATCTGGCTCTGGGTCTGGCGTTCGGCCAGGGGCAGGGCGGCGGCGCTGTTGCGCAGCCTGCCGGAGAACTCGCGGGCGCGCTCGAAGGGCGGGGCGCAGAACTCGGCGTTGTGGCCGTCGATCTCGCTCTGCTCGCGGCGGCGCTGGGCGGTCTGCTGCTGGCTGCCGGTGCATTGTTCGCCGGCCAGCTCCCACATGCCTTCGGCCTTGCGGTAGAGGCTGGCGGCGTCGGAGAAGCGGCGCTCGCCGAAGGCTGCGCGGGCCAGGTCCTGCAGTGAGGCCGCGTCACGGTGGGCGGTCTCGCACTGGCTGCCGGCCTGCAGCTTCTCGGCCAGGGCGTCGCGGCTCTTCTGGCTGTCGGCCAGGTTGCGCTGGGCGCGCTCGCGGGCGCGGCCGTCGCAGCTGGCGATGGCCGCCCCCCACTCGGCCACGGCTTCGTCGTAGAGCTTGACCAGCGCCTGCAGCGGCTGGTTCTGCGACTGCGCCGTTGCGGCGCGCAGATCGGAAGAAAGAGCCCGGCTGGTCAGCTGGGCGCAACTGGGCGGCGGCGGTGCGGGGGCCGCCTCGGGCTCGGACGCAGCCGGCTCGGGTGCCGACGCCGCACTGGCGGCGGGCTCGGGGGGCGTCTGGGCCTGGGCCAGCGCAGCCGCGAAAACCAGCAGGACTGCGGCCAGCCTCATTTCTTTTTGGCTCCCGATTCGGCCGGCATCTCGAGCATGGCGTCGACCAGGCCGCGCGAGAAGCGGTTGGCGCCCGGGTCGTCGGCGCTTTCGAAGCTGAAGCTGCCCCGGGCCGAGGCCAGCGGCATGGCGCCGATCTCGCGCAGCAGCGAGTCGGCCTTGAAGCCGCCGAGCAGGGCGACCACTTCGGCCTCGAAGCCTCGCGCCGCGGCCACCTTGTTCAGGGCCGCCAGCCGGTCGGCGTCGAAGAGGAAGGCGTTCTGGGCCAGCCGGCGCTCAATCAGCTTCTGGTGCAGCGAAAAACCGGCCAGCGGCGGCGCGCCCAGGGCCGCCATGCGTGTGAAGGCCCAGGCATCGGCGCGCTCGAAGGCGGTGGCGGCGATGCGCGAGATGCCCGACAGCGAGCCGCGGTTGGCCGCCGCGGCCTGCATGACGTTGACGACCTGCTGGCGCGTCAGCTGCTGGGCGGCGTCGACCAGGCCGTCGCGGATCTTCTGCGCGGCCAGGGCCTTGCCCTGCTCGATGAGCTGCTGCTTGAGGATTTCGCTGGCGACGTTGGCGGCGGCGGTCTTGGCGGCGCTGATGGCGGCGTCGGCGGCCAGGGCCGCCGCCTTGACGCCCGAGGCCAGCGTCGCGAGGTTGTAGAGGGTGCCGCCGATCTTCAGCGCGTAGTGATAGGTCTTCATGCGGGCCCCGCCCTCCTCGGACAGGCCCTGGGTCCACAGCACCATCCACAGCGCCTCGTCGGGCGTGGGCTCGGCCGCGGTGACTTCCAGCGGATGCAGGCTGAGCAGCCAGTGGTAGTCCTGCAATTGCGGCGTGTTGGGCGGCGCGAAGCGGGTGTAGCCGCGGCAGACCTCGAAAGGCTTGATCTGCACCGCTTTGCCCCCGGTCGTGCCGACGGTGAAGGGCTTGCCGTTGTCGCGGGCGTCGGCCAGCCATTCCAGCAGCTTCTCGCCGTCATCGCTGTTCTGGCCGGCGACATGGTTCAACCGCGTGCCCATGGGCAGGGGCGAGTCCTGGGTGACGGCGATGACGGTCAGGCGCTCGTCCACCTGCAGGGCGCGCACCCAGGCGACGCGGTCGTTCTCGGCCCAGCCGGCGCTGGTGGCGACGGCGAAGGGCAGCTCCCACTGCTTGTCGCACTCCTTGTCCTTCAGCGCCGCGCTGCGGGCGATGGCGGGCCGGATCAGGCGTTCGCCGGCCCCGTAGGCGCGCATGCCCGCGAGCAGGGTCTCGTCGACCTGGCGACCGTCGTCAACGGTGAACTTGGGGCCAGAGGCGCAGCCGGTCAGCAGCGCAAGCAGAACAATCAGTAACAGGCGCATGGCGGCGAGCCTAAGCGGTGACCATGACGGACGTCGCCCGTAGTTCTACGTAAGCCGCGTGATGCCTTGCCCACAAGCCTAAACTGGCGGATCGCGCCACAAGCGCCAGGAGTACGCCATGAATGCACGTGACCCCAACCTGCCCCTGCAAGCCGACGAGGCGACCGCCCTGGGCGAATTTGCCGCCCGCGTCTGGGACGAGGAGATCGTCCCCGCCCTGACCGACTACATCGCTGTTCCCGCCAAGAGCCCGATGTTCGACGCCGACTGGGAAAAGAACGGCCACATCGAGAAGGTGCTGACTCAGGCCGCCGCCTGGGTGGAGAGCAAGAAGGTCGCGGGCCTGAAGCTGGAGGTCATCCGCATTCCCGGCCGCACCCCGGTCATCTTCTTCGAGGTGCCGGCCACCAAAGCCGGTTCGGAAGACACCGTCGTCGTCTATGGCCACCTGGACAAGCAGCCCGAGTTCAGCGGCTGGCGCGGTGACCTCGGCCCCTGGACGCCCAAGTACGAGAACGGCCTGCTCTATGGCCGCGGCGGCGCCGACGACGGCTACGCGGTCTACGCCTCCCTCACGGCCATCATGGCCCTGGACAAGCAGGGCATCCCGCGGCCGCGCTGCGTCGGCCTCATCGAGACCTGCGAGGAGAGCGGCAGCTTCGACCTGCCGGCCTATCTGGACGTCCTCAAGCCCCGTCTGGGCAATGTCTCCCTCGTCGTCTGCCTGGACTCGGGCGCCGGCAACTACGACCAGCTCTGGCTGACGACCTCGCTGCGCGGCATGGTGTCGGGCGTGCTGAAGGTGGAGGTGCTGACCGAGGGCATCCACAGCGGCGACGCCTCGGGCGTCGTGCCCTCGTCCTTCCGCATCCTGCGCCAGGTGCTGGACCGCCTGGAGGACAGCAAGACCGGCCGCCTGCTGCCGGAGAGCTTCCACTGTGAGATCCCCGGCGCCCGCCTCGAGCAGGCGCAACTGACGGCGGCCATCCTGAAGGAAGAGGTCTACAAGCGCATGCCCTGGGCCTGCGGCGCGGACGGCGGCCCGGTGCTGCCGGTGACGACGGATCCGGTCGAGGTGCTGCTGAACCGCACCTGGCGGCCGACGCTGTCGGTGGTTGGCGCCGATGGCTTCCCCGAGCTGAAGAACGCCGGCAATGTGCTGCGGCCCTACACGGCCTTCAAGCTGTCGCTGCGCCTGCCCCCGCTGGTGGATGGCAACGAGGCCGCGCTGCGCCTGAAGACGCTGCTGGAGGACAACGCGCCCTACAACGCCAAGGTGACCTTCACGCCCGACGGCCGCGCTGGCGCCTATGGCGCCACCGGCTGGAACACGCCCGAGCTCTCGCCCTGGCTCAGCCAGGCCCTGAACGACGCCAGCCAGGCCCAGTTCGGCGCGCCGGTCGGCTACATCGGCCAGGGCGGCACCATCCCGCTGATGAGCATGCTGCAGAAGGGTTTCCCCCAGGCGCAGATGATGGTCTGCGGCGTGCTGGGCCCCAAGAGCAATGCCCACGGCCCCAACGAGTTCCTGCACGTGCCCTATGGCAAGCGGCTGACCGCGGCCGTCGCGCAAGTGATGGCAGCGCACCCCTGACCGGATGGACCAGCTCCGCGCCATCAAGGTCTTCGTCCGCGTCATTGACGAGGGCAGCTTCGCCGCCGCGGCGCGCGCGTTGGATCTGGCGCCGGCCGTCGTCACGCGCCTGGTGGCCGAACTGGAGGAGCACCTCGGCACCCGGCTGCTGAACCGCACGACGCGGCGGCTGTCGCTGACCGAGATCGGCGAGGCCTATCTGGAGCGCGCGCGGCGCATCCTGGCCGATGTCGACGAGGCCGCCGCGCTGGCCGCGTCGGCGACTCAGGAGGTGCGCGGCGTGCTGCGCGTGCTGTGCCCGCCGGCCATCGCCGTGCACCAGCTGGCCAAGCACCTGCCCAAGTTCCACCGCGACTACCCCCTGGTGTCGCTGGAGCTGACCTCGCCCGGCCCGGTCGAAACGGTGGACGACGCCTACGACCTGACCATCTTCCTGTCGCGCGAGACGCTGGATGGTGACTTCATCGCCCGCCGCCTGGCGCGCAGCGAATTCATCATGTGCGCCTCGCCGGAATATCTGGACCAGCGCGGCCGCCCCCAGCACCCGAGCGACTTGAAGACGCATGACGCGCTGCTGCCGCCCACGCCGATGAATATGCGCGGCGTGACGGTGCAGCGCGGCGATGGTGGCGAGGAGATCACGCTGCCCATCACGCCCTCGCGCGCGACGCTGGCGACGACGCACATGGACACCAACTATGCCGCCGCCCTGCATGGCCTGGGCATTGCCGGGCTGCCCAGCTTCATGGTGGAAGACGCCCTGCTCGAGCAGGCCCTGGAGCGCGTCATGCCGCAGTGGCGCCTGTTCGGCACGACGCTGTGGGCCGGCATGCCGACGCGCAAATACGTGCCGGCGCGCACGCGGGCCTTCCTCGACTTCCTGCTGGAGATCTTCGGCGGCGAGGACAAGGACCCCTGGCTGGTCGCCGCGGGCTGCGCGACCTGTCCCTGACTACTTCAGCGTGAAGCCCAGCTCGAAGAACTCGGGGCAGCGGGTTTCCAGAGACCGCTTCAAGGGGCCGAAGGCGACGTAGCGGCTGGATGTCTTGGCAACATGGGCCAGCAGCCGGCGTTCCTCGGCATGGCCCTGGCCCAGCAGTGCGAGATGCTGGCGCAGCGCGCTCCATTCCAGTTCGCGCCAGTACTCGCCGAAATCGGCGGCCAGCTCTTCGTCGAGCAGGCCCTCCTTGCGGCATTCCTCCCAGTGGCGCGCGGCCCAGTCGATCTCCTGGGCTTCGTCCCAGGCCAGCTCGGGCGGGCGCAGCAAGGCGGCCAGTTCGTCCGTCGCGCTGCCTTTGGGGGCGTCGTCGATGAGGCGGTGCAGCACCTTGTCCAGGCCGCTGTCGATGCCGTCCTGGGCAACGCGGCCCAGGCCGGCACGCAGGGCGTTGGGGTCGGGTGGCGTCAGCGGGGCGGGGTGGGCGCGCAGTTCGGCGCAGGCCGCGCGTACCAGGCGGTCGGCGTCTTCGGGGTGGGCAAGCAGGTCGGCAATCAAGGCGGAGGTCATGGAGAGGAAGTCCCTCGTGGATAATCAAATTCTAAGAACCGCCGGCCCCGGCACCCTCACCGACTTCGAGCCCTTGCCGCTCTCGCCGCTCGTGCCGCGCTCGCCCCGAATCCCATCCCCCGCCCCACTGCCCGCCCTCGTCGCCCTGGCCCTTTGTGCCTGGGGTCAGGCGTCGGCCCAGCAAGCCGCGTCCGACGACAGCCTGCCCCTGCGCGGCAGCCGCGTGCTCGGCCCGGCCTCCAAGACCGGCACCAAGCCGGCCCTGGTCATCAGCGCCGACAAGGTGGCGGCCCAGATGGACCAGAAGGCCGAAGGCCAGGGCAACGTCGAGTTGCGCTACGGCGAGCTGGTGCTGAACGCCGACAAGCTGGACTACAACGTCGTCGATGACCTGGCCCGGGCCGAAGGCCAGGTGCGCATCAACCACAACGGCAATGTCTTCAGCGGGCCGCTGCTGCAGCTCTATGTGACCCGCTTCGAAGGCGAGTTCCTGACGCCGCATTTCTTCCTGGCGGCCACCGGCGGCGCCGGCAATGCCAAGGTGTTGAAGTTCCAGGACAGCGAGCACATCAGTGCCACCGAGGGCAACTACACCAGTTGCCCGGCGGTGGAGAACCAGGAGCCGGCCTGGCAGATCACGGCCAAGAGCCTGCGCCTGGACCTGGCCGCCAACGAGGGCCAGGCCGACGGCGCCGTGCTGCATTTCCTGGGCATGCCCATCCTGGCCGCGCCGTCCCTGAGCTTCCCGCTCAGCTCGGCCCGCAAGTCGGGCTGGCTGCCGCCTAACATCTTCCTGGACAACCGCAGCGGCCTGGAATTCGGCGTCCCGTACTACTGGAACATCGCACCGCAGCGCGATGCCACCTTCACGCCCTTCATCATGAGCAAGCGCGGCGTGGGCCTGGACAGCGAGTTCCGCTACCTGGAACCCGAGCATGCCGGCCGCATCAACGTCGACCTGCTGCCCAGTGACCGCGTCTTCGGCCATTCGCGCTGGAGCCTGAAGCTCAACAACGACGGCCATGTCTTCGGCGACTGGCGCTACCGCCTCAAGAGCGAGCGCGTGTCCGACGACGACTACTGGAAGGACATGTCACGCCGCGTCGAGAGCCAGACGCCGCGCCTGCTGGCCAACGACTTCACGCTGAACCGCCAGCGCGAGCTGTCCTGGGGCGTCATCGACACCTATGCCCGCATGCAGCGCTGGCAGGTCCTGCAGGGCGTCGATGCGCCCTTCGACACGCCTTTCCAGCGCAGCCCCCAGGTCGGCGTGCGCGTGACGACGTCGGCCGACGAGGCCGTGCTGGACAGCTTCCGCCCCTGGGGCCGCAAGGCGCGCCTGGAGGGCGGGCTGGAGCTGGAATACAACCGCTTCGATCTGCCGGGCTCGGCCCTGGCCGGCCAGCAGCGCGGCGGCCAGCGCGTGCATGCCCTGGGCCACGTGGCGGCGCCGCTCGGCGGCGAGGCCTGGTGGTTCATCCCGCGCCTCTCGGTCAATGCGGCGGCCTACGATCTGGACCGCGCCCAGTCCGACGGTCGCTCGCGCATGCACCGCGTCATCCCGACGCTGAGCATCGACCATGGCTGGGTGTTCGAGCGCGACACCACGCTGCTGGGGCGTGAATACCGCCAGAGCCTGGAGCCACGGCTGTTCTATGTCAACACGCCCTTCCGCGACCAGGCCAACCTGCCCAACTTCGACTCGGCGCCGAAGGACTTCAACTTCGACTCCATCTACACCGACAACCAGTTCTCGGGTGTGGACCGCGTGTCGGACCTGCACGCCCTGAGCGCCGGCGTGACCAGCCGCTGGATCAGTGCGAGCTCGGGCGAGGAGATCCTGCGCCTGGGCGCCGTGCAGCGCTTCCTGTTCCGCGACCAGCAGATCACGCCCGAGGGGCCGCCCGTCACCCAGCGCTTCTCCGACCTGCTGCTGGCCGCCGCCGCCCACCTGGACGAGAAGTGGTGGGCCGACGGTACCTTGGAGTTCAACCCCGAAACCAACCGCTCGGTGCGCTCCGTGTTGCGGGCGCGCTATTCGCCGGGTCCCTACAAGACCGTCAGCGTCGCCTACCGGCTGGCGCGTGGCCAGAGCGAACAGGTCGAGCTGGCCTGGCAATGGCCCATCTGGGGCACGCCCGTCACCTCGCGCGGCGCCGACAGCAAGGCCTGCGGCGGCGCCTGGTACAGCGCCGGCCGCGTGCAGTACTCGCTGCGCGACCGCCGTCTGACCGATTCGGTGGCTGGCTTCGAATACGACGCCGGCTGCTGGGTGCTGCGCTGGGGCGTCGAGCGCCTGTCCACCGGCCGGGCCGAAACGAACACGCGCTTGATGCTGCAACTGGAGCTGGTCGGCCTGTCACAGCTCGGTTCGAACGCCCTCAAGGTCTTGAAGGACAATGTGCCCGGTTACCGAAGGCTGAGCTCCGACCGCTCGCCGAGTTCTGATTTCCAACCATGATGCATCGCCTCGCTCCCTCCATCCTTGCCGTGACGCTGGCCCTGGCCGCCTTCAACGCCGCCGCCCAGACGCCCACGCTGCAGCCGGGGGACTACATCGCCGCCGTCGTCAACCAGGACGTCGTGGCCGCCAGCGAGGTCATCCAACGCACCGAACAGCTGCGCCAGCAGGCCCGCAAGAACGGTGAGGTGATGCCCGAGACGGCCGGCCTGCGCAAGCAGGCGCTGGAGGCCCTGATCGAGGACCGGGTGCTCGTCACCTACGCCCGCGAGAACGGCAACAAGATCGATGAGGCCGAGCTGGATCGCGTCGTCGCCAACGTTGCCGCCCAGAACAAGCTGACGATGGACCAGCTGCGCGAGCGCCTCAAGCAGGACGGCACCGACTACAAGAGCTTCCGCGAGAACCTGCGCGACCAGATGATGACGGAGCGCGTGCGCGAGCGCGAGGTGCAGGGCCGCATCAAGATCACCGACGCCGAGATCGACGCCTACCTCGACAAAAAGCGCGCCACCCTCGAGCAGGGCGGCCAGGTCAACCTCGCCCAGGTGCTGGTGCCGGTGCCCGAAGGCGCGCCGGAGAGCGTCGTGGCCGAGCGTCGCGCCCGCGCCGAGGCTGCGCTGTCCCGCATCAAGGGCGGTGAAGACTTCGCCCGTGTCGCCCGTGAGGTCTCCGAGGATGGCAACAAGGCCCGCGGCGGCGAGATCGGCATGCGTCCGGTCGACCGCCTGCCCGACATCTTCGTCAACGCCACCAGGGGCCTGAAGGCTGGCCAGGTGGCGCCGGAGCTGCTGCGCAGCGGCGCGGGCTTCCACATCCTCAAGGTCGTCGAGCGCCAGGGCGCCGCGTCCCTGACCCAGAGCGTGCAGACCCATGCCCGCCACATCCTGCTGCGCCCCTCGCCCCAGCTGACGGCCGAAGTGGCCGCGCGTCGCCTGGCCGAAATGAAGCGCCAGATCGAGACCGGCCAGGCCAAGTTCGAGGACCTCGCCAAGGCCAATTCCGAGGACGGCAGCGCCCCCGAGGGCGGCGACCTGGGCTGGATGGGCGCCGGCGGCTTCGTGCCCGAGTTCGAGGAAGCGATGAATGCGCTGCCCTTGAACGGCATCTCCGGCCCCGTCGTGTCGCGCTTCGGCGTGCACCTGATCCAGGTGATGGAGCGCCGCACCGTCGATATCGAGATGAAGCAGCTGCGCGAGCAGGCCCGCAATGCGCTGCGCGAGCAGAAGTACGACGAGGCCTACCAGGACTGGGTCAAGGACCTCCGCACCAAGGCCTTCGTCGAAGTCCGCGAATGGCTGGACTGAGCGAGGACCGAGTGCAGTGCCTGCGCACTGCGCGACGCCTCGCGAAGGACCGTCGGCTTGCAAGCCGGCGGGCATGAGGCGGGACCGGGAGTCGCATGAGTAAACACATCCCCCGCAAGCGCTTCGGGCAGCATTTCCTGACCGACAAGGCGCTGATCGAGTCCATCGTCGACCTGATCGACCCGCAAGCGGGCGAGACCCTGGTCGAGATCGGTCCCGGCCTGGGCGCCATGACGCTGCCGCTGCTGGAGCGCATTCCCAAAGATTCGGTGCCCCTGACCGTTATCGAACTGGACCGCGACCTGGCGGCGCGCCTGCGCAAGCGCGACGACGTCGACGTCATCGAGAGCGATGTGCTCAAGGTCGACTTCAAGGCCCTGGCCGCCGCCAAGGCAGCGAAGCTGCGTGTCGTCGGCAACCTGCCCTACAACATCTCCACACCCATCCTCTTCCATCTGCTGGAGGCGGTGGACGATGTGGTCGACCAGCACTTCATGCTGCAGAAGGAAGTCGTCGACCGCATGGCCGCCGGGCCGGGCGGCAAGGACTATGGGCGCCTCAGCGTCATGCTGCAGTGGCGCTACGACATCGAGTCGGTGCTGGACGTGCCGCCCGAGGCCTTCGACCCGCCGCCGCGGGTGGACTCGGCCATCGTGCGCATGCTGCCCCTGAAGACGCCGCCGGCCGTGGACCCGGCCTTGCTGGGCGCCCTGGTCGCCAGTGCCTTCTCGCAGCGCCGCAAACTGCTGCGCCACAGCCTGGGTCACTGGCTGGCCGAGCGCGGCTATGCGGGCCATTTCGACCTGCAGCGCCGCGCCGAGGAAGTGCCCGTGGATGAGTTCGTGGCCCTCGCCCTCGAAGTCCCGAAAACGACGAAGCCCGCCTAAAAGCGGGCTTCGTCTCCTCCAGCAGCTGCAGCGGAGCCGGCTTCGCCGGGCCGCTAGCAGCGCCCCCTCGGGGGGCCGGCGTGAGCCGGTACGGGGGGTCTCGTCAAGCTGCGTTCAACCACATCGACGTGTCAAAGGCGCTGCACATCATCGGCATGTTCATGCCGAAGTTGGGGTTGCCAATCGTCGCCTTGGCGCTCTTCGGCGCAGGCTTCTCAATAACCGGGGCCACCTCAGCAGCCCGCTCCCATGACCCGTTTTCTTGGGAGCGGGCTACTGAAAAGAATAGAAACAGCGGAAGGCTATTTTCCGATCGGCCCAGTAGTCGGCCGTGTCGCGGAAGACATCGAGCAACTGCTCGCGGGCTTCGCGATCGAATCGCACGTTGTCGGGCAACTGCTCCAGCACCACGACAAAGCCCGGCTGGCTGCCGGCCTTGTGGACGAGGTCGGTCATGCAGTCATGCAGGGCGTCCAGGTTCTTGCCGAAGTGAGCGGGAAAGAGGAAGGCCTGCGCGATGCCGTCGAGCACGTCCTGCTTGGACTGCGCCTCCGACAGGTTGGCGTACAGGAAATGCTGGCCCGCTTCATGGGCGGCCTGCATCAAGTCCTCGACCCGGTAGGCCCGTATGGCCTGCACGATATTGGGACGGACGGTCTGCAAAAGCATGGTCGCGTTCCTCCTTTCAAGTCACAAAACAGCTGAATCCTCGACCTTCACCGGGCCGCCTGGGCGCGGATGCGCTTGAAGCTGGCATAGTGATCGTCGGTGTAGTAACAGACCTCGGGCGCTGTCGGCGGTGTGCCGCCGCAGATGAGGCGGCGGGCACCCCGCGTGCGGGCGCCAGGAGTCTTGACCGTGTATTCGCGATAGAAGCCGCGAGCCTTGCGGGGAAGCAGGCGCTCGCGATTGCCGAACACCACGCCGTCCTTGGCATGCGGGAACGGACCTCCGGCAAGAATCAGCCGGTGGGTTTCCTGCGCCGGGGCCGGCAGCTCGCTCAGCTGAATTTCAGCCAGAACGGGCGTTGTGGTGGGTTGCCTATCGTCGGCAGCCCCCTTGGCTTGCGCGCCTCCGGCCAAGCCGGAAAGCAACAGGGCGGTGGTGACCGCCGTGGCGCCGGAGCGCGCCAGCCGCGAGAGCAAAAACACGGGTTAACCCTGCTTCGAAAACCACAATGGTACCGAAGCGACCCCAAAAGCTCAAGCCAGATCCTGGCGCCGGACTCTGGAATTCGGGCATGTGAGCTTGCGCTTACATAGCCCTAAGCCATTGTTTTTGCTGGGGTCATGACGGTCGCATGACAAAGTTTTCGAGGGTGAAAACTTCTGTCAATTGAGGAAGTCGGGGCGGTTTTGCCCTGTTCCTCCGTGGAACCGACCGGCGCTTCAGCTGCGCGCCGCGTTGGCGTCGGCAACCGTCAGGGCCGTCATGTTGACAATGCGGCGCACGGTGGCCGAGGGGGTCAGCACATGCACCGGCTTGGCCGCGCCAAGCAGCACCGGGCCGATGGCGATGCCGCCGCCGGCGGCTGTCTTCAGCAGGTTGTAGGAGATGTTGGCCGCATCGATGTTGGGCAGCACCAGCAGGTTGGCCTCACCCGTCAGCGGGCTGTGCGGCATGATCTGCTTGCGGTAGCCGGCATCCAGGGCGGTGTCGCCGTGCATCTCGCCGTCGACCTCCAGCCAGGGTGCGAGCTGCTGGACCAGGGCCAGGGTGTCGCGCATCTTGATGGCCGACGGGCAGTTGCTGGTGCCGTAGTTGCTGTGCGAGAGCAGGGCCGCCTTGGGCGTCAGGCCGAAACGGCACATCTCCTGGGCGGCCATGATGGTGATCTCGGCCAGCTGCTCGGCGGTCGGGTCGTAGTTGACGTGGGTGTCGACCAGCATGACCTGGCGGCCCGGCAGGATGAGCCCGTTCATGCAGGCATAGGTCTTCACGCCGGCGCGCTTGCCGATGACCTGGTCGATGTACTGCAGATGGGTGGCCGTCGTGCCCCAGGTGCCGCAGAGCATGCCGTCGACCTCGCCCTTGTGCAGCAGCATGGCGCTGATCAACGTCAGGCGGCGGCGCATCTCGATCTTGGCGAGCTGCTGGGTCACGCCCTTGCGCTCGGTCATGCTGAGATAGGTCTGCCAGTAGTCGCGGTAGCGGTGATCGTTCTCGACGTTGACGATGTCGTAGTCGCGGCCCTGCTGCAGGCGCAGGCCGAAGCGCTCGCAGCGCTCGGCGATGACCTCGGGGCGCCCGATCAGCGTCGGGCGGGCCAGGCCTTCGTCGACGACGACCTGGGCCGCGCGCAGGATGCGCTCCTCCTCGCCCTCGGCATAGGCGACGCGCTTGTTGGGCGCCCGCTTGGCCGCGGAGAAGATGGGCTTCATCGTGTTGCCCGAGGCGTAGACGAAGCTCTGCAGCTTCTCGCGGTAGGCATCCCAGTCGGTGATGGGGCGGGCCGCGACGCCCGAGTCCATGGCCGCCTTGGCCACGGCCGGCGCAATGCGCATCATCAGCCGCGGGTCGAAGGGCTTGGGAATCAGGTATTCGGCACCGAAGCTCAGCGTCGCGCCGACGTAGGCCGCGGCCACCACCTCGCTCTGCTCGGCCTGGGCCAGGTCAGCGATGGCGTGGACGGCTGCGATCTCCATCTCGATGTTGATGGTCGTCGCGCCCGAGTCCAGGGCGCCGCGGAAGATGTACGGGAAGCACAGGACGTTGTTGACCTGGTTGGGATAGTCCGTGCGGCCCGTGGCCATGATGGCGTCGCCGCGCACGGCCTGGACTTCCTCCGGCAGGATTTCCGGCGTCGGGTTGGCCAGCGCGAAGATCAGCGGCTTGTCGGCCATGGTGGCCACCATGTCGGACTTCAGCACGCCGCCGGCCGACAGGCCCAGGAAGACGTCGGCGCCGGCAATCACTTCGCGCAGCGAGCGCTTGTCGGTCTTCTGTGCGAACTCGGCCTTGTCCGGGTCCATCAGCTCGGTGCGGCCCTCGTAGACGACGCCGGCCAGGTCGGTCACGAAGATGTTCTCGCGCGGCAGGCCCAGCTTGAGCAGCAGGTTCAGGCAGGCCAGGGCCGCAGCACCCGCGCCCGAGGTGACCAGCTTGACGTCCTTGACGCTCTTGCCGACGACCTTGAGGCCGTTCAGGAAGGCCGCGCCGACGACGATGGCCGTGCCATGCTGGTCGTCGTGGAAGACGGGGATCTTCATGCGCTCGCGCAGCTTGCGCTCGACATAGAAGCAGTCGGGCGCCTTGATGTCCTCGAGGTTGATGCCGCCGAAGGTCGGCTCCAGCGCGGCGATGCAGTCCACCAGCTTGTCGAGGTCGTTCTGGTCGACCTCGAGGTCGAAGACGTCGATGCCGGCGAACTTCTTGAACAGCACGCCCTTGCCTTCCATGACGGGCTTGGAGGCCAGCGGGCCGATATTGCCCAGGCCCAGCACGGCCGTGCCGTTGGAGACCACGGCGACGAGGTTGCCGCGCGAGGTGTAGCGGAAGGCATTGGCCGGGTCGGCCACGATCTCTTCACACGCCGCGGCCACGCCCGGCGAATAGGCCAGGGCCAGGTCGCGCTGGTTGACCAGGGACTTGGTGGCCGCGATGGCGATCTTGCCCGGCGTCGGGAACTCGTGATATTCGAGGGCGGCCTGGCGGAGTTGGGCGCGTTTTTCTTCTGAGCTGGGCATGGCGGACATCACAAAGGCCGACGGGGGGCTGGAATCATGCCACCGCAAGCCGACCTGGGCCGCTGCGGATGTCCACATGGCGACAATCGCCCGCATGGGTGAATTCGATCTGATCCGGCGCTACTTCCAGCGCCCCGCGGCTTCCGGTGTGGAGGTCGGCGTGGGCGATGACTGCGCCGTCCTCGTGCCGACGCCGGGCGCGCGCTGGCTCATCTCCAGCGACATGCTGGTCGAAGGCCGGCATTTCCTTTCCACGGTCGACCCGGCCCGGCTGGGTCATAAGGCCCTGGCCGTCAACCTCAGCGACCTGGCCGCCTGCGGCGCGACGCCCAGAGGCTTCACATTGGCCCTGGCCCTGCCGCGGGTTGACGAAGCCTGGCTGACTGGCTTCGCCCGCGGCCTGTGGGCCCTGGCCGACGCCAGCGGCATCCCGCTGATCGGCGGCGACACCACACAGGGGCCGCTCAACATCTGCATCACGGTCTTTGGCGAGGCACCGCCGGGGCAGGCCCTGCTGCGCGGCGGCGCACGCGTCGGCGACGAGATCTGGGTGTCTGGGCGTCTCGGCGATGCACGCCTGGCGCTGGAGGTCTTCCGCGGCACGGTGGTGCTGGATGGCGCGGGCTTCGACATCGTGCGCGCCGCCATGGAATACCCGACGCCGCGGCTGGCCCTCGGCCAGGCCCTGCGCGGCATCGCGACAGCGGCCATCGACCTCTCCGATGGTCTGCTCGGCGATCTCGGCCACATCCTCGCGGCTTCGGGCGTGGGCGCCCAGCTGGACGTCGACGCGCTGCCGCGCAGCAGCGTGCTGGCTTCGCAACCGCTGGCGCTCCAGCATGAATGCCTGCTCGCGGGCGGCGATGACTATGAACTCGTCTTCACGGCGCCACCCGGTGCGGCACTGCCCGATGTTGGCGTGCCGCTGACGCGCATCGGCGTCATCGAGGCCGAGCCCGGTCTGCGTGTCATCGACGCCCAGGGCCTGGACGTCGAGCATGGTCTGCGCAGCTTCGATCACTTCGCCTCATGAACGGCGCACCGATTCGTCCGACCCCGATCTTCATGCTGCGCCATCCGGCGCGCTGGATTGCGCTGGGCTTTGGCAGTGGCCTGAGTCCCAAGGCCCCCGGCACCGTCGGCACGCTGTGGGCCTGGCTGGTCTTCGTCGTCATCGCGCCGTGGATGGGCGATCTGTCCTGGGCGGTGCTGATCGGTGGCGGCACCGTCGTCGGCTGGTGGGCCTGCACGGTCACCGCCCGCGCCCTGAACACCCCCGATCCCGGCTCCATCGTCTGGGACGAGGTGCTGGCCTTCTGGCTCATCCTGTGGCTGATCGGGCCGGTGGGCTGGCTGGGCCAGCTCATCGCCTTCGGCCTGTTCCGCTACTTCGACGCCGCCAAGCCGGGGCCGGTGGGTTGGGCCGACCGGCTCTTCAAGGGCGAGCGCGGTGCGCCGGTCAGCTGGGCCCAGGGTTTCGGCATCCTTTTCGATGATTTCGTTGCCTCCGGCTGCACGCTGGGGGTTTGGGCGTTGTCCCTGGCTATCTGGCGCGCGCTCTTCTGAACGATCATCGGGGCCATGAACACGGACTGGCCCCTGTTCGCGACCGGCGCGGAGCGCGCCGCCAGCCGCGCCGCACAGGCGCGCGAGCCGGGCGGCGCCGAGGTCGCCCTGCGCTTGGCCTGGGACCTGCGTCAGTGCGAGCCCCAGGCCGCGCGCGAGCTGCTGGCGCTGTGCCCCGAAGCCGCGCTGGGCCCCTGGCTGCAGGCCCGCCGCGCCCTGGTGGAAGGCGAGCTGGCGCTGGCCGCCTTGCAGCTCGACACCGCCAGCGCCTGGGCCCGGCGCGCTCTCGCGGCCATGCCCGACGACGCGGGCGTGCAGGCCGACGTCGCTTTCCTGCGCTACTGGATCAGCGACGACGGCGGCGACGGCCAGACTCAGGTCTGGGCCGAGGCCATGCGCGAGGCCGCGCGCGACGAGCCGCGGCGGCGGCTGCTGGCCATTTGCCTGCTGGCCAACCGGGCGCTGTTGATGGACAACGTGCGCGCCGATGCCGAATGGGCGCCGCAGCTGCCAACGGACATGGCGGGCCTGACCAGCGACTGCGTCGCGGCGGTGGCGGCCTATCACGGGCTGCGCGCCGCCATGGGCGCGGACTTCGATGGCCACCAGGCCTGGTGGTCGCAGGCCTACGAAGCCGCCGTGGACGCCGGTCATGCGCGCCGCGCGCTGACAGTGATCAGCAACATGGCCTATGCGCTGATCCAGGCCAACCAGTACGACCTCGCCCTGAGCTGGCTGCAGCGCGGCCTGCAGCAGCTGCACGGCACGGGCCTGCCGCTGCAGCGGGCCCTGCTGCAGGCGCGCTCCGCCGACGTGCTGCGTCATCTCGGCCAGCTCGACGCCGCGAGTGACCAGATCCGGCAGGCGCTGGAATGCTTTGCCGGCGGCGGCAGTCAGCGCGGCCTGGCCATCTGCCTGAACGTGCTGGGCAGCATCGAACTCGATCGCGGCGACCTGGCCGCCAGCCTCGCGGCCCACCAGCGCCTGGGCGAGCTGGCGCGCCTCTCGCAGGCGACCGAGCTGATCATCGTCGCCGGCAACGGCATGGCGCGCACGCTGCTGGCCCTGTCGCGCGCACCCGAGGCGCTGGTCGAGATCGACGCGGTGCTGGAGGTCGCGCGCCGGCAGGCCGCCCATATGCATGTGGCCGTGGCGCTGGGCGTGCGCGCCGAGGTGCTGGCTGCCCTGCCGCAGCGCCAGCACGAGGCGCTGGAAGCCTTCGACCAGGCGCTGGCGCTGGGCCGCAGCCTGCCCAATTTTCAGACGGAGGCGCGGCTGCTGGAATCCGCCGCCCGCACCCACGCGGCCGTGGGCCAATTCGAGCAGGCCTATCGCCTCGCCGCCGATGCGCTGGCTGCGCGCGAGCGCAACTTCAACAACGAGATCGCCAAGAGTACGCGCGGTCTGCGCGAGCAGCACGAGCTGGAGCGCGCAGCGGTGGAGAACGAGCACCTGCGCCGCCAGGGCGAGCTGCTGAAGCGGCATCTGGAGGAACTGCAGGGGCTGTCCGTCATCGGCCAGGAGATCGCGACGGCGGCCGAGGCGGCCCGCGTGCTGACGGTGCTGGCCCGGCACATCTTCCAGGCGCTGCAGCCGGCGGGCCTGGCGGTGAGCCTGCTGGATGAGCGCCGCCAGCTGCGCTGTGCCCATGCCGAGCCGCCCACGCGGGTGGACGATGGCCAGGCGGCGCAGGCCCAGGCGCTTCGCGAAGCGCGCGAGCTGCACGAGGGTGTGCAGGCAGGGCGTGCGCGGGCCTGCCACCTGCCGCTGTGCGTGCCCGGCCAGGCGCTGGGCGTGCTGTCGGTCTGGGCGGGCGAGGCCGGGCTGGGGGAGCGCGAGCTGCTGGTGCTGCGCGCCCTGGCCGGCTACGGTGCCATCGCGCTGGCCAATGTGCAGACCTACCAGCACCTCAGCCAGGTGCAGCAGCGGCTGATGCAGCAGGAGCGCCACGCGGCGCTGGGCGCGCTGGTGGCGGGCGCGTCGCACGAGCTCAACACGCCCATCGGCAACTGCCTGCTGGTGTCTGACAGCCTCATCGACGAGCTGCGCAAGACCGGCGCCGCGCTGGAAGGCGGTACGCTCGGACGGCGCGCGCTGAACGCGGCGCTGGCGCAGCAGAACGACGGTTTGCAGATCGTGCGCGCCGGCATGCAGACGGCGGCCCGGCTGATCAGCAGCTTCAAGCAGGTGGCGGTGGACCAGGGCTCCGAGGCGCGTCGCCGCTTTGCGCTGGTCCAGGTGGTGGACAGCACCGTGCAGACCTTGCAGGTGGCGTTGCGCCGCGCGGGCGTGTCCGTCGAGCAGGCCGTGCCGGCGGAGCTGGCGCTGGACGGCTTTCCGGGCTCGCTGAGCCAGGCGCTGATGATCCTCGTCAACAATGCGATGGCCCATGCCTTCGACGGGCGCACTGGCGGCCGCGTGCGCATCGACGCCGAGGCTGCCGAGCCGGGCTGGATGCTGCTGCGCGTCATCGACGACGGCTGCGGCATGAACGATGCGGTGCGGCGCCGCGTCTTCGAGCCCTTCTTCACCACCAAGTTCGGCCAGGGTGGCAGCGGCCTGGGCCTGAGCATTTGCCACAATCTCGTCAACCGGGTGCTGGGCGGCGAGATCGACGTGCAGAGCAGCCCCGGCGAAGGCAGCCGCTTCCTGCTGCGCCTGCCCGCCCAAGCCCCCCCATGACCCCGCCGGAGCCCGCCATGTTTGCCGACGACCTCGAGCTGATCGACCGCATCGCCGTGGCGCTGATCCAGCGGCGTGAGCGCATCGGCACGGCGGAGAGCTGCACCGGCGGCCTCATCGCCGCGGCCTGCACCAGCCTGGCCGGCTCCAGCCAGTGGTTCGAACGCGGTGTCGTCAGCTACAGCAACGAGGCCAAGGCCGAGTTGCTCGGCGTGCCCAAGGGCTTGATTGCGCTGCATGGCGCCGTCAGCGCCGAGGTGGCCGAGCACATGGCGCGCGGCCTGCTGGCCCACGCCCCCATCGACTGGGCCCTGGCCGTCACCGGCGTGGCCGGCCCCACGGGCGGCAGCGAGGCCAAGCCGGTGGGCACGGTCTGGCTGGCCCTGGTGCATGCGGGCCGGCCGGCGCGGGTCTGGCGCGAGAACTTCAGCGGCGACCGCCAGGCCGTGCGGATGCAGACGGTGACCGCCGGGCTGACGGCGCTGTGCGAAGCGCTGGAAGACCGGGACAACTAACCCAGCTTTGCTATCACGCTTTCAGTGGTGACCGCCGAGGTGTCCGGCGGCTGCCAGCCCTTGACCCAGTCGATGAACTGCTCCTGAGGCATGGGCTTGCAGATGAAATAGCCCTGGCCCTCATCGCAGCCGAGCTGAGCGAGCATGGCCCAGGCCTTGACGGTTTCCAGGCCTTCGGCGACGACGCTCAGGCCGAGGTTGTGGGCCAGCTCGATGGTCGAGCGCACGATGCGCGCATCGTCCAGGTCGCGCTCCATGGCCATGACAAAGCTCTTGTCGATCTTCAGCTCGTCCACCGGCAGGCGCTTCAGATAGGCCAGCGACGAGTAGCCGGTGCCGAAGTCGTCGATGGACAGCTTGAAGCCCATGGCATGCAGATGTTCCAGCGTGGACAGGGCCCGTTCGGGGTCGTCCATGATGGCGCTCTCGGTGATCTCCAGGCACAGCGACGACGAAGGCACCTGCAGAGGCGCCAGCATGGCCTCGATCTTGGCCGGCAGGTCCTGGTCCATCAGGTCGCGCGTGGACAGGTTGACCGACAGGCGCAGCGTCAGGCCAGCGTCCGCGGCCTGGCGCGCGAAGCGGGCGGCGTTGGACAGCACCCAGGCGCTGAGCAGGCGGATGAAGCCGGTCTGCTCGGCAAACGGGATGAACTGCATCGGCGGCACCAGGCCGCGCGTCGGGTGCTGCCAGCGCACCAGGGCCTCCGCGCCGACGACCTTGCCCTGCTGCAGGTCGATCTTGGGCTGCAGGTACAGGCGCAGCTCGTTGTCTTCGACGGCGTGGCGCAGCTCGGTCAACAGCGACAGCGACTCCTGGCTGCCGGCATCCAGCTGGGCGTGATAGATCAAGCTGCCGCACTGGCGCGTCTTGGCCGCATACATGGCCAGCTCGGCGCGGCCCAGCAGCAGGTTGACGTCGTGACCATGCTCGGGAAAGAGGGCGATGCCGATGCCTGCGCCGAGGTCGATGGTTTCGTTGTCGATCTGCAGCGGGCGCTCGAAGTCCTTCAGGATGGCCAGCGCCGCCTCGCTGGCGGCGTGGGCGTCGGTGTGGGCCAGCAGCACGGCGAACTCGTCGCCCGACAGGCGCGCCAGCACCGAATGGGCCGGCGCGCACAGGGCCTGCAGGCGCTCGGCGACCGATTGCAGCAGGCGGTCGCCGACGTCGTGGCCCAGCACGTCGTTGACGTGCTTGAAGCGGTCCAGGTCCAGCATCAGCACGGCGCCCGGCGTATCGCTGTTGATCAGGTGGTGCTGCAGGAATTCGGCAAAGCGGGCGCGGTTGGGCAGCAGGGTCAGCTGGTCGACATAGGCCAGGTTGTTGACCAGGGCGTCGCGGCGGCGGATGCCTTCGCGCATGTTCTCCAGCGCCAGGGCCAGCTTGCGCACCTCGTCCAGGTTGGACGTGGAGGGCACCGGCGTGTCGTAGTCGCCACCCTCCAGCCGCCGCGCCGAGCCCGACAGGGCCGTGATGGGATTGCTGATGCCGCGCGCCAGCAGCACGCTGACGAGGGCGAAGACGGCGACGCCGAGCAGGGTCAGGCCGAGCAGGACGAGCTGCAGCTGCTGGTAGGGCGCCAGCGCCGCATCCAGCGAACGCAGCAGCAGCACACCGAGCTGCTGCTCGCCGCCCAGCAGCGGCACGAAGCGGGCGCGCATGCGCTCGCCCGCCAGCTCCAGCACGCCGTCGGCCGGCGTGGCCGCCGCCATCTGGGCCTTCAGCGCCGTCGAGGCCTCCGGGCCGAGATTGCCGACGATGCCCGTCCAGGCCTGGCCGGCTGGTTTCAGCAGCGCGACGCTTTCCAGCTCCGACAGCGCCTTCAGGTCATCCAGCACCTCGCGGTCCAGCGCGAAGCCCATCAGCACCCAGCCCACCGGTGCCGGCGTGCGCACCTGCACGGCCACGACCTGGTAGACATGGTCGCCCTGCACGGCCAGGGCCGTGCCGTCCTTGGTCTTCACCAGTTGCTGCAGCGTCGTGGCAAAGGGGGCGGCGCCATCGCGCGTGGCGGCGACGAGATGCAGGGAGTCGTCGAAATAGGCCACCACCGAGGCGCCGACGCGTTCGCCCTGGTTGAGGAGGGCGTCCTTGATGGTCTCGACCGTGCCCTCTTCCGCCAGGGACAGGCCGATGGTGGTGCGAAAGCCATAGTCCTTGGCCAGCAGCTCGGCCGCGTCATGCAGCTTGCCGGCGCGCTGGTCGAGCAGGCGGCGCAGCACGCGCTCGCCGGTCTGCAGCTCGGCGGCCAGCGACTCGTCGGCGTTGTGCGTGATGCTGGCGTGGATGGCGCCGAAGCTGACCAGCTGCACCACCAGCAGCAGGGCCAGGAAGAGGGCGACGATGCGCCCTTCGAGGCGGCGCAGGTTCAGCCAATCAGGCCAGCGCATCGGCGGGGCTTACTCGGCGAGGGTCAGCGGCACGGTGCCGCCGCCCGAGGGCACGTCGAGCTTGACGCTTTGCAGAGTGGGCGACTTCTGGCCACCGTGCCAGGCCTTGACGACATGCTCGCCCGCCGGCAGTTCGAAGGCCACCTGGCCCTTGTCGTCGGTGCGGCCGAAGATGGGCGTGTCGACGACGACGATGTGGGCGCTCATGCGGTCATGGATGTTGCAGCCCAGCGCGGCCACGCCGGGCTTGTCGAACACCTCGGGCTTGGTCGGCGTGCCGGAGTAGAGCTTGATGTCGAGGACCTTGATTGGCGAGATCGAGTAGACGTGATGCCGCACGGTATCGAAGTTCGGGAAGCTGACCGCGGTGCCGGTCTGCACGATGAGAAGCTGGGGCGTGAACTGGCGGTCGCGCTGACCCATCTCGGCCTTGGCCGTCGTCGTCTTGCTGCCGCGGCCATTGACCTCGACGGCGACCGCCGCATTGGCCAGCGGCTGGCCGTTGGGGCCGCGGACCAGCACCGTGACCGGGGCGGCCTGGGCCGCGAGCGGGCCCAGTGCAAGAGCGAGAGCAAGGAAGTGGCGAAGCATCGTCATGGCGGCAGGGAGAGGCTCCCCGACGATAGCCCGAATCGCGGCCAGCGCGCAGCCAGGACTGCCCCAGTTTTACCGCTTGTGCCGTCCTAGAAGAAACGCTGCGGCGCGAAGGCCGCGGGTGGCTTGTCGCCGGTGGTCGCCCAGGCGGTGGCCAGCCGGGCCGTGGCGGCGGCCTGGGTCAGCCCCAGATGCCCATGGCCGAAGGCGTAGAACAGCCGGCCATCGGCGGGCGATGCGCCGATGACGGGCAGCGAGTCCGGCAGCGAGGGCCGGCGGCCCATCCACTGCGTGCCGCCTTCGGTGCGCAGGCCCGGCAGGAAGCGCCGGGCCTGGGCCAGCATGGCGTCGGCACGGGCGTAGTTGGGTGGGGCCTCCAGGCCGGCGAACTCCACGGCGCCGCCCACGCGCACGCCGCCGGCGATCGGCGTGACGACGAAGCCATGGCCCGGGAAGGTCAGCTGCCGCTGCAGCGCGAAGGCGCCGGGCGGCAGCGTGGTGTTGTAGCCGCGCTCGGTCTCGAGGGGAAAGCGCTCGCCCAGGCTGGCCGCCAGCCGGTGCGACCAGGGCCCGGCGCACAGCAGCAGGCGCTGGGCCAGCAGCATCGAGCCGTCGCCCAGCTGCAGCATCAGGCCGCGGGCCTGCGGCAACAGAGCTTTACCTTCGGCGCGCGCCATCCGGCCGCCGCGGGCGAGGAAGGCCTGGGCCAAGCTGCGGCACAGGCGCAGCGGGTCGTCCACGGTCTGCCAGTGGGGCACGAAGACGCCGTGTCGCAGCGCCGGATCCAGGCCCGGCTGCAGCGCGGCAAGGGCGGCGCTGCCCTCGAGGTTCCGGAAGGCAATGCCATGCGCTGCCCTTTGCGCCCAGCCGGCCTGTGAGGCGCGCCACTGCGCCTCGGAGTCGTAGAGATGCAGATTGCCTCCGTCGCGCAGCTGGTCTTCGGCGTCGGCCAGTCGCAGCAGGGCAGGCCACTCGGCGGCCGACTGCGCCAGCAGGGCGGCCTGGGCCTGGGTGCTGGCAGCCACGCGGGCAGGGCGGCTGGCGCGCCAGAACTGCCACAGCCAGGGCAGCATCGTGGGTGCATAGCGGGCCCGCAGGCTCAGCGGTCCCAGCGGGTCGAGCAGCCAGCGCGGCGCCTGGCGCAGGATGCCGGGCGAGGCCAGCGGCAGCACGTCGGTGAAGGCGAAGGCGCCGGCATTGCCGCGGCTGGCACCCGCGGCCAGGTGTTCGCGCTCGATCAGCAGCACCTGCTGGCCGACCGCCTGCAGCCGCAGCGAGCAGGCCAGGCCGACGATGCCGCCGCCGATCACCAGCGTCTGCACCGCACGCATGCCACCCTCCAGCGGCGGCAGCTGCTCCCAGTCGTTCTCCGTCATGCCTGCAGATAGCCCGTCTTGACCGTCGTGTAGAACTCGGCCGCCAGGCTGCCCTGCTCGCGCGAACCCAGGCTGCTGGCCTTGCGGCCGCCGAAGGGTACGTGATAGTCCACCCCGGCCGTGGGCAGGTTGACCATCACCAGCCCCGCCTGGGCGTGGCGGCGGAAGGCTTCGGCGTATTTCAGCGATTGCGTGCAGAGGCCGGCAGCCAGGCCGAACTCGGTGTCGTTGGCCAGGGCCAGGCCGGCTTCGAAGTCGGGCACGACTGTCAGGCTGGCCAGCGGCCCGAAGGCCTCGACGCGGTCCAGCCGCGTGCCGGGCCGGGCAGGCATCAGCAGGGCCGGGGCGAGGAACTGGCCCACGGTGGGCCGCGCCGGGCGCTCGCCGCCGCAGAGCACCTCGGCGCCGTCGGCCAGCGCGGCCTCGATCTCGCGCTCGACGCCTTCGCGCTGGGCAGCGTCGGCGCAGGGGCCGATCTGGGTCTGGGCCTCGAGGGCATGGCCGACGCGCAGAGCCCGCGTGGCGGCGACGAGGGTCTCGCGAAAGCGTGCCGCGATGCCGGCGGTGACGATGATGCGGCTCGACGCCGTGCAGCGTTGCCCGGTCGAATAGAAGGCGCCCTGCACGGCGCAGTTCACGGCCCGCTCGAGATCGGCGTCGTCCAGCACCAGCAGCGGGTTCTTGCCGCCCATCTCCAGCTGCAGCTTTTTCAGCCGCAGGCCGCAGTCCGCGGCGAGGCGCCGGCCCACGGCCTGCGAGCCCGTGAAGCTGATGGCCGCCACCTGCGGGCTGTCCACCAGCAGCGGGCCGGCCACCGCGCCCCGCGCCAGCACCAGGTTGAAGACGCCGGTCGGCAGGCCCGAGCGCTGCACGATGTCCGCCAGGGCCCAGGCGCTGGCCGGCGTGCGCTCGGCGGGCTTCAACACCACGGCATTGCCATGGGCCAGCGCCGGCGCCATCTTCCAGGCAGGAATGGCGATCGGGAAATTGAAGGGCGTGATGAGGCCGACGACACCTAGCGGCTCGCGTGTGACCTCGACGCGCACACCCGGTCGCACCGAGTCCAGCAGCTGCCCGGCCTGGCGCAGCGCTTCGCCGGCGAAGAACTTGAAGATCTGGCCGGCGCGGCCGACTTCGGCGATGGACTCGGGCAGGGTCTTGCCGAGTTCGCGCGCCAGCAGCCGGCCGAGTTCCTCGCGGCGGGCCAGGATCTCCGTGGCGATGCGGTCGAGCACGTCGAAGCGCTGCTGCGGGCCGCTGGCGGCCCAGCCGGGCGCGGCCTCAGCAGCGGCGGCGATCGCGGCTTGCACGCCGGCGGCATCGGTCTCGAAGGCGGTGCCGACGGGATCGTTCTGGTCCGACGGGTTTTCGTTGGGCACGGCGGTGCCATCCGGCCACCACTGGCCGGCGATCAGGCTGCGGAACTGCATCAGAGGGCGGGCAGCTTGGGGCGGGTCTCCAGCGCCTTGTGGATGACCGCCTCGACCTGGGCGCGGCGCTCGCCGGCCAGCGGCAGGCGCGGAGCGCGCACGCGCTCGTTGGACTGGATGGCCAGGGCTTCGGCGAGCTTGATGTTCTGCACCAGGTAGCTCGACACGTCCAGGTCCAGCAGGGGGCGGAACCAGCGGTAGATGGCCAGGGCCTCGGCCAGACGGCCGGCCTTGACGAGGCGGTAGATGGCCACCGTCTCGGCCGGGAAGGCCACCACCAGGCCCGCCACCCAGCCCTGCACGCCGGCGCACAGGGCCTCGAAGGCGAGGTTGTCGACGCCGGTGAAGACGGCGTAGCGGTCACCCAGGCGGGTCAGGATCTCGGTGGCGCGGCGGATGTCGTCGCTGCTTTCCTTGACGGCGACGAAGCGGCGGTCGTCGGCCAGCTCTTCCAGCAGGTCGGTCGTCACGTCGACGCGGTAGGCGATGCGGTTGGAATAGATCATCACCGGCAGGTCGCCCGCTGCGGCGATGGCGCGCAGATTGGCGGCGGTCTCGCGCACATCGGTGTGATAGATGGTGCTGGGCACCACCATCAGGCCGTCGGCGCCGGCGCGGGCGGCCTTCTCGGCCAGGGCGCAGGCCTCGCGCGTGCCCGCCTCGGCCACCGTCAACAGCGCGGGCTTGTTGCCCGCCACTTCCTTGGCCAGGCGGAACACCTGCAGGCGCTCGTCATGGCTGAGCATGGGGCCTTCGCCCAGCGAGCCGCAGGCAATCAGGCCGTCGCAGCCGGCCGCCATCTGCAGCGCAAAGCAGCGCTGCATCTCGGCAGCATCCAGGCTGCCGTCTGCGTTGAACTTGGTGGTGACTGCGGGAAAGACGCCTTGCCACATGGTGGGGATGCTCCGGTTCGGTTGAAACTGGCGCGCAGCATATTGCATATTGGATCCAATCTGCAAGGTTTTGGATCCAATCCGACGAGCGCCCGGGGTGCCTGGTTCAAAATGATGGCCCATTCGCCCGTACCTTGCCCGCGCCACGCCATGCCCGATACGCCTCCCACGCTCGCCCGCACCACGCCCGGACCTTCCGCGGGCGACCAGGTCTACGAGGCCCTGCACCGCGCCATCATCACGGGCCAGTTCAAGGACGGCGAGCCGCTGCGCCAGGAAGAGCTGGCGCGCCAGCTGCACACCAGCCGCATCCCGGTGCGCGAGGCCTTGAACCGCCTGGAGCAGCATGGCCTGGTGCAGATCAAGCGCTATCACGGCTACACCGTGGCGGGGCACAGCCGCGCCGAGGTCGAGGAGCTGTGCCGCTTTCGCGCACTGCTGGAGGGCGAGCTGATCCTGAACGCCGTGCCGCGCCTGCAGGCCGGCGCGCTGGCCGAGGCCAAGAAGCGCTGCCAGGCCTTCTCCAAGGAGACCGACCCGGTGCGCTGGGGCGAACTGAACCGCGACTTCCACTGTGCCCTCTACGCTGAGGCCGACATGCCCCACCACCTGCACGCGGCCGTGGCGGCGCTGGACCGCACCGAGCGCTACCTCGTCGACCAGCTGCAGCTGACCGACGGCAGGGCCCAGGCGCGCGCCGAGCATCTGGCCATCCTTGAGGCCTGTGTGGCTGGTGACGCCAAGGCCGCGGCGCGGCTGACGCGCCAGCACATCCTCGGTGCCTGCGAGCGCTACTCGGCTTATATGCAGGCGCAGGAGGCGCAGGCCGCGGCGCCGAAGCGGCGCAGCCGAAGCGCCTGATCTCATCGCCTCGGCACCCCTTGGGGACTTCCCGAGGATCGGGGCCCTTGTGCCGATTTCCGCGCCGCGGCTGCGCTGCGCTTCAAGACGTTTGTTCGACGGATTTCTAACGTCCGGTGTGTCGGCTGCCAGGGGGTTTTCTGGTGGCACTTCGACCCACCAGACATAGAGGTCCTCTTGAAGACACTGCCCAAGACAACACCGCTGCTGGCGCGCAGCACCGTCGCCATCACCCTCGCCCTGCAGGCCCTGGCCAGCCAGGCTCAGCAGGCGCCCAGCGATGCCAAGGACAGCAAGGAGAAGCTGGACCGCATCGTCGTGACCGGCTCCAACATCAAGCGCACCGACGCCGAGACCTCGCAGCCGCTGCTGACCATCTCGCGCGACGAGATCAAGGCCTCGGGCGCGCTGACCGTCGGCGACATCCTCGGCAACCTGACCGACAACGACGGCCGCGCCATCAGCGATCTGAGCGGCGCCAATTCCTGGGCCAGTGGCGCCTCGGGGGTGTCGCTGCGCAACCTCGGCACGGGCGGCACGCTGACGCTGCTCAACGGCCGTCGCCTGACGAGCTATGGCTTTGCCGACGGCCTGCAGCTGAACTTCAGCAACATCGACGCCATCCCCGCCAACCTCATCGAGCGTGTCGAAGTGCTGAAGGATGGCGCCTCGGCCATTTACGGCTCGGACGCCATCGGCGGCGTCATCAACATCATCACGACCAAGGACTTCCGCGGCGTCGGCATGGCCGTCAGCGCCCAGCAGTCGCTGCGCCGCAGCTTCCTGGCCAACGACAAGTCGGGCTCGGTCACCGTGGGCCACGGCAGCCTGGAAGATGATGGCTACAACGTCTACGGCCATCTGGAGATGTACCAGCGCGGCAGCTACAAGGACAGCGACGTGCGCTCGCTGCTGCCGGCCTGGTATGTGGAGCAGAACCCGGCCCGCCTGCAGTTGTCGTCGGGCTCCTTCCCCGGCAACTACAGCGGCCGCTACCCGGCCAACTACAAGGACCCGGCCCTGGCGGGAAAAAGCTTCACGACGCCGGCCCCGGGCTGCGCGCCCGAGAACCTGGTCGGTGGCGTCTGCATGTACGACTACTGGAAGGACAGCGACGCCCGCCCGGCCACCGACCGCCTGACCGGCATGCTCGGCGGCCGCTACAAGCTCGGCAACGAGCTGACGGCCTTCACCGAGCTGCAGTTCGCCGACATCAAGGCCAAGTACTACACCAATGTGCCGCGCAGCCAGGCGGCGGGCACGGTGTCGACCTGGTATGACTCGCTGAAGGGCGAGCTGCAGAGCTTCAGCTACCCGGCCCTGCCGGTGGGCCATCCGCAGAACCCGTATGACTTCCCCGTCACGCTGGCCTACCGCTATGTCGACGACCCCGAGATGTTCAAGAACGTCGGCGCGTCCTTCGACCACCGGCTGGTGGTGGGCGTTGAAGGCACCGTCGCCGGCTGGGACATCGACACCGCCATCGGCGACATGGGTTCGCGCGCCACGCAGCGCCAGCACCTCTACCTGGACCGCTATGGCTACACCGAGGCCGTCACCGGCGGCGCCTACAAATTCGGCCAGGTCAACTCGGCCGACGTGCTGAACAAGATGTTCCCGGAGATGGGGTCCACCGGCCACTACCGCCAGCAGTTCGCCGACTTCAAGGGCTCGCGCGAGATCTACCAGTTGCCGGCCGGCCCGCTGATGATGGCCGTGGGTGCCGAGCTGCGCCACGAGCAGTTTTTCCACCGCAGCACCGACAACATCCTGCAGGCGCGCATCGTCGGCTTCTCCGGCGTCAACATCGAGGGCAGTCGCAACACGGCCGCGGTGTTCACCGAGTTCGCGGCGCCTATCACCAAGGAGCTGGAGGCGACGCTGGCCCTGCGTGGTGACAAGGTCTTCAGCGGCTTTGGCGCCGTCACGCCCAAGCTGCAGCTGGCCTTCCGCCCGACCAAGGCCGTGCTGCTGCGCGGCACGCTGACCCAGGGCTTCCGCGCGCCCAGCTTGCCGGAGACCGGCAATGGCGGCGCCTCCTGGTTCAACAACAGCCTCAACGACCCCAAGCGCTGCGACACCGCCCGCGCCCTGCGCGACGCCCTCAAGACCGGCAATGCCGCCGACCAGATCGAGGCCAACCTGGCTTTCAACTCGGGCTGCTCGGTCAGCTTCCCGTCCGCCGTCACGCCGAACCCCGACTTGAAGCCCGAGCGTTCCAACAACGCGTCCATCGGCCTGGTCGTGCAGGCCCTGGACAACCTCAGCGTCTCCGTCGACTACTACAACATCAAGCGCCGCGACGAGATCGGCACGCCCGACATCACGCAGATCCTGCAGAACGAGGACAGCAACCCCAGCCTGGTTCCGCGCGATGCCGTCTCGGTGCAGGACGGGCTGTGGTCGGCGCGCGCCAAGGAGCTGACCGGCCAGACCATCGCCTTTCAGACGGGCTCGATCCGCACCATGCGGCTGCAGTACCGCAACCTCTACAAGACCCAGGTCAGCGGCTTCGATGTCGACCTGCGCAGTCGCTGGGCCCTGGGTGAATGGGGCAAGCTGGACCTCAATCTGGAGGCCAACATCCAGTCCAAGCTGTTGTACTGGGACACGGATGCGCAGGCCTGGCGCGTCAACCGCATCGGCTACAACGGCGTGCCGCGCGAGCGCGCCGTGCTCAAGGCCAACTGGAGCCGCGGCGACTGGAAGCTGGGCAGCCGCGTCAACTACAGCAGCTCCACCAAGCTGGCCTGGGATGAATGGGATGACAGCTACTACCAGTCCCAGGGCTGCGCCGACCGCGGCGAGCCGGAGAGCAATTGCCGCGTCAGCAGCTGGACCAGCACCGACATGTGGCTGCAGTACAGCGGCCTGAAGGGCTGGACGCTGTCGGCCAACCTCTTCAACGCCTTCAACGAACAGCCCGCCGTGTTCCGCCGTCCGGCCGGCCTGCCCAACCTGAACGGCCGGGTGCTCAAGCTCAGCGCCGAGGTGAAGTTCTGATGCGCGCTCTGGTCTTGCTTTTTGCCGCCAACCTCGCAACGGCCGCGCCGCCGCCGGCCGATATGGCGGATCCCTACCGCTGGCTGGAGGATGTCGACGGCGACCGCGCCCTGAACTGGGTGCGCGGCCAGCAACCCACGCTCACGCCGGTGCTGCAGTCGCCCGGCTTTGCCAAGCTGGAGGCCGAGCTGGCCGAGGTCATGGCCTCGCCGGCGCGGCTTGCACCGGCCGAGCAGCTCGGCCGCCATGTCTACAACTTCTGGCGCGACGCGGAGCACCCGCGCGGCATCTGGCGCCGCAGCGCGCCCGAGGACTATCTGAAAGGCCAGCCACGGTGGGAAACCGTGCTGGACGTGGACCGGCTCGCCAAAAGCGAGGACGAGCGCTGGGTCTGGGCCGGGGCGAACTGCCTCGCGCCCCAGGCCCGGCGCTGCCTCGTCTCCCTGAGCCGGGGCGGCGGCGACGCCCACGTGCTGCGCGAGTTCGACACCGTCGAGCGCCGCTTCCTCACAGAGGGCGAGGGTGGCTTCACGTTGCCCGAGGCCAAGGGCGGCGCGGGCTGGGCGGATGCCGACACCCTGGGTGTCTACACCGACTTCGGCGCCGGCAGCCTGACGCGCTCGGGTTATCCGCGCCAGTTGAAGCTGTGGAAGCGCGGCACGCCGCTGGCCGCGGCGAAGCCGCTGCTGGAAGGCGGTGTCGACGAGGTGGGTCTGTGGGCCTGGGGCGAGCACCTGAACGTTCGCCAGCAGTTCGTGCTGGAGCGCCGCACCAGCTTCTTCGCCGGCAAGCAATACCTGCTGCGCGACGGCGGGCTGGTCGAGCTGCCCAAGCCCGACGACGCCCAGGCCAGCCTGTTCGGCAAGCAGGCGCTGATCGAGCTGCGCTCGGACTGGGGCACCTACCCGGCGGGGGCGGTGATCGCCACGCCGCTGCAGGCCTGGCTGGAGGGCAAGCCGAAGTTCACGCTGCTGCACGACCCGGCGCGCGACGGCGCCCTGCAAAGCCTGGTGCCACTGCGTGATGCGCTGCTCATCGTCAGCATGCAGGACGTGCGCCAGCACCTGAGCGAGTGGCGCCCCGCCGGCCGGCAATGGCAGCGCCGCGCCGTGCCCACCGGCGAGCTGGAGAGCCTGTCTGTCCTGGCCCTGGCGGGTCAGACGTCCAACCGCTACCTGCTGACGCGCAGCAGCTTCCTGCAGCCGGCAACGCTCGAAGCGGCCGAGGTCGGCCGGGCGAAGCGGCGCACCCTGCAACAGCTGCCGGCCTTCTTCGACACCCAGGGCATGGAAGTGCGTCAACTGCATGCCAGGTCTGCCGACGGGACCTTGATCCCCTACTTCATCGTCGCGCCGAGCGGCCCCCTGCCCGAAGGCGGCCGGCCGACGCTGCTCTATGGCTATGGCGGCTTCGAGATCTCGATGCGGCCGGCCTACAACGGCATCCTGGGCCGGGCCTGGCTGGCGCGCGGCGGCGTCTATGTGCTGGCCAATCTGCGCGGCGGCGGCGAATTCGGCCCGCGCTGGCACCAGGCGGCCCTGCGCGAGCAGCGCCAGCGCAGCTTCGACGATTTCATCGCCGTCGCCGAGGACCTGCAGCGCCGCGGCATCACGCGGCCCGACAAGCTCGGCATCATGGGCGGCAGCCTCGGCGGCCTGCTGACCTCGGTGGCGCTGGTGCAGCGGCCCGAGCTGTTTGGCGCCGTCGTCAGCCAGGTGCCGCTGACCGACATGCGCCGCTACCACGAGATGCTGGCGGGCGCGTCGTGGATCGAGGAGTACGGCAACCCCGACATCCCGCAGCAGTGGGACTACATCGGCAAATACTCGCCGTATCACAATGCCGCGGCCGACAAGCGCTACCCGCCGGTGCTCTACACCAGCTCGACGCGCGACGACCGCGTCCATCCCGGCCATGCCCGCAAGATGGTGGCGCGGCTGCAGGAGCAGGGCCACGAGGTGCTGTACTGGGAGAACACCGAGGGCGGCCATGCGGGCGCGTCGACGCCAGCGCAGCAAGCCCGTTTGTGGGCGCTCAGCTACGGCTTCCTGCAACAACGGCTGATGCCGCCGGCACCTTAACGCGGAGCGTGCAGTTGACGGTAGTGGGATGGCGTCAGCCCGACCGTCGCCTTGAACTGGCGAGTAAAAGCGCTCTGGTCCGCGTAGCCGCAATCCAGCGCCAGTTCGGCCATGCTGACGGCCTCGGGTGCCGCCAGCCTGGCCCGCGCGGCGTTCACCCGCACCTGCACCAGCATCTCGCGCGGCGTCAGCTGGAAGACGCGGTGGAACATGCGCTCCACGCGGTCCGGGCTCAGCCCGGCCTCGCGCCCCAGTTCACCCAGTTGCAGCGGCTCGGCGAAGCGCGTGCGGATGCAGGCCGCGATATGGGCAATGCACTGGTATTGCGGATGGCTGTGGTCGGGCAGGCCGAGGTCGCGCGACAGGCCCGCCACGCCGGCCACGCGGCCCGCCGCGTCGCGGATGGGCAGCTTGTGCGTCAGGCACCAGCCGGCGCGCAGGTCCGGGTAGACATGCAGCTCCAGCTGCCGGTGCAGGGCCTGGCCGCTGGCCATGACCTGGCGGTCCTGGTCGAGGAAGGCCTCGCCCATGGTCGCCGGGAAGAGGTCGCGCGCAGTGCGGCCGAGCAGCTCCTCGCGCCCGCGCAAACCGCAGCGGCGCCACAGGCTGCGGTTGGCGCTGCGGTAGCGGCCGGCGCCGTCCTTCACAAAGTACACCACGTCGTCGAGCGGCTCGAACAGGTGTTCGAGCAGGCGCAACGCGTCCTGGCCGAGATAGGCCACTTCATCGAGCCTCGGCAGTTCGGCGACTTCACTCATTCCACCACTCCACCCACACCATGACTTCGTTCGATGCGGCGCTGAGCGCCTTGCCCGACCTGTGCCCCGGCGTGCAGTCCATCTCGCCCGAGGAATACCGCCAGCGCCTGCGGCGACTGCAGGCCCTGTTGCGTGCCGAGGGGCTGCAGGCCCTCTATTTGCATGCCGGCAGTTCGCTGCGCTATTTCATGGGCACGCCCTGGTATCCGAGCGAACGCCTGCTGGGTGCGCTGGTGCCCGCCGAGGGCGAGCCGCTCTACATCGCGCCGGCCTTCGAGCGCGACGCGCTGATGGACCGCTGGGGCCTGCCGGCGCCGCTGCAGCTTTGGGACGAGCACGAGGACCCCTGGGCCCTGCTGGCGCGTTTGACGGGCGGGCTGCCCTGTGGGGGCCAGGGTCTCGCATTGGACGGCAGTCTGCCCTTCAACTTCGCCTGGCGATTGCAGCGGGCCGCGCCGGGCCTGTCGCTGGTCGACGGCAGCGACCTCATCGCGCAGCTGCGCATGCGCAAATCGGCCACGGAGATCGCGCTGCTGCAGCGTGCCTTCGACATGACGCTGCGCGTGCAGCAGGCCGCGCGTTCGGTGCTGCGTACGGGCATGGACACGCGCGAGGTCGAGGACTTCATCGATCAGGCGCACAAGCGCATCGGCGGTGGCGGCTCGCGTTTCTGCATCGTGCTGTTCGGCCAGGCGACGAGCTACCCGCATGGGGTCAAGCACGCTCAAACGCTGGCCGAAGACGACGTGGTGCTGATCGACTGCGGCTGCTCCGTCGAGGGCTATGCCTCGGACCTGACGCGCACCTATGTGCACGGCCGCGCCAGCGCCGAGGTGGGGCGCATCTGGGCCATCGAGCAGGAGGCCCAGGCCGCGGCCTTCGCGGCGGCCCAGCTCGGTACGCCCTGCGAGGCCGTCGACGACGCCGCGCGCGCCGTGCTGGAGGCCTACGGCCTGGGGCCGGGCTACGAGCTGCCAGGGCTGCCGCACCGCACCGGTCATGGCGTCGGGCTGGACCTGCACGAGCATCCCTACCTCGTCCGCGGCAACAGCCAGCCGCTGGAAATCGGCATGTGCTGCAGCAACGAGCCCATGATCGTCGTGCCCGGCGCCTTCGGTGTGCGGCTGGAAGACCACTTCTACATGACGGGACAGGGGCCGCGCTGGTTCACGCAGCCGAGCCCCAGCCTTGACCGTCCGTTCCTGTGAGCCCCTCGCCCAAGGTGTACCTCGGTCGGTCCCCCGAGGGGACGGCGATGCTTGCGGCATTGAGCCGCAAGCACATCGCCATGACGGGCCGGCTAGGGAGCGGCCCGGCGCTCGGCCCGTGGTGCCCGAGCTGACATGCATGCTCAGAAGCCCCAGCGCATGGGGTCGGCCGGATCGAACACGACCCGGGCGTCCAGCGTCACATGGGCGCGGCCGCGGATGAAGGGGTGGATGCTGCCGTCCTCGGCCGGCTCGTAGCGGGCTTCGAACACCGAACCGATGACCGACTCCTGGCGCCAGACGGCGCACGGGGCCAGATCGCCGTCGGCCGCCAGACAGGCCAGCTTGGCGCTGGTGCCGGTGCCGCAGGGTGAGCGGTCATAGGCGGCGCCGGGGCAGAGCACGAAGTTGCGCCCGTGGTTGGCGGCATCGGCCGGCGGGCCCAGCAGCTCGATGTGGTCGATCTCGGCGCCTTCCGTGCCGGTGATGCCGGCCTGTTGCAGCGCTGAACGCAATGCCAGCGCGTAGGCAGTCAGCGCCTGCGTGCGCTTCGAGCTCAGCGCCTGGCCATGGTCGCTGCACAAGAAGAACCAGTTGCCGCCCCAGGCGATGTCGCCGTGCACCGTCTGGCCGTCGTGCAGCGTCACGGCCACCTGCCGTGCCAGGCGGTAGGACGGTACGTTGGCGACAGTGACTGCGCCGTCGTCATGCAGCGTGGCCTGCACGGGGCCGACCGGCGTGGTCAGCTTCAGCGTGCCGGGCGTGATGAGGCCGAGGTAGCGCAGTGTCGCGACGACGCCGATGGTGCCGTGGCCGCACATGCCGAGATAGCCGGCGTTGTTGAAGAAGATGACGCCCCAGGCGTCATCAGGTTCTTGCGGTGGGCACAGCCAGGCGCCCACCAGCACCTCGGAGCCGCGCGGCTCCAGGATCAGCGCGCTGCGCCAGACGTCGTGTTCGTTGCGCAGCCTGGCCAACCTCTCGGCCATGGAGCCCGGGCCGAGGTCGGGCCCCCCGCTGACGAGGACGCGGGTGGGCTCGCCGCCGGTGTGGGAATCGATGATGCGCGCGCTGTCGTCCATGCCAAGCTTGATTGGATCCAAATATTGGATCCAATATACAGGCATTGACGCGTGCATCCACCCGGCTGAATCCCAGGTGAGGAAAGTGAGGGTTGCGGAGTGATCCGGGATGGCCGGTATTCGGGCCGAGCGCCGGGAGGCTCCCCAGCCGGCCGGCGCTGGCGATGGGCTCGCGGCTCGATGCCGCGAGCATCGCCGTCCCGGGGGCTGAGGCCGCACACATGGCGCCCAGTGGGCGGCATGTGACTGCCGAAGAGCTGCGGCACCTGCGCGGTCTGCAAGACCGACTGGGCTGGTGCGCGTTCAGCGGCCAGACCAGGCGAGGGGCCCCTTACCTTGCGGTCAGAACGGCGCCGCTCTTGCCGCTGGCGGTTTCGGCCAGCATCAGCGCCAGACGACGCAGGGCGGCCCAAGGGTCGCTGGGCCAGTCGGGGTGGCGCAGGCCTTTGACCAGGCCGTCGCAGACCTGGGCGGCCTGCACCAGGGCGCCGGCCTGGGCGCTTTCCAGCCGCGGCGCGATGCGTTCGATCAGGCGCTCCTTGGCGCCCCAGACGCGCGCCTCGCGCATCGCCATGGGCAAGGGCCGGCCGGCGTCCAGCGCGTTGCGTACGCGGGCCAGAGCCCGGGCGTCCTCGGCCAGATTCCAGTGCACCAGCACGGCTGCCTCGCCCTCGGCCTCCAGGCCGTCGAGCATGCGCAGGATGCGCGGCACGGCGCCGGACAGCACGGCCTCGCTGAGCTTGAAGACGTCGAAGCGCGCCACGTCCAGCACGGCGGCCTCGATGTCGGCCAGGCTCAGCTCGCCCTTGGGATGCAGCAGGGCGAGCTTCTGCAGCTCCTGGTGGGCGGCCAGCAGATTGCCCTCGACGCGGTCGGCAAAGAAGGCGAGGGCCTTCTGGCCGTCCTCGCCTTCGGGCACCGATTGCCCTTGGGCTTTCAGGCGCTGGGCCAGCCAGGCCGGCAGCAGGCGGCGCTCGACGGGCTCGACGCGCAGCGACACGCCGTTGCCGTCCAGGGCCGTGAACCAGGCGCTGGACAGTTGGGTCTTGTCCAGGCGCGGCAGGGTCACCAGCGTCAGCACATCGTCGGGCGCGGCTTCGGCATAGCGCTGCAGGGCCTCGGAGCCGTCCTTGCCGGGCTTGCCGCCGGGGATGCGGATCTCGATGAACTGGCGGTCGGCAAACAGGCTCATGGCCTGCGCGGCGGCGAGCACGGGCGCCCAGTCGAAATAGGCGCCGGCGACGGTGAAGATCTGACGCTCGCCAAAGCCCTGGGCCTTGGCGGCGGCGCGGATCTGGTCGGCCGCTTCCTGGGCGAGCAGGGGCTCGTCGCCGTGCACCGTGTAGATGCGGGCGAGGCCCTTGCTCAGATGGGCGCTGAGGCCCTCGGCACGCAGTTGCATCTCAGCCGGGAAGCTTCACTGCGGCAAGGCGGCGCATGACCTGGGCGATGGCATCGGAGTGCATGGCGCCATACAGGTTGGTGGCCTCCTGCTCCTTGGCCAGGGCATCGGTCTCGGTGTAGTTCATGTCGCGGCTCAGGCGCAGCTCGACCTTGGGCACCAGCAGCTCGCCGGCCGCGGTGCGGATCAGGTAGTCGAACTGCAGGCGCAGCGACCATTCACGCACCTGGCCGACGCTGGTGGAGGCGACGACGGTGCGGTCGCGGTACTCGCGCAGCGCTTCCAGCACCACCTGGGCACGTGCCGGGTCATCGACGAGCTGCACCGGTGTGCGCTTGATCTGGCGCTTGAGGCCAGCAGCCAGCGGCGACTCGGGCGGGAAGCCGGTCAGCGCCAGCGTCTGGAAGGACAGCACGGGCTCGTGGCGCAGCTCGAAGCCGCAGCCGGTGAGGGCGGCGGAGCCGAGCAGCAGCAGATGGCGGCGTTGCATCGCGATCAGACGACGATGTTGACCAGGCGGCCGGGCACGATGACGACCTTCTTGGGTGCCTTGCCTTCGCTGAACTTGATGAACTCGGGGTTGGCCAGCGCGGCGGCCTCGATGGCGGCCTTGTCGGCCGCCGCCGGCACCTTGACCGAGCCGCGCAGCTTGCCGTTGACCTGCAGCATCAGTTCGATCTCGTCCTGCACCAGGGCCGCCTCGTCGACCGTCGGCCACGGTGCGTCCAGCAGGTCGCCGAGTTCGGCGGCGAAGCCGAGGTCCTGCCAGAGCTGGTGGGCGATGTGGGGCGTGGCGGGGTAGAGCACACGCAGCAGCACGGAGAAGCCGTCACGCACGGCCGCGGCCTGGCCTTCCGCCTTGAAGCCTTCCAGCGCATTCAGCAGCTTCATCGCGCCGGAGACGACGGTGTTGTACTGCATGCGCTCGTAGTCGTAGCTGACCTGCTTGAGCACGTTGTGCACCTCGCGGCGCAGGGCCTTGCCGTCACCGGTCAGCGCGGCGTAGTCCTGACCGCCCGACTTGATGGCGTCGGCATTGCGTGCACCGAAGTTCCACACTCGCTTCAGGAAGCGGTGGGCGCCTTCGACGGCGGCGTCGTTCCACTCCAGCGTCTGCTCCGGCGGCGACGCGAACATGACGAACAGGCGGGCCGTGTCGGCGCCGTACTGGTCGATGAGGGCCTGCGGGTCCACGCCGTTGTTCTTGGACTTGGACATGGTCGTCATCTCGTACTCGAGCGGCGTGCCGTCCTTCTTCAGCTTGGCGCCGATGATGCCGCCCTTGTCGTCGTGGATGACATCGATCTCGTGATCCCAGTAGTAGTCCTTGCCGCCGCCCTCGGGCTTGTGGAAGAACGCGCCCTTCAAGACCATGCCCTGCGTCAGCAGCTTCTCGAAGGGCTCGCTGATGGTCACCAGGCCCAGGTCGCGCATCGCCTTGGTCCAGAAGCGCGCGTACAGCAGGTGCAGGATGGCGTGCTCGATGCCGCCGATGTACTGGTTCATCCCAACCCGGCCAGGGTTGGCCTTGTCAGCCCCCATCCAGTACTCGGTGCCGTCCGCGACCATGGCCTGGTCGTTGGTCGGGTCGCAATAGCGCATGAAGTACCAGGACGAATCGACGAAGGTGTCCATCGTGTCGGTCTCGCGCTTGGCCGGCTTGCCGCATTTCGGGCAGCCCACGTTCAGGAAGGCGGCGTGCTTGTTCAGCGGATTGCCGCTGCCGTCCGGGATCAGGTCATCCGGTAGCACGACGGGCAGGTCCTTCTCGGGCACCGGCACCACGCCGCAGTCATCGCAGTGGATGATGGGAATCGGCGTGCCCCAGTAGCGCTGGCGGCTGACGCCCCAGTCGCGCAGGCGCCAGGTGGTCTTCTTCTCGCCCAGGCCCTTCTCGGCCAGCAACTCGGCGACCTTGTTGACGGCGTCGACATGGCCGAGGCCGTCCAGCACGCCGGAGTTGATGCAGCGCGCCTTGGGCTTGTCGCCGTACCACTCGGCCCACTTCTTGTCGTCATAGGCCTGGCCGTCGACGTCGATGACCTGCTTGATGGGCAGGCCGTACTTCAGCGCAAAGGCGAAGTCGCGCTCGTCATGCGCCGGCACGCCCATGACGGCGCCGTCGCCATAGCTCATCAGCACATAGTTGCCGACCCAGACCTCGACCTGGGCGCCGGTGATGGGGTGGGTGACGAACAGGCCCGTGGGCACGCCCTTCTTGTCCTGCGTGGCCAGCTCGGCTTCGGTCGTGCCGCCGGCCTTGCATTCCTCGATGAAGGCGGCGACTTCGGGCTTGGTCTTGGCCGCCACGGTCGCGAGCGGATGCTCGGGCGCGACAGCGCAGAAGGTCACGCCCATGATGGTGTCGGCGCGGGTCGTGAACACCCACAGGCGGTCGCCGCCGCCTTCGATGCTGTGCGGGAAGGCAAAGCGCACGCCCTGGCTCTTGCCGATCCAGTTCTCCTGCATCAGGCGCACGCGCTCGGGCCAGCCGCTCAGGTAGTTGGGGTCTTCAGGGTTGGCGACGGCCGACAGCAGCTCCTCGGCGTACTGCGTGATCTTCAGGTAATAGCCGGGGATCTCGCGCTTCTCGACCAGGGCGCCCGAGCGCCAGCCGCGGCCGTCGATGACCTGCTCGTTGGCCAGCACGGTCTGGTCCACCGGGTCCCAGTTGACGACCTGGGTGCGGCGCTCGGCGATGCCCTTTTCCAGCATCTTCAGGAACAGCCACTGGTTCCACTTGTAGTAGCTGGGCTGGCAGGTCGCGACCTCGCGGCTCCAGTCGATGGCCAGGCCCATGGCCTGCATCTGGCCCTTCATGTGGGCGATGTTGGAGTAGGTCCACTGCGCCGGCGGCACCTTGCCCTTCATGGCGGCGTTCTCGGCCGGCAGGCCGAAGGCGTCCCAGCCCATGGGCATGAGGACGTTGTAGCCTTTCATGCGCAGCTGGCGGGCCAGCATGTCGTTGATCGTGTAGTTGCGCACATGGCCCATATGCAGCTTGCCCGAGGGGTAGGGCAGCATGGAGCAGGCATAGAAATGCGGCTTGCTCGCGTCCTCGGTGACGCGGTAGGCGTCACGCTCCGTCCAGTAGGCACGGGCGGCGGCTTCGATCTCGTTGGGGTTGTAGCTGGGCGCTTCGGTCTTGGCGTTCATGTCAGGGGTGCCCGGCCGCCCGAAACCCCTGACGCTCCCCTCGGGGGGCAGCGAGCAACGGCGAGCGTGGGGGCTGTCTAGTTTGGCCAAATTGTATGGGTCGCCCCCGTAGCGACCCTTCGGTCAGGGTGCCGAAGCCGGCGCCTGGGCGACGAAGGCGATGCGGTTCAGCCCGGCGGCCTGCACCCAGCCGATCAGCTCGGCCACCTGGCCATAGGGCACCACGCGGTCGGCGCGCAGTTGCACTTCCATCTGCGCATTGGCGCGGCCCAGTTCCGAGATGCGCTTCTGGAAGGCTTCCGCGCCCATTTCCTCTTCGCCCAGATGCAGCTTGCCGTCCGGTGTGATGGCCACGGCGATGAAGCTGGGCGCATCGCTGGGCGTCGCGGCCTCGCTCTTGGGCAGGTCCAGCCGCAGCGAGGCCGTCATCAGCGGCGCGGTGATCATGAAGATGACCACCAGCACCAGCATGACGTCGATCAACGGCGTCATGTTGATGTCGCTCATGGGGCGAGCGGCGTCGGTTCGTTCGAGCCGACCGAAGGCCATCAGTCGTGGTCCAGCAGTTCGCGCAGGTCATGCGCAAAGCCTTCGAGGTCAGCCTCGCAGGCGGCCACCATCTTGCCGAAGACGTTGTAGGCCAGCACGGCGGGGATGGCGACCGCGAGGCCGGCGGCCGTCATGATCAAGGCCTCCCCGACCGGGCCGGAGATCTTGTCGATGGTGATGTTGCCGGCCGCCGAGATGCTGACCAGCGCGTGATAGATGCCCCAGACGGTTCCGAACAGGCCGACGAAGGGGGCCGTGGCGCCGATGGAGGCCAGCAGCACCTGGCCGAACTGCAGCCGGGCCAGCACGGCGTGCAGGGCGTCGCGCAGGCGGCGGGTCAGGCGGGAGTCGCGCTTGGCCGAGGCGTCCAGCGTGGCGCCGCGGGTTTCGGCCGTGGCGGCGTCCAGCAGCGGCAGCAGCAGGCCTTCGGTGTCAAAGCTCTGCAGGGCGCTGCGGCCATCGCTCACGCCTGCGGCAGACCAGAAGGCCGGCACGGCACGCGTGAGGCCCTTGCGGGCGCGGCGCAGCAGCCAGGTCTTCCACAGGATCAGGGCCCAGGCGCTGACCGACATGGCCAGCAACAGCAGTGCGACCGCGCGGCCGACCAGGTCGCTTTGGGCCCAGAAGTCCGCGAAGCCGCCCATATCAGTTGTTGAATCCCAGCACGTCGTTCATGCCGAACAGGCCGGCGGCCTTGCTGCCCGCCAGGAAGCGCGCGCAGCGCAGGCTGCCCTGGGCATAGATGGTGCGGTTGGTGGCCTTGTGGCTGACCTCGATGCGCTCGCCGATGCCGGCGAACAGCACGGTGTGGTCGCCGATGATGTCGCCGCCGCGCACGGTGGCGAAGCCGATGGTGGACGGGTCGCGTGCGCCGGTGACGCCTTCGCGGCCGTAGACGGCGCAGGCTTTCAGGTCGCGGCCGATGGCATCGGCGACGACCTGGCCCATCTGCAGGGCCGTGCCGCTGGGCGCATCCACCTTCATGCGGTGGTGGGCCTCGACGATCTCGATGTCATAGCCCTCGGCCAGCGCGCGGGCGGCCATGTCCAGCAGCTTGAGCACGACGTTGACGCCGACGCTCATGTTGGGCGCGAAGACGATGGCCGTGCGCTCGGCGTGCCTGGCAATTTCCGCCTTCTGGGCCTCGTCGAAGCCGGTGGTGCCGATGACGGCCTTGACGCCCAGGTCGGCGCAGACGGCCAGATGGGCCAGCGTCGCCTCGGGGCGGGTGAAGTCGATCATCACGTCGGCGCCGGCCAGGCCCGCGCGGACGTCGTCACCCTTGTCCAGCGTCACGTGCAGCGTGCAGTCGTCGGCGGCCTCGACGGCCTCGATCAGCATCTTGCCCATGCGCCCGGAGGCGCCCATGACGGCGATCTTGATCACGAGCCCGATCCCGTCTTGGCGTCCAGCGGCGGGTAGGTGCGGCCCGGGGCCGGGCCTTCGGCCGCGGCCGTGGGGGCGGCGTCGGCACTCTTCTTGGGCGGCGGCAGGGCGCCGCGTTCGGTTTCGCTCAGCTCCAGCTTGGGCGTCCTGCTGTCCGGCTTGAAGGTGTTGACGGCGGCGACGAACTCGTTCTCCGCCGGCAGATCGTCCGGCACCGTCAGCTCTTTGAGCTTGTCGCCGTCGAAGGTGGCGACGACCAAGCGCTGCTGGTAGGCCGCACCCTGGCGCCGGATGGTGAAGACGTAGTCCCAGCGCGACTCGTGGAAGACGTCGGTCAGCAGCGGCGAGCCGAGCAGGTCGCGCACCTGGGCCTTTGCCATGCCGGGCTTGACGCGGGCGACCATCTCCTTGGTCAGCACATTGCCCTGCACGACTTCGACACGATAGGGCGTCACGAAGCCCAGCACCTTTTCACCGGTGACGGTGGGAAGGGAATCCCAGGTGGGCAGATAGGAGCAGCCGCCGAGCAGCGCGAGCAGCGGGAGAGAGGCAAGCAGGGGACGCATCGGACAGCTGGCTGGAGGGCGGCAAGGGGGCGGAAGGCGCCGGCCGAAAGCTCGGCTGGCTATGATCGGGCGGATTCTAGCGGGGCCCTCCCCGGCCTCCTTTTGCTCCCTGCCATGCCTTCCTCCGCCAAGAACCAGACCAGCGACATCAAGAACAGCGGCCTCAAGGCGACGCTGCCGCGCATCAAGATCCTGGAGATCTTCCAGCGCGCCGCGCAGCGACACATGACCGCCGAAGATGTTTACAAGGCTTTGCTCGGCGAAGGTGCCGACATCGGCCTGGCGACGGTCTACCGCGTGCTGCAGCAGTTCGAGCAGGCCGGCCTGCTGAGCCGCAACCATTTCGAGACCGGCAAGGCCGTCTACGAGCTCAACGAGGGCCATCACCACGACCACCTGGTGTGCCTGAACTGCGGCAAGGTCGAGGAGTTCTTCGACCCCGGCATCGAGGAGCGCCAGCACAGCATCGCGAGCCAGCGCGGCTTCCAGCTGCAGGAGCACTCGCTGGCGCTCTACGCCACCTGCATCAAGACCGACTGCCCCAACAAGGGCTGATCAGTCCAGGGAGCCGTTGTCGATGGCGCGTTGGTGGCGCTCGACGAATTCCTTGTAGGTGTCGATACCGCGCAGCTGCAGGATGGTGTTGCGCACCGCGGCCTCCACCAGCACGGCGAGGTTGCGGCCTGCGTCCACGGCGATGACGACCTTGCGCACCGGCATGCCCAGCACGTCCTCGTACAGGGGCTCGTAGGGCAGGCGTTCGAAATCGCGCTCCATCGTCTCCTTGCGCACCAGGTGCACGATGAGCTTGAGGCGCATCTTGCGGCGCACGGCCGTCTCGCCAAAGATGGACTTGATGTCCAGCAGGCCGATGCCGCGCACTTCCAACAGGTTGAGCAGCAGCTCGGGGCAGCGACCCTCGATGGCGGTCTGGGCGATGCGGAAGAAGTCGACCGCGTCGTCGGCCACCAGGCCGTGGCCGCGCGAGATCAGCTCGAGCCCGAGTTCGCTCTTGCCCAGGCCCGATTCGCCGGTCAGCAGCACGCCCAGGCCCAGGATGTCCATGAAGACGCCGTGGCGTGTGGTGCGGTTGGCGAACAGCTGGGACAGATAGCCGCGCACCAGGTCGATGACATGGCCGGCGGATTCGTTGGTGCGGAACAGCGGGATCTCGGCGCGGTCGCACATGGCCACCAGGCGCGGCGGCGGCACGGTGTCGTCGGCAATGATGATGACCGGCGGCTCCAGCGTGACGATGCGCGAGATGCGCCGGTCCTGAATCTCGGTGCTTTCCTGGCTCAGATAGGCTACCTCGCGGCGGCCGACGATCTGCACCCGGTAGGGATGGATGTAGTTCAGGTAGCCGACCAGGTCGGCGGCGCTCTGCGCATCGCGCACGGCGGCTTCGTCGAAGCGGCGCTCAGGATGGGCGTGGCCGGCGATCCACTCCCATCGAAGGGCTTCGCGGTGCTCTTCAAACAGCCGCTCGGCGCTGATCGAGGTGGGTTTCAATTCGGATCAGGGTAAACGCGAAGCGTTGTTCTGGGGCTCAAGCGACGGACTTCAGCGGCTCCCAGGCCGCGATCAGCTTGTGCAGGGTGGCGGCGTCGGGTTCGGCCTTGAGCTGCTCGCGCAGTTCGCGGTCGGACAACATCTCGGCGATCTCGGACAGGATCTCCAGATGACGCTGGGTGGCCGCCTCGGGTACCAGCAAAAAGATCAGCAGGCCGACCGGCTCGTCGTCCGGTGCGTCGAAGCCGATGGGCTGGGCCAGGCGCAGCACGGCGGCCAGCGGGTTCTTCAGCCCCTTGACGCGGCCGTGCGGGATGGCAACGCCATGGCCCAGGCCGGTCGAGCCCAGGCGCTCGCGGGCGAAGAGGTTGTCGGTGACCAGCGCACGGCCCATCTGATGATGGTTTTCGAACAGCAGACCTGCATGTTCAAAGGCGCGTTTCTTGCTAGACGCATCCACATTCACCAACACGTTGTCGGCGGGCAGGATGGCGGCGAGACGGTTCATGGGTTGAGGCCTAGCGTCGGGGGCGCCAAGTAGGCGCGGCCGCTGCGGGGCGGGTGGGTCAATCAGAGCATCAGATTATGGAACCCAGCGCCGTTTTGGGGTGGGCGGCAGACCCTAGACCCGTGGAAAACGCCCCTGCACACCCATGAATGCGGGTTTTTGCGGCACTGCAGCAACAACCGATTGCCCTTTGGCGTACCCGCATTGCGCATCGCAAAAACAAAAGCGGCCCGAAGGCCGCCGTGAGATGAGCTGACAGTGTCAGCGTGCAGGCACCTCGAGGCGCTTGGCCGAGGCGTGGTGGTGGTCTTGCACCTTGTCCTTGTGGCGGCAGACCTGGCGATCCAGCTTGTCCATCAACTGGTCGATGGCGGCGTACAGATCCTCGTGGGACTGTTCGACAAAGATGTCGCGGCCCTTCACGTGCAGCGTGACTTCAGCGCGCTGGCGGCGTTCCTTCTCCTTTTGCTTCTCTACGGTCAACAGGACGTTGATATCAACAACCTGGTCGAAGTGGCGAGTCACACGGTCCAGCTTGGTTAGCACGTACTCGCGCAGAGCCGGGGTGACTTCAAGATGATGGCCACTGATCGTCAGATTCATAAAGCCTCCTTTCAGAGGGATAGGACTTAAAACGGAACCAAAAACTGAGGAAAGGGGAGGAGGGGAGGAGGGGTCTTTCGGGTAGCAGAGGTGGGTGGGAGTGGGGGAATCGACGAGCCCAGTTTGCGCGCGAAGCGGTTGCGTGACAAGGGGATGACGGTGACCGTTTGTCGGCTGGAGGGCCTCGTTTTTGCGGCTTCTTTCACGTCTTGCCCGGGTGCAATAATCCCCGGCTATTCCCCCTACGGAGAGCTTCTTGGACAGCGATCACCCTCGGTGACCGTCCACTCCCGCCGCCGGCCTGTCTGAGGCCCGCCCGCCCGGAGTGAGACGGTTGACTGAATCCCGCCACCCCGGACGGCGCCAGCCGTCGTCCCCTTTCGCCAGCCTTGCTGGAGACGATGCATGCTGAATGTGTTCACGCTGGACAATGGGCGCCTGAAGGGCGGCCTGTTCCAGGAAGAAATCGAAACCGCCGAGGACCTGGCCCAGTCGCGCCCGGTCTGGGTTGACCTTGAGAGCCCGAGCGCCGAGGAAAAGGGCTGGATCCGCGACCGCTTCGGCCTGACCATCCCCGAAGACATCGTCGACGAGGATCTGGAGGAGTCGGCCCGCTTCTACGAGGAAGACAACGGCGAGCTGCACATCCGCTCCGACTTCCTGATCGAAGGCGATGAAGGCCCCGACGGTAAGCCGGCGCGCAACGTGCGCGTCGCCTTCATCCTCTTCAACAACGTGCTGTTCTCCATCCACAACGAGGACCTGCCGGTATTCCGCCTGCTGCGCCTGCGCGCGCGCCGCATCCCGGCCCTCATCGAGGATGCCAAGGATGTGCTGCTCAAGCTCTATGACGCCGACGCGGAGTACTCGGCCGACGTGCTCGAGGGCATCTACGACAAGCTGGAGCTGGTCAGCGCCCGCGTGCTGAAGAGCGACGTGACCGACGCCGAAGCCGGCGAAGTGCTGGGATCAATAGCCCGCGAGGAAGACTTGAACGGCCGCATCCGCCGCAACGTCATGGACACGCGCCGCGCGGTCAGCTTCATGATGCGCAGCCGCATGCTGAACGCCGAGCAGTTCGAGGAGTCGCGCCAGATCTTGCGCGACATCGACTCGCTGGACTCGCACACGGCCTTCCTGTTCGACAAGATCAACTTCCTGATGGACGCCACTGTCGGCTTCATCAACATCAACCAGAACAAGATCATCAAGATCTTCTCGGTGGCCAGCGTCGCCCTGCTGCCGCCCACGCTGATCGCGTCCATCTACGGCATGAACTTCAAAAACATGCCGGAGCTGGAGGCTGCCTGGGGCTATCCCTTCGCCCTGGTGCTGATGCTGCTGTCCGTCGCAGCGCCCTTTATCTATTTCCGCCGCAAAGGCTGGCTGAAGTAGCCCTCGCCGGGCGCCCATGAAAAAGGCCCGCGTCGTGATGACGCAGGCCTGGTCATAAAAGCGGTCGCAGAACGCCTCGCAGCCAACGAGGGAGGGAGGGAGGAGGAGGAGAACGGCTGGCGAGATTGCTGCTCTGAAATCTCAGAGAGGTTGCGCGACCTAAATTCCTGGTTGAGTGGACAGCGGATGATCGAGCTGGGCTCGGGTTTTCACTGGGTGTGTAGCTCGAGAGTGGGCACCAAAGACGAAATTCCAAGGGGCTGTACCGGGTTCCTGTGACGATTGTTGTCCTCGTAGCGCGCTGTCTCTTGCACCACCCCGCAGCCAGCGAGGGAATACAAACAGTAGGACGTGTAAGCCGCTTTGTCGAATATTTCCAGGGGTGTGCAGCGCGCCGCCTGCCAACAGCTGGGAAATCGATGTCCAGCGTACGAGTGCGGGCGGCCGGGCACTGCGTTTGCCCAGCTGGTCAGGGCTCCCACCGGCCCGAAACGCCCACCGCCGCAGTGCCAAAAATGACAGCCCGCCGCGAACTTTTAGAATCCCGCCTCTAGACGAGGATTTCCCATGCTTTACCCCGAACTGTTCAAGCAACTCGAAGCCGTGCGCTGGAACATGGACCGCGACATTCCGTGGGACAAGTTTGACGCCAGCCTGCTGAGCGACGAACAGGCCCAGACCATCAAGATGAACGCCATCACCGAGTGGTCGGCACTGCCCGCCACGGAGATGTTCCTGCGCGACAACCGCGAGGACAGCGACTTCTCTGCCTTCATGTCGGTCTGGTTTTTCGAGGAACAAAAGCACAGCCTGGTGCTGATCGAATACCTCAAGCGCTTCCGCCCCGACCTCGTGCCCACCGAGCAGGAGCTGCACGAGGTGCGCTTCGACTTCGACCCGGCCCCGGCGCTGGAAACGCTGATGCTGCATTTCTGCGGCGAGATTCGCCTCAACCACTGGTACCGCCGCGCCTCCGAGTGGCACAGCGAGCCCGTCATCAAGGCCATCTACGAAACCCTGTCGCGCGACGAAGCCCGCCATGGCGGCGCCTATCTGCGCTACATGAAGCGCGCCATGTCCAAGTTCGGCGACGAGGCCCGTGCCGCTTTCGCCAAGGTCGGCGTGCTGATGGCCAGCGCCCGCCGCACGGCCCAGGCCCTGCACCCGACCAACCTGCACGTCAACGCCAAGCTCTTCCCGCGCGACACCATCCAGAGCCGCCTGCCCGACCCCGAGTGGCTGGAGCGCTGGCTGGACACGCAGATCCAGTTCGACTCGGTCTGGGAGAACAAGGTCGTCGAGCGCATCCTGCACAACATGAGCCTGCTGATGGACCGCAGCTTCGCCACGGTGCAGGAGCTCAACCGCTTCCGCAAGGAGATGGCCGCCCGCATCGTCAACCCGTCTTCGGGTGAAGGCCTGGCACCGGCCTGACGCGCAGCGCTGCCAGCAAGAAGACGGGGCCAGTTCAGAACTGGCCCCGTTTTGCTTTCGGGCGGTGACCGCTCAGGCGCCGCGGGTCCGCTTCATCACCACCAGGGCAAAGCCGGCAGCGGCGACGGCCATCCAGCCGACGAAGGACACCGAGGCCAGTTCCGCCAGCGAATGGCCCAGGTCGGTCACCATCGTGGCCACCAGGCTGGTCTCGGTGTTGGACTGCAGGATGCGCATCAGCTCACGGGCGTCGTACAACAGCGAGTGGTTGATGTGCAGGTTCAAGTCCTGCACAGCGTTCAGCGGCCAGTCGATGCCATAGACGTTATGCATCACGGCCGTGGCGACGGCGCCGCCCACCAGCACCAGCGGTGCTCCCAGCCGCTTGAACCAGGCCGATGCCGCCATGAGCACCATGATGACCGGCAGCAGCCACACCGTCAGCAGCACGGTGCCGGCCATGCCGCGCAGCAGCACCGGCAGGGCGGCGGACAGCACTTCACCCCAGTGCAGGCCGAAAGCGTCGCCCCAGCCAAGCTTGAGGCCGAGGCCCGTCAGCGCGATCGGCAATCCGAACAGCGTGCCGACGATGGCGCCACCCACGGGCGCCAGCCAGGCGTGGGCCAGGACGGTGGACACCACGCTCTCGCTGGGCCGTCCGGGCAGCGACAGCCAGAACTCGATGGAGCGGTCCTGGGCGTCTCGCCGCGCCAGGCCGGGCAGCTGGAACAGCGCCACCATCAGGCAGATCGCGTAGACCACGCAGCCGCAGGCCACCAGCACGATCACTGCGATCAGCTCGGCCGGAATCGTGGGCGTGCCATCCATGTGGCCGAACGGCAGCATGCCCAGGAACAGCAGGGGCGGCGCGAAGGCGGCGATCAGCCAGCCGAGCTTGTGCTGCATCCACTCGCGCAACAGCAGGGTGGGGATGTGTGATTTCATGGCTCGTCTCCTTGTTTCAGGCTTGCTTGCCGTTGAGCGCCGGATTGCGGGTCAGCGCCATGAAGAGGTCCACAAGGCTGGGGCGCACGCGCTGGCCCAGGCTCGCCACATGTTCGGGCGGGGCGCCGTCGAACAGCGAGGTCGTGCGGCCCTGCTCGCGGTAGCGCAGCAGCGGGTGGGCGGCGGCCATCGCATCGGCGGCGGCCGGGTCGTGGTTCAGCGCCACGAAGCGGCGGTCGATGTCCTCCAGGCTGATGGACAGGGCCACACGGCCTTCGTCCAGCATGATCACGTCGCTCAGCAGCGCCTCGACCTCCTCGACCTGGTGGGTCGAGATCAGCACGCTGCGCTCGCCATCGCACCATTCATCGATCAGCATCTCGTAGAAGCTCTTGCGCGACACCACGTCCAGGCCCAGCGTCGGTTCGTCCAGGATCATCAGCTTGGCGTCGATGGCGGCGATCAGCGCCAGGTGGGTCTGGGCCACCATGCCCTTGGACAGGCTCTTGATCTTGTCCGCCTCGCCGACGCTGGTGCGCTTGAGCAGGGCGCGGGCGCGCTCGGCCGAGAACTTGGGCTGCAGCCGCGCCATCAGCGTGATCAGCTCGCTCACCCGCGCCCAGCGCGGCAGGACGGCCACGTCGGGGATGTAGCTCAGCTCGGTCAGCAGCTGTTGGCGGTTCTTGATGGGCTGCAGGCCCAGCACGTTGAGTTCGCCCTGCACCGGCAGCAGCCCGACCAGGGCCTTCATCAGTGAGGTCTTGCCGGCGCCGTTGTGGCCGAGCAGGCCGACGACGCGGCCCTTGGGCACGGCGACGGAGACATCGTTGAGTGCCGTCTTGCTGCCGTAGCGCAGCGTGATGTTCTTGGCTTCGATGAGGTGGGTCATGTCGACTCCCAGTTCAGATCCTTGGCCGTCAGCCCGAGGCGCTTGAGCTTGGCGCGCAGCGTCGGCCAGTCCTTTTGCAGGAACTGTTCGCGCTCGTGTTTCAGCAGCCGCTCCCGGGCACCGGCCATCACATACATGCCCAAGCCGCGGCGCGACTCGATCAGGCCGTGGTCGCTGAGCGCCTGCAGGGCCCGCGTGACGGTCAACGGGTTGATGACGTACTGACTGGCAAGAACGCGCACCGAGGGCAGGGCCTCGCCTTCCGGGGGGCTGCCGTCGAGCAGCTGCACGGCCAATCGGTCGGCCAGCTGCTGGTAGATAGGCGCCTGGTCAGTCCAGGTAGGAGTCATGGGAGCTCCGAGGTGTGTTGCTGATGTAGCACACCATATCTCCCCGCCCCGCCGGGACCTAGCGCGGCGCGACAGACTGCAGATTCGGGGGGATGGGCCGTACGGATGACGAACCGTTTGTCGCTAGGCCTGGGCCAGCTTGAGTTCTCACTCACCCAAGGTTGAACTCTTTGCGTTCAACCTTGAACTGCCTTCTCGGCGCGGGCTGGGCCTGTTTGCCAGCCTGGCCCCGCGTGGCATAGGGGCGACCATCATTGCCGCCTGGTTCCTGGCCGCTTTCTTCGGCAACTTCCTGTCGGGATTTGTGAGTCAGTGGTGGGTGATCCTGGGTGCGACCCGATTCTTTGTCTTGCTGGCGGGACTTGCCGGCGTCGCAGCTTTGGGTCTGTCCGGGGGGCGCGCGGTGCGGGAGGGAAGCGTGCTGCGCGCGAAACGCATGGGCCACGCTGGGGACGTTGCTTAGGCTCGAGCGTGCGCCTGTGGCGTTGCCACAGAGGCGACTGCTGATGAAGGCGTTGCCTGGCGTGGCGACAGGTGGATGCCCGCGATCATGCATCGCACCGAGCCGCCCGCCATCTCGATGGTGGGCACCGCCAGCGGCAGCAGGCAGGCGCTGCGTTCGATGCGGGCCTTCTGCGCGGCGCTGAGGCAGTCGCAGGCGCGTTGCGAAAGAGCCAGCACGCGGCGGTCGCGGCCCGCCAGTTCGATGGCGTTGCCGGCGAACTCGGCGATTTGCGCGGGGCTCAGGTCGATGACGTCGTGACCGGATTCCTCCAGGCGCGCGACCACTTCCTGCGCACGGCGCGCATCGGTCAGCGAGCGCCCGCCCAGCAGCGCGAACTCGGTCGCCACGCACATCAGCACGTTGGTGTGATAGATGGGCCGACCCGCCTCGTCCGCGGTGTCGAAGACCATCGGCTCGAAGTTGAAATGGGTGCAGAAGCGCTCCAGCAGCACGGGGTCGGCGCGATGAGAGCGTGCGGTGTAGGCCACTCGGGCGACATGGTCCAGCACCATGGCGCCGGTGCCTTCGAGGAAGAGGCCGTCGTGCTCCAGGCCGGAGTAGTCGATGACGTCCTGCACGCGGTACTCGGTCTTGAGCATCTCGACGACGTCCTGACGTCGCTCGCGCCGCCGGTTGGGTGAGTACATCGAATGCAGCGCCACGTGGCCGCCCGGATGGGTGGAGAACCAGTTGTTGGGGAAAACGGCGTCGGGTGTATCTCGCTCGCCGCGGTCCTCGAACAGGTGGACGCGCACGCCCGCGGCTCGAAGCTGGTCCACCGCGCGCGTCACCTCGCCATATGCGGCCTCGGCCGCGGCTCGGGCATGGCTTTGCACGACCTCGGTCTGGAAGGCGTTGTCGGCTGCAGTCTCGGGGTTGGGTGTGAAGGCATGCGGGCGCACCATGACGACCGCGCTGGGAGCTTGGATGGAGACGGGCATGGGCGCCTCAGGCATGGACGACGGCCGTTGCCGTGGCCAGCACGGCTTGCAGCTGGGTGGCGACGGCGGCGCGCAGGGGCACGGGCTGGAAGGCGTTGCGCAGCAGCGGGGTGTCAAGCGCCGCGGCCAGCTCACGCGTGCAGGCCTGCTCGGAGGCGCGGGCACGGCTGGCCAGGTCCAGGAGATCGGCGCGCGCGGCGCGCATGGCGGCCAGGCGGCGCGCCATGGCCATGGGCCGCAACGAGAGCAACACCTGGGCTCGCACCTGGGCTTCGAGGTCGCCGGGCGAGGCCTTGGCCTGAAGCTCGGGCAGCGCGTTGAGCAGCTTCTTGAACATCGGCACCATCTCGAGGATGGCATCCAGGTAGAGCTGTTCGAGGGGCGTGGCGGCCACGTCCATGAGGGCGAGGTGGTCGGCAAGCAGCGCGTCGAGCCGGGCGGGCCATTCCAGCTGTGCCGCGCTGCGCAGGCAGGCCTCCGCTGACGCGAAGCGGCATTCGATCGAATCCACGAACAGAGGCACCTCGGGCACCAGGAAGCACCGTGGGCGACGCCCTTGCGCGGCCAGCCAGGCGTTGACGGACAGGCCTTCATGCTCACGCGCTTCGGGCGTCGGTCGGGGTTCGTCCAGCAGCAGGAAGACGCCGGGCGCCAGCGGCGCTTCGCGCACGTCGGGCGCTTCCTCGCCCAGCAGGTTCAGTGGCAGCCCGTTTTGCGCGGCCTGGGCCGACAAGCGGGTCGCCAGCAGCGCATCGTCACGCGACAGGAAGTAGAAGGCGCCGGAACCTTCGGCGTTGTGCAGGGAAGCGAGCAGGTCGGGCTGAGCGATCTGCAGCGCCTGTCGGTAGGCGGCGTTCTCGACGCACGGCTGCCAACTTCCGCCCATGCCCCTTGGCGCCGGGAACGAGTATTCAGCCTGGTCGGCGCCGCTGGGACGATAGAAGTGCTGCAGGTAGGTGGCCACGTCGGGCCGCTTGAACCAGCCCTCGTTCTGCTTGAGCGCATAGGGTTCGATGGCCTTGATGAAGTGCCAGCGGCAGCCGGTCTGGCGCAGCAGCACGGGGTCCGCGGCCAGCTCGTGGATCAGCCGTTCGATGGCAATGCAGCCGATGGGCTCGTTGGGGTGCGGCGCGCCGATGAGCAGCACGCTGGTGGGGCCGTCGCCGAGCGAGATCATCTCGATGGATTCGCCCGTGCGGTCCTCGCCAACGGTGCGCACGTCCACGCCACGCTGGTCGCGCAGCAGATGCGTGCGCTCGCGCATCTCGGCGAAGGTGGGAAGTGAGAGCTGGTGCGGTAGCCGCGCCAGCAGGTGATCGATGTTCATTTTGTTCGTTAAAACTGACTGATCGGTCTTTATTTGAATGGAGTCGACCTCCACGGAGCAGTCCAAGTGGGTCAGCGGGCCGCGCCCGCCTCGTCGGCCAGGCCGCGCAACACCTTGGGCTTGAGCAGGCCCGTGAGCAGCGAGTCCACGGCCTCGATGTGCACGTCGCGGCTGGTGCCGCTGCCGAACTTCAGGTTCATCATGCCTTCGAAGAACCAGCCCAGGGTCACCGCTGCGGATTCCTCGGACAGGTCGTCACGCAGCTCGCCGCGCTTGCGCAGATTGCGTATGCCTGCGCGGATCCGTTCGGTGCGGGCATCGATGGAGCGGCGGATCGACTCGCGCAGCGCGTCGTCGGTGCGTGCCGCGGCCAGGAACTCCATCTCGGAGTAGAGCGAGTTGCGGTCGTTGGCCCAGGGCATGCTGAATTCGGCGACCAACATGGTCCTGAGGCTCGCGGCATCCACGAAGGCCTGCCGGCTGGTGGCCATCTTGGCGGCACTGTCCACCACGGCGCACAGCATCTCGCTCTTGCTCTTGAAGTGCACGTACAGCGCGCCGCGGCTGATCTGCGCCCGCTCGCACACGTCGGTCAACGACGCATTGGCCAAGCCCTTTTCGTCCATGCATTGCGAGATCGCCGTGACGATGCGATCGCGCATCTCGTCCATGTATTCAGCAGAGCGGGCAGGCATCAGTCTTCCAGTTGTCCAGGCGCAGTTCCGGGTGCGAGGCGATTTTCACCGAGGCCGGCCGGCGCTTGCCCACGAGGGCGCACGCCCGCCGTGACGAGCATGCCAGCCACGCTGGCGGCGGCGGCGATGGCGAAAGCGATGCTCAGCTGCGGCAGGCTTGCGACCGCGCCTGCTTCGCCTCCTGCGCCCAGCACCACCGAGAAGACGGTGGCGGCCGTCAGGCTGCCGATGGTCTTGGCCAGCTGGAAGGTGCCGCTGGCGCCTGCGCCGCGCTCGGAGGGCACGATGCGCAGCAGCTCCGTGATGCCCTCGGTGAAGGCCAGCGAGATGCCGGCGCCGAACAGCGTGGTGCAGGCCAGCAATGGCCAGAGGCTCTGCCGCCAGACGACAGGAATCATCAGCGCCGCGGCCATGCAGGCCATGCCGAGGGCGATCGTCCCGCGCGGGCCCAGGCGGCGGTCCAGCGGCGCGTACAGGGGCATCAGCAGCACCGAGGTGAGGCCGGTGGGCATCAGCAGCCCGCCTACAACGAGAGCGCCGGAGCCATAGCTGGCGCCGCTGGCGCTCGCCGCGGTGACGAGCATGGGCAACAGGACATAGATGGCCGTCGTGCCGAAGCCCAGAGTGAGGGACATGATGTGGATGCAGGCCACGTCGCGCCGTGCCAGCAGCGTGACGTCGACGAAGGGCGACGCATGCTGCCGCTGTTCACGCACCCACCGTGGCAGGACCAGGGCCGTGGCAGCCAGGCAGACCAGGGCCAGCGCCGTCATCCAGCCGCCATTGGTCACGAACTGCAGCGCGACGGACAGCAGCGCCAGCATGCCGCCCAGCACCAGGGCGCCGCGCACGTCCAGCTGGCGCAGGCTCGGCCGTTCGCTGCGCGCCGTTCGGGGCACCCTCAGCACCAATCGCCGTCCCAGGAAGAGCGCGCACGGCAGAGCTGCCAGCGCAGGCAGCCAGAACACTGACAGCGTGCCCAGCGCACCCATGACAGGGTCCGCGGCCAGCAGCGCTGCCGACGCGAAAAAGCCCGTGGCGCCCTGGTAGAGGCCCTGGCCGCTCGCCTTGCGCTCGGGCGGCGAGAGCTCGGCCAACAGCGCCATCGTCACCGTGCCCGCTCCCACCCAGGCGCACAGGAGCGCCTGGGTGAGCATGTAGGTAACGACGGACGTGGCCGACCAGGCCAGCAGCCCACCGGCGCAGGCCAGCGCCAGCGACACCGCCAGCACGCTGCGCTTGTCGAAGACGTCGCCGCAGCGTCCGATCAGCGGCGCCGAGATGGCGATGACCAGGAACTGCGCCGCCGACACCCAGGCGTACTGGACCGTGGACAGGTGCAAGGTGGCGATCACCTGCTCCTGCGCGGGCGACATGGCAGCATCCATCGCCGTGAAGGCGCACAGCGCGATGATGGCGGCTGCGGCGTCGAACCTGTGGGCTCGTGTCATCACCCAACCCTATCAGTAGTCGAACCGCAGGCTCATGCCCACCGTGCGCGGCTTGATGGGGTAGTAGAGGTTGTAGGGCACGCCGGCGGACGACGTGGCGGCTGTGCCGCCGCTCAGCCCGCGGCTGTTGCCCAGGTTGGTCACGTAGGCCGTCAGCTCCCATTGCTTCCAGGACAAGGACAGCCGCGAGTCGAGTTGGGCGTAGCCGGCAAGCTCGCCGGGCTTGTCCAGGTTGGTCGTGCGGCGGCCCATCGTGGAGTGCGACAGGCTGAAGCGGCCTGAACTTTCGGCCGGCCCTTCGAAGTAGTAGTTGCCTTCCAGCGAGGTCTGCAAGCGGGCGGTGCCGGGCAGGCGTGTACCCGCCGGCACCAGGACGCCGCGAGACGACGTGAAGTCGGTCGAGGTCTGCCCATCGATGTAGGCGCCCGCGAGGTTGAAGCTGAAGTCGCTGTTCGGCCGCCACACGGCGCTCAACTCCAGGCCCTTGATGGTGGCCTTGCCGACATTGGCGATGCCGTTGAAAGACAGCGCGCCGGTGCCGACCTGGGCGTTGAGCTGGGCGTCGTTCCACTTCACAACGTAGGCAGCGGCGTCGATGCCCAGGCCCTTGGCCGGCGACAGGTGCAGGCCGGTTTCGTAGCTCCACAGGGAGTCGGACTTGTAGCGGGGGGCGTTGGTGCCGTAGTTGATGCCCCCGAAGCGGTAGCCCTTGGCCGCCGTGGCATACCAGACGGTGCCAGGTGACACGCGGTACTTCACGTTGAACTTGGGCGTGAAGCCGGACTCCTTGTTGGGCAGGATGGCCGGCGGCAGCTCGCCCCACAGGGCGTCGAGCAGATGCGTCTCGACCGTGCTGTAGATGCTGTTGCGGTAGTAGCGCCCGCCCAGGCCGATGCTGAAGTCGTCGGTGAGCCGGTACTCGGCATCGGCGAAGACGGCCTTCTCGGTGGCGACGTCGGTGTCGTGCTCGGTGTAGAGCAAGTCGCCGGGCACCAGGTCCGCACCCAGCAGCTGGGCGCCGCCCGGGGCGTTCACGTGCTGGTCATAGGTGTCCTTGAAGCGCTGGTAGAACGCACCGACGACATAGTTGAACCTTGCGTCCGCCGGACTGGCCAGCCGCACCTCCTGTGACACCGTGCGGGTATTCCATCGCGTCGGGCCATAGACCACCGGCAGGGTCGGAAGCCCTTCGCTGGTCGCGATGTCGTTCCAGTAAGCCGTTCCATCGACGACGGGCCGAAGGTCCTTCGTCATCACTGCCGTGCTGCTGGTCAGCGTGTAGCCGCCCAGGTCGAGCTCGACCTTGATATTGCCCAGGTCGAACTTGTCATTGCGCCGGGAAGGTGTCGGGGAGGAATAGGTCAACTTGCTCCGGTCAGGCGAGATGGCGAAGCCATCCCCGGTCTGCGTCTTCTCCGTCAAGAACAGGCCCGTCACCTTCAGCCCTGCGTTGGGCTGGAAGGTGCCGATGATGCGGCCGCCGCGCTGGTGCAGGTCGTTGGCGTTGCGCACGCCCGTGCCCAGGTTGTCGATGTAGCCGCTGTCCTGACGATCAAACAGCACGACGCGAAGGCCAGCCTCGTCCTTGGCCAGCGGCAGATTTGCCATCACGTACTCGGCGTGGTTGCTGCCCGCGCCGGCAACCTGCCCGACGTCTACCAGTGCCGAGAAGGCCGTGCGCTTCAGGTTCGGCTTGGCCGTGGTGTAGCGCAGCGCGCCGCCCAGTGACGACGAGCCGTACAACGCGCCCTGGGGCCCACGCAAGATGTCGATGCCTTCCAGGTCGAAAGGCGCCATATCAGGAACGAGGGACGACGAGATGGGGTCGGTGAACGGCACGTCCTCGATGTAGACCCCCGTTGTGGCCTGCTGCACACCCAGGCCGTTTCGGCTGCTGACCGTGCCGATGCCGCGGATGGTGGGCAGGGACTGGCCGGGGTCGCCCTTGTTGGTCTGCACGCCGGGCGCACGGCGCAATGCGCCTTCTGCGTCCTTGATGCCGTCTGCCTCCAAAGAGGCGCCGCTCAGCGACGTGATCGTGCCAGCCAGATCCTGCCGTGCCTGCCGGCGCTTGTTGGCTGTGATCACCACCGTGGGCAGCAATTTCTGCTGAGCGTCCGCTTCATCGCCGTCTGCCGGCTGCCGCGGAGCCCCGCCGGGTTGCTCCTCCGCCGTCGAAGGCGGCAGCTGCGCCGCCGCGGCACACGAAAGGACGACGGCACCGGCCAAAGCGAACGGGCGTGCTGCTGCGATCCGAACTCGATTCACGAAACTCTCCGACAAAACGACCGGCTGGTCGGTTTTGTTAGAATAGCCATGCGCCTGACTGCGGTCAATGGGTTTTTCGCTCCTTGTGAACACAGGGGGAAGCTTGAGCTCAGGCGTCGCGCAGACGCGACCCACGCTTGACCGTCATTGGCGAATACATCCGCGAGTGCCTGGTCGCCGACGTGGCCGGCTCGATCAGTTCAACGCGCGTTGAGATGTTGGTGCGCTTGGTGATCCTGAAGACCTGGCCGAACCTGGCGGGGCTGGGGCTTGGCGCCCGCAAGTGGCTGCTGCTTCCCCGCCAAGCGTCCGTGGCCTGAGGCTGGTACTCGACTCGCGGCTCCGAGGTCGGCGGATGTTGATCACGCTTGCCGATCATCGGTAAGCGGGGCCGCTGGCACGACGGTATCGGTCTCGTTTACCGAGAGCGGCCTGGCACTATTGGGTGAGCGCCCAACGACTCGTCGCCGGTGATGCGCGTGCTACGCCCGGTGCATCGGTCTTTACAGCCTGCAAACGGCGAGCAGGTTATGGGATTGCCGGTTCAGCTGCACCGGATATCCCGGGCATGAGAGTTTGAGATGAACAGCAATCAGTCGCAAGGACATCGCCCGCAACAGCAGTTCGGCCAAGGCAGCGACCCGACGATGCCGGCCGATGGAAGCGAAGGCAATGCGCCAAGCCGAGGGGGCAGCAATCGCTCTCCACGACAGCAGCAGCCCGTACCTGGTCGACCACCACAACGCCAGCAGGGCGGCGGCCAATCGAACCGATCCGTCGAGGAGGACGCGGACGACGAAGGCGACACCCGACCCAATTCCAGCGTTGACGGCGGCGCCACGAGCCAAACCTGAAAGCGGCCGAGGCCTGTGCATGAGGGCAGGTGCGCAAGCGCACCGACCGTCACGCCATGCCTGGTCACGATCGTTCCGCATCCCAGGAGTTCCATGTTCAACAGCATCAGCCATGTCTCCATGGCCCATGTGAAGGCCGCAGATGGTGATATCGGCCCCATCGAAGATTTGCTGTTCGATGATCGCGACTGGGTCATCCGCTATCTCGTTGTGGATGCAGGCACATGGCTGGCCGAACGCGATGTGCTGATCTCACCCTATTCCATCAAGCAGCCGCTGGGGTCAGACCGGGTGATCGACGTCGCGCTGACGCGCCGGCTGATACACGCCAGCCCGCCTCTGGACGTCGAACGTTCCGTCTCGCGCCAGCAAGAGCTGGCGTTCGAGCGCCACTACCACTACCCGGCCTATTGGGATGGTGGTGGGCTCTGGGCTCTGGGCGCCAAGCCTTTTCCTTCGGTTGCGCCGCAGCCACTGGCCGATCGCGAGGCGGCCAACGTCTACCCCGCGGGCATGCAGCTGCGCAGTGCCGAGCAGGTATGCGGCTACGAGCTGCAGGCCGCCGACCGCGGCATCGGTCAGGTGCAGGACTTTGTTTTCGACGACGAGAGCTGGCAGATCCGCTACCTGGTCGTCGACACCCGGAGCTGGTGGCCTGGCGGGCGCAAGGTGCTGATCGCGCTGCCTTGGGTGGACCGCATCGACTGGGCCAGACAGGAGATCCATGTGTCGCTGACGCGGGAGCAGGTCAAGTGCAGCCCCGTCTACCAGGATGTCGCCTCCATCCATCGCGACTACGAGATTCTTCTGCATGCGAACTATCAACGCGCGGGTTACTGGGCCTGAGCCTCTACGACATTGAAAGGCCGACCATGACCGCACGAGAGACCTATATCGAGAACATCAAGCTCGAGCTCGACGAGCTCAACGATCAGCTCCACTCCTTCGAAACCAAGGTGGTCCACGCCAGGCAGGACGCGCGCGAGCGCTATGCCGCCGAGCTGGCCAAGCTGCGTGTGCATTCACGGGAGGCACGGGTGAAGTGGGAGGCGCTGCAGACGTCCGGCGAAGCCTCCTGGCACCAGTGGGTATCCGACATGGACCGCACGCGCGACGCCTTCATCCACGCCTTTCACGATTTCAAAGCGCGCCTTTGAAGCCGGCACCTGCAGTTCCGAGTCGCTGGACGCGGGGCATGCGGTGGCGTGCGATGGCATTCATGGTGGGCCTCAGCGGAAAGTATGTGCCGAGATTGCGCGCCGGTACCGCCTGCGTCCAGTGCGGCAACAGACCGCACACACGACCTGACGTGCGCTGCCGCACCGTCAGGAGGATCCGGTCGGCCTAAGGTCGGGTTCGTTTCGGCCATCAAGTCCCTGATGACCGGACACCAATACAGGAGATCCCATGAAGAAGTCAATGAAACCCAAAAGCAGACCCGCCGAACCTGCGGGCCACCCGCCGGTGCTGGACATCAAGCCAGAGGGGCCCAAGGTGTCGGCTCCCATGCCCGAGCGCCACAAGCAATCCGGCCGCAAGGGCCACAAGGGCGGACGATGACCGTCCTCAACTGCTGAAGCGGTAGCGCAGATTGCCCAGTCGACCGCGCCAGTAGGTGTGGCGCCCGTCCAGCAATAGCCAGGCGGCCTCGCCGGCCAGCGGCACGCGCATGCCGTCGCGTATCGCCCAGTCTTTCCAACGCCCCTCCCAGCGCGTCATCACGATGGCCGTGCCCACCCTGCGGGCGCGCGCCTCGGACCTCACGGTCTCCACCAGGCCCGTGGGGCCGAAACTGAAGCGCAGCGTCACCGAGACTGCACCGTCCGCCAGCGTGGCATCGGCACGGCGAGCGTCCACCGCCGCCCATTGCACGCCCTGGCTGGGCAGCAGCGCCGTGGGATACCAGGGCGCCTCGGCCAGAAACTGCATGAGTTCCGCACGCGCCAGCTCGCCGCCGCCATCGCGCTGCCGACGGGCCATGTCGATGAAATCCAGCAGCAACGCATGCAGCAGGCCCGCGCCGGCCAGGTAGCCATCGTGCAGGCGCACGCTCAGCCCCGCGAACACATCCACGCGGGCGTTCCACAGGAAGCCCGGGCCGCGTGTCGCCACATGCTGATCCGCCGTGAAGGGCCGCGAACGCACGCGCGCCCGCGACAGGCTCAGGAAGCCGCTCTGCGTCAGATGCATGCCGCTCACCATGGGCTGGCCAGCGGTCAGCGCCGCACGCAGGTAGCGCTGGACGGGTGCCGGCAGGTCGTTCAGCTCGGCAGGGTCGAAATGCGCCACACCAGCCGGGCCGGGTTCGGCGCCCAGCTTGGCCGTCAACGCCGTGGATCGTTCGCACCAGAGTCGATGGCCTCGCGCACGCAGCCGGGCGATCACGGCAACCGGGGCCGCCACAAGAAGTAAAGCAGCGAGCAACCAGAGCATGCGGGTAACCGGTTTCGTTGAGTGAAAGGTCTTGCAGGCTCGCCGGTTCTCCCGCCACTGTCTGTGCGTTGGCGAACGCAGGCACCGCACAGACCGCCATGAGCATCAAGTGCAGCATGAGCGGCACTGCTTGCCCTCCGTGACACTGTCAAGACTGCCGGGCAGCGCACTCTGAAAGCTGTGATGACCTCCGCCACGATCCCCGCCACCGCCTCGGCCATTGCGAGCTTCACGCCCGCCGGTTCGGCCCAAGCCGCACCGCTCGAGAACCTGATGGACACGCTGCACCGGAGCGGGCACTTCAAATATCTCATCGCGGCCATCAATGCCACCGGCCTGACCGGCCCGTTCCAGGCAGCCGGGCCCCATACCGTTTTCGCCCCCAACGACTGCGCGTTCGGCAGGCTGGCCAAAGAGGTGCTGACCGACCTGTTCAAGCCCGAAGCCAAGGCTCGACTGACCGCCGTCCTGAGGCTGCACCTGGTGCCCCGCCGCGTGATGGCAGTGGTCGCAGGCAGCGGGCCCAACGTGCTGAAGTCGCTGCAAGGCGAGAACCTCGCCATGGACACGATCCAGGGCCTGAGGGTGAACGAGGTGCGCATCGTCCAGAGCGATCTCCAGGCTTCCAACGGCGTGATCCACGTGATCGATATGCTGCTGATGCCCGCCGCAGGCTGAGCCCGGCGGCGGTCAGCGCACCGCGCCATCCAGGGCGGCGTCGGGTGCGAACTTCATGACCAGGCGGTAGCTTGCACGATCCTGCGCATAGCAAACGCAAGAGGCGGCCTCCAGACCGGCCCGGTCGCTGACCGTGATCCAGCCCCGGTGGTAGCGGATCAACCCGGCTGCCTGCAGGCTGCCAGCCGCCACCGTGACGCCGACACGGCGCGCGCCCAGCAGCTGAGACATGCCTTCCTGTGTGGCCGCGAAGCCCTCGCTTCGTGACCGGTCCTGCCCCATCAGCAGCCAGCGAGCCAGCCGCGCTCTCAAGGCGTGGAAATGCAGGCAGGCCGACGTGGTGGCGGATTGCCGCCATTGCACCTGCAGATAGCCCATCAGCAGCCGGCGCAGATCCGGGCTGGCGGGCAGCTCCCGACGCAAGACCGTGGCGGGCATGTCCCAGGCCTGGCCGTCCTGCTGCACCAACACAGTCACGGGGCTGGCAGCCACGCCCAGCACCAGCTGAGCGCCCAGCACGCCCTCGCTGCCCATCATGCCGACCTGCAGCAGCGGATGGGCTTCCAGTGGTGTGACCAGGGAGAGGCAGCCTTGCATCGGAAACAGCAGCGAATGCACCGGCCTGTCCTGGACGGCGAGTTGCTGGCCGCGCAGCAGCGGCACCAGGGTGCTCTGCTTCAGCAGTCGTCGCTGCTCCGAGGCGGGCAGGCTGTGGAGCAACTGGTTGGTGGCCATGCGCCAGTCTGGGCGCGACCTGCTCGCGGCGCTGTACGCCAACGCACGCTGGCTAGTGGGGCGGCAGCGGTCGATTCAGCAGGCGGTCGTATTCATCCTTGACGACGCCATAGCACTCACAGCTGCGCTTTTCCACGCCCGGGCGGTCGAGCACGTTGATTCGCCCGCGCGCATACTCGATCAGTCCGAGCTTTTGCAGCTTCAGCGCAGACTCGGTGACGCCTTCCCGGCGCACGCCCAGCATGTTGGCGATCAACTCCTGCGTCATCACCAGCTCATCACCCGCGATGCGGTCCAGGCTCAGCAGCAGCCAGCGGCACAGCTGTTGTTCCAGCAGATGGTGGCGGTTGCAGACAGCCGTCTGCGCCATCTGCGTCAACAATGCCTGGGTGTAGCGCAGCAGCAGATGCATGCCGGCGCCATAACGGTTGAACTCGGCCTTGATGGTTGCGGCGCTGAGTCGGAAGCATCCGCCCGCGCTCTGCACGACGGCGCGGCTGGGGGTGGTTTCGCCACCCATGAAGAGCGACACGCCGACAACGCCCTCGTAGCCCACCACCGCGATTTCGGCCGAGCCGCCGTCCTCCAGCACATAGAGCAGCGACACGATGGCCGTGGTCGGGAAATACACGTGGCTTTGCGGGCGGCCGGATTCGTACAGCACCTGGCCCAGCTCCAGCGGCACGCATTCGAGCTGACTCGACCACCGTGCCCATTTCTCTTCGGGCAGCGTCGCCAGCAGGCGGTTGCTGCGGGGTGAGAGGGGGTCTGGCGGTGCAAGCATCGATCCCTTGTGCTGGTCGCGGAAAAGTACTGACTCTAGCCAGAGCGTGGCAGTGCGTGTGTTCGATAGCGCACATAGACCGCTCCCGGAAACGGCCGGTCACTGTGTCAACGCCAGGAGAACATCGGCGTACCAGGCCAGATTGAGCCCCAGCGAGGCCTCTGCGCTGGCGTCTCGCGTCTTCATGTCCGTGTGAGGCGCAAGCACGCCCAACAGCTGCCAAGGCAGGCTGGGATCGCCATCGGGGTCGTGGCGCACCACCGGCGCACCACTGCTGCCCTGATGCAAGGGTGCATCCGTCACGAAGCAGCCCTGGCCCCGGAAGCGCACGCCAAAGGCCGAGGCCACGATGGCGCTGCGCACCACGGGAAGGTGGTGCACGGTGTCGTGAAAACCCAGAGGAAATCCCGCAACCAGAAGCGCCTGGCCCAGGCGCACCGCATGCATCTGGACCTGGATGTGGCGGGTGCCGAAGGCGCAGAACTGTGCGCCACGTGGCATGGCCATGGCAGGGATCTCCAGAGTGGCGACATCGACGTCGCTCCCGCCGTTGCCGGCCTGGCGCCACTGCGGTATGCCATCGTCGTACAGCGGCAGCGAGATGCGGTGTTGATGTGTCAGGTCGATGCCGGCCGCATGCAGGCAGAACTCGACGCGCTGCGGGCGATGGTCTGAGGCGAGGTCGAGCAGCGCATGTCGGCTGGTGACCAGGAACAGATGCGGGCCTCGCTGGAAGAAGAATCCGCTGGCCGCCGTCAGCGCGCGCGGGCCGATGAACGTCTCGACCTGCGTACAGGCGAGCAGCAACGGATCCACACTGGTAGCGCGAGACTGAACTGCATACATGGCGGCTCCGGCAAAGTGGCGCCGCCGACCAGCGCGAGCCGGCCCGGGCCGACCGTGCAGGGTCCCGGGCTCTCGGTTCACGGGGCCGACGGCGGCGCCATGCTGCGAGCGGGCATCCGCAGCGTCTGTGCGGTGGCGCACAAGCGCGGGCTTTGACACCGGATCCCGGCTTGGGTCACGTCGGTGGCGCGCACGCTTGGTGCGCTATCGAACCGACACTGCGGCGCGAGGCCTTCAAGCTGCCTTCGAAGCTGGGTGTTCAAAGGAGCCGGCATGAAGACATCTTCAACCAAGGGGCCGCCGCCGCGAGCGCACCACGTCGCCTGGCTTGTCGTGGGCTGCGTATTCGCCGTGCTGTGGGGTATGCCTGCCAACGCGGAACTGATCAGCACTGCCGACCTCAATGCGGGCCTCGCGCGCGCGGCCGCTGACCTCGTTGCCGACAAGACTGCCTGCGACCAATGGACCGGCACCCCGCGCGACGTCTGCCGCGAACGGGCGCTCGCGAAGGAAAGGGTGACCCGAGCCGAGCTCGTGGTTGCAAGCACCGGCACTCGGAAGGCCCATGACCACCTGGCTGCCGTCAAGGTGGATACCGCCTACGACATTGCTCGCACGCAGTGCAACGACAAGACCGGCGATGCCAAGCACGCCTGCACCAGGCAAGCCCAAACCCTGCGCATTCAGGGCCAGGCCGACCTGAAACATCACGAGCACAAGAGCGAGGGTGCGGTCGACAAAGGCCGCTTGAACGATGACAAGCCGGCTGCGGAGAAATGCGACCTGCTGGCGTCAGGCGCTGCGGCCAACTGTCTTCCCACGACAAAGCCGAACAAGGGTGGCGTGAAACGCGCCCCTCCGATATGACCATTCAGCTCGGGCAATTGCGGCGCTCTGCAATGGATGAACGCCCGGTCAGCTCGCAGCCTCCTCCACCAGCGCTATGGCGCGCTCGCCGCGAAGCTTGAAGCGGCCGCGGCCGATCTTCTCGATGCGCAGTGGAGCATCTCGCTCGACCAGGCGGCGCTGCAGCATCAGCAGACGCACGCCGAGGTTGTCCTGCACTTCGGGCAAGCGCAGGTCGCCGCCGGCCAAGCGCAGTTCGCGGGTGCTGAACTCGCAGCGCCCGTTGCGCACCACCTCGTTCACCACGCGCCAGAGGATGGCGCCGGCCACGCCCTTGATCAGATAGTCCTCATCGAGGAACACGCTGTCGTCTCGCGCGTAGTGGCGCACGCGCAGCGGCGGTCCGCTGAAGGAGGGCGGCGCATGGCGCGCGGCTGCCTCCGCGGGCACGGGCGCTTCCAGGTCGGTAGCCTGAAGCGCGGCCACGCCCTGAGCGATCTGGCCACCCAGTAGCGCCAGGGCGTCCTCATCGTCATAGCTGAAGAATTGATCTGACTCGCTCTCCACCAGCAGCGCGCCCACCGTGCGGCCTCGCGCGCGCAGCGGCACGGCGAGTTGGCTGCGCGGCATCTCCAGCCCCGGCAGCGGTACCTCGTGGCGCAGCGCTTCGTCCATGCCGAGCTCGTGCACGCGTGCACGCCAGGCCTTGCCGTAGAGGTAGGCCTGGGTCATGTGGCCGATGCGCAGTGGAACGCCCTCATTCACGGCCACGCCGGCCAGTCCCGCGTCTTCCAGCGACAGCTCGGCGCCCACGCCCGATTGCGCATAGCCCATTGAGGCAAGGCTGAACAGGCCCTTCCGACGTTCGTCCAACAGCCAGAGGATGGCGTGGTCGATTCGCAGCTCGCGCTTCAGGCCCTCCAGGGTCTGTTGCACCAGTTCGTTCAAATCCTGGCAGTCGCCCAGGCGCTGCGAGAGCGCCCGCGCGCCGGCAATCACGTCGCAGCGCGGCTCCAGGGCAGGCAGGGTCCGGAGCGCGCTGACGGCGCGGACTTCGAGCACGCGGTACACATCCGCGCCCTGGAGCTTGAAGACTTTTTCCATACCGGTGTGCGCGGCGATGCCGGCCAGCTTGGCACGCAGGCGCTGGAAGATCGGGCCCGATGATTCGGTGCGAAGGTACTGCAGCTGCATCACCACGCTGGCGCCCGAGTAGGGATCGTCCACTGACATCGCCACGCGGCCGGTGGTCAGCACATTGGTGCGGCTGCGATTGAAGAACTGGAAGGTCAGTGCGACGTGCTCGGGATCCACATACTCGGCATGCGAGAGGTAGTTCATGTGCGGCACGCCATCGGCAGAGACGCTGCACATGGCCGGCGGCACGATGCCTTCGAGCAGGCGGCGCACCGAGAGCAGGCTCAGCCCTGCAGGCTCTCTCATGGCAGCAGCTCCACGATCCCTCCAGCGCCAGGGCCGGGGCTCTGGTTCCAGGCGCCGCTGATGGTGAACGTTATGCGGTGCAACTCGCCTTCGCCAAGCGCATACCAACCCTGCAAGATGGCATCGACCGGATAGCCCAAGGGCACGAGTTGGTCCGTGAAGGCTTGGCGCCGCTGCAGCACCAGCTCCTCATCGCCGGGCTCGGCCAGCTCCACACGGGCATCGCGACCCTTCAGGTGCAGGGTGCGCAAGTTCTCGGGCAAGGGCATCACCAGGGCCACTTGGCGGGTGGCGGCAATCGCATCCAGCACGTCGGGGCCGGACCAGCGCGTCACCAACACCCGCACTCGGCCGCCGGGCAACGCCAAGGCGGCCTGCGCGCGGCAGATGCCGGGCCGGCCCTCGGCGTCGCAACTGCCCAGGCGATAGGCCACGCCGGCGCTGAAGTGTTCAATCCATTCGGGAGGCAGGCTGGGCATGCAGACAGTAGGTATGTGAGCGGCCAAGGCCCCTTACCAATTATTTAATAAATCCTTAAGCGCGAGTTAGCAGCGCTTATCAGGGTGAATTCCTAGACTTCTTTCCACGCCACACCTGCTTCAAGACGGGCGGCGTCACATCCAAAGCCTTTGCCTGCAGGCCGCCAAAACGGCCGCAAGGGCGGAACCTTGTCCGCAAGGCATGACCAGGAGTTTATCGATGACCACCCGCTTTTCCTTTCTGTCCATCCTGCTGGCCTCTGTGCTGCTGGCCGGCCCCGTCCAAGCTCAGAACCGCCCGTCCTATGAAGTGCGGGTCACGGATGCGAACGGAGCCCCGAGCATCGCCCTGGGCCGCCATCTCGTGCAGGTCACCGGTTGCAACGATTGCCACACCTCGGGCTATGGCGCCAGCAATGGCCACGTGTCCGAGTCGCAGTGGCTGACTGGCGACTCGCTGGGCTGGAGCGGGCCCTGGGGCACGACCTACGCAGCCAATCTGCGGCTGTACTTCGCGCGAATCTCGGCCGCGCAATGGAAGGAATTCGCGCGCCATGGCGAGCCGCGACCGCCCATGCCCTGGTTCAACCTGCGCGAGATGTCGGACAAGGAACTCATGTCCATCTACCTCTACATCCGTTCTGCCGGGCCCGCTGGAAGCCCGGCGCCTGCCGCGCTGCCTCCAGGCCAGAGGCCGTCGTCGCCCGTCATCCAGTTTCCGCAGTAGCTGCGGGGCCGGCTGAAGTTTCGGCGCGCGTTTTTGTGCAGCGCCGCCGCCTGGTTGCTTGGCGTGCCTCCTGCCTCCAATCCTCGGCCCGATCTTGCCGGGACCCCTGAGGCACGCCTACGTGCCTGTCCGCACACCCTTCAAGGAGATTCCGATGAACTGCAAGAGCTTCTTGCGCAGCACCGCCTTGTCCGCGCTCGTCCTGGCGCTCGCTGCCTGCGGCGGCGGCGGCTCCGTCGATTCCGGCAGCCCTAGCGACAGCGGGACCGGCGACCCTGCCCCTGGTGGCTCACCAGGCTCCGGTGGTTCGCCGGGCCCCTCCGGCGGCACTGAACTGCATGCGGGCATCGGGGCGTCCAACGCGCAGCCCACGGGGCGCCCCTATGTCTGGTCGCAGGAGGTCCAAGTCGAGCAAGCGATCAAAGGTGACGACCCCTTCTGCATACCGAGCAACCAGCCCGCCACCCCTCGCACCGGCGGTGGCGGCCTTGTCCGCGTGTGCCTCGGGTTTCGCAACATGCGAGCAGTGCCAGTGACGGTGACGCTGCCGCCGGGCTTGATCTTCGTGTCGGACGAGCTCCAGAGCCAGAACGGCCTCGTGCTGACCAACACGCCCATCGTGGTTCCTCCGAGCACCACCACCTGGTATGCGCCGGTGTACCTGTACTGCCTGAACCTGGGCCGATTGCCCACCACCGGTGGGCAGAACACCTACAAGACCGGCCCGCTGACCGATGACACCTCGTTGCTGGAACTGCTCGCCTTGCTAAAGGACAAGCAGGTTCCTCGCTCCTTCGAATTCAAGCTGCAGCAGATCCTTTGGGACATCACCGACGGTACCGGGCTGACGCAGGACGACCGCAACGCCCTCGCCGCACTTTGACGAGGCGCCTCCCGAGCTTTCACCCTACCTTCCAAGGAACTTTCCATGAACCGCATGAACATCTTGCGCGCGCTCATCGCGAGCACGCTGACCCTCAATCTCTGCGCCTGTGGCGGTGGCGGCAGCGAGGCGACAGGCACCGCTGCGCCCGTCGACGGCAATCCCCCACCGCAGACTGCGTCATTCACCATCGATCTCGCAACCGACAAGGCTGTGATCCTGCAAGGCGATTCGGCCAGTGTGAAGGTCACCCTGCACCGCAACAGTGGCTTTAGCGACGCGGTGCAGGTTTCGCTCAGCGGCCTGCCCACAGGCGTCAATGCCGCACCCGTCACCATTGCTGCCGGTAGCAATGAGGCAACGATCGTCGTCGCTGCACTGCCCTCGGCGCCGCACTCGCTGCCTACCGCGATCACTGTGCAAGGGCAATCTGGTAGCGCGACGGCGAACACTGCGCTGTCCGTCACCGTGCGGGGCCTGCCAGGCGTTGTCGACACCAGCTTCGCCGGCGGCGTCGTGCGCCAGGCGGTGGACATCGGCGAGGACTACGCCAACGCGGTCGCTGTGCAGCCGGACGGGAAAGTCCTTGTCGCCGGCTCCAGTGCCACGGCCACGGGGACATGGGTGTCGCTGGTGCGCTTCATGCGCGACGGCACTCTGGACACCAGCTTCGGCAGCAATGGCAAGGTCGTCACGCAGGTCGGCACGCGAGGCAACGACAGCGCTCAGGCGATTGCCGTACAGGCCGACGGAAAGATCGTCGTCGCCGGCGCAAGCGACCAAGGGTCGACGGGTCTGGATTTCGCGGTGCTTCGCTACCGGGCCGATGGCAGCCTGGACACTGCCTTCGGCAATGCTGGCAAGGTGGTTGCGGACTTCGCCGGAGACACCGACCGCGCGTGGGCGCTGCTGGTGCAGGCTGACGGCAAGATCGTCGTCGGTGGGGAAGCCAACACCGGCACCGCTGCCACCGGCGTCAATTTCGCGCTGCTGCGCCTCAACGCCGATGGCTCGACGGACGGCAGCTTCGGTCAGCAAGGCAAGGTGATCACGGCCGTCGGAGCGAACACGGCGACCGATGCCGTGCATGGCCTCGCGATCGAAGCTGTACAAGGCGAAGCCCGCATCCTCGCGGTCGGCGGCGAAGGCGATTTCCGCGCCGCGCGCTACCGTCCCGATGGCACGCTCGACACCACCTTCGGCGCTCAAGGCAAGATCGTCGGACTGTTCAATTCAGCCATCGGCGGTGCACGCGCAGTGACCGTGCTGCCCACCGGTCAGGTGGTGATCGCGGGTCAGATCAATCATCATTTCGCCGCCGTGCAGCTCGTCTCGTCAGGCGCGCTGGACACGACCTTCGCCGCGGGTGGTCGCTTCGAGCAGTCACTCGTGGCGAACTGGAACGAGGCCACCTCTCTGGTTCGTCAGGACGACGGCAAGCTGATCCTCGGCGGGTGGGTCTACAGCGGCAACAGCTCGAGCGGCGACTTTGCGGCATTGCGCCTGAACGCCAACGGGGCGCTCGACACCACCTTCGGCACCTCGGGCCTCACGATTTCGGCGACCGCGCCGGGTACCAAGGATGACCAGAGCAAGGCGCTCGTGCTGCAACCCGACGGGCGGGTGCCCGCAGTCCGCGCAATTCAAGCCGGTTCGGCCAACAGCGACAACCACGATTTCTCGTTGATTCGTCTCTGGCTGTGACGGATGAGGCCAGATCGCCCGGAGGTTGGCCTCTCGATGACCAGCAAGAAAAGACTCCGACGCGAGGCCGCTGAATGCGTGGCATGTGTGCCGCCTGAACCATTCACCTGAGACTCATATGACATCCAAACCGATCATTGCTGTTGTGGGCGCCACGGGAGCGCAAGGCGGCGGTCTCGTCCGCGCGATCCTGAAGGATCCCAGCAGAACCTTTGCCGTCCGGGCCCTCACTCGACGTACCGATTCCATCGAGGCGCGCAGCTTGAGCGAGCTCGGCGCCGAAGTCGTGGCAGCCGATCTTGACGACGGGCAGACGCTGGCGCGCGCGTTCGCGGGCGCTCACGGCGCCTTCTGCGTGACGCCGTTTTGGGAGCATTTCGATGCAAACCGCGAACTCGAGCAGGCGCGCCGGCTGTCATTGGCCGCGCAGGCGGCATCGTTGCGGCACGTCATCTGGTCGACGTTGGAGGATACGCGTCGCTATATGCGGCTTTCTGACCCCCGTATGCCAACTCTGCAGGGTCAATACAAGGTGCCGCACTGGGATGCAAAGGGCGAGGCCGACGCCTTCTTCACTGGGCTTGGACTCCCGACCACGCTGCTCCTGACTTCGTTCTACTGGGAGAACCTCATCCACTTTGGCATGCACCCGCGCAAGCGCGAGGACGGGCGTTGGCATTTTGTGTTGCCGATGGGGACACACCTGCTCCCAGGAGTTGCGGTTGCCGATATCGGGCGGTCTGCGCTGGAAGTGTTCCGCCGTGGCAATGCACTGGTCGGCCGAACAGTCGGGATTGCCGGTGAGCATCTGACCGGGGCACAGATGGCCAGTGCCCTTGGCGCCGCGCTCGGCCGAGATGTGGTGCACGACGACATGACGCTGAAGGCGTATCGGTCAAGCGGCTTCCCTGGCGCTGAAGACCTCGCCAACATGTTCCAGTTCAAGCGGGAATTCAGCGAGGTCGTGTGTGCGAACCGCAACGTGGCTGAAGCGCGGGCATTGAACCCGGGGGTGATGGGATTCAAGGACTGGCTCGCCGCCAACGGCCACCGCATCCCGACGGCTTAGGGAAGGTCTGCAGCGCCCCTCCACGCAGACTGCGGAAGGTGCCCGACGAGCGCAGCCTCACAAGCGGGTGAGCTGATGCGCGCCGACAGCCCGCCATCAAAGGCCGGGCGCTACGGCGCTCAACGAAAGCCAACAGGTCTCTTGCAGCCGAGCTCGACGAGCCGGGCGGTGGCATCGCATCGCAGCAGGGCGGTGTCGCGCCGGCGGTGGGTCTCCCTCTTTTGGGGGATGCGACCACCCGGCCTCCCCCTTGAGGGCGATATCCATGACGGGCGGAGATTCAGACACTGGCAGCGTCATGAACCAGCCGCCAAACCCCGAAAGCCACCAGGAGACAGCGATGCATATCGCCGAGCGCCGCACCACCGACCGGACCCACAACGAGCCGTGGCCCGAAGCCATGAGAGATGAGTTCAGGAAGGTTCAGTTCCTGCACAGCGTCGATGTCAATGACGTTGACGCCGACTCCTGGCGCGACATCTTCGAGAGCTTCGAGCACCGCCATATCCGATTCATCTGATGCACCTGCCGAAGGCTCGCCTGACGTACGCGACGCCCTGGCCCGTTCAACACGAGATTGGGAGAAGACCATGGCCTTGTTTGAATTCAATCGCAGTTTTGGCCCCGTCGCCGGGGTCGGTCAGTTGTGCTTTGAGCGCTCTGCGGGGCACATCTGTGCGCGTGACGACGATGGAAAAGTGGTCATGACCATCGCCACTGGCCCGGGGTTCGGACAGCGTCTGGCGGCGGCGTTCTCCGACTACCGGAAGGCGATGCAAGACGGCGATCGCCCGGGGCACCTGGGTGCCGGGTAAGGGCCAGAGGCAGTAGGCCGAGGCGCGGTGCGCGTCTACATCGACCCTGCAAGCAGCGCAAAGCGCCGCCTGGCCCATCGGTACGGCAGTCCACGCGCAGGCTCCGGGATTTCCGGGCGCGTGGATTGCTCGCGTCAGGCTCCAGCATCGCGGAGGCGAAATGGCTCAACCCCCTGTAGAACTGCTTCCCGGCCGGCGTCCGGTTTATCCCGTCGACACGGAAGATGAAGCGCCTGTCGCGGGCCGCCCCGTGCGCAAGCCGCAGCCCGAGGGCTCGCCGGATGACCCGGCATCGGACGCCAACACGCAGTCGGCCAACCATCCCAACGATGAGTGAGTCGGCGTCAAGGCCCCACGCCGACGTCCACCGCGTGATCTTGGCAAACGTGAGACCTCACATGAAACTGCGAAGCCTCATCGCGTCCTTGTTGAATGGACGTCAGTGGTGGCTGACCTTCGCGGCGGCATCGCGCTTGCGCGTGGCTGCTGCCTTGCTGGCCGAAGCCGAGCGCTCGGCCGCCGTACGATTTGCCGAGGCGGCGCCACCCAGGCGGCCGCCCTTGCGAGAGGGCGCATGGTTCTCGGCCTTGCCGCGGCCCGAGCCAGACTTCTTGCCGCCCCCGGTTTCCTTGTTCACCGTGGCCCAGGCCCGGCGCTCGGCTTCGTCTTGCGCGACGCCGCGGTCCTCGTAACCTTGCTCGATGTGCTCGGCCTGGCGCTTTTGCTTGTCCGTGTAGGACGACTTGTCACCTCGGGGCATGCTCTTCTCCACATTGTTTGAACGGAGATTGGCGGGCAATCGACGTACCCCCCGTGGAACGCGCTGCACGCTGGGCGTGAGCCGATGTCGATATTGGTGCGGCGGGCCATGAACGTCTGTGCCCGTTGCGCCGCGGCGCATAACGGTAAGGCTTTGTTCGGGTCGGTTAACGGCACCGTGATTTATTCACAGATCGGTACGTTTGGCCTGGAGGGCTGCCTACATTCGCGCCTCCCTCATCCTCACGAGCCCCATCGATGTCGAGACTCTCGCCCCTGATCCTTGCCAGCAGCGTGCTGTTGCTGAGCGCTTGCGCGACCAAGGAATTCGTCAAGGAGACCGTTGCCCCCGTGCAGACCAGCGTGGACGGCCTCGGCACCCGCGTGCAGGCGCATGACGACGGTCTCAAGGCTCTGGATGGCCGGCTGCAGGGCAGCGAGACGCGCATCCAGACGCTGGAGCGGGAGGCTGCGGCGCGCGCCCAGGCCGCCGCCAATCTGCCCAAGCCGCCGGGCCTGCTGATGAGCACCGTGCTGACCGATGACAAGATCAAGTTCAGCTCGGGCCACGCCGAGCTCACCCCGCAGGCCGGCCAGGAGCTCGATCAACTCGTTGCCAAGCTCAAGGCCGAGGACAAGCCGGTGTACATCGAGATCCAGGGCCACACCGACGCCACCGGCAGCGATGCGGTCAACCAGCAGCTGGGTCTGAAGCGGGCCGAAGCCGTGCGCCTGTACCTGTCCCGCGCCGGCCTGCCGCTGGCGCGCATGGCCACGATCAGCTACGGCGAATCTGCCCCCTTGGTCGACAACAAGACCCGCGAGGGCCGCAGCACGAACCGGCGCGTTCAGTTGATCGTGATGCGCTGAGCCGGGGCACTCCCCATCGACTCGATGGCGTTGGCTGCGACGGCGGCCAGCGCGTCGATGGGCGCTCCTGCGCCTCAGGCCGCTCGCGCCACGACCAACCGGGTCATGCCACCCAGCCGATACAGGCCATCCGCGCCCCGGTGTCGTTCGGCCTCCCTGCGCATGTCGCGCATCCACGCGTCGTGGGTCGATCTGGGCTGCTCCGCCAGGGCCCGTTTCAGGCCGAAGGCCAGGCACCACTCGATCAAACCTTCAGCGGTGGCCGATTCCATGACGGCCGTCTCCAGACTTTCCTCGTGCGTGACGGCAAAGCCTGCCTCCGCCAGATCGGCGCGGAAGGCTTCGGAGCGTGCATATCGGAAGGGGCCGGGCGTGATGAAGGACACCGGCGGTTGCGCCGCATGCCGGGCCAGGATGCGGCGGGGTGAGGACCACCAACTGGTGCTCTCGGGCGCAGTCCACAGCGCCGACACCAGCTTGCCGCCAGGCACGAGGCGCGAGCGCGCGGCCGTCAGCGCGTCGACGGGGTGATCGAAGTACATGAAGCCCCAGCGGCACAGCGCCGCGTCAAAGGACTGGGCGGGCAGCCCGGCAAGATGCTCGCCGTCGGTCGCGACCAGCGTCAGGTTGCGGGCCCCGGCCTGGTCGGCGCGGGCCTGTGCGAACGCCAGCATGTCACGCGACACATCGGTCCCCACGACCACGCCGTCAGGGGCCACCCGCAGGGCCGCCCGGATCGCCGGCTCGCCGCGCCCGGTGGCGACATCAAGGACCCGCAGGCCAGGGCGAAGATCCGCCAGCTCCAGCATCCGCTCGCTGACATGGGCCGAAAGCCGTTGTTCGTCCTCGTCATAGCGCTGCCAGACCTCCACGGGCGTCGGCGGCCGGGGCTGGGAGTGATCCTGGGAGGGGGCGCTGCTCATGAGCCCAGCATAGGGGAAGGTTTCGATGCGGGTCTTGCCGCGCGAGCCCTACAGGACCGGCGTCGTCCCTGCTTTGAAGGCCCCTGATCCAGGGACAGGCCAACACGGGTTGTTGAGCGAGCGCCGCCGCCGGAGCATGCACGCGCTCGTCACCCATGCTGTCCGCGAGCACGCGTTCGGGACCGCCGTTGTTGCCCGCCGGCCATGAGTCGGCCGGGCGTGATCCCGAGTTCATCCACCCGATCAGGGAACCCCATGATGCGTTTTCAACCCAAGCCCCTGGCCCTTGCCGGCCTCCTGGCGCTGTGCTCCTTCGCCCATGCCGGCGACAAAGTCTGGATCAGCCTCGGCGACGCCGCCCTGGCGCAATTGCAGAAACACACGGCCGTGACGCTGAGCGCCAGCGCGGCGCCCAGCGCGCAGCTGGCCGGCGTCGACAGCTCGGCCGTCACCAGCCGGCGCACTGAAGGCATCCACCTCGTGCAGGTGGACGAGGACGACCTGCTGCATCTGTCGGCCGCGGTGCACAGCGAGCTGCGCCGCTGCGGTGGCTTCATGTTCCACCCCAGCCAGGCGGAAGGCCTGGCCACGCTGCAGCGCCAATCGGGCGCCGCCAAGCTGGCCGCGGTGGCTGCCATCACACGGCCCAGCTATGTGATCGACCAGCAGGCCGTCGTCACGCCCATGCTCAACCAGATGCAGGCGAGCAACATCGGCCAGACCATCATCGACCTGTCCGGCAACGTCAATCGCTACTACCAGACCAGCGCCGGTGTCGCCGCGTCGGACTGGCTGAAGCAGCGCTGGACATCGCTGGCCGCCGGCCGCAGCGACATCACGGTGGAACAGTTCACCCATGCGAGCTGGAAGCAGAAGTCGGTCATCGCCACCATCAAGGGCACGGACAACGCCGCCGAAGTGGTGGTGCTGGGTGGCCACCTGGACTCGATCAACCAGGCCGGCACGACGGAGACCACGCGCGCGCCGGGCGCCGACGACGATGCCTCGGGCGTGGCCAGCATCACCGAGGTGTTCCGCACCCTGGTCGCCAACGGCTACAAGCCGCGCCGCACGCTGAAGTTCATGGCCTATGCCGCCGAGGAGGTGGGGCTGCGTGGCTCGCAGGAGATCGCCAACAGCTACTCCAACGCCGGCACCAATGTGGTGGGCGTCATGCAGCTGGACATGACCAACTACAAGGGTTCGGTGAATGACATCTACATGTACACCGACTACACCGACAGCGCGCAGAACACCTTCGTCACCAACCTCATCAAGACCTATCTGCCGACGCTGAAGGTCGGCACCGACAAATGCGGCTATGCGTGTTCCGACCATGCCTCCTGGACGGCCAAGGGCTATTACGCCTCCATGCCGTTCGAAGCGGCCATGGGCCAGGACGACCCCTACATCCACACCGCCAACGACACCTATGCCAACACCGGCAGCCAGGCCGACAACTCGCTCAAGTTCGCCCGCATGGCCCTGGCCTATATGGTGGAGCTGGGCAGCGACGGCAGCGTCATCGGCCAGCCTGACAAGACCGAGACCTTCAGTGGCAGCCTGACCAAGAACCAGACACGCAGCTTCGGGCCCTTCAAGGCCGGCGTGGGCACGTTCAAGGCCAGCACCACCGGCACGGGTGACATCGACCTCTATGCCAAGCGCGCCGCGGTGCCCACCACCAGCAGCTACGACTGCAAGTCCGATGGCAGCACCGCCACCGAGAGCTGCAGCATCAACGTCACCGCCAACGGCGACGTCTATGTGCTGCTCAAGGGCTACAGCGCCGGCAACTACAACCTGACGGTGACCTACAAGCCGCAGTGACCTCGTGGCCCTAGCGTGCCGCGGACTGCTGCTTCGCGTAGTAGTCCGCGAGCACGCCGAACGCCTGCTTGCGCTGGCCGGTCTCCGAAATCAGGCCCTTGCGGTTCCAGCCCTGCTGGAAGTCGGGGTTCTGGCGGCGCGGCGAGCGGAAGTCCTTCAGGATCCAGGGCGACAGGCCGCGCAGCGTCGGCAGCTTGTCGGCCATGGCCAGGGTCTGGCGGTAGTACTCGGCCTGGAAGTCCTCGGAGAACTTGCGCGGCGCGGCGCGTGTGTCGCTGAAGCCGGCCTTGGCGTCGGCACCGAACTCCGAGAACACCAAGGGCTTGTCGGCGGGCAGGTGCCAGACGCTGGCGGGCAGGTCGGCCAGCCGGTCCTGCGAGTACCAGCCGTTGTAGGTGTTGATGGCGACGATGTCGAGCACTTCGGCGAGCGGGTCCGCCAGCGTCATGGTGGGCACGCTGGCCTTGCGGTCGCGATCGACCAGCAGGGCGGCGCTGACCAGGCGGGTGTCGTCCAGCGCCCGCACATCGCTGACCAGCGTGCGCAGAAAGCTGTTGCGCGCGTCGCTCAGCGGCGTTTCGTTGGCGACGCTCCAGATGGCTATCGCAGCGCGGTTGCGGTCGCGCAGGATGTTCTCAGCCAGCATGTTGCGCGCGGTGGCCAGGGTGTCCGGGTTGTGCCAGGCCACCATCCAGTAGACGGGCACCTCGCTCCAGACCAGCAGGCCCAGCTCATCGGCCGTGCGCGTCATCACCTCGGAGTGCGGATAGTGGGCCAGGCGCACGAAGTTGCCGTGCAGCCCGTTCTTGATCTCGCCCAGCAGTGCGCGCGCCGCCTCGGGCGTGATGTCGCGGGTCGGGTTGGGGCCGATCTCCTCCTCGTGCAGCGAGATGCCGCGCAGGAAGACGGGCTTGCCGTTGAGCAGGATGTCGGCGCCGCGGGTCTCGACGGTGCGAAAGCCGATGCGGTCGCGCCAGCGGTCCTCGCCGGCTTCGATGGCGACGTCGTAAAGCTTGGGCGCGTCCGGCGACCAACGAGCCAGCGTGCGTGGAGAGGCTGCGGCAGCATGCCAGCGGCCTTGCGCATCGGTCATGCCCGCCAGATCCAGCCCCAGCTCGGGGATGCGCAGGCGCACGGCGCGCTGGGCCGCCTGCGGGCCGTTGAGCGTCGCATCCACGGCCAGTTGCCCGTCGCGTGTCAGGCGCACCCAGGCATCGTCGACATAGGTGTCGGGCGTGGAAATCAGTCGCACCGGCCGCGTGACACCGCCGTAGTTCTCCCAGTCGGTGACGGGCGGCGGCACGGTCGCCGGCGTGGCCTGGGAATCGACACCCACGGTGACCTGGTTGTCGCCGTCGCGCAGCAGCTTTGTCACCTCGAAGGCGAAGGGCGTGAAGCCACCCTCGTGGCGGCCGACAGCCTGGCCGTTGACGTAGACGACGGTCTTGTAGTTGGCGGCGCCGAAGCGCAGGAACTGCCGGCCGGTGCGTGGCGCGACCGGCGCCTTGAATGTGCGCTGGTACCAGATCAGACCCTGGTAGTGGCGCAGCTCCGGCGCCTGGGTCAGCCAGGACGAGGGCAAAGTCGTGACCGGCGAATGGGCCAGGTCGAACTCGTAGAGCACGCGGTTGTCGCTCGCCATGGCCTGGCGCACGTCGACGTCGCGCCAGCGCTGCTGCCCCGCATCGGGCGTCTCGCCGTGAAAGCCCGCGATGCCGGAACGGTAGGGGTCGATGGAGTAGTGCCAGCGGCCGGAGAGGTCCATGCCAGGCCGCAGATCGGCCGAGACCAGCAGCGGTGCAGGGGCAGCCGCCTGCGCGACCCATGCCGTGCAGAGGAGGGCGCTGGCGAGCAGGGCTTGAATCGTCTTCATCGGGGTTCCCAGCCGAAAGAGCTAAGCGATCTTCTTGTACCGCGGCACGAGGGTCTTCATGACCACCCAAGCCACCAGATAGGTCAGGGCGCACAAGGAGAACATGATCATGTAGCCCGTTGCCAGCTCGCCGCGGGCGCCGTAGGCATCGAATATCCAGCCGCCGAGCTTGGACACGGTCACGCCGCCGAGGCCGCCGGCCATGCCGCCGATGCCGACGACCGAGGCGACGCTGCTCCTGGGGAACATGTCGGACACGGTGGTGAACAGATTGGCCGACCAGGCCTGGTGCGCCGAGGCGCCGATGCCGATCAGCAGCACCGGGGCCCAGTAGCCCAGGCCGCCGAGGGGCTGGGCGAGCAGCACGACCAGGGGGAAGAAGGCGATGACCAGCATGGCCCGCATGCGGCCGTCATAGGGCGTGTGGCCGCGCTTCATGAAGAAGGCCGGGAACCAGCCGCCGCCGATGCTGCCGATCATGGTCATGCTGTACAGCACGGCCAGGGGCAAGGCGATGTCCGTTGTGCTCATGCCGTATTGCGCGGCCAGGTATTTGGGCAGCCAGAACAGATAGAACCACCAGACGCCGTCGGTCATGAACTTGCCGAAGGCGAAGGCCCAGGTCTGGCGATATCCAAGGAGGTGAAACCACGGCAGCGGCGCCTCTTCGTCGGCCACCGCTGCCGGCTGCGAATCGCTGGCGATGTAGGCCCGCTCCGGCGCGCCCAGTCGCCGCTGCCGGTCCGGCGTGTCGTAATGGACCTGCCACAGCAGCATCCACACCAGGCCGATGGCGGCGACGGCGATGAAGGCTGTCTGCCAGCCCCAGGTGACGGCAATCCATGGCACCGTCAGCGGCGCCAGGATGGCGCCGACGTTGGCGCCGGAATTGAAGATGCCGGTGGCGAAGGAGCGCTCGGTCTTCGGAAAGTATTCCGCCGTGGCCTTGATGGCGGCCGGGAAGTTGCCGCTCTCGCCGATCGCCAGCACGGCGCGAGACAGCATGAAGCCCGCGATGCCCACCGGGATGCCGATACCCAGGGCCTGCAGCGCCGTGCCGATGGGCACGGCGTAGGCGTGCATCAGGGCGCCGAAGGACCACACCCCGACGGCGACGCCAAAGGCGCGCTTGGTGCCGATGGCGTCGATGAAGCGGCCCACGAACAGCATCGCGATCGCATAGGTGAACTGGAAGACGGCCGTGATGTTGGCGTAGTCCGAGTTCGACCAGCCGAACTCCTTCGACAAGGCGGGCGCCAGCAGACTCAGGACCTGGCGGTCCAGGTAGTTGACGGTGGTGGCGAAGAACAGCAGGCCGCAGATGACCCAGCGATAGTTGCCGATGCGTGGGCTGCTCATGGCTTCAGAAGGTCAGGTCCAGGCGCGCGCCGACGTAGCGGGTCCAGTCGCGCGGCGGCGTCCAGGACGTCGTCGACACATTGAGCGTCGGCGTGCTCCAGGTCCCGTTGCGCGGCGAGTTGCTCAGGCCGGCGGCATAGCGCTTGTCCAGCAGGTTCCTGACGAAGAAGGAGAACTTGTAGGCCTCCTGTTTGTCCTTGATGCCGAAGCCGGCGTCAAGGATGCCGTAGGCGCTCTGGATGGTGCCGGGGTCCTGCGAGAGGCTGAACTGGGTCGCGCTTTGCCAGCGGTAGTTGCCGGTGGCGAACAGGTCGAAGCTCTGGGCGGGCAGGGCGATGTCGTAGATGCCGCCCAGGTTGGCCTTGAGCTTGGGCGCATTGGGCAGGGTCTTGCCTGCGAGGTCCTGGAACACGCCGGTGCCATAAGTCGGGTTGGGGCCGCAGACCGGCGCGGACACCTGGCCCGTGCCGGCGGCGTTCAGCACGTTGTAGCAGGGGCCGTTGGGGAACTCCGCCACGATGGCCTTCATGTAGGCAAAGCTGCCGTTCAGCTGGAACGCGCGGCTGACGCGGAAGCTGCCGTCCACCTCGACGCCCTTGGTCTGCAGCTCGCCGATGCTGTGCAGCTGCGTGCGGAAGACGCCGTCGTCATCGCGCACGCTGGCCGACTGCTGGAAGCCGAAGAAGTTGGTCTTGAACACGGCAATGCTGACCGCCGCGCGGTTGTCCAGCAGCATGGCCTTCAGGCCCAGCTCGAAATTCTTGGCGCGCTCCGACGGGATGGGCTGGTTCAAGGCCGTGACGGCCGTGAAGCTGCTCGTCAGGTCATAGGCGACGCCCTTGTGGCCGGTCGAATAGGTGCCGTAGGCCATCACGTCCCGGTTGAAGCGATGCTCGAGGCCCAGCCGGCCCGTGGTGCTGTTCTCCTTGTTGTCCTCCGACCAGTAGCCCACCACGGTCTTGGGCAGCGGTGGGTTGGCGTACTTGGTGAAGGTATAGCCCGTGTCCTCGCGGTTCAGGCGCAGGCCGGCGATGACGCTGGTGCTGTCGACGATGTCGAACCGGCCTTGCGCAAAGACGGCGTAGGTGGTGTTGTAGGCCGAGGCCGCGTAGTCGGCCGAGAAGGGCGAGACGGGCAGCTTGGTCAACACGCGCCCCAGGTTGTTCTTGCCGTACCAGAAGCCGGCCACGTAGCGCAGGCGCTGCTTGTCCGGCGAGGTGATGCGGAACTCCTGGGTGACGGACTTGACGTCGAAGCTGCCGTATTGATACAGGCCGCCGGTGAAGGGGACGGCGGGCGACGCGTAGCGCAGCACGTCGGCATCGGTGCCGTCGCCGTCCTGGTAGTCCTTCATGTGGTACTTGCTGTACGACGTGATCGAGCTGAGGATGTGGCCCGCGAGCCAGGATCCCGCCTCGGGCTGGTAGTCGACCTTGAAGCCGCTGCCGTAGTCATGGGCCTCGCCGCCGGCGGGATAGTCGTTGCGGACCGACACGTTGTCGGGGCCGACCGTGATGCCATTGAACAGCTGGCTGGCCGGCAGGGCCGGCTGCGAGGGGATGAGGCCGGAGAAGCCGTACTGGCCGCCGGGCGTCATGGAGCTGTAGGGCTGGACGCAGCAATTCAGCGTCTGGCGGTTGTAGTGCGGCGACAGGGCCACCGTCACCGACTCCGTCGGCGTCCACTCCAGCTTGCCCAGCACGGTCTTGCCCTTGGTGCCGTTGAGGTGGCCGCCGTCGGTCAGGTTCTTGACCGTGCCGTCGTAGTCCGTGCTGCTGGCGGCAATGCGCATGCGGACCGTGTCGGTCAGCGCCCCCGAGATCGAACCGCCGATGCGGTGCTCGCCATCGTTGGTGATCAGCGCGTTGGCCTTGGTGACGAACTTGTCCTGAATGGGCTTGGTGGCGATGTTGATCACCCCCGCAATCGAGCTCTTGCCGAACAGCGTGCTCTGCGGGCCCTTCAGCACCTCGATGCGGCTCACGTCGGCGAGATCCTTGAAGGCGCCAGCCTGCAGCGCGATCGGCACATCGTCCAGGATGACCGACACGTCGGCCTCGACGCCCACGCCGAGGGAGTAGGTACCGATGCCGCGCATGTTGATGCTGAAGTTGCCGGGCTGGGTGCCGTACGAGATGGTCAGCGCGGGCGACAGGGCCGACACGTCTTCGAGGGTCTTGGCATTGCTGCGCTCCAGCGTCGCGCTGTCCAGCACGGTGATGGCGGCCGGCACCTCCATCAGGTTTTCCTTGCGCTTGTTGGACGTCACGACGACGGCCTCGAGCCGGGTGGTGTCGGGCTCGGCCTTGGCGCTGTCGGCTGCGGGCTTTTGCTGGGCCTGCGCCAGGCAGGCCGGGGCCAGCACGGCCAGGGCGATGGCGGAGGCCAGCGGGCTCAGCCGGTGTGAGGGGCTCTTGATGTCTTTCATTTTTGTCTCCGTGTTGTCTCACTCTTGGTGAGTTCTGTTGTGATCTCGGGGATGCGCGCGGCTGGTCACCGCGCCGGGGCAACCGTGAACGTCACCAGTTCCACAAGGTGCCGTCCTCCAGCCGCGTCACCGGCAGGCAGGCCGGCTGGTAGGGATGCTTGGCGGCCAGCGCTTCGTCGATGTCGACGCCATGGCCCGGGGCTTCGCCGCAATGCAGCAGGCCGCGCTCGAAGCGGTAGTCGTGGGGGAAGACCGCGTCCGTCGCGTCGCTGTGGCGCATGTATTCCTGGATGCCGAAGTTGGGCACCCAGGTGTCGAAGTGCAGGGCGCAGCCCATGGTCACGGGCGACAGGTCCGTCGCGCCGTGGCTGCCGGTGCGGACCTGGTACAGGGCCGCCAGATCGGCGATGCGCCGCAGATGCGTGATGCCGCCGGCGCCGAGCACGCTGCAGCGGACGTAGTCGATCCACTGGTTCTGGATCAGGTCCTTGACGTCCCAGATGGTGTTGAAGACCTCGCCCACGGCCAGTGGCGTCGTCGTGTGCTCGCGGATCAGCCGGAAGGCCTCCTGGTTTTCGGCCGGCGTGCAGTCCTCGATCCAGAACAGCTGGTAGGGCTCCAGCGCCCGGCCCAGCGCGGCGGCCTCGCGCGGCGTGTAGCGGTGATGGCAGTCGTGCAGCAGCTGGTGCTCGAAGCCGTAGGTGGCGCGGAGCTTGTCGAACAGCTGGGGCACATGGCGCAGGGCCTTGGCCGTGTCCCATCCCGTCACCGTCGGGAGGGCGGCGTCGGCGGGCTCATAGGACAGGCTGCCGCGGCCGACGCCGTAGGCGTCCTTGATGCCGGGCACGCCGGCCTGGGCGCGGATGGCCTGGTAGCCCAGCTCGATGTACTGCCCGACGGCCTCGACGGTCTCGGCGATGTCCCGGCCATTGGCGTGGCCGTAGACCATCACGCCGTCGCGGCTGCGCCCACCCAGCAATTGGTAGAGGGGCATGCCGGCCAGCTTGGCCTTGATGTCCCACAGCGCCATGTCGACGGCGGCGATGGCCCGCATCGTCACCGGGCCCCGGCGCCAGTAGGCGCCGCGGTAGAGGTATTGCCAGATGTCCTCGATGCGCCGCGGGTCCATGCCGAGCAGGCAGGGAATCACGTGGCTTTCCAGGTAGGCGACCACCGCGAGCTCGCGGCCGTTCAGCGTGGCGTCACCAATGCCGTAGACGCCCTGGTCCGTCACCAGCTTCAGCGTCACGAAGTTCCGTCCCGGGCTGCAGACGATGACCTTGGCGGACAGGATTTTCATGGGGGCGGTTTCTGGTTCAATCGGGGATGCGGTAAGGAGATGTTGACGGAACTGGTATGACCTGTCAACATAATTGGAAATACCAATAGGACTGACCTGATGAGCAGCAAGGTAGAAAATTCGTCGAATCGCCTCTACCAGGACCTGGCCCGCAAGCTGATGACGGAGATCGCCTCGGGGCGCTATGCGGTGGGCAGCCGATTGCCCGCAGAGCGAGAGCTGGCACTGCAGATGGAGGTCAGCCGGCCGACTGTCCGGGAGGCCATCATTGCCCTTGAAGCCCAAGGCTGGTTAGAAACCCGGGTCGGTTCTGGTACCTATGTGGTAAGACCAGATGGTAATCAAACAACCGCCAAGTTCGACGTCTCGGCCATCGAGCTGACCGAAGCCCGCCTGCTGTTCGAAGGCGAGGCCGCGGCGCTCGCCGCCACGCAGGTGACCGAAGCCGACCTGGAAGAGATCACTTCACTGGTCGACCAGATCGCCGCCGAGAACCTGGCGCCGGACGGCAGCGAGCAGGCCGATCGGGCCTTCCACCTGGCCATCGCACGCGCCACGCGCAACAGCGCCGTCTACAACACCATCGAGCAGCTCTGGGACCTGCGCGCCAATTCGCCGGAAGCCGCGCTGCTGCACGAGAAGGCCCGCACCGCCAACATCAAGCCGGTGGTGGACGAGCACACGGCCATCCTGGCGGCCCTGCGCACGCGCGATCCGGCGGCTGCGCGCAGCGCCATGCGCGCCCATCTCTCCCAGGTGCTGGAAAGCCTGCTCTTCGCCACCGAGGAGAGGCAGATCGAGGCGGCCCGGGCCAGCATCCAGGCCAAGCGCGACCGCTACGCCCGCGCCACCGCCTGAGCGGCAGCCGACGCATGCAGCAAGCCCTTCTCCTGCATCCCGACCGGCTGCTTCCCGTGGCCCCGGCGGCCCGCGCCGTGGCGCGCGCGCTGTACGCCAGCGTGCACAAGCTGCCCATCGTCAGCCCGCATGGGCATACCGATCCCGCCTGGTTTGCCGGCAACCAAAGCTTCGGCAACGCGGCCGACCTGCTGCTGGTACCGGACCACTATCTGTTCCGCATGCTCTATTCCCAGGGTGTGCCGCTGCAGCAGCTGGGCATCGGTGCGCCTGCCGATCCGCGCGAGGTCTGGCGCGTCTTCGCGGCGCGCTATCAGCTCTTCCGCGGCACGCCTTCGCGCATCTGGCTCGACCACGTCTTCGCCACCGTCTTCGGGTTGGACGTGCGCCTGGACGGCGGCACGGCCGACTTCTATTTCGACAGCATCGGTGAGCAGCTGCGCCACGAAAGCTTCCGTCCCCGGGCCCTCTTCGACCGCTTCGACATCGAGGTCATCGCAACCACCGAAAGCCCGCTGGACCCCCTCGCGCATCACCAGGCCCTCCGGCAAAGTGGCTGGAATGGTCGCGTCATCACAGCCTACCGTCCCGACCCCGTCGTCGACCCCGAGTTCGAAGGCTTCGTCGACAACCTGCGCACGTTCTCCGACCTCACCGGCGAGGACTGCTTCAGCTGGCGCGGCTATCTGGCCGCCCATCGCCAGCGCCGCGCCTTCTTCAAGTCCATGGGCGCGACCAGCAGCGACCACGGCCACCCCAGCGCGCTGACGACCGATCTGCCGCTCGCTGAAGCCGAGGCCTTGTTCCGCCGCGTTTCGGCGGGCGCGGCCAGCAAGGCCGACGCCGAGCTGTTCCGCGCCCAGATGCTGACCGAGATGGCGGCCATGAGCCTCGACGACGGCCTGGTCATGCAGCTGCATCCGGGCAGCTTCCGCAACCACAACCCTTCGCTGTTCGCGCAGTTCGGCCGGGACAAGGGGGCCGACATCCCGATGCGCGTCGAGTTCGTCCATGCCCTCAAGCCCCTGCTCGACCGCTTCGGCAACGACCCGCGCCTGACGCTGATCCTGTTCACGCTGGATGAGTCGACCTATTCCCGCGAGCTGGCGCCCCTGGCCGGCCACTACCCGTGCCTGAGGCTGGGCCCGGCCTGGTGGTTCCACGACAGCCCCGAAGGCATGCGCCGCTACCGGCGCCTGTGCACCGAGACGGCGGGCTTCTACAACACGGTGGGCTTCAACGACGACACGCGCGCCTTCCTGTCCATCCCGGCCCGCCACGACATGGCGCGGCGCATCGACTGCGGCTTCCTGGCCGAGCTGGTCGTCGAGCACCGGCTGGAAGACTGGGAAGCCGCCGAACTGGCGCAAGACCTGGCCTATGGCCTGGCCAAGCGGGCCTACAAGCTATGAGGCTCTCGAATGCCACCTGGCAGCAGTTGCCGACGCGGGTTGCGCGACCGGGATACGCGCGCGACGAGCAGCAGGTCGGCATCGTCCACCTCGGCATCGGCGCCTTCCATCGCGCCCACCAGGCCTGGTACACCGATCGCTGCATGGATGCGGGCGACCGCCATTGGGCGATCGCCGGCGTGTCCATGCGCTCGGGCAAGGTGGCAGCGCAGTTGAATCCGCAGGACGGGCTCTACACCGTCACCGAAAGAGGCGCCGATGCCGAGCACTGCCGCCTGCTGGGCTCGCTGCGCGAGGTGCTCGTGGCGCCGCTGCAGCGGGACGCGGTCACCGGGCGCATCGCGGCGCCGGGTACCCATCTGGTCAGCTTGACCATCACCGAACGCGGCTATTGCCGCAAGCCGGACGGCTCGCTCGACTTTGAGCAGGCGTCCTCCAACAGCGCCTTCGCCGTGCTGGCTGCAGGCCTGCGCGCGCGCTGCGATGCCGGCTTGGCCGGCCTGACGCTGCTGTCCTGCGACAACCTCGCGCACAACGGGCGGCAGCTCGCGCGCCTGATGGCGGAATACCTCGAACGCCACGACCCGTCGTTGCTGGCCTGGTTCCAGGCCGACTGCGCCTGCCCGTCGACGATGGTGGACCGGGTCGTGCCCGCCCCGACCGATGACGACCGCTTCGCCGTCGCCTCGCGCCTGGGCTTGAGCGACGAGGGCGCGGTCCTCACCGAGCCCTTCTGCCAATGGGCCATCGAGGACCGCTTCGCCGGGCCCCGGCCGCGCTGGGAGCGGGTGGGGGCCCTGCTGGTGCCGGACGTCGCCGCGCATGAAGACGCCAAGCTGCGCCTGCTCAATGCGGCCCACTCGGCCCTGGCCTATCTGGGCCTGGCCCACGGCCACAGCTACGTCCACGAGGCCGTGGCCAACGCGGAGATCCGGCGCGTGGTCGAAGGCCTGCTCGCCGAAGCGGCCACCACCCTGGCTCCCGCCGCCGTGCAGGCGGCCCGGACCTACCGGCGCACGCTGCTGGACCGCTTTGCCAACCCCTCGTTGCGGCATCGCCTGAGCCAGATTGCCATCGACGGCAGCCAGAAGCTGCCCCAGCGCTGGCTGCAGACCCTGGCCCTGCGGCAGGGCGCCGGCCAGGCCAGCCCGGCGATCTGCGCCGCCATCGCGGGCTGGCTCCACCATCTGCTGGGTGCCAATGGCCCCGTCGACGACCCGCGGGCCGATGAGCTCGCCCGCGCCTGCCGCGCCGCGGGACGCAGCGAGATGTTCATCGCGCTGTTCGGCGTGAACGGCCCGATGACCTCCGCCTGGCATCCCGGCGATGCCGACAAAACCGTGGTGATGCGGGCCTTCGACGGCTTGCAGGCCCTTCTTGCCCACCGAAGCTGCCACGCCTGACAGCCCGACCCGAGGACTCCTGGAATGAATCTGTCCCCCCTGGCCGCGCTGCTGGCCGCCCTGTCCCTCGCGGCCGCACCGGCCCATGCGCAGACGCCCGCACCGCGCGACGTGCTGGGCCTGATGGAGAAGGTGGCCGACTGGCAGATCCTGCATCCCTCTTCCTACCCCAATGATGACTGGACGGAAGGCGTCGGCGACGCCGGCTTCATGGCCCTGGTGGGCGTGTCGGGCAAGCCCGACTACCGCGACACCATGTTGCGCGTCGGCAGCAAGAACCGCTGGAAGCTCGGCCCCCAGACCTGGCACGCCGACGACCAGGTCGTCGGCCAGACCTATGCCGAGCTCTATCAGCTGCAGCGCGAGCCCAAGATGATCGCGGCGATGCGGGCTCAGTTCGACGCCATCATCGAAGACCCGAAAGACGACACCCTGGACTTCAACGCCCCCGGCGTATTCACGCGCTGGACCTGGTGCGATGCCCTCTTCATGGCGCCGCCGGCCTGGGCGCGCCTGGCCCACCTGACGGGCGACGCCCGCTACCTCGAGTTCGCCATCGCGCGCTGGTGGAAGACCTCCGACTACCTCTACGACAAGGAGGAGCACCTCTACTACCGTGACAGCCGCTACTTCGACAAGCGCGAAGCCAACGGCAAGAAGGTGTTCTGGGGGCGCGGCAATGGCTGGGTGATGGGCGGCCTGGTGCGCATGCTGCAGTACATCCCGGACAACCATCCGGCGCGCGCGCGCTTCGTCGAGCAGTACCGCGAGATGTCCGAGCGCCTGCTGGCGCTGCAGCAGGCCGACGGCTTGTGGCGGGCCAGCCTGCTCGACCCGGTCAGCTATCAGAGCCGGGAAAGCAGCGGCACGGGCCTGTACACCTATGCGCTGGCCTGGGGCGTCAACCAGGGCCTGCTGCCGAAAGACCGCTTCGCGCCGGCCGTGCAGCGGGCGTGGGCCGCGCTGTCCGCCAACGTCGAGGCCGACGGCAAGCTGGTGCATGTGCAGCCCATCGGCGCCGACCCGCGCCACTTCGATCCTTCGTCCACCAACATCTTCGCCGTCGGCGCCTTCCTGATGGCGGGCAGCGAGGTCTATCGCATGGGCCTGGAGGAGGGCGGCGCGCCGCGCGTGGCGACGGTGCGCAACGACGGTGCCCTGCACCGAGCCGAGGAGTCTCTCGTGCTGCCCGGCGCGACGGCCGACGTGGCGGTGATGGATGCGCTGACCTCGCGCATGCTGCCGACGCAGGCGACCGACAAGGGCCTGCTGATCCAGGCCGACTTCGCACCCGGCGAGACGCGGCGCTTCCTGCTCTTTCCGCGCAGCCGCCTGCCTGCGCTGCCGCCGGTCACCTCGCGTGCGCATGCCCGCTTCGTGCCCGAGCGCCTGGACGATTTCGCCTGGGAGAACGATCGCATCGCCCACCGCGTCTATGGTCCGGCCATCATGACCGATCCCAAGGAGATGCTGGTGTCCTCGGGCGTCGACCTGTGGGTCAAGTCGGCCCACCGCCTGGTGCAGGATGCCTGGTACCGGCGCGGCGACTATCACGTCGACAACGGCGAGGGCCTGGACAACTACGGCGTGGGCCGCACGCGCGGATGCGGCGGGCTGGGTGTCTTCGACGGCAAGCAGCTCTACGTGTCGAAGAACTTCTCGAGCTGGAAGGTCTTGGCCGACGGTCCCCTGCGCACCGAGTTCGAACTGCGCTTCGACGCCTGGGATGCCGCCGGCCGCAAGGTGGCCGAGACGCGTCGCGTCACGCTGGACGCCGGCAGCAATTTCAGCCGTGTCGAAAGCCGCTTCAGCAATGACCGCCCCCTGACCATTGGCGTCGGCATCGTCCAGCGCGAGGGCCAGGGCAGCTACCACGACAAGGCCGGCGGCTGGATGAGCTACTGGGAGCCCGTCACAGGCAAGAACGGCACCAACGCCTGCGCCGTGATCCTGCCCGGCGCCAGCGGCTTCACCGAGAACGCCGGCCACTACCTGGCGTTGGCACCGGCCAAGCCCGGCCAGCCTTTTGTCTACTACCTCGGCGGGGGCTGGAGCAAGAGCGGCGACTTCGCCAACGCCGCGGCTTGGGACGTGCATGTCGGGCACACCGCTGAGCGCCTGGCGCATCCGCTGACGGTGACCGTGTCGAACTGATCGTGGCTTGCATGCTCTTCAGGTCGTTGTCGGCCGTTGCCCTCCTGTTCGTCGCCGCATCGGCGGCCGCCGGCAGCCTGAATGCCGTGGTGAAAGACGAGCTGACGCCGCAGCTGGCCTACCTCGTCCAGCGCCTGGATGCCGAGGGCGCGGCCTTCACGCTGGACGACGTGGCGGTGCTGAAGTCGGGCGACAAATTCCTGCCCGGCAAGGTCGCGCTGGGCATCGTCGACCTGATCGAGGCCAGCCCGCCCGAGCAGCGTGCCACGCAGCTGCGCAGCTTTCGCCGCATCGCCGAGCTGACCCGCGCGATGCCCAACGACACCTGGGGCATCTACTACTACCTGCTGGCGCTGGACAAGCTGCGCCGGCTGCAGCTGCTGGCGCCCACGCTGGGCCCCGAGCTGCTGGCCCATCTGCGTCAGCAGCTCGACTGGCGCAAGTTCGTGCGCGCCGAGGACTTCACGCTGATCCGCCTGCCTACCAACTACTACGGCGTGGCCTTCGGCGTCGCGCGGCTGCGAACCCTGCTGGGCTGGGAGGCCGACGCCGCCGGCCAGAAGCTGCTCGCCAGGATGCTGGAGCACTACCGCCGCTATTCCGGCGACTACGGCTTCTCCGACGAGACCGAGGGCGACGGGCGCTTCGACCGCTACAGCATTCTGCTCATTGCCGAGATCTGCGAGCGCTTCCTGGAGACGGACGTGCCCGTGACGGACGAGCTGCGCGCGACGCTGCGCAAGGCCGTCGATGTCGCCCTGACGATGGCCAACACGCGGGGCGACGGCTTCAGCTATGGGCGCAGCCTGGGGCCCTATGGCGATACCGCGGTGCTGGAGATCCTGTCGGTGGCCGCCGAGCTGGGCGTGCTGAAGGGCGAGGAGAAGGACATCGCCTACGCCTATGCCCACCGCATCGCGCGCAAATACGTCGACTTCTGGTTCGACGGCCGCATGCATTCGGTCGACCTATGGAACCAGGGGCGGCGCACCGACGCCTACCGCGCCAAGCACCGCATCCTGGGCGAGAATTTTTCACTGCTGCACCAGATCATCTCGTCCAGCGAACGCTGGAACGCCGCCGGCTACCGCGACAAGAAGCCGCGCGAGGATCTGCAGGCCTGGGCCGACGACCATCTGCCGCCGTTCAAGTTCGTCTGGTTCGCCCGTGGCGAGTACGACCGCGCCCTGGCCCTGGTGCGCGACCGCGACATCGTGTTCAGCCTGCCGCTGATCAATGGCGGCGTTGGACAACACGCCAACAGCCCCTACTACCCGCTCCCCTTCGCCCACCAGCTCGTCGCCGGCGTGGCCGACAGCACGGCGGCTCAGGCCCAGCTGATCCCGAAGTTCGTGCTCGACGATGGCAGCGAGCTGCTGGCCACGGCCTTCATCAAGGACGTCTCGCACAGCGCCGACGGCCCCCGCCACGTCGTTCGCTACCGCCAGGCCGAGCTGGACCGCGTCGGCCAGCCGGCACCGGTCAAGGATGCGCGGCTGCAGGTCGAGACCGAATACCGCTTTGAGCCGGGCCAGGTACAGCGCATCGACCGCTACACGGCGAAGCAGCCGGTGAAGGTGAGTCGGCTCAGCCTGGACTTCGCGGCCTTCTCGCAGCAGCCGCGGATGGAGGCCGGCACGGTCCGCTTCGGCCAGGGGCGCGTGACGTCCTTCGATGTCCAGGGCTTGGCGAACTGCACAGCCCGCCCCGGCGACGCGGCGGACCGTTCGCCCGAAGGCCCCATGCCCACGCACATCGCTTGCGAGACGAAGGACTTCGATCTGCGTGATCCCCTCGTGATCACCTGGACCTTGCGCTACCGCTGACGCTCAACGCCATGGAAATCCGCCAACCCATCCACAGCGACCATGCCCGCACGCTGGACACGACCGGCCTGCGCCGCCAGTTCCTGGTCGAGACCGTGTTCGTGCCCGACGAGGCCACGCTGACTTACAGCCAGATCGACCGCATCATCGTCGGCGGCATTCACCCGGTGACGAAGCCAGTGACCTTCTCATCGGGCCTCGGCCGCCACACCGGCACCGACTTCTTCCTGCAGCGCCGCGAACTGGGCCTGATCAACATCGGCGGCCCCGCCCGCGTGACGGTCGACGGCCAGGCCTTCGAGGTCGGTATGAGCGAGGCCCTCTATGTGGGGCAGGGCGCCCAGGCCCTGGCCTTCGAGTCCCTGGACGTGGCCCACCCGGCCAAGCTCTACTTCAACTGCGCGCCGGCGCACATGGCCTATCCGACGCGCAAGGTCACCCAGGCCCAGGCCAGCCCCGAGACCCTCGGCGGCGCCGAGACCAGCAACCGCCGCACCATCTACAAATACCTGGTGCCCGACGTGCTGCCGACCTGCCAGCTGGTCATGGGTCTGACGCGGCTTGAGACCGGCTCGCTGTGGAACACCATACCTTGCCACACCCATGACCGGCGCATGGAGGTCTATTTCTACTTCGACATGAGCGCCGATGCAGTGGTCTTCCACATGCTCGGCGAGCCCACCGAGACGCGCCACCTCGTCGTGCGCAACGAGCAGGCCGTCATCAGCCCCAGCTGGTCCATCCACAGCGGCGTCGGCACCCAGGCCTACACCTTCATCTGGGGCATGGTGGGCGAGAACCAGGTCTTCAAGGACATGGACCACGTGGCCATGACCACCCTTCGTTAAGCAAAGCTCCCGATGAAAACCATGCGCACTCCTCTTGTGGCCACGCTGCTGGCCGTTGCAACGGGCGCGGCCTCGGCCCAGCCCTGGATGGACAAGGCCAAGACGTCCACGCAGCGCACCGAGCTGCTGCTGAAAGAGATGACGCAGCAGGAAAAACTGCTGCTGGTGTTCGGCTACTCGCCCCGCGCCCAACTGGGGCAGATCGACGCCAGCTCGATCCTGAGCACCGACGCCGAGGCCGGCATGGCCGCCGCCATTCCCGGCTCGGCCGGCTATGTGCCGGGCATTCCCCGCCTGGGCGTCCCGGCCCAGTATGAAACCGACGCCTCCATCGGCGTGCGCAATGCCGAGGGCCTGCAGCGCACCTCCTTGCCCTCGTCGCTGGCCACGACCGCGAGCTGGGACTCGCGCGTCATGGAGGCGGGCGGCCGCATGATCGGCCGGGAGGCGCGGCTGTCGGGCTTCAACGTCATGCTGGCCGGCGGCATCAACCTGGCGCGCGAACCCGCCAACGGCCGCAACTTCGAATACACGGGCGAGGACCCGCTGCTGGCGGCCGAGATGGGCGCCGGTCAGATCCGTGGCATCCAGTCCAACCACATCGTCTCGACCGTCAAGCACTTTCTGATCAATTCCCAGGAGACCGGCCGGCGCATCGTCAGCGCCCAGATCTCGAAGGCCGCGCTGCGCATGAGCGACGCGCTGGCCTTCGAACTGACGATCGAGAAGTCCAGCCCGGGCTCGGTGATGTGCTCCTACAACCTCATCAACGACGTCTATGCCTGCCAGCACCCCTGGCTGCTGAACAGCGTTCTCAAGGGCGACTGGGGCTACCCCGGCTATGTGATGTCCGACTGGGGCGGCGTGCACTCGACCGTGTTCGCCGCCACGTCGGGCCTGGACCAGCAGTCGGGCTTCCCCTTCGACAAGGTCGCCTATTTCGCCAAGCCGTTGAAGGATGCGCTGGAGGACGGCTCCGTGCCGCAGTCCCGCCTGGACGACATGGCCCGCCGCGTGTTGTGGGCCCTGTTCGACAAGGGCGTGATGGACCACCCGGTGCAGGCCGGTCCCATCGACTTCGCCGCCAACGCCAAGGTGTCGCAGTCGGCCGCCGAGCAGTCCCTGGTGCTGCTGAAGAACGAGTGCGGCGTGCTGCCGCTGGCAAGCCCGAAGCGCGTGGCGCTGATCGGCTCCTATGCCGACAAGGCCGTGCTGGCCGGTGGTGGCTCGGCTTCCGTCACGCCCATCGGCGGCAATGCCGTGCCCGGCCTCGGCCCGGGCGGCTGGCTGACCCAGGTGTGGCAGCCCTCGTCGCCGATGAAGGCCTTGCAGCGCGAGTTACCCGGCACGCAGTTCACCTTCGATGCGGGGACGGATGTGGACGCTGCAAGCAAGGCCGCGGCCGCCGCCGACGTGGCCATCGTCTTTGTCCACCAGTGGACGGCCGAATCGATGGACGCCTCGTTGACCCTGCTGGGCAAGCAGAACGACGTCGTCAGTGCGGCCGCCAAGGCCAATCCGAACACCATCGTGGTCGTCGAGAGCGGCGGCGCCATCTTCATGCCCTGGCACCAGGACGTGAAGGCCATCCTCGCGGCCTTCTATCCCGGCGCGGCCGGCGGCGAAGCCATCGCGCGCCTCCTCACCGGCGCAGTCAATCCGTCGGGCCGCCTGCCCATCACCTTCCCCGCCAGCGCCGACCAGCTCGTGCGTCCGCAGATCCTCGGCAAGAGCGACGGTCCGCCCTTCACGGTGCGCTACACCGAAGGCGCGGCTGTGGGCTACAAATGGTTCGACCTGCGTGGCCACAAGCCGCTCTACGCCTTCGGCCATGGCCTGTCCTACACCCGCTTCGAGTTGGCCGACCTGAAGGCGCAGCAGGGCAAGGGCCGGGTGACCGTCAAGTTCTCGACCCGCAATGCCGGCGCCCGTGAAGGCGCCTCGGTGGGCCAGGTCTATGTCAGCGCGCCGCCCGAGGCCCACTGGGAAGCGCCGCGGCGCCTGGTCGGCTTCGACAAGCTGGCCCTGAAACCCGGCGAGAAGGGCGCCAGCAGCATCCAGATCGACCCGCGCCTGCTGGCCACCTTCGACGAGGCCAGCAACCAGTGGGTCATCACACCCGGCAGCTATGAAGTGCAACTCGGCGCGGCCTCCGACGACATCCGCGCGACGACGCGGGTGACGCTGGCGGGTCGTCGCTTCACGTCAGCGCAGATGCGGCGCTAGGCATCCTAAACATCGCTCCTCTGGAGCGACTCCGACTCAGGTGCCTCACCGTCCGGTGAGGCACCCGGGACTCGCTTTGGCCGGCGAAACAAGAGGCCACCACTAAGGAGACAACCTTGAGCCATCTTTCATTCCGAGTCGTTCAATCCAGAACCCAGCACCTCGCCTGCGCCTTCGCCTTGCTGGCGCTCGCGGCTTGCGGCGGAGGCGGCACTGACGGCCCCACGGCCAGCGCCACCGCTGCCGAGTCCGACGGCGGCAGCATGAGCCGCGCGCTGGCCGCCACGCCGACGACCTTCAAGCACCCTGGCCTTTTCATGACGCAGGCCCGCCTGGACAGCATGAAGGCGGCCTGGAATTCACCCAACGCCAGCGTGATGAAGACGGGCTACGAGGCCATCCTCAACGACGCGCGCAGCAGCTACAGCTATTCCCATCAGGCGCTGTCCAATGTGGAGGTCGTCGGCAGCGCCATCGGCCCGCAGGAAAAGCGCTACAAGGACGATGCGCAGGCCGCCTACCTGAACGCACTGCGCTGGGTGAAGACGGGCGACTCGCGTCACCGCGACAAGGCCGTCGCCATCCTCAACGACTGGGCGCGCACCTTCCGCACCTACTCGGTGGCCTCGGGCACCAATGCGGCCCAGGTGCAGCTGGAAGCGGCCTGGATGCTGCCGGTCTGGGTCAGTGCGGCGGAAGTCATTCGCCGCTACAACAACGGCCAGGCGGCCTGGTCCCAGGCCGACATCAACACCTTCAACGGTTTCGTCGACCGCCAGTACAACGAGGCCGAGAAGGCCAGGACGCGCGTCAACAACTGGGCGGTCTCCGCGGGCCTGGCCATGATGGCCGCCGGTGTCTATCAGGACAACGCCTCGCGCTACGCCGCCGGCGCCCAGCGCATCACCGAGATGATCCCGCTGTCGGTCTTCTCCAGCGGCGAGGTCAATGAACTGAAGGACCGGGACTGCACCCACCCGCAGTACAACCTGATCGGTCTGTCCCAGGCCGCGGAGATGTCCGTCATCCAGACGGGCGACACCTCGATCTGGCTGTGGAAGGCCTCCGGCGAGACGACGCCGCGCCTGGCCAAGGGGCTGGAGTACATGGCCAAGTCCCTGCTGAACGGCAGCGGCGTGCGCAACTGCAATGGCGCCTACATGGAAGCCGGCTATATGGACATTGCCGTCAACGGCTATATGAACCGTGGCGTGGCGATCCCGAACTTCCAGCAGCTGGCCAAGCAGCGTCGTCCGGACGGGGGATCGAACCAGTTCGTCGGCTGGACGACAGCCACCCACGGTCGCGACGACTACTGAGCGACTTCGGCACGCCCGCCCTGCTGGGCGGGCGGCCCCACATCCACCACCAGCGGGAAGTGGTCGCTGAGCCGCCGCCAGGGCTCGTCGTTGACGAGTTGCACGGCCAGCCCCTGCTCGGCCCAGGTCCGCGGCACGAAGCAGAAGTCGATGTGAAAGGGCCGCTCCGGCTTGCGCAGGAAGTGGTGGGTCGCGTGGGCCTCGCCGCCATAGGCCACGTCATGGTGGCGGTGGTAGGCGCTGACCAAGCCCGCGGCGTGGAGTTGATCGAAGCCCAGGCCCCAGCGCTTGACGCGCGCCGTCGGGCGGTCGAAGAAGGGGCTGCCGTTGAAATCGCCCGCCACGACGGCGGGGCCGCGCTTGAGCAGCCGGGCGTAGGCTGCCAGTCCGTTCAGGAAAGCGCGGCTGTAGCTCGGCGCGGGCCAGGTCCACACGGCCAGCAGACTGAACTGTGCGCCGCTCTCGCCGTGCGTCACAAGCACCGGCGAAACGCAGTTGGGCAGCTCGGCCGAGGCCTTGCGCACGCGCGCCAGCCGGTAGCCGTTGAAGGCCCGCACCTGGATGCCCAGCCGCGACGCGTTGGAAGGGAACCAGCGCAGGCAGTCCGTCTGCGCCTCGGGCGCCATGGCCTCGGGAATGATGGCGATGTCGGGCCTCAGACCGTCCAGCGCGGCCATCTTCCTGTCGAAGGGGCCGCGGCAGCAGTTCCAGGTGACGATGCGCATGGATCGACTTTAGGGACGGCCGGTGCCCGCTTTGGCAGCAGGCTCATTTGGTGAGCTTGTTGGCAGACACGATGGGGGCATGACCGAAGCCCTCGACCACGGCGCGCCGCCGCCATCCAAGCCCGACAATGGCGTCCTGGCCCGCGTCCCCGGCCAGTACATCGCCCAGGCCTGCAAATCCCTGCCGGACCCGGCCTGCGCCATCGACGACGAAATCTGCGTCGAAATCGATGCGGCACGGGCGGGGCGCGTGCGCCTGACGTTCAGAAAGCAGCGCTACAGCCGGCCCCGCGGCAACATCGCCTACGTCTCCTGGCTGTGCCGGCATGCCGAGCATGTCGCATCCCCTGAGCTGACAACCATTGACCAATCCACACAGGATGCACCGCCTCGCCGGCGTATCCTGATGACGCCATGAATGCACCGCTGCTGCCCCAGATCCTGCTTCGGCAGGACCCTTCCCCGCAGGCCGACCTGGATCTCGCCACGGAGGGCGTGCTGCGCTATGTGTGGAGCAGCGCCTGGGGCGACATGCTCATCGAGGCGCGTGATGGCGTCGTCTACGTCAATGGCCAGCGCGTGGATGCGGCACCGGTGCCCGCAGGCTCATGAGCGCGAGCGGCGTCGAGACAGGCCGATGACGCCCAGGCCCGCGCCGAAGAGCAGCATGGCTGTGGGCTCGGGCACGGCCGACACCGACAGGTCCAGCGCGGTGTTCAACGGCTGCACGTCGCTCCACAGAAAGCCCAGCCCGTGGTTGAGATTGCCGGCATCCGTGACCAGGCGAATCTGGGCTGTGCCGCCCTGCCAGGCCTCGAAGTGCAGGGTGCCCAGCAGCAGCGTGGCCTGGCCCTGGTTGGCGATGCCGGGGAAGCTGGAAGCGCTGAACTGGCCGGCGCCCAGCCAGGCGCTGTCATCGTCCCAGCCGGCTGCAGCGCTGAAGCCGGTGAAGGACAGTCGGGCCGTGTCGTAGCTGAGCCGGAAGCCGAAGGACAGCAGCTCCTCGTTGGCCGCCAGGCTGGCGAAGGGCGTGGTGACGCTGAGCTGCAGGTCCACGCCGGTGCCGACCCGGGCCGGCGCGATGGACGTCAGCACGACGGTGGCGGCCTGGGCGGCCAGGGTCGAGAGGGCCAGCGCCGCGGCGGCGAGCAGGGGCTTCAATTTCATCATGGAGGTCATGGCGTGCCGAAGAGCTGGTACCAGGCGCGGTAGTCGGCCTGGGTGATGCATTTGTCGCCGTCCATGTCGGCCAGCGGTTCGAAGCGTGCATCGCCCGCGCAGCTGCCGATGGCATTGCGCAGTGTGTCGCGGTCGGCGGCGGTAACGGCGCCGTCGGCGTTCACGTCGCCGTTCTTGCGCACCTTCACCGGCAGGCGCGGTGCGGCTTCGCCATAGCCGTCGCTGAGGAAGAGGCCGAAGAAGTAGTCGCCCTCGGGTTGGCCGGCCAGCGAGAACAGCTGCGAGCCGGCCGGGCTGGCCACATAGTTCCACTTCAGCGAACCCGGTCCGCCCGGCGTCATGCCGACGCGGTAGAGGCCGATCCAGTTCGTGCTGCCCGCGGGCAGGCCGGTCCAGGCCAGCGACACGCTGCCGCCGAGGCGCACGCGGTCGACGTCGGCCTTGAAGGTCGCCGTCGGGTTGGCGGGCGGCAGCACCGGCGGTGCATTCCAGATGACCTGGGCGAGGCCGTTGAGCACGGGGTCGGTGTAGTCCAGCCCCGCGCCTTCGACATGGCCGGCCAGGCGGCGCCAGAAAGCGCTGTCGCCCTCGACGCTGACGGCGAGGTCATACCAGCCCCAGCTTGCGCTGACCGAGCGCACATGGTCGCGGCTCGAACCCGCCGGCACGTCGATGGTGATGACCGTCTTGTCGCCGTAGGCGTTGTCGACGACGCGAAAGCGCAGGGTCTGGGTGCCGGCATTGCGCAGCGTCAGCGTCAGGCTGGCGGTGGCGGCTTGCTCCTTCAGGCTGGTGGCGGCAAAGCGGCCGGCGCCGTCGAAGCTCATGCGGAATTCGCGCAGAAAGCCGTTGTCGCCCTGCACCGCCAGCTGCATGCCGGGACTGCTCCAGTTCCAGGTCTCCTGGTCGATGCGCTTGCCGGGCTCGACGGTGTAGTGCCAGGGGCCGTCGTTGCGCAGCGAGGAGTAGACGATGAAGGCGGCGGTGGCGCTGCCCTCGTTGGCAAAGCTCAGCGCGAACTGGCGCGCATTTGTCGCGGCGACGCCGTCGACCGTCGGACGGTAGGGCAGGGGCAGGGCGCGTCGCGGCACGCCGCTGGTGGCCTTTTCCTGGCGCGGCAGGCTCTGGCTGGTGGGCGGCAGGGCGTCCCTGCTGCCCCAGCCCTTGAAGTAGACGGCCGTGGCCGGCACGCTGGCGGGAAAGTCGGCGCTGCCGGACTTGAAGTCGAAGGCGCTGGTCAGGTCGCCGCAGACGGCGCGGCGCCACGGCGAGATGCCGTTGCATTGCACGCTGGCGCGCGGGTAGCCGGCGGCCACCAGCCATTCCTCGGTGAAGCGGATCAGCGAGGTGTGGTCGAAGCGCTGCGAGCAGACGCGGCCGCCCTTGCTCCAGGGCGAGATCACCAGCGTCGGCACGCGCGCGCCCAGGCCGATGGGCTGGCCGCCGGCGATCTCGCCCTGCGTGGCGTTGGCCATCGTCGTGCGGCCACGGTCGGCGCTCAGCGGCGCCATCACCGCGGGCATGTGGTCGAAGAAGCCGTCGTTCTCGTCGTAGGTCAGGATCAGGGCCGTCTTGGACCAGACCTCGGGCGACTGCACCAGGGCCTGCAGCAGGCGGGCGGTGAAGTTCTCACCGGCATTGGGCGTGTCGGACGGGTGCTCGCAGTACTCGGTCGGCGCGCAGATATAGGAGACGCGCGGCAGCTGGCCGGCGCGAACGTCGGCGGCGAACTGGTCGATCAGCCACTGGCCCGTCGTGCCGGCGGCGCTGGCCTGCGTCGAGCCGGCGGCCAGCGCGCGGCCGCGCCGGTACAGCGGCGATGCGGAGTTGAGCTTCTGGCCGTTGGCATCGGTACGGAAGTTCTTGAAGTACTGCAGATAGTTGTCGCCGTAGTTGTCCCACTCCTGGTAGACCTTCCAGCTCACGCCGGCGGCCTCCAGCACCTCGGCATGGGTCTGCCACTCATTGCCCCTGGCGGCCGGGTTGTCGTTGGCGATGTCGCCGTTGTAGACGCCGCCGGTGACGTTGTAGAGCCTGGAGTCCGCGATGCCGGTCACCACCCCATTGCTGTTGCCGCTGAGAGCGTAGAAGCGGTTGGGGTCGGTGGGGCCGAAGATGGAGCAGTGGTAGGCGTCGCAGACCGTGAAGGCGTCGGCGAGGGCGTAGTAGAAGGGCAGGTCGCTGCGGTCGAAATAGCCCATGGTGCGGGGCGACTTCTTGGCGATCCAGGCGTTCCAGTCCTTCCACGCGGCCTCGGTGCCCTTCCAGCTGTGGTCCAGGCCGACCTGCAGCGCATTGGTGTTGCTGATGTCGAAGTGGTAGGGCAGCACCTGCGAGCCGGCGGTGTTGCCCGGCTGCATCCAGACCGGCTGGCCGCTGGGCAGGGCAATCGGCCGCGGGTCGCTGTAGCCGCGCACGCCGGACAGCGTGCCGAAGTAATGGTCGAAGGAGCGGTTCTCCTGCATCAGGATCACCACATGCTCGATGTCGGCGATCGTGCCGGTGAGGTTGTTGGCGGGCGTGGCCAGCGCCTGGCGCAGCGTCTGCGCGAACGAATGGCTGCTGGCCATGCCCGCCACGGCGGCGGTGAGGAAGGACCGGCGAGAAGGTGTCGTCATGCGCTGCTTCTGAACTCGAGAAGCGCGCGATTCTTTGGGTACAGGAAGACAGGCGCGTGAAGCGTTCGCGTCGTTCCTGATTCAGGGGACACGGAGCCGGCGCCGCCGGCGGGGCTCGGCCCGTTGCCTTCGCCTTAACAGGCCCTAGTCGACGACGAACTCCTGCGTGCCCTGACGCAGCCGGCCGTGGAAGACCTGGTGGCCCGGCCCGCGCTGCTGGGCCTCGGCCTGCGCGTCGGCGACGTGGGCGTGGACGCTGACGAGGTCGCCGGGCAGGTCCTGCTTCACCCTCAGCACCATCCAGCCCTTGACCCAGCCGGGATGCTGAGAATCCGTTTGCAAGTTTTCCATGGTCTCTCTCCTGTACGGGACAGGGCCAGTGTTCTGCGCCGCGGGTCGTTTGTGTGTAGGACGGCGCCGTCGGCCTAGGTGTGATGTTCCAGGAGGTTGTTCACCCGTCTCCGGTTTGAGAAGCTGGTGTTTCCACACCCCAGCATCACAGACCAGGAGAACGGATGAAC